>Ga0181536_10000018_pt1 | contig 187152 bp, 178 predicted proteins | sample PEATcosm2014_Bin_41_FD_121105 | JGI IMG/M metagenome (GOLD analysis project Ga0181536, IMG submission 121105) | Peatland microbial communities from MTU Mesocosm Facility, Houghton, MI, USA - PEATcosm2014_Bin17_60_metaG | ecosystem: Environmental > Terrestrial > Soil > Wetlands > Peat | place... | reverse complement strand
GTCGCGCAGCGCCGTGACGGACACCACCGCCGGGAACCGGCTCCCATCCTTGCGGATGTAGGTCAGCTCGTAGATGTCCTCGATCCCACGCGAGGCCTTGAAGACCAGGGCCTCGAAGCCCGGCGTGATCGGGGTTGAGAGCTCGACGCTCAGCGCTTTGGCGCGCGCGATCAGCTCCTGCGGATCGGAAATGTCGGCCGGGGTGATCTTGTTCATCACTTCGGCAGCCGTGTAGCCCAGCATCCGCTCGGCGCCGACGTTGAAGATCTGAATGACGCCCTTCGCATCAGTGGCAATACTCGAGAAATTTGCGCTGTTGAAAATCGCCTTCTGCAAGGCCCCCGCCTTGAGCAGCGCTTCTTCCGCCAGCTTGCGCACATTCACGTCGCCGATATCCTCGGGAGACGACGTCGATCCGCGTCCTAGTTCCTCTTTTCCACTAGAAGATGCGATGTTTAAGTCTCTATCGAGAATGATCAGTGCGCTGGGTATGGTCTCAACGATGTCGCTGGCAGCAATACCGGGCCCGGCTTTTTCTCCTAGAGAAATATCCGACATGCGTTGTTCCCCATCCATTGCGAGGCATAAGAACTAGGCGGCGAACAGGTCTACAACAGAGCATCGGAGCTGTTCTTGCGTGTAAGGTTTGGCAAGGAAGTGTGAGCCCACGACAAACTGACCCTTCATTTTGTCGGTAATGGAATTGCCCGTCGTGTAGAGCACGCGCAATTTCGGCCGAAGCTCGACCGCCTGGCGCGCCAGTTCACACCCGCCGTTGACCGCTGTCTTGAGATAGATATCGGAAAAAAGTGCGTCAATGTGCTGAGAAGTGCGCAGAAGCGAAAGCGCCTCGTCTGTGTCGCTGGCCGAAAGTGTGTGATGACCGAAGTCTTGGATCATCACCTCCACTAATTCGCGGATAAGAAAATCGTCTTCGACGATCAATATGATGCTCAAAACGATGCTTTCTGTCGCGACATCCAGACAGCCCACGTAAAATTATTGAATGGAGCTATTCCGACTGCGACTGCAGACAATCGATCCTTGGACCATAGGCACTGAAAGTGCCAGCACAAAGTTCGGAAACCACTCAGCTACGGCTACGCCCGCGCTCGGCTCGCGCATGCGTTCCGACAACTCAGCAAGGTTGAGCTTTGGTCAGATCTGACGGTCGATCATCAAATTTTTGATCTCGGCGATCGCCTTCGCCGGATTGAGGCCTTTGGGGCAGGCTTTCGCGCAGTTCATGATCGTATGGCAACGATAAAGCCGGAACGGGTCTTCGACCTGATCGAGCCGTTCGCCTTTCGCCTCGTCGCGCGAATCGACGATCCAGCGATAGGCCTGGAGCAGAACGGCGGGGCCGAGATAACGGTCGCTGTTCCACCAATAGCTCGGGCACGACGTCGAACAGCAGGCGCAGAGGATGCACTCGTAAAGCCCGTCGAGCTTGGCGCGATCCGCGGGCGATTGCCGCCATTCTTTCTCGGGCGCCGGCGTGATCGTCTGAAGATAGGGCTTCACAGACGCATGCTGCGCGAAAAAGAGCGTCAGGTCCGGCACGAGGTCCTTGACCACTTTCATATGCGGCAGCGGATAGATGTTCACCGCGCCACTGACGTCTTCCGTCGCCTTGGTGCAGGCAAGCGTATTCGTCCCGTCGATGTTCATCGCGCAGGAGCCGCAAATCCCTTCGCGGCAGGAGCGGCGGAAGGTCAGCGTCGGATCGACGGTGTTCTTGATCCAGATGAGCGCGTCGAGAATCATCGGCCCGCAATCGCCAAGATCGACGCTGTAAGTGTCGATATGCGGATTCTGGCGGTCGTCCGGATTCCAGCGATAGATGCGGAACTCGCGCGTCTTGGTCGCGTCCTTCGGCTTCGGCCAAACCTTGCCCTTGCCGACCTTGGAATTTCCGGGAAGTGCGAATTCGACCATCAGACTGTCCTTAATAGACCCGCGCCTTCGGCTCGATATAGGTCATCTCATTCGTCAGCGTATAGCTGTGCACCGGCCGGTATTCGAAGCCGACTTTGCCCTTCGTGAGATCGAAAGAGGCGAGCGTGTGCTTCATCCAATTCTTGTCGTCGCGCTCGGGATAATCTTCGCGCGCATGCGCGCCGCGCGATTCCGTCCGGTTGCCCGCGCAGTCCATGGTGACGACTGCCTGAATGATAAGATTGTCGAATTCGAGCGTCTCGATGAGATCGGAATTCCAGATCAGCGAACGGTCGGTGACGGAAATCTGATCTTTTGCCGCCCAGACGTCGTGAATGAGCTTCGAGCCTTCAGTTAGCGTCTCACCAGTACGATAGACCGCGCAGTTCGCCTGCATCACGCGCTGCATCTTGAGGCGGAGTTCCGCGGTCGGCACACCGCCTCTCGCGTTGCGGAAGTGATCGAGGCGGCCAAGCGCGAAATCGGCAGAGTCGGCGGGCAAATCTGGCTGCTTCGCGCCGGCCGTGACGACTTCGGCTGCGCGATGCGCGGCGGCGCGGCCGAAGACGACGAGATCGATGAGCGAATTCGAGCCGAGCCGATTGGCGCCATGCACGGAAACGCAGGCGGCTTCGCCGATCGCCATGAGGCCGGGGACTACGACATCGGGGTCGTCGCCCTTTTTGATCACGACTTCGCCGCGATAATTCGTCGGGATGCCGCCCATGTTGTAATGGACCGTCGGCAAAACCGGGATCGGCTCGCGCGTCAGGTCCACGCCCGCGAAAATTTTTGCGCTCTCGGAAATGCCGGGCAGGCGCTCGTGCAGAATCTGCGGATCGAGATGATCGAGATGCAGATAGATATGATCCTTGTGCTTGCCGACGCCGCGGCCCTCGCGGATTTCCAGCGTCATGGCGCGCGAGACCATGTCGCGCGGCGCGAGATCTTTCACGGAGGGCGCGTAGCGCTCCATGAAGCGCTCCCCTTCGGAATTCGTCAGATAGCCGCCTTCGCCGCGCGCGCCTTCGGTGATGAGACAGCCGGCGCTGTAAATGCCGGTCGGATGGAATTGCACGAATTCCAAGTCCTGCAACGGCAGTCCCGCGCGCAGAACCATGGCATTGCCGTCGCCGGTGCAGATATGCGCGGACGTAGCCGAGAAATAGGCGCGGCCATAGCCGCCGGTCGCCAGAATGACGAGCTGCGAGCGAAAGCGGTGGATCGTGCCGTCATCGAGCTTCAGGCAAATGACGCCGCGGCAGCGGCCATCTTCCATGACCAAGTCGATGGCGAAATATTCGATGAAGAAATTCGCATCGTGGCGCAGCGCCTGCCCATACATCGTATGCAGCATCGCGTGTCCCGTGCGGTCCGCAGCGGCGCAAGTGCGCATGGCGGGCGGCCCTTTGCCGAAGTCCGTCGTCATGCCGCCGAAGGGGCGCTGATAAATGCGGCCGTCCTCGGTGCGCGAAAAGGGCACGCCCCAATGCTCCAACTCATAGACGGCGTCCGGCGCGTTGCGGCACATATATTCGATCGAGTCCTGATCGCCGAGCCAGTCCGATCCCTTGACGGTATCGTACATGTGCCATTTCCAATTGTCGGGGCCCATGTTGGCGAGCGACGCGGCTATGCCGCCTTGCGCCGCGACCGTATGCGAGCGCGTCGGAAAGACTTTGCTGATCGCGGCTGTGCGCAGGCCGGCTTCGGCGCAGCCGACGATCGCGCGAAGACCCGCGCCGCCCGCTCCGACGACGACGACATCGTATTCATGATCGGTGATCGGATAGGCGGACCCCAAAAGTCCCGGAGCCGCGTCGCCATTCGCCGTCTTTGTCATTCTGTCAGCCTTCCAACCCCAAACATCCGCCGTCGATCGCCTAGATACCGCTCAGTTTCAAGATCGCAAAGGCTGCGGCGACACCCATGGCGACGCAAAAGCAGATATTGGCGATCATCGCCCATTCTTTAAGGAACGGCGCATGGATATAGTCGTCGATAATCGATTGCATCCCGATCTTCATATGCACGATGCTCGCGAGCACGAACAAGAGCATGATGACCGCGACCCAGGGATGCGCGAACTCCGCGTGAATTTGCGTCAGATCCTTGCCGGCCAGCGTGAGCACGATCCAGAGGAAGGCGATCGCGAGAAAGAGCAGCGTGGTTGATGTCACGCGCATCAGCCAAAGATCGCGCGTGCCGGAGCCGGCTGCGCCGAGATGACGCACGCGGCTGATCATGCTCCGCATGTCCGGTCCGTTTCCGCTCATCGAATTATGCGCCATCGGCATGAGACCTTGTTCAACCGAAATTCCAAAGTGAGAAGTCTTCGCCGCTCGGAGAGAACGTCGGCGCCCGCGCTAACCCAGGACATGGGCGAGCGCAAAAAGCCCGATCGTTGAGAGGATGCTGCAGATCAACGTCGCCTGCGCCAGCCTCTCGCGTCCGGGATAATCGAGGCCGTAGCCAAGATCCCAAATGAAATGCCGGACGCCGCCGAAGAAGTGCAGCAGCAGCGCGAAGGTGAAGCCGAACAGGATCACTTGACCGGGGAAGGAGCGCAGCAACCACGAGACATTCGCGAAGGCCGTCTCGCCCGACGCCGCCGCCATCAGATAGAAGACGAGCAAGAGCGTACCGACATAAAGCGCAACGCCCGAAATGCGATGGGCGATCGACATCATCATGGTCAACATGGGCCGATAGATCGATAGATGCGGCGATAACGGACGCCGCGCCTCCACCATGTCGTTCATGTCGTCTTGCCCTTGTTGCCCGATTGGTGCTGCTCAGCAACTCATCGGCGACGCCGTCTTATCAGCCGTCCCAGCCGCCGCCTAGCTGCACCTAAGATGGGGAAATGCGGAAGAACAGCCGGCGTTGTCAACCAGATAGCTGAGACATCAGTTTTCGCTGAGCCATGCGGCATGCCTCAAACAATCGTCTGAAAAGCGAAAAACGCAGGCCAGCGGCCGAACGCATCTTGGCATACCAGAGAGTTTCAAGCATTGGGCTCTCGGCGACGGTGAAATGCGCGTGCCAAGGACCGATGCTAGGGTGATGAAACTTGTCCTGGGGGAAGGGCGTCTGCGAAACGCAATCTCACACCATTCCGTATTGTCATAGAGGCATCGCCCTTTCCCAGCGAGCGCGACCGGACTGTCGATCTGATCAAGGCACCATGATCTCTTTAAAATCCCGATTGCTTTTCCTCCTCGCTTGTTTCGCGGCGTCGCTTGCGAGCGCCGGTTGGTCCGATCCCGCCTTTGCCTTCACGGGACGGATTTCAATCGACGAAGGCGGCGTGATGCGCACGGCGCTTATCGTCCAGCACGAGCGGCTGAAGAAATCCCGCCGCGCGGTCGTCATCGTGCTGCACGGAGGCAAAGGCTACGGCCCGCGGATCAAGCGCAATCTCGGATTTGAAGACATCATCCGTTCGTCAAGCCCAGTGATGGTCTATCCCAATGCGCTTGGCGGCAATTGGAACGCGACCTCAAGCGAGCTCGGCAAACGTGACTCGCAGTTTATCCAGGACGTCGTCGCTAAGCTGATCGCGGATGGGATCGCCGACCGTCATCGGATCTTCATCGTCGGGACCTCGTCCGGCGGCCTAATGGCGCTCAGGCTTGTCTGCGAACACTCGACCCTTTTCGCAGGTGCTGCGATTCTAATCGCCTCGCTTCCTGCCGATTTGGCGCAAAGCTGCCAGCCGGCGCGTCCCCTCCCCTTTCTGCTGATCGCGGGAACGGCCGATCCAATGATCCCCTATGGCGGCGGTAATGCAGACCTCCCCGATACGAAAGTGGCGCTTCTCTCGGTCGAGGACACGATGGCGATTTTCGCCCGCGCGGCGCAGTGCGGCACGACCAAGACCGTGACCCCCTTTCCCCGCCGCGATCCAAAGGCCGAAACACAGGCGTATTTGGAGAAATTCAACGATTGCAAAGTGCCGATCGAACTCGTTCGCGTCGAGGGCGGCGGCCATACCGTTCCCGGCCGCTGGAAGGGCGGCGAACGCGGCAAAACGGTCGGCGCCACCAACAATGATTTCGACAGTACCCTGCTGATTTGGGAACTGTTTCACAAAGCCCGCGGTTGACCGGGCAAAAAGGGTCCAACCGGCCGCCGTGTCATTGAAAAAGTAACCGATTCACGCCATCTTGGTGGAAGGCCGGTCTTGTCACCGGTCCGGTAAAGAGGATCGAAGCACTGATACCTAACTTTTCCCGAGAGGCGGTTTCAATGCCGCTTCACCCGGTCCAGGGTTCGGGTGAACCTGAGGCCGGTTCATTGGTACAGTCAGTCCTAGCCAGTCTCGACGACACCAAGGCTGAGGACATCATCACGATCGATTTGCAAGGCAAAACCTCAATCGCCGATCTCATGATTGTCGCCACCGGCCGTTCCAGCGTTCATGTTGGCGCGATGGCGGATCATGTGATGAAGGCGTTTAAGGTTGCCGGCGCGCAAGTGCCGCGGATCGAAGGATTGCCTCACTGCGACTGGGTGCTGGTGGATGGCGGCGACGTCATCATCCATCTGTTCCGGCCGGAAGTGCGACAGTTCTATAACCTCGAGAAGATGTGGGGCCGTTACCGCCCTGGCGAACGCGCCGGCGACTAAGTTCGCCGGGGCCAGCGCGATGCATCTTCATCTTCTTTGTGTCGGCCGGCTTAAAGCCGGGCCGGAGCGTGAGTTGGCTTGTCACTATGTGACACGGGCCGAAGGAATCGGCCGCGGTCTGGGCGTCAAAAGCCTCGACGTTCACGAGATCGAGGAAAGCAAGGCGCGCCGCCCTGACGATCGCAAAAAAGAAGAAGCACGGGCGCTCCTCGGCCTTTTGACCTCCCTTCGCGCGGAAAACTTCATCGCCTTCGATGAACTGGGCGAACCCCTCACAAGCGCGGCTTTTGCCGAAAAGCTCGGCCGCTTTCGCGAAAGCGGAACCCAGCATCTCGCCTTCATTTTGGGGGGGCCCGACGGGCTCGATCCCGATCTCTGTGCGCAAGCCGCGCTGCGCGTCGCTTTCGGCCGGATGAGCTGGCCGCATCAGCTGGCGCGAATCATGGCGGCGGAGCAAATCTACCGGGCCCTAACGTTACTCGCGGGCCACCCCTATCATCGCGCCTGATATCCGCGCCGGTTCAGCTTGCCGACATATTTCCGCCATCGCGCGTTTCGACAAGCGCTGGGCGGGCTCAAGAATTCGAACTCCTCAGGCACTACGAAGGCATAATGAGGCGGGCCGGTCTTTTCTTTCTTGTCGCGGGGTTACAGCTCGCCGCGCCTGTCCTGGCGCGGAATGCGCTGGCCGACGACAAGCCGCCTGCGCCGGCGAATTCCCCTTCTCCCGCGTCCAATCCGGGAAATGCGGGTGAGCCGCAGTCTTCGGCAAATCCCCAACTCGACGAAAAACAGACCGAACTGCACGGCCTCGAAGACACGCTCTCCGCATCCGACGAGCAGCGCCGAAAAATCCAAGCGGAAATCGAATCCCTGCGCAATGACCGGGCGCGGCTTAACGCAGCCCTCATTTCGACGACGGCGCGCGCCAGCGCCGCCGAGGCCAAGATCACCGATTCCGAACAGCGGCTCGATCAACTTATCGGCAACGAAGATGCGACGCGCCGCTCGCTGGCCTCCCGCAAAACGGTCATCGCGGAAGTCCTCGCCTCCTTGCAGCGCATGGGCCACAGTCCGCCGCCGGCGCTGCTCGTCGATCCCGAAGACATGCTGCAAGCGGTCCGCAGCTCGATCCTCTTGGGCGCGGTGCTCCCCGAAATGCGGGCAAAGACAGACGCGCTCGTCGCCGACCTCGCCAATCTCGTGCAGCTCCGCCAATCGATTGCCGGCGAAAGAGATTCTCTTCGTCGCGAAGTGGCCGATCTCGGCCTTGAGCGGCAAAGGCTCAACGCACTAATCGATGCGCGCCAGGCCGCGCTGGGAACGGCCGAGCAAGCGCTTGCGGCCGAGCAGAAGCGCGCCGACGCTATTGCTCAGCAGGCAACGAGCCTGCGACAGCTCATCGCGCGGACCGAAGCCGAACTCGGCGGTGCCGCGCATGCCGCAGAACAGGCACGCGAATTCGACGCCGCGCACCAACGCGCCGAGGCCGAAGCGCCGCAGACAAAATCCAATCTTTCGCCTTTTAAGGACCCCGGCCGCCTTGCTCCTGCCATAGCTTTCGCGGATGCCAAAGGCCTTCTATCGATGCCTGTTGCCGGCTCGATCATCAAAAGTTATGGCGCGCCGGATGGATTCGGCGGTACCGAAAAAGGGCTCTATTTTGCCACGCGCCCCGGTGCCGTCATTGCCTTGCCGAGTGACGGTTGGGTTGCTTTTTCAGGTCCCTACCGAAGTTATGGCCAGCTCTTGATAGTAAACGTCGGCGGAGGCTATTATGTCGTCTTGGCCGGAATGGAGCGAATTAACGTAGAGGTTGGACAGTTCGTCCTCGCGGGCGAACCCGTGGCCACCATGGGCAACGGTTCGGTCAAAACGGCTGCAGCCATCGCCATCGGCGCGGCGCAGCCCATTCTCTATGTCGAATTTCGTAAAGACGGGGCGGCGATCGATCCTAGCCCATGGTGGGCAAAATCGGACGTGCAGAAGGTTCGCGGATAATGCGCAAAATTTCACTTGTATTGATCGGCGCCGCAATGGGAGCCGCCACCGTTTTGGTGGGGGCACAGACACGGTATTTCTCCACCGCTTCGGCGCAAGCAGCCGCATCGGACACCTATCGCAGCCTCAATCTCTTCGGCGATGTGCTGGAGAAGATCCGGTCCGATTATGTCGAGAAGCCAGACGATCAGCAGCTGATAGAAGCGGCGATTAACGGCATGCTCTCTTCGCTCGATCCGCATTCGAGCTATATGGACGCGAAGAGCTTCTCCGACATGCAGGTGCAGACGCGCGGCGAATTCGGCGGCCTCGGCATCGAAGTCACGCAGGAAGACGGCACCATCAAAGTCGTCACCCCGATCGACGACACGCCCGCCTCACGTGCAGGCATTCTCTCCGGCGATATCATTTCCGCCATCGACGGCGAAGCTGTGAGCGGCATGACGCTCAACCAGGCCGTCGATAAAATGCGTGGCGCGCCCGACACGGTGGTGACGCTGAAGATCATTCGCGGCCCGAAGAAAGACGTGAAGGATATCAAGCTCACCCGCGCTGTCATCACGATCAAGTCGGTGCGCGAGCATGTCGAAGGCAACGACATCGGTTACATTAGGATCACGCAGTTCAACGAGCAGACGGCCGATGGCGTCCGCGCGGCGATCCTGAAATTCCAGTCCGATATCCCGGATAACAAGTTCAAGGGCTATATCCTGGATCTGCGCAACAACCCCGGCGGTCTGCTCGACCAGTCGATCGCGGTGGTCAACGATTTCGTCGATCACGGCGAGATCGTCTCGACGCGCGGACGCAATGCGGACGAGACCATGCGCTACAACGCGCGGCCCGGCGATCTCTCCAAGGGCAAGCCGATGATCGTGCTGATCAACGGCGGTTCCGCTTCGGCCTCTGAAATCGTCGCCGGCGCCTTGCAGGATCATAAACGCGCGACCATTCTCGGCACGCGTTCCTTCGGCAAGGGTTCGGTTCAAACGATCATTCCGCTTGGCGATGGCAATGGCGCGCTTCGGCTCACGACGGCGCGCTACTACACGCCGTCCGGCCGCTCGATCCAGGCCAAGGGCATCGATCCGGATATCATCGTTCTGGAGGACATCCCGCCGGAACTCAAAGGCAAGGATGAGACCGAGGGCGAAGCGTCGCTGAAGGGCCATCTGAAGAATGGCAAGGACGAGTACCATGGCTCGCAAGCCTATGTGCCGCCGGATGCGACGAAGGATAAGCAGCTGATCGCTGCCGTCAGCCTGCTGCATGGCGTGACCCGCGCGGAGAACTATGTGACTCCGCCGAACGCGGATGGCCCGCAAACCGACAACAGCGGGGGTGGCGGCTCGCCGCCGTCGCCCGCGCCTAACAAGCAGGACCCTGCTCCGAAAGGGCAGAACTGAGCCAAGGTTTTCGGTCCTTTTGGACAAAGCCGGTCAGAAGCCGAGGCACTCTTGCCTCGGCTTCTTTTTTGGCACGCTTGGCTTTGCCTGCCTTGGCTTGCCTTTGGCCGGCCTGCTTCCAGCCAAATTGGAACTCCACTACCGTGAGTGATCAGCACTTGGGTGATTCGGCCTGAGCGCCCGAGGCCCCATGTTCCGGCGGGTTTAGCCCGCAAGTCATTGATGAAGCAGGATTGCCGGCATGGCGTCGGGTGACGATCTCCACGATCCTTTGGGCCTCGACCGGCCGCCGCGTCGGCGCGCCATTCCCATTCGTCCGCTGCTTTTGACTTGCGCCTGCCTTGCGATCGGTGGCAGCATCGCCTTTTTGAATTGGCGCGGCGACCCTTTTGGCGGCGAGCCGCATGCCGTTGCTATCATCATGCCAGCAGGCCCTGCCAAAACGGCGATGACCACCGCCGCTCAGCAGAAACAAGCGGACAACGCGCCCAACGAAGTCACCGGCACGATCCCAAACCCGGCGGATGACGGCTCAGCCGCGGATTACGAACAGAAGAGTGGCGTCAAAGTTGTCCGCAGCGGCGGCGGCGCACCGCCCGGCGCCTTGATCATCGAAGTGCCGCAGGTCCTGGCGAATAGGCTTGCGCCCGCCCCCGATCTGCGTCTCGTCGAGAAGAGCCGCTACGGTCTCCTGCCGCGCATCGGCAAGGATGGCGCGCGGCCGGCGGATGTCTATGCACGGCCCTGGTCGGCGGCGTCGGCGAAAGCCAACACGCCGCGCATTGCGCTCGTCATCGGCGGCGTTGGTCTAAGCGACGCCGCGACCGCTCAAGCGATCGACGGCCTCCCCGGCACCGTCACGCTTGCCTTTGCGCCTTTCGGTAACGATCTAAAAGGCAAGAGCGCGCAGGCGCGCGAAGCCGGGCACGAAGTGATCCTGCAACTTCCCATGGAGCCGATCGATTACCCGCGGACAAATCCGGGGCCTCACACTTTGCTCGCCTCAGCCAGTGCAAGCGAGAACACCGAGGATCTTCATTGGCTGCTCGCCCGCTTCACCGGCTATGCAGGCGTTGCAAATTTCCTTGGCGCGAAATTCGCCATAAACTCCGACGCTTTGAAACCCGTGCTGCGCGACATCAATGCGCGCGGACTTTTCTTTCTCGATGACGGTTCGACCGCGCAGAGCCTCGGACTTTCGCTTGCGCAAGGGCTTGGCCTTCCCGCCGTTCGCGCCGACATTGTGCTCGATGCGCCCGCCGATCCGAGCACGCAGCAAGGCCTGACACCGGACGCGACAATCGATCTCAATCTCAGCAAGCTCGAAGCGATCGCGCGCGACAAGGGCATCGCGATCGGCATAGCAAACGATCTGCCGGCGAGCGTCGATCGGCTCGCGCTCTATGCAAAGGAAGCGGAGACGCGTGGCGTCGTGCTCATTCCGCTGAGCGCCGTCGTCCGCACGATTGGCACCAATCCTCATGGGGCAAGCGCCGACGGCACGCAGTCGGAGCCGTGAGCCGATGAGCGAATTTCCTAAATATCGCCCCTGCGTCGGCGTCATGCTGCTCAACAAAGATGGACTTGTCTTCATCGGGCGCCGGCGCTTTCCCGCCGCCGATCTCGTGCCGGCACACGCCTGGCAGATGCCGCAAGGCGGGATCGACCATGGCGAAGATCCTTACGATGCGGCTTTGCGCGAACTGCTTGAAGAGACGAATGTCTCCACTATCGGCTTTCTCGCCGAAGCGCCCGAATGGTACACTTATGACGTGCCGGGTGGCATGACGAAGAAATCCGGCCGGCCGCAATTCCAAGGTCAGCGGCAGAAATGGTTTGCCCTTCGCTTTGAAGGCGACGAGCAAGAGATCGATGTCGAGCGCCCGGCAGGCGGTGCGCATCCAGAGTTCGATAGCTGGCGCTGGGAGAAGATGAATCGGCTTCCCGACCTCGTCGTGCCGTTCAAGCGGCCGGTCTATGAGAAAGTGATCGAGGCTTTTCGGCCGCTCGTCGAAAAAGCTTAAGACGCGCGCGCTTCAGCGGCCGCGTTGCGCTTTCGGCAGCTTTTCCGCGATCCCGAAGGCGCGCTCGCGTCGCGAAATTTCTGCCAAAACCGTGTCGGGCGTCACATCGCAGGCCGCCCATAAGACACAGAGATGGTAGAGAAGGTCGGCGCTTTCCAAAACGACCTTGTCGCTTTGCATCTGCACCGCTTCGAGGCCGACTTCAACCGCCTCTTCCGCGAGCTTTTTCGCAATTTTTTGCAGACCGGCGTGAAACAGCCGCGACGTTCGCGAAAAATCGCCGTCGGCATCACGGGCTGCAACGACATCGGCATAAAGCCGGTCGAGCGAAGTGGTCATCGTGTCCTGCTTGATCGAATGGAGTCGTCGAACCATCGGCCTGCCGCATCAACGCTATTGGTATAGCGTGCTTCGAGAAAAGAAACCCATGTCAGATTGATTCTGTGAACAGTTGATGACAGCGGGCCGCTTTTTCGGTTGATAGACGGCGGTGCCCGCGCGACCTTTCCCGCAACGTCGCGAGAGAACGCGGAAATCACCAAAGGAAAAATAAAAGCACCCAGCTAAAGACCCCGAGCGCGACGCCTGAGGCAAAGAATGTCGTTGACAGCGCCTGTCTGAGCTTCGAACCGGCATAGATGCCGACAATCTAAGGGCCTGAGATCGAGACTCACGCCGCAGGCCGCGATCTGAATGAGCGGCAAGCGCGAAATGATGGAAACGCCGCGAAGACCAAAGCCCCGCGGCGCGCAAGCTTCCGCCTCGTCCGTATTGCGGAGGCTCTATTTCGCGATCAAATGAATTTTCGGCGCGTCCTCATGCAGATCGTCAAAGAAAATGTGATCGCCCGGATCGAGCGAGCGAATGACGATCACCGGCGCCGGCGTCGGATTGTTCGGCGCCAGCACCTTCTCCAAATGCAGCTCGCTGCTTTCGAATTCCGCCGCCGTTTTGCCGGTGTTGTGCAGTTCGATGCGGAAACGCTTGTTCGCCGGAACGTTGAGTTGAAGCGGTGTGATCTGCCCATCGTGGAATTCAATCGAGAACGTCGGCGTGTCGTCCGCGTTAGCAGCGTTGCCGCCCGTCATCGCGCCGGCGGCGATCAGAAGAGCCGTTGCAAGCAGCTTATTGAATTGGTTCACAACACGATTGCGTAAAGTCATCGTTCCCGTCTCCTGATGTGGGTCAAGGCCCAGTAAAAAACCTCCGCTGCGACGGAACGCAAGTTTTTTAGCGCAAGGTTAGAAGGGGTATAAATTACCATGAACGCCGTTTAATCTCCCCCCGCGCGCATCCTTGCGGTCGGCTTGCCCGGCAGCGTGCATAATGCGAAGAGCCTTCACTTTGGCACGCGAATCGAACGGACGCTTTCTCATGGAGTGGTCGCCGCAGCAGGACGCGGCATTGAAATCGGTCAGCCAATGGCTGAAGCGCGGCGATCGCCAGATCTTCCGGCTCTTCGGTTATGCCGGTAGCGGCAAGACGACGCTTGCGCGAACGCTCGCGGAAGATTCCGACGGTAAGACCGTCTTCGGCGCTTTCACCGGCAAGGCGGCGCTCGTCATGCGCTCGAAAGGCTGCGAAGGCGCGCGTACCATTCACAGTCTGATCTATCGCGCGCACGACACCGACACGGAAGAACCGAGCTTCGTGCTGAACGACGAGAGCCCCGCCACGGAAGCGAGCCTCATCATCATCGACGAATGTTCGATGGTCGATGAAGAATTGGGACGAGATCTTCTCTCCTTCGGCAAGCCGGTTCTTGTGCTGGGCGATCCGGCGCAATTGCCGCCGGTCAAAGGCGGCGGCTTCTTCACCGAATGCGAACCCGATGTGATGCTGACGGAGGTGCATCGCCAGGCGGCGGACGATCCGATCATCCGGCTTTCTATGCTGGTGCGCGAAGGCAAAAAGTTGGAACCCGGCAGCTACGGCGACACGGAAGTGATTTTCCGCGACGGCATCGATGCCGCGCGCGTCCAGGCCGCCGGACAGATTCTTGTTGGCCTCAATAAGACGCGCCGCGCCTATAATCAGCGCGTGCGCGAATTGGAAGAGCGTGAAGGTTTGATGCCAGAGCCGGGCGACAAACTCGTCTGCCTGCGCAACGATTCGAAGAAAGGCCTGCTCAACGGCTCGCTCTGGACGGTGAGAACCTCATCGCCCGTTCGCCGCAAGAAACTGCGCTTGACCGTCGTGCCGGAGGAAGACCCGACGCATAAGCCCTTGCGCATCGGCGTGCTGCCGGAATTTTTTACCGGCACCGAAGACACGATTCCCTATCCGCAGCGGCGTGAGTCGGATGAATTCGATTACGGCTATACGCTCACCGTGCACAAAGCACAGGGCTCACAATGGGACGATGTTGTCCTGTTCGATGAAAGCTATGCGTTTCGCGAGCACAGAAGCCGCTGGCTTTATACGGGCATCACGCGCGCAGCGCGTCGGCTGACAGTGGTGTTGTGAGGCGAGGGCTCGGTCTGGATTCCGGCTATTAGCGACGAGCGGTCATTCCGCTGGTCCGATGATACTAGGCGCTTGACCCACCACACGATAGTATGCAGTCACGCAACCGATTCGGTCTGTGCTGGAGTTTTTTCGATGATGGGTCAGCAACAAGTTTACAATCAGCCGGCGCGCAACGCCGAGGAAGCCAACCGCCGGAATGCTCACGTCGTGAGGAGCGGTTCCGTTTGGGCCGGCAAAGATCAAATCGGTTGGATCGAGAACGGCAACGTTTTCAGCGTCGCGACAAAATTGAAGTTCGCCACGCTAGATGACAACGGGAGCCTATATTCTCTGGACGGTCAATCGCTAAACCTGCACCTTGAAACGGTCAATGGTGGAGGCCGCATTGGAGCCGAAAGCCATTCCGACGCTATCGCGAGGCTTAGGAATCTGGCGGGGCTGAGCGAAAGCAAGTAGACGGCATTGCGGCTCGCCCGCCGCTTCGGCGGCTATATCGAAGGCTTGACGCTCTATCCCGATCTTCCTCACAGCCCCACCGACAATTTTTCCATGATCGAGCCGATCAGAAAGGGAATCGGCCCGACCAAGGCAAAGAGTTTGGTCTCGGCCACGGCAGGCAGTTTGGCCCGCATCGCGCGATCGACATAAAGGCTGCCGCCATGGGCCATGGTCTCAACCATGGCGATGTCATCGGGCGCGAGCGTCGTGGCGGCATCGGCGAAGGTCAGCAGGAGAGCGTCCACCGCCTCGAAGACCGGCATGGGCGCTCCCGCTTCTGGATCGCCGAACCATTGGCCGAGCGTCGCGACCGCTTTCGCCAAGGCCGCGAGTTCTCCGCTCGCGCGTTGCAAGGCCAACACCTGATCGCGCGTTGCGCCGGGCGGCAGCCCATGCGCAAGATCGACGGAATGAGTCTGTGCGGCTTTCGCTAATTCGGCGATATCAGCCGTCGCCACGGCCATCGCACCGGCAACGGAGGTGTCCGGGCGCGCCGTACCGAATGCCGCCGCGATGCGGCCGGCGAGCCGGCTGAGTTCCGCGCGAAGGCGGCTGACGCGAAGATCGCTTTCTTCGATATGTCCGTCCTCCAGATGCAAAACGCGGTCGGCGATGTCGAGAATGCGGATATCGTGCGTGGCGATAAGAACCGCACAGCCCTCGGCGCGGGCAAGGCGCTGGAGGATTTCGACGATATCGCGGCCGCTGGCGGCATCGAGAGATGCGGTCGGCTCGTCGGCAAGAATGATCCGCGGGCGGCAGGCAAGGGCGCGCGCGATGGCGACACGCTGGCGTTGGCCGCCGGAGAGTTGGGCGGGACGTTTGTCGGCATGATCGGCAAGGCCGACCGCTTTCAGCAATTCGAACGCGCGGAGGCGAATAGCTTTGGTATCGAGGCCCGGTTCGAGGGCAAGCGGGATTTGCACGTTTTCCTGCGCAGTGAGCGCAGGCAGCAAATGATGCTGCTGAAAGACGAAGCCTATGGCGCGCCGCGCCGCCGCGAGTTCCGCGGCATTGATCTGCGCGAGATCGAGCCCGGCGAGGCGAATGCTGCCCGACTGCAGCTGGCGCAGGCCGCCGATCAGCGTGAGAAACGTGGTCTTGCCGGAGCCTGACGGCCCCGTGATGATGACAATCTCGCGCGCCACGATGCGGGCTGAGACGCCATGCAGGACTTCGCGTTTCAGCGCGCCCTGATTATAGACGTAGCGAACGTCGGCGACATCAACCAATACATCCGGTTCGTCTGTCGCCGTGCTGGTCATTGGAAAAGATCCGCCGGTGCGACTTGACGCAGCTTGCGCATGGCGAGGACACCGGCGAGCAGGCAGCTGAAAAAGATGAGGAAGAAGGCAATCATCGCCTGGCCCACACTGAGAAAGAAGGGCAAATGCGTCGCCTCGCGTGCCGCGCGGAAGAGGAGAAAGGCAAAGAGCAGGCCCGGTGGATAACCCAAGACAGACAGCCAGAGCGCCTGCTGGATGACAATCGATTGCAGAACGCGATCCTGATAGCCGACCGCCTTCAGCGTCGCGTATTCGGAGAGATGATGCTGCACATCCGTGTAAAGGATTTGATAGAAGACGACGATCCCGACGAGGACTGTGACGGCGAGCGTGACTGGAATGATGAAGCCGATCGGCGTCCCTGTTCCCCAATAATCCTTCGCGTCTTGAATGAACTCGGCCTTGGTCGCGACCGTGACGTCGCGGCCAAGAATAGCGCGCAGTCGGTCGCGGACGGCAATGGGATCGGCGCCAGGCTTCAAGCGCACGAGGCCGAGCGAGAGGCTCGATTCGGGCGTGTCGGGAAACATGCGCAGAAAGCCTTCGCGGCTCATCACCGCTTGGCCCTGAGCGGTGAAGGAAATGCCGAGCGCAAACGTGCCTCTATAATAAAAGAGAGCGCCGTTGGCTTCCGTTGGGCAAGCGCGCCCGCTTGCGAGGCACGCATCGATATCGCCGAATGCCGGTAATGACAGCCTGTCCCACAAAACACTGTCCGGCAGCGCCAGCCAGCGGCTCTGGCTCTTGATTTCGGGATTGATGAATGCCGTTCCCGGCGGATCGATGCCAAAGACCAGCACTTGATCGATGCCACCATCGGGAAGCCGCCAGAGCACAACGCTGCTGGTCACACCCTCGGTCGTCACCACATCCGAATCGGCGCGCGCGGCGGCCAGAAGATCGCGTTGAAAGAAGCTATGCACCACGATGTCGCGAAAATTGGCGCTGTGAATGAGAAGATCCGCGTCGAAAGCGCCGTATTGCACGGCGATACTGTCGAAGAGCGCGTTGTAAGCGCCGGTTTGAAAGAGGACGGCGGTGACCGCGAAAGCAATGCCGGCGGTCGCCGCGATGAGCCGGTTGCGATCGTACCGAAGTTGCCGCCACGCGATGGGGACGCCCGCGGGTGCAAGCCAATGCGCGAGCCCGTGCAGCAGGGATGTCGTCACGGGCTTGTGGCGATCGTCACGATCGCCTCGGCGCCGCTGAATGCCGCAATCGCTTTCGGGTTGTCGAGAGCGACGGTCACGTCGACGACACGCCGGTCGACCGAGGCGAAAGTGGACGGCGGCAGAATGGAGCTGTGATCGACATGCGGCGCGATGCGCACGACCTTGCCCGTCACCGTGCCGGCCCAGGCAGGCGCCGTTGCCTGGGCCAACGCGCCGACATGGACATGCGCGACTTCGCTAATATCGACCTCGGCCTTGATCTGCATGGCGCCAGTGTTGCCGAAGAGGAGCACGCCACGGTCGGCCGGCTGCTCGCCGGCATAGGTCACGATCTTGAGAATTTGGCCGTCGCTCGGCGCGCGCAGTTCCGTGAGAGCGAGCGACGTTTGCGCGACGGCGTCGGCGGCTTTGGCCTCGGCTAAGTCCGCTTCCGCGACAACGATGTCGGTCGGCCGCGGATGCTTCATCGAGTCGAGCGTATGCAGGCTCATCACGACTTTGGCCTCAAGCGAACCCAAGCGTGCCGTATCGTTCTGCCATTCCATTTCAGAGACGGCGTCGTGTTCGCGCAGCGCGGCGCTGCGGGCGAGCTGCTGGCGTCCCTGCGTGACGTCAAATTGCTCGCTCGCGACCAGCGCCGCTTGCGCGGCGATATCCTCGGGCTTCGCGCCTTCGCGAACGAGCGCGAGCCGCGCGGAGACGGCGGCGGCGTGGGCTTCGGCCTGAGCGAGACTTGCTGCGGCGACTTCATGGTTGGAAGCCAGGGCCAGAAGCTGACCCGCGGTAACCTGATCGTTCTCGCGCACCAAAAGTTTTGCGACGAGCTGCGGCGCGCCCTGAAAATAAGGCAGAGTAAGCGCCGTGATTTCTTCGCCTGGAACGACGCGGCCATAGGCGACGATGCTGCTGCTGGCCACTAATGGCTGTGCCCATAGTGGACCGGCCGCAAGGAAAGCAGCGGGAATCGCGCAGAGAATCGAGAGGCTGCGCATCGGTAACCATCCAAAGCAGAGCGGCTGCTAGGAAGCAGTACTCTTCGTCGTTACGGCGCGCGCTCCATTGCTGTCAAGATCGAGGCGTACGCAGAACACAGCTTCGCGAGGATGAAGGTTAGCATCGCGTTTCTGTCTCGCGTTCGAAACGAGAAAAATCAACGACTACCCGGCCGGGCGCTCATTCCGCAGCGCGCCGCAGAGCGCGTTCGAGTTCCACATCGAGCTCGCGGCCCACCGCAGTCACCGCCTCATCGCCAAATTGGCCGAAGAGATCGGAAGGCTTGTCATATTCAAAGCGTGTGCCTGCGCCCGCGGTCTCATAGATAACGACGCGCAGCGGCGCATAGAGCGCCGCCGGCAATTGGTGCCGCGTCATCCGTGTCGCCGTCAGTGGATTGCCGATTTCGTATTGCGTGGCCTTGCTCGGCCGCCCGGCGATTTGAAGAATGGCGCCATGGTCGCGTTTCAAGAAGATAAAAAGTGGCGCGCCGCCTTCCAGCTCTTTCACCCGCTGTTCGTCGCCTTTGGCTAGGGCATCCAGCATGGCTGGATTGAACTGGGGAACGGTGCTCTCAAGCGCCACTTGGACGTCGGCGAATTTTTTCGTCGTTTCGATCGTGATATGCTCGACCTGCAACACGCGCCGCACGACCGTGGGTTCTGACATCCTGCTCACCGTTCACCGCTTTGGGTATGCCGTGAAAATATAATCTTTTGTCTTCACGAGCGTGTGGCAGGCATAGCCGCAGTTATAGCCCCTTCCCTCCGGCGCGAAACTGTCGGACGCGGCATCGTAGTTGAACTGCGCATAGCCCCAATTGCCGGTATCCGGAAATCTCTTGCTGTCTCTGGCGATCAAATCGACATCATGCAGCGTTCCCGGCACCGTCGTTGGCGAAGGCGCCTCCGTACTCTTTGTCTTGTTCCAATGGATCTTCGCAATTTTAGAACCGTCGGGGAAAGGCTTTCCATCGCCAGGAATGCCGGAACGATAGGCCGCGATCATCGCGGGATTGGCGAGGATCACTTCGATTGTGTCTTCGGTCTCGCTAACCGCGACGGTCTGCCAATCTTCATATCCTCTGAACTCGGCGAAGCCGAGCCCATCGGGCACTTTCACAGTATATTTGTCCTGTGCGGAAATCGCCTTGGCGCCCAAGGCGGCGAAGACGATCGCAATGAATGTCATCAGATAAATTGAAATTCTCGTCATGGCTGAACTCCTGCACGAGCGCTTAAAAAGCTTTCCGCTCCCTTCACCGCTGCGGATAAGCCGTGAAAACGAAATCTTGTTTGGCCGCGAGCGTATGGCAGGCGTAGCCGCATTTGGCATCGTTCCCATCGGGCACGAACGCCTGCGATGCCGAATTATAGGGAAAATTGGCCCATCCCCATCCGTCCGTGTCCCCAAATTTTTTGCTGTCTTTTTCCTCGAACTGAACCTTTGCCAAAGTGTCCGGCACCATCACGGGAAACGGGGACTGCGTATTCTTTTTCGGCTTCCACGTGATCTTCGCGATCTTGGAGCCATCCGGAAAAGGCTTGCCGTTGCCGGGGATGCCAGCGCGGTAAGCCTCCACGGCAATCGGATTGGCGACGATCACCTTGATGCCGTTTTCGATCTGACTGACGGCGACAACCGGCCAGTCCTCATATCCTCTGATCTCGGCGAAAGCCGGCCCATTCGGCACGCGCACGCTATATTTGTCTTGCGCGGATATGGCTCTCCCGCCCAAGGCAGCGAACAGGGCGGCAATAAATGTCATCAGCAAGACTGAAACTCTCGTCATGGCTGACTCCTATGCGGGCGTTTACAAATCTGATTTTAGTGGCGTCGATCGAAACTTTCCCGGCAATGTGGGGAAGGTGGTGGTTCTCTCTAAAATAGCATCGCATAAAAAAGCCGGAGATCTCTCCGGGGCGCGCACGCCGGTCATTATGTCATACGACACTGCAAAATCCATATGACGCGTCGGATGAAAATCTGGGCAAGATTCGAGCGGGCGATAACGATAAGAGACCTGTAGCTCAGCTGCAAATTTCGAATGACGTCGATGCGGCAGGAGCGTGCGCTTTACATGTGGTCTAAACTTGCTCATGCGTCCTGGGGCGAATGTAAGGAATTCCATGTCCCGCAACCGATATTATTCCGGTCCGCAAAGCGATCATTTCGATGGAATGCGCTTCTCCAATCCCGGCCAGGCTTTGACCGATCGCTCGCTTCGCGACATCTGGCGACGGAGGTCCAGCGCAACCCCGGCAAGCTGGCCAGCAAGCGTTCCTATCACCCCTGCGATCCCCGATCGGCGCGTCGATGCTCTGCGGATCACCATGGTCGGGCATGCCACGCTGCTCATTCAGGCGGGGGAGTTCAACATTCTAACGGACCCTGTCTGGTCGGAGCTTGCCAGCCCGTTGCCTTTTGCCGGGCCGAAGCGGGTGACGGCGCCGGGCATTGCCTTCGCAGACCTACCGCCCATCGACGTCGTGCTGCTGAGCCACAACCATTATGATCATCTCGATATCGCGACGCTGCGCCGGCTCAATGCAGTCCACGCGCCGCTAATGGTCATGCCGCGCGGCAACGATGCGATTGTCGGCGGCGCCCTCCACGGCGCGCGGATCGTGACGGGCGACTGGGACGATCGCTTGTCCTTATCTGCTTCAGCGAGCGTCAGGCTCACGCGTGCCAACCACTGGTCGGCGCGCGGGCTTAACGACCGACGCATGGCGTTGTGGTCCGGGTTCTGGCTGGAGACCCCAGCTGGTACTGTCTGGTTCGCCGGCGACACCGGCTATGGCGATGGCGCGATCTTCCGCGACATCCGCGCGCGCTGCGGGCCGCCGGATGTCGCGCTGATCCCGATCGGCGCTTATGAGCCGCGGTGGTTCATGGCCGCCCAGCATGTCGATCCCTTCGAGGCAGTCCGGATCCTGCAGGATGTCGGCGCGGCTCGTGCGCTCGGTATCCACTGGGGCACGTTCCGGCTGACCGATGAAGCGCGCGAGGCGCCAAAAGAGGCGCTGCGCGCTGCGCTCGCGACAGCCGGTGTCGATGCGGAGCGCTTCGTCGCCGCCGAGCCGGGCAGCGTCTATGCTTTTGCCGCGAAGACGCCTTCCAGCGCATCGGACGCGCGCGGCGAAACCTGCGGAACGCCGCGCTGACATTTATCTCGCGCCGATCTCGGCGGCGCCGACCTTCTGGTCAAAGGCAGTAACACGCAGAGCCGCATCCGCCAGCTGCCGCGCTTTGCGCATGTGCAACATGGAATTTTTCCGAGCGGAATTGGAAAAGTTCCCGACTGCATCAATCGCCGTCGTCGCGCCCAGATCCGCCGTCAGATTCTCAATGAGTCGCGTCTCGGCAGCGATTCCAATTGCGCCACATCCGAGATCGCAGGTGCCAGCTTACCGGAAATTTAGAACACGAGCGCGTCCAGTTCAGGTAAGCTCATTATTAAAATGGCTTGATGAGCCTTGTTGCGGGTGGCGACATCGTGATAACGGCTCATACAAGCAAATCAGTCCCTGCACACACATTGAGCAGGAGAACAGAGTCGAGGATGAGGAACGCTCTTATGACCGCGTATCGAGTTTGGGTCGGCGAAGCGCGGCTTCGCCGTGCGGTTATTGCCGCGTTTTCCATCGCCTCGCTCTGTCTCGCGACGCTCATCCTCGCGAGCGGTCCAGGCGTCGCCGAAGATGCCGCGGGCGTGAAGCCGCAGACCACAGCCGCGCCGGCGCCCGGCACATCGACGAATACCGACGCCGCCAAAGCTCAGTCGAATGCGCAAACGGCGACGCCCGCGCCCAATCCGGCCCCGGTTCCCAATTCACTCAAGCCGAATGACGATTCAGCCGCCAAGCCGCAGCCGACTTCGCTTGCGCCAGCGCCCGTCCCCGGCGCGGCCAATAACGCCAACAATAATGACGCGGCGAAGTTGGAGCATGAGCCGAGCGCGAATGTGCCGGCTCGGATTTTGCCGCGCGAGCTATCGCCTTGGGGCATGTTCCTTAACGCCGATGTGATCGTGAAGGTCGTGATGGTCGGCCTCGCTATCGCCTCCGTCATCACCTGGACCGTGTGGCTGGCGAAAAGCTTCGAACTCTTCGGCGCGCGCCGCCGCGTTCAAGAACAGCTCAAGATCCTCGCGCAAGAAGAGACCCTGGCGACCACGCAGGCGGGATTCACCGGCGCGAAAGGTCCCGTCGCGCAAATGGTTGCCGCGGCAGCGGCCGAACTCGAACGCTCAGCTGCACTCTCGCCCGAAGGCATCAAGGAGCGCGCCGCTGCCTTGATCGCGCGGATCGAGGCGCGCGCGGGACGCGAGATGAATCGCGGCACCGGCATCTTAGCGACGATCGGCGCGACGGCGCCCTTCATCGGCCTCTTCGGCACGGTGTGGGGCATCATGAACAGCTTCATCGGCATTTCGAAGACGAACACGACAAATCTCGCCGTCGTCGCGCCTGGCATCGCCGAAGCGCTCCTGGCGACCGCCATCGGTCTCGTCGCCGCCATTCCGGCGGTGATAATCTACAACGCCTTCGCGCGCGGCATCGCCTCTTACCGCGCTTCGCTCGGCGACGCCGCCACCGAAATCCTGCGGCATCTGTCGCGCGATCTTGACCGCGCTGTGATGGAAGCGGCCGAGGACGATGAGGACTGGCGTGTCGTCGGCATGCGCCAGTCGGCGGAGTAGGCCATGGCCGTCAAATTTGCTCGCAGCGATGACGGCGATCTCGACGAAACACACGAGATCAATGTCACGCCCTTCATCGACGTCATTCTGGTTCTGCTCATCATCTTCATGGTCGCGGCGCCGCTGTCAACCGTCGACGTCAATGTCGATCTGCCTGCCTCTACGGCGCAGCACAGTCCGCGTCCCGACAAGCCTATCTTCCTCACGATCAAACCGGATCTCTCGCTAAATCTCGGCGACAATCCCGTATCTCAAGATGGCCTGGCGGCTGCGCTCGATGCCGCGACGAACGGCGACAAGGATCAGCGCATCTTCGTCCGCGGCGACAAGACGGTCGCCTATGGCGAGGTGATGGACGTGATGAACCTCTTGCGCGATGCCGGTTATCTGAAGATCGCGCTCGTCGGGCTGGACGCCGGCCAGGCGTCCGACAATCCCGACGCGACCGATCAGAACGCAGCGCAGCCCGCGAGAGGAAAGGCCTCGCCCTGAGGCGTAAGTTCGAGCGATGAGCCTTTACACAGACACCATTCTGACGCCCCAGCAAGACCGCGCGCTGCCGCGCTGGCTTGTGGCTGCGCTCATCGTTCTCGCGCTCCATATCGGCATGGGCGCTTATCTCATCCTGACGCGTCAGATCGGCAATCCGCCGGGCGAGCCGCCGGATGCCTTGATGATCAATCTCGCGCCCGTGGCGGCTGCGCCGCCGCCGCAGCCGGAGCAGCAAGAGCAACATGAGACGGTGCCGAAAGAGCCAGCCGTGATGTCGAAGCCGCTGCCGCTGCAGCCGCCGATTCCGAATGTTCTGAAGACGCCGATCATTCCCCAGGCGGAAGCGGTTCTGCCTCCGCCGAAACCCGTGCAGCAAAAAAAGGCCGAAGAGCAAAAGCCGAAGAAAGCCGAGAAAGAAAAGCGCAAGCAGCACGCCCAACAATCTCACCCCGCGCGCCAATTGGCGCGCCAAGCCGCGGCGCCGGCGCCCGGCTTCTCCGGCGAGTCGATGGCATCGTGGGAGAGCGAAGTGCGCGAGCGCGTTGCTGCTTCCGCCACGCGCTCAGTACGGGCGAGCGGCACGGCGGTTTTGAGTTTCTCGGTCAATCCGAGTGGCGGCGTCGGGGGCGCCCATATCGCCAGGAGTTCCGGCTCGTCCGAACTCGATAGCGCTACTCTGGCAATCGCCTCGCAGCTTGGTCAACTGCCGCCGCCGCCGAGCGGCCGCCGCACGACGGTCATGGTGCCAGTTCGCTATAGTTTCCACTGATCACGCCGGCTTTCTCCGCGGGATGTCGGCGATAAGACCGCGCGCGGCATTTCCGTTCGTGACAATTCGGCCTATAGGGACTGCCGGAACCGGGCTGCGCAGTTTCAGAGAGCCTTCCGCTGCTTCGCCGCCTACGCACGCCAAGATAAACCGACAAGGCAAACGGATCGGACATGCAGGCTTATCTCGCAGTCGCGATCGGCGGCATATTGGGCTGCTGGGCGCGCTATCTGATGACGAATGTCGTCCAAACTCTGATCGGCCGCGATTTCCCTTACGCGACCTTGTCCATCAATGTGATCGGCAGTTTTCTGATGGGCTTTCTCTTTGTGGCGACCCTCGATCGCTGGGTCGTCGGTCCTTATGTCCGGGTCGGCATTCTTACGGGCTTTCTCGGTGGCTTCACCACCTTCTCCACCTTCTCGATGGAGACGCTGCTCTTGGCCGAACAGGGAGAAGCCATAAAAGCCGCGGCCTATGTTCTTCTGTCCGTAGGTCTCGGCCTCGCCGCGGCCATAGGCGGCGCCTTCATCGCCCGAAATATCTGAACGACATCATGGAGAAACGCTGATGGAGAGCGAAGTCACAATTGTCCGCATTTATCTCCATGAAGCGGATCACGGCGCGCATAAGAATCTCATGCAGGAGATTCTGAACATTTTGCAGAAAATGCATGAGGTGCGCGGCGTGGTCGTCTTTCGCGGCATCGCCGGGTTGGACGAATCGGGCCAGGTCCGCGCCTCCGATCTTTTGAGGATCGTCGGCGACCTGCCGATCGTGGTCGAATTCTTCGACACCCCCGCCAAAGTCGAGGCCGTTTTGGCCGCGCTCGATGGCCTGATTCCCAGCGGAAGAATCGTGCACTGGACCGCGCTTTGCCGATAAAGGGCCGCGCGGATGAGCGTCACTTACGACGCCGCGGCGCTATTGCATGGCGTCCACACTCGCGCGATAAGGCGATTGTCCTGTCCTAAATTGTCTTGAAGAATCAAAGCGCTGTCCTCGTCCGCGCGGTGTCAGTTTTCGTGGCATAACTGTCACAGCGTGGCAGTGGAAGGGAATTTTTTTGCGAAAGCACTTGGCGATGCTGCGGAAAGCGACTAGGTTCCGGCCTCAAAGATTACCTTTCGATGCTGATTGAGCATTGCGGGAGCGGCGAGGTTCCAGACCCCCTAAAGCAGAGCCCACAGGTTTCGGGCAGGCTAAAGAGGGTGATGTGATTTCCGCCACCTAGCGCAGTTGATGCTCAGCTCGACCCAGGTGATTGTCCCCAAAGTCTAAGACCCCGGAAGTTGGGGTCGGCAGCCGCGATGCGGATGTCCCGCGAGTTTGTCTTGTCAGCGAAAAAACTGACGCAACACTCGCTCTTTGCTTACGAGGGCCCAGCAGGAAAGACCGGTTGGCAGTGCCGAACTCGGACCAAAATCGGTAGGATCATCCAAGGATCATCGATGAGACCAAATCAAAATAAACGCATGCGCGGCCGTAACAACGGCGGTGGTAGCGGTGGCAACCGCAAGGGCCCAAATCCTTTGTCGCGCACCTATGAATCGAACGGACCCGACGTCAAAATCCGGGGTACCGCGCATCATATCGGCGAAAAATATTTGCAGCTGGCGCGCGACGCACAGTCCTCGGGCGATCCGGTGATGGCCGAGAGCTTCCTGCAACATGCCGAACATTATTTCCGTCTGATTGCCGCGGCACAAGCCGCCCAGCAGACCGCCAGCGGTTATCAGCGCCCGCCAGGCGAGCCCGAACCCGAAGAGGTCGAAGAGGAAGAGGATTTCTCCGGCGGCGGCGTGGATCGCTTCGCTTCCCCCGTCGCGCCGGTGAGCAACGCCCAACCCAATTTTCAGCCTCAGCCCAATGCCCAGCCGCCCTATCCGGAGCGCCCTTACGCGAACGGCGGCGGCGAGCGTCCTTATGGCGAGCGTCCCTATCAAGAGCGGGGCGAACGTCAGGACCGCGGACCCCGTCCGGAGCGGCAAGACCGCGGTTTCCAGGACCGGAATAATCAAGACCGCCAACAGGGTGGCGGCCGCGATGATCAGAGGGGCGGCGGCCGTAGACAGGGACAAGGCCGCGATTTTCGCTCGGAGAACGGCGGCGGGCGCTTTGAGCGCAACGAGCCGCGCCCGGCAGTTGAGGATGTCGAGCCTGCCAAGGGCTTGCCGGCTTTCATCACCTCACCCGTTCGCATCCCAACCGAAACGCATATCGGTGACGATCAGCCGGCGGCCCCGGATCTCGATGCGGCGGAGAATGACGAGAACTTCCGCCAGCGCCGCCGCCGCCGCAGACCCGACATGGGTGAAGGCCCGGCCGAGATCACATCCGCGACTGATCCCGTGACGGATTGATCGGGCGACTGATCTTTCAAATTCTTCTTAAAGCCGCACGGCAGGGGAAACCCTGCCGTGTTTTCGTTTGCGCTTTTTTGGCGTCGCCCCGCAAAGCGGCTAACATTTCAAAAAGGCCGCCTTACATTTGAGCGAAACGGCTGCCGCCAAGCTCGATCTCCGCCGAATTCTGACCTGTGTCAGGGCGGAGTTCTGGGGTTCGGGATAGGGGCCGTACGTCAATGCCGCATTGGGCCGCTACGGGACCTGAGGCCGGCAAGGAGGGTCTTTTATGAATTTCGATAAATACACCGACCGTGCCCGCGGTTTTGTGCAGTCCGCTCAGTCGCTTGCCACCCGCGAAGGCAATCAGCAATTCACCCCCGAGCATCTACTCAAAGTGCTTCTCGATGACGAGGAAGGCCTTGCCGCGGGTCTGATCGACCGCGCCGGCGGCCGCTCGCGCGACGCGCTTCAGCAGACCGAACTGGCGCTTTCCAAATTGCCGAAAGTGCAAGGTTCAGGTGCCGGCCAGGTCTATCTGGGGCCTGCCACCGCGCGCGTCTTCGACAATGCCGAAAAGATCGCCCAGAAGGCGGGCGATTCCTATGTCACCGTCGAGCGGCTTCTGCTCGCGCTCGCCATGGACAAGCAGACGGACGCCGGCAAGATTCTCGAAAAAGCCGGCGTGACGCCGCAGGCGCTGAACGCCGCGATCGAAGAGCTGCGCAAGGGCCGCACGGCGGATAACGCCAGCGCGGAGAATGCCTACGACGCCTTGAAGAAATATGCGCGCGACCTGACGGACGCGGCACGTAACGGCAAGCTCGACCCGGTGATCGGACGCGACGAAGAGATTCGCCGCACAATCCAAGTGCTGTCGCGGCGCACGAAGAACAATCCCGTGCTGATTGGCGAGCCCGGTGTCGGCAAGACCGCCATCGTCGAAGGCTTGGCACTTCGCATCGTCAATGGCGATGTGCCCGAAAGCCTGCGCGACAAGCGCGTGCTGGCGCTCGATCTCGGCGCTCTCATTGCCGGCGCCAAATACCGCGGCGAATTCGAAGAGCGCCTGAAAGCCATTCTGACCGAAGTCACATCCGCCGAAGGCAACATCATTCTCTTTATTGACGAGATGCACACGCTCGTCGGCGCCGGCAAGGGGGATGGCGCGATGGACGCCTCCAATCTCTTGAAGCCCGCTCTGGCGCGTGGCGAATTGCACTGCATAGGCGCGACGACGCTCGACGAATACCGCAAGCATGTCGAGAAAGACGCGGCTCTCGCGCGGCGCTTTCAGCCGATCTTCGTTTCCGAGCCGACGGTCGAGGATACGATCTCGATCCTGCGCGGCCTCAAGGAGAAATATGAGCTGCACCATGGCGTGCGGATCACCGATGCGGCGATCGTTGCCGCCGCGACGCTATCGCAGCGCTATATTGCCGACCGTTTCCTGCCTGATAAAGCGATCGACCTCATCGACGAGGCCGCATCTCGCCTGCGCATGCAGGTCGATTCGAAGCCCGAAGAACTCGACGAGTTCGACCGCCGCATTATGCAGCTCAAGATCGAGCAAGAAGCGCTGAAAAAGGAGACGGATGCCGCCTCCAAGGATCGGCTCACCAAGCTCGAAGCGGAGCTTGCCGATTTGGAGGAAAAGTCCGCGGCTTTGACGGCGCGCTGGCGGGCCGAAAAGGACAAACTCGGCTCGGCACAGAAGATCAAGGAGCAGCTCGAGGCTTCGCGTAACGAATTGGTGCAGGCGCAGCGGCGCGGCGAATATCAGCGCGCTGGCGAATTGACCTATGGCATCATTCCCGAGTTCGAGCGCAAACTCGCCGAGACCGAGGCGAAGCGCACGGACGTTCTTCTCGAAGAAGCTGTCACGCCCGATCACATTGCCCAGGTCGTCTCGCGGTGGACGGGCGTGCCGGTCGAGAAAATGCTCGAAGGCGAGCGCGACAAGTTGCTGCGCATGGAAGAGGAATTGGCGAAGCGCGTCGTCGGGCAGACGGAGGCCGTGCATGCGGTCGCAACCGCCGTGCGCCGGGCGCGTGCCGGCCTGCAGGACCCAAATCGGCCGATCGGCTCTTTCATGTTCTTAGGCCCGACCGGCGTCGGCAAGACCGAACTCACCAAGGCGCTCGCGGGCTTTCTGTTCGACGACGAGACGGCGCTGCTGCGCATCGACATGTCGGAATATATGGAAAAACACTCCGTCGCGCGGCTCATCGGCGCCCCGCCCGGCTATGTCGGCTACGAGGAAGGCGGCGCGCTGACCGAAGCGGTGCGCAGGCGGCCTTATCAGGTCGTGCTCTTCGACGAGATCGAAAAGGCGCATCCCGATGTCTTCAACGTGCTCCTTCAAGTGCTCGACGACGGACGGCTGACGGACGGTCAAGGCCGCACGGTCGATTTCCGCAATGTGCTCATCATCATGACGTCGAACATCGGCGCCGAATTCCTCGTCAACCAGAAGGAAGGCGAGGAGTCCTCGGCGGTCCAAAACGAGGTCATGCAGCTGGTGCGGGCGCATTTCCGGCCGGAATTCCTGAACCGGATCGACGAAATCATCATGTTCCATCGGCTGCGGCGCGAGGACATGACGGCCATCGTCGATATTCAGGTCGAACGGCTGCTCCGCTTGCTCGCCGACCGGAAGGTCAATCTGGACCTCACGCCCGAGGCCCGGGCCTGGCTCGCGGACAAGGGCTATGATCCAGCCTATGGCGCGCGGCCCTTGAAGCGGGTGATCCAGAAATATCTGCAGGACCCCTTGGCCGAAAAGATCCTGGCGGGTGAGATCCAGGACGGCGATACGGTCGTGATTGGCGCGACGCCGCAGGGCTTGTCGCTGCTGACCGGTTCGCAGAGCAAAAGCGACCGACGGGGGCATGCGGCGTAAACAACCGCATATCCTCAAGACCGCCTTCCGGACAAGGTTTGAGGGCTGGATTAGCCCTCAAATCGAGCCTTTCCGCCGCCAAAATCGGCCGGGAACGCCGGTATTTTTCCCTTACGCGCCTCGCAGAACGAAGCCGCCGCTCGGCCCGCGCAGCCAACTGAAATAAGGCGCGGCAAACTATGCGATTTGGCCTTATTTTCCAGGCAAAAAAGACCTCCCGAAAGGCCTTTTGCACCTAGGGAAAAGCACCTGAAAATCATGCATTCGACGCCATTTCGCACTATATAAAGTAATGTGACCTTCGGGGCTTTGCCCCACCCCCATGACCACATCAGAAGAGTTTCAAGAGAGATGGCAAATCCCGCCTCCGCCAGCCCGGACTCTGCGCCCGAATCGCGGCGCGAGCCGCCCCGGCCGGAGCAAATCTCCCCCGCCACTTACGACGCCGATTCGATCAAGGTTTTGCGCGGTCTCGATGCCGTGCGCAAACGGCCCGGCATGTATATCGGCGACACCGACGATGGCTCGGGCTTGCATCACATGGTCTATGAAGTCGTCGATAACGCGATCGACGAAGCGCTCGCGGGCTATGCCTCGCGCGTCTCCGTAACCTTGCATCCCGATGGCTCCGTCTCCGTCACGGATGACGGCCGCGGCATCCCCGTTGACATTCATTCCGAGGAAGGCGTGTCCGCTGCCGAAGTCATCATGACTCAGCTTCATGCTGGCGGAAAATTCGATCAGAACTCCTACAAGGTTTCAGGCGGTCTGCATGGCGTTGGCGTCTCGGTCGTCAATGCGCTGTCGAGTTGGCTGAAACTGCGCATCTGGCGCAACGGCAAGGAGCATGAGATTAATTTCGCCCATGGCGACGCGGTGGCGCCTCTCGCCGTCGTCGGCGAGGCGCCGGTCGTCAACGGCAAGCCGAAGCGCGGCACCGAAGTCACCTTCATGCCGTCGCCTGAGACGTTCAAAGGCATCGTCGATTTCGATTATGGGACGATCGAGCATCGTCTGCGCGAACTCGCCTTCCTGAACTCCGGCGTCAAGATTGTGCTGACCGATGCGCGCAGCGCCGAGGTCCGCCAGGAAGAACTCTTTTACGAAGGCGGCCTCGAAGCCTTCGTCCGCTATCTCGATCGCGCCAAGACGCCGCTGATCTCTACACCCATCCTGATGAAGGGTGAGCGCGACCATGTGACGGTCGAGATCGCGCTCTGGTGGAACGATTCCTATCACGAGCATGTCTCGGCCTTCACCAACAACATTCCCCAGCGCGACGGCGGCACCCATCTCGCCGGCTTTCGCGCCGCGCTGACGCGCCAGGTGACGGGCTATGCCGAGCGCTCGGGCTTGAGCAAACGCGAGAAGGTCGATCTCACCGGCGATGATTGCCGCGAAGGCTTGACCTGCGTGCTCTCCGTCAAAGTGCCCGATCCGAAATTCTCGTCGCAGACGAAGGACAAGCTTGTCTCTTCGGAAGTTCGCCCCGCCGTCGAAGGTCTCGTCAATGAGATGCTCGACCAATGGTTCGAGGAACATCCGCCAGAGGCGCGGATCGTCGTCGGCAAAGTGGTCGAGGCCGCGCAAGCCCGCGAAGCGGCGCGCAAGGCGCGCGAACTCACCCGTCGCAAAGGCGCGCTCGATGTTGCCAATCTGCCGGGCAAGCTCGCCGATTGCCAGGAGCGCGATCCGGCCAAGGCCGAACTCTTTCTCGTCGAGGGCGATTCGGCAGGCGGCTCCGCCAAACAAGGCCGCAACCGCGAATATCAGGCGGTGCTGCCCTTGCGCGGTAAAATCCTCAATGTCGAGCGCGCGCGCTTCGACAAAATGCTGGGCAGCCAGGAGATCGGTACGCTGATCACCGCGCTCGGCACCGGCATAGGCCGCGACGATTTCAACCCCGACAAACTGCGCTATCACAAGATCATCATCATGACGGACGCGGATGTCGACGGCTCGCATATCCGCACGTTGCTGCTGACCTTCTTCTTTCGGCAGATGCGCGAATTGATCGAGCGCGGCCATCTCTTCATCGCCCAGCCGCCGCTCTATAAGGTCAAGCGCGGCAGCTCTGAACAATATCTGAAGGACGAGCGGGCGAAGGAAGACTATCTGATCGGCAATGGTCTCGACGGCGCCCTTCTGCGGCTCGCCAATGGCGAAGAGCGCGCGGCGGCAGATTTGCGCGCCATTATCGAAGAAGCGCGCATCATCCGCCAAATCCTTCTCGGATTGCACGGCCGTTACGATCGCGCGATCGTCGAGCAGGCGGCCATTGCCGGCGCGCTCCGTCCCATTACGCCTTCCATGGAACAAGAGGCCGAGCGCCTCGCCGGCGAGATCGCCGCGCGGCTCGACCGGCTCTCCGATGAAATGGAACGCGGCTGGTCCGGCCGTGTCGAAAACGGAGGCTATCGTTTCACGCGCGAATTGCGCGGCGTGCGCCAAATCGCCAATCTCGATGCGGCGCTCCTCGCCTCAAGCGAAGCGCGTAAGCTCAACGATCACGCACAAGGGCTTCATGAGATCTATGCCGAGCCCGCGAGTTTCATCCGCAAAGGTGAGCCAAGCGCCGTCTATGGTCCCTTGCAGCTTGTCGAGGCGATCTTGAATGCCGGACAAAAAGGCATCACGCAGATCCAGCGCTATAAAGGCCTTGGCGAGATGAATCCCGAACAGCTCTGGGAGACGACACTCGACCGCAATGTGCGTTCCCTGCTGCAGGTGAAGATCAAGGAAGGCGACGAGGCTGACGATATCTTCGTCAAGTTGATGGGCGATGTGGTCGAACCGCGGCGCGAATTCATCCAGGACAATGCGCTGAACGTCGCTAATCTCGACGTCTGACGTTCAAATCGCTCTGCACACTGCCGTTGAAAGCGTCGCGGCTCCATAAGAATTCAGGAAACAGAATTCGCGCGGGCATACCGTCCGCGCGGAAACATCCATAAGTTTCAGGCAGTTGGGGAAATATTCACCTGCCTGATAATTTTTGCCTCGCACTTGAAGCTTGGCCGCCCTATTTCACATAGATAGGCGATCCAAACTTCCGGTCCTTGTAGGAGGACAAGCCATGTCGCAACTCAACGCATCTGCCGATTCGAAATTGTCATCCACCCTCTCCAAATCCTTGCACGATCATTGGGGCGTCTTCCTGGCCGAGGGCATCCTTCTCATCATTCTTGGCGCCGCCGCAATTGTGGTGCCCTTCATCGCCGGCGTCGCGGCCACCGTGTTTGTCGGCTGGGTCTTTCTGCTGGCCGGCGTTCTCGGTCTCGTCGCCACATTCCGCGCCCGCGGCGCACCAGGCTTCGGCTGGTCGCTCGCTTCGGCGATTGCCGCTATTGTCGCTGGCGGCCTCTTGCTGTGGAATCCGCTGCAAGGCCTTGTGACGCTCACCTATGTGATGGTGGCCTTCTTCATCGTCGACGGCATATTCATCATCATTCTCGCCATCAGCCATCGCCGCGAATTGACCGGCCGCTGGGAGTGGATGCTGATCAACGGCCTTATCGATCTCATCCTCGCGGGCATCATCATCTCCGGCCTGCCGGGAACAATCCTCTGGGCGCTCGGCCTTCTCATCGGCATCGATCTCGTCTTCGGCGGCTCGAGCTTGATCGCGATCGCGCTCGCGGCACGCTCCTCGGCGGCCCGTGTGATTTGATTTAATCGGAGCCTCTCATGTCCGAGAAGCAATACCCCGTCAGCCACAGCGAAGCGGAATGGCGCAAAATTCTGACGCCTGAGCAATATGAAGTGATGCGCGGGCATGGCACGGAGGCGCCGCACAGCTGCGCCCTCAATCACGAGAAGCGGGCGGGCACTTTCTCTTGCGCCGCCTGCGGCCAGCCACTCTTCAAAGGCAAAACGAAATTCGAAAGCGGCACCGGCTGGCCGAGCTTTAACGATCCCATCGAAGGCTCGACTGAGACCACGGAAGACCGCAGCTATGGCATGCGCCGTACCGAAGTGCATTGCGCGCGCTGTGGCAGCCATCTCGGCCATGTCTTTCCCGATGGTCCGCCGCCGAGCTTTCAGCGCTATTGCATCAATGGCGTGGCGCTCGATTTCAAGCCGGACGCGAGCGCCTAATCCAAAAACGAGCGGATGAAATTCGAACCCACATTCGAGCATTCGAAGATGTGGAGGCCGAGTTCGTCGGCGATTTCCTTGAAGGCCGCCACGCCGCGGATCGAATTGCCCTTCTCGTCAAGACGGGGCGAAAATGTGCCGATACCGAGCTGACGATTGACGACACCGACGATGCCACCGCCGACGCCGCTTTTGGCCGGCACGCCGACGTCATAGACCCAGCTACCGGAAAAATCATACATGCCGCAGGTCAGCATGACGGCGAGCGTGTTGCGGACGGCCGCGAAATCGAACACCTGACGGCTGGTTAGCGGATTTTCGCCCATATTTGCCAGCGTCGCACCCATACGCGCCAAATCGGCGGCGGTGACGAGAATTGAGCATTGCCGGAAATAGAGATCGACGATCGCATCGACGTCGCCCGTGACCGCATCCGCAGCACGCAGGAGATGGCCGATCGCCCGATTGCGATGGCCGGTTTCGGATTCCGAGCGATGGACCGCCTCGTCCATGAAAAGCGGGCGGCCGGCGGCTTCCGAGAGCCGCTGCAGAATGAGATCGAAGGCGCCAGCGCCCGCAACATCGTGAATGATGCCGGCGACCGTAATCGCGCCCGAATTGACCATCGGATTGAACGGACGATTGGTGTGCGGATCGAACACAATAGCGTTGAAGGCATCGCCGCTTGGCTCGACGCCGACACGTTCGATCACCGCTTCGCGCCCGACGAGTTCGAGTGCCATGCAATAAACGAAGGCTTTGGAGACCGACTGAATCGTGAAAGGCGTTTCGGTGTCGCCCACCGCATGCAGTTTGCCGGTGACGGTGGCGAGCGCGATACCGAAGCGCTCCGGCTCGACCCCGGCGAGTTCGGGAATGTAATCGGCAAGCGCGCCATCTTTATTCCCGAGATGATGGGCATGGGCGGATGCGAGGATGTGGTCGATCCAATGGGTCGAATCGGCCTGGTTCCGGTCAACTTCCATCATTCAGCCTTTGCCGAACCCGTTCCCGCCCGGGCGAAAGCTGGAGCATTGCGCAATTGGACTTGGACGTCCAATGTGCCGTAGGAAGACGGTGCTGCTCTTGTCATCTGTTGCTGTGCGTTTTTTAAGCAGCTGGCAGCGGTCAGGCGCCGGTTCGTCACAATGACCCGCGAAACAATCGCGGAGGGGAGGCAATGTCCAACGATCCCGAGCTCTCCAGAGCGGCGGAAGAATCTGACGCCCGCAAGGCGGCCGTGCCAGATGTCGAAACGCCGCCCTCGGCCGAGGATTTATTCAAGTCCGCTGCGCGGCTGCTCTTCGGCACCGATTGGCAGCGCGAGGCCGCGCGCGCGCTTGGCCGGGATGAAACGGCGCTCGCCCGCTTTCTTCTGGGCGAACGGACGCTGGAAGACGGCGAACAGCTCTATGCCGACATGCTGGCGTTGATGCACCGGCGCGCCGCCGAGATCGTCGCCATGGCGGATCGATTCGCGCAGACGCTCGCGGCTGAGCGCGAGAAAATCGAGAACGAGAAGGCCGCCGCCGCGCCGGATCAGGGAATATAGACGGCTTCGATCACCTTGAGGCTTTCGCCCAGAGGATCGAGTTCGAGGCGCACTACCTCTGCCATCAGCCGATCGCGGAATTTATAGGCGCGGCGCCAGCCGTCTTCTGTGCTCGGCGGCCAGGGCGTATAGCTCTTCTTATCGACCATCAGAGCCTCACATCGCAGGCGGGGCCCCGTGATGTTGCGCGCGATAATGTACATGGGAGGCTTTCCCATCAACGCTCCTGCCTTGGCCAATCTAGCCCATCGCCTGGTATTTTCGTAGCTCCGACCAGAATTTCCGTACCGCTCGGGGCCGCGAATTCCTGCAAAACCAGCCATACGAGCGATTGACCATCGGCCAGCTATGCGGGAAAATGAGCCTTAATCGGCATTAGGTTGCTGCAAAAATGCAACTAATCGGCGGACGCACCCAGACACAGATTGGATCGATGCGCGTTTTTTGCGCAGCGGCCGTCTTTGCCTGCGCGACGGCAGGCGCCGCCTCGGCCGCCGACTTCACGTCCCTCGACGCCCCGCCGGTGTTCACCTGGAGCGGCTTTTACGGCGGGGAGACAGGCGGCTACACCTTTTTGGATAAGACCGCCAAGCGGCCCGACGGATTTTGGTCGGCGGCCATGAATGCGGCCGGAAGCGCCTTTTCCGTCGCCAACGGTGGCTCGCAGCCACATAACGTTTTTGGCGGCGGTCAGGTCGGTTTCAATTACCAGGTCGCCAATCTCGTTTTCGGCATCGAAGGCGACCTCTCCTACACGGGCCTCGATACGGTTGATGGCTTGGCCGGCTCTTCCTCTGGAGGAAGTCTGGCATTTACGTCAGACGTGAGCTCGCACTGGCTCTCGACGATGCGCGGGCGCGTCGGCACCGCCTTCGACCGTCTTTTGATCTATACAACCGGTGGCGTTGCGGTGGCGCAGCGCAATTTCACCAACGGCTACGTCTTCCAGTCCCCCGACGGGCAGGATTTCTCGATCGGCTCTGCCTCGCAGACGGCGGCCGGCCTTGCGATCGGCGCCGGCCTCGAATATGCGCTGACGAAGAACTGGACGCTGAAAGGCGAATATCTTTACGCCAATCTGGGCGCAGGCAAATCATCTTTTGGGGATTCTGGGATTCCGGGCACGAGCTACCATCAGAATGATCTCGATGAGAAAGTCGTGCGTGCTGCCATCAATTATAAATTCGATTGGCTCGCGGGCACCGGCAATTAACGCGGACGCCGTCACGAATCCATCTTCAATGCCGCGATGAACGCTTCCTGCGGGATTTCAACCTTGCCGAACTGGCGCATGCGCTTCTTGCCGGCCTTCTGCTTGTCCAACAGCTTGCGTTTGCGCGTCGCGTCGCCGCCATAGCATTTCGCCGTCACATCCTTGCGCAAGGCGCGCACCGTCTCGCGGGCGATGATCTTGCCGCCGATCGCCGCCTGAATGGGGATTTGGAAGAGGTGCTGAGGGATCAGATCCTTCAGCTTCTCGACCATGGCGCGCCCGCGCGTCTCGGCCCGATCGCGATGCACCAGCATCGAGAGCGCATCGACCGGCTCGGCGTTGACGAGGATTGACATTTTGACGAGATCGCCTTCGCGATAGTCCGTAATCGTATAATCGAAGCTCGCATAGCCTTTCGAGATCGATTTCAGCCGGTCGTAGAAATCGAACACGACTTCATTGAGCGGCAGATCGTAGATCGCCATGGCACGCTTGCCGACATAATTGAGATCGACCTGAATGCCGCGCCGGTCCTGACAGAGTTTCAAGACCGCGCCGAGATAATCGTCAGGCGTCAAGATCGTGGCCCTGATCCACGGCTCTTCGATCTTCTCGATCTTGGTGGGGTCCGGCATATCGACGGGATTATGCAGTTCGACCACTTCGCCAGAGCGCAGCACGATGCGATAGATGACCGAAGGCGCCGTCGCAATGAGATCGAGATTGAACTCGCGCTCCAGCCGCTCCTGAATGATTTCGAGATGCAAAAGCCCAAGAAAGCCGCAGCGGAAGCCAAAGCCGAGCGCCGCCGAACTCTCCATCTCATAAGAAAAACTGGCATCGTTGAGGCGAAGCCGTCCGACTGCGGCGCGCAAATCCTCGAACTGCGCCGCATCGACCGGAAAGAGACCACAGAAGACGACGGGTTGCGCCGGCTTGAAGCCCGGCAGCGCCTCGGCGCACGGCCGCTTCTCGTCGGTGATGGTATCGCCGACGCGCGTATCGGCGACCTGTTTGATCTGCGCCGTGATGAAGCCGATTTCGCCCGGCCCCAGCACCTCCGCATCAATCATCTTCGGCCGGAACACGCCGATGCGATCAATCTCATAATGGGCGTCCGTGCCCATCATCAAGATCTTCTGATGTTTCTTCATCGAGCCGTCGATGATGCGAACCATGACGATGACGCCGAGATAGGCATCATACCAACTGTCAACCAACAGCGCCTTCAAGGGCGCCGTCTCATCGCCCTTCGGCGGCGGCAGACGCGTGACGATTGCTTCCAGCACATCCTCGACGCCGAGGCCGGTCTTCGCAGAAATCAGCACCGCGTCCGACGCGTCGAGCCCGATCACATCCTCGATTTGCTCCTTGACGCGCTCGGGTTCGGCCGCCGGCAGATCGATCTTGTTGAGGACGGGCACGATCTCATGGCCCGCATCGAGCGCATGATAGACGTTGGCGAGCGTCTGCGCCTCGACGCCCTGGCTCGCATCGACGACGAGAAGCGAACCTTCGCAGGCCGCGAGCGAACGCGAGACTTCATAGGCGAAATCGACGTGGCCAGGCGTATCCATCAGGTTCAGAATATAGGTCTTGCCGTCCTTCGCCTTATATTCAAGCCGCACAGTCTGCGCTTTGATGGTGATGCCGCGCTCGCGTTCGATATCCATCGAATCGAGCACCTGCTCGACCATGTCGCGCGCCGCGACGGCGCCGGTCATTTGGATCAGCCGGTCGGCCAGTGTCGATTTGCCGTGGTCGATATGGGCGATGATGGAAAAATTGCGGATATTTTCGATTGCGTGCGTGGTCATGGCGGGCAAATAGCAGGCTGCACCCGCGAAGGGAAGGACTGGAAGAATTCCTCGTCCAACGAGCGGTGCAAACGCGTTAAATGCTGCAACTTGCCCTCCCGAGAGCGGTCTAACCCCCTTTCCGAGGCGTTTTTTCCCGCGTCTCGTCTTTGCCCCGCTTTGGGCCGCCGGGTTCGGTATTGGGCTGCGTCATCTGGGGCGGATCGCTTGCGGGAAAGCTCTCTTCCAAAGCCTCGTCGAGGTCCTGATCGCGTTCAAGTTGTTCTTGCTCTTTCTTGGTCGGGCCACCGGGCTGCTGCGGCTTAGGCGATTTGGAATCGGACATCGTAGCCTCCATCTGAGCAGGGTTAACTCGCGTCCCAAGGTCGTCGTTCCGTCGCAAAGGCGCGCTGGTCTCGGCTTGAGCACCGAACACAGATTCCCTATAAGCTGGCCATGCTTCCAATCATCTCCATCGCGAATCTCTCGAAAACCTACGCCTCAGGCTTTCGAGCGCTCAAAAACGTCAATCTCGACATCAAGGCCGGCGAAATCCTCGCGCTTCTGGGCCCGAACGGCGCCGGCAAGACAACGCTGATCAGCATCGTCTGCGGTATCGTCAACCCTTCAGAAGGCTCCGTCACCGTCGCCGGGCACGACATCATCAAGGGCTACCGGATCACTCGCGCCATGATCGGCCTCGTGCCGCAGGAGCTGACGACCGATGCGTTCGAATCGGTGTGGAATGCCGTGACCTTCAGCCGAAGATTGTTCGGCAAGCCGGACGATCCCAAGCTCATCGAGAAGATTCTCCGCGATCTGACGCTGTGGGACAAGAAAGGCAGCGAAATTCGCACGCTCTCCGGCGGCATGAAGCGGCGGCTGTTGATCGCCAAGGCCTTGTCGCATGAGCCGCGTATTCTCTTTCTCGACGAACCGACCGCCGGCGTCGATATCGAATTGCGCAAGGACATGTGGAAGATCGTGGCGGATCTGCGCGCCTCCGGCGTCACCATCATTCTCACGACCCATTATATCGAAGAGGCAGAAGCGATCGCCGACCGTGTCGGCATCATCCACAACGGCGAATTGATCCTCGTCGAGGAAAAAGATCGCCTAATGAAGCAGCTCGGCAAGAAACAGCTGATGCTGATTCTGCGAAAGAAGCTCGACACGCTGCCCGAGCGGCTGGCCGCCTATAATCTCCTGCTTTCAGAGGACGGCGGCACGTTGACCTACACCTATTCGGCTGGGCACGACGGCCATTCCGTGCTGACGCTTCTTGAAGATCTTTCGGCCTCCGGCATCGCCTTCGACGATATCGTGACGCGCGAAAGCCGGCTCGAAGACATCTTCGTGCAGCTCGTGAGGCAGAAAAAATGAATCTTCGTGCCATTCGCGCCATCTATCTCTTCGAAATGGCCCGCACAGCGCGCACGCTGCTGCAGAGCATTATCTCGCCGGTGATCTCGACCTCGCTCTATTTCATCGTCTTCGGCGCGGCGATCGGCTCGCGCATCAGCCAGATCGAGGGCGTGAAATATGGCGCCTTCATCGTGCCGGGCCTCATCATGCTCATGCTGCTGACGCAGAGCATCACCAATGCCTCTTTCGGCATCTTCTTTCCGAAATTCACCGGCACGATCTATGAGCTTCTGTCCGCGCCCGTGTCCTTCATCGAAATGATCATCGGCTATGTCGGCGCGGCGGCGACAAAATCGATCATCCTCGGCCTCATCATTCTTGGAACCGCGAGTCTCTTCGTGCCGGTTGAGATCATCCATCCGGCTTTCATGGTCGCCTTTCTAATCTTGACCGCGGTCACTTTCAGCATGTTCGGCTTCATCATCGGCATTTGGGCCGATCGCTTCGAGAAGCTGCAAGTCGTGCCGCTGCTTCTGATTACGCCGCTGACCTTTCTTGGCGGCAGCTTCTATTCGATCAAAATATTGCCGCCCTTCTGGCAGAAGGTGACGCTGTTCAATCCCGTCGTTTATCTGATCAGCGGCTTCCGCTGGAGCTTCTTCGGCAAAGGGGATGTCGATGTTGGCGTCAGCCTCGCCGCGACATTCATTTTTTTGGCACTGTGCCTCATCATCTGCTGGCGGATTTTTGCCACAGGCTATCGGCTGAAGAGCTGATCCTTTTCATTTTTCAGAACGGACATTTTCCATGCGCACTGCTCTTTTCTCATTTGTCCTGATCTCATTCGCTTTGCTCATCCAGGGCGCAGCGGCGCAAACCGGCGCTTGGACGAGCTATGACAACGATCGTTTCGGCACAACGGCCGATGTGCCGCCGGGCTGGACCGCTGGACCGCCGCCCGACAACAACGATGGACTCGTTTTCACTTCCCCGGACGGCAAGGCGAGACTCATCATTTCCGGCATCTTAAATGTCGACGACAGTGTGGACGCGGCGTTCCAATCCTACGAGGTGCCGAACGCGGGCGAAGTGATCACCTACAAGCACCGCTCAGGGAATTCGATCACGATATCAGGGACAAAGGGTGCGCAGATTTTTTATGGGAAACATCTGCTCTCTTGCCATAATCAGATCTGGAATTCGATCTATCTTGAGTATCCGGCGGCGGCGAAAGCCTCCTTCGATATGATCGTGGCGCGCGTCGCCAAATCGCTAAAGCCGGGCAAAAGCTGGCAGATCCCTGATTGCGGGGCCTGAGCCCGCTCAAGCTTAACGCCCTCTTGCGCATTGCCTCGGGAGCCTCGATCTAAAGAAGACGGGCTCGATCGAAAGCATTTTATGAATCGGTCTTTGATCCAAAAGTTTCTGCGCCCCTTGTGGTTCGTTCTCGCCGCCCTCTTCCTTATTGAGGCGTGGCTGTGGGATCGTCTCGGCCACGGTCTGGCGCAGCTCGCAGCCCTGATCCCTTTCGAATCGTTCAAACATGCCCTGGCGCAACTCGTGGCGCGGCTTCCCGCGCCCGTCGTCCTGCTCGTCTTCATCATTCCGCTCGGCATGATCGAGCCCTTCAAATTCCTGGGGCTGTGGCTCATCGCGCGTCATCATATCCTGTTCGGCCTTCTCGCCTTTTTCGCCGCGAAAATCGCCGGCCTTGCCGTGATGGCGTTTCTCTTTGAGATGACGCGGACGAAGCTTCTCTCCATGCGCTGGTTCGAGCGGTTCTTTCTCTTTGTGCTGCGGCTGCGCGCCTGGTCGGAAGCCGTCCTTGAGCCCTTTAGGCTGCGCATTCGCGAAATCGCCGATCCGATCAAGGCGCAGTTGCGCGACGTCTTCGCCGGATTGGGCGCACATGGCGGCCTTGGCCGCAGGCTCGCGCTTTTGCGCAGCCGCGCCCGCCGTAATGTAACCTGAGCGCGCCTCAGCCGCGAAGCCGCGCGACTTCCTCTTCCATATGCGGCGGCAGCGGCGCCTCGATCTGCAGCGGCTCTTTATTCTTATAAAGCGGAATGGCGATCGCGCGGGCATGGAGATGCAGGCGCGGCCCGTCAGCCTTGCCGGTTCCATAGATCGCATCGCCAAGAATGGGAAAGCCCAAGGCCGCGCAATGCACACGCAGCTGATGCGTGCGGCCGGTCAGAGGCGTGAGCGCAAGAAAGCAGCGGCCGTCTTTGCGCGCCAAAACCCTCCACTGCGTCTTTGCCGGCAGGCCGAGCGGATCGGTTTTCATCCACCAGCCGCGCGCGGCATCGAGCCGCGCGAGCGCAAGATCGATCAGGCCCTCGTCTTCCTTCGGTTCGCCTTCGACCACGGCCCAATAGATCTTGGCGATCTTACCCTGTTTGAACAGCAGGCCGAGCCGTTCCAGCGCCTTGTGATGACGGCCGAGCACGAGACAGCCCGAGGTTTCTCGATCCAATCGGTGCGCAAGCGCGGGGCTCCGCGGCAGGCCGAATCGCAAGGCCTCGAAATAAGCCTCCAAATTGTCGCCGCCCTTCGGCCCCTTATGCACGGCGATTCCAGCGGGCTTGTCGATCACGAGGATCAGACCGTCGCGATAAAGAAGGCGGGATTGCAATTCGTCGGGCGTCATTGGGGCATTCGATTGAACAGTTTTCAAACGGTCAATTCTTCCCTCGAAAAGCAACGGGGACACTAGCTGAGGGGTTATTCGTCTTGAGAGACGCAGCATAGTGCAGGAGAGGACCCAAGCGTAGCTTTGACTCGAAAACACGCATTGGAACGTATTTCCCGGTTTTGCGTTATCTTTTCAGAACTAAGCAGTCGCGAGGCGATTTCATCGCAAGCCTTTGCGGCGTGCCGGGACGATGCACTGAGATGCTTTGAATTGATCCACTTCGTTTCTTGTTTGACCTAACGTCTCCAACGATCGTCAAACCGCTGCAGCGCCACTGCGGACTTAACGTTCGCGGCTGAGAACTGTTGCGGGCGAAACGGACCTTCAGTTCGCTAAGAGGAGGACACATGCAACGCGAAATTCGCACCCATGCGCAGTTGCGGGACATCTGCTTGCGGACCCTGAAACACTGTGAAGGGTTCGAGGAGGTGGATGAAATTCTGATTCAGCCGCGCGATCCGCGCGCCGGCGGTCCGAATTGGGCCTTGGCAGGATTTCGTCCCCGCGTCGCCAATGACGCTTTGCGTGCCGCCCGCGATACGATCCATGAATTGCAGTGCTCTTACGCGCTCGATCCCGCCGGCGCCGCGATGGAAAGAAGCTACGGCCGCCGCGCGATGTGATCGCCGCGCATTCTGCGACTGATGATCACGGCGCCCCTTGGGGCGCCGTTTTTCGTGCTTTGTCGAGGCGACGATGCCCAAGGGCGGTTATTTGACGATCCGTTGAGGACAGGTCTAGATAGGCCCAATCAAGGGCGAAACCCGCTCTTTAGGGGGTTCAAAGGTAACGACGTTGACGCAGTCCCAAATCCTGGGGACGGGCTCTTATGCTCCGTCGCGTGTCCTCACGAATTTCGATCTCGAAAAGCTGGTCAAAACCTCGGATAGCTGGATCGTCACGCGCACCGGCATTCGCGAGCGTCACATCGCCGCCGAGGGCGAAGCGACGTCCGACATGGCTGTCGAAGCGGCTAGAAAAGCGCTCGCAATGGCGGCGACAGACCCTGCCGATCTCGACGTGATCATTGTCGGCACCATCTCACCCGACATGCAGATGCCGTCTTGCGCCGTTCTCGTGCAGGCCAAACTCGGCGCGAGCAAGGCTTTCGCCTTCGATGTTTCCGCCGCTTGCGCCGGCTCGCTCTACGGCATCAGCATCGCCGATAAATTTATCCGCACAGGCGAGGCGCGACGCGTGCTCGTCATCGGCGCGGAGCTGTTGAGCCGGCTCGTCGATTGGAGTGATCGCAACAGCTGCGTGCTTTTTGGCGATGCCGCCGGCGCGCTCGTGCTCGGCCCGACGGAAGATCCGACGCGCGGTCTTCTCTCAGCCCATCTTCATTCGGATGGCACGGCGGCGGGAATGCTCTCGATCCCCGGCGGCGGTAGCCGCATGCCACCTTCGGAAGACGTAATCGCGAAGAAGCTCGACAAGGTCGCAATGAACGGCCGCGAAATCTACAAATTCGCGGTTCGCGTTCTGCCGGAAGCGCTGCTTGAGACGCTGGCTGCCCATCAGCTGAAGCCTGGCGCGATCGATCATGTCATCTCGCATCAGGCCAATATCCGAATTGTGGAATCGGTTGTCGACCGATTGGACATTCCGCGCGAGAAGTGTTGGTTCAACATCGATCGCTATGGCAACACATCGAGCGCATCGCTGCCGATTACGCTCGACGAAGCCAACCGGGCCGGCCGATTCAAACCGGGGGATCTGATCGCCATGATGGCGATCGGCGCGGGCATGGCCTGGGGCAGCGCGCTGATGCGTTGGTAAGTCCTTGTGCGTGAATGCGGTCAGCGCGGCCGCGCTCGCGATAGGAGATGCGACTTCTCTTTTCCCCTCCTTTGCTGCTAAGCTCGAATGCGATAATCTGCGAGCCGGCGGCCACATTTCTTGACGATTTGGGATTTCGGATAGGGAACGATGTCGCCGACCGATTCTCCCGAGCAAAATAATCCCGTCGTCCTTTTCGCGCAGAAGCTCTGGCCCAGCCCTGGCTTGGACGCGAAGCGGATCATTCTCACGGCTGGTTTTTTGATCATGGCGCTGATCATCCTCGGCGTCGGATTGACCATTCATGAGTTACGCCAGCGCGACATGAATGAAGAACGCCGCACCCTCGCCGCGATCGACATTCTTCTCGTGCAAGAGACTGAGCACGCTCTGCAGAGCGTCGATCTCGTGCTCATCAATGTCGCGGACAAGCTGAATGCCGACAATCTCTCGAGTCCTCGACAGTTCGCCTCGAGAGAATCGGATCGTACCACCTTCGACATGTTGAAAACGCGCATCATAGGCGTCCCTCAGCTCACTGTCGTCAGTCTGATCGGCGCCGATGGCAAGCTCGTCAATTATTCGCGCGGCTTTCCACCGGCTGACTTCCAGGTTACCGATCGCGATTATTTTCAAACGCTGAAGGACGCCCCGCACGAACAAGTCTTCATCAGCGAGCCGGTGAAGAATCGTGCGACGGGAGAGTGGACGATCTATCTCGCACGGCGCGTCACATCGGCCTCGGGACGATTCCTCGGGCTCGTGATCGGCGGCATCAATCTCGATTATTTCGAAAATCTCTATAAGACGCTGCAGCTCGGGCCCGCAGGCGCGATCAGCCTTTGGCGGAGCGACGGAACGCTGCTCGCCCGTTTTCCAATCGAGCAGGGGCCGCGTTTCGCGTCCGTCAAATTGCCACTGGAGCGGACCAATCAGTTTGGCGAGCCCGTCACCTATGAGGCGAGCGCGACGAGAGATCGGCCAGCGCGGTTGGTTGCCAACATGGCCTCGCGGCAGTTCCCAATCGTCATCACCGTCAACAAGGCGACGAGCCAGATCCTCAAGGACTGGAATCAAGTCACCTTCTTGATGATCCTCGGCACGCTCATTTGTCTCGCGGCGCTGGGCTTTGTCCTCTGGCTTATCTTGCGTCACTTCAATACTTATCGTGCGCTCGCCCTTGCCCATGAAGAGCGGAGCAAAGCGGTCGCCGAGCGCGAGCAGGCCGAGGCGCAATTGCGTCAGGCGCAGAAACTCGAATCCATCGGCCAGCTCACCGGCGGCATCGCACATGACTTCAACAATCTCTTGACCGCCGTCCTCGGCAATTTGGAGATGTTGAAGAAACACACCGAAAAATCCGACGAACGGTTGCATCGATGGGCGAGCAACGCTTTCGATGCCGCCAATCGCGGCGCGGCCTTGACGCAGAGGTTGCTTGTCTTCTCGCGCCGTCAACCGCTTGAGCCCAGCGCCACCAATGTCGTCACGCTGCTCGATTCGATGTCGGACCTTCTGCGCCGGACGCTCGGCGAAAATGTTCAAGTGGCAACCGACATCGGGCCTGATTTGTGGCCCGCCTATGCCGACATCAATCAATTGGACAATGCGATTCTCAATATAGCGATCAACGCGCGCGATGCCATGGAAGGGCGCGGATATCTCACCATCGCCGCGCGCAATTGCCTGATCGACGGCCGAAATTTCGGAGACAACCCGGAGATCAAACCGGGCGCTTACGTGAAACTTGCCATTACCGACACAGGAAAGGGTATCGAGCCCGAGGTCTTGGAGCGTGTGTTCGAGCCTTTCTTTTCGACGAAACCGATTGGCCAGGGCACGGGACTCGGGTTGAGCCAGGTCTATGGCTTCGTCAAACAGACGGGCGGTCACATCCATATCCAAAGCGAGCCCGGCAAAGGCACGACGATCGAACTCTATCTGCCGCGCGCGGGGCAGGACGGCATCGTGCATGCTGCGGCGGACTCAAACGAGATTGCTGGCAACACGCAAGAAATGGGCACCATTCTGGTCGTCGAAGACGATCCAGACGTTCGCGCCTATTCTGCGGAAATTCTGCGGGATCTGGGCTTCTTCGTGCGCGAGGCGGACAATGCGCAGACCGCGCTCGATATCCTGCGCAGCGATTGCGTCATCGATCTTCTGTTCAGCGATATCGGCCTGCCGGGCATGACCGGCACCGAACTCGCCCGCGAATCCTCGAAATTGCGCCCCGACCTCAAGGTGCTTTTGACGACGGGCTATGCGCAGGAGAAGACCATCAACCGCGCGCGGGCGAACAATGGCGTTCTTCTCCTGCCAAAACCCTTCGGCCGCGCCGATCTCGCGCAGAAGATCAAAATCGTTCTGTCTTCGCCGCCGCCGCCACGGAAGCCCGTTAAGTCCGTTAAAAAGATTGCGGCCGCGCGGGGCCGGCGCTAGCCGCGACGCGATTGGCAATGTCCGCCGCGATCCAATCGAAGACCGGCGCCCAATCGCCGCGCGCGGTCTGCCTGATGAGACGAAACGGCGGATACCACGGCGAACGATCGCCCTCGTTAAGCCATCGCCAATCCGGCACGTGTTTCAGCGCAAGATAGGTCGGCCGGCCGAGCGCGCCGGAAAGATGGGCAATCGACGTATCGGATGTGACGATGAGATCGAGGCTCATCATCAAGGCAGCCGTGTCGAGAAAAGCGTCAGGACCTGCATCGAGTCCCTCAAGCCGCTCGATCGGCACTTTTGAGGAACGGATATCCTCATCCGCGTCCTTCATCAGGCTGATGAGCCGGACGCCCGGGATCGCCGCGAGCTTGCCGAATTCCGCAAGTGGCACGCTTCGTTCGAGATTGATTTTGGTATTGCCGCGCCAGCAGATGCCGATCTTTACGCCTTGATCGCCGATGCGCGCGCGCCAGCGCGCGACTCTCTCGGGTTCGACGCGGAGATAGGCGAGCGACACGGGAACGGTCGCAAGCGACGTTCCGAAAGCATGAGGCAGGCTCATCAGCGCGATCTGATAATCATAGACCGTTTCGTCTGTGACTTTGTCGATGAAGCGCGGCGGATGGGGGAGCGTCGCAAGCAATCGAAACGTCGGGTGCCGCCCAAGCAGTGTCACTTCGCCGGCCATGGCGACAAGCGGCTCAAGATAGCGCGCAAATTGAATAAGATCGCCGAGCCCCTGCTCGTCCCAGACAAGAATGCGGCGGCCATAAAGAGGCTCGCCCCGCCATGTCGGCAAAGCGGAATAGATCGTCTTGTGCGGCGCGTTGCTACGCTCCCAGCGCCATTCGAATTCTTCGAAGCCGCGTGTGAGATCGCCCATCAAGAGCAGAACGCCGGCGCGATTGTTGTGCGCATCCGGATAATCCGGGCTCAGAGCCAGGGCGGCATCGAAGGAGGCAAGCGCCTCTTCAAAACGCGTTAACTCCTTCAGCGCGACGCCGCGACTTGAGAGCGCTTCGGCGTAATCGGGGCGCAACGCCAGCGCTCGATCATAGCTTTGCAGGGCCTCTTCAAGGCGGCCGAATTCCTGCAGGACATTCCCGTGATTGAGCCAGGCTTCCGGAAAATCGGGCCGAACGCGCAGCGCATGATCGAGCGCGCACAAAGCCTCCTCCAGGCGCCCAAGCTTTTGCAACGCCGCGCCTTGCACGCAAAAGGCCTGCGGGTGATCGGGCTCGCGCTCGAAAATGCCGTCGCAGGCCTCAAGCGCCGCCTGATAGCGCATCTGCTTGAAGAGCACATTGGCGCGATTGATGCGCGCCTGCATCAATTCGGGTTTGAGCCGCAGCGCCGCCTCATAAGCCGCGAGCGCTTCGCCATAGCGGCCAAGCTCATGCAGAAGATTGCCACGATTGCAAAAGGCCTCCGAATAGGCGGGGCGCAGTGCCAACGCCGCATCGAAAGCGGCGATCGCTTCCACACGCCGGCCGAGACAATGCAGCGCGATGCCGCGGTTGTAATGCGCTTGCGGATACTGTGGCTTCAATTGCAGGGCGCGTTCATAACTTGCGACCGCCTCCTCGAAGCGGTCGAGCTTTTGCAGCACATTGCCCCTGTTAAGCTCGGCTTCGGGATCAGACGGCGCCAGCTCTCGCGCCTTGTTATAGGCCGCAAGCGCAGACTCGAATCGGCCAATGCGTTGCAGCACCGAGCCGCGATTGAAATGAACGCGCGAATCCTCCGGCTGCAAAGCGACGAGACAATCCAGCGTGCTCAAGGCCTCTTCGAAACGGCCGAGCTGTTCCAAAACGGCGGCGCGATTGAGCAGCGCTTCGCTATAATCTGGTTTTGTCTGCAAGGCGCGGTCAAAATTGTCGAGCGCTGCCGCAAAGTTGCCGAGGCTTTCGTGTATCAAGCCTTTCATAAAGAAGGCTTCGGCATCGTTGGGATTGAGCGCGAGAACGGCGTCGAGCGAGGAAAGCGCATCGCTCGCCCGCCCTTGCCGGTGCAGCATCACGGCGCGCGCCGAGAGTGCCTCTGGAAACGCGGGCCGCAGAGAAATGGCGCGATCGAGCCATTCGAGAGCGCGCTGCGCGTCCCCAATGTTGACGTAGAAAAGGCCAAAGACATAGCTCGCCGTGTCGCGCGCCGCCGCCAAATCCGCGACGGGCGAGAGATGCGCGAGCGCGCCGGCATGGTCGCCCGCATTCATGGAAGTCAGAGCCGCCGTGATCGCGCTTTGCAAGCGCGCGTCGTTGGCCGTGTGCAAATTGGCACCCTGCGGCGCGACGGGCTCTGGTTCTTGGGCGGAAAGGGGCATGGCAGAGCGCTTTGCGGCCGGCTCTGCCGACCGGTGCACGAGGGACGCGGGGCCAGAAGAGCCCAGAAATCTTTCCCGGGGCTGACGCCGCGCTCTCAGAGCCCGATTCGTCCGGGACTTGCATATTGGGCCGGAGCAGCCTTTATGCTCTCTATCAGTTCCAAACGGGGGCGTTGGGATAGCAAGGACGCGTATCCTCATGGATTACCCGAACAAAAATCTGCGGATCGATATGACCGCTCTCGGCGCGTTGAACGAGCGGCCGCGCGAGATTTTTCGCCATATCGTCGAATCCTATCTCGCCAATGGCGAGCCCGTTGGCTCGCGGCATTTGTCGCGGCTTTTGCCGATGGCATTGTCGCCCGCGTCCGTCCGCAATGTCATGCAGGACTTGGAGGAGCTTGGCCTCATCTATGCACCGCATACGAGCGCGGGCCGGCTGCCGACCGAGCTGGGGCTACGCTTTTTCGTCGATGCGATGCTGGAGATCGGCGACATCGGCGCCGAGGAACGCGCCAAGATCGAGGCGCAGATTCATGCCTCAGCCCAGGATCATACGCTTGAGACGATGCTCAGCGATGCGATGACCATGCTCTCGGGGCTCACGCGCAGCGCCGGCGTCGTCGTCACCACCAAAGAAAATGCGCGGCTGAAACATGCTGAATTTGTGCGGCTCGATCCGGAGCGCGCACTCGCAATTCTCGTCGCGTCCGACGGCTCCGTCGAAAATCGCATCGTGCCCTTGCCGCGCGGCCTGCCGGCCTCGGCTCTAGTCGAGGCCAGCAATTATCTGAACAGCCGCATTTCCGGCCGCACGATCGCCGAAGCGAAAGCCGCGATCGAGGCGACGCGCAAAATGGCCGAGGCGGAACTCGGCGAATTGACCGCGCGCCTTGTCGAAGCGGGGCTTGCGAGCTGGGTCGATGACGTCGGCCAAGGCCAGCAGCTCATTGTGCGCGGCCAGGCCAATCTCCTCGAAAATCTCACCGCAGCAGAAGATCTGGAGCGCATTCGCCTTCTCTTCTCCGATCTTGAGACGCAGAAGGATGTGGTCGAGCTGCTGAGCCGCGCGGAAGGCGGCGAAGGCGTGCGCATCTTCATCGGCTCGGAGAACAATCTGTTCTCGCTCTCCGGCTCGTCGATGATCGCTGCGCCTTTCCACGACAGCCAGCATCGCATCGTCGGCGTTCTCGGCGTTATCGGTCCGACGCGACTCAATTATTCGCGCATCGTGCCGATGGTGGATTATACGTCGAAGCTGGTGGGAAGAGTCGTTCAGGGGCGATAGGCTACGGACATTTTTTAGCCTTCAGCAAAAACGCGTGGTTCTCCGCATTTGTCGGGCTCAGATAAAGGAACGGGCCGCCATCATAGGGCGCGTGAACAAGCTCGAGCTGTTTGATCAGCGTGACGAGCATGCCTTGGGGCTTGCCTTCGAGCTTGAAAGAACCGGAATCGTTGAAATCGATTCGGCAGTCACGGACGCCATCCTCTTTCGATTTGCAGGGGTCGGCCTCCGCTGCGGAGAGCGAGCCGTCGCAGGAAAGCGCCGACTCGCTTTTGAGGCAGGCGCCGATCGAGTCGAAGCTCTGATCCACACCACGAATCCAGATTTTGAGGGTCCCATTGGCAACGACCGGATAGGCTTGATCGATGCGCTCCGGCGGATTGGGCACGAGCCACAGGGTCACGCGCGTGACTATCTGGCCTTTGTGTTGCGCGAGATGCGCTGAATCATAAATACGCTCGTAGCAGCCGCTGAGTGGCGTTTCGGTGGTAGCGCCGATGGCAGCTGTAGTGAAAAACGTGCTGGCCACGAAAAGCGCCGGCATCAAAAGAATTTTCTTCATAGAGTCCCTCCCAAATTATTTTCCTCAAAAAATTATTCGGCTCGCCTTTCCGCCGTGATCGCCCGCTCAATCCCGGCAAGATCGCGCCGCATGCCCGTAACTTGAAGACCGGCAGATTCGAACAATTCTTTCACGATATTCTCCTGCCCTTGGCCTAGCTCGAAGACTGTGACGCCATCGGGCGCAAGCAAGCGCGGGAGCTGAGGGACAATCGCGCGATAAGCATCATATCCATCCGCGCCGCCGTCGAGCGCGAGGTGCGGATCATAATCGCGCACCTCTGGATCGAGCCCGGCAATCGCACCCTGCGCGATATAGGGCGGGTTCGAGACGATCACGTCGAAAGAAGCCGCGATCGCTTCCGCCCAAGAACCGCAGACGATCGCGCCACGATGTGCAAAGCCGAGCGTCGCAAGGTTTTTCTTGGCCATCTTGCAGGCCGCTTCCGAACGTTCGACGCCGACGCCAAAGACATGTGGGAAACTTGCAAGCAGCGCGCAAAGAATGGCGCCCGAGCCTACCCCGAGATCGAGAATGGTGAGCGGCGCCTGCCACCGCTCCGCAATGGCATCGATCACGGATTCGACGAGCGTTTCCGTGTCGGGCCTCGGATCGAGCACGGAGCGATCGACGGCAAAATCGAGCCCGAAAAATTCGCGATGGCCGAGAATGCGCGAGATCGGCTCGTGCCCTATGCGCCGACGGGCCATGTCGAGCACAAGAATCGCGGCCTCCGACCCGATCGGCTCATTCTGATCGCGCAAAAACCCCGCATGATCGAGGTCGAGCGCGGCTGAAAGGATCATCCGCGCTTCCATCATGCCGGCGTCGGAACCCGCCGCCTCCAAGGCCCGCGCGAGTTGCCGCTGAACATCGCCGCGCGAATCACTAGATTGAATTATTAGCGCGGGCGCCTCGCTCATGCAGCAGGTTCACTCAGCGCCTTCAACAACACGCGCGTCAGCCGCGATGCGAAGCCGCTTGCGTCTTGCGGGCGCTCGCCGTCCATCAGACGCGCTTCGTCGAACAGCAGCCATATTACATCAGCAAGCGCCGACGGCGCGGCCTGACCGATCTTTTCGGCAAGCGCCGTCACCAGCGGATGCGTCGGATTGATTTCGAGCACCGGCTTCGACACGGAGCCGAGCTGCCCGTGTTCGGCCAAGAGCCGTTCGAGCCTGCGATCGAGTCCGCGCTCGGAGGCGATGAGGCAGGCCGGACTTTCCGAAAGCCGATCGGAGGCGCGGACATCCTCGACGACGTCGGTGAGCTCCTGCTTCATCAGCGCCATGAGACTTGCAAGCTGCGCGGAGGGCGGCGCGGCGGGCGCAGCTTCCTTGCCCTCTTCAAGCGCAATCGCGGCGATGTCGGCCGCGCCCTGCGACACGGATTTGAACGGTTTGCCGTCGAAGCCCGCGGCGGTCGAAACCCAGAAGGCATCGATCGGGTCCGACAACAGCAGCACCTCAATGCCGCGGCTACGGAACCCTTCGAGCTGCGGACTGGCGTTGAGGCGCTTCACGTCTTCGCCGAGGAGATAATAGATCGCCGTCTGATTGGGCCTGAGCGACGCGACATAATCGGCAAGGCTGCGCTTGCCTTCCGGCGCACGCGTTGTCGCGAAACGCGCGAGTTTGAACAAAGCATCGCGGCGCTCGGGGTCTTCGTAAAGCCCTTCCTTCATCACCGCGCCGAAATTTTCCCACACTTTCGCGTAGGTCTCGGCGTCGCTCTCGGCGAGCTTGACGAGATCCTGCACGATGCGATTCGCGACGCCCTTTTTGATCGCCGCATAGACGGCACTCTCTTGGATCATTTCGCGCGAAACATTGAGCGGGAGATCGGCGGAGTCGACGACGAGCCGGACGAAGCGCAGCCAGCCCGGAAGAATTTCCGCATCCTGCGCGATCAGCACATGGCGGACATAGAGCTTGCCGCGGCCTCGGCGCGCCGGATCGAAAAGATCGAATGGCCGGGAGCCCGGCACGAAGGCGAGGACGGAATATTCATGCCTTCCTTCCGCGCGCCAATGCATCGTCAGCGCGGGCTCGTCGAACTGGCCGGCAAGATTGCGATAGAATTCCGTGTATTCCTCTTCAGTGACGGCGCTCTTCGGCTTGTTCCACAGCGCTGCGCCATCTGTGATGCGGCGCGGCTCGGCGCCCGGCGCCTCGACGAGATCGACGGGCACGGCAATGGCGCTCGAATAATCGCGCAGGATTTTCTCGACGCGGTGAGGCTCAAGATAATCGTCGCTCGAGTCATTCAAATGAAGAACGACGCGCGTTCCCGGCGCCGGTGCCTCATCGACTGGTACAGCGGCGACGGAAAAACTGCCCTTCCCGTCCGAACGCCAGAGATGCGCTTCGCTTGTCCCGGCGCGGCGCGAAAAGACGTCGATCTCGCTTGCCACCATGAAGGCCGAATAGAAGCCGATGCCGAACTGGCCGATGAGATCGGCGCCGGCCGTCTCATTCTCTTTCGCATTCGCCTGCAGACGGTCGAGAAAGGCGCGCGTGCCGGAGCGTGCGATCGTGCCGAGCGCGGTCACAAGCTCCTCGTCCGACATGCCGATGCCGTTATCCGTGACCGTCAACGTGCGGTTGGGCTTGTCGAGGGCAACTGTGATGAGCGCCGGACGATCACTGCCAAGCGACGGATCGAGCAGCGCCTCGTGGCGCAGTTTCTCGCAGGCATCGGCGGCATTCGAAATCAATTCCCGCAGAAAAATATCGCGTTCGGAATAAACCGAATGCACCATCAGATCGAGAAGCCGCGCCACATCCGCTTGGAATGCATGGGTTTGGCCATCCATCGTGTCTCTCCGGAAAAGGACCGTTGCGTTCAAATAGCGCGCGTCGCGGCGCGCAGAGCCGTGATATCGCCTTTGGAGAGATTGGATTCAAGAGAATGCGTGAGGCGGTGCGAATCCTGGGCGCCCACGAAAGCGCAAAAAAAAGAGCCGGTTGAAGCAAGCTTCAAACCGGCTCTAAGAGATGTCGCCACTAAATCGACGATAGCTCGGACCTATGATCCCCGCGGGGGGCTGGGGGGCTGACGAATCCGAAGGAATCGAACGGGCCCGAGCGGCGACATAAGCCAGCTTCATGCAGCATCCGGGCGTCCGATGGGCTGCAAATGGGCGAAAGTGTGATTTTGCCGCAGGGGGCAAAGCCCAAGCCTGACATATTTTTTCATTTGTTTTTCAATGGCTTCCGCTGGCCAGCCGAAAACTGGAGAGGAAAACTCTTCGGCACGGGGAAAAACTCCTGGCGACGCCGCTTCGTCAAAGCGTCATGCAAGGCTTGCCGCCGCCGGGGCTTTCCGCAATCATATTCGCCCTGGGAGGACGAGTATGAGCGCGGAGTCGACGGACGATCAGCAGCGGGTGGGCCGGGTGGTCCCTCTCGCCACCAGCAAGAGCTTCCGATCCCCTTGGCCCAATGGTTTTCCTTCCCTTCCCCGCCAAGTCGGCTTCGACCGCACCGAGCTTCGTCTCATCCTCGATCTTTACGGACGCAAAGTCGCCGATGGCGAATGGCGCGACTACGCGATCGAGTTCACGAGCCAGAAGGCTGTTTTCTCCATCTACCGGCGGGCATCGGAGTGCCCCCTTTTCCGCATCGAAAAGACGCCGAAGCTCGCGCGCAAACAGGGCGCTTATAGCGTGCTCGCCGCGACGGGCCGCGTTTTGAAGCGCGGCAACGATCTCGCGCCGCTGATCACCGCGCTTGATAAGAAGCTGCAATTGGTGATCGGCTGAGGCGGAGCGCGCGGCCTTTATTTCTCCCGACGCAGCGCCTTCAATCGATAAAGCGCCTCCAAGGCTTCGCGCGGCGAGAGCGCATCGGGATCGCATTGATCGAGCGCCGACGCGATCTTGTCAGCTTGTGAAGGCGCGGCTTTCTCTTTAGCCGCAGGCTGAGCGAAGAGCGGCAGATCGGCGACAAGTTTTTCGACCGGCATGCGGCGATCCCCCGCTTCGAGTTCGGCCAGAAGATGTTTAGCGCGCTCGATCACCGCGCCCGGCAGGCCGGCGAGCTTGGCGACCTGAATGCCATAGGAGCGATCGGCAGCGCCTTGCACGATCTCGTGCAGGAACACGACATCGCCCTGCCAATCCGTGACGCGCATGGTGAGATTGACGATGCGCGAGAGCTGTTTCGCAAGCTGCGTCAATTCATGAAAATGCGTGGCGAAGAGCGTGCGCGAGCGATTGACCTCATGCAGATGTTCCATCACCGCCCAGGCAATGGAGAGCCCATCGAAGGTCGCCGTGCCACGGCCGATTTCATCCAGAATGACGAGCGAATGCGGTCCCGCCTGATTGAGGATCGCCGCTGTCTCGACCATTTCGACCATGAAGGTCGAGCGTCCGCGCGCGAGATCGTCGGCCGCGCCGACGCGGGAAAAGAGCCGATCGACGATGCCGATCTCGCATTTGGTAGCCGGAACGAATGCGCCCATCTGCGCGAGAATGGCGATGAGCGCGTTCTGCCGCAGATAGGTCGATTTGCCGGCCATGTTCGGTCCGGTCACGACAGCGATCAGCGCGGACTCATTGTCCGTGGAGAGCGTGCAATCGTTGGAGACAAAGGGCTTGCCGGATTGCGCCAACGCCGCCTCGACGACGGGATGGCGGCCGCCTTCGATGCGAAAGGCAAGCGACTCTGATACGTCGGGGCGTACCCACTCCCGGCTTTCGGCGAGTTCCGACAACGCGGCGGTGACATCGATCACGGCAAGCGCATCGGCCGCCGCCTTGATCGCGACCTCAGCGGCAAGAATTTCTGCCGCGAGCCGATCGAAGATCGCCTGCTCACGCGCGAGCGCTCGATCGGCGGCGGATGAGATTTTCCCTTCCAGCTCGACGAGTTCGGCTGTTGAAAAGCGCATCGCGTCTGCCATCGTCTGGCGATGCACGAAAGTCGTGTTGAGCGGCGGTTTCATCAGCCTCTCGCCTTGCGCCTGCGGCACTTCGACGAAGAAGCCGAGAAAATTATTGTGCTTGAGCTTCAATTGCCGCGTCTCGGTCAGCGCGCAATACTGCGCCTGCAATTCGGCGATGACGCGTCGGCTTTCGTCGCGCAGGCGACGAAATTCGTCGAGTTCGGCATCGAAGCCTTGGCGAATGAAATAACTGTCGCCGCGCTTGAGCGGCAGTTCGTCAGCGAGCGCCGCGCCGAGATTTTTAGCGATCGTCGAATCGACGGCGCCAGCGGCCTCACGCGCGGCGACGAGATCGTCCGGACACTCTTTCATCTTCGCAAGCTGCGTAGCGATAGCGGCTGCTGCATTCAGCCCCTCATGCAAAGCGGCCAGATCGCGCGGGCCGCCACGGCGAAGCGCGAGTCGCGACAGGGGTCGCGCCAAATCCGGCGCGCTTTTGAGAGTTTTGCGAAGCTCTCCGCGAAGCGCGCGATTCTCGACCAGAAACGCAACGCTCTCCTGCCGCCTCAGAATCGCCGTCCGATCAGTCAAAGGGCTCGCGAGACGCTCCGCCAAGAGCCGGCTGCCTGGGGGCGTCACGGTGCAATCGATTGTCGCCAACAGAGAGCCGGCGCGATCGCCCGAAAGCGTGCGCGTCAGTTCGAGATTGGCGCGCGTCGCGGCATCGATCTCCATATGCGAGTCGCTGCGACGGCGCGAGGGGAGATTGAGCGCCGGGCGCTCCGCTAGCTGCGTTCGCTCGATATAGAAGATGGCGAGCGCGGCGGCGCCGAGTTCCGCGCGTGAGAATTGGCCTAAGCCTTCGAGCGTCGCCAGATGGAAAAAATCCTCGATGCGCCGCTCGGCGCTCTTCTGATCGCCGATCTCGCGGCCGATGGGCGTCAAGGGAATCTTGAATTCGGCAATCAGCCGCGCGAAGAGCGGATCGCTGCACAATTGTTCCGCAGCGACGATTTCGGCGGGCTCGATGCGGCCGATCTCCGCGCCGAGACCAGAAAAAGGAATTTCGCTTACCTGAAAGGCGCCGGTCGAAATGTCGATCGCCGCAAGCCCATAGACGAAGGCGTCATCGGACAAGCGCTGGCGCGCAATAGCGAGCAGGCAATTCGATCGCGCTGGATCGAGCAGCCGCTCTTCGGTGATGGTGCCGGGCGTTACGAGACGCACGACATCGCGCCTCACAACCGATTGCGCGCCGCGCTTGCGCGCTTCCGCCGGATCTTCGATCTGCTCGCAGACCGCGACGCGATGGCCGAGCGCAATCAGTCTTTGCAAATAATCGTCGGCCCGCTCGATCGGCACGCCGCACATCGGAATATCGCGCCCCAAATGCTTGCCGCGTTTTGTCAGGACGATGCCGAGCGCGCGCGACGCCACTTCGGCATCGCCGAAGAACAACTCGTAGAAATCGCCCATGCGATAAAAGAGAAGACAATCCGGATTGGCGGATTTGATCTCGACATATTGCGCCATCATCGGCGTGATTTTGCCGGGCGCGTCCTCATAGATGGGCGCGGCGCTGACTGGCCCAGAAGCCGGTGTTTCATGGAAAGTGCTGCGCTTGGACATTGACCAGCCATTGCAAACTAGACGCCCACAGCACAGTGCAGCACGATTCTGTGGTAATGTTTATGCGAGCGGGCAACCACAGTGGCTCGCGACTACGGCCTCGTCTCGCGGCTGGGGAAGCCGTACGCTCCGATTTTTAACGCTGGGGACACAGTAGTTCCGGAGGGGCTGGCCGTGATTAAGATCAAACAAGTATATTCTGCCATCGTATTATTATCAATGATTGTAGGTCTCCTAACTAACGGAGTTCCCGGCTTCATTGGTGGAATCTTCATTGGACTATTAGTTCTTGGGCCACTCGTCGCATTTATCATATGGCTGGTAGCTAATTTCTTCGACTTAAAAGTAGATTGGAGCTGGGATTAAATGGCAAGTCTGTTGCCCGACCTATATTATTATCGCGAGCCAAGGCTGTTTCTCGCATAGAGACTTGCGCGGCCAAATTCCAGGATCCAATCGGACCGGCTCGAGAAGAAGTCTGTCGCCGCCCGTTTCGTCGGGCTGACGAAGGCTCGTCCCAAGTACGGCATAACGCGCGGCTGCGGCGGAATTCTCCCCAACTTTCGCTGCGGCCTACGCCGCATGCGGAAATTCAGCCGGCTCACCGCAAGCAGCGGAGGCCCGCTGTTCGCCCGGCAGGGGGAAGGAGACAAGTTTGCGATAGAGATGCCAAGTCGTGTGGCCGAGAAGCGGAAGCACGACGACGAGGCCGATGAAGAAACACAATATCGACACGGCGAGGAGAAAGGCGATTAGGATCGCCCAAGCGAGCATCTGACTGGCGTTTTTGCGAACCGTCTCGACGCTCGTGATGATGGCGGTGATCGCGTCGACGTCGCGGTCGATCAGCATCGGGCAGGAGATGGCGGTGAGCGCAAACAAGGTGAGCGCGATGCAGGCACCCGCGAGATTGCCGACGACGAAAAAGAGCGCGCCCGCCGGCGTCGTGGCAATTGCCGTCATCAGCTCGTCGAGGGTCAAGACATGGCCGCCGAAAAACAAGAGATAAAGAATAAGAGCGATGTCGAGCCAGATGACCAGAGCGAAGAGGGTCAAGAGTGCCATCCAGCCGAGCTCCTGCGAGCCATTGTGCAGGGTCAGGATCGCGCGCCAAGACAGCGGTTCCTTGCGTTCGAGCCTGCGGCTGATCTGATAGGTTCCCGCCGCGACGAAGGGCGCGATGAGCGCAAAGCCGGTCGCCAAGGGATAGACGGCGATATGAACATTCGTGGCAAAGAGGAGCGCTGCCAAAAGCGCGCCGCCGAGCGCATAAATGGCGCCGAAGAAGAGACTATAGGGAAGCGCCGCTTTCAGATCGCGCCAGCCGGCAGAGAGCGCGTCGCTGAGATCTTCGCGCGTCATGGTGGCGATGATGGGCCTCGCAGCCGAACCCTCGTCTGGCATAAGACCTCCCCGAAAATTTATTCTTTGTAGAAATTCCAGCTTCTCTCGGACGTCTTGCGAGGTCAAGCCGTCTTTTGACGTCAGACCGTCACTTGCGCGCCGAGTTCCACCACGCGGTCGGACGGGATCGAAAAGAAGTCCGTCGCATTGGTCGCCTGTTTCATCAGGCTGACGAAGAGCTTGTCCTGCCAATGCGGCATGCCGGAATGAGGCGAGGTCTTGATCGTCCGACGTCCGAGGAAGAAGGACGTGGTCATAATATCGAACTTCAGTCCGCATTTTCGTAGCAACGCGAGCGCCGCCGGTACGCGCGGGTCTTCCATATAACCGTAGTGCAAGATGATGCGGGTGAAGTCCTTCGAGATCTGCTGCATCTCATAGCGATGCGCGGGCGTAACGCGCGGCGTGCTTTCGGTGCGCACCGACATGATCCAGACATTCTCATGCAGAACCTTGTTGTGCTTGAGATTATGCAGCAGGGCCGAGGGCGCGGCATCGGGCTGGTTGGTGAGAAAGATGGCCGTGCCCGGCACGCGCGTCGGCGTCGATTTCTCGAGCATATGGATGAGCTCTTCGAGCGGAATGGAATCGCGCACCATTTTCTGCGACAGCAGGCGATTACCGCGCACGAAAGTCCACATGATGATCATCGAGCAGGAGGCAAGCAGGAGCGGCACCCAGCCGCCTTCGACGACCTTAATGAGGTTGGCGGCCAGGAAGGCGCAGTCGATGACGAGAAAGGCCGCGATGAAGCTCAGTGCCGCCCAAAGCGGCCATTTCCACTTCTTCCACACAACGACGAAGGCGAGAGAGGTCGTCACCACCATCGTGCCGGTGACGGCGACGCCGTAAGCATTCGCCAGCGCGCTCGACGAGCGGAACATGAAGACCAGCAGCAACACGCCGACGAGCAGCAGCCGGTTCACATGCGGAAGGAAAATCTGCCCTTCCTGCGTCGCCGACTTATGCTGAATTTCCATGCGCGGCAGAAGGCCGAGCTGGATCGCCTGACGAACGAGCGAGAAGGCACCGGTGATCACCGCCTGGCTCGCAATGACGGTCGCAACGGTGGCGAGCACGACGAGCGGAAGAAGCGCCCAGGAGGGTGCGAGAAGAAAGAAGGGATTGTCGATCGCAGCTTTGTTGCTGAGCACGAGAGCGCCTTGGCCGAGATAGTTCAATCCCAACGCTGGCAGCACGAAATAAAGCCACGCAGATTGAATCGGCTTGCGGCCGAAGTGGCCCATATCGGCATAAAGCGCCTCCGCACCCGTCACGGCGAGAAAGACCGAACCCAACACGATGAATCCGACGATGCCATGGCTGAAGAGGAAGTGGATGCCCTCGATCGGATTGAAGGCAAGCAGAATGCGCGGCGCATCGGGAATATGAATCGCGCCGAGCAGACCAATCACCAGGAAGAAGATGGCCATGATGGGGCCGAAGAGACGCGCGACATGGCCGGTGCCAATGCTCTGCACCGAGAACACCGAGACGAGAATGACGACCGTGAGCGGCAAGATGTAGGGATCGAAAACAGGCGTCGCCACATCGAGACCTTCGAGCGCCGACAGCACAGAAATGGCCGGCGTAATGATCGCATCGCCCGAAAACAAAGCCGCTCCCGCGACACCAAGAAAGAAGATCACCGCCGCGCGGCGGCCGAAGGCGTTCTGCGCGAGTGCCATCAACGAAAGCGTGCCGCCTTCGCCCTTGTTGTCAGCGCGCATCAGGAACAGCACATATTTGGCCGTGACGGTGAAGAACAGCGCCCAGATGAGCAGCGACACCGTGCCGATCACATGATGGTCGGTGATACCAATAGTCTTCGAATGGACGAGCGACTCCCGCAGCGCATAGAGCGGGCTCGTGCCGATGTCGCCATAGACGACGCCGATCGAGCCCAGCGCCAGCGCGGCAAAGCTCTCTTTCTTGATTGGCGAGACACTTGCCCCCGTCTCGGCCGGATGCGCGGCCGAGAGTTTGTCATGCGCGGTCAGCGCCATTCGCAACGTCCTTGTGTGGAGAAATCTCCCGCGGCGCAGTGGCAATGCCGTGAAAGGCCGCTCAGTTCATTCACCCCGCGCTTGAGCCGGAACGCCGGCCCTTTGGGACCGCTCCGGGCAAACAGGCCCGTAAGGGCTGCTCGGGCGTCCCCGCTTTGATCTTCGTCAGCGCCGCGGCATATAGCGCTTTCTTTTCATTTCAAAAAGGGGGTGCTTCGCCCGCTCGCGGGGCGGTGCCCAAACCGCGCCGGCCGCCCCTTGCTCGGCACGCGACGACCTGCCATCTGAGCCTCATGGAAGGGCTCATACCCAAGCTTCCGATCGACGAGGTGTTGCCGAACATTTGCGCAGCCCTCTCCACAAGAACAAGGGCTGTGCTGACCGCGCCGCCCGGCGCCGGCAAATCGACGCGCGTTCCGCTCGCCCTCAAGGACGAAGCATGGGCGGCGGGCGGCAAAATTCTGCTTCTCGAGCCGCGCCGGCTCGCCGCGCACGCCGCCGCCGATCGCATGGCCGCGACGCTCGGCGAGGAACTTGGCGAGACGGTGGGCCTGCGCATGCGACTTTTGTCGCGTGTCTCAGCGAGAACACGCATCGAAGTCGTCACCGAAGGCGTCTTTACCCGCATGATCCTCGACGACCCGGCGCTTGGCGGGGTTGCCGGCGTTCTCTTCGATGAATTTCACGAGCGCTCGCTCGATGCCGATTTCGGTCTTGCCCTCGCCCTCGATGCCAGCGCGCATCTGCGCGACGATCTCCGTCTTCTCGTCATGTCGGCGACGCTCGACGGCGCGCGCGTCGCGCGGCTCTTGGGCGAAGAGGTGCCGCTGATCGAATCGCAAGGGCGGATGTTTCCCGTCACGACACATTATATCGGCCGCGACCCAAATGATCGCATCGAAGACGCGCTTGCTCGCGCGACGTTGCGCGCGCTCGCCGCTGAGCCAGGATCGATCCTCGTCTTTCTGCCCGGGCAGGGCGAGATCGCGCGGCTCAACACCTCGCTCACAGACAAGATCAACGATCCGGCAGTCGAGATCATGCCGCTCTATTCGGCGCTCGACCGCACGGCGCAAGAGCACGCCATCGAGCCGACGAAGCCTGGGCGGCGGAAGATCGTGCTCGCCACCTCGATTGCGGAAACCTCGCTGACAATCGAAGGCGTGCGCATCGTCATCGATTCCGGCTTGGCGCGCGTGCCGCGCTATGAGCCGGATCGAGGGCTCACGCGTCTTGAGACCGTGCGCGTCTCGCGCGCGGCGGCCGATCAACGCCGTGGCCGCGCGGGACGATTGGAGCCCGGCGTCTGCTATCGGCTGTGGGAAGAAGCGGCGACCGGCGCGCTCGAGCCCTTCGCGCAGCCAGAAATTTTGCAGAGCGATCTCTCGGGTTTCCTGCTCGATTGCGCGGCCTGGGGCGCGCGCGATCCCGCCCGCGATCTTGCCTTCCTCGATCCCCCGCCGAGGGCCGCGCTCAATGAGGCGAAGGCGCTTCTCTTGTCGCTCGGCGCGCTCGATGACGATAGCGCGCTGACCGAAGAAGGCCGTGCCATCCGCAAATTCGCGCTGCCACCGCGCTTGGCACGGATGATCGTCGACGCCGCGCGAGCGGGTGAAGCAGGCCTCGCCGCAGAAGTCGCCGTCATTTTGACGGAACGCGGTCTCGGCGGTGACACGACCGATCTTTCCTCACGCATCGAGCGTTTTCGCAAGGATCGATCGCCAAGAGCCGAAGACGCGCGCCGACTCATCAAAAATCTCCTGCGCCACGCTGGCGCGCCACCGCACGCTAGCGCCGACGTCGAACATGCCGGACATTATCTCGCCGCGGCCTTTCCGGATCGCATTGCCATGAGCCGCGGCAAGATGGGCGATTTTCTTCTCGCCAATGGGCGCGCGGCCCATGTCGAGCCGTATGATCCGCTGGCGCGCGAAAGCTTCCTGGCGGTTGGCGAGATCGCCGGGCGCGCGGCTGCGGCGCGCATCTTGATCGCGGCACCTCTCACGCTAGAAGACATCGAAGAAATTGCCGGCGATGCGATCAAGACCAAAGACGACCTCACGTTCGATCCGCAACGGGGAGCCCTTCAAGCAAGGCGGCAGAGACGGCTCGGCGCGCTGGTGCTCTCTGAGCAAACGCTCAGCGCCGCGCAAATGCCGGATGCCGCGAAAATCCTTGCCGAGGGCCTTGCAAAATTTTTTTTCGAGAAATTACCTTGGACCAAAGCGCTCACCCAATGGCGCGACCGCATTCTCTTTTTGTGCAAAGCCGAAGGCGACGACGCCTGGCCCGATCTCTCCGACGATGCCTTGCAAGCGCAGGCTGCCGATTGGCTGGCTCCCTTCATCGAAGGAAAGTCGGGCCTCGCCGACATCGCCGCCGGCGATCTCGACGCGGCTTTGAAGGCGCTGTTGCCCTACGCCATGCAGCGGCGGCTGGAAGCAGAAGCGCCGACGCATTTCGAAACGCCGGCGGGATCATCCATCGCGCTCGATTATGCGGCGGACGGCGGACCGCTTCTCTCGGTCCGCGTCCAGGAGCTTTATGGGCTGAAAGACCATCCCGCGATCGCCAAGGGCAAAGTGGCGCTCACCTTGGAGCTGCTCTCGCCCGCGCATCGGCCGATCCAGATCACGCGCGATCTCCCCGGTTTCTGGCGAGGCTCCTGGGCGCAAGTGAAGACGGAGATGAAGGGGCGCTATCCGCGCCATCTCTGGCCGGACGATCCGAGCGTGGCGATGCCAACGACAAGAGCTAAGCCGAGGGGGAGTTGAAGACCGATGATCGAGCTTGATTTAACGGCGCTCTTCTTTCAGGCGGAGAATGCACGAGAAGATGAAATTACGGCCGAACGGGGAGACATAACAAAGGTAGACAATCACAATCATGTCGAACGTATCGATAGCTGCGGAATAGTGCCTCCAGACAGCCTTGTCGTCCTCGAACACGCTTTTGTTTATGATGGTGATAATCGCCGCGGCGACTAACCCCGTCACCTTTTCAAGTAGGCTCATCGAAGCGTCGCCCCGCTTCACGGTTAACGCGGCATCTCCCGGACGACGGCGCGGGAACGGAAAACCGTCGCGCCAAAGCGCCCAGACCAAAAATCCTAGGAATGAAATCTGCAAAAATGGAAAGAAGTAGATGTTTGAGAGAACAGCCATTTCTTGTTCCCGATAATTTCCCCAATGCGCCACGCAACCCCGGGAATCGTGTCTTTACCGGCTACGCTGGGAGCCGTCATGGTTTACGTGTAAGGTCGCCCCGTTGCGTTAACTGTGCTGGAGGTGGCAATGCGTATTGTTTTGGGCATTATTCTTGGTTTTTTTCTCACCCTGGGCATCGCCTATGTGGCCGATTACGGCCACCACGGGGTCTGCCCGACGGCTGAAGATCGTCCGCTCGTCAATTGGGACGAGGTGAGCCTGAGATACAAAAATCTTTCCGCCGCGGTCGAAAGCGGCTGGCATAAACTCGTCGGGCATTGAGCGGGCGGCTTGGGGGCGGATTGCGCTTTGGCGCTCAAGCCCTTATAAGCCCCCCTCTGCGGCCGTTTCCGACACCCCTGGAGGCGCAAGGCCGCAATCCTGACATAAGGACACACCGATATGGCCGAAGCGAAACAACTCGCGGCCACGGTGCGCAGCGGGACTGGCAAGGGGGCCGCCCGTAGCGTTCGCCGTGAAGGTCGCATTCCAGCCGTCATCTATGGCGGCGGCGAAGATGCCGAAGCGATCGCGCTCGATTATCGCGATCTCAACCGGCTTATCTATGCCGGACATTTTCTGACGACGATCTATGAAATCGACGTCGGCGGCAGAAAGCAGCGCGTGATCCCGCGCGACTATCAGCTCGATCCCATCAAGGATTTGCCGCTGCACATCGACTTTCTGCGGCTAAAGCCCGGCACGACGCTGCGCGTCGATGTGCCGGTGCATTTCATCAATCAGGACATCTCCCCGGGCCTCAAGAAGGGCGGCACGCTCAACATCGTGCGCCACGTCATCGAGATGCGCGTGCCGGCCGATGCGATTCCGGATTCGATCACCGTCGATCTCAGCAAAGTCGATATGGCGGAATCGGTGCATATCTCCGCCGTCACTTTGCCTGAAGGCTGCCGGCCGACGATCAAGGATCGCGATTTCACCGTCGCGACCATCGTCCCGCCGATTGCGGCGGTTGAGGCTGCGCCCGCCCCGGCGGCGGCAGCCGCCGCTGCGACGGCCGCTCCTGCGGCTGGCGGTGCTGCGGCGCCGGCGCCTGCCAAGGGCGGCAAAGCGGCGCCCGGTGCAGTCGCGGCGGCGGCACCTGCTGCGGCAGCAGCCGCGGCGCCGGCCGCCGGCGCGAAGCCGAAGAAATAAGTCGATTGGCGGCGGATCATCCTCATTGAGGACGATCCGCCGCTTCATTTCCCGAGCCGAGCTGAGCGAAAAGCGTCGAACCTTGCCCCGCCCCTCGTTGCGAAGGGATTTTTCGCGGTTCTCTCCCCATGAAGCTTTTCGTCGGACTCGGAAATCCCGGACGTCTTCATGCCGGCAACCGGCACAACATCGGCTTCATGGCCGTCGATGCGGTTGCCCAGCAATACAAATTCCCGCCCTTCCGCAAACGCTTTCAGGGTCAGGTGAGCGAAGCCTCGCTCGGCGGAGCGAAGGTGATTGTGCTCAAGCCCGAAACCTACATGAACGAGTCGGGCCGCTCGGTCCAAGAGGCGGCGCATTTCTATAAGCTCACGCTCGACGACATCATCGTCTTTCACGACGAGCTCGATCTCACGGCAGCCAAAGTGCGCGTCAAACGCGGCGGCGGAAATGCCGGCCACAACGGCCTGCGCTCCATCACCGAGACGATCGGCAACGACTATTGGCGGGTGCGGATCGGCATCGGCCATCCGGGCGATAAGGATCGCGTGCAACCTCACGTGCTCTCGGATTTTGCCAAAAGCGAAGGCCCATGGGTCGAGGCTCTCTGTGAGACAATCGCCGCCAACGCCGAATTGCTGGCGCGCGGCGAAGATGCAAGCTTTCAAAACAAAGTGCATCTTGCCATGGTGGCGAAGGGTTTCGGCAAGGATGGGCCGGACTGAAGCCTCCGCCACGGGCGCTGAACCAGCGGTAATCTCATGGACGACAGGATCAGACCCGGCGAAAGCGCGATCGAACTGCCGGCGCGCTACGACGCCTCCGTCTATTTCATCGGCCGTATCCGCACGCCCTGGCGCGAACGCGCCGATTGCCCGCGGCAAGGCGATCGCGACAATGGTCCCGAATGCCAGATTGAAATTGATCCACGCTGGCGCGACGCGCTCTTTGGGATCGACGCTTATTCGGAATTGCAGATTCTCTATTGGATGGATCGCACGCGGCGCGATCTCGTCCGGCAATTGGGCCGGGGCAGAACGGAAGCAGCCGGAACATTCGCGCTGCGTTCGCCGGCGCGGCCCAATCCCATTGCCTCATCGGTGGTCACGCTGATCCGCCGCGAGGACGTCGTGCTCATTGTCAAAGGCCTCGATTGCCTCGACCTCACGCCGCTCATCGACATCAAGCCGCATTATGGCGCGCGCAGCCCTTCGCCCGTCTAGCGTGACAAAACGGGCTCCGGCACCGCCTCGCGAATGACCGAAGCCGCCGGTACGTCGAGCGTCCAGCACACACCTTCGGGCGCGAAGTGCGCCTGCGAACTCCCGCCCAACGCCTGTCCAGTGATGCGGTCCATGACCATATGGCCGAAGCCTCTGTGGTTCGGCGGCATGACCGCAGGACCGCCTTTCTCCTCCCAGCACATGTGCATGCGGCGGGAATTGTTTTCGTCTGTCGTGAGCGTCCAGGAGACTGTCACCGTACCGTTCGGCACGGAAAGTGCGCCGAATTTCGCCGCGTTGGTGGAGAGTTCGTGCAAGGCGATGCCAATGTTTTGCGCCGCCTCCGGCCGCAGGATGAGATTGGGCCCTTGAAGCTGGATGCGCGTACCGAAGAGGTCGCCATAATGTTGCAATTGAGAGCGGATCAGCTGAACGAGCGAGGCGCCCGCCCAATCATCGCTTGAGAGAAGATCATGCGAACCCGCGAGCCCGCTCAGCCGCTCGCTGAAGCGGACGACGAATTCTTCCGGCGTCGTCAGCAAAGAAAGCGATTGCCGCGCCATAGCCTGAATAACGGCGAGCAGATTTTTCGAGCGATGCGTCAGTTCGCGCATCAAAAAGCGCACATGCGCCTCGCGCTGGGTCTGCGCCGTGATGTCGCGAATGACGAGCGAGCCGCCGACAAAATTGCCATCGAGACCGCGTACCGGCGCGCCTCTGATCCAGACGTCGATGCTCTGTCCATCTTTGCGCAGGCCGCGTGTCTGATATTCGATGGCTTCGCCGGCGAGCAGGCGCTGCATGATGGCGCGCCGCTCGGAGAGAACTTTGTCGGGCACGAGGAAATCGGCCTTCCGCCCCAGCGCTTCCTCCGCGGTATAGCCGAAGAGCTGCTCGGCGCCATTGTTCCAGGTGAGGATCGTATCGGAGAAATCGACGCTGACGATCGCATCGATCGAGGAAGCGACGATTTCGGCCAGCTGCGCATTGCGAAGATCCGATTGCTTGCGCTCCGTGATGTCGAGGCTGAGGCAAAAGATGCGCTCAAGCCGCCCCGACGGCGCCTTGATGAATTTGCCTCGCGCGGTGATCCAGCGCGTCGAACCGTCCGACGACACGATGCGGAAATCGCGATCGAACACGCCACCATCGGTAGCGAGCGCGCGAAAATAGTCCTGAAGTCCGGCGCGATCGTCGGGATGCAAACGCTCCCTGATCATATCAGCGCTGAAAGGCGCGTCGCGCGCCGCTCCCGGGAGCTCGAAGAGCTCGGCAAAACGCTCCGACCAAATCGCGCGGCCCGTCAGCAAATTCCAATCCAAGACGGCGAGACCGCCGGCATCCTGAGCGAGTTGCAGCCGCGCCTCGGCTTCGTGCAAAGCCGTCTTTGTCCGGCGCAGTTTGAGCAAGGCGCGCACAAGTGTGACAAGCTCGACGCCATCGAAAGGCTCGATCAAGTAGCCGTCGACAGTCTTCTCCGCAGCCGCGTCTAGATCGTTGTCGCTGCGCGACGTGTGCAAGATCGACGTCTCGGGATGGTTCTGCTCGATTGTTTTACAGAGCGAAGGGCCGTCCTTCTGCCAAGCATTGCTGTCAACGACGACGACTTCGAACGTGCCGAGATCGAAATTCTTCAAAGCCGCGGCGTCTGAGTCTGCCGCACTCACGCTCCAACCTTCGTTTTGGAGGAGACGCAGCTTTCCCTCCCGTGAACCGGCATTTCTATCGACGATCAGGAGATGAGCTTCGCTTTCCATTGACTAAGAGCAACTTTATTGAGGAGAACTGAGACGCCCGACGCAATACGTCCGGCGATTACGCAAGTTCGCGTTTGGGCTCGAGCGCGCCGTTCAACGAGTTGGAAGGATCCCAACAATAATCAATGGTTTCAAAACGCATGCTGAATGCATCGACCAGCAAAAGCCGCCCGACGAGACCGACGCCGAACCCGACGATCTCGCGAACGACTTCGAGCGCCATCATCGCGCCGAGAACGCCGGCCAAGGCGCCGAGAACGCCCGCCTCCGAACACGGGGGAACGCTCCCCGGCGGCGGCGGCTCAGGGAAAAGACAACGATAGGTGGGATTGGGATTGCCGGATGAATCCCGTTCGAACGGCCGCAATGTGGTCAGAGATCCGTCGAGCGCGCCGATCGCACCCGTGATCAAGGGGCGCTTTTCATAAAAACAGCTGTCGGACACGAGATAACGCGTCGCGAAATTATCCGAGCCGTCGGCGACAATGTTGAAGTCGCGCACAAGCGCGCGGGCATTTCCGGCCTCGACGCGCTGGTCAAAGGCTCTCACTTTCACATTAGAATTAAGTCCGGCAATGACCTTGGCCGCGCACTCCACTTTGGGGCGGCCGATATCGGCAGTCGTGTAAAGCACCTGGCGCTGAAGGTTGGAAAGCGACACACGATCGTCGTCGATGATGCCGATTTCGCCCACCCCGGCAGCCGCCAAATATTGAATGAGAGGCGCGCCGAGCCCGCCTGCGCCGATGACCAGCACTCGCGCGGCTTTCAGTTTTTGCTGGCCGGGACCGCCGACTTCGCGCAAGACCAGATGGCGTGCATAACGCTCGATTTCGTCGGAAGAAAACATGGCGTCCCTCGATGCCAAACCGTTCGCAGATGGAGCCGGAAGCCATCTGCTTCGTCAAGCTTGGCGGTAATTATGGTTTTCTTGACCCGCTGGGGAGCCGTTTTCTTGTGAACACCGGGGCCGAATTTAGCAATCGGCGTAGGCAGTGCTAACGTCTTAAATAGCTTGAAGTTCCGCCGGGATAGCTTGCGCGCGGTCACAAACAGACAAACGGCTGAAAAAGTCACGGTCGCCTAGCGGCTCAACTGCCGCAAGGCCTGGCGCACTAGGGCCGCCGTATCGGCCGTCTCGCCAAGGCGCTGGCGCGCGCCTTCGATCGCGTCCGCCGCCTGGCCGCGCGCATAGCCCAATGTGAGGAGTGCCGCCACGGCATCCTGCGCCGCAGCTGGCTCGACAAGCTCATCCGCCGCTCCCTCGACGGCTCCCCGCGCAATGCCGTGACGAAGAGAGAGCGACGCCGGCACTTTATCTTTCAACTCGACGGCCAAACGCGTCGCAAGGCGCGGGCCGATGCCCGGCGCGCGGGCAATCTGTGTCTTATCCTGGCGCACGATGGCGGTGGCAAGTTCATCCGTGCTCAAACTGCCGAGCAAGGCGAGCGCGACTTTGGCGCCGACCCCCTGCACCGTCTGAAGCAGACGAAACCAGTCGCGCTCGGCTTCGCTCGTAAAGCCATAAAGCTTGATCGCATCTTCCCGGACATGGGTTTCGATGGGAAGGCTCACTGCTTCGCCGACGCGTGGCAGATGGGAGAGAGTGCGGGCCGAGCAATGGACGAGATAGCCGACGCCATGGACGTCGATGACGGCGAAATCTTCGCCGATGTTGTCGATCGTGCCGCTCAGTTTGCCGATCATCGCGCGGGCCTCGCGGTCATGGGCTGCTCACACTTTTTCGGCAGCGATGCGCAGAGCGTTGCCGAGCGCGTCGGGCGCGGCGCGGTAGCGCGCATGGGTGATGGCGACCGCCAACGCATCGGCGGCATCCGTGCTCGTCTTAGTGGATGCCTCGACCTGCCATTTTGGCAGCAAGGCCTTTACCATCAGAATCACTTGGGTCTTTTCCGCATGGCCGACCCCGACCACGGTTTTCTTGATCTTATTGGCGGCATATTCCACGACGGGGAGGCCGGCGAGCGCCGGCACCACCAGCGCGACGCCGCGCGCCTGCCCGAGCTTCAACGTGGATTGCGGGTCGCGGTTGACGAAGACCTCTTCGATCGCCGCTTCGTGCGGCTGATAAGCAGCGACGATCCCGCGGAGGCTTTCGTGAAGCGCGCAGAGGCGGCTCGCGAGCGCCGCCTTTTCGTTGGAGCGGATCGTGCCGCACGCGACATAGATCAGGCGCGAACCAGAAAGCTCGATGATCCCCCAGCCCATGTTACGGAGGCCTGGGTCGATGCCGATGATGCGAATCGCGGGCGGTTGCATAAGGCTTTGTAGCGCGTCCGCAGCATTTTGGCATCTTGGCGACAAGCCCAGAGACAAAGGAGCCGGCGCTCGACGAGCGCCGGCCATGCGACCGAGATTGATATCGGGATTATCAATTATCGATCAGCATTCGTTTCAACAGATCCACTTCCTCGGAAAGCTTGCCATCGGCCTTGGCGAGCGCCTCGATCTTGCGCACCGCGTGCAGCACTGTCGTGTGATCGCGCCCACCGAAGCGGCGCCCGATCTCGGGCAGCGAGCGCGGCGTCAGCACTTTCGCGAGATACATCGCGATCTGGCGGGGGCGCACCACATTGGCGGTCCGGCGCGAAGACAGTATGTCGGCGCGGGTCACATTATAATGGCTCGCCACGAGCTTCTGGATTTCCTCGATCTTCACGCGCTTCGGCTCACGCGTTCGCACAAGGTCGCGAATGGCGGCTTCCGCCGTTTCGATCGAGAGCGGCTGGCCGGTGAGCGATGTATGCGCCACGAGCCTATTGATGGCGCCGTCGAGATCGCGGCCGTTCGTTTGAATGACGCTGGCGACGAATGCGATTACGGAAGGCGAGATATCGAAGGTCGGATGCAGCAGCTTCGCCGCCGCGACTCGCGCCTCAAGCAATTTGATGCGCAAGGATTCATCGAGCGCGCCCATTTCGATGCAAAGGCCGCCGGCAAAGCGCGAGCGCACCCGTTCATCGAGGCTTTCGAGATCGCCCGGCGGACGATCGGCGGCGATGACGATCTGCCGGCGCGCATCGATGAGCGCGTTGAGCGTGTGACAGAACTCCTGTTGGATCGATTTGCCTTGCAGGAATTGAACGTCATCGATGACGAGAAGATCGATCGTCCTGAGCTTCTCCTTGAAGGCGATTGCGGTCTGCGCTTTCAGTGCGCAGACGAAGCCGTGCATGAATTTCTCCGCGGTGAGATAGATCACCCGCCGCTTGGCCGAGGCCGCCGCATGGGCGATCGCCTGCAGGAGATGCGTCTTGCCGAGACCGACGGAAGCGTGGATGTACAGCGGATTGAAGGAAAGCGGCTCCGCGCTGCTGGCAAAGGCAACACTTTGCGCCGCCGCATGCGCGAGCTGATTGGAACGCCCGACGAGAAACGTCGAAAAGTTCAGCCGTTTGTCGAGCGGCGATCCGGCCAGCACGTCGCCGTCCGCGGGCTCGCGCGCCGTCGGCTTGGCGGATTTGTCAAAGCCCTGGCTTTGAGGATTGCTCTTGGCGATCTCGATGCCGTTCATGGGGCGCTGTGCCGGCCCCTCACAAAGGGCAGACGCGCTCTCCGAGAGGCCTTTCTGCGCCAATTCGCTTTGCGCACGCAGATTGAGCGGCCGCGACGACGAGCGCACGCTGACGACAATGTGTTTGACGTCGGCGAATTCGCTGCCGATCACCTCAAGCAGCTTTTCCGCGTAATGCGCCTGGATCCAACTCTTGAGAAATTTCGTCGGGACCGACATATGCGCGGTCCCCTCGGAAAGAGCCTCCAATTCCAAACGAACGAACCAGGAGCCGAAAATCGCATCGCCGAGCTCGGCTCGCAGACGGCGGCAGATCGCCGCCCAGGCTTCCTCGCTGCCGGAATGACGGGTCTCGCCAGCGCGTGCGAGAACTGCGGGGTGTTCATTGAAATCATGGGCTTCGTTAAGGTTCTGGCGTGGCTTGAGCATCGAAGTTCTTCTCGGGCATAGAAATCCTGCCGGCGCTTTGACAGCGTCGGGCCGATTTCACCAATGGCGCGGGTTGAAAGGTGTGCTAGTCGTCCGTCAGCAAATCATACGGCTTCGATGACGAACGGATCCTCGGAAGACCTGAAACAAATCTCCGGGACGGGGATCGAAAGAACAGGCAGGGCGGATGGCAAATCTTTTCATGGCCAATACTTCCCCCTCTTCGAAATCAAGTATTTCGAAGGTGCATCTGATCAATGCGGATGATAGCGCGCGACCGCGTCGGCTAGAGCCTACCGTATCGTATCCAAAAGCGTCTAGCGGTCATGTTCACGTCTTTCTTCGTACAGATTCCCGCTGCGTCGAACGGCGCAGGTGAAACCAACCATACTGGGAAAACACGCTCGAGGTACGCTTGAAGCTCTCGCACGACCGGCGACCCCGATCATTCCTTTACACTAACATAGCAGGCAGTCCCCGCAAGGTCGTTGTGTCATAAAAATTTTATCGCGCGCACATCAAAGGCGATGCGAAGAAACACTTGGCATTCCCTCGACAGGTGTAAGCGCCTGATTCCGCGTTGATCGCTCTCCGTTCGGGGAGGAATTTTGGGCTTTCGCCACAGTTTCATAAATCTTCAACGAGCCGGAGCGAAGCCGTCGGCGGAAGCCAATAAAACGGTGAGTCAACGCGTCCTTCAACACACGTCGAAAATGCCTTCCTCGTAAATGTTTGAATCGAATGGAACTTGAATGTGCGCCTGGAACGCGGCGGAAAAAATCTTCCAGCGTGTCCTTCAAAAAAATGCTTGCGCGACGGCTGTCGGCAACACCGCGGAAAATTTCTGCCTCGAACCATCGTCTTTTGCGCGACGTTAGGTTAATTCACCGCACGTCGAAGGGGCGATACGCGCAAAAATACGAGGCGCATTGCGACGGAAATGGTCAAAGATTGCACTCAACTGCCGTCACTGAGAATTTTTTCTCGACGATTCAAAGTTTTCGCAGCGAAAGGGCGCGGCTGCAGAGTGAGCAGCGCTTTTGGCGGCCAGTACCGGCCGTTTCGGAAGGGCTTTCTCAGTCCTTGACGAGGGCTTCCAGCATCTCGATCCGATCCGCTTCATGCGTCGGCTTATCCCAGCGGATCCGATTGATGCGCGGAAAGCGCATCGCGAGCCCAGATTTGTGACGGGGCGAGCGGTTGACGCCCTCAAAAGCAACTTCGAGCACCAGTCCCGCGCTCTTATCGTGCTCCACTTCGCGCACGGGGCCAAAACGATTGGCTGTATGGCCGCGGACATAGCGATCGAGTCTGCGCAGTTCTTCGTCGGTAAAGCCAAAATAGGCTTTTCCGACCGGCACGAGCGCGTCGCCCCCTTCGATTGTCTGCCAAACACCGAAAGTGTAGTCGGAATAAAGCGAGGAACGCTTGCCGTGACCGCGTTGCGCATACATCAGAACCGCGTCGATCGTGGCCGGATCGCGTTTCCATTTGTACCAAAGCCCCTTCGGCCGGCCACCGACATAGGCGGAATCGGCGCGTTTCAGCATGATGCCTTCGATCGCTTCGGCATCCGCGGCGCCCACACCCGCCGGATTGCCGCGCGCTTCGGCCAAAGCCTCCCAGGATGAGGCCTCGACCAAGGGCGAGAGATCAAGCCGTTGGCTCTCGGCAACCGCGATGAAGCGTTCGAGCCTTCCGCGTCTTTCATCGAAAGGCAGGGCGCGCAGATCCTCACCGTCAAATAAGAGAATGTCATAGGCGCGGATATGGGCGGGAAACTCGGCGAGGAGTTTTGCCGACACGGTTTTGCGATTGAGCCTCTGCTGAAGCACGCCGAAGGATTGCGTCTTGCCGTCTCTCACGACCAGAAGCTCGCCGTCGATGGCAAAAGACGCGACCGGAATGCGCAGGAATTCGCCGACAAGATCGGGAAAGGCGCCGGAGACGTCCTCGCCGGTGCGCGAGAAGAGCCTGACGATTTTACGCCCTTCGGCGTCGACCCCAGCGCTCGCCTGAACGCGAATGCCATCCCATTTCCATTCCGCCCGAAACTCTTCGATCGGCACATTCGCAAGCTCGGCTTCGTCGAGCGCATGGGCAAGCATGGCCGAGCGAAAGGGTGCCGGATCACGGCTCTCCGGTTTCTCTGCCTTTCCTTCGAGCCAGGCGAAGAGTTCGAGATACGGCGGTGAAAGACCGTGCCAGAGGTCTTCGATCTCCGCGAGGGGGCGATTGCCGAATTCGGCGACCGCTTGCTTCGCCAATCGTGCCGACACGCCGACGCGCAAGGCGCCGGTGAGAAGCTTGAGCAGAGCCCAGCGGCCCGTCTCATCCAAGCCATTGAGAAAGCCGACGAGAAGCGGCGCCTGTTCGAGATTGCTCGCCTGCATGAGTGAGCGGATGACGGTGCTCAAGCTCAAGTTCGTCGATGATTTGGTCTCGTCTTGCGTAGGCCAGAGCAGCGCAACGGTCTCGGAAAGATCGCCGACATAATCATAAGAGAGCGCGAAGAGATGCGGGTCGACGCGATCGCCGATGAGAGTCTTGATCAGCTTGGGCTTTGCATAGCGAAAGCTGAGCGAGTCGGTCAGAGCGGCAAGGGCGAAGCCGCGATCGGGATCGGGCGTCGTGCGGAAATAATCAACCATCAATCTCAGCTTGGCGTTTCGAGACGGTTCGAACGCCAGGGAATCGAGCAGCGCGGCGAAGCGTCTCATTCTGGAGCCTCGCCGTTCTCGCTCTCCTCGTCGCCATAGCCCATGAGATGAAGCGGCTTCGCGGCAAGGCCGCGCCCCTCCGCCCAATAAACCAGCGCGTCGGCTTCGCCATGGGTGACGAGCAGCTCGTCGCATCCCGTCTCGAGAACGGTGCGGCAGAGATCGTCCCAATCGGCGTGATCGGAGATAATCAGCGGCAGCTCGATGCCGCGCTGGCGCGCTCTCGCCCGCACGCGCATCCAGCCGGAAGCAAAGACTTTGCGCGGCTCCGTCTCGCCGCGGAGCGCAAGGCTCTCCAAAGCCATGGGCGGACAGAGCACGATCTCGCCCGCGATCTTCGCAGCCTTGACGCCGGCAAGCGGACGCAATTCGCCAAGCGCGATGCCCGTGCTCTCATAATAATGCGTGAGTTCGGCGAGGCTCCCATGCAAAAAAATCGGCCGCGCATAGCCGGCACCCCGCAGAAGTGCGATGATCCGTTGCGCTTTGCCGAGCGCATAGGCGCCGACGAGATGGCTGCGTTCCGGAAAGAGTTTGAGCGAGGAAAGAAGCTTCGCGATTTCGCCGTCAGCATCAGGGTGACTAAAGACCGGCAGGCCGAATGTCGCCTCGGTAATGAAGCAGTGACAGCGGACCGGCTCGAAGGGCGCGCAGGTCGGATCGCTCTGGCGCTTATAGTCGCCGGAGACGACGATCCGCTGACCGCGATGCTCGATCAGGATTTGCGAAGAGCCAAGCACATGGCCCGCGGGATGAAAGCTGACAGCGGCATCGCCTAAACGCAGGTTCTCGCCATAGGCGATCGCTTGCGTTTCCTTGGCAAAATCGGCGCCGCAACGGATCGCCATGATGGCGAGCGTCTCTTTGGTCGCAAGCACTTTGACATGGCCCGGGCGCGCGTGATCGGAATGGCCATGCGTGATGAGCGCGCGCGGAACCGGCCGCAGCGGATCAACGTAAAAGTCGCCCGCCTTGCAATAGAGGCCAGCGGGGGTAAGCGAAAGACAATCGGCAGCAGCCATGATGCAGCGAAGATAAGTGCATCACGCTCGGATTTTGAGATGCTGATGAAGCAGATTGCGGAGCGTTTTCTGACGCTCCGCAATCGTCATCTCGTTATGGGCACACCTCGACCCGGCGGTATCCGAGAAAATGGCCCGAGGCGTTATAGACACGACGCCGGCTGAGATAGCAGGTGGGCTGGGGATAGGGTTCGCTGTAGCCGTAGCCATAAGGGTAGGCATAGGGATAGCTGTAATAAGGCAGGCCCCAACCCCAGCCTCCCCAACCCCAGCCGCCACCCCAGCCCCAACCGCCTCCGCGCCAGCCGCCGCCACCGCCCCAGTGACCACCATGCGCTTCGGCCGGCACCGACAGTGTGGCAGTGGCCGTCACGGCAATGGCTAAGACGGCAGCGGCGCCGATGAGCGTTTTGAATTGTATCGACATGCTCTGCTCCTGTTTTTCATTCAATGATGGAGTTCTCTCCCGTGGAGCACGCATAGCTCTGATCCAGGTCAGTTTCGAAAACACGATGCCGTTAACATGAAAAAAGCCCCACCAAAATGGCGGGGCTTTTTCCGATCCAATCGATCCGCTCAGAAGCAGTTCCAAGGATCGTAGCTGCAGGGGCTCGCCGGCCCACGGTCATAGCTGTAGCCCGGATAGCCATTGTTATAGGCATAGCCAGGAGAGCCGTAACCATACGCCGGATAGCCGTAGCCATCCGTATAACCCGGATAGCCATAGCCATCATAATAAGGCTGCGACGCGATCGCGCCGAGGGCCAAGCCACCGATGGCTGCACCCGCCGCCGCGCCGGGGCCCCATCCCCAACCATGACCTCCCCAGCCGCGCGCTGACGCGGGCGTGGATGTCACGGCCGCAGAGGCTCCGATCGTGAAGGCCGCGACGTCGCGCCCACAAGCGTTTTCTTCAAGAGTGTCGACATCATCTGCTCCTCTCATGTCGCGGGCCGCCGGCGCAACAGCGTTACGTGCGACGGCCGAACGAAGAGTAAGGTCCGATGAGATGGCTGAGTTTGCTTCTTGCTCGAGACCGCTGCACGGCGCTTCGCAGATTCGAGAACCACGGATCAACCGAGTATGATCTGCACCCTCACCGGATCCGACCTGCGGTGAATGCGACGGCGCGAGATCGGTTCCTAAAGCCGAGGTTTTGAAGCGAGCGATGTCGTTTGAGAAAAGCGATGTTAATCTTTATCTTATCGCGCAACCCGCGGCCAATGCCCCCTATCGCTTACGCGATCTTGGTGGCTGCGGTGTTGAAGCTTGTACTGAGATCGTCTCCCAATGAAAGCGCCCGTGCTCGTGCCGATGCCGCATTCCTCCGGCGATCTCATTGCCGATCGGCGTTATGAATTCGCCGCCTCTTATGCGGAGGATGGCGACTTCGCGGCGGCGGCGGAGATTCTGGAGCAAGTCGTCGAACGCGTGGAGAGTTGGCCCGTCGCCTGGAATGCGCTCGCGAAAGCGCGCGAAGCTTTGGGCGAGACGGCAGCCGCCGTTGCCGCCTACACAAAAGCCGCGGCGCTCGACCCAAATGATGAATTAGGCGCAAGCCTCAATCTTGCGCGACTCAGCGCAACCGCGCCGCCCGATGCGGCGCCCGAACACTATGTTCGCTCGCTTTTCGATCAATATGCCAATCGCTTCGATGCGCATCTGACACAGCATCTCGCCTATCGCGCGCCGCAACTTCTTGCCGATGCGATCGCGCGATGTGCGCCAGGCCACTTTGCGCGCGTTGTCGATCTCGGCTGCGGCACCGGGCTTTGCGGCGCGCTTTTCCGCGAGAGAGCGGAGACACTCATCGGAGTCGATCTGTCGCCGCAGATGATTGCGGAAGCGCGCCGCAAAAATATCTACGATATGCTTCATGCGGAAAGCATCACGCGCTTCCTGGAATCCACGCCCGCAGCGAGCGTCGATCTGATGCTCGCTGCCGATGTGCTGGCTTATATCGGCACTCTCGATCCGTTGTTCCGTCTTGTGCATCGCGCGCTCCGCGCAAATGGCTTCTTCGCCTTCACCGTGCAGAGCGCGCTATCGGAGACATCGGACGCTGCCTCCTTTCGCATCGCCGGCGATCTTCGCTATTCGCACGATCCGGCCTATGTGGAAGCCGCGGCGCAACGAAACGGTTTTGCCATTCGCTTACTGGAGCGCGCAACGCCCCGGCGCGAAGCGGGCATCGATGTGTCGGGCCTAGTCGTTCTGCTGCAGAAAGTGGAAAGCGCAGACTAACTTTCCTTGGGCGAAGCGGGGAGCGCGAGCGTCTTTTGCGCCGTCGCCGAAAGCTTCTCCTGCACAACGTTTGCGATGCTGGCCAGAATCCAGGGCAGAACAACTTCGACGCGCACGGAATTCGCGCCGACATCAATATGCGCCGTGACTTCCTGCATCAGAGCGACGACGCGGATCTGCGCGACATAACCTGCCCAAGTGACATCGGCATGCGCGAGTTTATCAATATAGGCGCTTTTGAGCTGATCGAGTTCGAGCGCGATGCGCCGCCGGGCCTCGTCCTGCGTCAAAGCATGCGGCACGGTCAAAACAATTGATTTCGTCATCGGCGGCCTCTTATTGCCTTGTCCTTAAAAAGAGACGCACGAAAAACTGTCCGCCCGAAGAACAACTTGCTGGTGGAATTTTTTCTTATAGGCGTTGCGGATCGCTTCGATCTTGTCGCTCGAATGCGCATCCGGACTATAATAAATGATCAGCAGGCGAGACATCTCTTTGTGAATGGGGCCCGCAGGGCTGCGCCATTGGCCATAGCCCGAAAAGAGGCTGAGGCCATCTGGGAACCGCGGGGTCACTTCTTTGGCAAGAAAACCCTTAAAGCGACCTTCGGCAACGCCGCCGCCAAAGATAAGTTCAACCCGCGCCATAATCCTGTCCGGTGGCGCGCAACTGGTCTCGGCGCGCGTCGGTCCGCCGAGCAGGGTTAAAGCAGCCGCGACAACAAGAGCAATCCGCATCGGCATCCTCATGTGTCAGCCTCGGTGGATCGGATCGACCCACAAAACCCTCTCCGGCTTTTCAACGGGTTCGATATCGAGATTGATCGCGATTGCCTCGCCGTCGCTGCGCACGAGCACGCATTCGAGCACTTCGTCGGGACTGGCGTTGATTTCCTGATGCGGCACATAGGGCGGAATATAGATGAAATCGCCAGGGCCTGCTTCAGCGACGAATTCGAGCTTCTCGCCCCAGCGCATCCGCGCTTTGCCCTTGACGACATAGATCACGCTCTCAAGAGGACCATGATGATGGGCGCCGGTTTTCGCATTGGGATGGATGGTGACGGTGCCCGCCCAAATCTTCTGCGCGCCGACGCGGGCGAAATTGATCGCGGCCTTGCGGTCCATCCCTGGCGTCTGCGCGGTGTTGGGATCGAGCGTGGAGCCGGGGACGACGCGAACGCCGTCATGTTTCCAGCGGTGCTCGTGGTCATGAGAATGATCGGACATGGCGCGGCGCTTCCAGCTCTATTGAGGCGGCGCCGTAATCCCGAGAATGGCGGCGACGCCAAGCACGATGATTCCGAGCGCCAGTTCGACAGCAATACTCGCCCTCAACCCGCCGATCCGCTCTTCCCCTTTCGGTGAAAGGCGCATCTGCGGAATAGCGACGAAGCGATTGAAATAGGCCAAAGCCAACATGAGGGCAACTGCGCCGAGCTTGGTGAGCAGGATCGCGCCGTAACCCGTCCAGAAAAGCTTATCGAAAGAGCCGGCGACACGGAACGCCGTATTGGCAATGCCGCTCACAAGAATGAAGGTGACCGCGAGCGTCGCCATCAGCGAAAAGCGCGAGAGAATTGTCAAGGTGCGCGCCTTCGCATCCCCGTCGTGCGCGATCTCTGCGAGGGCAAAAAGAAGCATCGGCAAGCCGCCGACCCAGGCGGCCGCTGCCAAGGCATGGATCGCATAGACGGCGATCATCAGCGCGCCATAGGCGGTGGCGCCCCCTTCCGCTGCGTGGCCGAGCCAGGCCTGCGTCATCAGCAGGGCTGTTGCCGTGGCGATGAAACTCGAAAAGCGCGCGCGGTCGCTTAATGGCAGAAAGGCGACGATGGCCGTCGCCAATAAAAGCGCCAGACGGGCAATCGAGACCGGACCGAATTGCGTGCCAAAGAAGAAGAGACGCAATGTTTCCGGATCGACGAGACTGCTGAACCCATCAGCCATGCCGGCAAGAATTTCGGCGAGCCACGCGATGCCCGTGACCGCGGCGAGCAGCGCCGCGATGCGCAGAAGACGACGCGTCGCAGCGAGGCTGCGTTGCCAGATCTTGGCGTGCGGCGCCAGCGCCTCCTGGTCCGCATAGAACCAGAAGAGCGGCGCGCCAAAGATCACGAAGACCGCGGCGAAATAAATCCAGCGCGTCGCGACAAGCAGAACCATCATGGCGTGACGGTGAATTTAAAACTGCCCTGCGTGTGATGCGTGTCCACCGAAACGACGTGCCAGCTCACCACATAGACGCCGGGCTTGAGCGCATGGCCGATCCGCGCGGTCAGTGTGTTGCCGCTGATCGAAGGCTTGCCCACTGGTACGCTCCCTCCTCCTTCCGATTTGAGACCGACACCGGAAAAGCCAGCCACAATGTTTTGGGTGAAGGTGAGCGAAAGTTCGCTTGGCGATCCCTGGACGCTTGAGCCGACGGTGGGTGTCGCATGATCCAAGAAAGCATGCGCGAGTGCGAGCGTCGTCAAGCAGCATGTGAAGACGGCGGTGAGAAGAGGTTCGAGAAGGCGTCGCATGAGTCAATCTTCTCAATAAGCGTTGGCGCGGCTCGGCGGTGCGCCGAACAGTGGCTTGCCGAGCGTCGTCGGCGCGATGTCGTCGAGGAAGAAATCGACGACTGCCAGAGCGCCAATATGTCTGCCGCTCGCTTCATTGATCGGCACCTGCGCCATCACGCCGACCTCGAAATATTGGCCGATGTAATAGACCGAGGGGCCGACGACGCCCGTCGTCTCATGCACCCATTGTCCGGGCATGGACGGGCCGGTATTCGAGATCGGCGAGCTGAAGATGGCTTCGACAGCTGGAATGAGTTTGCTGAATTCTTCTGGTAGCTGATGAACATAAGAGTTTGTATAGAGCAGGCTGTATTGCAGCGTTGCGCCATAGGTCAGGACAGTCGGATTGAGACTCCCATCGAGTGAATTGATCGACGTCGTCGGAATCGAATAATCCATCTCGCCGGTCACAGCGATCGGCCGCAGAAAATCGTTCTCAAGATCGCCGAAACCTTTGCCGATGTAGACCTTCGGCGTCACCGTCGTGAAAGGATCGGACGGCAGGGAAGAAGACGCCGGGCTTCCGGTCGATCCCCATTCGACGCTCGTCGCGCCCGCCACGATGAATTCATGCTCGGGGTTTTGGTAGAAGACATATTTCATCTGGGTTTCGATATTCGCCCAGCCCGAAGCGCTCGGATTGCGCTGCCAGCTATAGCCATCCGATCCAATCGAAACGCCGAGATCGGGCGTGATCGTCTTCGCGTATTCCCAGCCGAGATTATAATTATCGGGATCGATCGACCCATTGGGTTCGATGCCGCCCGGCATATAGGCGAAGGCTGGCAACGCCAGTTCGTCATTGACGCCGGGATCGTCGATGGTGAGCGTCGCCGGGAAAACGCGGTTGCCGACGATGGTGTGGGCAGTCGCGCCACTTGCGCCCAGCAAGAGACTCGCGGCCGCGATGGCGGACGGAAGTCCAACAGAAAAGGTTCGAGACATGATTGTCCTCAATCTGACGATGACGATTGCCCCGGCGCCTCGGCGCGCGACAAGCGCGCGTCAAAGACGCGGGGCGACGATGGCAAAAGCGGCGCGATGGCGCCGATCGCATTCAGTCAGACGGATTGAGGGGGGCCGCGCGGCGGCGCACCGAGCGAAAAGCGCGCGGGACTCGGGATGACGAAAGCCGCGACATGTGTTGACTTTGCAACGATCGAGACGTGATCGAGCGCGGCAATCGACGGCGCCAGGGCCATGGCGGCATGGCAATGCACCGTGCAGAAGGGGCACGGCTGTTCATGATGGGCGGGCGCGCGGTCGTTTTGCGCCTGTTTCGTGCCGTGATCGGCGCTCGCGGCGCTCTGCGTGTGACAGATGGGAAAAGCGCCGGGCGCGGCGCTCGCCACCGGCAGGCCGCAGCTGCAGAGGCCCGCGGCGGCAAGCTGCACATAAAGACCGACAATCGCGAGCCACGCCGCAATCTGCCGAATGAACGGCCGATCGTCGGCAGTCCGCCGCGCAAGCGTCGATCTTTGGATGCGAGTGAGCACGTCGATAATCTCCTCCCCCCCGGCGCAAATCATAGCAGTTTATGAAGCGCCGGAAAGGTCGCGGCGATGGCGCGATTGCCGCAGGTCTTTAGAAGAAGTACTGGCCGGTGACGGGCCTTGTCGCCGACGCGGCATCGCACCATTATCGTTCGTCAAGCACGGCTCATGCCCGTTTCGCCGTCTGGCCGAAGAGGATTTTTTTGGCCGCATCGTCCATCGGTGCGCCGACGGTTGGATTGACTTCTTGCGCTTTGGCATAGGCGGCAATGGTTGCCGGGCGCCCAGCAATCGCTTCGAACCAGTGCTTCAGATTCGGAAAGTCTTCGAGCTTCTGCCCCTGCGCTTTGTAAGGTACGACCCAGGGATAAGAGGCCATATCGGCGATCGAATACTCGCCGGCAACAAAAGGCCGATCCGCGAGGCGCTTGTCGAGCACGCCATAGAGACGGTTCGTCTCCTTCACATAACGATCGATGGCATAAGGAATTTTTTCCGGCGCATAATTTGCGAAGTGATGGTTCTGTCCCGCCATCGGGCCGAGCCCTGCCATCTGCCAGAACAGCCATTCGAGCGTCTCAGTGCGGCTGCGCAAATCCTGCGCGAGAAAGCGCCCGGTCTTTTCGGCGAGATAAAGAAGAATGGCACCGGATTCAAAGACGGAGATCGGAGCGCCGCCGCCTTTCGGCTCGCGATCGATGATCGCCGGAATGCGGTTGTTGGGCGAAATCGCCAGGAACTCGGGCTTGAACTGATCGCCCTTGCCGATGTTAACGGGGTGAATCGTATAAGGCAGGCCCGTTTCTTCCAGGAACATCGTGATCTTATGGCCGTTGGGCGTCGTCCAATAATAAAGCTCGATCATTCCAGTCTCCGTGTTCCTGTTCGGCTGCTGCCGTTTATCCAGTGTGTTGGCGCGGGAATGTGAGGGCTTGTCCTTCACATTGCGGCGAGCGGGCTTAAAGCTTCCACCCCGAATGAATGGCGACAACGCCGCCGGAAAGCTTTGTAAAGGAGATGCGCTCGAAACCCGCCGCCGCGATCATGTCACGGAACTCTCCCGCCGGCGGAAAGCGGCGAATCGATTCGACGAGATAGCGATAGGCTTCAGCATCGCCGGCGATCAGCCGTCCCAATTGCGGGATGGCATGAAAGGAATAGGCTTCATAGAGTCTGTCGAGCGTCTGATTGTCGACATTGGAAAATTCGAGACAGAGAAAACGGCCGCCGCGCTTCAGCACGCGATAGGCCTCACTGAGCGCCACGCCAATGCGCGGCACATTGCGGATGCCAAAAGCGATCGTATAGGCGTCGAAGGATTTATCGGCAAAAGGCAGGGCCTCGGCATTGCCTTCAATAAAGGTGATCTGATCCGGCACCTCGCGTTTGGCGGCGCGCGCGCGGCCGACAGCGAGCATGTCGCCATTGATGTCGAGGACTGTGACCTTCGTCCGCCTGCCGCCAGCCTTTGCGACCCGAAAAGCCACATCGCCAGTGCCGCCGGCGACATCGAGATGCTGAAAGGCGCGTGTCCTCGGCGGCTGCAGCATGGTCACGAGCCGATCCTTCCAGGCCCGATGCAAAAAGCCGGACATGAGATCGTTCATGAGATCGTAGCGCGAGGCGACTTTGTGAAAAACGTCATCGACACGCTTTTGCTTTTCGCCGAGCGGCACGGCGGAAAAGCCAAAATCCGTCTGTTCCATCTCGTCGTTCATCGGCATCGGGTCCAAAAGCAAGGCATGTTTATCCGCGCATTCAAGGAAGACTGCGGCGCGTTTTGCCACTAAACGGCGCTGATGTCTCGCAGAAAGATCGTCAGTGCCCGCCGGGCATTTCGCGCAGGATCTCGAAAAAGAATGCGATGTTAAGGACGATGCCGGCGCAAGCGGCAAGCACGGCAATCGGCAGCCATCGTTCTGTGTTGCGCAGGAGGAGTGCCGGCACAATTCCGATGCCAAGCACAAAACTCGCGGGCATCACCGCGACCCATTCCATGCCGTCGCCCTTTGGGTTGGCGTGTTGGCCGATATAGACATAGAGATAAAGATAGATCAGCACCTGCGCCGCTACAGCACCGTAATCCATGGCGCGCAGCAGCTTGCCGCGCCCTTCGGCTTTGCCGCGATCTTGCCCGCTGACCTCGCTCATGCTGCGCCTCCCGCGCGGAGCGGCCAGCCTGCGTCGATTTCAGAGTGAGCGCAAGCCGCACAATCATTGAATTCGGAACGAGAGAAGTGATAGCGAGAACGACGCCGTACCGCCTGCCCTCTTGTGCGAGCACGCCTTTTGGATTGAACCATGCCCGAATTGCCGGAAGTCGAAACCGTTCGCCGGGGCCTCGCTCCCGCGATGGTCGGCGCGACGATCACGGCGGTCGAGAAGCGCCGACCGGATTTGCGCTTTCCCTTTCCGAAGAATTTTGTCGGCCGCCTCAAAGGCCGCCGAGTCGAGGCGCTCGGCCGGCGCGCGAAATATCTCATGGCCGATCTCGATGATGACGATGTGCTCATCATGCATCTTGGCATGTCGGGTTCGTTCCGGATCGAAGACGAGAGCGTGACGCAGCCGGGCCAGTTCTATCATGCGAAGTCGAAAGACGCGGCGCATGATCATGTCGTCTTCCATCTCTCCAACGGCAAAAGGATCGTTTACAACGATCCGCGCCGCTTCGGTTTCATGCTCATTGTCCCGCGGAAGAATCTCGATCGGCATCCGCTGTTCAAGGGTCTCGGCATCGAGCCCCTTGGCAACGAACTCGACGGCGCGGCGCTGGCGCGGCTGTTGACGGGCAAGAAGGCGCCCCTGAAAGCGGCGCTGCTCGATCAGCGGCAGATTGCCGGGCTCGGCAATATCTATGTCAGCGAGGCGCTGCATCGCGCCGGCCTCTCGCCGCGGCGCTCCGCCGGCAGTCTTGTCCGCAAGGACGGCGCGCCGACAGAGCGTGCGCATCTCCTTGCCGCCGCGATCCGCGAGGTGCTCAACGAGGCGGTCGAAGCCGGCGGCTCGTCGCTGCGCGACCATCGCCAGACCGACGGCGCGCTCGGCTATTTCCAGCATCATTTCCGCGTCTATGACCGGGAAGGCGAAAAATGCCTGCGTCCAGGCTGCGGCGGCACGATCAAGCGCATGGTCCAATCCGGCCGCGCCAGTTTTTACTGCAGCACCTGCCAGCGCTAGGCGCGGCCGCCATTTGAGCCAGAGCTTTGCTTTAGGAAAGAGTGGCAGAAATTTTTCTTCGTCTGTATTGCGATATATCGATAACTACGATATATCGAACTATAACGAAAGGACCTAAATATGCGACATCACTTCCATTCTCACTGCCATGCCCCCAACGACGGGCGGGGCGAAGGCTTCAATCGCCGCAGCCATTTCTTCCGCCGAGACGGAGAGCGCGAAGGCGGCCGCCCCCGGATCTTCGAACAGGGCGATTTGCGCTGGGTGATCCTCGCCCTGATCGCGGAAAAACCCGCCCACGGCTATGAGATCATCAAGGCGATCGAAGACCGCCTCGGCGGCTCTTATGCTCCGAGCCCCGGCACGGTCTATCCGACCCTCACCCTGCTCGAAGAGCTGGGCTACATTCGCGTCAAGGAGACCGAGGGCCCCCGCAAGCTCTATGAAATCACGGCTGAAGGCGAAACCGCCCTCGAACAGAACCGCGGCATCGTCGATGCGATCCTCGCCAAGATGGCCGAGATCAATCTGCGCCGGGGCGGACGCCAAGCCCCGCAGCTCGTGCGCGCCTGGCAGAATGTCAAAATGGCGATGAATCTCCGCGTCGCGCGCGGCCCGTTGAGCGAGGCGCAGATCGAAAAGATCGCGCAAATTCTCGACGACGCGGCGAAATCCATCGAGCACACTTAGGCGAACGGAAAAGGCGGCGCCTCTCCTCGAAGCGCCGCCTGCGAAAAATTCCGTCTCACTGCTTTAGTTCGCCAGACTTACCTGGACGAGATTGTCGCTGAAGGTCGGCGAATGGCCCATGCCGCCATAGGCCGACGAGCTGATGACATTCACCGCGCCGTCGCGGTTGAGCGAATGCCAATAGCCGAGCGAGGCGACGACGACTCCCGGCGGCACATCCTCCGTCACCTTGGCCTTGCCGTGGAAGGCGCCGCGATCGTTATAGACGCGCACCAGCGCGCCCTCGGGGATCGCGCGGCTCGTGGCATCGCGCGGATTGATGAGGATCGCCTGCTCGCCCTGCAGCGCGATGCGCTCGCTTTCATTCGCATATTGCGAATTGAGGAAGCCGTGGCTCTTCGGCGAAACGATGTTGAGCGGATAGTGTTTGGCTTGACCAGGATTGGTCTCCGGCCGCTCGAAGGCCGGCACATAGCCGGGCAGCGGATCGAGCGGTTCGCCGCCCTGCTGTCCTTCATACATCTGCCGGAAGGGCGGGGCGACGAAATTGCCGACGTTTTTCGCCGTCTCCGACCAGAACTCGCATTTGCCGGACGGCGTCGGGAACCCGCCTTCCGCATGCGGCGTGCGCGTTGCCGGATCGCCGATATTCAGCCGGTAATAGCCGTGCGTGCGGAAATAATCCATGTCGATGCCGCCGAGTTTCGGGCTCGACCAATCGAGATACCATTCCATCAACTGCGATTCCGACATCGAGAACTGCGGCTCGGTGAAGCCGAATTTCTTCGCCAGACGTCGAAAGAGTTCTGCATTCGACACGGTCTCGCCCGGCGGCTCGATCGCCTTCTCGTTCAAGGTGAAGAAGAAATGGCCCCAGGAGAACATCATGTCGTCGTGCTCGGCCGCCATCGTCGCCGGCAGCAGAATGTCGGCATAGCGCGCCGTATCGGTGATGAATTGCTCGCTGACGACGGTAAAGAGATCCTCGCGCGCTAAGCCGCGCTTGATCGCCGCCGTCTCGGTCGAATTGGAAACGGGATTGGCATTGTAGATCATCAAAGCGTGAATGCCGGGGTTGATGCCGGCTTCGCCGTTCAAGACTTCGCCGAGCTTCAGCACATTGAGCGTGCGCGTCCCCTGCGGAATGAGGTCCGGCCGGCAGACGCGATCCCAATGCACCGGGAATTCCCAGAGCGGCATTTGATAAATGCCGCCGCCCGGATCTTTCCACGAGCCGGTCAGTGCCGGCAGCGAGAAGATCGCGCGTAACGCCTGCGCCCCGCCGGCGCTGCGCTCGACGGCGACGCCGGGCCGGATCGCGGCATTGCGCGTCGTCGCATATTCATGCGCGAGCATGCGGATATCGGCGGCGGGCACACCGCAGATCGACTCGGCATATTCGGGCGTGAAGGAGGCTGCGCGCTCTTTCAGAGCGTCGAAGCCGACCGTATAGCGCTCGACATAATTGGAATCGATGAGATTGCCGTTGATGATGCAATGGATGAGCGCCATGGCCAGCGCGCCATCCGTACCCGGCTTCGGCATGATGTGCCAGTCGGCTTCCTTCGCGGTGCGCGAACGATAAGGATCGATCACCACGACCTTGGCGCCGTTGCGCTGCGCCTCTTTCACCACATGCCAATGATGGATGTTGGTCGAAACGGAATTGCAGCCCCAGATGATGATATATTTCGAATGCGCGAAGCTCATCGGGTCGGTGCCGTTCGTCGGCCCGACGGTCAACAGCCACGCGGTGCAGGAGCCCGAGCCGCAAAAGGTCTTTTCCGCCACGGTCGCCCCAAGCTTGTTGAAGAAAGCATCGCCCACAGTCAGCCCCTGCACGATGCCCTCATTGCCGAGATAGTTGTAAGGCAGAATCGCTTGCGCGCCGTGCTTGGCGATCACATCTGAAAAATGGCTGTGGATTTCATCGAGCGCCGCATCCCAGCTGATTCTCTCGAATTGGCCGCTCCCCTTCGGCCCCTTGCGGCGCATGGGATGGAGAACGCGGTCCGGATTATAATGATGCTGATCGAAATCTTTGACCTTCACGCAGAGTGCGCCGCGCGTCATCGGATGATCGGGATTGCCGCGCACATTGACAAGCTTGCCGTCCTCGACGGTATAAATCATCGCGCAGGTGTCGGGACAATCATGCGGACATGCGCCGAGTTTGGTGACGGTCTGTTGCGGCATTTTCCACCCCTGTCGTCTTTTGTCGCCTTTGCAGGCTGACGGAAGAATGGTTAACCGTCAAGGAAGGCAAAGGAAGCGGAAGCTCAAGCAAGTGCACCGATGCGGGTGCTATATATTCAAAGATATTGCACGATCTTCTCTTTGAAGGGCATCAGCTCCTAAACATCCGTTCGATGCTGAATGGATTTCTCTTCCTGGTCGGAGATCAGCATGAAGACGACATCGACAGCATCAAGGGCAGGACATCTTCCCCTTCCCGTTTGGCTTACCCAGGGCTTCCGTCCTTTCTTTCTCTCCGCGGCCATCTGGTCTTTTACGGCGCTTGCCTTGTGGATCGCGATGCTCGCTGGCGCATTGGAGCTGCCGAGCCGCTTCGATCCCTTGAGCTGGCATATTCACGAGATGCTGTTCGGCTTCGGAATGGCGGCCGCTGCTGGTTTTCTTCTGACGGCGGTGCCGAACTGGACCAAGCGTCTGCCGGTCTCGGGTGCGCCGCTCGCTTGTCTCTTCGGCCTTTGGATCATTGGCCGCATTGCTTGCGCTATCTCCGCAACCATGCCGGCATGGCTCGCCATCGATCTCGATCTCGCCTTTCCCGTGGTGCTCATCGCCGTCTTCGCGCGCGAGATCATCGCCGGCAAGAACTGGCGCAATCTTCCCATGACCATGCCGCTCATCGTGCTGACATCTGCCAATCTCGCCATGCATCTCGAAGCGGTCGGCGTCGATTTGCCGGCGGGTTTCGGCTGGCGGCTCGGGATCGCCGCAATGATCACTCTGCTGTCGATCGTCGGCGGCCGCATCATTCCGAGCTTCACCCGCAATTGGTTGGCGCGACAAGGCCTCGATCTCGCGCCGCAGAATGTCTGGTTCACCCGCGCGGCCATGGCCTTTCTGCACACCGGCCTTCTCGGCTGGAGCTTTTGGCCTCAGTCGCGCATCGTCGGCGCGCTACTGGTGATCGGCGGCCTGTTGAATTTCGGCAAGCTCGCCGCTTGGCGCGGGCTGAAGACAGTCTCGGAGCCGCTGCTCTTCATTCTTCATCTCGGCTATGCTTGGCTCGCGACCGGCGCCATTCTTCTCGGCCTCGCCAATTGGACCTCAGTCCCGCTGCCCGCCGCGATCCATGCGCTGACGGCGGGCGCGATGGGCACGATGATCCTCGCCGTAATGACGCGCGCGAGCCGCGGTCATAGCGGTCAAGCGCTGACCGCAGACGGCGCGACCATCGCCATCTACGGGTTTGTCACGCTGGCGGCGCTTTCGCGCGTGATCGCGGCCTTCATCGCGCCAGGGCCCGGTCCGCTGCTTTATGCCTCCGGCGGATTGTGGATCGCGGCCTTCGCGCTTTTCGCCATCGCTTATGGGCCGATGCTGCTTTTCTCTCGCGGCCGGTGACCGCGCTTTAAGTGGGGCGCGGCGGGCGTCATCGTCTCGCTCGTCGCCGGCGTGTTGAATGCCTGGGTGCTGCTGGTTGAGATTCTGCGGTAGGGGACCGGCGGCAGGCGCCGATCGCGATCAGTTCAAGATCGTCGCCACCGACGATGCGGAAATCGTCGCACTCGGTAGATGCAGCAGCGGCACAAGAGGAGTCCAAGTGTAGCTTGCGGTGATCGTCACCGTGCTGCCCGGGTTGTTGTTAGGCGAAAAGCTCGCACTCGCCGTCACCGATGAGGAATTGATCAAGACGAGACTGTTGCCGATCATCTGTCTCAGAGACGTTGTGGTCGCCGGCGAACTGCTGCTCGATCCATGCACGATCGCATAGCGACCGGTGGTATGGACCGCGGACATGAGATCTTGCCGGTCGGCAACGTAGCGAGCCACTTCGATGACGCCGAGAAGCATCGTCAGATAGGCTGTCGAAACCAAAGCGAATTCGACGGCCGCCGCGCCGCCCTCTTCGCGAATAAATTTGTGCAAATGCATGGCCTGGCCCCCAATCAGCCGGTGCGTACTTTGCCTGTGGACGTGACGGTCACGGAATTGCCGAGATACGGCACGGTGAAGGGTATGGAAACGGTCTTGCTCACGGTGATGCTCATGAACTGCTCATAATCGTTGCCGGCGGTGCAGCTGCTGCCGCATGTGGCACTTGTGGGCGCCGTCGGCGTCGTCGTTCCGGTCTTGACGCAATAGCAGACCGTGCTTGTGGAGACGCTGATCGAGTTGCCATAAGCGGAGCGCGCTGCGGAGGTGATCCCGGTGCTGCCGGTATTGCCCGCGGCCACATAGGTGACTGCGTCCTGAAGCGCTTCTTGCACTTGCGCCTGGCCGAAGCCGATTTGCGCGGCGTCCCACACGCCGAGCAGCATCGGCACGAAGACGAAACTCAACAGCAGCGCGAATTCGACGCTGATGCTGCCGTCCTCGGATCGTAATAGATGGCGCAGCACGGGCATCACCTAATTGGTCAAGACCACGCCGCTACTGCTGCTGCTGCCACCGCTCGGCGTGATCGACCAGCTGTTCGGACTGTTGCTGTCGAAGATCAGCGTGTTCACCACGAGCGTGAACTGATCGGCTGTGCCGCTGTAGGTCGAGTTAAAGGTGATATTGCGGCTCGGCAAATAGACGAGACCCTGCAGCGCGTGACCGCTGCTCGAGGATCCGTCGATCGCGAAACTGCTCGTCGAGAGCCCGTCGGGCTCGAACATCAGCACGTTGGCATAGGTGCCCGTTGTCGGCGCCGTGAGAGAAACCGTGACGCCCGAATTGAACTGAACATAGGACGAGCTGTTGACGAAGTAGAGCGTCACGCCAGTGCCGGTGATCGTCCAGCCGCTGTTGATGTTCCACGTCGTGCCGTTGAAAATATATGTTCCGGAGGCGAGATTGACCGTGCCCGTCCCATTGAAATTGAAATTGCCGCAATAGGTGCCGGGGCTCAGATTGACGACGCCGGAATAATTGGCGCTGTTGACAGTGCAGCTGCCGACCGTCGGCGCGGTAAGCGTGTTTTTATAGGGGTTGGCTTGCACGGTGCAGCCTGTCGAGAGGCCACCGACCGTCCCGCCGTTATTTGTGACGGAGCCCGCCACGCATGTTTTCTTGACGGTGAGCGTCGAGCCTGAATCGAAGATCGCGGCGGGCGAAGCGGTCGAGGCGACGTCGATTTCGCAATTGGGCGCGTTGAGATTGAAGTTGCTGTTGACCAGCAGTGACTGGGAAGCCGACGCGGCGAGCACGTAAATGCACACCGAGGACCCAGGGTTGTTTGTTGCCGTCGCGCTCGCCGAAACCACCGGCTTGGAGTGAAGAAACACGCCGGAGAACAGCAGCGGCAGCGTGCGCTTGACGGTGACTGTGACCGTGGTTGCATTCGGGGGCGTTTTGCCCGAGGGGCCGAAGGCGACGCTAACCGTGTCCGACGCGCTCGAATAGCCGTTGAGCGTCATGTCGTTTTCGGCGACGGCCGTGATCGTCGAGGACGTTTGAGTGGAACTTGTCAGCAGACGGCCGGCGCTGAGAGCCGCCGTTTCGGCCATGGTCTGCACCCGGTGCGCATTCGCGTACCAGACCGCGACATCTGCCCCGAGGCCGATGATGCCGCACAAGGCAGCGACCGTCAGCGCCGTGGTCGCGCCCACGGCACCGCGCGTGTTATGCAGCAGCGCCTTGGAACGGCGACGACAAATGAATGACCAAAGAGGGCCCATCGGGGAGTTCTCGCAATTGTCTTACAGGTACTCCCATGTTCTCGTTAAGATTGTTATAAATCACGCACGTAAAGTCGGGATTATCGGTCGATTTTTAGCGAAGGCACAAAACTGTCGCATCCGTGAACAGCCGCGCCTAGGCGTTTATACGCAGCACGCGTGATGGCGTCGGACGGGCGACTATGGTTAAAAAACCAAACTCGATAACCGGTCCTTCCGCCGCGCGCGCCGCGCTTGCGAAGATGCGTTGGCTAATTCTTGTGCTCGAAGGCAGCGCTGATGATGAGGTCGACCTCATCGCCGACAAGCGGCACATATTTCGTCACGCCGAAGTCGCTTCTTTTGACGACGGCCCGCGCGTCAAAACCAGCCGTATAGGCCTTATCCAACGGATTGGTGCCGGCGCCATTGAAACTCACATGCAAGGTGACGGGCTTCGTCACACCATGCAGCGTCAGATCGCCCAAGACATCGGCGCTGCTCGGCCCTGTTTCGGTGACCGTGCGCGAGACAAAATGCGCATCGGGAAATTTCACCGCATCGAACCACTGATCGCCGCGCAATTCACCATCCAATTTCTCGTTCGTGGTCGAGAGCAACTCGATCGGCAGGTGCACATCGAGACTGTCCTTAGTGGCATCTTTATCGAGCGTCAGTGTGCCGCTCGCATGGGTGAAATCGCCATACCAGGTCGTAAAGCCGAGATGCGACACGGCGAAGAGCACGCGCGTGTGGACGGGTTCGAGGAGATACGTACCGGGCGTAACGGCGGCGGGGTCTTTACTCGCCGGCACCGCCGGCTGCGCGTGAGCGATGGAGGCAAAGAGCACCGCGGCAGAAGCGCCCGCAACGAGCCGCGCAAGAGTCACGTGAAGTGTCATGTCATGTCCTATTTTTCGGGGTGAGCCGGAAAGGCGTCTTCGCATGCGAAGCGTCCGGCCCACCGTAAAGTGCGATCGCGCGAGACTTAAGACGCGATGCGCCTCTTTGAAATTCACGAAGCCGTGGTTCGCGGCCTATGCGCTCATGCCTATTTGCACACGGCCGCGGCGGCTTCCGCGACCGATTGATCCTGTACGCCGCTGCCGCCCGAAACGCCGACCGCGCCGACGATTTTTCCATCGACCGTCAACGGCACGCCGCCGGCGAAGATCATGACGCGGTTGTGATTGGAGGTGTTGATGCCGAAGAACTGATCGCCCGGCTGGCTGTTCTCGCCCAAGGCCTTGGTCGAAATATCGAAGGCCTTCGCGGTGAACGCCTTGTTGATCGCAATGTCGATCGAGCCGAGCCAGGCGCCGTCCATGCGGATGAAGGCTTTGAGATTGGTGCCGGCATCGACGACCGCGATATTCATCGGCTGGCCGATTTCTTTTGCTTTTGCTTCACCGGCGGCAATGACGCGATGAGCTTTTTCAAGAGTCAGCATAATGTTCTCCTCTTCGGGCGGGTCGGCGATCGTCACCTGATCCCAGAAACGCCTCACCGAAATGGGATAGCAACAGACCTACGGCAAGGGATCGCCGGAGATCCGACCTGCTAAATTTACCCATCAGGGAACGGCTCACGCCATGGCGAGGACGTAGGCGACGAGAGCGGCATCACCAAACTGCGTGATCGAAGTGAACTTGCCGTCATCGCCGATCACCCAAAGGTCGTAGAACTCCGCGGTGATCTTTTCGCCGTTCTTGTACGACAAGACCGCGCGCGATAGCACAGCGGCCTTGTTGCCTTCGACGACCGCGTCGACGCGCTCGATCGAGTGAATCCGAAAGACATCGATCATTTCGTTGATCTTGGCGATCGCGGAACCGGCTCTTGGGACGCCTGGAATCGGCAGGTGTTCGCCAGCAATCCGAAAGCTCATAGTCTCAGCGAGCACGGAGGCGAGGCCCTCCTTGTCCCCGGCCGCGCGCATGGCGTAGGCGTGGTCAACCCTTTTTAGAAATTCGTCGCGGCCGATCATGGTCGCCTCCACTGTTCAATTAATGAACAGGAGGATGCTATCGGCCTCCGCAACCGCTTGCAAGATGACGCAGCCACTCCAAAACGGTCGCCGCTGCGCTGTCGGGCGGAGACACCGGATAGAAGACCTGTTCCACCGTGCCATCCTTGACCACTAACGTCAGCCGCTTCAAAAGCGTCCTTCCGTCGACGACCATGGTCGGCAGGCGCATGGCGTGCGCGAGTTCGAGCTTCGCATCGCTCAGCACCTCGAACGGCAAGTGGAGACGTTCAGCCATTTCCCGCTGATAGTCGGTCTCTTGCGTCGAGAGCCCATAGACATCGGCGCCAAGTTCGCCGATCTCGGCGCGGTGATCCTTGAAGGAAAGAGATTCGACCGTGCAGCCGCGCGCACCAGGAATGGCGTCCCAACCCGCCGGCAGCGGCACACCGGGAACGCCCGTCATCGGATAAGCATAGACGATCGTGCGCCGCGGAAGCGCGCTGAGATCGACAAACGCACCCGAAGTCGAAGGCAGTGAAAGCCGCGGAAGGCGCATGCCCTTGAGGTGATCGGCGGCGCCATCGTCGATCGGCGCGGGAAGATCGGCTGGCAAATGCTGGAGATTCGTTTGCGAGGTCACGTCAAGCGATTTCGAGGCACGGTTACAATTAATTACGCGGCACGTTTGTCGGCGGCAATGACACGATGAGCTTTTTCGAGAGTGGGCGCGGGGGACCCCTGTGGGGATACGGAAGGACGATGGCTGGAGTGATCGGCAAAGGTTAAGGCTGCCAGTGCCAATCGCTCATGGCATGAAAACGAAAATTGAAAACGGGCAAGAAGAAAACGGGCAAGAGATTGACCAATGCGGGGACTGGTATCACCCCCCTATCTTGGGGCGTATCCCCTTACGTTTCCAGATGGCCCGCTCCAAATTCGACCACCAACTTATCAAAGCGCGCATAAGATACAGCAAAAGTACTTTTTCCCAACCAATGTGGCCCCTATTTTACTACGTGCACATTCAAGCGCATGGAGAGAGTTCAATGAAGCAAAACGAGTCGCGTTACATCATTGAGTTTAATAGGGTAATTTACGATGACATTCGCCGCGCCGCGTGGATTTTCCAAAAAAAGTGGGGAATCGCCGCGCAAGTGGTCACGCACAAGACGACCCTCGTTGTAATTCGGCCAAAACAAATGTCGTGGTCAAAGTTCAAAGGAATCATATTGCAAATGATTCAGCCACGACGGGGCTCGGCCTTGATTTTTAGCGAACGCACGGGAGCTTCGTATATCTGTTCGAATCGAGGCAATCGACCTGGACAGTTCCAACTGATTTGATTTCTCTGCCGCGACGTACCTTCTTCTTGGAAAAGAAGAAGGTACTGTCGGGAGGGACGATCCGGATCGGACTGAACAATGCTGATAGATGACATTATTGCGGGTCTAAGTGACACAACGAGCGGTTTGACCGACTCATTTTTAAAGACAAAGGTTTTGCTCCACAAAATGGGAGAACAGGATTTGGCTGGTTGGTTAAATAATGAAATCAATGGTTATTCTGCAAACGTCGAAATTCCCGAATATCGCAGAATACCGAGTGCGGTCAGAGTGAATTGTAGCAACCCTGGTTGGCGTGCCACAAACCATCCAATCCCATTGTCACACCTGACGGCAGAACAAAAAGCTTCACTCGAGGAAATGCATATGCGTGAAGCTTTGATCGAATTGGAAGAGCTTGCAAAGGCTGACAAGATCGGGCGCGATATTCCGATGGAGGTGAATGGCTATTTATCGCGGGGGCTCGACAACGGCTTTATAGTGGAAAGAGCGTGGTGCGAGGCCAACCCAGCAAGCATCCGAGCTATATTGGTTCAAGTGCGTTCGCGCCTGTTAGATTTTCTGTTGGAATTGAAGAATAAGATCGGCGATGAGACCTCAGAGGCGGCCATGAGAGACAAGGCATCCGACATTGACACAGCGGGCTTGTTCAACAGAGCGATGTTCGGTTCCAATACGACCATTGTTATCGGACACCACAACGTGCAAGATGTCACCGCAATAACCGGAGCAGATGACTTTGATCGTCTTGAAGCAATCCTGCGTAGCGTTGGTATTTCCAGTGCTGAAATAAACTCGCTTCAAAGAACAATTGATGCGGAAAAGAGGGAAGGAAAGAAACTTTCGTTGGGCGGCCGGATCGGAGGCTGGATCGCGGACATCACCGCAAAAGCGGCTGATGGCGCCATGCAAACTTCGGTCGATCAAATTTTTGGAGTGGTCGTTAAGGCCATTGGCGCCTATTTGGGAATTCCTCCCGCAAATTGATTTGCCGGTTCGATTCCGAGCGTGGCCTCAACATACAATCATTTGAGTTCAACGATCGCTTATGCCGCGCTTTCCTTCGCCCGCACCGCGCGCTTGCGGTCGTTCGGGTCGAGGACGGTCTTGCGCAGCCGAATCGATTTCGGCGTCACTTCGACAAGCTCGTCGTCCTCGATATAGGCGAGTGCCTTTTCCAGCGTCATCTGGATCGGCGGCGTCAGGCGCACCGCCTCGTCCTTGGAATGGGTTCGGATATTGGTGAGCTGCTTGCCCTTCAAGACATTGATTTCGAGATCGTTGTCGCGCGTATGCTCGCCGACGATCATGCCGCGATAGACCTTGATGCCCGGCTCGATCATCATCGGGCCGCGATCCTCGAGCTTCCACATCGCATAGGCGACGGACTCGCCTTGATCGTTGGAAATGAGCACGCCGTTGCGGCGCCCGGTGATCTCGCCTTTCCATGGCGAATATTCATGGAACAGGCGGTTCATCACCGCCGTCCCCTTCGTGTCCGTCATCAGCTCGCCCTGATAGCCGATGAGGCCGCGCGTCGGTGCGTAGAAGACAAGCCGCAGGCGATTGCCGCCCGAGGGCCGCATCTCGACCATCTCGGCCTTGCGCTGCGCCATCTTCTGCACGACGACGCCGGAAAATTCCTCATCGACGTCGATGACAACTTCTTCAATGGGCTCTAAGAGCTGGCCCGTCTCTTCGTCCTTCTTGAAGACGACCTTCGGCCGCGACACGCCGACTTCAAAGCCTTCGCGGCGCATGGTCTCGATCAGAATCGCGAGCTGCAATTCGCCGCGGCCCGAGACGACAAAGGCTTCGCCGCCGGGCGAATCTTCGACTTTCAGCGCGACATTGCCTTCGGCTTCTTTCATGAGGCGCGCGCGGATGACGCGGCTCGTCACCTTGTCGCCTTCCGTGCCGGCGAGCGGGGAATCATTGACCATGAAGGTCATCGACAAAGTCGGCGGATCGATCGGCTGCGCCTGCAAAGGCTCAGAGACCTCGGGCGCGCAAAGCGTGTCGGCGACGTTGAATTTCTCGAGGCCCGCGATGGCGACGATGTCGCCGGCTTCGGCTTCTTCGATCGGCGCGCGTTCGATGCCCCGGAAAGCAAGGATCTTCGACACGCGGCCTTGCTCGACGACATTGCCCTTGCGGTCGAGCACTTTGACGGATTGGTTCGGCTTGATGCTGCCGGCAAAGACGCGGCCGGTGACAATGCGGCCGAGATAGGGATTGGCTTCGAGCAGCGTGCCGAGCATGCGGAAGCCGCCTTCTTCGATCTTCGGCGCCGGCACATGGCGGAGCACGAGATCGAACAGCGGCGCCATGCTTTCTTTCGGCCCGTCCGGGCTCTCGGCCATCCAGCCTTGCTTGGCAGAGCCGTAAAGGATCGGGAAATCGAGTTGCTCTTCGGAGGCATCGAGCGCGGCGAAGAGATCGAAGACTTCGTTGACGACTTCGGTGACGCGCGCGTCGGGCTTATCGACCTTGTTCACCGCGACGATCGGGCGAAGGCCGATCTTCAACGCCTTCGAGACGACGAATTTCGTCTGCGGCATCGGCCCTTCCGAGGCATCGACGAGAACGATTGCGCCATCGACCATGGAGAGAATGCGCTCCACCTCGCCGCCGAAATCGGCATGGCCGGGCGTATCGACGATGTTGATGCGGGCATCTTTCCAGGCAACCGAGGCCGCCTTCGCCATGATGGTGATGCCGCGCTCTTTTTCAAGATCGTTCGAATCCATCACGCGTTCGGCGACGCGCTGATTTTCACGGAAGGCGCCAGACTGCTGCAGCAGACGATCGACGAGCGTCGTCTTGCCGTGATCGACATGGGCGATGATGGCGATGTTGCGCAACTTCATGAAAATCTCAGGTCCAAAGTTCGAGTCGTCGTTGGCGTGAGGCGGCGCTTAGCCGTCTCGCACAGCGGGCGAGGTTGTGTCGGGAAATGACCGCTCGGCGCGCCTCTCAGGGCACGCCCCCCTGCAACTATATGGTGTGGTCTTTTCGCAATTGCAGCATCCCTTAAAGGAATCCTGCTGATTTGCCAAACGGACGCCGGGCGCCGAATCAGCCCCGCGCCCGCGATCAGTCTTAGCCGGCTGGCGTTTTGATTTGATGAAGCTTTTTTGTCACCGGGGCGAATCGGCAGGTGGCTCGTCTCTGTCGCGAACGGAAATTTACGCTAAAGTCGCGTGGAAATGCCGCGGCATTGACGGCGGCGCTTGGCGGGGCCTTTAGTCCGGCAGCCGGAGACACGACCATTTCCACAAGGCCTATCCCCAAACATCGCGCCGGGCCGCCCCACATCGAGGCCTCGGTCTTTGCGCGCGTGCTGCGCCATGATGTTGATCTCGGATTGACGACGCTCTACTTCGGCGACGGCGAATTGCGCGTGCCGATGGTCGATCATCCGGTCGACGCAGCGGTGCAAGTCCGCATCGACGCGCGCGATGTCTCCATCGCTTTGTCGCGGCCGATGGATGTCTCAATCACCAATCGCCTGCCCGGCGTGATCGTCGAGCTAGAATTTTTGACGCCGCCCTATGTGCGCGCGACTTTCGATCTCGGCTCGACGCGGATCCATTCGCTCATCACGCGCGAATCCGTTGCGCGGCTGGCGCTTGTCGAAGGCCTCAAAGCCTGGGCAATGGTCAAGGCGGTGGCGATTTCCGATCGCGATCTTACGCCAGATCGCGCTCCCCGCCCGCGAGCTTGGCCTTCGGATCGAACGACCAATCGAGAGAAGCCGTAAGCTCGTCGAGCGATTTCTTGGCCGAGGTGCCGGCGTGGCGCTCGATCGAGCGATAGAGCGCGACAAGCCTTTCGCCGAAGGGCGTGATTTCCGCGCCGCCTTCGCGCCGGCCGGGAAAGGTCGCGACGACCGGGCCTTCGAAAGTGCGGTTCAAGCCGTCGACCAGGAGCCAGCATTTGCGATAGGAGAGGCCGAGCGCGCGGCTGGCGCCGATGATCGAGCGAACGCTGCGGATCGCATCGATGAGCGCGAGTTCTTCCGGCCCGAAACTGCCGCCGTTCGGCAGATGGATTTCGACGGCGACATGCGCTGCCTCGGTCTTTGCTTTCACGGCCCCGTCCTTTGCGGCATGGCTTCGCCAAGCGTTTCGATGAGCGTTCCCCAGTTGTATATGATACTATACGGCTGTCTTGCCCTTGCCTAGCCGGGATTGCGGATCGCGCTCCCGCGCGGCAGAAAGACCTCATGTCGTCAGGCCTCTCGAAAGCACAGATGCGCAATGTCGATCTCGGCCCTCTCGCGGTCGAGATTCAACGCCACGCCGACGGGACGATCTATGCCCGCTCGCCCTTCGCACTTCCGGCCTTCGCGGACAGCGTGACGGCGCGGCTCGATCATTGGGCGAAGGCTGCGCCGGAGCGCAGCTTTCTCGCCGAACGCGACGGGCGTGAAGGCTGGAGTCATCTGACATATGCCGAGGCACGTGCCGGCGCGCGCGCGCTCGGCCAAGCGCTTCTCACGCGTGGCATCAGCGCCGAGCGGCCTCTCGTCATTCTCTCGGGAAACAGTATTGGGCATGCGCGTCTTGCGCTCGCCTCTCTTTATGTTGGCATTCCCTATGCGCCGATCTCGCCCGCCTACAGTCTCGCCACAAAAGATTTTACGCGGCTGAAACAAATCCTTGATCTCTTGACACCCGGTCTCGTCTTTGCCGAAGACGGAGAGCGCTTTGGCGATGCAATCGCCGCCTGCCTGCCCGAAGAGACGGAAGTCGTGACCGATCTTTCGCTTTTTCTTGCGACGACGCCCGGCCCTTCCGTCGATACCGCGCATGAAAAAATCAGCGGCGACACGATTGCGAAAATTCTTTTCACCTCGGGATCAACGACCGCGCCCAAGGCGGTGATCACGACGCACCGCATGCTTTGCGCCAACCAGATGATGATCGGCGAAGTCTTGCGCTTTCTGCAGGACGAGCCGCCCGTGATGGTCGATTGGCTGCCATGGCATCATAGTTTCGGCGGCAATCATAATTTCGGCATCGCACTTCATCATGGCGGCACACTTTATATCGATAAGGGACGGCCGACGGATGAGGGCATTGCAGAGACGGTGCAGACGCTGAGAGAAATTGCGCCGACCGTCTTCTTCAATGTCCCACAGGGCTATGACCGGCTTCTTCCCTTTCTTGCGCGCGATCGCGCCTTGGCCCAAAAATTCTTCAGCGCGCTGAAACTCGCCTTTTTCGCGGGCGCGGCGCTCAGCGAGAGGACGCGCGCGGCCTTCGACGACATCGCCATCCGAACCTGCGGCGCGCGCATTCAAATGATGAGCGGATTTGGTGCGACGGAGACCGCGCCGTCGGTCCTCTTTCGCAAGGACGATGCGCCGCTCGATTCGGCATCACCCAATGTCGGCCTGTCTCTGCCGGGTCTGACGCTGAAACTCGCGCCGCTCGGCGGCACATATGAGGCGCGAGTCAAAGGTCCCAATGTCACGCCGGGCTATTGGCGCGACGACGCACTGACACGGTCCGCATTCGACGACGAGGGTTTCTATCGGCTCGGCGATGCCTTGCGCCTTGCGGACGAACGACGTCCGCAATCCGGTTTCATCTTCGCCGGCCGGCTCGATGAGGATTTCAAGCTCGCAAGCGGCACGACGGTTCATGGCAGCCCTCTCCGCGCACGCATTCTCGCAGAGGGCGGCCCCTATATCCGTGATCTCGTTCTCGCCGGCGACAATCGGGAGAGCATCGCGGCGCTCATCTTTCCCGATCTTGAAACCTGTCGCGCGCTCATCCAAGACGCGGGCGACTTATCGCGTGCTTCGGACGAGGCCGAAGCAATCCTTGTCCATCCCGCCGTGCGGCAGAAATTCAGCCAGATCCTCACGCGCCTTGCGGCCGAGGCGAAAGGGACCTCGGAGCGCATCGCCGTGGCCGCGCTCCTTGCCGAGCCACCTTCGCCCGAGGCGGGCGAAATCACCGATAAAGGAACGCTTAACCGGCGCGCGGTTCTCGATCGCCGGGCCGCCATCGTCGAGGCGCTTTATGCGGGCAGCGCGCCCCCCTTCTTTATCGAGAGCGCGCCGCAAAGCTCCTATTCACCTTGGGCAGCAAAAGACATCGCCGGCTCGACCGCTGCCTGCTAAAGAGGCGCGGGCATGCTATGCCTCCTACGCATACTTTTTCAATCATGCCGGCCAGCCAAGCCGCGTGGGTTCAAAGGATCGTCCGTGACCGCAGGCGTCAACACTGCGAAACTTCGCCCGCTCTGTGCGGCGCTCGTCGAGCGCCTGCAGACGGCTGGCTATGCCTTGTGCGAACCGCCGATCTTGCAGAGCGCCGCGATCTTTTTCGATTCCGGCGAAGACATCCGCAGCCGGCTTTACATCACAAGCGATCAATCGGGCGCGGATTATTGTCTGCGGCCGGAATATACGATTCCGGTCTGCCAGCATTATCTCAAGCGCGCCGAGCCGGGCTCTCCCGCCGCCTATTCCTATTGCGGACCGGTCTTTCGTTTTCGCGAAGATGGGCCGAGCGAGTTTCTGCAGGCCGGCATTGAGAATTTCGGGCGCGCCGATCGCGAGGCTGCCGACGCCGAGATTCTCGGCCTCGCGCTCGAAACGGTCGCCGCGATCGCGCCTGCAAAACTTGTTCTGCGGATCGGCGACGCGGCGATCTTTCGCGCTCTCATCAATGCGCTTGACGTCTCGCCGCAATGGCGGCGGAAAATCATCCGTGGCTATGCCGCGGAGAAAAACCTCGATGCGATCTTTGCCGTCGGCGGTAATGGCGCGGCGCAGGATCATGCGGGTGTGCTCACCGCACTCGAAGGCGTCGACCCGCAGAACGCTCGCGCGCTGGTCGAAGATCTTCTCGCCATCGCTGGCATCTCGACCGTGGGCGGACGCAGTGTCGGCGAAATCGCCGAGCGCTTTCTCGAACAGGCCTCGCTGAAATCGGGTCCGGAATTTCCGGCCACCACGCGCAAGCTCATCGAAGAATTTCTTGCGATCGAAGCCGATCCCGACAAGGCCTCGGCGCAAATGCGCGCGCTCGCCCGCTCGGCCGGCGTCGATTTGAGCGCCGTGCTCGATCGCTTCGATGCGCGCCTCGGCTTCATGGCGGCGCGCGGGCTCGACATCGGTACGTTCACTTTTGCCGCGCGCTTCGTCCGCAATCTCGATTATTACACAGGCTTCGTCTTCGAGGCGCATGAGCAAAGCGCGCGCGACAAGCCCGTGATCGGTGGCGGCCGCTACGACGGGTTGTTGCAATCCCTCGGCGCGAAAACGGAAATTCCGGCAGTCGGCGCTTCGATCTGGGTCGAGCGTCTCTTGACGCAGGGCAAAGCGGAGCAAACCCGATGACCACGCCGCTCGTCATCGCCGTTCCGTCGAAAGGCCGGTTGCAGGAAAACGCGGCCGCCTTTTTCGCGCGCGCGGGTTTTACGCTCATTCAAGGGCGCGGCGCGCGCGACTATCGCGGCCGCATCGCCGAACTCGACGGCGTCGAGATCGCTTTCGTCTCGGCCGCTGAGATCGTCGGGCTCCTGGCATCGGGCGCCGCCCATATGGGCGTCACCGGCGAAGATCTTTTGCGCGAAAGCATTCCCGACGCCGACAGCAAGGTTGCGATCCTCGCGCCGCTCGGTTTTGGCCATGCCAATGTCGTCGTCGCGGTGCCGCAAGCTTGGATCGACGTCAAGACGATGGCCGATCTCGAAGACGTCGCCTCCGCCTTTCGCGCGCGGCGCGGCACGCGCATGCGCGTCGCCACCAAATATGTGAATCTCACGCGGCGCTTCTTTGCGGCGAAACATGTCACGGATTATCGCATCGTCGAAAGCATGGGTGCGACGGAAGGCGCCCCGGCCGCTGGTGCAGCCGAACTCATCGTCGATATCACGACGACCGGCGCGACGCTCGCCGCGAATGGGCTGAAGGTTCTGGATGACGGAGTGATCCTCCGCTCGGAGGCCAATCTCGTCGCCGCGCTTGGCGCCGCCTGGGACGCGGCGACGCGAGAGACGGCGCGCGCGCTGCTGTCGCGTATCGCGGCGGAAGAGACGGCGCGCACGACGCGCGAGGTTGTCGCCGTGCTGCCCTCCGCGCCGCCTGATTTCTTCGGCAAGGCGGACAGTCTCTTTTCGGCGCGCCGGCGCCGTCAATCAATCGACGGGCTCATTGTCCTTTCCTGCCCGAAAGACAAGACCGCCGCACTTGCGGACTGGCTCGTCGCTCAGGGCGCGAAAGACGTGACCGTCTCCGCGCTCGACTATGTATTCGCGGCCAACAATCCGCTCTACGACAAGCTCGCCGCGCGGCTCAGCTGAACATTACTCCGCTGCATGTGTCTTCGACTTCTGCGGTGTGAAGCTGCCCGTGCCGACGGGATGCATCTCGAGCCGCCGCTTATGGAATTTTTGCAGCGTTCCGCGATGGCCGATGGAAACGATCGTCGTCTGCGGCAGTTTTTCCGCCAGCACGTGATAGATCTTCCCTTCCATCGCCTCGTCCATGGCGGTCGTCGCTTCATCAAGAAACAACCAATCGGGCTTGACGAGCAGAGCGCGGGCGATTGCAAGCCTTTGCTGCTCGCCGCCCGAGAGACGTTGAGACCAGATGTCGTCGACATCGAGTTCATCGATGAGGTTCGGCAACAGCGCGGCTTCGAGCGCGGCGTGCAAGGTCGCCTCATCCACGTGATCGGGCGGCGCGGGATAGGTGAGCGCCCCGCGCAACGTGCCGATCGGAATATAAGGCTTTTGCGGCAGCAGCATCACCCGCGCGCCCGCCGGAATCTCGATCAGGCCTTTGCCAAACGGCCAGATGCCGGAGACGACGCGGAAGAGCGTCGATTTGCCGGAGCCCGATGGGCCCGTCAGAAGCACGGGTTCTTCGGGCGAGAATTGGAGATTGGCTTGACTGACGATCTCGCGTCCATTCGGCAGGCGCGCCGTGACATCGCCGAGATTGAGATCGGGCATGGGGCCGCCAGGCTCGCGCGGCGCGGCCGGTTCGCCCGGCTCGAAGCCGAGCGCCTGAGCCTTCTCGATCGCGCTGTCGAAAGAGGTTAAACGGTCGAGGACGGATTTAAAATCGGCGAGCGCGACGTAATAGGTCACGAAGAATGTGAGCGCATCATTGACCTGATTGAAGGCGTTGGCCGTCTGCGTCATGATGCCGAGTTCGATCTTGCCGGCAAAATAGAAGGGCGCCGAGACGACATAGGGGATCACTTGGCTGAGCTGAGCGAAAGAACTCGTAAACGCGAGCAGTGGCTTCCGGCAGGCGATGATCTCGAAGTAGTTTTTGACGATGTTGGCGAAGCGGCGGCCGAGCGCCACCTTCTCCGTCTGCTCGCCGCGCAGGAGGGCCACCTGCTCGCCATATTCGCGCAGCCGCGCCAGAGAAAAGCGGTAATCCGCTTCATAGCGCTGTCTCTCGAAGGAGAGATGGACGAGAGGTCGCCCGATCAGATGGGTGATGATCGTGCCCAATCCGGCATAGAGCAGCGCGACCCAGAACAAAAATCCTGGCACCGCGATCTTCGTATAGGGCAACGTGAAGTTCTGCGACAGATTCCAAAGGATGATCGCGAAGGAGACGAGCGACGTCAGTTTTGAGATCAAGAGGATGGTGAAAGAGTAGATTCCATACCCTCCCTGGCCGCCGTCTATGAAGCGATAGATATCCTCCGAGATACGCTGGTCCGGATTGTCGGCCGCATAGCCGATGAGCGACATCCGATAATGCGTATGACGATCAAGCCAGCGGTCGACATAGTAATTGGTCAGCCACAGACGCCATCTGATGACAAGCGTCGATTGCACGACGAATTCGCCGACGACGGAGGCGATGTAAATGAACGCCCAGACGAGAAAGACGAAGACGAGCTGATACCAGAAGTCTTTCTCGTTCTTCGTCTGAATGGCATTGAACCAGTCGCGCGAGAAGAAGTTCAGACGCACCAGCATGCCGACTTCGGCCTGGTTGATGAGAACGAGGAAAACCACCATCCACGTCGCGACCCTGCGCTCAAGCGCGCGAAAGGCGGGAAGCGGCCAGATCCGCGCCGTCGTCATGTCGCCGGCATTGAAATAGCGGTCGGTGATACGGGTCATCGACTTGACCAGCGGAATGAAGGACAGCGCATAGACAAGGATTGAGAACATCGCGACCGTCAGCGCGAGACTCGCCGGCAGCCTGTAGTCGGCATATTTCGTCGGCCACCAATTCAATCGTTCGGCAAGATAGATGCTGCCGAAGACCACAAGTTCCGTCGTGAAAATGGCGACGAATATTTTGAGAAAGCTCGAAATCGATGAGCTTCGGAAGGTGGTCAACGCGCAGGCCATCGCGGTGACAGCGAGAATGAGCACCATGCCGTTGCCCGTTATCTTAGCGACAACGAAGGCGGCAATCGAGAACAGGGCGGCGGCGAATGCGAGGATCTTCATGGAGGCAATGTCATCTCTTCAGCGAATTGCGGTCGTGCCGGCAGGCGATGCCCAAAGCGGCGGGAGGATGCAAGCAAGAATGCGGGAGAACCGGCGCGGGACAAAGCCCCACTTTGTGTCTTCCTGTTAATCTTATGCCTCGGCCGCACGTTTGGGGACCGACCCGGCTAATCGGATTCGTCCCCGCGACAAGGTCTCTGCGCTCTTTCTGGCGCAGAATACCAGCAAAGAGCAAATGTACCGGCTTGAAGGCAGAGGGCCTTTGCAGCGGCGTCTCTCCCGGCCGAACCGTTAAGCGGCTCTTTTAAGCCTGCGCATCGTCGGCCTCGGGCCGGATCGACCTTCCGTTGACCGCCGCCACGAGAACCGGCGAGGCTTTGAAGGTGAGCACACGGCGCGGCTTGATCGGAACTTCGATGCCAGTCCTTGGATTGCGGCCAATACGCTCCCGTTTGGAACGCACCGCAAAAAGCCCAAAGGACCGCAGCTTGACCGTCTCTCCACGCACCAAAGCGTCTGAGATTTCTTCCAATGCCATTTCGAAAATATCGCGTGCCTGGGCGCGTGAGAGGGTGCGGCAGGACTCATAGATAGCGTCCAAGAGATCAGCCCGAGTCGCGGTTTTGAAGGCTTTTTCTTTCAGCGACACGCCGCAGACCTCTTTGAATGACGCTCACGCTCACGCATTTGCGCCAGCAATGAAGGTAGGTTCACCGACACGCGCGCGCATAAGTGCTTGGTTTTTAGGCCCTTACCCAGACGGCCACAATCACAAAGTTGGATAGAGGCCGAAACCGCGCGACACCGTTGCCGATCTGCCAAAACGAAAAAAGCCCCGGATACCGGGGCTTTTCATTTCGCATCTGCGTTGGAACCGCAGCGGACCGGATCAGAAATCCATGCCGCCCATGCCGCCCATGCCGCCGCCCGGCATCGCGGGGGATTCCTTCTTCGGCAGCTCGGTGATGATCGCCTCAGTGGTGATCACGAGACCGGCGACCGAAGCCGCATCTTCAAGAGCGGTACGGACCACTTTCGTCGGGTCAATGATGCCGGCCTTCACCAGGTCGCCATACTGACCGGTCTGAGCGTCGTAGCCGTAGGAATAGGAGGAGTTCTCCAACAGCTTGCCGACGACCACCGCGCCGTCGCCGCCGGAATTGTCAACGATCTGCTTGGCGGGCGTTTGGATCGCCTTGCGGATGATGTCGACGCCGGTCTTCTGATCGGCATTCTCCGTCTTCACCGCATCGAGGACCTTGATCGCGCGGAGCAGTGCGACGCCGCCGCCTGGCGATACGCCTTCCTCGACCGCGGCGCGGGTCGCGTTCAACGCGTCGTCCACACGGTCCTTCTTTTCCTTCACTTCGACTTCGGAGGCGCCGCCAACGCGGATGACGGCAACGCCGCCCGCGAGCTTGGCGAGGCGTTCCTGCAGCTTCTCGCGATCATAGTCCGAGGTGGTGTCGGCGATCTGGGCCTTGATCTGCGCGATCCGAGCTTCGATGTCGGCCTTCGCGCCGGCGCCGTCGATGATCGTCGTCGTTTCCTTGTCGATGCGAACCCGCTTAGCGCGGCCGAGCATCGGCAAAGTGACGTTCTCGAGCTTGATGCCGAGGTCTTCGGAGATAAGCTGGCCGGCGGTCAGGATCGCAACGTCTTCGAGCATCGCTTTGCGGCGATCGCCGAAGCCCGGCGCCTTGACGGCGGCAACCTTCAAGCCGCCGCGCAGCTTGTTGACGACGAGTGTCGCCAAGGCTTCGCCTTCGACGTCTTCCGCGACAATGACGAGCGGCTTGCCGGTCTGCACGACGGCTTCGAGAACCGGCAGCAGAGCCTGGAGCGAAGACAGCTTCTTCTCATGGACGAGAATGAAGGGGTCTTCGAGTTCGGCAACCATCTTCTCGGCATTGGTGATGAAGTAAGGCGAGAGATAGCCGCGATCGAACTGCATGCCTTCGACGACGTCGAGTTCGGTCTCAAGGCTCTTCGCCTCTTCCACCGTGATGACGCCCTCGTTGCCGACTTTCTGCATCGCCGTCGAGATAATCTCGCCGACGGCGCGGTCGCCGTTCGCCGAGATCGTGCCGACTTGGGCGATCTCGTCGTTGGAGGTGACCTTCTTCGAATTGGTCTTGAGATCGGCGATGACGGCGGTGACGGCGAGATCGATGCCACGCTTCAAATCCATCGGATTGAGGCCTGCGGCGACGGCCTTTGTGCCCTCACGGACGATCGAGGCGGCGAGAAGGGTCGCCGTCGTTGTGCCGTCGCCGGCGATGTCATTCTGCTTGGAGGCCACTTCGCGGATGAGCTGCGCGCCGAGATTTTCGAACTTGTCGGAGAGTTCGATCTCCTTGGCGACAGTCACGCCATCCTTGCTGATGCGCGGCGACCCGAAGGATCTCTCGATGACGACATTGCGACCCTTGGGGCCGAGCGTCACCTTAACCGCATTGTTAAGAATTTCGACGCCGCGCAACAACCGGTCGCGGGCATCGGAGGAAAAACGGAGGTCTTTGGCAGCCATGTCTTACTCCTGAGGGGCAGGACTTGAAGGATTTGTTGCGTGAATGGAAATCACCCGACGACGCCGAGGATGTCGCTTTCTTTCATGATCAGGAGGTCCTGACCGTCGATCTTCACTTCGGTGCCGGACCATTTGCCGAACAGAATCCGGTCGCCGGCTTTGACGTCGAGCGGAACGAGTTTGCCGTTTTCGTCGCGATTGCCGGGTCCGGCGGCGACGATTTCACCCTCCTGCGGCTTCTCTTTCGCCGTATCGGGGATGATGATTCCACCTTTCGTCTTCTCTTCGCCTTCGAGGCGTTTGACGACGACGCGATCATGCAGGGGACGGAATTTGACAGCCATGTCGCTTGCTTTCCTTGACGACCCGCAAGGCCCCGCTTCCTATGTGGAAGGAGCACCCCGCAGAGTTTGCTAAATTGGCGAATGCCGTCTTAGCACTCTATTAGGATGAGTGCTAACAGCAGCCGTGAGATAGTCGGCTGCCCCGCGGCTGTCAAGGGATTAGCCCGCGACGCCCCTTTGTGGAGGCCGACGCCGGACAGGCGGCGCAGCGCCCCATGCCCAGTTTGAATGCCCGATTTAGGAAAGAAGCCGGTTCAGGGAACCGCGACGGCGACGAAGCGGACTTCGCCCTGCGGATTGGCGACGAGGAGAAGCGCCAGCTTTTTGCCTTCGCCCTTTAGGGCCTGCAGCTTCTTGGTGAAGTCTGCCGGGCTTTTCACCGGATCCTGGTTCACTTCCTCGATCACTTCGCCGGGCTCAATATGCTTGTCGGCGGCGGCCGAGTCCGGATCGACGTCGGTCACGACAATGCCGGACGTCACGCTGCCCTTGATCGAGAATTTCAACCGCGATTTGTCGTTGAGTTCGGCAAAAGCCATGCCGAGCGCCCGCTGCACTGGCGTCGGCTGCACATCCTCGTCGGGAGCGGCGGTGGCCGTTTTTATATCATCCTGTTTGTCGCTGTCCTCGAGCCGGCCGAGCTTCACCGCCTTGGTCAGCTCCTTGCCTTGACGCACAACGATGACATCGACCTGCTTGCCGACCTGGGCGGAGGCGACGATCTTCGGCAGATCATGCGCGTCTTTGACCTCGGTGCCGTCGAATTTGACGATGACGTCGCCGGGCTGAATGCCCGCGGCCTTGGCGGGGCCATTGGCATCGTCGCCGGCGACAAGCGCCCCTCGCACTGAGCCGAGATTGAGCGTTTGCGCAAGCGAGTCATCGACGCTCTGGATACGCACACCGAGCCAGCCGCGGCGCGTCTCGCCATATTTTTCGAGCTGCAGAATGATCGGCATCACTGTCGCCGCGGGCGTCGCAAAACCGATGCCGATCGAGCCGCCGGATGGCGAAAGGATCGCCGTGTTGATACCAATCACTTCGCCGTTCATGTCAAACAGCGGACCGCCGGAATTGCCTTTGTTGATGGCGGCATCTGTCTGGAAATAATTGTCGTAAGGGCCAGAATCGATGTTGCGGTTGCGGGCCGAAATGATGCCGGCCGTCACCGTCCCGCCGAGGCCGAAGGGATTGCCGACGGCCATCACCCAATCGCCGACGCGCACCTTGTCGCTGTCGCCGAACTTGACCGCCTTCAGCGGCTTGTCCGATTTCACCTTGAGAACAGCCACATCGACCTTCTCGTCCTTGCCGATGATTTTCGCCTTCAGTTTGGTGCCGTCATCGAGAATGACGGTGACGTCATTGGCGTCGGCGATCACATGGTTGTTGGTGATGATGATGCCGGACGAATCGATGATGAAGCCGGAGCCAAGAGAATTCGTCCGCCGTTCATGCGGCGGCGGCACAGGCATATCCCCGCCGCCGCTCTGATGGTGGCGGCGCAGAAACTCCTGGAAGAGATCGTCGAAAGGCGTTCCGCCCTGTTGATCCGTCCCTTCGGCGACATCCTTGTCGTCGAGGGTCTGGGTCGCGGAAATATTGACGACGGCATCGCTCACCTGCGACGCAAGATCGGCAAGGGAGTCGGGACCGCGCGCCAGCGCCTGCGGGGCGAGAGCCGGCATGAGCGCGAAGCCGCCCACGAGACCAAGGATTGCCAGGCTTCTCACCACGCTCTGGGCTGAGGCTCTGAGCGACCGGAAGGCCGCCAAGGCGGAAATCGCAACCACACCCATGAATGATCTCCTGAACGCCCTCTTCCATCTCGCCGAAGTGGGCACCGATTTAATCTATATGGTCATCGCCTGGAACAAGGCCTCATCCAGAAAGATACTTTCAGAATGGATTGGGGAAATAGGGCAGACGGCCCATTCTCAGCACCATGAGGTCGCCGTAAAGCCCTCTCTGGGAGGGGCAATCGGAAATTCGTCCTTTAACTTTGCGGCGAGCGCGGAGTTGCCGTGGCTAAAACGGCTCAGCTTCAATGATCGTTGAATTGAGGCAGAAAATCGACGCCGCCCGCTCTGCCATACTTCCTCAATGGGCATCGGCCGGCGCCGAGCCGGGATTGCCGCTCGCGGCGCCGGGAGACGCTGCGCCCGTGGCCGGTTGCCCGCTCGGCATGTCGAAATAGCGGAAGAAGGAGGATTTCGGTGCCAGCACGAAGCGCGTATCGGGCGTCTTGAGCGATGTCTCATAGGCCTGCATCGAGCGGTAAAAGGCGAAGAAATCCGGGTCCTGTCCATAGGCCTGGGCAAAAATGCGATTGCGTTCGGCGTCGCCCGCGCCGCGCGTCTGGTCCGCCTGGCGCTGGGCATCGGCCTGGATCACGACCACGTCGCGATCGGCTTTCGCCCTGGTTCCCTGGGCATCTTCATTGCCCTGGGCGCGGTTGAGCGCCGCCTGCCGCGCCCATTCGCTCTGCATGCGGCTGAACACTTTGTCGGAAATTTGCTTCGGCAAATCCGCCCGACGAATGCGCACATCGACGGCAAAGACGCCGAGTTTGCCGGTCTCCTGGTTGACCTGATCGCGAATGCTGCCCATGAGCTCTTCGCGGTGGCCGCTCACGATCTCCGTTAAATCCGCATCGCCAAGCACGCGGCGAACGGCGGAATTCAAAATGTAACCGAGCTGGACTTCGCCGACCTCGACCGATCCCACGGACTGATAGAATTTGAGCGGATCGACAATCCGATAGCGCAGAAAGGCATCGACCTCGATCCGCGTATTGTCGGAGGCGAGCACCTCCTGCTTGGGCATGTCGAGGTCGAGAATGCGCTTATCGAGAATAATCACATTTTCGACGAAGGGGATTTTGAAATGGAGCCCAGGATCTGTCACGAGCCCGCGCCCCTCGACCGGCTGCCCAAAGCGCAAGACAAGAGCCTGTTCGGTCTGCGTGACGATAAAGGTCGACGCCAAGCCGACGATGATCGCGAGAACAGCCGCGATGGCGATGACGAAACCCACCGCGCCCTTCATGGCTGCCCTCCGTCGGACGATTTCGGCGCCAGTTGCGGCAACGGCAGATAGGGAATGACGCCCGAGGCATTGTTCTCATCGACGACGATTTTGCTCGTCGCCGAGAGGATATGTTCCATGGTTTCAAGATAGATGCGCTCGCGCGTCACATCGGGTGCCTTTTTATATTCGGTGTAGACCTGATCGAAGCGCGACGCCTGGCCGGTCGCTTGCGCGACAGTTTGCAGGCGATAGCCTTCCGACTCCTGCACAATCGCCGCCGCCTTGCCGCGCGCGATCGGCACGACGCTGTTGGCATAGGCTTGCGCTTCATTACGCATGCGGTCGGCATCCTGCTGGGCCGCGATCACATCGCGGAAGGAAGCGATGACTTCTTCCGGCGGTTCGACCGACTGCAACTGAACCTGAAGCACGAGGACGCCCGCTTTATAGTTGTCGAGAATTTTCTGCATCAGAGCCTGGACTTCGGGCTCGATGGCTTTGCGGCCTGCGGTGAGAATTTTTTGTATCTGGCTGCGGCCGATGACTTCGCGCATCGCGCTCTCGGCCACCGCCTTCACGGTTTCGCGCTGATCGGCGATGTTGAAGGCATAATCTTCCGGATGCGACGGATCGATCTGCCAGATCACCACGAATTTGACGTCGGCGATATTCTGGTCGCTGGCCAGCATCAGGCTTTCTTCCGGCAGATCGACTTGCGTCATCTCGCCAGTGCGATCGTCAGGGCGCAGAATGAAGCCGATATTGGTCGTGTTGCGGTCCGTGACTTCCAGCTTTTGAACCGAGCCGATTGGAAACGGCATGTTGTAGTTGAGGCCGGAGGCCGTCTTGCCCGTGTAGCGGCCGAATATCATGTTGAGGCCGACTTCATTTGGCCCGACCGCGTAGAAGCCCGACAACAGCCAGAGCAGCACGCCGAGGAGCGCGAGCGCGACGAGGCCGCGGCCGCTGATGCCGCCGCCGGGAAGAAATTGATTGAGCTTCTCTTGAGCTTGGCGCAGCCAGTCTTCCAGAGCCGAGCGCGGCGGAATGGGCGAATTTCCCCAAGGGCCAGAACCGCCCGGCCGCCAAGGACCGCCGCCGCGGTTGTTTCCGCCATTTTTGCCATCACCATTCGGTGGCATTGCGACCTCATAGCTAGGACCGCGCCGCGCGATCGTGCGCCCGTTCATAAAGCTTTTCGCAAGAGGCTGGAAGCGTAATCGGACCCGCGCGAGACGATTGTAAAATCGAGCGTTATATCTGGCGCCTGACATAATCGACAAAGGAAAAGGCCGCATCATCACCCTTTTTCGGCAGATGGTCTTCGCGGTGCACTTCCTGCCATTGCGACCAATCGACGGGGGGAAAATAAACATCGCCCTCCGGCATCGCGTGAACGAAGGTCACATACATGCGATCGACTTGCGCGATCAGGCCCGCGAAAATTTCGCTGCCGCCTGCCAGCATGATCTCGTTTGCCTTGAGAGCGGTCGCGCGCGAGGCAGCGAGTTCCAAAGCGAGTTCGATCGAACCGGCACAATAGACGCCCGCAGGCGGTGTAAAATCCGGATCGCGGCTAACGATGATCGTCTCGCGGCCCGGCAGCGCGCGGCCGATCGATGCAAAAGTCTTGCGGCCCATGATCAGCGGTTTGTTCAAGGTCAGCGCGCGAAAACGCTTGAGATCGCTCGAAATGTGCCAGGGCAGCGCGTTCGCTTTCCCGATGACGCCATTGTCGGCGATCGCGACAATGATCGCGAGCTTTGGCTTCATAATCCCCCAACACCTGTGCCCACAGCCGACACTTAATGCCGGCGCCCCTTGCCGTGAAGCAGACTGTGCGGAAGCTTGGGATCGGCAAGCTTTCGCGCCGTCTCGACCCCGGCGACTGGGAACTTCTCTGCATCGAGCATGCCGATCTGCACAAGGACCGAGGCCTGGTCCCAGTAGATATGCTCATGCGCGATCTTGCCGTCGCGGAATTTGACGACGGCAACGAGCGGAACTTCGACCTTGCGCCCCGTCGGCGCAATGCCGGGCAGCATCCAATCAACCGGCTTCGTATGGGTGAAGGAGAAGATCACCTCATCGACGATGCAGTCGGCGCCGACCGTGCGGCTCACCGTCGTAACCATAGTATCCGGCGGATTGGCGCCGATAAAATGATCTTTGTAGAAGCGCCTCACCCCCTCCTGGCCGACGCCGCCGGTCATGGTCGGGATATTGTTGACATAGGGCTCGGCAACCATCGTCGTCATCGTCGCATCGACATCATGCGTCTCGAATTCGTAGCGGCAATGTGCTTCCCAAACGGCGACAAGATCGTGCACGGCCATGGGTAGTCTCCCTGCTCGTCTATTTTGTGGGTCAATCTTGATCGCGGCAGACGCACGCGCCCACCGCGATTGCAATCATTCTATCACAGCCCTGCGTTATTGGCTTTGGCAGCGCGTTCGCTTTCCCGATGACGCCTTTGTCGGCGATCGCGACAATGATCGCGAGCTTTGGCCTCATGAGGATCGCGATCCGTCGGCGGAAGCCGCCAAGGCCGCGCCTTCGAGCCGGCACATCGTCCACTCACGCATCAGCCGCGCGCCCATCGCTTCATAAAAGGCAATCGCCGACGTGTTCCAATCGAGCACCGCCCATTCGAGCCGGCTCAGATTTTCATCGACGCAGCGGCGCGCGATGGACGCCAGCAGCATTTTGCCAATGCTCTTGCCGCGAAATTTTTCGCGCACGTAAATATCTTCGATCCATATGCCGTGGCGGCCGCGGAAGGTCGAGAACGTGTAATACCATAGGATGAAGCCTGCCGGCACCTCGCCATAGTGGGCGAGAGTGCAGAAGGCGCGCGGCTCCTTGGCAAATAGGACCGCGGCCAGCATGGATTCATTGGCTTCGATCTCGGAAATCCCCTGATAGGCGGCGAGCTCGCCGACAAGCGTGAAGATCAACGCCGCGTCCGCCGGCACGGCAGGGCGCAGATTGATCGCGGCCTCGTTCATGAGATCCGCCTCCTCTCCACCGCAGCTTATTGGCTGCGGCGCGAATAGGAAATCGCATAGGCGTTATCGCGCGCATCGATCAGCGGATCATCCGACTTCTCGATTCCATCGACAAGCTGTCCCGGCAGAAAGAAAAGCTGCTTCTGCGCGTCAAGACTATTGGCAACCGCCTTGTCGATCGTCAACACGCCGAGATCGACGACCGGACGATCGGCCGGCCATGGCTTCGTCGGATCGCTGGTCTGATCGCCGGGCTGGGCCAGTTGCGCCTTGAGATGGAAGACGACCGGCCCTTTGGCCAGGCGTTGTGGCAGTTCATCCATCAGGAAATCGGCCGCCTGCTTTGCCGCATCCTCATTGCTGAGATGGACGAGTTTTTCCGGCACGATGATGTAACGGACCGCCTGTTTCTTGCCGTCCTTATCGACAAAGACGAAGGCATCGATGCCATAATATTGCTCATCAGCAAAACTGTCCGGCGTGGCGACTGTCGCCAAAGCCTTGAGCACGGTCGGATGTGCTTTGACGAACAATTCCATTTTCGTTGGTTTCGGGGCGCTGGCGGGACTTGCGACAACCGAATCGAGGAAATCACGAAAGTCGGCGCCGTTCGCGACCAAGAAGAATTTGAGCGAGTTGAGCACCATGTCGGTCTCGCTGCCGTCAGGCAGATGATATTTGATCGAGATGCCGTGGGGCGACGCGTCGGGCGCGCCGTCCGGAATATTCGGCACGCCGGTCGCATCCGAAAAGCGCACGGTCACGGGAAATGTGTTGTTGTTGAAAATGATCGCCTTGCTGAGTTTGGCGGCGTCTGGCGTCGCCTTGAAATGCCCTTCGACGACAAGCCCTTTTGCGTGATTGGCACGAAAACCCGCATGCACGCCAAAAAGCTTGTTGAAGTCGTCAATGATCTGCTCTTCGGCGGGCTTGGATTGAGCATGGCAGAAACTCGCGCTGGCCATCCACATGAACGCGGCCGCGCCGGCCAAATAGTTTGTCCGCAACATCGCGCTTCCTTTCTCGTGAAACTTGAGCTCTCGCCGCGACGGAGGCCGCGACAGGAGCGCTTATATTCCACGAATGAAATGTGAAAGCGATGACGTGTGAAATAAAATGAACGCGAGATCGGCGCTCGGCTCAGCTCAAGGCGTGGCCCGTATGACGCTTGCCGTTGCGCGTGGGCGCGAGATCGAGCACCCGCATCGGGTGAAGACGTCCCGTCACGAGATCGCCGAGGGCGCGAAGATTGCCCGCCAATCTGCCGCGGCGGTCAATGAAAGGCTCGGGCGAAAACGACCCGACGGAATTGGCGACGAGAACCCTGCCTGCCATGGTGAGCGCGCGGCGCCAGCCGATCGATCCCTTGCGGGCGAGATAAAGCGGATTGGCAATATGCGAATAGCCGACCTGGCGTCCGGGCGAGCGCCCGTTCTTCACGCCGAGATGCACGCCGACGCAGCGGCTTATCTCAACGACACGCCCCTTCGTCCGCAAGCGTGCGGAAAAATCCAAATCTTCGAGCCAACCGTAAAGCGGCAGATTTTCGTCGAAGCGAATGTCCGGCATCGCAGAGAGCCGCGCGATCATATTGCAGCCATAGGCGCCCGGCTGATCCTTGATCTCAGGCATGGGCTCGGCAAAGCCGCTTTGTTCATAGGCCGCGACAAGCTGATCGGCCTCAGTGAATGTGATGCCCGCCGTTCTGAAACCGTCGGCGAGCAAATGGCCTGAGGCCGCGACGATGTCTGGATGGTCCTTGAAGAGTCGTTCCGCGCTTTCGAGAAAGTCTCTCGCCGCGACGAAATCATCGTCGAAGAAAATGACGAGGCCGTAAGCGCCGCCGAGAAGATCGAGCGCGCGATTGCGCTGCTTCGAGGAGCCGCGGGCCGACAGTGCGAAAGCGACATCGGCAAAGTCTCTTTGCCGATCATCGCCGCTTGGAAAATCGCTCTCTGCCGCACCGACGACCACGATATGATCCGGTGCGCGCGTCTGCCGTCTAAGCCGCAGCAACGTCTCAGCAACGGTGAGCGGCCGCCCGGTTGTGGCAATGGCCACCGCGATTTTCATGGGGCAATGGTCCTTCAGAAAATAAGACGAAAGCCTACATCCCAAAGGATAAGACAATCTTGCGCGCACCTCCCGGATTCCCGCGAAACCTATGATTAACGAGGACGGCGACGCAGGCTTCTTTAGACAGCGGCGTCACACAGCAACCTCGGCCTTAATGGCGGGATAGGGATCGTAATTCTCGATCGCGATATCCTCATAGCGGAAGTCGAACAGCGATTTGACAGCAGGGTTAAGCTTCAGTTGCGGCAATGGCCGGGGCGTGCGCGTGAGCTGCAGCCGCGTCTGCTCGAGATGATTACGGTAAAGATGCACATCGCCGAAGCTATGGACGAAATCGCCCGGCGCGAGATCGCAGACATGAGCGACCATCTGAGTCAGAAGCGCGTAGCTCGCGATGTTGAAGGGCACGCCGAGAAAAGCATCGGCCGAGCGCTGATAGAGCTGGCACGACAGTCGGCGAACGCCATCGCGATCCTGCGCGACATAGAATTGAAACAGGCAATGGCAGGGTGCCAGATGCATCGCCGGAAGATCGGCGGGATTCCAGGCGGTGACGATGAGCCGGCGCGAGAAGGGATTGCGTTTGATTTCCGCCAGGACCTCGGCAAGCTGATCGATGACGCGGCCGTCCGGGCCCTTCCAGGCGCGCCATTGCGCGCCATAGATGGGCCCGAGATCGCCCTTGGCGTCGGCCCATTCATCCCAAATGCTGACGCCATGCTCCTTGAGATAGGCGATATTGGTGTCGCCGTGCAGAAACCAGAGCAGTTCGTAAATAATCGATTTGAGATGCAACTTCTTCGTCGTGACGAGAGGAAATCCTTCGGCGAGCCCGAAGCGCATCTGATAGCCGAAGACGGAGAGCGTGCCCGTGCCGGTGCGATCGGGCTTTTCTTCGCCGTGATCGAGAATGTGGGACAGAAGATCGAGATAGGCGCGCATAAATTCCTCAGATGAATCCCGCCGCTGGCCTTACTTGGCGCCTAAGGCCGCAAGGCAGAAAGCCGCGAGATTGTTGAACGCATGATAGCCAATCGAGACCTTGATGCTTCCCGTTCGTTCGCGAATGAGGCCGAGCGCGAGCCCGATCGGAAAGACCGCCAGCGCATAAAGATGCGTGCCCTCATAATGAGCGAAGCCAAAGAGCGCGGAGCTTATCAGCAGCGCCGGCCATAATCCCCAATGAGCCCGCAACGCCGTGTAGATCCAACCACGGAACAAGAACTCTTCCGCAATCGGCGCGAAGACCACGGCGAGCGCAAAAAGCGCCGTCGCGACCACCCGATCGGACGGGATCGACAATTGCGCGGGCGGATGCGGCAAAAAATGCCCGATGAGCGAATCGGCGCTCACGCTGTAGATCAGCGCCGCGAGCATGATGAGCCAGACCCATTTGTCGCCCAACCGAAACGGGCTCCAGCCGATCAGGTCGCGCCATTGATGTTTTCCTCGCCAGCGCGCGGCAATGACAATCGCGATGGCAACCGCGACGTGAAAAGCGAGGAGAAGCAGAAACCCAGCGCGGATCGCGGTCATGCTGTCGCTGTCCCGTACGGCCGCATCTAAGTCGTTGAGAAACGCGGATGGGCCGATCACAAGCGCAGCGACGAGCGCCATCGCAATGCCGATGAGCGCGGTCAAGATGACGGACATCGCCGCGATCGCGACGAGGCTGAGGAGAAGGCCGAGTGGCCCCAAGGGCTCCGCCTGAGGCATGGCCTCGGATTGCGCAGGTTCGATCATGGCTTCGCGAGGATTAACGTTCATTCTTTCATGCCGACGCGGCGAACTATGGCGCGAAGCGCACTCCTATGGATCATATTGGGCTCAGATGCGGCAGAAAGTGACGCTAGACTTCAGAATGACGTGGACAAAGTCTGTGCATGACTGAAGGCGTGGCAATTGGCGGCCGCGCTTGTCGCGACAATCGCTCTTTCTAATCTCTCGCGCTTTGCCTATATTCCTTGTGCCGCCTTGCGCGGCTATGGCGATAAACGACGCCGAAATAAGCTCTTCGGACCCGGGGGCGGTACCCGGCGCCTCCACCCAAATGCGTGCGCGACGCGAATTTCGGTGGGGGCGAAATAGGTTCGACGGGGAGTATAAAGGGTGTTCTTTTGCTCGGCATGGTTCCGCCGTCATCGGGCCGAATCTATAGTTGCCAACGACAACTATGCTCCGGTGGCTGTTGCCGCGTAATGCGGTAATAGTACCGATTCAAAGTCCTTGGGGGTAGCACTTCAAGGCGGGGTTCGGAGGCACCTGGCAACAGAAGCCTCCACTTTACGCGTGGGGTCGGAATCGATCATGCATCAGCGTTGAGATGACGCGCCCGGAATATTGCGAATGCCGACCGATCTCATCCGCTATGATCTACTTGTTCAAGATGCGCTGCGCGGTGTCGTGCGCAGCGTTTTGACAGAGGCCGCTCGCGAAGGCCTTCCCGGCGACCATCATTTCTTCATCAGCTTCCGCACACAGGCGCCGGGCGTCCGGCTCTCGAACCGCCTGCGCGATCAATATCCGGAAGAAATGACCATCGTTCTCCAGCATCAGTTCTGGGATCTGGTCGTCGGCGATCTCGGCTTTGAGGTCGGCCTGTCGTTTCACGGCAAATCGGAAATGTTGGGAATTCCCTTCGCAGCAGTGACGGGATTTTTCGACCCCACCGTCGATTTCGGCCTGAAGTTCGAATTCGACACAGAAGGCGCTGTGCAGCCCGCGCCCGTGGAAGTGCATCCCGCGCCGCAAGCGCCGGCTCTTGTCGATAGCACTTCGCCCCAGCGTCTTGTCGGCAGCGACAAACCAAAGCCGCGCGGCAGTGGCAGCGAGCCGCTCGAAGTCGGCCCGACGAAAGCGGCGAGCGAGCAGGCCAAGCAGGCCTCCGACACCAAAACCACCATTCAGCCCGCCAATGAGTCGCAAAAGGTCGTCTCGATCGACGCCTTCCGGAAAAAGCCGTGAGCGGCGACATCGTCAATCTCCGCCGCGCCCGCAAGGCCAAGCAGAAAGCCGTGGCCGCCGCAACGGCGGCTGAACATCGCGCGATCTTCGGCAAAAGCAAAGACGAGCGCACGCTCGCGGAGAAATCGCAGCAGCTTGAAGAGCGACGCCTCGACGCGCATCGGCTGAGCGGGAGCAAGGCGTCGCCGCCCGACAATGCTGGCCGCTGATCCCTCGACACCGCAACGCGCCGCCGCTGCCGTCGTCAAACGCTCGCTCTCGATTGCGGGCCATCGCACCAGCATTTCTCTCGAAGACGCATTCTGGGATGGGCTTCGCCACATCGCCGAAGAGCGCAAACTTTCCGTCGCAGCACTCGTTGCCGAAATCGATGCGACGCGCGGGCCGAACAATCTTTCGTCTGCTATCCGCGTCTTTGTGTTGAAGGCACTCGCGCAAATCTGATCAGAACGGATTGACCGCGAAAGGATCGGCGGGCTGCGTCGATTGAAGGACGGGCGACGGCGCGCGGCGATGCACGGGGCGTCGGATGAGCGAAATCGGCTTCTTGTCCTGTTCGAACGTCGATGGCCGCGGCGCGGGCAAGGGAACGGGACTTACGCTCTGATCGGCCCCGCCTTTATCGTCCTCTGTTGTTGTCTCATTGGTCTTGGTCTGATCCTGCTCCGCCGGCTGGAGCGATAAGGGCCGAACCGGTCCCAAAATTCCTAAGGGCGTTTGAGACTTTAAGGCCTTTGCCGCATCGGCGTTGCCCACGTCGGCATTTGTCAAGGCGGCTTTTTCCGCATCAGCCCTTTCTTCAGCCGCATGCTTTTCGTCTTCCGCCTGCTTCTCGCGTTCTGCGACGCGGCGGCGTTCGGATTTCAGGCGATTGTAAAAAAACGCTTGCTCATGCACATCGAATTCCTCCGCCTCGATTCGGGCGCTGTCGCGGGCAATCGCCCGCGCCGCAAGCGCATTGACGAAACTGGCGGAATCGATGCTGCGGGTCGAATTGGAAAGCGGCCCTGTCGAGATCAGACCGATTGTCGGCGCCGCGCCACTCCAATTTTTCGGCAGAGCGGTGAGCGTGAGCGTGGAGCGCTGATTAAGCGTGAGATGGGTGAGATCGACGCTACCCTCAAGGCTTTCCGTCACGCCCAGGGCAACTTTTTTCGTTTCCGTCTTTGGGCTCAGACGCAAGACGCCCGCCGCCAAGCCCGCATCGAAAGTGACATCGCCCAGATGCGAAGCGCCTTTTTCGAGTTCGGCTGAAATGGCGCGCGCGATCTCATCGGCATCGAGCGAGAGCGTGTCGCTCTCGACCGCTTTGAAGACGCGCACCATGGCTTCGGGATCGGTGCGCGGCAGGACGGCATCGGAGAGTGTCAGCGTGCCAGAGCCCGCGAGCCCCGCCAAAAGCGCCACCGGACTGTCGCCCGTGCCCGCAACATCGAGATCGGCATTGAGCGCACCGCGCAGGCTCGGCAAGACGAGATCGTAGCCTGAAAGTTTCAGATAGCCTGACGTCGCCGCGCTCGCGCCATCGCGGCGGAAGGTGAGATTGGCGGCGAGCGTGCCTGCGCCGAGCGTCATCGTCGCGTGATGCAAGGCGAGGGCGAGATCGGCGCGTCCGCCAAAAATCGCCAGATCGAATTTTGCGTCATGGCCGGACATCTGCGGCAAGACTTCGAAATCTTTTGCGGTGACCGCGAGATCGATCGGCGGCGGATCGAGCATGGCCGGCCCGAATTTTTCATCCGACCACACGGCCCCCCCATTCGGCGCCGACATGGAACCGCCGACGATTTCGACAAGGCTCGCGAGCGCAAGATGATCGGCGTCTAGCGCGCCGGTCAGATGATTTTTGGATGAATCATAAGCGAGACGGCCTGCGATTTCCGTATCGGCGAAGTGGCCCGCAAGTTGATCCAATGTGAACGTGCCGGGGCGCCAATCGACATTGCTTTTGAGATGGGCAGCGAGTTCCATGCTGGGATCGGGAAAGGCGAGTCCCGTCGCTTCAAGAAACGTCGTGAGATTGGCGCTCTCCAATTGCAGCGTGCCCTTGGCGGAAGGCTCAGTGTCGTCGGCGCGAAGATCGCCGGCAAAAGTAAGCGTCGCGCCGGGCAGGCTCGCTTTGAGATTGCTCGCGAATGTCGAATCGGCTTTGCCCGAAGCCGTGATCTCGATCGTCCCGGGCCCGAGGCCTTGCAAGGGCAGCGCCGGAAGACCGAGCTGACGGATGAGACTGAGCGCATCGGGCGCCGCGAGTTTCGCGGTGAGCGTGAGATCGGCAGGTTTCTGCCGATCCGTGCCGATCTTGCCCTTGATCGTAGCGGCGATGTCGGTTCCCGCGGCGGAGCCTTTGAGGTCGAATTGATCGAGCGTGATCGCGCCATTGGCGTCCGCTATTGCTTGCGCGGAGAGCGTCAGATGCGCGGGCGCAAGAACGTTCGCGCGTACCAGAAAGAGGTTGCTCGTAGCCCCGGCCGCGAGACGATGCGCAAGTTCGGCAAGAGCATCGAGCTTGTCGCTATCGAGCGTGCCGGCGAATGTGCCCGCGTGGCCGTCCCAATGGCCCTGCGCGTGGATATTGGCGCCGCCTAAATCCGTGACCGTCAGCTCGTCGAGTTTGGCGAGCGCGCCCGTTTTCTCCAATCGGAATGCGATGCGGCCGGTATCGAGACTGCCTTGGCCGACATTGCCGATTTTCACCGCTTGCGCATCGAGCCTGAGCGAGAGATCCATTGTCTTTGCGCGCGCGGCGAGGCCGGAAATATCGGGCGCGGTCGAAAGATCGAGCCGCGCGGCGGAAAGATCGGCGAAGAGTCTCCCCGGCTCCCCGCCAACGGATTGCGTATAGGCCAATGTCCCCGTCAGCATCGACTGATCGAGCGTCAACGTAAGGTCTTGTCCGACAAAGCCGACAGAAGACAGATTGGCTTCGCCCGAGACGTTGAAAGACTCGAGTTCGACTTGCGAGAGCGCCGCCTCGATGTCCGGCAGATTGCTGAGAATCCACTGCTTCAGCCGCGCGGCTTCGGACGCGCTCGCATTCACATGGCCTTTGAAGCCCGCGGCATCGCCCGTCTCGATCATGCCGGAGAGAGCGAGATGCGAATGGCCGGGACCCGAGGCTTCGAAGCGCACGTCCGATGTCTCATTGCCGGTCATCACGAATGACGCGGAAAGTCCTGTCAGCGTGTCGCCGCCGAGAACGGCGCTGTTGCCGGACCACGAAATCGAAAGCGGCACGCCGGCGAGAAAGAGATTTTTGGATGAGACAAGATCGTGCGCCGCCTGCGCCAGCCTCTGCATCGGCGGCTTCGCGCCTTTGTCGGTCAAGAGACGATCGAGATCGACGTCCTGCGTCTTAAGCGTGAGACTGGCGCGAGGCGCTTTGCCAAAATCAAATGTGCCCCCACCATCGAGATTGATGCCGCGCTCATCATCGCCGAGCCTGATATCGAGCGTGTCGATCGCGGCCTTGCGGAGATCGCCTTTGATGTTGCCGGACAGCAGCCAAGGCATGATGATCGCGCCGTCAGTGTGGCCCGCAACCTTGATCTGCCCGTCGATCGATGGCAGGCCGGCCGCAACTTTGGCGAAGATCAAATCGGCATCGAGATCGGCGCTTGGATGCGCGCTCGTCTCATCGACGACGAGCTTGATGTGCATGCGGTCGTCATGCTTTTCGCCGGTCGCCAGATGAAAGGGGCTAAACGCGCCGCCATAACTCACCTGACCTTCGGCCTTGAACGGACCCGAGAGCGAGGATGCCTCCGCGCCGAAGGAGATGTTTCGGAAGGCGTAGCTCCGGCCTGTCGCGGGATCGGAAAGATCGAGCGCGCCGTCCTCGACCGAAATGCGTTCGAAGCGCATCGGGCCTGCGAAATGCTGGATCGGCGGGCCGAGCGGCAGAGTGCCGTTCTCAATCGCGAGGGCAAGACGCGGGCGCACCAGTTTCGCCTCGACGAAATCGACTTCACCGCGCAGCAGCGCCGTCAACGCGATTTCGAGCTGAACCTCATCGACTTTGATGTCGGGCTTTGCCGCTTCGTTGCCGACTTCGACATCGGCAAGCCGCAGATAGGGCGTCGGCAGGAGCTTGAGATCGATCGCGCCGCGGATTTTCACCGGCCGGCCGAGCACATCGCTGAGTTGCCTCTCGACAAGGCCGCGCTCGGCGTTCCAATCGACAAAATAGGGCACGACCAGAGCGGCGGTCAGAATCAGGATCAGGACGCCAGCGAGGACGGTCAGGCTTTCGCGCAAGGGGATCGAGCCAGTTTGAGATGCTCACGCATAATCGAAAGAGATAGAGTTTCCGCTTGTTGGGCGCAATGAACCCTATCGAAACGACATTTGCGTGGCAAAGCTCTTGCGCCTCGCCAGCTCTCGCGCAGCAGCAATTCGCCAATAGAAATCAAGAGAAATCAGGCGCTGACCTGGTTCAGCCGCTCGATTGCGCCAGGATCGAGCCTGACCTCGGTTGCGTCAAGAATTTCATCGAGCTGGGCGAGCGAGGTCGCGCTGACGATGGGCGCGGTGATGCCCGGCTGGGCCATCATCCAGGCGAGCGCAATCTGGGTGACGCTCGCGCCCGTTTGTTCGGCGATCTTGTCCATTTCCGCCAGAATCGCGAGGCCGCGTTGATCGAAGACATTTGCAATGGTGCCGGCGCGGGCCTTTCCTTCAATGTCGGAGGCGCGGCGGTATTTGCCGGTGAGAAAGCCAGCGGCGAGCACATAATAAGGAATGACGCCGATCCCCTCTTTGAGGCAGAGCTGCTGGAGTGGACCTTCGAAGTTCGAACGCGCGACAAGGCTGTAGTTCGGCTGGAGCGAGACGAAGGAGGGCAGGCCTTTCACTTTGCTCACCGCGAGTGCTTCGGCAAGGCGCGGCGCCGTATAGTTTGACGCGCCGATCGTGCGCACTTTTCCTTCATCGATCAGTTCGGCAAAGGCTTCGAGCGTTTCTTCAAGCTCGATTGCCGGGTCTTCGCAATGGGCCTGATAGAGATCGATGTGATCGGTGTTGAGACGGCGGAGCGACTCTTCGGCGGAAGCGAGAATATGCGAGCGCGACAGGCCTTTGCCAGACGGCATCTGCATGCCGACTTTCGTCATGATGATGATCTTGTCGCGTTGGCCGCCGTGTTTCAGCCATCGCCCGATCGTCGATTCCGATTCGCCGCCGCGATGGCCGGTGACCCAGACCGAATAGACATCCGCCGTATCGATGGCGGCAAAGCCGCGCTCGACAAAAGCCGAGAGGATCGAAAGCGATGTCTTCTCATCCGTCGTCCAGCCGAAGACATTGCTGCCCAAGACAATGGGCGCGAAGGAGAGATTGGATGTGCCGAGAGTGCGATGCTGCATGGAAAACCTTGCGCGAAGGTCAATGGAGTCTCGGACGCCAGGCGAGGTCATCCGACAAAACATAGATCGTGGCCGCTGCCAGAAACAGCACGACGCCGAGCCAAAACAGCGGCGAATGGTGAATGCGTCGCCAATCGTGTTGGCGTGCTGCCGGTTCAGTCGGGTGTCTACGATGATGGTCTTTATTCACCGCGGCCCCATTTCTTCCGAGTGGTGGCTTCACTGCGTCTTGTTGCGGCGGTTCAGCATAGCCTTACTAGACAAAAAATGCTGTCACGTCATGTTGAATAGGCACGCCTTCATGGCGCCGTCACGGGGGCTCGTGGCCCGACAAATTTGAGGAACGGAACAATGGACATCAAACGCGTTGGCTCCCAGCCCTCAAATAAAGGCTCGGCAGAGTATTTCACCGGCGCCGTTCGCGTCGAGCCGCTGTTTCAAGCCCCCGATCCCGCGCGCGTCGCCGGCGCCAGCGTCACATTCGAGCCGGGCGCGCGCACGGCCTGGCACACGCATCCGCTGGGACAGACTTTGATCGTCACAGCGGGCCACGGCTGGGCGCAGACTTGGGGCGGCCCGGTCGAAGAAATTAAGCCGGGCGATGTCATCTGGTTTCCGCCGGGCGAGAAACATTGGCATGGCGCAACACCGACGACTGGCATGACGCATATCGCCATTCAAGAAAAACTCGACGGCAAGGTGGTGGATTGGTTGGAGCAGGTGAGCGAGGAGCAATATCGGAGGTGAGGGCGGGGCCACTTACGTCAAGGAAAGATCATATTCGTGAGGAGATTGCGCCGCGATTGTCAATCGACCCCCGGAGCGCGCAAAATCCTGCGCTTCGGGACCGACGAAATACGAGCCGACCTTTGCATAGCGCGTTCTCACCACGGATAGAAACAGTCTGTAAATGGCCTTAGAAGCGGCCGTATTCGAGACCGTTCCAATTTTGCCATAGAGCAAGATGTCTTGATAAAATCCGCCATGGAGAAAAATGATGGAATTGGGATTTTCGCTTTGATCAAAAGCATATTTGATTTCGCCACCCGCTTGTCGAATTTCCCGACATGCGAAATCGTCTGTCGACGCTATGACCAGATAGCAATCGCCCCCTATCGCATTTTCATTTTTCGCTACGCCTAGTGTTGGGATCATGGCGCCAGGACTGTAAATTTGCGCTTTTGGCGATTCAAACAAACCAGCCGGCGCATATTTGAAATGCTCACGCTCCTCGACAGAATTGACCAGCGCGATCTGGTCTCTGCGGGTTGCAAAGAAATGCGTTTGGAATGTCGTCATCGTCCTACTCAACGTTTCGGAATTAACCGCAACTTGTCGTTTGGAAACGCATTCCAGATTCGCTGGGCCGCGGCGGCTTCTCGCGCGATAGGCGTTCCGTCGGCATATGTGTCAACTGTTTGCACGCGGATAGTCGTTTTTCCATCGGTCGCAGTAATATCAACATAGGTACCTCCTTTCCAACCGGGACCAATGCCGGGAATGTATTCCTCCGGCAAACGACCGCCACCGCCGGTGATCGTGTAACCTTGGTTTTCAAGTGCTCCAGCAATGTTGCTGTTGAGTTCTCGCGTAGCAGGTCCGCCCAACCGGCCTCCAGTTTTAGGAGAGATCTCGGTCGGTGGGGGCGCTCCTTCCGATTCCGCGGCCGCCGGTCTTGCTCACTTCCATCGAAAGAGCTGCCTCCGCTGCTGCCCCACCCGCTTCCCATGGGGTGAGGAGGCGGGGTTCTCCAGGATAACGCGGCCTCTCCTGCGCATATTGCTGACCTGGCCGAATGGGATCGGGCGAAACATCCGATATGACTTCGCCCGAACTGCCGCCGCTCGAGGCATCTGGACTTTGCGCCGCATCCCCATCACCCGACGTCCATCGTCCACTCTCTCTGCCACTTCCTGGCGGCACGCGCAGCTCGTCCGCGTTGTATTTCAAAAAATCGAGTTGGCTTGTATCGATGTCGCGCGAAAGCATGAGCGCTCGCGGTGACACCCCGAGTTTGACGAGCTCGTCGGCATAAAAAAGGGCCCGCGCATCTTCTCGCGTCTCAAAACGCGGTAGGCGCGCATAGGCGAGTTCAAAATGGGCAAGCGCTCTTTCGCCTTTCGCCCATTGCGCCGACGCGCGCTTGACGAATTTCAATGCAACAATCGGTATGGGCTTGCGAAAAGCAAGCGAGAGTAAAGCAAGGATGCGCTCCTCTTCGCCATCAATCGCGAGAACTGGCGCGCTCAGCTCGTCGGCGATCATGGACGCGATCAGTGTGCCCGCGCCCAGGAAAAGGCCTTTGTCGTCGATGTGCAAATAGGGATGAAAGGGCAAAGAGGGCGCTTCGTGTCTCCATTCCTTTCGCACTAAATCGATTGCTGCCAATTCATGACCCCCACGAAGACCCTCCCACCGCTACCATTCAGCTGTTTCCCGGTAAAGAACGCATCGTGAACGCGTAACCGACGTTCCCGTGCAGGAAAGTGGTGCGAAGTCGAGAAATCCAACTCTGGCCAGCCCATTGGATATCTCTAGCTTTGCCATTCCCTCCGATTCGACATCCCAGGCCAAAACCCCCACATTGGCCTCATGATTCGTCTTTCGTTCTTGCCCCTCCCCGAGGAGGCACGGCGCTTTGAGTGACCCCCAAAACGACCCGAAAAACCGCTCCGGCTTTGCCGATTTAGGCGGCGCGTTCGAGGCGCCGGCTTTGCGGCCGGACGGCATCGCCGCCCGCGCGCGGGCCGGGGCGTCTCGCTATCTCGACGGGCTCAACGCCGAGCAGCGCGAGGCCGTCGAGGCGATCGACGGGCCTGTGCTCGTGCTCGCCGGCGCCGGCACCGGCAAGACGCGGGTGTTGACGACCCGCATCGCCCATATTCTCTCTTTGGGCCGCGCCTATCCTTCGCAAATCCTCGCCGTCACCTTCACCAACAAGGCGGCGCGCGAGATGAGGGACCGCATTTCGCTGCTTGCCGGCCCCGCCGGCGAAGGCATGCCCTGGCTCGGCACGTTCCACGCGATCTCGACCAAGATTCTGCGCCGTCACGCGGAGCTTGTCGGCCTCAAATCCTCCTTCACCATTCTCGACACCGACGACCAGATCCGCCTGTTGAAGCAAGTGCTCGCCGCCGAAGATGTCGATGAAAAACGCTGGCCGGCGCGCAGCCTCGCCTATCAGATCGATGCTTGGAAGAATCGCGGGCTGACGCCCGCCCAAGTGCCGGCGGGGGAAGCCGCGGCCTTCGCCAATGGCAAGGGGCAGAAACTTTATCAGCTCTATCAGGAGCGGCTGAAAGTTTTGAACGCCGCCGATTTCGGCGATCTTCTGCTCGAATGTCTCCGCCTCTTTCGCGAAAATCCGGATGTGCTGAAGGAGTTTCAAGACCGCTTTCGCTACATGCTGGTCGATGAATATCAGGACACGAATACGGTCCAATATCTTTGGCTGAAGTTGCTCGCTCAAGGCCGGCACAATGTCTGCTGCGTCGGCGATGACGATCAGTCGATCTATGGCTGGCGCGGCGCCGATGTCGATAACATCCTGCGCTTCGGCCAGGATTTTCCTGGCGCGAAGATCATCCGGCTTGAGCGCAATTACCGTTCGACCGGCCATATTCTCGCAACGGCCGCCGGCCTCATCGCGCATAATCAGGGCCGCCTCGGCAAGACGCTCTTTACTGACGGCGAAGACGGCGAAAAGCCGAGTGTCACCGGGCTCTGGGATTCTCAAGAAGAAGCGCGCACGATCGGCGATGAAATCGAGGCCTTGCAGCACAAGGGGCACGATCTCGATGAGATCGCCATTCTGGTGCGCGCCTCGTTCCAAATGCGCGAATTCGAAGAGCGCTTTATTACACTCGGCCTGCCCTATCGCGTCATCGGCGGCCCGCGTTTTTATGAGCGCGCCGAAATTCGCGATGCGCTCGCTTATCTTCGCGCCACCGCGCAGCCCGCCGACGATCTCGCCTTCGAGCGCATTTTCAACGTGCCGAAACGCGGCTTGGGCGCAGCGACGCTGCAACTTTTGCACGATCACGCGCGGCGCGAACGCATCAACCTGATGCAATCGGCGCAGATGATGGTCGAGACGGAGGAATTAAAACCAAAGCCGCGCCAGACCTTGCGCGATTTGCTGTCGTCTTTCGCGCGCTGGGCCTCGCTCATCGATCAAAAGCCGCAGGGCGAATTGGCTGAGATGATTCTGGAAGAGTCGGGCTACACCGACATGTGGCAGAAGGACCGCACGGCCGAAGCCGCGGGCCGGCTCGAAAACTTGAAAGAACTCGTCCGCTCGATGGAGGAGTTTCCCAATCTCTATGCCTTCCTGGAACATGTTTCGCTCGTCATGGAAGCCGAGTCGAAAGACGCCGAAGAGCGTGTCTCGATCATGACACTGCATGCGGCGAAGGGATTGGAATTCGAGACCGTGTTTCTACCCGGCTGGGAGGAAGGACTTTTCCCGCATCAGCGTTCGCTCGATGAATCAGGCCGCGCCGGATTGGAAGAAGAGCGCCGCCTCGCCTATGTCGGCATTACGCGGGCGAAGCGTCGCGTCAAAATCTATTTCGCAACGAATAGGCGCATCAGAGGTCTGTGGCAGACGACGATCCCCTCGCGCTTTCTCGATGAATTGCCGGCGGAGCATGTCGAAGTGATCGAAGCAGCGTCAGGCACGGCCTATGGCAATTACGCGCAATCGCGTTTCGCCAATCTCGATACCTATGCCTCGTCCTATCAGACGCCGGGCTGGCAGCGCGCGCAGCGCCGGAACGCGGAAGAACAACGCGGCAATGGCGGAAGAACGGGGTTCGGCGAAGCGGCTGCGCGGCGCGGGCCGCTGACGATCGACGGCGAACTTGTCGCCAAATCCTCCGCCGTCTCCGGCTTTGAAAAAGGCGCGCGGGTGTTTCACATCAAATTCGGCAATGGCACGGTCGCGGCCGTGGACGGCAACAAGCTCACCGTCGATTTCGACAAGGCCGGGCGGAAGATGGTGCTGGAGAGTTTTGTCCAGGCGGCGTAATCAGCCTGCCTTGGGCAGCGCCAGTGGCTCAACCGAAGCCCCCTCATCCAAGCGCGTCTTGCGCAACAGGATGCGCGCCGCATCCGTCATTTCGGCAAGGTGGCGCTCGCAGAGCTCATAGGAACTGGTCGCCACGGTCCATGCTTTTCCGTGCACCGCTGCGATCACCTTTTGCGCCTCTTCGCGAGCCAAACGGGCCGTCTCTTCGAGACGCATGGCAAGACCCTCCTCGTGCTGGCGCAGAGAGGCGCAATGATCGAGATTCGTCGGCAGCCGCCCGGGCGCGAGCAGGGCGGCGATCTGCTCGTCGCTCGCCGTGCCAATGAGAACAGCGGCGAGCTCGCGTTTGAAAACCGCGGCTTCGGCGGGAATGCGCGCAAGCTCGGATAGGGCGTCCGCTCCCGTCTCGCGTTTCCATGAGCTGCGGGCGAGCGCTTCGCAGCCGATGAGCCGCGCATTGATCATGCCGATCTCGTTTTCGGCTTTCGCAATCTTGCCGACAATCGCGCCTGTGCTCGTCGTGATATCCGAGGCGACGCCGCGCTGATAACCGAGAAAGCGCGCCAGCTCGTTCGCATTATGCGCGACCTCAGTGACCGAGGTGCTGGCCTCATCAAGTCGGCTTGCGAGGCAGCGCACGATATCGTTGCCTTCGCCGACGGATTTGCGGCTGTCATCGACGGCATCTTTGATCGCGGCCATCTCTGCCCAGAAGGTAACGAGCTGTTTGCGAATTTCGCCCGTGACCTTTTCGGTCTGCGCGGACAAGGCCTTCACTTCCGCCGCGACGACGGCGAAGCCGCGACCCATCGCGCCGGCGCGCGCGGCCTCGATCGTCGCATTGAGCGCCAAAAGATTGGTCTGTCGCGCGATCGCATCGACCGCGCCGGTCATGCCGTGAATTTCTTTCGCCGTGCCTTGGAGCACGCCGAGGCGGTGATCGATGTCGGACACGCGTCCATCGATCATGCCCATCGCCGCAATCGCCGCTTCGCTGTCGACGAGACAGGCGGCGGCCGTCTGGCGCGTGCAATCGGCGCCGCGCGCGCTTTCGGCGGAATTCTCGGCCAAAGTGTCGATCGAGGTCATCAGGCCTTCGGTCGCCGAAGAAATGGCGCGCGCCGAATTCAGCATCTCGCGCATGTCGTGCGACAGCCAGCCGACATTGACCGCCGTCTCGGATGCCTCGGCCGAGATGGTGGCGACAAGAGTGAGATCTTCGAGAAGGCGAGCTTTGATCCAGCCCGTCAGCGTTGCAAAGGCACGTCCCAGCCGGCCGACTGGCAGCATCGCCAGATTGCCGGCCGAGGCGAGACGCTCAAGAAGATTGGCACAGCGCTCTTCGGCCTCCTCATTGTTTGCTACAACGGGAGCAACAATGGCCGGTGCCTTAAGAAAGCGCATCGCCAACCTCGCAATCTTGAAAAAATAATGGGAGGAACAACAATGATCAGCGCTGAAACTGAACTTGCCAAAACAGGAAGAAGTCTGCCTTCTATGCCGCGTTTGGGTGAAAATTCCGTCAATTCCCCGGGAAATGACGGAAAAAAAGCAAGAATTGCTCCTGAAGGGGGCAGGTTGCGGCGGGGCCCCGCCGATCGCCCATAATTGCGTATACCAAGTCGCCATGATAGCCGCGGCCATGCTTGAGGGCCTCCCGCCGAACAATGCGACCCATATTGTCCGCCTTTCCTGCGATGAGGCGACTGCGCGAAGGGTTGCCGATATCATCGTCGAGACCTTCGATCCGGCGGAAGCGGCTGCGGCCGCCTTCGAAGAAGAGGCGCGGCAGGACTGGAAGGCGGTGCGCTGGGCCGTCGAAGCCTATTTTCGCGAGAAGCCGGATGAGCCCACCCTTCGCGCGCTCATTGCCTGCGCGGCCGGAGATGATGCCGCGCGCGCGCTGATCTTCGATGAGGTCGAAACGCGAGACTGGGTCACGTCATCCCTCGCGGGCCTGCCTCCTGTTCGTGCGGGACGCATTCTTCTCCATGGCCGCCATGATCGCGCTCTTGTCAAAGCGAACGATGTGGAAATCGAAATCGAAGCGGCACTCGCCTTCGGCTCGGGCCACCATGGTTCGACGCGCGGATGTCTTCTGATGCTGGAAAGAATCGCCAAGCGTCGGCATCCGCGCGCGATCCTCGACATTGGCACGGGCACGGGTGTGCTCGCCATCGCCGCGGCAAAAGTGTTTCGCGTCACTGTGCGCGCAAGCGATATCGATTCCGTCGCAGTCTCGGCCGCGCGCGCAAACGCGCGGCTCAATAGTGTCGCGCGTTTCGTGCGTCCTGTTGTTGCGACCGGCCTGCATCATCCGCAGCTCGATGCGGCTGGCGCTTACGATCTTGTCTTCGCCAATATTCTTGCTCGTCCGCTGCGCCAGCTTGCGCCTGCCATTCGCCATGTGCTCGCGCCCGGCGGCGAGGTGGTTCTTTCGGGCCTCCTTACCTGCGACGTCGCCTCCGTCATCAGCGCCTATCGAGCACAAGGATTGGCGCTGCGGCGGCGCCTCGATCTCGACGGCTGGGCCACGCTCCTGATCAGCCGCGGCAGATTGGCCAGCGGGGCTTAAAATCATTTCTCTTGCGGCTAAGTTGCTTTAGGAGAGGCCGCGCGCGGTCATTGAAAGGGACCCTGATGAGCGAGGACCAATGAATCAAGATAAAGGCGTTGTCATTGTCGGGGCCGGCCACGGTGGCGTTCAGCTTGCCGCGTCGTTGCGTGAAGAAGGTTACCAGGACCGGATCATTCTTCTCGGCGACGAAAAGGATATCCCCTATCAGCGGCCCCCGCTCTCCAAAGCCTTTATGAAACATGCGACGCCTGAAGACGGCGTGATTCTGCGCGGACCCGATTTTTATCCGCAGCAAGCCATCGAACTCGTGCTCGGCGAAAGAGCGATCGAAATCGATCGCGCCTCGCGCAAATTGAAGCTCGCCTCAGGCTCAACACTCGAATATGCGAAGCTCGCTCTCGCGACCGGCGGCATCCAGCGCCCTTTGCGGATCGAAGGCGCCGATCTCGCCAATGTCTTTTCGCTCAGGACCATGGCGGAGGCGCGCGTTCTGCGCGATTGTCTCGATCAGGCAAAAAATGTCGTCGTCATCGGCGCCGGATTCATCGGCCTTGAATTTGCCGCGACCGCGGCGGCCAAGGGCTGCAAAGTCGATGTCGTCGAATTGGCGGCGCGCCCCATGGCCCGCGTCGTCACCGAGCAGACCTCGAATTTTTTCGCGGCCGAACACAAGAAGCTCGGCGTCCATCTCGACTTCGAGACAAGCGTCACCGCGCTCAAAGGCAGAGACGGCAAAGTGACGGAAGCGCATTTAACCGATGGGCGCGTGCTGGCCGCCGATCTTGTGCTGATCGGCATCGGCCTCGTGCCAAGCCAAGAGCTTGCGGTCGCGGCGGGACTTGAGTCTCCGGACGGAATCAAGGTCGACGACAAACAGGCGACGGCCGATGAAAATATCTTCGTCATCGGCGATGCGGCCTATCACTACAATCCCTTCGGCAAGCGTTGGATGCGGCTTGAATCCGTGCAAAACGCGACCGATCAGGCGCGCGTGGCGGCGAAGCATCTGACCGGCAAGCCGGCGCATTATGAGTCCGTGCCTTGGTTCTGGAGCGATCAGGCCGATCTCAAATTGCAAATGGTCGGCTTTCTCGACGAAGCCGACAAAATCGTCATGCGCGGCTCATTCGAGGAGCGCGCCTATTCGCTCTTCGGCTTTGCGAATGGCAAGCTCACGGGCGTCGAAACCGTCAATAAGACGGGCGATCACATGCTGGCGCGCCGCCTGATGGATGAAAAAATTCCGGTCTCCCCCGACCTCATCGCCGATCCGAATGCGGATTTGAAGGCGCTGCTCAGGGGCGCAAGGCGGTAGGACGGCCCCTATTTATGCCGCGCCAGAATTTCTTTCACGGCTTTAACGAGATCGGCTTCCGGCACGGAGACCTGCGCCTTGGCGCGCAATTCGAGATAATCCGAGCGATCCTTGCTCATACCGGCAAGTTCGGCGCCGAGCACGAGATCGCGTAAGCCCACCTCGCCCTTTTCGCGCTCGTTCGAGCCTTGGATGACGGCGCAGACCGCTGAACGTTTGTCGGCATATTTCAGCTGCGCGTTCATGCCGGCCTGCCCAAGATAAAGTTCGGCGGCAATGCCCTCCGCGCGCAAGGCCGAGACGAATTGCTGATAGCGGCCGATCTCATCCTTATCGAGCACGAGCACGACGACGGGTCCCCGCGACTGCGCGGCGCCGAGAATAGGCGAGTCGATTGCTTTCAGCGCCGCATAGAGCCGCGACACGCCGATGGAAAATCCGGTCGCCGGCACCGGCTCGCCGCGAAAGCGCGCGACGAGACCGTCGTAGCGTCCGCCCCCACCGATGGAGCCGAAGCGGATCGGATGGCCGTCTTCGTCATCGATCTCGAACGTGAGTTCGGCTTCGAACACGGCGCCGGTGTAATATTCGAGGCCGCGAACGACGGAAGGGTCGATGCGGATACGTCCATCGTCGTAGCCACCGGTCGCGATGAGCTTGCTGATCTCTTCGAGTTCGGCGCGACCTTGTTGGCTGATTTGATTATTGGCCAAGCGCGCGTCCATGGACGCAACATGATCTTCCCAAGATTTTTTTGGATCGATCAGTCCTAGAATGAACTCGGTGGCCGCAGCATCGAGCCCGGCGCCTTTGGTGAAATCGCCGCTTTCATCCTTGCGCCCCGGCCCGAGAAGAAGCTTCACACCTTCCACGCCCAGACGATCGAGCTTGTCGATCGCGCGGAGCACGGTGAGGCGCCGTCCGAAATTTTTATCGCCGCCAAGATCGAGCGCATCTAAGGCGCCGTCCAGCACCTTGCGATTATTCACCTTGATCACATAATCGCCGCGCTTGATGCCGAGTGCTTCGAGCGTATCCGCCGCCATCATGCAGAGTTCCGCGTCGGCCGCCGGCGAGGACGAGCCGACCGTATCCGCATCGAACTGCATGAATTGGCGATAGCGCCCAGGCCCCGGCTTCTCGTTGCGGAAAACAGTGCCGGCGCGATAGCTGCGATAAGGTTTCGGCAGCCGGTCGAAATTCTCGGCGACATAGCGCGCGAGCGGTGCCGTCAGATCGTAACGCAGCGACAGCCATTGTTCGTCATCGTCCTGAAACGAGAAGACGCCTTCGTTCGGACGATCCTGATCCGGCAGAAATTTGCCGAGCGCGTCGGTATATTCGATGAACGGCGTTTCGACTGCCTCGAAGCCATAAAGCTCATAAGATTTTTTGATCGCGGCGAGCATTTTCTCGGTCGCGGCAATATCGGCGGGGCCCCGATCGGCGAGGCCGCGCGGCAAGCGGGCGGCGGTCCGCGTGTTCTGCTTTTTGGCGTCGTTCATATCCATGCCTTGCCGCCGCCGAGCGCGGACAGCGAAAAAATTTTGGATTGGCCGCTTCTACGGGCGCAGCCGAGCCGGAGCAAGGGGCGCTCCCTGTTTGTCAGCCCCTTCCCTTCATGCCCGGCAGCCCTCGAGGCGGCCCCGCGGATGAAGGTTTGCCTTTGGAATCAATCTCAGATCCCTGCCGCCTGAGCTGAGCCGGAACCATTCACGCCCAAGCTCGTTGAAGGAAGGTGGCTTTCCCCTCGTCCCGCCGTGGCAAACCCCTGTTCGAGAGCCAAGCGCATGCTTGCCGCCTCGGCTCCCGACGGCGCGTCCGAATTTGGGGCGCCGGCGCTTCTCACATCTGTGATTCATAATGCCGGTTGTTATCCATAGCGGAGAGCGAAATCGATCGCGCGCACAAGCCGCAGGCGATTCCGTAAAAAAATCATTGGGACAGCGTTGGCTCGACATGTTTGGGCCCGATAAACACCGGCCGAAGCGGCCCGGAATGCATATGGAGGAAACGACCGTCCCTCATCGGCTGGGCCGCACGCAACGAGAAAGTGCGCGACTGATGGCCGAACCTCCTTTTTCCGTTCACCTTAAAACGCTTCCTGTCGCTCCCGACCCCATGCCCGACTGGGCGCTCTTTCTCGATCTCGACGGCACGCTTCTCGATATTGCCTCGACTCCCGATTCCGTTGTCGTGCCAGAGGGCCTCGTCCAAGACATTGCTGCCGCCTCGAAAATGCTTGGCGGCGCGCTCGCCATCGTCAGCGGCCGTGGCCTTGAGTCGATCGATCGCCTTTTGGCGCCTCTAAGACTTCCGGTTGCGAGCGAGCATGGCGCGATCATTCGTCTACCGAACGGCTTTTACGACGAGGTCAAAATCGGCGTGCCGGAAGATTGGAAGCAGGCCTTGCGTGATCTCGCCGCGCGCCGTCCCGGCGTTCTTTCAGAATCAAAGCGCCACAATGTCGTCGCGCATTACCGCAATGCGCCGTCGCATGAGGAGGAAGTGCGGCAAACCGTACAGTCGCTCGTCGATGGCGATCCCCACAATTTTGAAATGCTCGAGGCCAAGATGGCATTCGAGATCAGACCGCGGCAGGTAACGAAGGCGCGCGCCGTCCACGCGCTGCTGAATGTCGAACCGTTTCGCGGCCGCACGCCCGTTTTCGTCGGCGACGACAAAACGGATCATGACGGCTTTGCCGCTGCCATTGCCTGCGGTGGTTTTGCGCTTGACGTCGGGGTAGCCTTCGGCGGACGCCCTGAAAACGTTCGCCAATGGCTGAAGCGCTTCGCCGATCGATGACGCGGGATTTCTCATGAGCACGTTGGATCTTGCCGCTATCGGCAACTGCGCCGTCGCAAGCCTTGTCGATCGGCAGGGCCGCCATCTTTGGTTCTGCTTTCCGAGGCTCGACGCCGATCCGGTCTTTTCCGCACTTCTTGGCGGCGCGACGCCATCGCGTGGATTCATGGATGTCGTCGTCCGCGATGCGGTCGAGACAAATCAGCGCTATTTGCCCAACACCGCCGTCCTTGAGACGATCATCACGGACCGTCATGGCGCGAAGGTGCGTATCCTTGATTTTGCGCCGCGCTTCCAGCGCTATGGAAGACGCTTTCGTCCGCCGATGCTCGTGCGCCGGCTCGAGCCGCTGGCAAAACGCGCGCGCGTGACGGTGCGCATCAGGCCGCTCTTCAATTATGGCGCCGACAAGCCCTCAATCAGCGTCGGCAGCAACCACATGCGTTTCAGCGGCCCGAATGCCACGCTGCGTGTCACAAGCGATATGGCAATTTCCTATATTCAGGAAGAGGCAGAATTTTCGCTCGACCGTGCCATCAATCTCTTCATCGGCCCCGATGAATCGATTCCCGAAACGCCCGATTCGCTTGCCCAGAATTTCCTCGCGAACACGATCGACGATTGGCGGGCATGGGTCCGTGGCCTCTCGATCCCGTTCGAATGGCAAGAAGAGGTCATTCGTTCGGCGATCACGCTCAAACTCTGCAGCTGCGAAGATACGGGCGCAATTCTCGCCGCCTTGACGACCTCGATTCCGGAAGCGCCCGATTCCGCGCGCAATTGGGACTACCGCTTCTGCTGGCTGCGGGACGCGTTCTTTACAGTCGGCGCCCTCAACCGTCTCGGCGCAACGCAGACGATGGAAAGCTTCATCCGCTTCATTATCGACGCCGTGCTGCGCGATGACGATATCGCGATTGCGCCACTCTATCCTGTCTCGCCGGCGGTCAACTCGACGGAGCGTATCGCGCCCGCGCTCATGGGCTATCAAGGCATGGGGCCGGTGCGCATCGGCAATGCCGCGGTGACGCAGGTTCAGAACGATGTCTATGGCTCGATCATTCTGACAGCCGCGCAAATGTTCTGGGACGCGCGTCTACCTTTGTCGGACAAGCACGGCCTTTATCATCAACTGCGCGCCATGGGCCATCTCGCCCAGCGCCATGCGCTAACGCCCGATGCGGGGCCATGGGAATATCGCGGCCGCACCGTTGTCAACACCTATTCGGCGGCGATGTGCTGGGCCGCTTTGCATCGCTTGGCGCTGATCGCCGATCGTGTGGGCGAAACGGCAGAGGCGGCCGAATGGGAAAATGCCTCTCGCACATTGCGCAGCGAAGTGCTCGCCCGTGCGACGACAAAGGAGGGCTGGATTTCCGGCACTCTCGATTCGGCGGTGGCGGATGCCTCAACGCTGCTTCTCACCGAAATCGGCTTTCTCCCGCCGGACGATCCGCGCGTCGCAAAGACGCTGGAAATGACGGCAAAGCGCCTTATGCACGATGGTTTCGTCATGCGCTACAACGAGGCTGATGATTTCGGCCACCCCGAAACGGCGTTCCTCATCTGCTCCTTCTGGTATGTCGACGCCCTGGCGCTTGCCGGACGGCGCGACGAGGCGCGGGAAATCTTCAAAAACATTCTCTCGATTCGCAATTCGGCAGGTCTCCTGTCCGAGGACATTGCGCCGGCGACGCGCACGTTGTGGGGAAATTTTCCACAGGCCTATTCGCATGTCGGCCTCATCCATTCGGCTGCGCGTCTGTCGCGCGGTTGGGAGGAGGCCTTATGGCGCGCATCGTAATCGTTTCGAACCGCGTCCCCTCGTCTCCCGCGGCCGGCCCGCAGGCGGGCGGCCTCGCGGTTGCGCTCAAAGACACTTTGAAGGATGGCGGCCTGTGGCTCGGCTGGAGCGGCGAGATCACCGCGAAGACGAGCACCGATGTGAAGATCGGACGCTTCGGCAAGATCGATTACGCGACCATTGATCTCACGCGCGAGGATTACCGAGACTTTTATGTCGGCTACGCGAATTCGACCCTCTGGCCGCTGCTGCATTTTCAGCCGGGCCTCATCGAATTCGACCGCGCCCATTTCGAGTCCTATTTAGCCGTCAACAGGACCTATGCGCGCGCGCTCGCGGCGTTGGTCGAGCCGGGCGATCTGATCTGGGTTCACGACTATCATCTGATCCCGCTTGCCATGTCGCTGCGCGCGCTTGGTATCGACAATCGTATCGGCTTCTTTCTGCACGTTCCCTTCGTGCCGGCGAGCCTGCTCACCGTCCTGCCCCGCGCCGACAAGCTAATGCATATGCTCTGCGCCTATGATGTCGTCGGCCTTCAGACCCAGGGGCATTTGCACGATTTCGAGGATTGCGTGCGCAATATTCTCAATGTGCCGGTCGAGCCGGGCGCTCCGATATTCGTCGATGGTCATGCCGTGACGGCCGTCGCAACGCCCATCGGCATCGACGCGCGCGCCTTTGCCCGCCAGGCCAAGCGCTCGACGCAGAGCAAAGTCTCCAAACGGCTTGAGGAGAGCATGGAGGGCCGCTCCCTCATCATCGGCGTCGATCGGCTCGATTATTCGAAGGGGCTGCCCAATCGTTTCGAGGCCTTCGGCCGCCTGCTCGATCGTTTTCCCGAGCATCGGCTCAAGGTGAACTATCTGCAGGTCGCGGCGCGCTCGCGCGAGGACGTCGCAGAGTATCAGCGGCTCAAGCGCGAACTCGATCGCCGCGCCGGCGACGTCAACGGCCGCCATGCGGAATTCGATTGGGTGCCGCTGCGCTATATCACGCGCGCAGTCGCCCGATCGAGCCTCGCCGGATTTTATCGTCAAGCACGGGTTGGGCTCGTGACGCCGCTGCGTGACGGTATGAATCTCGTCGCCAAGGAATATGTCGCGGCCCAGGACCCGGACGATCCCGGCGTGCTGATCCTGTCACGCTTTGCCGGCGCCGCGGAGGAACTGACAGAAGCCTTGATCGTCAATCCGCTCGATCCGGACGAAATCGCTGAAGCGCTGCATGAAGCGCTGACGATGCCGAAAGCCGAACGCAAGAGCCGGCACGAGCAGCTCTTCGAGAAAATCTGCCAGACGACCGCCGCCACATATTGCCGCGATTTTCTCAAGGCGCTGCGCGGCGACGACGACGAGAGCACTACATGACGACGACCTTGGTGCCGACGCCGACGCGGTCGTAAAGATCTTCGACATCCTCATTCATCATCCGGATGCAGCCCGACGAGACGTTCGTGCCGATCGTATAGGGCTCGTTGGTCCCATGGATGCGGTAGAGCGATGCGCCGAGATAGAGAGCGCGCGCGCCCAAGGGATTCTGCGGGCCGCCGTCCATATGCGTCGGCAGATCGGGCCGGCGCTTCAGCATGTCGTCAGGCGGCGTCCAATCGGGCCATTCGGCTTTGCGGCTGATCTTTTCGACGCCGGACCATGTGAATCCTTCGCGGCCGACGCCGATGCCATAACGCATCGCCTTGCCGCCCTTCTCGACGAGAAAGAGAAATTTGTCCTTGGTATCGATGACGATTGTGCCGGGCTTTTGCGGGCCATCGTAATCGACTTCCTGACGCTTGAACTGTGGATCGATTTCACGCTGCGCGCGCGGATCTGGATTGATCACCGTCGAGGGGGCGACGGGGCCAAAGGCCATGGCCGTCATTTCATGCGCGGACTGAGCGTCGGACTGAGGCCCGGGCTGCGATCCTTGCAATCCATGGCCGGTCAATAGCATTTCGATAAAGCCGCCGCCGAGAGAGCCGGGCTGCGCAGGAGCGGGTGCCGGCGTGTCGGTCGAAGCGCCGCCATCGGGCGAATTGTAGCCCTGGTCTGGCTGAGCAGGCTGGGAGACTTTAGGGTAAATGCCGTGGACCACGTTGGGGTCGGCCACGGCCGCGGAGGCGAGCGCACAAGACGCCGCGCTGATGAAAAGCAGGGGGAGAACGCGAGACTTGGTCATGATACGCCGCTCTGACTCACTAATGAACATGGTGAATCATAAACCAAAGATGCGACGCAATCTCGCCTCTCCTGTGTTCGTGGTTAGCAGAGCGATAACGGGCAAAACGTTGTAAACGAATCGCAAAGCATTGCGCTTAAGAGCTGAGTAAGAATTCGGGGGAGTATGCGCGGGGCGTTCGGGATCAATCACACCCGATTGTAGACATCCTCGATGCGGATGATGTCGTCTTCGCCGAGATAGGAGCCTGTCTGCACTTCGATCAATTCGAGATCGATACGGCCCGGATTGGTCAATCTATGAACTGTGCTATGCGGCAGATAGATCGATTCGTTCTCATGAACGAGAAGGATTTCATTGTTGCGCGTGACTTCCGCCGTGCCGCGAACGACGACCCAATGCTCGGCCCTGTGCAAATGCTTTTGCAGCGAAAGCCGGCCGCCGGGCTTCACCACGATCCGCTTGACCTGATAGCGCGATCCCTCGTCGATCGACTGATAATAACCCCAGGGCCGATAGCAGCGCTTGTGTTCCAGCACCTCGCGGCGGTTTTGGCTACGCAGCAGATCGACAAGTTCCTTCACTTTGTCACCATGGGCGCGATCGAGCACGAGAACGGCATCTTGCGTCGTGACGACGACGACATTGTCGACGCCAACGACCGTCGTCAGATGATCGTCGGACCGAATATGAACGTTGGACGCATTCATGATGACGCCGTGACCGCGGATCGAATTGCCACTCGCATCGCGCTTCGACAGCTCATAAACGGCGGCCCAAGTGCCGACATCGGACCAGCCGATATCGGCTGGCACGACCGCCGCCTTGTCGGTGAGTTCCATCACTGCGTAATCGATCGATCTCTTCGGCGCCTGCGCGAGCGAATCCTTGTCGAGCACCAGGAATTCGAAATCTTTCTTTGCCTTCAAGACGGCGTTGATGGCGGCTTCGAGAATGGCCGGCGCATGGTGGCGCAGCTCTTCCTGCATCACATCGGCGCGGAAGAAGAAATTGCCGGCGTTCCAAAGATAGTTTTGGGCGCAATAGGTCTTGGCGGTTTCGGCATCGGGCTTTTCGACGAAGGCTTCCGCCTTCAGCACTGTACCGTCGTCGAGGACCGCCTTGCCCGTCTTGATGTATCCATAAGCGGTGGCGGGTTCCGTCGGCTTGATGCCAAGCGTGACGATGTAGCCTTTGGCGGCGGCATTGGCGGCACGGCGGCAGGATTCGATGAAGCCTTGGAGATCGCGAACGATATGGTCCGCGGCGAGGATGGCGACGATGGTGTCTGGCGCGATCTGGGCCGCGAGCTCGGTGCCGATGGCGACGGCGGGGCCTGAATCGCGCCGCACCGGCTCGAGCACGATGCGGGCGCTGCGGCCGATCTCTTTCAGCTGCTCGGAAACGAGGAAGCGATAATCGCTATTGGAGATGACAATTGGCGTTTCGAAAAGGTCATCGCTCGCTAGATTTTCGATTGTCGTCTGAAAGGTGGAGCGCTCTCCGAGCAGCGGAATGAACTGCTTGGGCAGGCTCTCGCGGGATTCCGGCCAAACCCTGGTGCCGCAGCCGCCGCACATAATGATAGGAAGGATTTTCACCCCACGTCCCTCTCGCAGTGGCGCCTTGTCTCGAGCGGCCCCTCAAGGGCCAGCACGGCGGCATCGAGCCAGGCTGACCTTCCGGCCACCTTTCCGGCACACTGTCCCTTTGGTGCCGGAGATCATTCCCTGCCGAAGCGCGGCGGCGGGTCTCTTTTCTTCCTTACATCTAAAAGGCTTCAACGAGGGACAAAATATGAAATCCTTCACATTTTGTTTCGCAACATTGCGGACCTGCTCGGGATCGACACTCAGCTCGCTCCCTTCAAGAGAGCGCGAGTCAAAGCCGGCATTCAGCCCAATTTATCCCAAAATGGCTTAGCGGCGAGGAGAGACTGGCAGGACTTTGCGCTCCTATCGCGAAAGTCCGTGTCGGGCAGGGTGGAGATTCGAGAGGCCAAGACCTTGGCGGCTGACAGCGCCGACCGTTTGCCCCTCGCTGCGGCTTGTGGATCGTCCTCTTTGCTCGCATCCTCGATGAACTGCGTAAAAAACCGCCGCGCCATGAGGATGTCATTCCAGTCACCTAACACTGTCTGCAAGTCTTTTAGCCCTTTGAGGAAGGCGCGGTACCGCTCATTCGCTGCCTTGCCTTCCGCCAGCTTCTGCAGAAATTCCGCGGCGTAACGCAGATTCTTGGCGCGAATGCGCGTATTATGCCTCTCTTCATCGCTCATCTCGGCGAGATGAGAACAGCTCTCGAGAAATTCCGCATTCATCTTCGAGAGTTTACGCTGCGCGAATTTGACGAGCCGCTGCGATCGCTTGCGCCCACGTTCGGGATCGGCATCTTTTGTCCATTCGCCCGTCTGGACCCAGAGCGCGAAGCGCAGGAACAAGGCGGCGGATCGTGGATTTTGGAGAAGGGCAGCGAGTTCGGCCTGCGCCGCGTCGCGCTGTATCTCCAATTCGCGGATCAGCGCCTTGCCGCCCGCGGGCGGATCGACCGTGATCGCAGGCGCGACGACATCGGCTAGAAGAACATGGAGATCGCGCGCTTTGCGCAACAGCGTCCGAAGCTCTTTGAAATCCTGTTTGATCGCCTCGAAATCGGCTCCGGCAAGGAAGGCGGAAAAGAATCGAAAGCAGGACGAAAGCCTGCGCAGAGCGACGCGGCACTGATGCACGGCCTCCCGATCGCCCGCCGCGCGGATAACCGGTTCGTTCAGCAAAAATTGATCGAAACAGGCAATCGCAATGGCACGGAAACCGGCGGCCGCGTCCATCGACGCGGAGAGCTCGGGCGTCAGGGAGCCAATATGCTGCGGAACAGAGCTGCTTCGCAGGCGGAAAACGCGGAGCAGATCGGATTCGGTGCTGAGCCGCAGCTCCTCCTCATTGCACGCCGCGTTGATAAAAGAAAAGACGTCGTCCGACGGCACCTTGCTCGAAAACGTCACTGCGGCAAGCGCAATCTGCTTGCCGTTCACCTGCACAGTCGAATGGTCGAGAATGACCTCGGCGCGAGATTCTTTCAGACGGAAGGCCCAACGGCGCCTTTGCGTCTCAATGCGGGCGACCGCGAGAATCCGCCCGCTTTCCTGCAAAAGCTCTTTGAGTGCCCGCCGCGCATTTTTGGGCGTGGCCTTCGACAGCGGCGCGACGAATTTCCGCCAGGCGCTCTGCCGCCCGGGTCCGCCATTGCTCTTCAGGCCATAGCAGAGACCCAAGCGCGCGAAGGCATCATCGCGTGAATCGAGACAGACGATACGAAACTCACTGAGCGTTGGCGCGACACCGCTCAGCCGATCGATTGTCTCGGCAAGATGCCCGGTTTTCTCCGGCGCAAGAACGAAATGGAGATCGAGAGACGCGGGAGTGACCGGCTTCGCTGGTGCGGGCGCCGTCGGTTCACTTGGATCATCCGGTGCCGCATCCATCATCGCGCTCGAACAGTCCGGTCATTGCTCCGACCATGCACTGTTACATACGCCAGCATGCGTTTGCGATCCAGCGCAGCGTCTAAGTGACGGCGCGCACGGGAAAATGCTCAGTCTGCCCTTAGTTCTTGGCCTTATCGACGAGCTTATTGGCGCCGATCCAAGGCATCATCGCGCGCAGTTTGGCGCCGATCTCTTCGATCGGATGCGACGCGCATTTGGCGCGCATGGCCTTGAAAGACGTCTGATTGACGCGATTTTCCAGCATCCAATCGCGGGTGAAGCGGCCGGATTGAATGTCGTCGAGAACGCGCTTCATTTCGGCTTTCGTCTGTGGCGTGACGATGCGCGGCCCTGAGACATATTCGCCATATTCCGCCGTGTTGGAGATCGAATAATTCATATTGGCGATGCCGCCTTCATAGATGAGATCGACGATCAGTTTCACTTCGTGCAGGCATTCGAAATAGGCCATCTCCGGCGCGTAGCCCGCTTCGACCAATGTTTCAAAGCCGTTGCGGATCAATTCGACGAGGCCGCCGCAGAGCACGACCTGCTCGCCGAAGAGATCGGTCTCGCATTCTTCGCGAAAGGTCGTCTCGATGATTCCGGCGCGGCCGCCGCCGATGGCGGAGGCATAGGAAAGACCGAGATCATGCGCGTTGCCCGAGGCATCCTGGGCGATGGCGACGAGACAGGGCACACCGCCGCCGCGCTTATATTCGGAGCGCACCGTATGGCCGGGACCTTTCGGCGCCACCATCAGTACGTCGAGATCGGCGCGCGGCTCGATCAGATTGAAATGGATGTTGAGCCCATGCGCGAACATCAGCGCCGCGCCCTTTTTTAGATTATTGGCGAGATGAGCGCGGTAGATGTCGCTTTGCAATTCGTCGGGCGTCAGCATCATGACGACATCGGCCGAGGCCGCGGCGTCCGCGACGGACTTGACGGCGATGCCTTCAGCCGCTGCCTTCTTTGCCGAGGCGGAATCTTCGCGCAGCGCCACGCACACGTCTTTCACGCCTGAATCGCGAAGATTGAGCACATGCGCGTGCCCTTGGCTGCCATAGCCGATGACCGCAACCTTCTTGCCCTTGATGAGGTTGATATCGGCGTCCCGATCATAATAAACGCGCATGTCTGTCACTGTCTCCAATTGACGGCCGCAGCCGTTCTGCCCCAAAAACCAGCCTTGTTCCAGCGCCGAATTGTGTCCGGCGAAATCAGCCATTTTTCCGATAAAGCGCCAGCGTCAGTATCACATCGGGTCCTTGCCGCGCGACATGGCGGCGACTCCGGTACGGGAGACTTCGACGAGACCCAGCGGCCGCATCAATTCGACGAATTGATCGACCTTGCCGGCGGAGCCCGTGAGTTCGAAGACGAAGCTTTCGACGGTGGCGTCGATCACCCGGGCGCGAAAGGCCTCGGCGAGGCGCAACGCCTCGACCCTGTTCTCCCCTTTACCCGCGACCTTGATCATCGCAAGCTCGCGTTCGACCGCATGGCCGGCAAGGGTGAGATCGGTAACCTTATGGATCGGCACCAGCCGCTCCAGCTGATGGCCGATCTGCTCGATTGCTTCCGGCGTGCCGGAGGTGACGATGGTGATGCGCGAAAGATGTTCTGCATGCGCCACTTCGGCGACCGTCAGGCTCTCGATGTTGTAGCCGCGCCCGGAGAAGAGGCCAACGACGCGCGCGAGAACGCCCGGCTCATTGTCCACGAGCACGGATAGCGTATGCGTCTCGATGTTCGATTTGCCGATCGCCGATGAGTAAGGCGAAAGCGGCGCGGCGGGCGCGTTCATGTTCCCTCACACCAAGGCCTTGCCGGCGGCGTCGATCTCGGCGTCCAGATCTTCGTCGTCAGGCATGATCATTTCATTATGCGCCTTCCCCGACGGAATCATCGGCAGGCAGTTTTCCGTCTTGTCGACGAGCACATCGAGCACCACTGTCCTCGGCGTCTCGATCATCTCCTGGATCGCCGAGTCGAGATCGGCAGGATCGGAACAGCGAATGCCATGCGCGCCATAGGCTTCGGCAAGCTTGACGAAATCCGGCAGCGCATGGGCATAGCTTTCCGAATAGCGGCTGCCGTGCAGCAGCTCCTGCCACTGCCGCACCATGCCGAGATATTCATTGTTGATGATGAAGATCTTGACCGGCACGCGATATTGTGCGGCGGTCGAAAGCTCCTGCATGTTCATCAAGATCGAGCTTTCGCCGGCGATATCGATGACAAGCGCATGCGGATGCGCCATCTGCGCGCCGATCGCCGCCGGTAGACCATAGCCCATCGTGCCGAGGCCGCCCGACGTCATCAGCCGGTTCGGCTCCTCGAAACGATAATGCTGTGCGGCCCACATCTGGTGCTGGCCGACTTCGGTCGTAATGTAGGTGTCGCGATCTTTGGTCGCCATATAAAGCCGCTCGATCGCCCATTGCGGTTTGATGACCTTGTCCGAATATTTATAGGCGAGCGAGCGCCGGCTGCGCCATTGGGCGATCTGATCCCACCATTTCTGCAAGGCCGTGGCATCCGCCTTCAATTTGCGTTCGCGCCAGAGCGCCAGCATATCGGCAAGCACATTGGCGCAATCGCCGACGATGCCGAGATCGATCTTGACGTTCTTGTTGATCGAGGAAGGGTCGATGTCGATGTGGATTTTTTTCGAATAAGGCGCGAAAGCATCGAGCCGGCCGGTGATGCGATCGTCGAAACGCGAGCCGACCGCGATCATCAGATCGCAATCATGCATCGCATTGTTCGCCTCGAACGTGCCGTGCATGCCAAGCATGCCGAGCCAATTGGCGCCGGCCGCGGGATAGGCGCCAAGCCCCATCAAGGTTGAGGTGATCGGGAAACCTGTCGCGGCCACAAGCTCGCGCAGGAGCCGTGAAGCCTCCGGCCCGGAATTGATGACGCCGCCGCCCGTATAGAAGATCGGCTTCTTGGCGGTGGCCATCATCTTCACCGCCTGATCGATCTTCTCGGCCGGGCCCTTCACCTGCGGATGATAGGTCTTATGCTCGATGTTCTTCGGGCCGACATAGGTTCCGCGCGCGAATTGCACATCCTTCGGAATATCGATGACGACCGGCCCCGGCCTGCCATGCTGCGCAACATAGAAAGCCTCGTGCATGATGCGCGGCAGATCCTCGACCGAGCGGACGAGATAATTATGCTTGGTGCAATGCCGGGTGATGCCGACCGTGTCGCATTCCTGAAAAGCATCCGAGCCGATGAGATGCGTCGGCACCTGGCCGGTAATGCAGACGATCGGGATCGAATCCATCAGCGCGTCGGTGAGCCCGGTGATGGCGTTGGTCGCGCCGGGGCCCGAGGTCACGAGCAGAACGCCGACCTTGCCGCTTGAGCGCGCATAGCCTTCGGCCGCATGGGCGGCGCCCTGCTCATGGCGCACGAGGATGTGGCGCACGGCATTCTGATGAAACAGCGAGTCGTAAATCGGCAGGACGGCGCCGCCGGGATAGCCGAAAATCGTCTCGACGCCCTGATCCTTCAGGGCCTCGACGACCATTTCAGCTCCGGTCATGACTTCCGCCATCTCAACCTCCAACAGGCCTTTCGGCCTTCATGCGGCTCCCCAAAGTTCCAGGCAACAGGAATTTGGGCAATAAAAAAGGCCCGCGTGGGGGCCTGGGTAAGCGCCGATGCTGGGAAAAGCGGAGCTATCTCCGTCCCATCTCCGGCGCCAAGCTTACGATAAGGGTTCTTAACAAAGGAATTCCTCTGACTTTGAAGTCATTCTATGTAGCGGATGGGGGGCGGAGGGTCAACCTGCATTGGGATCGCGGCCGAATGTGAACGGCCACGACGCAGATTCGTCCGCTCAAGCGCGCGGCTTTCAGCTCCGATCGAGGAATCCCGCCAACCGATCGATGCTCTGCGCCCAGCCGACACCCCTGCCGACAATTAGCCTCCAGGCATTAAGGACGAGCCCGACCACCGAATTTCGGAGGTTTCAACCGCTTTGGCCGACCCGAGACTTCGGGTCGGCCGCCGCAAGAGATCGTTGATTTCAGAACTCGCGCATGAACCGTCGAACGATACCGCCGACGCCCCGCCTGCGATGATGGGTTTGGCTCCCACTTGGCTGATTGGGCTGGGCCGTGAGCTGCGGGCCGATCGCGTCGAAATTTGCCTTCTGCTCGTCGGTCAGCGATCCATAGAAATCGTCGAGCGCCGAACTCACCGTCTTGACGACTTGCAGCATGGCGTCGAGGCGTGTGCCGACCGCCGCGAGCCGTGCCGGGGGCGTGAGCTCATTGTCGGTTGGGCACGAGGCCTTGAGCGTATCCGCCGCCTTGGTGGCCGCATTCTGGAGCGCGGTCAAACTCGCGCGCTGTGCATCGGTTGGTTTCACCGTCTGCTCGATCTGGTCGGTTGGCCAGGCCGTCACGCCGGACTGCACCGCGCTGCAGCTCTGGATGAGCGAATTCGCGGTCGTCGTCGCCTGGTGCGCTTTCTTTTGATTTTCACCGAGCGCGGTCAGCCGCGCCTTTTGTTCATCGCTCAAAAGGTCGAAGAATTTTTCCAGCGCCGGCTGCACGGTGGCGACCGCCGCGATCATCGCCTCGATGCGCTTTTGCATAGCATCGAACCGAGCTGGGGCCGTCAGCGCGATATCGGTCGGACAAGCAGCCTTGATGTCTTGTGCTGCCTTCTGTGAGGCCTTGGCGAGATCGTCGAGCGCGGCCTGTTGTTCGGCGTTCGGTTGGATCGCCTGCTGAACCTGATCGAGCGGCAGGCCGGCAATATCCTCGCTGTCACTGCCGCACATGGGTGTTAGCGGGCTTGCTGCAGCACTCGATGGCGCCGCGCCGGAAGAGGCCGGCGACTGATAGCCGTTGAGGTCGTCATAGTCGTAAGGCGAGAAAAGGCCGGCATAGATGTCTCCATAGCCATAGTCCCAGAATGAGTCGTCATAACCGCCGCCCCAGAGCGCGTAGTCATACATATCGTAGTAGGCAAACGGCCAGAACACCGGGCCGACCCACCCATATCCGCCGTTGTTGTGCCGCCACCAGCCGTTACCGCGTCCGTGGTGGTTCCATCCCGCCTTCGCCGCGCGTGCGGTAAGGCCCGCGCGCGTGTGCGGATTATGCAACGCTCCCGCCTTGCTGAATGCGTGTGTGAACGAGCGGGAGTTCAACGTTCTATGCACGGCGGCGGACGTGGCGTGCCGATTCGTGCCTGGCGTGATGTTTTGATGGGCATTGAGCGTCGTAGGGTGGCCGACGGAACGGTTGACGATCGCAGCTCGATTGCCGTGAACGCTCGGGCGTCCAGCGGCGTGCGATACGGTTCGGGCATTCACATGAGGCGCATGGCCGCCGGAAGTTCGGCCGACATGGCTGGCGTGAAATCCGCCACCAGCGGAGCGACCGGCGCGATGCCCGCCACCGCCACCGTGAGATCCGCCGCCGCCATGTGATCCCCCACCGCCATGGGATCCGCCACCGCCATGAGAGCCTCCGCCGCCATGAGATCCACCATGACTAGCGCTATTTGCTGTGCTCACGGGCAGCGCCAAGGCAATCACAGCTGCCGCTGCCATCACCAGAATGTGAATGCCAATCTTCCGCATGATATTTTTCCTTCGGCGCCGGGTCGCGGCGCCACATGGCATCCAGCTCGGTGCTTGAATGGTTCAGATATGAAAATTTATGGCGGAGCCGGATCAGCCACGTTGACTTGGATCAGTTATGCCAAAGTGCGGATTGCTCTTGCCCCCCTAAAAAAAAGACACTCAAACTGAGGCACACCGACCTTGCCGCCCTTCTCCTCCGTCCGCGCCCTTTTCTTCGATGTCTTCGGCACTCTGGTCGATTGGCGCGGCGGGGTCGCGCGCGAAGCCGAGCATGTTCTCGCGCCGCAAGGCATCCACCTCGACTGGCTTGCTTTTGCCGATGCCTGGCGCGGCGAATATCAGACAGGGATGGAAGAAGTGCGCGACGGCCGCGGGGCTTACGCTAATCTCGATATCATTCACCGCGGCAATCTCGATCGCATCCTTCCGCGCTTCGGTCTCACCCATCTTGAGGAGACAGTCCGCGAAGACCTCACGCTCTCTTGGCATAAGCTCGATGCGTGGCCGGAAGTTCCCGCCGCGCTGACGCGGCTACGGAAAAAATATCTCATCGCACCCGTCTCGAACGGGCATATCGCCCTGCAGATTGCGCTCGCGCGCCGCAACGGTTTTTGGTGGGATACGATTCTCGGCGCCGAGACCGCGCGCGATTATAAGCCGAAGCCGCGCGTCTATCTGGCGAGCGCCGAGGCGCTGCAATTGCTGCCGGAACGCTGCATGATGGTTGCCGCACATAGCAGCGACCTCGCCGCAGCAGCAGCCTGCGGCCTCAAAGCGGCGCATGTCGCGCGGCCCGATGAGCATGGTCCCGGTCGCGGCGAGGCGGCGCCAAGCGTGCCGGTCGATGTTGCGGCGGTGGATTTATCCGAGCTTGCCGAGAAACTCGGCACCTGAGCGCTAGCTTTTGCCCGGCAACATGCGACGCAGAACATTGTCGCGCCAGACGAAATGATGGAAGAGCGCGGCGAGAGAATGAATCCCTGCGACGATCAGGATCGTGTTGCCGAGCCATTCGTGAAGCTCGCCGACATTGTTGCGCAGAACTTTCGTCGTGCCTGCAAAGGCCGGAACTTTAAAGAGATCGAAATAGCTGTCGCCCTGGACCCAGACGAGAAACATGCCGACCGGCACGATTGTGACGAGAAGCGCATAGAGAAGATAATGCGTTCCCTTCGCGATCACTTGAAGAAAACCGCGATCCGCCGGCGGCAGATGGCGGCCTTGCGTTCCGCGCCAGAAAATCCGCGCGATCAAAACCACGCCAAGTGTCAGCCCGAAGGTAATATGGACCGAGCGCGCGGCGACGCGCGGAAAGCCTTTGGCGAAATCGTCGATGAGATGCGCGCCGACCCATTGCTCAATGACAAGCAGCGCCGTAATCCAATGAAAGCACAGAGTGGCACGGTCGTAGCGCTCGGGCGCGATGTCGCTTTTCATTCCGGCCCATCCTCCAGGATTCGAAAACAAATACTTAGCTCAACGTGCCGCCATTGCAATTGATCCGAGTCATGGCTGTGCACGGGATTCGCTCCTGAATTCCGCTTCGGTGGCGTCGGGGGCGATCCAGCGGAAATTCGGCAATTGATGACGGGCGAAGGTGAATTGCCGCTTGGTGTAGGCGCGCGTATCGGCTTTTCCTAACTGCGCCGCTTCCTCCAGCGAAATTCTCCCTTCGAGATGGGCCAGAAGATGCGGGACGCCATGCGCGCGCATCACGGGCAAAGCCGGATCGAGCTTTCGCGCGCGTAAGGCTGCGACTTCCTCAAGTGCGCCTTCAGCCAGCATGCGATCGAAGCGGCGATCGATCGCCTCATGCAGCGCCCTGCGTTCCGGCGCGAGAAAGAGCGCGAGACAATTCTCAGCATCGAGCAGCGGCGCCTGCTTTAAATTTTGAAAGACGGTGATGCCTTGCCCCGTCGCGGCGAAAACTTCGAGCGCGCGCAGAATGCGCTGCGGATCGGTGGGCCGGAGCCGCTTCGCCGCGGCGGGATCAAGGCGCGCGAGTTCGGCATGAAGATCGCCGACAGAGCGACCTTCCGCGCGCGCCCGCACCTCGGCGCGAATCTCTTCCGGCACGCGCGGAATGTCGGAGAGGCCCTGCGTCAGCGCCTTGAAATACATCCCCGTGCCGCCGACGAAGACGGGCAGAACCTTTTTCTCCCTGAGCTCGCTTAGCGTCGCTCTCGCGTCTTCAAGATAGCGGCCGACCGAATAATTCACCGCGCCATCGACATGGCCGAAGAGGAAATGCGGCGCTTGCGCCAAATCCTCCGGCCTCGGCCTTGCGGTCAGCACATCAAGATCGCGATAGACCTGCATCGAATCGGCGTTGACGACGGTGCCGCCCAAGCGCGCGGCAAGGCGCACGGCGAGCGCCGATTTGCCACTCGCGGTCGGCCCGGCAATGAGAATGGCGGAGATCGGAGTCATCAATTCAAATCTCGCGCCTATCATGCGCGTTCGAAAGGCGACAGGCAGGTTCTAAATCGAATAGGATGTCTTGTTCCGGCCAGATTCGGCAACAGCGGGGGGCGGCGCCAATTCCACCCGGTTACGGCCCTCGACTTTGGCCCGGTAGAGCGCCTCGTCCGCCCGCGAAATGAATGTCTCCGTCGTATCGCCATCCACATATTGAGCGACGCCAAAACTGCAAGTGACCGTGCCAATGCCCTCAAATGCAGTTCGCGCGATGGCCTCTCTCAGTTTCTCCGTGGCCTGATAGGCCATCTGGCCGTCGGACCCAGGAAACAGAATGGCAAACTCCTCGCCGCCCCAACGCGCCAGCACATCGCCGCTTCGGACCAGGTTCGACACGAGCCTGGACAATTGAATAAGCACTTTGTCACCGACCAGATGGCCGCAGCTGTCGTTGACGTCCTTGAAATTGTCGACATCATAAACGACCAAGGACAGCGGTGTCCTGTAACGCTCCGACCGCAGCATCTCACTGGCCAATGCCTGATCGAACTTCGATCGATTGGAGAGACCGGTGAGCGGGTCTGTTGTCGCACGAAACCTGAGCTCGCGAGCCAGTTCTTGCAGTTGGACGCGCTTGTCCAGTTGGACGCTGTCGTGGACCCAACGTTCTCTGCCGAAGTTATAAATCAACGTCATGATCGTCACCAGAAGTGTGATGACGATCCCCAAAACGCGACTGGCGAATATCTCCCTTGTTGGATTCAAGATCACCAAAGACCATTGGCTAAGATGGGCGTAGCGGCGGCGCACATAATTGCGCTCCCCATCAACATTGGTCCATGTCGCGTCGACGATTTCTTGGCTCAGCATCGGCCGATCATTCAGCATTCCGAACTGCCGCCCCAGCGCCACCCGCTTTTCAGGCGATAGCGGCCACAAAGTCCGAAACAGCATTTGCGGACGGTTGGTGAGCACGACGACGCCATCAGGATCGATGAAAAAATAAGGCCGGTTGAACTGTTTGAGATCCGCATCAAAAGCATCGAGAGACTTCACGATGACCGCGACGCCGACGATCGTGCCATTGCCGGTGCGAATTGGGTAGCTTGCGTAGAAATCTCGCGCCATTGTCATCGGATCGAAGGCAAAATGATTGCTGGGCCGGCCAGCAATGGATGTCTGAAAATAGGGGGAGCCGCGCTCATTCTTGGCGCCTGAGGCCGCGTAACTTCGGTCGGAAGAAGCGATGATTGTTCCTGACCTGTCCAATATATAGCCGCGCTTTGCGCCTGACGCATCGACATCCAAGTCGAGCATCGATTGGGAGCGCGTGAGGTCTTGCTGGCCGCGGCCGATCAATGAAGCCGGCACGGAAGGTGCGCCGGCCAGCACTTTCACCATGCTTTCCATGAGCGCGGTCTCGCCGGCGAGGCGGCTCGCGAGAAGATCGATATCGCCGCGCGCCGCCTCCTGAACATTCTGCTTGTAAATTCCGCCGAGAAAATCCGTCAGGACCCAACCGCAGACGAGAATCGTCGCCATTGCGACCAGAGTCCAGATGAACTGGCGGCGTAGATAGGCCGTATAGCGCGGCGAGGCGACCGTAAGAATAAGCTGGTGTCCCCAAATCGCCCAAATCGAAAGCGCCATCGCGCAGGCGAGCAGTCCACGCAGGAGTTGAATCGGAATTCCCGTGAGGTGGATGAACCAGTCGTAATTGAAAACGCTCGCCGGCCAGAATGGCGCCGCTGGGACAATGGCGCCGGCAGCGAGACCGTAAAATGCGAATCCTACCGCGGCCCAAATCGCCCACCGTCTCGGAGTGCCCGAAAATCCGCGGGCATGCCAAGCGAAGACCAAGCTGGTCGCCATCGCGGCGACAAAGCCGATGGTGTAGCGGGCGACGGCGCCAGCCGCGACTAGCCCGCCGGCGCGCCCGACAAACACGATCAGCAGGACTAAGGGGAGATAGATCAGCCGCCCAGGCATTTTCAGTCCGAACCGGATCGCTTCCAGCCGCGCGAACTCCAGCAGCAATATAAACGACCCGGTCATGATCGCGAGGCGAACCACCGCAAATGCCGACGTGTCCCCGATGATCAGCGCCGTCAGATCCAGCCATTCACTCGCGCCATGGGCAAATCCGAACAGCCCGAGCACGGCCCAAGGCTCGCCTCGCTCACCTTCCCTTACGATTGCAAAGCAGGTGGCGCCGAGCAGGATGAATGCAAGACCATAAAAAAACAGGATGAAGTCAAGCTGGGAGCTGATGAAGACAGCCATGTTTTCCCGCATAGGATCAAGCCAATGTATCTTCGCTGAACCGCAGATCCGTTCAAGGGTCCGCGCGCCAAACGTTCACGCCAGTTCACGGCAGTGTAGCGGTTGATCGTCAACAAACTCGGCTTGAATTGCCGAAGCTCTGCGCGAAGTGGTTAACAGAAACTTGCGCTTCCATCTCGCGTCGGCAAAGTCGAGCCAAGAGGTTTTTGCCAAGCCGCAGCCGAAGGGCCGCGAAGAGGCAGATCGATCGCATTTTTACGACTAATCGAGTTCGTTCGGCTCGAATTCGCGATAGGTCGAACAAAACTCGCAGGTGACGCCGATCTTGCCATCATCGCCGACCATCTCGCGCCGCTCGTCCGGCGTAAAGCTCTTCAGCATATTAGCAATGCGATCGCGCGAGCAGCGGCAGAGCGCGCGGACGGGCTCGGTCTCAAAGACTTTGACGCCGCGCTCGTGGAAGAGCCGATAGAGCAGCCGTTCGCTCGAAAGCGCGGGATCGACAAGCTCGTGATCCTCGATCGTGCCGACAAGCGCCTTGGCCTCAAGCCAAGCCTCGTCCTCTTTCATCTCCGGCACGATCGTGCCTTCCGGCACATCGCCGGGCGGCAAATCCGGCATGATTTGGCGCGCGCGAGACGCGGGGAGAAATTGCACCATCAAGCCGCCGGCGCGCCATTGCGTCTCCGTCCCGATCACATGTTCCGCGACCGCGAGACGCACGAAGGTCGGGATCTGCTCGGATTGGCGGAAATATTGATGCGCCGCCTCTTCAAGGCCCTGGCCTTCGAGCGCGACGATTCCCTGATAGCGCGAGAGATCGCTGCCTTGCTCGATCGTCAGCGCGAGATGGCCTTTGCCCAAAAGATCGGCGCCAGCGGGAACTTCAGCAAGGCGATCGGCATCGAAGCGCGCAAAGGCGCGAAGCCCGTCAGGCGCATCGAAATCGACGACGAGCATGCTGACGATGCCGTCGCTCAGCGTCTGCAATTGCAGCCGGCCTTCGAATTTCAGTGCTGAGCCAAGCAGCACGGTGAGCGCGGCCGCTTCGCCGAGAAGCCGCGCAACGGGCGCCGGATAATCGTGCTGCGCAAGAATTTGATCGATCGAGCTGCCGAGCCGCACGACGCGCCCACGCAGATCGAGCGGCTCGACCGCAAAGGGCAGCACGCGGTCGTCATGGCCTTCATCCGAAACCGGACGCGAGACCGGCGTCGGACTTGGCCGAAAATCGGTCATTCTTCAAGCGCCCCGAAGCACCAGGACAGAATGCCCTTCTGCGCATGCAGACGGTTTTCCGCTTCGTCGAAGACGACCGAGCGCGGCCCATCGATCACGCTGTCGGTCACTTCCTCGCCGCGATGCGCCGGCAGGCAATGCATGAAGATCGCATCCGCGCCCGCCGCAGCCATCAGCGTGTCGTTCACTTGATAAGGGCGCAGCAGATTGTGGCGGAAGCTCTCATCCTCGTCGCCCATCGAAACCCAGCAATCGGAGATGACCGCATCGGCGCCCGCAACCGCTTCATAAGGATCGCGCGTCACCTTCAGCCTTGTCTGCGTGCTGCGCGCCCAGGCGACAAGCTCCGACGGAAGTTCGAGTTCGGCTGGGGTTGCGACATTGATCGAGAAATCGAACTTGTTCGCGGCGTGAATCCAGCTCGCCAGTACATTGTTGGCGTCGCCGCTCCAGGCAATGGTGCGGCCTTTGATGGCCCCGCGATGTTCCTCGAAGGTCAAGACATCGGCCATGACCTGGCAGGGATGCGACTTCTTGGTGAGACCGTTGATCACCGGCACATCGGCATAATGGGCAAGCTCGGCCAATTGTCCCGCGTCAAGCACGCGGATCACGATCGCATCGACGAAGCGTGAGAGAACGCGCGCCGTATCGGCAATCGTCTCGCCCCGGCCGAGCTGCATCTCCTGGCCGGTCAACATGATCGTCTCACCGCCGAGTTCGCGCATCGCGACATCGAAAGAGACGCGCGTGCGGGTCGAAGGCTTGTCGAAAATCATCGCCAACACTTTGCCGGTGAGCGGGCGATGCGCGGCAAGCTCGCCCTTACGGCGGCGGTGCTTGATCGAGAGAGCGGTTTCGAGAATACGGCGCAAATCCGCCACCGGCATTTCCGAAAGATCGAGAAAATGCCGCGGCAATGCGCCGGTTCCGTTCTTGGCGCCGTTCATCATTGCGCCGCTCCTCTCAACGGCATGTCCTCTTGCGTGTTGCGCATGAAATGCGAGGCGGCAGCCTCAAGTCGGCGCAAGCCTTCGCCGATCTCAGCCTCACTGATGGTAAGTGGCGGCAGGATGCGCGCGACATTCTCGCCCGCCCCGACCAGAATCAGCTTTTCTTGCAACGCGGCGGCGACGAATTCGACGATCGGAACGTGAACCTTGAGGCCAAGCAGCAGACCTTCGCCGCGCACTTCGTCAATCACATTGCCGAAGCGGGCCTGCAAGGCGACGAGTTTCTCTTTCAGAATTTTCCCCATGCGCTGAGCGTGACCGAGAAAGCCGTCCGACAGCACGATATCGAGCACGCCATTGCCGACGGCGGTTGCCAGCGGATTGCCGCCTGCCGTCGAACCGTGGCTGCCAACCGTCATGCCTTTTGCCGCTTCGCGCGTGGCGATAAAGGCGCCAAGCGGAAATCCGCCGCCCAATCCTTTGGCGACAGCCATAATATCCGGTGTGATGCCTTCCCGTTGATACGCGAAGAGCGGGCCGGCGCGGCCGACGCCCGTCTGCACCTCATCGACGACGAGCAAGAGCCCATGCGCGTCGCAAATCTGCCGCAGGCCTTTCAAAAAGCCCGGCGGCAGGACGCGCACGCCGCCTTCGCCCTGGATCGGCTCGACCAGAATGGCGCCGGTCTGCGGCGTGATCGCGGCTTTCACCGCGTCGAGATCGCCGAAGGGCACTTGATCGAACCCGTCCATGCGCGGCTCGAAGCCTTCGAGATAGCGTGGATTGCCGCCGGCCGAAAGCGAGGCGAGCGTGCGGCCGTGAAAAGCGCCTTGCAGCGTGATGATGCGGTTCTTCTCCGGATGGCCGCTCACATAGTGGTATTTGCGCGCCATCTTGATGGCGCCTTCGCAGGCCTCGGTTCCGGAGTTCGTGAAAAAAACGAAATCGCCGAAGCTCGCGTCGATGAGACGCTGCGCCAAATTCTCGGCCTGCGGAATCTGGAAGAGATTGGAGACATGCCAGAGGCGCGAACCCTGGTTCGTCAGCACCTCGACAAGATGAGGATGGGCATGGCCCAGCACAGTCACGGCAACGCCGGAGCCAAAATCGAGAAAGCGCTCGCCCTTGGTGGAAGTCAGCCAAGCGCCTTCTCCGCGCTCAAAGGCGACGTCAGCACGTGCATAGGTCGGCAGCAGATGCGAGTTCAACGGCTGGCTCCCTGCGCGCGACCCCTCGAAAAGAAATGCCTTTCCACCATGGCGTTCCAGGCGGTTCGAGATTGATGGTCTGTCCGGTTCTGGCTGATTTCGGGCCGAGCGCCGGGCCATGCTGCCGGAAAGGCGGCTGTCCGGGCTGGCGGTTGGATGGCGGCCTCCGCAGAAAGCCAAAATCCAAAGCCCAAAATCAAAGTGCCGCCCGTTCAGGGGCGGCAGCTCGTTGCACACTCTAAGGATTTCGCTCGGGCGGGTCAAATCCTGTCGGCGGAAAGGGGCGGGCCGCCTTGGCCAGCCCGAATAAAACGTCCCCAAGAAGCTGCTGTTGAAAACGATCCCTGAGTCATTCGGACTCTTGCGCGGGATTCAAGCAGTAGTGTAGTTTGGCCTCTGTCGACTACGACATCTCGTGCGGCGGACCTATCCAGATGCGTAACCCGTTAAACGACGCCGGTTATCCGGTCGCGCGAGGACTCTTGGATTCGGGGTGGTGCTGCGGATTGCGCCACCTTTTTGGCAACCGCGTTCAGATCACGTCAGCAGAGATCGAGGAGGACGCCAATGTCCTGGACCGATGAACGAGTGGAACTCCTGCGCAAGCTCTGGCTCGAAGGGTTGAGCGCCAGCCAAATTGCGAGTGCTCTCCAAAATGGCATCACCCGCAATGCGGTGATCGGCAAGGTGCATCGGCTCGGTCTTTCCGGACGGGTCAAGGCCTCGGCCCCCAGCATCCCGCGGGTGCGGACGAAGCCGCTGCGCCCCTCGGCGCCCCGCTCCAGCGCGCCGATGATGCGCGGCAACACGGCGCTGGCGGTGAAATCACTGCCGGCGGAAGTCGTGGAGCCCGAGCCACTCGAAGATGTGGTGATCCCGATTTCCGAGCGCGTGACGATCACGGAACTGAAGGAAGCGATGTGCCGCTGGCCTTTGGGCGATCCGACCACCGCCGAATTCCGCTTCTGCGGGGCGAAAAAACCGGTCGATGGGGCAGGTCCCTATTGCGCCTATCACAGCCGCATCGCCTATCAGCCGGTGCAAGAGCGGCGGCGCGAAAGAGATCGCGAGCGGCGTGCACAGAAGTCGGCCTGAAGAATCGACCCTGGCGACTTTAAAGGGCAAGCCTCGGGGCTTGCCCTATTCGTCTTTGCCGAACGTCTCGTCGAAGGAATAGCCGGCGCCGCGGATGGTGCGGATCGGGTCGCGTTCGCCCGACTGCGACAGCGCTTTGCGAAGCCGGCCGACATGCACGTCGACGGTGCGCTCATCGATATCGGCCGAGAGCCCCCAAACCGCGTCGAGCAATTGCGAGCGCGAGAACACCCGGCCTGGCTTTGCCATCAGATATTCGAGCAGGCGAAATTCCGTCGGGCCGAGATGCACATCACGGCCGGAGCGATTGACCCGCCAGTTTTCGCGATCGAGTCCCAAATCTCCCGCCACCAACATCGACGTGACGCGATCGGGCCGCGCACGGCGCAGAAGCGCGCGCACGCGCGCCATGAGTTCGGGGACGGAGAAAGGCTTCACGATATAATCGTCGGCGCCAATGGTGAGCCCGCGCACGCGCTCGCTCTCGTCGCCCCGCGCGGTCAGCATGATCACCGGCAGAGTGCGGGTCGCTTCGCGCGCGCGCATACGGCGGCAGATTTCAAGGCCCGAGACCCCCGGCAGCATCCAATCGAGGATAACGAGATCGGGCGGCGATTCGACGAGCCGCAGCTCCGCCTCGTCACCGCGCTCGACACGCTCGACCACGAAGCCTTCGGCTTCGAGGTTGTAGGAAAGCAGCAGGCTCAGCGCCGCCTCGTCCTCGACCACGAGAATGCGCGGCGCACTGACTGCTGAAGAAGCCGCGCGTGCCAAGGGCGTCGCTCGTCCGTCTCCCGTTGATTGCGGAACACCGTTCATGCTTTCGATCTTTCAGTTCACATGGCTGGGTGCGGAACCTCAGAGAACTGCGACGATCCCTTCGGCCGTTCCGTCGGCAAGGGCTCGCCGGTGACGAGGTAAACAACAGTTTCCGAGATATTGGTCGCGTGGTCGCCAATTCGCTCGATGTTTTTCGAACAGAAGAGCAGATGCGCACAGAAAGAGATGTTGCGCGGATCTTCCATCATGAAGGTCAGAAGATCGCGGAAGACGGAGTCCTCAAGCGCGTCGAGTTCCACATCGTTCGACCAGACCATCCGGGCGCGCTCGGCGTCGCGCGTGGCGTAGGCGTCGAGCGCATCCTTGAGCAGCATCGCCGCCGCTTCGTGCATGGATTTCAGCCCGACGAGCGCGCGCGGAAAGCGCGGTTCGGTAGAGAGCTTGATCGCCCGTTTGGCGATGTTCTTGGCAAGATCGCCGACCCGTTCAAGATCGCCGGAAATGCGGATCGCCGCGATGATCTCGCGCAGGTCGAGCGCCATCGGCTGCCGTTTGGCGATGGTCAACACCGCCTGCTCCTCGATATCGCGTTGCAGAATATCGAGACGCATATCGACGGCGATCGTCGCATGGGCGAGATCCATGTCGAGATTGGCGAGCGCATCCATCGCATCGCTCAGCATCTTCTCGGCGATGCCGCCCATCTCGGCAATTTTGCGGCCGAGGTCTTCGAGTTCCTTGTCGTAGGATCTGACTGTGTGTTCGGACATTGGGGCTTCCTCGAACCTGACCGATTAGCCGAAGCGACCGGTAATGTAATTCTGCGTCTGTGGCTGATCCGGCGACGTGAAGATGTGCGACGTGTCACCGAACTCGACAAGTTCGCCCAGATACATGAAGGCGGTGTATTCGGATACGCGCGCCGCCTGCTGCATGTTGTGGGTGACGATCGCAATTGTGTAATTATTCTTCAGCTCGTCGATCAGCTCTTCGACTTTCGCGGTCGAGATCGGATCGAGCGCCGAACAGGGCTCATCGAAAAGAATGACTTCCGGCTGGATCGCGACCGTGCGTGCGATGCAAAGCCGCTGCTGTTGACCGCCGGAAAGCGAGAGGCCGCTCGCATTGAGCTTGTCTTTCACTTCGCCCCAAATCGCCGCCCCTTTCAACGCAGTCTCAACCCGCCCGTCGATCTCGCTCTTCGGCAGTTTTTCGTAAAGGCGGATGCCGAAGGCGATGTTCTCATAAATCGACATAGGAAAAGGCGTCGGCTTCTGAAACACCATGCCCACACGGGCGCGCAGCAGATTGACGTCCAGCTTGGAGTCGAGAATGTTCTCGCCGTCGAGAAGGATCTCGCCCTCGGCACGCTGGCGTGGATAAAGGGAGTACATTCGATTCAACACGCGAAGCAGGGTGGATTTGCCGCAGCCGGAAGGGCCGATCAGTGCCGTCACTTTATTCGTGTAAAGGTCCATATTGACGTTCTTCAGCGCCAGGTTTTCGCCGTAGAAGAACTGCAGGTTCTTGACCGAGATCTTGGTTCTAAGATCGGGCTTGATCGAACTGGCATAGGTCATTGCGTGGCCTTTCGCGAACCGAGTACGCGCGCCATGATCGACAAGGCGAGCACGGCCAAAGTGATGAGAAGGGCACCGGCCCAGGCGAGCTTCTGCCAATCTTTGTAGGGGCTCAGCGCGAACTGGAAGATCACGACCGGCAAGCTCGGCATGGGCTCGTTCAGATTGGCCTGGAAGAATTGATTGTTGAGGGCCGTGAAGAGAAGCGGCGCGGTCTCGCCGCTGATTCGCGCCACCGCGAGCAACATACCGGTGATGAGGCCGGCTTTCGCCGCCCGATAGGCGATGCGATTGATGACGAGGGCACGGGGCATGCCGAGCGCACTGCCGGCTTCGCGCAACGCGCCGGGAACGAGCGTCAGCATGTCTTCGGTCGTACGCACCACCACGGGGACAACGATGACGGCCAGCGCAACCGCGCCGGCGATACCGGAGAAATGTCCCATCGGCGCGACCATGATCTCATAGATAAAGAGACCGATGACGATCGACGGTGCACTCAACAGAATATCGTTGATGAAGCGGACGATTGAAGCGAGCGGCGTACCGCGGCCATATTCGGCAAGATAGGTGCCGGCCAAAAGCCCGATCGGCGCGCCAATGAGGACGCCGAGGCCGGTCATGATCAAACTGCCGACAATCGCATTAAGCAGGCCGCCGGCGCTGCCGGGCGGCGGCGTGCTCTGGGTGAAGACAGCGAGCGACAGGGAGCCGAAGCCCTCGCGCAGCAATGCGAAGAGGATCAGCACAAGCCAGGCAATGCCAAAGATCGCTGCGCTGTAATAGAGCACGACAGACACGGTATTGCTGCGTCTGCGTGCATTATAGATGTTCATGCCGCGCATGGTCAGACCCGCCCTTTGCGTTCGATCCGCATCAGCATGTAGCGCGCGATTGCGAGAACAATGAATGTGATGACGAAAAGGATGAGGCCAAGCTCGATGAGCGATGATGTGTAAAGATCGCCGACGGCTTCGGTGAACTCATTGGCGATCTTTGCCGAAATAGTGGTGCCGGGCGCGAGCAGCGAACCTGAGATTCGGTCCGCGTTGCCGATGACGAAGGTGACCGCCATCGTTTCGCCGAGCGCGCGGCCGAGTGCGAGCATCGCGCCGCCAATGACGCCCGCGCGGGAATAGGGGATGACGACTTTGGTGACGACCTCGGATGTGGTGCAGCCGACGCCATAGGCCGCTTCCTTCAAGACCGGCGGAACGGTTTCGAACACGTCGCGCGAGATCGAGGAGATATAGGGCAGCACCATGATGGCGAGAACGATGCCCGAGGTGAGGACGCCGATGCCATAAGGTGGCCCCGCGAAAAGGGTCGAAAGCCCCGGAATCGGCCCAAAGACATTGATCAGCGCCGGCTCCACATGATCCTGCAGGAATGGCGCAAAGATGAACAGGCCCCAGATGCCGTAGATGATCGACGGGATGCCCGCCAAAAGTTCGACGGCAATGCCAATCGGACGTTTCAGTTTCGGCGGCGAGAGCTCAGTGAGGAAAATCGCAATGCCAAGCCCCACCGGAACGGCGAAGATCATTGCAATGGCGGACGTGACCAGCGTGCCATAGATCGAGGGCAACGCACCATACTGATCCGTCACCGGGTTCCAGGTCTGACTCGTGATAAAGCCGAAACCGAAGGCCTTGATGGAGGGGATTGAGCCCAGAATGAGCGCGAGGATCACGCCGCCGAGCAGAATGAGAACGCCAACCGCCGCGCTCAGCGTCAATCCATGAAAGACAACGTCACGAAGCCTGAGCGAACGCAGCGCCCGCGCCCGCTCGCCTGTGCCCGTGTAACTCAAGCGACCGCTTTCCACCACTACGTCAGCCAAAGTCGTTTACTCCGAAATCGCATCGTAAAGCATGGATCCGAAAAGTCGCCGAGTTTTGAGCCCGCACAAGATGTTGTTTTTATTGTTCCAAGTATCGGAAGGGCCGCGAATGGCCCTTCCGACAATGCAAGGTTTAGTTGCTCAGCGCCTTGGTATCGACGCCTTCGATCTTCGTCGCCCACAACTGCTTGACTTGAGCTTTGACGGCCGCCGGGAGCGGCACGTAGACCAGGTCTTCGGCCAACTTGTCGCCGTTGGCATAGGCCCAGGCGAAGAACTTCAGAGCCTCGGTCACCGCCGCCGGATCCTGCGGCTTCTGATGGACGAGGATGAAGGTCGCGCCCGAGACCGGCCAGGTGTCGGCGCCCGGCTCATCGGTGAGGATGACGTAGAAGCTGTCGGCATGCGCCCAATCGGCCTGCGCGGCAGCCGCCTGGAAGCTCGCCCCGGTCGGCGCCGTCGATTTGCCGTCCTTGTTGATGAGCTTCAGATAGGTCATCTTGTTCTGAAGCACATAGGCATATTCGTTGTAGCCAATGGCACCCTTCGTCTGGATGACATTGTTCGCTACGCCTTCATTGCCCTTGGCGCCGATGCCGACCGGCCACGAAACGGCGTTGGCATTGCCAACCTTGGTTTTCCACTCGTCGCTGACCTTCGAGAGATAATTCGTCCAGATGTAGGTCGTGCCCGAACCGTCGGAGCGGTGAACAACCGCAATCGGGAGCGACGGCAGTTTGAGACCCGGGTTCAGCTTCGCAATCGCCGGGTCGTCCCAGCTTTTGATATCGCCGAGAAAGATTTTCGCCAGCGTCGGGCCGTCGAGCGTCAACTCGCCGGGCGCAATGCCGGGCAGATTAGCCGTCGGGACAGCGCCGCCGACAACTGTCGGGAATTGGACGAGGCCATCCTTGGCAAGCGTCTTGGGGTCCAACGGCACGTCGGACGCGCCGAAGGTGACGGTGTTGGCGATGATCTGCTTGATGCCGCCGCCCGAACCAATCGACTGATAATTGAGGCCAATGCCGGTCGCCGTTTTATAGGCGTCCGCCCATTTGGCGTAAATCGGATAGGGGAAGGTCGCGCCTGCGCCGGAAATATCCGCCGCCTTTGCTCCCATCGTAGAAATAGATGCAACGGCAGCGATCAGCGCCGTACGCATGAGCGTGTTGAACATTGTGGTGCCTCTCGAGGCTGAGGTGGACAGCGGCGCAATGGCTAAGTGAAGGCCCCTTGCTCTCAAGGGATCAATCCAGAGTCTTTCCTGGCGGCGATCAGCAACGTGCTTGCCTTGAATGTCTCTGGATCCCCTGCGCCGGCGCGACCCTAGGGGCGCCTAGAGAAGCAATAACGACAGTTCCATGACACTCGGATGACAATGGCGGAGGCGTGTCGCTGCGGTGCGACTTAGCCACCGGAATTGAAGAGGGGAAGCAACATGCTGAAGGTCGCGCCTTCGCCGAGCTTTGATTCAATGTTTAGGCGCCCACGGTGGCGTGCGACAATGTGTTTCACAATGGCCAAGCCGAGGCCTGTTCCGCCTTTGGCGCGACTGTCGCCCGCATCGACACGATAAAATCGCTCGGTGAGGCGCGGCAGATGTTCCGGCGCGATCCCCGGGCCATAATCGCGAATGGTCAACAGAACCTGCTGTCCCTGGATCGTGAGCGAGATGTCGACCGATCTGTTCTGCGTTGCTGGGTCGGCGGCGCCATATTTGATGGCATTTTCGATCAGATTTTCCGCGACCCGCAGCAGTTCGTCGCGATCGCCGGCAACGATGGCTTCCGCCGGCGCCGTCACATTCAAATCGACCTGCCGATCATGCGCCATCGGCGAAAGCGTATCGACGATATGGCGCAAGATGCCCACCATATCGACCGGCGTATCGGGATGGACATGGAGATGCTGCTCGATCCGCGACAGCGACAAGAGATCGTCGACGAGGCGCGACATTCTTTGTGCCTGCTCGCGCATGATGGTGAGGAAGCGCAGACGCGCTTGCGGATCGTCGCGCGCGGGGCCCTGCAGGGTTTCGACGAAGCCAAGCAGCGAGGCGAGTGGCGTTCGCAGCTCATGGCTCGCATTGGCGACAAAATCGACGCGCATGCGTTCGAGCCGGCGCGCTTCGGTCAAATCGCGCAAAGAGAGGATCACGACCGGTTCGAATCCATCCTCGCCGAAAGGCGCGATGCAAACTTCGAACGAGCGTTCGACCGGCACTTTCTCGAGCCAGACCGCCTTTTCGCTTCGGTCGGAGGCGCGCACCCGCGCGACCGAATCGAGCACATCGGGCGACCGCAGACTGCGGGCAAGAAGTTCGTCGCGCTTGAGATTCGGCAGCAACACGCGGGCAGCCGCATTGGCCGAAATGACGCGGTCGTCGGCGCCAATCACGAGGGTTGCATCGGGCAGAGATTCGAGGAGCCCGCTCATGAATGAGCGGTCGCGGCGTCTGATATCCTCATTGATCCGCAGCATTCCCGATGTCCGCCACCGGCCGCCAATATGGCCCTCTGTTGCTTTAAGCGGCTTCTTTCGGATTGCAAGCGGGCGGCAAGTGACGGAGCGTCGCGTCCGGCGCGCGTGGGCCGGCGTTTACCAATCAAATGTCGCGGCCGGGCTCCCACAATGTGTCGCCGCCGAAATGGCGATTGATGCTGCGGGCGGCAACGAACAGAAAATCCGACAGGCGGTTAATGTATTTGAGCGCTGGCTCGCCGACGGGCTCCGCGGCGGCAAGCGCAACCATCAGCCGTTCGGCGCGGCGCACGACGGCGCGCGCCAGATGCAGAGCGGCGGCGGCTTGCGATCCGCCCGGCAGAATGAATGAAGTAAGCCGTTTCAAGTCCGCGTTCAACGTGTCGATTTCGCGCTCGAGGCGATCGACATGCGTCTGCACGATTCGGAGCCGCTCTTTCTCGGCTTCGCCTGGCGGCACGCAGAGATCGGCGCCAAGATCGAAGAGATCGTTCTGGATGCCGACCAAAGCTTCGGCGAGGCCGACGCCCCCCGGGATATCGGAGAGAAAGGCGCGCGCGAGACCGATGCAGCTGTTGGCTTCATCGACCGTGCCATAGACTTCGATGCGCAAATCGTCCTTGCGGCGGCGCTCGCCTGAGCCGAGCGCCGTCGTGCCCTTATCGCCGCTGCGCGTATAGATTTTGTTGAGCGTCACCATGCGATGCCTGGATTAGCTATGGCTGCGGAAGAACAAGACGCCGATGATCAGGAGGATCGCCAGGAATTGCAGGCCGACGCGCCAGCGCATCAGCTTTTGCGAAAGATTGGGGCTGCCGCCGCGTATCATATTCGCAAGGCCCATTAGCAGGACGAAAAAGACGGCGAAAACCGCAACGCCAACCAGCGCATTCGACACTGTGTGCATGAAAATTCTGCCTTGAGCCTGCCCTGCGCAGGCGGTGTTGATCGCTGGGAGCGAACCGAACCTCTAGGTCCCCATCCTGCGCGCCTTCCGGCACAAGTCAATCCAAGGGATTTTGCCAACGAAGCTCCGGCGAAATCGTTCCTGAACCCAAAGCCGCGCGTCGGGCTCAATAACGCCGTAGCAGCCGCTCGAGATAATCCAGCTCTTCCTGCGGCCGCGAGGGATCGGCCAGCCGCCGGCGCAATTCTTCGAGCACGCGTTGCGCCCGTTGCGCAGCCGGCAAGCCCATCGGATCGTAACGGGAATTGGGATTGAAGGCGGAATCGCCGCCCATCGGCCGGCCGAGCGGGTCCGTGCCGCCATCCTGCTCGGCATTGGTCGAATCCTCGTCGCCCTGGCCTTCGCCTTGACCCTGCATCTTTTGCGCGAGTTGCTCGGCGCCCTTGCGCATGCCTTCGAGCGCGCGGCCTTGCGCATCTTCAGCCGCGCTGTTGCCCTTGTCGCCGCCTTGCGACAGACCCTGCTGCGCCTCCTGCATGGCGCGGTCGGCGTCGTCGAGGCCTTGTTCGCCTTGCCCGGCTTCATGCAGCCGCTTCTCCAATTCCTGGAGACGGTCGCGCAGCGCCTGCTGTTCCTGACTCAAGCCTTGCTCGCCCGCGCCTTGCTGACCTTCGCCCTGCTGGCCTTGACCTTGCTGGCCTTCGCCTTGTTGTTCCTGACCTTGTTGACCTTGGTCCTGACCTTGCCCCTGCTGGCCTTGTCCTTGATCGCCCTGTTGCTGTTGATCCTGGCTTTGCTGCGCCTGACGGTGAGTCTTGTCGCGCAGTTGCTGTTGCTCGCGCATCATCTTGTCGAGCTCATTCAGCGCGCGGTTCATTTGCTGGCGTGCTGGATCTTCCTTCTGATGCTGCGCCGTCGCCAGATTGTCGAGCGTGTTCTGTAGCTGCTCCAGCATCTTTTGCGCGTCGGCTTTGTCGCCGGCGCGCGCCATGTCCTGCATCCGGTCGAGCATGGCCTGCAAATCTTTGCGGGAGATCGACTTGGCGTTGTTGGGCCCGTTCTGCTGCTGCTGTTGCGCGTCGCGCTGTTGCTGCTGCTGCTTGGCGAACTCGTTCAGATATTTGTCCATCGCCGCGCGCAGATTCTCAGTGAGCTTGCGAATCTCATCGTCCGGCGCATTGCGTTGCAGGGCATCGCGCAACTGCTGTTCGGCCGCGCGGAGATCGCGTTCGGCATCCGAGAGATCGCCGTTTTCGATCTGCAGCGCCATGCTCCAGAGGAAATCCGACACGGCGATGAGGTCGGTGTCGCTGTTCGCATCCTGCAGCATGCGGGTTGCGACATCGAGGCCGAGATAGACCGCTGTGCTGGTGTCGAACGCTTCGGGCGCAACCATCAGCGCTTCGAGCGCATCCTCGACCCGCTCTCTGTCATCGGGATAAAGAACGAGATCGCGCCTTTGTTCGGCAAGCGCATGCGCGAGGGGTTTGAGAAAATGTTTCTCGGGCAGTGTGATGACAATCGGGTCGCTCTTGCCGTCGTTGCCGCCCTCATCGCTCGCCGTCAGCACCATCTTCACGCGCGCGCCGGCCCAGGGATGGTCGGAAAGATCGGTCGTCATCTCCGTCTCGCCGAGGCCGCCTGGGCCTGGCGGCAGAACGAGAGTAACACGCGGCGGCGGAACGAGAGAGCGCAAATGGCCATTGACGCCTTCGACCTTCGGATCGGTGAAATCGGCAAAGGCGCTGATGACGCCGTAGTCGTCGTCGATCTTGTAGGACAACGTCAGGCTGCCGCGCAGATTGGCACGCGGCACATCGGTCAATTCGATGCTTGGTGGATTGTCGGGGATGACCGAGAGGTCGAAGCGCCCGAGCACCGCGCCGGCATGCTGGATGGTCAGCTGTGCATCACCGCTGAGAACGAGATGATGCTCATGCGGATCGGGGGGCGGCGCGGGTTGGGCCGCAGCATTGTCCTTTTGCGGCGCCTGTTTCGCTTTGGCTGCCGCGGCGACTTTCGCAGCATCGTCGAGACCGCCCGCCGTCTCAAGGTCGACAAGGCCGCCGGAACTGCGGATCGTTATCGTCGATCCGATCGGCACGGAAATCTTTTCAGCGTGATCGACATTCGTGCCGTCGCTCGCCAACTTCAAGAGCACGGGCGCCTTGCCGGTATAGGGCGGCGGATCGACCCAGGCATCGACACGATAGCCGATCTCCTGCCCGCCTGCGCCGCGCCAATCGAAGGCGCTGGCGACACGCGCATATTTTTCGGGACCGGCAATGAAGGCGCTGGCGATCAACGCCACAAGCACGCCGGCGCGCAGCGCATAGCGATCGAAATCGACCATGCGCGGCGATGGCAATCCGGCGCGCAGCTCGCCGACATTGCGCGCCATTCTTTGCAGGTGAATGCGCCACAGCGCCTGCGTCGCGGGATCGGTTCCCACATTGGCGAGCGCATCGTCGAGACTCGAAGCGGGGCGATGCGCGACGCCCGAGGAACGGTCGATCCGGCTCAAGGCCTCTTGGCGCGAAGGCCGTGCGAGGCCGGAAAACGGAAAGAGCGAGGCGATGAAAGCCGCGGCGAAGAGGATGACGCCAATCATGCGCCATAGACCGCCGACTTCGAGCCACAGCCCAGCGAAGGATACGGTGAGGAAAAGGCCGACGATTAGGAGCGGCGGAACGATTGCTCGCCAGAGCTTCTCCCACAAAAGCGCGGCGCGCGCATAAGCAACCAGCCGATCAAGCCGCTCCGCCAGTCCGCGCTTGCGCTCGCTCTTGTTCAAATCGCTCAATCACATCTCCGGGCCCATTTCTTGGGCCGTCCGCCGGTTTGGCCTGCTCTTCTTTGACGGACAGCAGCGCGCAACACGCTCGCCTCGTCTTCATGCCTGTTGGGAAACCTCGGCGGCGAATGGAAATACATCGGCCGGGGCCTGGCAGAAGCGCCCCTGTCCCAGGCCTAAAATAAAGCTTTCGCAGGGCTGCGCCAGCGTCGCTTAGCTATTCAGACGAACCAAGCCGGAATTTTGTCCAGTCCGATTAATTCGTCGTAACTTCCACGCGGCCGGACGATCGAATAGGCGCCGCCTTTAACCAGAACCTCGGGGACGAGAAGACGGGAATTATAGGTCCCGGCCTGGACTGCGCCATAAGCGCCGGCCGACATCACGGCGAGAAGATCGCCTTCCCGCGGCTCCGTCAGCGCGCGTGAGAGAGCGAAATAATCGCCGGTTTCGCAGACGGGGCCGACGACATCGGCAACGATCTTGGACCTGCCCGGCGGCGGGACGGTGATCGGCAGAATCTCGTGATAGGCATCGTAAAGCGTCGGGCGGATAAGATCGTTCATGGCGGCATCGACGATGACGAATGTCTTCGCCTCGCCCTGCTTAACATAAAGCACGCGCGTGACCAGAATGCCGGCATTGCCGACAATGAGACGGCCCGGCTCGAAGATGAACTTGCAGCCGAGATTGCCCAGCCGGCGCTTCACAACCTCCGCGTAGCGCGCCGGATGAAAGACGTCGGCGTCGTCCGCCTCTTGATAGGGAATCCCAAGGCCACCGCCGAGGTCGACATGCTCGATGCGATGCCCGTCGTCCCGCAGCGCAGAGACAAAATCCGCAACAACCGCAAAAGCATTGTCGAAAGGCTCGAGCGTCGTGATCTGCGAGCCGATGTGCATGTCGAGGCCGGTGATCTCGATGGCAGGCAGCGCGGCGGCCTCGCGATAGACCTCGCGCGCGACGGAAATCGGAATGCCGAATTTATTTTCCGCCTTGCCCGTCGCGATCTTCGCATGCGTCTTCGCATCGATGTCGGGATTGACGCGCAAGGCGATGTGCGCCGTCTTTCCGCGCGCCTGAGCCAATTCCGAAAGCGCTCTCAGCTCCGGCTCGGATTCGACATTGAAGCAGAGAATATTTTCGTCGAGCGCATAGGCCATCTCGTTTTTCGTCTTGCCGATGCCCGAGAATGTAATGCGATCTCCTGGAACGCCGGCCGCCCGCGCACGGCGCAACTCGCCTTCCGAGACGACATCCATGCCGGCGCCGAGGCGGGCGAGCGTCATCAGTACAGCCTGATTGGAATTCGCCTTCACCGCATAGCAGACGAGCGTCGGCAAGCCTTCGAACGCACCTTTGAACACGTCGTAATGGCGTGTCAGCGTGGCGGTCGAATAGCAGTAGAATGGCGTTGCAACGGCAGCGGAGAGTTCGACGAGATCAACATCCTCGGCATGCATCACGCCATTTTTCAGGCTGAAATGGTGCATGGACCCATCAATGGAGGAGAGGATCGAGCGGGAAGGATCCCCAGACCGGCGAGACGGGCGCCGGTTTCACCGGCTTTGCCTGACTCGCATTTGGGATTTCGCCTTTTGCAGCATCGGGCGAAGGCGGCGGCGGATTGGCTGTCTGCACGGCGGCCTGGTAATCGGACGCATTGACCCCTTGCGGCGGTCCGCTCAACTGGCTGTCAGGAGCTCCTGCGGGCGGCGGCTCCAAAGGCCCGCGCCGGCCGCAGCCGGCCGCCCCCAGGACGAGCAGCGCCACAAACAGGGCTCCCGCAAGCTTACGAAAAGAGGGGTGAATCACGCAAAAGGGCTCCGGACCGGCGTGTCTTATATAGACGAAGCGCCACGGTGGCGAAAGCGGCGCGCCAGTCCTGGGGCGAAAAGCCGGGGAGTGTGGCCTCAGGCCCTTTTTTCCAGCCAGACTGGCCCAAACCCAGGCCCCTTAGTCGAACAGGGGCATATCCGCTGCGCGAGGCGGCTGCCGTCTCCAAGGCTTCACTAATCCGCTCGTCCGAACGTAATCAAGAGCTTCAGAAATCAATGTGAGTCGGTCAGCCAGACGCTTTTCTGGCCAAAGCTCCAAAGACGAAAGCGAGTATCGGTGAAGACCTCGCACCTTAGTAATTGGGTCAGCACTCAAGTCGACATATTCGACATCAACGGGCTGACCAAAAAACTCCGTATCCAAAAGAAAGCGTTTGTGGATGGTCGCCACCATGCATAACTGGTCATACGTAAGATGATATTCTTTTCGCGGCTGCAAGTAGTATAATTTTACGATCCCGTTTTCGACAAAAAAGAAGGGGATGCGATAGCCAGAATACAGGTCGCGTCCAAAGGAAAACCGCCGTCGCGAGAGATCAAAAACCTGCGTAGTTCGTCCGAAGGCCAGCGGCGCCGCTCTGCCAATGATGTCTGCATTCGCTGTCCGGCCAGCTTTGGTCTTTTCAGAGTCCGCGCCAGCAGTGAGTTGTTTAATGTCGTGCAAGCCGCGATAGGCGGTTTTGACACAACGAATTCCTGACCGATAGTTCCATGGAACTGATGCGGTATCGTAATAAACAAGGAACCAAGAGATAACTTCGTCGCGCGTCGAACCAGCCGCACGCGCAAGATCGGGGACCGCCGGAACGGGCGGAAGACTTGAGCTTGCCATGTCGAACTACCCTGTCATGCTCGGTGAATACTTTCGTCCCCCTCACGAAACCATTCGATTATAAGCGAATCGGGAATAATCATACCCGGTACCGCACGCTTTTCAGCTTCTTTCCACACTGTGTCCCAGGGCGAGCCTTTTTCATGTGTCAAATCTGACAGCGTGAAAGGATGAAATTGAGAGTAGTAGTCGAAGATACGTTCGAGAAATCTGACCGTTTCCGCCTCTAGTCTGAAGGCCGTCTCGCAAAATTCGCATTTGACCGCATCGAGAGATACGAGTTTAGACGATATCGGGCGCGACCCGTTGGCTTTCAATTGCTCATACACAACCCGATTGACCGGCCCGTACTTCCAAGCCTCGAAAGGTTGTGCAACCAGAGGCTCGTTATATTTTACGAGATGCCACGCGTGGGCGAAGTACAGCACCTTTAGCAATGTCATAGCGGTAATCGGCCGCCCAGTTAGCGCGGCTCGATCCAAGAAAAAATTAGCGATTCCTCGTGCGTCGTGCATCTTGCTAGCATTAGAACATAAAGAGAACGAAGTCTAGGTTTCCGACCTTACAATCACTGGCTCAAGGGAACGGGAAAAATGCTCGACGATCCCTTATTCCCGCCCCAAAAGTGCCAGCCAGCGGCGCGCCTGGGCTTCGACATTCTCCGGGGCCGTGCCGCCATAGCTCGTCCGGCTTTTCACCGAATTTTCGACGCCGAGAACGGCAAAAACCTCTTGGGCGAGCCGAGGCTCGACCGCCTGCATCTCCTCGAGGCTCAAATCTTCAAGATTGACCCCCTTGGACGCGGCAAGCGCCACCAGCCGCCCGGTCACATGATGTGCGTCGCGGAAGGGCATGTTGAGCGTGCGGACAAGCCAATCGGCGAGATCCGTCGCTGTCGTATAGCCCGCGGCCGCCGCGGCCTTCATCCGCGCTTGATCGGGCTCAAAATCCCGCACCATCCCGGTCATGGCGACAAGACAAAGCGCCAGATTTTCGAGCGCGTCGAATGTGCCTTCCTTGTCTTCCTGCATGTCCTTGGAATAGGCGAGCGGCAGACCCTTCATCACGATCAAAAGTGCCGCGAGCGCGCCAATGATGCGGCCGGATTTGCCGCGCACGAGTTCGGCGGCATCCGGATTGCGCTTCTGCGGCATGATCGAAGAGCCGGTCGAAAAGCTATCGGAAAGACGCAGAAAGCCGAATTGCGGCGTCGCCCAGATGACGATCTCCTCGGCAAAGCGCGACAGATGCACCGCGCAGATCGAGGCGCAGGCGAGCGTTTCAAGAACGAAATCGCGATCGGAGACACTATCGAGCGAATTGGCAGTCGGCCGTTCGAACCCGAGCGCCGTCGCTGTCGCCGCGCGATCGATCGGAAACGACGTGCCGGCGAGCGCGCCGGCGCCGAGCGGACATTCGTTGAGCCGCGCCCGCGCATCCTTCAAGCGCGAACGATCGCGCCCGAACATCTCGACATAGGCCATCAGATGATGACCGAAGGTGACGGGTTGCGCCGGCTGAAGATGCGTGAAGCCGGGCATGATTGTCGCGGCATGGACAAGCGCTTTCTCGGCGAGCGCGATTTGCAGCGCCTCGATCTGCTTATCGAGCACGTCGAGCGTGGCGCGGATATAGAGTTTGAAATCGAGCGCGACCTGATCGTTGCGCGAGCGCGCCGTGTGCAGCCGGCCCGCTGCGGGCCCGATCAGCTCGCCGAGCCGCGACTCGATATTCATGTGAATGTCTTCGAGCGCGCGGGAGAAGGTGAAATTGCCCTTCTCGATTTCGCCACGGATGTTAATTAACGCCTCGCTGATCGCTTGAGCGTCGGCTTCCGCGATGATTCCCGTCTTTGCCAGCATGGCGACGTGCGCGAGCGAGCCCGCTATATCGGAATCGGCGAGCTTGCGGTCGAAGTCGATCGAGGCGTTAATCTCCTCCATCACCTCGTCGGGACCGGTCTCGAAGCGGCCGCCCCACATTTTGTTGCTCATCGTCTCAGGCTTTCGCGGTAACGCCGACCGATAGGACCAAGCTGGAATGGAAGAAAAGGAACCTGCCGAGCCGAGCGAAGCATCCGGCTGGATGCCCTTCCCGGCGCCTCTGATTCCCATTGTCTTGGTCGTCGGGGCGGTGGCGTTTCTATACGCCACTGGGGCCATCCATCGCAATGAAGCTCAGGCGCCTCAGGCAGAAACATGCACCGCCGCGCGCGACGTCGCCGCGCGTCTGAAGCCGCTGGTGCAAGGCGAAGTCGCCGCCTTGGCGATCGCCTCAGAGCCGCAGCCGATGCCCGAACTCACCTTCTCCGGACCTGACGGCAAGAGCGTCAAGCTTTCCGATTTCCACGGCCGCGACATTCTTCTCAATCTCTGGGCGACCTGGTGCATTCCCTGCCGAAAGGAAATGCCGGCGCTCGATCGGCTGCAAGGCGAGCGCGGCGGACCGGACTTCCAGGTTGTCGCGGTCAATATCGACACAGCGAAACTCGACCGGCCGAAGGCCTTTTTGAATGAGATCGGCGTCAAGAATCTCACCTTCTATGCCGACAGCAAGGCCGATGTGTTCGAGACTTTGAAGCAGAGCGGAAAAGTACTGGGCCTGCCGACGAGCATTCTCGTCGGCAAGGACGGATGCGCGCTTGGCGTCATGGCCGGTCCCGCGCAATGGGACAGCAAGGACGCGGTCGCGCTCATCAACGCAGCCAAAGGATAGCTTCGTCTTTCAATTATCCGCGCTGCTGAATGGCCGAGACCATCCAGCCTTGCGGGCCTGAGCCCGCGGCACGGACGAAGGTCCAGAGTTCAGTCACTTCTTCGGGCACTGTCGGATTGCCGGAGACGATCCGGCCCGAGGCGTGATCGACCATCGTGTCGATGAGCGAATAGAGCAAAGCGACGGTCGCATATTCAGCGCCGCCTTCGCGCCAAGCCTCCGCGAGATCGCCCTTGAGCAGCCGCGTGCCCGTGATGCGATTGACGACGCCGCGGCGCTGATTGCCGGCAAGTTCCTCGCTGAAATAGCCGACCATTTCCGGCGTCGCGAGACTGCGCAGACGATTGAGATCCTCGTCGCTGAACGCGGACTGCACATCACTGAGCCGGCGCTCGAAGGCCGTATAGTCTTCAGGCTCCAAAGTGAGCGGCGGCCCCGAGGCCATGCCGCCGTAGCTGCCGGGCTGCGGACCCGCGCCGACATAGGCCGATCCAGAAGGGGCGCCGTAATAGGCCGGCTGGCCGCCGCGAAAAAAATTCATCGCGAAGCGGATCAGAAGATAGATGAGGCCGAGCTGCAGCAGCAGGCCGAGGAACGACCCGCCGCCACCGCCGAGGCCGCCGAAGAATCCGTGCCCGAACAGCAGGCCGAAAAGGCTCGCGCCCAGGAATCCACCGATGAGGCCGCGGCCAAACCCGCCGCCGAAAAAGCTCGGCCGGTTGAACCCGGAACCGTAGCCATAGCCCTGCCCGTAATTGCCGTACGGCGTCGTCGAGCGTTGGATGGGCGCCGCGTTCCACGGCGACGTCGAGGTGATCGGCGGCGACGTATAGGTGCGGTAGCCGCGGCTGCCCATGGAAAATCCGCGACCGGCGCGGGCGAAAGCGTCGCCCGCCATGCCGAGGCTCAGCAATGCGGCAAGGGCCAAAATCAGCGTTTTCGAACGGAAGGACATGAGTTGATCCTGCATAACCGGGCACGCGCCCGACGGGCTTCATATGGGAAGGGCCAAGGCGATCCGCCAAGAGGGGCTCCTTTTGGCTCCGGCATGGCAAGCGGGCACCGAAACGACTAAAACGGCTCTATGATTCATAAACATCCCTTCTTCAGCCACGGCCCGATCGGCTATGCGCGGCGCGGTTACCACCATGGACGGTTGAAAGATGCGCTGATCGAAGCGGCCCGGGCTCTGATCGCCGAACATGGCGCGTCCGGCTTTACGCTCGCCGAAGCGGCAAAGCGGGTCGGCGTCACCGGCGCCGCTCCTTATCGGCATTTCGCCGACCGAAACGAGCTGATCGGCGAACTCGCCCGCCGCGGCTTCGAGCTTTTTGGCGACAGCCTCGCCGGCGCCTGGGACGAGGGAAAGCCTGACGCGCGCGTCGCGCTCAGACGCATGGGCCGCGCCTATCTCGCCTTTGCCCGCGCTGAGCCTGGGCTCTATTCGGCGATGTTCAATGAAGTGAAAAATTTGCCGGCGCCCGCGCATGCCGTCGCCGCCAAAGCCTTCGACGGCTTGGGTCGCGCCGCAGCCGCCGTGCTCGGCGGCGCCAATGTCACCCCCGCCGATGTGCGCCGCCTCGCGTTTGAAATCTGGGCACTTGCCCATGGCACGGCGATGCTCGCCGTCGCGGGCCATCTTGATCCGGCGCGCGGCGATGATCCCTCTCTCATCTTGGATCAAGGCGCCGAAGCGCTGATCGAGACCGCACTCAAGCGTGCCCACGCTTAAGTTCGCCCCGCCCTTTTTTCCCCGACCCTCGACAAAAGCGGCATGTTAATGTAACATACTTTTACATTGTGGCCGCCAAAGGCCGCACTGGAGGATGAAAATGAGCGTCTATTCAGACTCTTACAGGCAGAACGGCGGCCCCAATGGCGCCCCGGGCTGCGGCGTCGGCTGGAAGCCGATCGAGATCGTCGCGATGGTTCTCGGCTTCGTCGTCTTCTGGCCGATCGGGCTTGCGATCCTCTTCGCCAAGATGTGGCAGAGGAAGAGCGCCTATTCGGGCGACATTCCGAGTTTTCTGGAGGCCAAGTTCCGCGAGAAGTGGGGCGAGTCCTGGCAGCAAAAATGGGAGGCGAAGATGGGCCGGCATTGGGCATGCGGCGGCAGAGCCGATTTCGGCGCACGCTCTTGGGGCGCGCGCTCCTCGGGCAATCTCGCCTTCGACGAATGGCGCGAGGCTGAACTCGCCCGGCTTGAAGAAGAGCGCCAGAAGCTCGTCGCCGCCGAGCGCGAATTCGCCAGCTATATGGAAAATCTCCGCCGCGCCAAGGATCGAGAAGAGTTCGATCGCTTCATGTCGGCGCGCCGCAATGGCAGCGACACCAATCCGCCGCAGCCGACGGCGTAATCATTCGACGGCCGGCGGACCTCCCGTCGGCCGTCTTTTCAATCGATGGGAGCGCCGCGCAGGCGCTTGGTTTCGCCGCGTTTGATCTTCTTGTCGACGCGGCGCCTTTGCGAGGCACGCGACGGCTTCGTTGCGATCCGCCGCTTCTGCCACTCCGCGGCTTTGACGATGAGCGCGCGCAATCGTTCGAGCGCGTCGGCGCGATTGCGGTCTTGCGAACGGAAGCGCTGCGCGGTGAGCACGAGCACGCCGTCGAGCGTCAGCCGGCTGCCGGCCAATCTTTCGAGACGCGACTTCACATAATCGTCGAGCGACGGCGAAGCGCGCACATCGAAGCGCAATTGCACCGCCGTCTCGACCTTGTTGACATTCTGGCCGCCCGGCCCCGAGGCGCGGAGAAACGAGACGGCGATCTCGCTTTCTTCAATCGAAAGGCCTGGGGCTATCGCAAACCTCGGCATCGGCCACCCACGTCCATCAATCCGCTAACCAATCGGCACGTCACGAGCCCAGGCCGAAACGTTAACCTCGTTATTTTAACGGCACTTAACACATTTCGCACAATTTTAGCGGATGGCGCGTCGCGTTCTGCCATTGGCCGTTTGCGCGGCCCCACTCGTTCTGCTCGCGGGTTGCTCGGACTTTGGGCAGGCGCGGCGGCCTGCCTGGCGGACCCAGGCCGAGGACGCATGCATGGCGCAGCACCTCGTTCAGCCTTCGGCCTATATTCAACCGGCGCCGCCGATCGACGGACCCGGCATCTGCGGGCTGACGCAGCCTTTCAAAGTGACGGCGCTCCTCGACGGCGAAGTGTCTTTCGACAGCGCTTATATGCTCGATTGCCCTATGATCGCGGCGCTGAACAATTGGGTGCGCGATGTCGTCGAGCCCGCCGCGCAAGCGCGCTTCGGTGCGCGCGTCGTCGAGATCATGAGCTTCGGCACCTATAGCTGCCGCGGCATCAACGGCATGGCTGGCGCGCGGCTTTCCGAACATGCCTTCGGCAATGCCATCGACATCAGCGGCTTTCGCTTGTCAGACGGGCGCGTGATCACCGTTGTGCGCGACTGGTTCCACGGCGATCCCGCTTCGGAGGCTTTTCTGCGCGATGTGCACGGCGGCGCCTGTTCGACATTCACGACAGTGCTTGGGCCCGGCTACAATATTTTTCACTACAACCACATTCATGTCGATCTCGCGATGCGCGGCGATACATCGACTGGGCTGCGCCGCGTCTGCCGGCCTGAGATCGAGACGATCCCGGTCAACGATCATCCGCCGGACGGTTTGCCGGAGCCGCCGCCGCTCGATGACGATCTCGATATTTCGCAGGCTGGCGCCGCGAACGCGCAGGCGCTCGCTCTGCATGCGCCGGGCGGCGATATCGACGCCGCGGTCCCGGCGCCAGTCGTCGCCCAGGCCTATCATGCGGCACCGCCCGTACCTGGCTCAGCTTATCGGCCGTATCAGCAAGGCGCGGCCGGCGCGGATTATCAGCCGTATCAACCGCAACAGTCTTATCGGCCGCAGCAATCGGCGCGCAGTTCCTATTATCAGCCGTATCAGTCTGATCAGACACAACAGCCAGCGCCGGGTGCGGACTATCGGCCTTATCAGCCGCAGCGCGCGGCCGATTACGATCAACGGCCTGCTAATTACAATTACAATCCCGCCCCGCGCAGCGCGACGGCGCGCGACGATGCAAACCCGGCGCCGGAAGGCCGGCCGGCGGATTGGGATCTTTCGTCTTCAGATTTGAGATAGACGCTCGAAAGCAGCAGCGCATCGGAGGCTCCGACGCGCTGCGCGTTTCTTCAGCGGATCAATAATAGACGCTGTTCGGCGGCGGCGCGCCGAAGGCGCTGCCGACCACATAGAACGGGAACTCGGCAATCTGCCCCGCGACGTGGATGGGAACGCCAATGACCACGAGCGGCGAATTGCCTTCGTAGGGGAACACAGAACCGGCAACCCGGAACGGCAGGCCGACGACGGTTGCGGCGACGGCATTGGGGCCCGTGACGATCGCGGCCTGTCCGCTATAGGGATCGGGAGCTTCGCGATACCTGCCGCGCACGGTCAGAGGCTCGTCATTGTTGTAGACGACGTGATGATAATGATGGTGCCAGTGATGGTGGACGTCTGCCGCTGCCGGCAGAGCGAACACGGCACCAACCAATGCGCCCATCGCAATGGGTGCGAGCTTCATGACTTTCGAACGCATGCTGTATTTCCCCTCATGTCCTCGTTCATCTCGCCCATATAGAGATGAAATAAGGACATTAGGAGGCGCACTCAGCGCAGCCTCTGCCGCGCCAAGTCAAATCTTTCGTCATCGCGGCAGGATTTGAGCCGAAGAGTCTTCAACTCTTCGGCATCGCGCACGCTAACCTTGCGCTTCGTTGACCTCGGACTTCTCTTTGCCTTCGAGGTCTTCGCCCGTCTGCTGATCGACGACACGCATCGAGAGCCGCACCTTGCCGCGATCGTCGAAGCCCAAGAGCTTCACTTTCACCTTGTCGCCTTCTTTCACCACATCGCTTGTCTTGGCGACGCGGCCCTTGGCGAGCTGCGAAATATGGACGAGGCCGTCCTTCGAGCCGAAGAAGTTCACGAAAGCTCCGAAGTCGACGACCTTGACGACCGTGCCGTCGTAGATGTGGCCGACTTCCGGCTCGCTCGCGATCGACTTGATCCAGTTGATCGCCGCCTTGATCGAATTGGCGTCGGACGACGCGATCTTCACCGTGCCGTCGTCTTCGATATTGATCTTGGCGCCGGTCTTCTCGACGATTTCGCGGATCACCTTGCCGCCCGTGCCGATCACTTCGCGGATCTTGTCGGTCGGAATTTTCATCGTCTCGATGCGCGGCGCGAATTCGCCGAGTTCTGCGCGCGCGCTCGTCAAGGCTTTCGCCATCTCGTGGAGAATATGCAGCCGCCCGTCCTTGGCCTGGCCGAGGGCGACGCGCATGATCTCTTCATTGATGCCGGTAATCTTGATGTCCATCTGCAGAGAGGTGACGCCCTCTTCGGTGCCGGCGACTTTGAAATCCATGTCGCCGAGATGGTCTTCATCGCCCAGAATGTCGGAGAGCACCGCATAGCGCGTGCCTTCGAGGATGAGACCCATGGCAATGCCGGCCGTTGGCCGCTTCAGCGGCACGCCGGCATCCATCAGCGCAAGCGAAGAGCCGCAGACAGTCGCCATCGAGGACGAGCCGTTCGATTCGGTAATCTCCGAGACGACGCGGATCGTGTAGGGGAATTCCGCAGCTGTCGGCAGCATCGGACGAATCGCGCGCCAGGCGAGCTTGCCATGGCCAATTTCGCGCCGGCCGGGCGAACCCATGCGGCCCGTCTCCCCGACAGAGTAAGGCGGGAAATTATAATGGAGCAGGAAGCGCTCCTTATAAGTGCCGTCGAGGCTGTCGATATATTGCTCGTCTTCGCCCGTGCCGAGCGTCGCGACGACAAGCGCCTGCGTTTCGCCGCGGGTGAAGAGCGCCGAACCGTGGGTTCGCGGAAGAACCCCGACTTGCGCGACGATGGGCCGGACCGTCTTCAAATCGCGGCCGTCGATGCGTGTGCCCGTATCGAGAACATTCAAGCGCACCACTTTCGCCTGCAGATCGTGGAACACATGGCCGATTTCTTCGCGCGAGAAGCGCGGCTCTTGTCCTTCGGGGAAGAGCGTGCCCATGACTTTCGCCTTGACCGCATCGACCGCATCATAGCGCTGCTGCTTCGCGGTGATCTTATAGGCTTGGCGCAATTCGGCTTCGGCGATGTCGCTCACCGCCTTTTCAGCCGCGCTGTGATCGGCAACGGCGAGGTCGCGCGGCTCCTTGGCCGCTTTTTCAGCGAGCCGGATGATGGCATTGATCACCGGCTGGAAGCCACGGTGGCCGGTCATCACGGCTTCGAGCATGGTCGCTTCGGAAAGCTCCTTCGCTTCCGATTCGACCATCAGCACGGCATCGCCCGTGCCGGCGACGACGAGATCGAGGCTCGAGTCCTTCATCTCTTCGAGCGTCGGATTGACCTTTAACGCGCCATTGATGTAGCCGACGCGCGCCGCGCCGACCGGGCCCATGAAGGGAATGCCTGAAAGCGTCAGCGCCGCGGAACTCGCGACCAAGGCGAGGATGTCGGAATCATTTTCGAGATCGTAGGACAGGACCGTCGCGATCACCTGCGTGTCGTTGCGATAGCCCTCGGGGAAGAGCGGCCGGATCGGGCGATCGATCAGACGCGACGTCAGCGTCTCACGTTCCGTCGGGCGCCCTTCGCGCTTGAAATAACCGCCGGGAATGCGGCCGGAGGCGAAAGCCTTTTCCTGATAATTGACGGTGAGGGGGAAAAAATCGACGCCTGGTTTCGGCGTTTTTGTCGAGACGACGGTGGCGAGCACGGTCGTCTCTCCATAGGTCGCGAGCACGGCGCCATCGGCCTGGCGGGCAACGCGTCCGGTTTCGAGCACGAGCTTGCGCCCGGCCCAGTTGAGCTCTTCGCGGTGGATTTCGAACATCAAGTCTGGTCTTTCTCTGGAAGACGGCAAGGTCTTGAGCCATGAGCAAGACGGCGAGAGGCTGCGGGCGCAAGGCTTTGAGAAGCATGTCGCGGCAGCATCCGGCGATCCTGCCATGGCTGGCTTTGCCGGGGCGCGGCCGATGGCCCATGCCATCGCGCCGCAGCGGGAACAGTAGGCTCCCGAATTCACATATTAGAGCGCGTTTTCGCGCCAATGAAAATCGCCCATCCACGCAATTCTGCGGACGAGCGCACTTTGTCGAAGGCGGCGCGCCCAGCTGGGGCGCTGCCGCTCTTTGCATTTAGCGCCGGATTCCAAGCCGCTCAATCAGCGTCTTGTAGCGGTTTTCGTCCATCCGCTTGACGTAATCGAGCAATTGCCGGCGCTGCGAGACGAGCTTCAACAGCCCACGGCGTGAATGGTTGTCCTTGATATGGGTCTTGAAATGCTCGGTGAGATAGGCGATCCGCTCGGTCAGGATCGCGACCTGCACTTCGGGCGAACCCGTATCGCCGGATTTCAGCGCATAGTCTTTGATGAGCGCTTGCTTGCGCTCGGCGGTAAGCGACATCGTCAGTCCTTTCAAAGGGAAAGCCTCCGCCCACGGCCAAGCCGGGATGTCGTCCAGCAGGGTTTTGGGAGGAGCGTGCCCGCCACTGGCGGGCGAAGCGGGGTTTATACAGGAAAATCGGGGGATGGGAAGGCCAAACCGGCCCCGCTCCCGGGAGAGGCTCCTGACGGACTAACCCCTTAACCGCGCCCGAAGAGCCCTCGCCTTCGGCGCCACCTCCTGGCGCATGAAATGGCCGAGCGCCACGAATTCAGCAAAGCGCGTGCTGCGCAGCCGGAGCGGCGTCTTGCGCAGCGCTTTCTCGACCCGCTGCCAGAGGATCATGGCATGCGCGGGCGCTGCGAGCGCCGTCTGATGGGCAACAGCTTCATCGTAGCCCAAGAGATTTTCGCCGAGATCCGCCCAGGCCTCGTCAACCGGTGTCGTCGAGCCGCCGAACGACAACGGCGCCACATTCGGCTCAGCCAGCGGCTCGATCGCATCGGCGCGGTTGAAGCGTCGTAGCGTTCCTGAGGAGCGGAAGGCCAGGAGATGCAGCCACTCATGCAGCAGTGTGAGGCCGAGCATCTGGCCGAGGCGGCGATCTGGCAGATAAAGAACGATGAGGCCGCTTGTCGTCGCATTACCGAGAAGAAAAACCTCCTTCCCCGCAACTTTGCGCGCCCAAGGTTCGAGAAAGGACGGCTCATCGCTCAAATGGAGTCGATAGACGAGGCGAATGTCCGGCAGTTCGCGGAGGAGTGCCAGCGCTTCCGGCGCGCCGATCCGTTGAAAGTGGGTCGGCTCGTCCATAATCTCGATTTGCGTGTTGCATAGGGCGACACGATAGACGCGCACCAGGCCCTCGTGCCGTAGCGGAGCGTCGCGCCGGTAGGTCTTGAAATTGGCATAGGGCGCAGCGTCGGGTGGGCGGCTGAAGAGCGTGATCGCGTGGCAATCGACGCGCAAAAATCCTGACGGGGTCAGCGAAGTGGGCCAACGGATGCGGCGCGGACCGATCTTGCCGCCGACGCGCGGCAGATCGCGATTGAGAAATATCTGCCCGAGCAGCGCGACATAGACCAGAATAATGAGAGCTTCAGGGCCATCCACCAAAATCTGCGCCGCGACGTTGCTCATCGGCGCCGGCTATTCATTGCGACTGGTCTCGCAATAGGCGACCCAACTCCTTCGGATCGCGCAGCTCCGCCAAACGATAAACATCGAAATTGGTGTCGCGATAGGCTTTGGCCATCGTTTCCCACGCCAATGATTCCTTGTCGCACGAGCAACCCATGCCGACCAGCCAATCCATGGCCGAGACGGCATCCGACACCTGTTCAGCGATATCGGCATAAGGCTTCGATTGCGGTGTAGCGAGCACGAGCAGCCCGACGCGGTTGAGAAGCAGGCGCCGCGCCTTGTCACAGAGGGACGGCGTCGGCGTTAGGTCGAACGCTGCCAAAAATCCAAGCGGAAAATCGCCGCGATCGAGCATTATTTCAGCATCGCTCTGCCGCCGCCCGAGCTTGCGAATACGGTAGACCAACTCGTCTTGCTTCAGATCGTTCCGTGTCGCGAGAAAGGGCGTCCATGCCCACAGCGGCGCATCGGGGGCAAGCTTGGCGAGATCGGCATCATATTTCTGCTGAGCTGCGGCCTCGCGAGCCTCGGCGGCCTCGCGGCTTTGGTTCAAAGGCCAATAGGACAGAGAGATCGCAACAACGGCGCTCCACAAAACGAGCGCGGCTAGGCGCGCGGGCTTCGCCTCTAAACGCGGGAGCGTGACGCAATAGCCGATGATGAGCGGCGGAATGAGCGCAGGGATTACGATCGGCCAGAGATAAGGCGGGACATCCGGCTCCGCCAAGAGACCGATGGTCATCAGCGCAACGACGCCAGAGGCGGGAATGAGAAGATAGGCGGCGAGCGCGGCGAGAGTCTCAATCCCAACTTTAACGAAGGTGAGGATGGCGACCGCGGCCAGCAACACCCAAAGAAAAATAAGCTCGATTGCGGCATAGGCTTGCGCCAGCCCATTGCCCGCCGCATCGCTGCCGGTGAGATTGGCGAGCGTTGTCAGCGTCAGCAGCCAGACGAGAATTGCGAGCGCGCTCAGCCCCAGGGCGACAGCCAGAGCCGCACTCAAAGTTTGGGAAGATTGGTCGCCGGCTATCTGACAATTCCTTCGTCTTGCAAAGGATGCAGTTTAGCAGCTTGCAAGCGGCGCAGCGATGGCGCCGCCCCGCCCTATTCGTCGGTCAATTTGATCGCGGCGGAAAATTCCGCCTCTGGGATCGGCGGGATGAATTTGACGGCAAAGCCGATCTCGAACCCGCGCGTGACTTCCGCCGTGTAGCGCGCGGGGCCGCCGAAGCAGATCGTCGCGCCGACCGGCGGAACGATCGCCGCTTTTATCAGCGCGTCGGCCTGCGAGATGTTGATGAGCCACCCTTTTCTGACGACTCCCATCCGGTCGGTGAAGCGGCAATTCTTGTTGGCCGGTTCGATGCGCGTGATGCTCGGCTTCGTGCCGCCCGAGCCGTCATCAAGTCCGATGTTGCGCAACGTCGTCGCCAAAAGCGCCAGCCGCTTGCTCAACATGTGCTTATATTCGCCATCGACCGCAATCTGGAATCCTTCCGGATATTGCGACGTCAGCGCGCCATGAAATTCGCCAACGCGATCGAGATCAACATTCATAACGGAACCCATCGGCAGGTCGTCCGGCAATTTGAACCGATAGCCGCCCGTGCCGAGGTCGTAGATGAAGCTGACCGATTCCGAACTGATCTTTTTGGTCTTGCAGGCGGTCGAGCGGCCGTTGGGCAGAATGCAATGCCCCGGCAGTTGGATTTCGATCGGCAGACCGTAATGATAGAGTGAACTCCCGTCATCTTCATCGCCGACCACGAAGGACCGGGCGGAATGTCGTCTCTCCCCCGGTGAGTCCTTGGCAAGGGCCCAGATCTGATAGCGACGCACCGGCTGTCTGTTCATTAACGAGTCCTTAAGCAAGGTCGCACCGCCGATGTTGTGTCGCGTCGACCACGCCGGGGAGTTCCACTTCCCGGAGTTGTCGTGCGAGCATAGGTGGGAAAAGTTGATAGAACATTCTGCAAATGGGAATCAGCGCGGCCTCTTTCGGCTAACGCGAACGGTTTCATTTAGGAGAGTCTGACCGATGCGGCTTGCCGCTGGCTGATCTCAAAACGGCAAGTTGAAAACGCGGCCCGGGACCAGTTCGCCGTGCTCGACGGCGCCCACGGCGATGACCACCCCCCCGCAAGAGGCGAAGGCGGCGCCCTCGAGCGGCGCATCGCGGCCGCGCAACAGAATCGATTGGCCGCGCCGCAGACGCGCGGCCGATTCGCGATCGACCGGAATTTGCGGAATCTCTCTTAGTCCCGCCTCGACCTTGCGGAGCGCCTTCTCCGGCATCTCCGTCAGCGCAGCCAGCGTGAGGGCATCGGCTTCGCTGAACGGCCCAACGCGGGTGCGCCGCAGCGCCGAGACATGCCCATAGCAGCCGAGCGCGCGGCCGAGATCGCGCGCGATGGCGCGCACATAGGTGCCCTTGCCGCAGCGCGCCTCAAAGATCGCGTGATCGGGCTCTGAAGCGACCATGTCGAGCGAATAGATCGTCACCGCGCGCGGTGCGAGATCGGGCGTCTCACCGTCGCGCGCAATGTCATAGGCGCGCTCGCCGGCGACCTTGATCGCCGAGAAGATAGGCGGCCGCTGTAAAATCGTGCCGGTGAATTGTGGAAGCGCCGCCAAGATCGCCTCGGCGGTTGGGCGCCGGTCGGATGTCGCGATCACCTTTCCGTCGGCATCGTCGGAATCGGTTTCCACTCCCCAGCGAATCGTGAAGCGATAGGTTTTCTCACCGTCTTGAACGAAAGGCACGGTCTTTGTCGCCTCGCCGAAGGCGATCGGCAGAATGCCCGAGGCGAGCGGGTCGAGCGTGCCCGCATGGCCCGCCTTCTTGGCATTGAACAGGCGCTTGACCTTCGACACGGCATTCGTCGAAGCCATGCCGACAGATTTGTCGAGAACGACCCAGCCGTTGACCTCTGTCCGCGTCGAGCGGGGGGCGTTCATCCGTCCTTTTCCAGTTCCGCTGCGTCTGGGGGGCTCACAAGATCGCGCTTGACCTCGGGACGCTCGAAGAGCGCATCGATCTTCGATCCGTAATCGAAGCTTTGATCGGATTTGAAGCGAAGCTCGGGCGCGAATTTGAGATTGATGCGATGCGCAATCTCGCCGCGAATGAATTTCCGGTTTTTTTCGAGCGCTTCGATCACGTCTTTCGCGTCCTTGCCGCCGAGCGGCATAACGTAGATCGTGGCGAGCTTGAGATCGGGGCTCATGCGCACGTCGAGGACGGTGACGACATGACCTTGCAAGACCGGGTCCATCACGGCGCCGCGGGTCAGAAGATCGGAGAGATTATGGCGGATCAATTCGCCGACGCGCAACATGCGCTGCGACGGCTCGCCGCCTTGTTGATGAACTCTGGACATGGAGGTTATGACTTCTTGCGTTGTCGCGCTAGGCCGACCACTGAACGTCATTGCGAGCGGAGCTTCGGCGCTCACGCGCCTCGCAATGACGGATGCTCGCGTTACAGGGACCGCTTGATCTCCTGCACATTGTAACATTCGATGACATCGCCGGGACGCATGTCTTGATAGTTCTCGAATGCCATACCGCATTCCTGGCCGGCGACGACTTCCTTCACCTCGTCCTTGAAGCGCTTGAGCGTCGAGAGCTTGCCTTCGTGCACGACCACTTCTTCGCGGATGAGGCGGACATTGGCGCCACGCTGCACCACGCCATCGGTGACGCGGCAGCCGGCGACCTTGCCGACCTTGGAAATGTTGAACACTTCCAGGATCTGGGCATTGCCGAGCATCTCTTCGCGCAAGGTCGGCGCGAGCAGGCCCGACATGGCCGCTTTCACATCATCGACGAGATTGTAGATAATATTGTAGTAGCGGATTTCGATGCCGACCTGTTCGGCCAAGGCCCGCGCTTCCTTGTGCGCGCGAACATTGAAGCCGATGATGACGGCGCCAGATGCCGCCGCCAATGTCACATCGCTCTCGGTGATGCC
>Ga0181536_10000012_pt1 | contig 234899 bp, 188 predicted proteins | sample PEATcosm2014_Bin_41_FD_121105 | JGI IMG/M metagenome (GOLD analysis project Ga0181536, IMG submission 121105) | Peatland microbial communities from MTU Mesocosm Facility, Houghton, MI, USA - PEATcosm2014_Bin17_60_metaG | ecosystem: Environmental > Terrestrial > Soil > Wetlands > Peat | place... | reverse complement strand
CTCCGCACGGCTACAACTACGCTTCGACAACGCAGTTATGCCATGAAATGACGGCCTTTCCAACACTTTTCCTGTCTATCGTCACCGCAATCAGCAATGAACCTGTGAGAAATGCGGGCTAGGGTGTATCGACATATACGAGCGGCAGCGACGGGAGCCATTTTTTTTCAGTTCGAGGAAAGAGGAGCGACGGATACTCGGGCCCCCGCGGACGGGTCTTTGTCCGTGGGGTGAATATCGGGCGTCTCCTAGCGACGATTGATGACGAAATGAGGGGAAATGGCCCCGTCCCTTCGGGTTGCGGAGAAAATCCGGCCATACTTTGTTGTCGTCCTCGACGGTGGACCTGCCACAGCCTTCGGACTCCGCCTCGTGTGGCCGGATTTTCGCTCGCAACGCTGTCCGTCTGTATATGTCGATACACCCTAGGCTCCCCTCCATTTAAACTGGTTCTGTGAAGATCGCTCTCGCCCAGATCGATCCTACGGTCGGGGATTTTACCGGCAATCTCGAGAAAATTCTGGCCGCCAGCCATCGCGCCGCCGATTCAGGCGCGCGGCTTACCGTCTTCTCCGAGCTCGCCATCTGCGGCTATCCGCCCGCCGATTTCGTTGAAAAACCCAGCTTCCTCGCTCGCTGCCGCGCCGCAGTCGAAGACCTCGCCGCCGCTACGCGCGATCTGCCCACCGCCGTCCTTGCTGGCGTCGCTCTGCCCGCCGGTGGCCAGGATGGCAAGCCGGCCTTCAACGCCGCCGTCCTTCTAGACCGCGGCCAACTGCTCCTCGAGCAACACAAGCGGCTCCTGCCCTTCTACGATGTCTTCGACGAGCAGCGCTACTTCTCCCCATCCGGGCCCCAGAAGGTCATCGACTTCGAAGGCCTTCGTCTCGCTGTTTCTATCTGCGAAGACGCCTGGAACGACAAGAATTTCTGGCGCCGCCGCCTCTACACCATCGATCCCATGGAAGAGCTCGTGCGCCAGAATCCTTCGCTTCACATCAACCTCTCTTCCTCGCCCTTCTGGCACAACAAGCGCGCCGTTCGCCGCGAGATGCTCGCCGCCATCGCCCGCCGCGACGCCATCCCGGTGCTGATGTGCAACCAGGTCGGCGGCGACGACAGCCTTATCTTCGACGGCTCCTCTCTGGCCCTCAATGCGCGTGGCGAACTCATCGCGCAGGCCGCCTCGTTCCAAGAGGACCTTGTTGTTGTTGACCCCTTCAACGCTTCACCCGTTCCGCTTCCCGAAGACGACGAGACCGAGGCGGCCTATCGCGCCCTCGTGCTCGGCACGCGCGATTACGTCCGCAAGTGCGGCTTTCGCAAAGTGATCGTCGGCCTCAGCGGCGGCATCGACTCTGCCCTGGTCGCGGCCATCGCCACTGAAGCTCTCGGCGCGGAAAACGTGATCGGTATCGGCATGCCCAGCCCCTACTCCTCTTCAGGCTCCATCGACGACAGCCGCCAGTTGGCCTCGAACCTCGGCATTCGCTTCGAGGCAATTTCCATCAGCGAGCTCTTCGCCGATTTCAATCGCGCATTGGCCCCGCTCTTCACCGGATTGCCGTCCGACATCACCGAAGAAAACATCCAGCCCCGCATTCGCGGCACCATCCTCATGGCGCTCTCCAATAAACTCGGTGCACTCGTGCTCACAACCGGCAACAAATCCGAGATGGCCGTCGGCTATTGCACCCTCTACGGCGACATGGTGGGAGCTCTTGCCGTCATCGGCGATCTGGTCAAAACGCGGGTGTATGCCATCTGCAATTGGCTCAACCGAGACCAGGAAAAAATCCCCGCTGCCATCCTCTCCAAGTCGCCCTCCGCCGAACTGCGCCCCGGACAAATGGACACTGACTCGCTGCCGCCCTACGAGGTGCTCGATCCCATCGTCGAAGCTTACGTCGAGCGTTATGAGACGCCGGAATGTATCGCAAAGGAGCGCGGTTTTCCCCTCGATCTCGTCCAACAGGTGGTGCGCCTCATTGAGCGCTCCGAGTACAAGCGCCAGCAGGCCGCTCCGGTCCTGAAGGTGACCTCCAAGTCCTTTGGCATGGGCCGCAGGTTTCCCATCGCCGTCAAAGTCCAGAGCTGACCCACCCCCCCATAAGTTAGGGGAGCTGACCAGCGTCCCGTTATAAGCTAGGGAAAGGGAGTTTTCCCGTACAGCGGTTCCACAATTGCCAAACCCGGGCCCGCAACCGCCGAGTGGCTTTTTCATCAACCGGGGTCCCCGCAGACAGGTCTTCGTCTGTGGGGTGGAAGTAAAAGCCACCCTGCAAGATGCTGGAGAGGGCACGTGAATTGTGGAACCGCTCTAAGCGAAGGAGAATAGCTTGATCCGTCTGTCCTGCCGTTTCATCGGCGCCGCCGCGCTGATTGCCTTATTCGTTCCCGCACTTCAAGCCGCCGCCCAGCAACATGTGCCGCCCGCCCCTGATACCACAAGTTCCGAGCCCTCGGCCCCAACGCAGCAGCCGGACGCCGCGCCCCCAAACCAGCAGCCCGCGGCTACGCCCACCGCGCCGGCTCCGTCCGGTCCGCCGGTCTTTCCCAAGCCCGATCCGGCCAATTTCACGGCCACCACCCCGACAAAGGAAGTCGTCAACGGCTTTCTTCAGGCCAATTGGGGCTTCGACCAGGACCGCTTGTGGCAGGTGCAGGCCATTCTCAAAACGCCTGCTGACGGCGTCAGCAAGGTCATCGTTCTGGTCGGCGACAAAACCGGCAAACAGAAACCGCAAGTCTTCTCCTTCTTTGCTCTTTCCGACGGCAAGCACATCATCACCGGTGACGACATCATCGCCTTCGGCGAAAACCCCTTTGCCGACTCCCGCCGGCAGTTGCAGCAGCGCGCTAACGGTCCCTACCGCGGAACTGCATCGAAAGATCTGGAATTGGTCGAGTTTGCCGATTTCCAATGCCCGCACTGCAAAGAGGCGCAAGCCAACATGAACAAGCTCGTTGCGGATTATCCCAAGGCACGCATCGTCTTTCAGAACTTTCCCATTGCGTCCATCCATCCGCAGGCCACGAACGCTGCGGAATACGGCGTCTGCGTGACCAAGCTGGGTGGCAGCTCGGCATTCTTCCAGTATGCGTCCGCGGTTTTTGACGGCCAGGATGGTCTGGCGACTCCCGACGGCGCAACGCTCACGCTCAACAGCGCCACTACGAAAGCCGGCCTCGATCCCGCCAAGGTCGCAGCTTGCGCCGCTACTCCTGAGGTCAAGGCTGACGTCGATGCCTCTATCCAATTGGGAAAGGACCTGGGCGTCGCCGAAGTGCCTATACTCATGATTAACGGCCGCGCTGTTCCTGTTGCCGCCGTTCCCTATGACCTGCTGAAGAAGATCATCGATTACCAGGCCAAAGCTGACGGCGTGTCCGGCCAGTAATGCGGTTCTCCAATGGGTGTAGTGCGGAGCCGCAGCCCTAACGTGGCGTTTTCCTGAAGAAAACGCCACATCGCACTGCAATCGAGACTTCGCGTGAATTGGAGAACCGCCATAGCCAACCCCGGCGCAAGGGGGTGGGCCGCGCCCGCCCTTACTGGGTGATGCTTTTCTCCACTCGTATCATCGCCGTATGCCCCGCCGCTTGCGGCCCGCGGATCACGTGCGGCGTCATCACGATCACCAGCGTCGCGTAGTTTTGCTGCATATCCTTGCTGGTCACATTGTTCAGCCCCGGAATCTCGCTGATTCCCGGCGTCCCGCTGACCGCCTGGCTCTGCGACTTGTCCATTTCCGTCGCTACCACCGCTGCCTCGCCTTCCTTCAACGTCACCATGCCGGAATACGTGCGGTTGTTCAGCACAGGATTCCCGTCGATCAACGTCCCTGACAGCGCATCCAGCTTCAGGTCGACGCTGAGCGCAACATCGCCGTTGCGCAGAACTTTGGGATTTACCTTCAAGGTCAGGCCCAAATCCTCGTACTGCACCATGGGTACATTCGGTACGGCGGAGCCTAGCGACGATAGCAGCGACGACAAGCTGCTCGAAGCCCCCGCGCCCGTCAATCCCGGAATGTTCGGAATGTTAGGCGACAGGCTCGAGTAGGAAGAGGTCTGAATGGGATACTTCTCACCCTCCTTGATCGTTTCATCCTGCCCGTCCTCCATGCGCAGCTCAATCTGGTCCAGTTGCCGCGAGTCGGACGTGTTCAGGTTCAGGTTGAACTTCGTTGAGCCGGGTACCAATGCCGATTCCGTCAGCCCGCCGCCGAACAGGGCAAATCCGCTCGAGAGCAGTGGGCTCGAAACCTGGCCGGATGCGATGAGAATCCCCAGGATCGCCAGCGGGTCGTTGCTCGCGGCCAGCCCTGACGAGATGATCTGCTGCACCAGGCTCGCATTTTGGCTCAACAGCGACTGTTCCTCGGCAAACACATTGAACGCCGAGATGCTCGGTGGCAACTGTACGCCGGTATTGCGCTCGCCCGTGTGCGCCACCTGAATGATTCTCACATCCACCAGCACCTGGCTCTTTCCGTCAAGCAGGCTCTTCATCGTGGCATTGAATGCGTCCAGCGTCGATTCCGGCGCGCGAAGCGTGATCGTGTGCTCCGACTGCGAAACCTGAGCCTTTTGTGTCTGAAACACGTCCTTGGCCAGCGATTCAACCGCAGTCATGTCGTCGGCACTCAGTCCGGCTAGGTAAACCGTCTCCGTCTCCTCCGGCGTCAGCCGCGCCCGGTTCTCGCGCGTATCGTCGGCTACCAATGCATGATGCGCATCCAGCGGCACATAGAATGTGTGCGTCGCCAATCCCAGAATGCGCACCGCGTCCGCGAACCTCACGTCATCCAGATCCAGCCGGACCTGAGTCGGGCGCACGCTGTCGTCGAGCATCGCCGTCACTCCGTAGGCCTTGAAGACCTGATTGATCGCCTGGCGTTGGTCGGCGCGCAGGTGGAAGCTTTGCGGCGCCGGCCCCGCCAAGAGCGTCTCCAGATTGGCGATCTCGCTCGAAGCCTGCGCATATAGCGGCTTCGGCTGGCCGCGCACGGTTTCATCCGCCAACTCGTCCAGATGCTGGCTGGCCTCGAAATTCGTGGGATCGAGTGCGAGCGCGCGCGCGAGAGCCGCGCGAGCGCCTGCTTCGTCGCCCAGCAGCCGGTCCTTGGCCGCCGCCTGGATCAGCGCAGTCACCTCGTGGCTGCGCGCCACCTGCGCCGCCAGCCGGTAGTTGGTGTTCGTGGGATCGAGCGCGGCGGCGCGCTCAAATCCCTGCATCGCCTCTTCAAACCGGCTGTTCAGGAAAAGTTTGCTCGATTCCAGATAAAGCTTCGCCGCGCGCCTCTGATCGCTGCTGCGCGGCCCTTTCGCCGGTTTGCCGGGCTCCGGAATCTCGTTCACCACCGGCGCTGCCTGCCCCGCCGCCGCAACCTGGCTGCTCGCTGCACCAGTGTCTGCCGCTGCGCTCCGGCTGCCCGCCGCGCCCGGAGGGTTTGTACCGCCGGACTCCTGTCCGGCTGCCGTTCGAGCCTCTTGGCCCGCACTTCCTGCGCCCGCCGTCGCGCTTGCACCCTGCGCCACCAGGCCGTACGGAATCGCCGCCAGAAGCAGCCCCGCGCCGCACAGCTTCGCTGCCGCACCCACACGCCCGCTCCACGCCCCTGGCCGCTTCCACACCGCGATCTTTGCCTCGCGCGTTCTCATCGAGTGCTCGGAGCCATGGCGATCAAATCCTTGAGCGACGACACGCAAGCCTCGGGCTGGCACCGTCGCAATTCATCGAAGCTGTACTTCCCGGTAGCCACGGCAATCACCGAAAGAAAGTTGGCCCGCGCCGCTTCAATGTCCAGCGGCGTATCGCCCACCACGCAGATCCTGACTCCTGCTTCCCCTCCGGGTCCTGCCAGCTCCCGCGCCTTTTGCGCCGCGTGCCCGATCAGCTCCGGCCGCACCGGAAAGTGGTCGCTGAACCCGCCGAAGCGAAACCACTCGCGCAGCCCCGCCTTCTCAATCTTGATCCAGCCAATAGCCTCCAGGTTTCCCGACGCCACGCCCAGAAGCGCGCCCTTTTGGGCCAGGTGCCGCAGAACTTCCTCCACCCCCGGCATCAGCTCCGGGTCCAATTCGTGTCGCCGCTCGGCCACGCAATTCCGCATCGCCTCGAGAATGGCGTCATAGTGTTCTTCCAGAACTTTATCGGGAATCCCCGCCTGACGGCACGCCTCGCGCAGAATCGCCGTGTCCGTGCTTCCGTGAATCAGCACTCCGGCCAGTGTGATCTCGAATCCCGTGATCCGGTGCACGCTCGCCGCCACCGAGTCGTAATGCACCCGGTCGCGGCTGCGCATCAGCGTCCCGTCGATGTCGAACAGATACGCGTCCTCGGCATCCCACACGAAATCGGGCTCGATCTCTACGCGGGCTTCGCTCTTCAGTTGTATTTTCTGCATGATTGGGGCGCGATACATCAGCCCTGGCGGTAGCCCTGCCGATACGCGCTGTATACAGGACGTTCGCTCCGCGGCGGACGCTTGAGCTCGGCGCGGACCTCCGCCAGGTCCAGTCCCAGCTCAGCCATCGCGCGGCTCAGCGTGTTGCGATGCATGCCCAGTTCTTCCGCGGCCTTGCACTGGTTCCCCCGGTGTGCCACCAGCACTTCCCGCAAATACTGCTTCTTGAACTCGCGCACCGCCTCTTCGTAGCGGAGGCCGCTCGAGTGCATTTGCGTCACCAGGCTTTCCAGTTCTCGTTTCACGCGTCCCTCTTGCCAATTACGAACAATCAGTCTAACCCGTCCCACGCCGTTCGTGCAGCACAATTTCTCAGCTCGTTCCCCGGGGGTGCATCCACCCCGGCGATTCGTGCTCCAGCAGCAGCAGGCCTTTGCGCACGCGATCGCCCAACTCCCCCGGTGTCACTTTCTCGCTCAGGTGGAGCGCCCCGAAGAATAGCTTCGGCAGCCTGGCCTCGTTCAACCAGTCCTGGCCGGGAAAAAACGCCACGGTCACCATGATGCTGATCATCACCAGCACCAGCCCCTGAGCAAATCCCAGGACCGCCCCCGCCAGGCCATCCAGGCATCCCAGGCCCAACTGGTGCACCATCTTTGCAATCGCGCCCCCAATCAGGTTCGCGATCCCCATCACCAGGAGCGCGATCAGCAGGAATGCGACCGAATTGGCCACCGCCTCGATCCTGAAAATCGGCATGAACACAGTGCCCAGCCGCTGGTAGTTCCATGCCGCTATCGCCAGCCCGAAAATCAACCCCGCCAGCGAGCATGCCGTGCGGAAGAACCCCTGTGCCAGTCCGCCCACCGTCGCCGCCGCCAGCACCGCCAAAATGACCCAATCTACCCAAGTCATAATTCGCTCCGCGTCCGCTTCAGGGTCCGTCGACAAAACCTACGACGCCATCTCCCGCCCGGTCAAGCGACGGAAAGCTTCAAGATACTTAGCCCGTGTGCGCTCCACAACTTCCTCCGGCAAACTCGGAGCCGGAGCCTGTTTATTCCAGCGGATTTCTTCCAGGTAGTCGCGTACAAACTGCTTGTCAAAGGATGGCTGCGCGCCCCCGGGCTTCCATGCCTTGCCGTCCCAGAAACGCGATGAATCCGGCGTCAAGACCTCATCGGCAAGGATAACCCCTTCGGCGGTTTTGCCAAACTCAAATTTTGTGTCGGCCAGGATCAGCCCGCGCGATTCGGCGTGCGCAGCGGCCTTCCGGTAGATCGCAAGCGTCAGCCGTCGCAACTCCGCGGCCTCGTCCGAGCCCACGATCTTTTCTACAACCGGATAAGGGATGTTCTCGTCGTGTGCGCCATCCTGGCTCTTCGTCGCCGGTGTAAAGATCGGCTCCGGCAGTCGCGACCCGTCCTTCAGACCGGGCGGAAGCTCGATCCCGCACACCGCTCCCGACGCCTGGTACTCCTTCCACCCCGATCCCGCCAGGTATCCCCGCGCCACGCATTCCACCGGAAACATCTGCGCCCGCTTCACCAGCATCGAGCGCCCCTCTAGTTGATCGGCATACCGCTGTAACGCGGCCGGGAACTCACCAACGTCCGCTGTAATTACGTGATTCGGAACCAGGTTGTTGAGCAGTTCGAACCAGAACAGCGAAATCTGCGTCAGGATCTTGCCTTTGTCCGGAATTCCCGACCCGAGCACATGATCGAAGGCTGAAATGCGATCCGTCGCCACCAGCAGCAACGCGCCGTCCACCGCATACAGATCGCGGACCTTGCCGCGGCCCAGCAGGGGCGTGTCGCCAAGGTCGGTCGTCAGCAATGCTGCCATGGGGATTCTTCCTCGCTGGGGCTGAACTCACGATTTTCGAGCGGCAGGCGCGCTTTGTCAATCGCTCTTGCGTTTGCGCCCAATGCGAAGCCCAATGCGAGAGTTGACCTGCCTGCAACTTTTGTGTTTTCCGCCGCCATCGCACCGTCCCAATCCCTTTTCAGGCCAGATTCAGCCTGTCCTTTTCCTTAACACAATACCCTGTGACGGCCGTCACGGACCCTCCACTCCGCATAGGAGACACTGCAACTGTCAACATGGTTCGGAGGGCGTGTAAGAAAGCCCTCTTTGAGCCGGGCGACACGAGGCAGCAGTGGAAAGGGGAAGCCGCGGCTAGCTTCGTTTAATACGAGGGATCGCCAGTAGCCGCGTACTACCGACCTCCAGTGCCGGCTACTGGTCCCCGTCTTTATCTTGTGTACATAGCTCTACAAGCGCCTCCGAAGTGAAGTCTTCCTTCGGGGGCGATTTTTTGCGCGTAATCCAAATGGCTAGCTCCCCTAGACCGCTAGCCCCGCTAGCTCCGCTGCCTCTCAATGCGGCTTTCCCGGCAGCACAAAATGCTCCTCGCACCGCGGCTCATAGTTGTCGCCCGCCATGATGATCGGGCTGGAGTAGTCCGCCGGTCGTCCATCCAACAGCCGCTGCGGATACAAGGCCTTCGCTCCGCAACTGCAATACGCCACCAGCTCGGTCACATTGCCCGCGTACGTCCGCACCAGCCACGAAAGATCGAGCATCTCGCCGAACGGCATCCCACGAAAATCCAGTTCCAGGCCCGAAACCATGACGTCGTAGCCCAGGTCGAGCAGCCGCTTGGTGAACTGAAATAGATCCTGAACGAACTGACCCTCGTCGAGAGCGATGCACTCAATGCGCTTGCCGATGCGCTGCTCCGTCGCTTCAATCACCGGCAGAACGGTCCACGGATCGCCGGAAGGGAACTCTACCGCCTCCATCTTTCCGCAACCGTTGCGATTGCGGCTTTCCACCAGCCCCGCGGCCGCCTTGGTGTCGGCGCTCGGCTTCAGCAACATCACATATTGCTTCGCGTACTCGCGGCGCGTCTCAATCCTGCGCAGCAACTCCGCGGTCTTGTTGCTGCGCATCGGCCCAACAATCATTTCCAGCTTGCCTGGCACGTCGTCCTCGAAACTTCTTCGATCCGCCAAGAGCAGAGCTTGTAGCCCGTAGCCGGTAGCCAGTAGCGAATCGCGCCCTGCCACAAGCTACCAGCTACAGGCTACTGGCTGTTTCTACGCCGTTGCCCGTTGCGCCTCGCGATGCTGCCCCAGCCGCACGCTCACCACCTTCGACACGCCCGGCTCCTGCATGGTCACGCCGTAAATCATATCGGCGGCCTGCATCATGCGCTTGGAGTGCGTCACGATCAGGAATTGCGTGTCGTGGCTCAGCGAGTCGAGCAGGTCCGCAAACCGGCCCACATTGGTCTCGTCCAGCGCCGCGTCCACCTCGTCCAGCACGCAGAAGGGGCTTGGCCGGAACTGGAAGATTCCCACCAGCAGCGCCAGCGCCGTCAGCGACTTTTCGCCGCCCGAGAGCAGCAGCACATTCTGCAGTTTCTTGCCCGGCGGCGATACCACGATGTCCAGCCCGCTCTCTTCCTGATTTCCTTCGTCGCTCACGCGCAAAAATGCCTGGCCGCCCTGGAAAAGCCGCGCAAAAACCCTTCCGAAGTTCTCGTTGATGTGCGTCAGCGCCTCGTCGAACTTGGTGCGCGAAATCTGATCGATCTCCTTGATCGTCTCCTGCGTATTCTCGATGGACTCGATCAGGTCCTGCCGCTGCGTCAGCAGAAATCCGTGGCGCTCCGCCGTCTCCTTGTATTCGTCGAGCGCCATCATATTCACCGGGCCCATCTGCTCCAGCCGCTGGCGCAGCCCGCGGCACGTCTCTTCTTCAGCGGCCAGCTCCTCGCCGGCCAGCCGTGCCATCTCCGCATCCGCGCGCAACACTTGCGCCTCGACGTTCACCTCGGCAAGGCAGCTTTCCCCCAGGTGCTCCAGATCGGAGCGCAGCTTGGCCAGCTCTGTTGAATGTCCGGCGCGGTCCTCGCGCAGTTGATCTACCGCCGACCTCTCGTTCTTCAGCTGCGTTTCAAGTTCTGCCAATTGCAGGCGCAGCGCTTGTGCCTGCTCTGTAATTTGTTGCGCCGCGGCCAGGGCTTCCGCCCGCGCCGTGGTCAGGTCCGCACGGCCCATCACCAGCTCGGCATTCTCGCTCACCCGCTGCTCGCGCTCCGCCGTCGCCGCAATGCGCTGCTGCTCGATCGTCTGCATGCGCCGGTCCAGATCCGCAAACAGCCGGTCGATGCGCTGGAACGCCGCCTCCGCCCCGCGCCGGCGCTCCTCCAGCCCAGCCAGCTCCGCGGTCATCTGCGCCGCTTCCTGTTGCAGCGCCTCGCGCTTCTGCCGCAAAATCTCTAACTGCGCCAGTTGCGTGTTCAGGCTGCTCTCGGTCTGCGCATGTTCGGCCTCAAGCCGCGCAGCCTCCTCGCGCTTTTCCGCAATGGACTGCCGTCTCGCCTCACGCGCGTCCTTGTTGCGCGCCGCCTGCGCCTCCCACTCCTGCAGGCGCCGTTCGATGCGCTGCGCTTCGGCCTCCATTTGCTTCAAAGCCGCGCCCAGGTTGGCCGCCTCGCTCTCCGCATGACGCCGCTCCTCGCCGCGCGCTTCAAGTTCCGTTGTCAGTTCCTCGATCGCGCGCGTCAGCGCTTCAGCTTCCTTCTCCGCTTCCGCCAGCTCCTGCTCCAGCTTGGCCAGGCGGCCTTCGGTCTCGCGCAATTCCCGCTTCAGCGCCAGCGGACCCTCGCTCGCCGGCTTGCCGCCCGTCACTGTCGAGCGGTGAAAGCACTCGCCCTCCGGCGTCAGGAAGTAGGCTTGCGTATAGCGCAACGCCAGCCGCTGCGCCTCGATCGCGTTCTCTGCCAGATAGCCGTGCCGCAGCTTGGGAAGCAGCGACTCCAGCGACCGTCCAAATCCGTTCAGCACTTTGATTGCATCGCGCAGCGGCGTCAGACCCGGCTCGTTCACCGGTCCCTCGCCCGTTTCGAACAGCACGCCCTGCGCATCGGAGTGCACAAGGAACGTGGCCCGTCCGTCGCTGGTCTTCAGCACGCGCACGCCCTCTTCCGCCGCGCCCCAGCTTTCCACCACCACGTAGTTCAACTCTTCGCGCAGGAACTCGTCCACCACGCCTTCGTGCTCGCCGCTCACTTCAACAAAGTCCGCCAGCGTGCCCACCGGCGCCACCGACGGTCCCAGCGCTCCCGGCTTCAGTAGCCGCCGTACCGTGTCGGTCGCGTACCCATGATTCCGGATCAGCGCCGTGAGCGAGTCGCGCCGGCCCGCGGCCGCCGCCTGTTCGCCGCGCAGTTGGTTCGCCAGCGCACGCCGTGCGCCTTCGTCCGTCCTCTTGCTCTGCGCAGTTTCGCGCAGCTTCGCAATCTCTTCTTCCAGCCGCTTGAGGGTCGCGTCCGCCGCGTCAAAGCGCTGCCGCGACTCACCAGTCTGCACGCCCAGGTTTTCTTGTTCGATGTGCGCCTGCCCCATCTCGCCTTCAAGCCGCTCCGCCTCGCGCTCCAGTGCCGCCAGGCTTTCTTCGCCCTGCACCATGGAATTCCGCGCATTGCCCGCCAGCGTCAGCAGGTGCATCGCATGACGCCGCGCGCCTTCCAGATCGCGCTCCGCCGTGTAGACGTCCTCCGCAGCGGCGCGTGCCTCCTGCTGCCGCGCCTCCACCTTCTCGTGGAATGCTCGCGCTTCGCCGGCTGCCGTCTCCAGAAAGCTCCGCTGCTGCGCGCGCTCTTCTTCAATCCCGGCCGTTTGCGTCCGCAACTGTTCCAGTTCCGCGCCCGACGCCGCAATCCGGGTGTCCAGCTCGCTCATGCGCTCGGTATTGCTGCGCTCCCGCGCCGTGGCTCGCTCCAGCTCCACCGCAGCGTCGCTCGCCTTGGTTCGCGCAGCCTCACCCTCGCGGTCCAACGCGTATCCGCGCTCGGTCAGCGTGTGCTGGCTCGCTTCATGTTGTGCAATCGCCTTCGCCGAACCGTTAATGCGCTCCGTCAGCGCCGCGATTTCCTGCTCCAGCCGCGCCTGGTCCGCATCCATCGTGGCCATGCGGCTCGCCAGCACCACGCGCAGCCGTCCGCGCAGTTCCTCGCGCACTGCGGCAAATCGCTCCGCCTTGGCCGCCTGCCGCTTCAGGCTGTTCATCTGCCGCGTCACTTCTTCAAAAATGTCGTCCACGCGCGCCAGGTTCTGTTTCGCGCTCTCCAGCCGCAGCTCCGCCAGCCGCTTCTTGGTCTTGAAGCGCGTCACCCCCGCGGCTTCTTCCACAATCGCCCGCCGCTCGTACGGCTTTGAGCTGAGCAGTTGTCCAATGCGCTCCTGGCCGATGATCGCGTAGCTTTCCGGCCCCAGGCCCGTGCCCATGAAGATGTCCTGAATGTCGCGCAGCCGGCACAGCTTTCCGTTCAGCAGGTACTCGCTCTCGCCTGTCCGGAACAGCCGCCGCGTGATCACCACCTCGCCCTTTTGCGGTGCGCTGCGGAACCTGCGCCGCCGAATCTTCAGCACAACGCCCTGCGGCGCACCCGGACCCAGCTCTGCTCCTTCGCCTTGCGCCTGCGCGCCGTCAGCCCTCTCGCCGGCCTCTTCTTCAATCGTCTGTCCCGGCTGCTCGTTGGCAATGATCTCTTCAGCCTCGTTCGCGCGCCGCCGCCGAACATCGTCCTCATCCCAGTCCGCCGGCCCCTCATGATCGACCTCGACCTCCGGCGCGACCGGCACTGGTCCCTCGTAGGCCTCGGGATCGATCATCGTCAACGTCACTTCCGCCATGCCCAGCGGCTTGCGTTCGCGCGTCCCCGCAAAAATCAGGTCCTGCATATGCGAGCCGCGCAGGCTCTTCGCGCTCTGCTCGCCCAGCACCCAGCTCACCCCATCCAGAATGTTCGACTTCCCGCACCCGTTCGGCCCCACCACCACGGCAATCCCCGTGCCCGCCACCGTAACTTCCGTGCGGTCGCAAAAGCTCTTGAATCCGAGGATGTGAATCTTCTTTAGTTTCAGCATGTTTACTCCGGCCCGCTCCAGACCCAATCAGACCTACTCCAGACCCAATCAGACCTACTCCAGACCCGCTCCAAAATCGACGGGCCCACCTGCTCACTTCTCTAGGCGCACGCCCGCAGCCTCGCACAACACCGCCCTCGCGGGCGATTCTGCCGCTTTACTTAAGACTCTACGGACGCGCAACCGCATGGTCAACGCCGATCAAAGGTACCAATGTGGATAAGAGGGCCCGAACTCGCGCCATCCAATTGACAGCCCCATTCCGCCGATTGAAACTCAAGAAACTGGCCTCAATCTTTTTCTGAACGGACCCGCCATGAATCGACCGCTTCGCATCGCATTCCTCGCCGCCCTCTTCCCACTCGGCTTTTCCTTAGCAGCGCAGCGGCAACCCAATCCCCTGGCTCCCTACATCAAAGAAAACACCTCTGTGCTGGTGCTTGAGCACGTCACCCTCATCGACGGCACCGGCGCCGCGCCGCAACCGGACATGCGCATCGACATCGCGGGCAACAAAATCATCGCTGTTCAGCCCGCCAACCCCTCCATCCCCTTGCCACCCGATGCGAAAGTCCTCGATCTGACAGGCAAGACGGTCATCCCCGGCATCGTCGGCATGCACGAGCACCTGTTTTACCCCTTGCCTGACCGGCCCGACCTGGGCAACGCCATCTACGGGGAGATGGCCGACAGCGCGCCGCGCCTGTATCTCGCTGGCGGCGTCACCACCGCGCGCACCGCCGGAAGCGTGGAGCCTTACACCGACCTCGAGCTCAAAAAGCAGATTGACGCCGGACTGATTCCAGGTCCCAAGCTCGACGTCACCGGTCCCTACCTCGAAGGCAAGGGCACATTCGCTTTGCAAATGCATCAACTCACTGATGCCGACGACGCCGGGCGCACCGTCGACTACTGGGCTGCTGAAGGCGTCACCTCGTTCAAGGCCTACAACTACATCACCTCGGATGAGCTCAAAATGGCCATCCGTCATGCGCACTTCCGCGGCCTTAAAATCACCGGCCATCTCTGCTCCATTGGATTCAAGGAAGCCGCGGATATGGGCATCGACAACCTGGAACACGGAATCGTTGTCGACACCGAGTTCTATCCCGGCAAGCAGCCCAATGTTTGTCCGGACCCAGGCGCCGCCGAGCGATACCTGGAAACGAATGTGAACATTACAGGGCCCGAAGTGACGGCGATGATTCTCAATCTTGTCGCGCACCATGTGGCCGTAACGTCCACGCTGGCCATTCTGGAAACATTTATTCCCAACCGGCCGCCGCTGGCATTTGAAAACGGAGAGCTCAAGGCCATCTCGCCTGAAGGCGTAAGAAGTTATCTGGCGACACGCGCGCGGCTGGCCGAGAAGGCAGCGAATCCCAACATGCTTGAGCGCGGCCCCGAGTCGAAGCTTTTGAAAACGGAGATGCAGTTTGAGCGTGAATTTGTTGCGGCCGGCGGACTGCTGATGGCCGGTTGCGATCCCACCGGATACGGCGGTGTTGTGCCGGGCTTTGGCGATCAACGCAACATCGAGCTGCTCGTCGAAGCAGGCTTCCCGCCAGTCCAGGCCATCCAGATCGCCACCTTGAACGGCGCGAAATACATGGGCAAGGACGCGACCATCGGTTCCATAGCTCCCGGCAAAGCAGCCGACCTCGTTGTGCTCGGCGGCAATCCTGCGGACAAAATCGAAAACATCGAGAAAGTCGAAACCGTCTTCAAGGACGGCGTCGGCTACGATCCCGCTAAGCTCATCCAGTCGGTTACAGGCTTGGTGGGTCTGCGGTAGAGCGTCTGGATTTGATCGCGTCTTTTGAGTCACGCAAGCCCTCCGCTTTTTACAGATTCAATCGCTCGCGCTCTGGCCCGTTCGTCCACAGCGCCGCACGGCTCCTATACTGAATCAGTTGGATAGTTGCTTGCGACTGTCATAGGAGGAATCATGTCTGACGAATCCAAGTGCCCATTTTCGGGCGCCATGCTCAACCACACAACGACAGGGGCCGGGGGCAACAAGGACTGGTGGCCCAATCAGCTGAACCTGGAGATTCTGCATCAGCATTCCTCACTGTCCAATCCCATGGGTGAGGAGTTCAACTACGCCAAAGAGTTCAAGAGCCTCGACCTGAATGCCGTGGTCAAGGACCTCCGTGCCCTGATGACCGACTCGCAGGACTGGTGGCCGGCCGACTTCGGAAATTATGGACCGCTTTTCATCCGCATGGCCTGGCACTCCGCGGGCACGTACCGCATCCACGATGGACGCGGCGGCGGGGGCCGTGGCTCGCAGCGGTTCGCGCCGCTCAACAGTTGGCCCGACAATGTCAACCTCGACAAAGCGCGCCGCCTGCTCTGGCCCATCAAGCAGAAGTACGGCCGCAAAATCTCCTGGGCGGATCTCATGATCCTCGCCGGCAACGTCGCCCTCGAGTCGATGGGCTTCAAGACCTTCGGCTTCGGCGGCGGCCGCGCCGACATTTGGGAGCCGGAGCAGGACGTCGATTGGGGCCCGGAGGCTACCTGGCTCGGCGACCAGCGCTACAGCGGCGACCGCGAGCTGGCCAACCCTCTGGCCGCCGTTCAGATGGGTCTGATCTACGTCAATCCCGAAGGCCCCAACGGCAATCCCGACCCGATCGCCGCCGCGCGTGACATCCGCGAAACCTTCGCGCGCATGGCGATGAATGACGAGGAAACAGTTGCCCTCATCGCCGGCGGCCACACGTTCGGAAAGACTCATGGCGCTGCCGATCCTCATAAGTATGTCGGTCGCGAACCTGAGGGAGCTGGCATCGAAGAACAGGGCCTGGGCTGGAAGAACAGCTTTGGTAGCGGAAACGGCGACGATACCATCGGCAGCGGCCTTGAAGTTACTTGGACCACAACGCCGACAAGGTGGAGCAACAACTTCTTCATCAACCTGTTCGGCTACGAATGGGAGCTCACCAAGAGTCCGGCCGGAGCTCACCAGTGGAAGCCCAGAGACAACGCTGGCGCGGGCATTGTGCCTGACGCGCACGATTCCTCCAAAAGCCACCCGCCCACAATGCTCACCACCGACCTCTCGCTGCGGTTCGACCCGGCCTACGAAAAAATCTCGCGCCGCTTCCTCGAGCACCCGGACGAGTTTGCCGACGCCTTTGCCCGCGCCTGGTTCAAGCTCACCCACCGCGACATGGGGCCGCGCTCCCGCTACCTGGGTCCGCTCGTGCCAAAGGAAGAGCTCATCTGGCAGGACCCGGTTCCAGCCGTCGACCACCCGCTGATCGACGCCAAAGACATCGAAGCGCTCTCGGCAAAGATTCTCGCCTCCGGCCTCACCATCTCGCAGCTCGTGACCACGGCGTGGGCGTCGGCTTCAACCTTCCGCGGGAGCGACAAGCGCGGCGGCGCCAACGGCGCGCGCATTCGTCTCGCTCCGCAGAAGGATTGGGAAGTCAACCAGCCTGCTGAGCTCGCCAAGGCGCTCTCGAAGCTCGAAGCCATCCAGAAGGAGTTCAACGCGGCGCAAAAAAGCAAGAAGAAGGTCTCACTCGCCGATCTCATCGTTCTCGGCGGTTGCGCAGCCGTAGATCAAGCCGCAAAAAAGGCCGGTCACAACGTGAAGGTTCCCTTCGCGCCGGGCCGCACCGACGCTTCGCAGAAGCAGACCGATGTCGCATCGTTTGCAGTGCTCGAACCGAAAGCCGACGGCTTCCGCAACTACGTCCGCAAAGGACTCGAGAGCTGCGCCGCTGAGTTCCTGCTCGACAAAGCGCAACTGCTTACCCTCACCGCTCCCGAGATGACGGTCCTCATCGGCGGCATGAGAGTTCTGGGCGCAAACTTCGGCCAGTCCCACCTCGGCGTCTTCACCAAGCGGTCCGGAACGTTGACGAATGACTTCTTCGTCAATCTCCTCGACATGAACACCAAGTGGCAGAAGTCCGCCACATCGGAAGGCCTACTCGAAGGGCGCGACCGCCAGACCGGCAAGCTCAAGGGTACCGGAACCGTCGTCGATCTGGTCTTCGGCTCCAACTCGCAGCTCCGCGCTCTCGCCGAAGTCTATGCCAGCAGCGATGCCGGCAAAGCCTTCGTTGAGGCGTTCGTAGCCGCGTGGACCAAGGTCATGAACCTCGACCGCTTCGACTTGGCCTGATTCTTTATCGCGTCTTCGCAGTGAAGGCCCGTCCTATTTGGATGGGCTTTCGCTTTCTGCATCGCCATCGCACCGAGTGATAAAATCAATCAGTGCCGGGTCCTACGCGACGTAATCCCGCCAACCCCGCCAGGTCCGGAAGGAAGCAACGGTAACGGGCTAGTACGTGTGCAGTAGGTCACCCGGTACATTTTTGCGTTTTCCTCATGCTTTTTTGACGGCGAACCGGTTCCCAACCGGTGCGTGCGCCGCTAGGAGAAATGCTTTGAGCCTTACCGTTCGCCCCATTGTGGGCCGGCGCGCCAAAATTTCGGCGCTCGGAACCTACGTTCCCCCCGATGTGATCACCAACAAAGACCTCGAAAAAATGGTGGAGACCAGCGACGAGTGGATCCTGTCGCGCACCGGGATCCGTGAGCGGCACAAATTGGCGCCGGGACTTGGCGTCAGCGACATGTGCACCGAGGCCGCAAAAAAGTGCCTGGCCGCGCGCGGCATCTCGCCCGCCGAAGTCGAGGTCATCATCGTGGGCACGGTCACGCCTGACATGATGTTCCCCTCCACGGCGTGCCTGGTGCAAAACAAGATCGGCGCCACAGGCGCTTGGGGCTTCGACGTCTCCGGCGGCTGCTCTGGCTTCGTCTATGCACTCCTCGCCGGCGTGAATCTGGTCGAAAGTGGCACTTATAGCAAGGTTTTGGTGTGCGGCTTCGACGCCAACACGCGCATGACCGATTACACCGACCGCACCACCTGCGTCCTCTTCGGCGACGGCGGCGGCGTCGTGCTGCTTGAGCCTGCTGAAGACGGCGAAATCGGCTTCATCGATTCCCTCAACGAGATCGACGGCTCCGGCGGCGTCTCGCTCAACCTCAAAGGCGGCGGCAGCCTCAATCCGTCAACGCACGAGACCGTCGACAAGAAATGGCATTACATCTACCAGGATGGGCCCGCGGTGTTTAAGTTCGCGGTGCGCAAGATGGCCGAAGCCACGCTCAAGCTCCTCGAGCGGAACGGCGTCACCGGCGCGGACCTGGGCTGCTTCATTCCCCACCAGGCCAATAAGCGAATTATTACGGCCACTGCGGATCGGCTGGGCCTGGATCCGGACCGCGTGATTATCAACATTGAAAAGTACGGCAACACCTCGGCCGGAACCATTCCCCTGGCCATGGAGACGGCCATCGAGGAAGGCAAGCTCAAGAAGGGCGATCTGGTCCTGCTGGCCGCCGTGGGCGCGGGCTTTACGGTGGGCACCGTCCTGTTGCGCTGGGAAATCTAGGAAGCAGCTTCTAGCCTCTAGCTTCTAGCCCCTGGCTTGCGCCGAGCCGGACGATCCCACTCGCTTGCACTGCACGTCTTAAAGTGGGACGGTTTCCTGAATTCACCCAGAGACGCGGCTCCAAGCAAGAAAATCGGAAAGCTGGAAGCTAGCAGCTAGAAGCTAGAGGCTGCTTCAGCATATACTGTGCTCCACAAACGCCGGATTCCGGTTCCGGCTGGATGGTTCCAAGCGGAGGGCGACCATGGATGTGGCAATGACCGCCAGAAAAGGGAGAATCTCCAAAGCATTGCGTGAGCAGGCCGAGGAGGGGATGGAACGCATGGGCCAGATTCTCGGCCGCACGGCGCGCGCCAGTGTCACCTTTAGCATCGAGCGCCACGTTCACATCGTCGAGCTCACCGTCCAGGCGCGACTGCAGAGATTTGCCGCGACCGGCAAGGCCGATACGCCGCTCGCAGCGCTCCGCGAAGCCATTGAGCACGCCGAGCATCAGGCCAGCCGCCACCGCGACCGCCGCCTGGTCAGCAAACGCCTGCCTAAAGGCGATAAGGTGCTCACCGCGCCCCCCGTCACGCGGCCCAAGGCGCGTGTTGAACCGGATGCCGACGCCGGCGAAACAGGATCGGCTCGTCTTTCCGGCAAGGCCCGCGCCTCCATCGCGGTTCACTCCTTTCCCGCCAATGCCACGGTCGTCGAGCCGCACATCGTCAATAGCGCCGAAGCCATCGCGCTCAAGCCCATGACCATTGAGGAGGCCGTCAAGGACGCAGAGTTCCGCGACCGCGATCTGCTCATCTTCCATACCGTTTTGGGAGACACATTCGTCCTCCATCGCCGCCGCGACGGCCAGATGGAGCTGGTCGAGATTCCCTGATGCCTTATCCCCCCGAAGTTCACGACATGAATGCCGCTGTCATCCTGAGCGAGTCGCCGTGGCGACGCGTCGAAGGATCTGCGGTTTGGGAAATCGACCTGTGGCGAGAGCTTCCGAGACACCATACGAGAAGCTTGCTTGAAAAACCTATGTGCGCGGCCGTTTTGAAAGGGCACGACCGGGGCACCCACGCAGTGGGTGGGTCGCGTGCCAACAGCGCCAGTAGAATCAGAGCGGCTTTAGCCGCTGAGGGATGTTTCTCAGCTAGTTGAGGGACCCATGCAAACTGATCTCTGTTCTCTGATCCCTGATCTCTGATCCCTGGTTCCCGGATGGACTTTGGTTGCACCCGTTGACCGCTTTTGGGGATGGTGATCAAGCTTTTGACTAAATAGGATTTATGCTATGGCAAATCCTCCATCAGGCGCCGGCGCAATCCCGGAAGGCAGGCCTTTGCAATCGGGCCCGGCAAATCCCCTGAAGGCCATCGGCTTGAATCTCTACCAGAACGCGAACTCCGATGCGCAGCGCGAAGTCCTCGACAGGCTCCCAGTCCTTGTGTTCCTGGAGCGCGCCGGAAAAATCGTCTTTGCCAACGCCGAAGCGCGCCGCATGTTGGGCCTCACCGAAGGCCAGTGGACTCCACGCCCGGTCGAAGAGGTTTTATGGGGACTTTTCCCCGGCACGGCCGAGCCGCAGACTCTTTTATCTGGCACGCAGCATAGCAGCCCCTTTCACGCCACTCTTCCTGACCAGAGCGGCCACCTGATCCCCGTTGAAGGCACCTACGGCATTCTTCACCCCGAGCAGCGCGGGGCCGTCATTGTGGCCCATCCCAGCGACCGTGAGCGCGCTCCCAGATTGCGGCTGATGGAGGACGTGCTGGCCAGTCTCCCCGAAGCCGTCGCCATCGAGTACCAGAATCATGTGCTCTACGCCAATCCGGCCTTTACCCGCATGTTTGGTTACACCGCTGAGGAGGCGGGTGGTGGCAGCCTGCGCGAGCTCATTGTGCCGGAGACCCGCCTCAACGAAAATGCTGCACTGCTCAAAGCCGTCGACGACCATGGCTTCTCGACTGCGGAAACGGTTCGCAGCAACAAAGCCGGCGAGCTCGTCGACGTGAGCCTGCAGGTCGCCCCCCTTCTCGTCGATGGCGGCAGGGTTGGCTATGTTTTCACATTCCGCGATATCGGTGAGCACAAGCAGGCCGAAGAGAAGTTACAGCACGACGTCATGCACGATGTGCTCACGGGTTTGCCCAACCGGGCCCTGTTTCTTGACCACGTCAACCTCACGCTCAACCGGCGTCTGCGCGATCCCAGTCAAAGTTGCGGTGTCCTTTACGTTGATCTCGATGAGTTCAAGCAGGTCAATGACAGCCTCGGTCACGCCGCTGGCGACGCTCTGCTCATCGCCGTTGCCGGCCGCATTCGCGCCTCCTTACGTCCTCAGGACTCGGCCGCGCGCCTCGGCGGAGACGAGTTTGCCGTTTTAGTGGACAACATTCTCACCACATACGATCTCGAAGTCGTGGCAGGCCGCATCCTGCGCGAGATGGAGCGGTCGTTTGAAATCTTTGGCCGCGACGTCCACGCCGGTGCCAGCATCGGCGCTGCCATCGCCGGTCCCGACCACACCACCGCCGATCTTCTCGTTCGCGACGCGGACTTCGCCATGTACCGCGCCAAGCAGGCCGGGGGCGGACGTTACGAAATCTTCGACAAACACCTCGAGCTCACCGTCACCAGCCAGCAGGAGCGCGATCGAGAGCTCCGGACCGCCGTCAACAAGCGCCAATTCGTCTTCCAGGTTCAGCCCATCTACCGCCTCGTCGGCGGCTTGCTCGAAGGATTCGAGTCGTTTCTCAGCCTGCGCCGCGCCGACGGCACCGTGCATAGCTATGACGATCTGCTGGCCGCAGCCGAAGACAACACTCTTTCCATTCTGCTCGGCCGCGAGGCCCTCGATGCCGCTTGTGCGCAATTGCGTGTTTTAAGCGATCGCCTGCCCGAGCAGGAGTTGATCTTGACCGTCAACCTCACGCGCCGCCAGCTCTACCACCCCGACCTCATCGCGCACCTGATGAAGGCTCTCGCAGACAGTGGCGCAAACCCTTCGCGCCTCCTGTTCGAGGCGCCGGAGAGCGCGTTTAATGAGAACCCTGACGCCGCGGTCGCCATTCTCCAGCGCCTGGCCGACTGGCAGGTGCGCGTGGCCATCGACGACTTCGGCTCCAGCCTCGCGCCTCTGAATCACCTGGTCCACCTTCCTGTCGCCATGGTCAAGCTCTCTCCTCGGCTCACCGCCGCCGCGCTTTCATCGGGCCGCCAGCTTGCCGTCCTCGAGTCGCTCATTCGCCTCGGCAATACGCTGGGCTTGCAACTGGTTGCTCAGGGAATCGAAACTCCGCAACAGCTCGCGGCCCTCTCTCGCATGGGATGCGCCTTGGGTCAGGGCCCGCTTCTCTCTCCGCCACTCGACCAGGAGCGCGCGCTCGCGCTGGCCGAGAGCGGCTGCTGGGCATTCGCACCGGGAATCTGACTCCCTTCAAACTGCTCCGCCGTTTCGAATCGGCCCCAAATTCCGGTGTAGGATTGAAACCAATGACGCCCCAGAAACCCTCGCGCCGATCGCCAAAATTGCGGCCAACAACCCGCAAGCCGAAGGCGGCAGCCCGCAAGCCGAAGGCGGCTGGCAAACCGGCCAAGCAGCTCATCATCCTCACCGGAATCTCCGGCGCCGGCAAGGCTTCGGCGCTCAAGGCCTTTGAAGATCTGGGCTACCACTGCGTCGACAATCTGCCCCTCGAATTGCTGCCTCAATTCGCCGCTATCGTCGGCAAATCCACCGAAGTTGAACGCGCCGCCATCGTCATGGATGTTCGCGAGGGCGCCACTCTCGACCGCCTCCCCGAAATTCTCAAGAGCATCAAGAAGCTCTTGCAAACCCGCGTCGTCTACCTCGACGCTCAGGACGCCGTACTCGTCCGCCGCTTCTCTGAAACCCGCCGCCCGCACCCCCTCGGCCAGTCAGACACTGTCTGGCGCTCGATCGTCGAAGAGCGTCAGCTCCTCGATCCCATCCGCAACGTCGCCGACACGCTCATTGACACCTCCAACTTCAACGTCCACGAGCTCCGCGCCGACATCCTCGCCCGCTTCGGCCACGAGAAGCAAACTAAGCGCCTCCTCGTCTCCTGTCTCAGTTTCGGCTTCAAGAATGGCGTTCCTCTCGACGCCGATATGGTCTTCGATGTTCGCTTCCTGCCCAATCCCCACTTCGTCCCCGAATTCCGCAGGAAGACCGGCCTCGATCCCAAAGTCGCTGCCTACGTCCGCAGATTCCCGCAATCGACGGAGTTTCTCAATCGTTTAACCAAGCTCATGCTCTACCTTCTCCCGCATTACATTGAAGAAGGCAAGAGCTACCTGACCGTCGCCTTCGGCTGCACCGGCGGCCAACACCGCAGCGTGATGATGGCTGAGGAGCTCGGCAAGCGCCTCCGCAAAGCCGGCTACCAGGTCAAGGCCCTGCATCGCGACATCGTGCGCTGAAAGTGCTGTTCGAAAGCCCGCGGAAGACTCAGCGGGCCGCCAGCTCGTCAAGCCAACGGCTCATCGCATCCACTACTTCCTTGTTCTCGTCGCCTGACGGATTCAGCCAGACTAACATCTTGCGTACCGCGACCTTCTTGCAAGCCTCCGGCTCTTGCCTCGCGCCCGCCGATTCCGCCGCATCCGCGCGCTCAAACCACAGCAGCGGCGCGCGCACCATCCCCGCTGCCGCATCCACATCGTATCGATCGCGCACCAGCAGCCGCGCCGGGACCAGCCGCACCCGCGCATCGTTCAAGATCGCTCCCGCCGGATCGTCGATCGGCGAATCCACAACCACTCCGGCCAGCTCCGGATGCTCCGCCCCAACTTCCAACGCCAGATTCGCGCCGAGGCCAGCTCCATCCAGCACAATCGTTCCGGCGTCGATCTGCCGCGTCCCGGTCAGATAATCAACCGCCCAATCAGCATCCTGCCGCCAGTGCGCCTCGCTCGGCCGCGCAAACTGGCTCGCTCCGTAGCCGCGATAATCGAACGCCAGCACATTCACTTGAACGCCGTGCAACCGCACCAGCGCATCCACCGTGTCTCCCAAATTGCCGTCCTGCCCGTGCAGATAAATCACGGTGAACCGCGCCAGCCGAGCTCCCCGCGTCGCAGGAATCCACCAGCCCTTTAGCCGAGGTACACCTGTGTCCGTCGTCGCGAACGCAACCGGATCGAAAGCCAATCCGGCGCTCGCTGGCGTTCTCGTCACTGCCGCAGCGGGATGATAGAGCAGTTGCCAGCTCCCCTGCCAGAAAAGCAGGCACAACCCGAGCCACCCGCAGAAGATCGCGGCCGCGATCGTCCCGCAAACGGCAATCAGCAGCCATCGGCCGGAGACAAGCTGCGGCTTCTCGCGGCCCTTTTTGCCGATCGCGTCTTGCCCGCCGCCGGCGTCTTTCTTGCCGCCAGCCGCCCGCCTTCGCGGCACAGCGTGCAACTTTGGTTCCTTGCGCGACATGATTGAGGTTTTTGCTTCGCCCGCTCCAACTTGCGGAATCACTTCCATCCTAATCTTCTGTGTCTCAAAACCCCGCCGCGCACACCGGTGTATATTTCTCCTTGGTGTCAACCATTCCATCTACGGGAAGCGATCCCAATGCCAACCGCACACCGCGAAGTCACAATGCCGGCAGCGAATGAGATTCTCCTCATCACAAGCGGCGATCTGCGCCTCTCCGCCAACCAGGTCTGCTGGCCTGCGCAGCGCGACATGGAACAAAAACTAACCGCGGCATTCGCGCAAAAAGGCTGCAAGCTCGTCCGCGCCCACGCCTACGACGAGAAACTGAAGCACGGCTTCATCTCCTCGCAGCGCCAGGGCATGGATGTCTTCATGAAGATTCATCCCCGGGCCCGCCTCGTCTTTGCCACCGCTGCCTGGCAGTACAGCCATCATGTTCTGCCCGGCCTGCGCTCGCACCAGGGGCCCATCCTCACCGTCGCCAACTGGTCGGGCCAGTGGCCCGGACTCGTCGGCCTGCTCAATTTGAACGGCTCCCTTGTCAAGGCCGGCAAACCGTTCTCATCGATCTGGAGCAGGGAATTCACCGACGCTTATTTTCAGAATGCTCTTGCCGAATGGCTTCGCGACGGCAAAATCACGCACGATCTTTCCCACGTACATCCGCTCGACCAGAGCAAGCTGCCCGCCGCAAGCGCCAAGCTGGGCTCCGAGCTTGCTGCCGCACTCAAGCATCGCAAAGCCATCATGGGCATCTTCGATGAAGGCTGCATGGGCATGTACAACGCCATCATCGACGATGAGCTGCTCAATCCCGCTGGAATCTTCAAGGAGCGCCTGAGCCAATCTGCTCTCGTCGCCAAAATGCGCACCGTCACCGACGCTGAAGCGCAGGCCGTATATCACTGGCTCGTCGCCAAAGGCGTCAAATTTGCCTTCGGCAAGGACTCTGCGACAGAGTTGACCCACGATCAAGTCCTCGACCAGTGCAGAATGTACATCGCGGCGGTCCGCATCGCTCACGAATTTGGCTGCGACGCCGTCGGCATTCAATATCAGCAGGGACTCAAGGACATGGTGCCCGCATCCGATCTTGCCGAAGGAATGCTTAACAACTCCGACCGTCCTCCGGTCCACGCGGAGGGCACGACAACGGAGCTTTACGCCGGGCAGCCGCTTCCGCACTTTAACGAAGTCGACGAGTGCGCCGGCGTCGATGCGCTCGTCACCAATCTTTGTTGGAAGGCGCTCGGCCTCGATCCCTCAACCACGCTCCACGATGTCCGCTGGGGCGAGCACTACAAAGGCGAAACCGGCTCCGGCCAAGGCGCCGCCGGTTCCGGCAAGACCGCCGCCAGCCCCGACAAAACCGCCACGGGCTCCCGCAAAGGCGCCGCCGGTTCCGGCAAAACCGCCGCCAGCCCCAAACATATCGACGCCTTCGTCTGGCTTTTGCAAATCTCCGGCGCCGCTCCCGCCAATCATCTCGTCGGCGGCTATGCGGGCGCCGTCAGCGAGCGCCAGCCCGCCATGTATTTCCCGCTCGGCGGCGGATCGCTCAAGGGCGTTGGCAAGCCCGGCGAAATCGTCTGGAGCCGCGTCTTTGTCGAGGGTGGCGCTCTTCACGCCGACCTCGGCCGCGGCACGGTCGTCAGTTTGCCCGCTGCCGAAACCGAGCGCCGCTGGCGCGAAACCACGGTCCAATGGCCCATCGTCCACGCCATCCTGCACGGCGTCGGCCAGAATCAGATGATGGCCCGCCACCGCGCCAACCACGTCAACATCGCCTACGCGCCCTCGGCCGATCTCGCCGACAAAGCTCTCGCCACAAAGGCCGCAATGCTCGCCGAACTCGGCCTCCACGTCCATCTCTGTGGTGTCATGCAGTAAGCCTCCGGTCCTCGGCCCGAGCCTTCAGCTCCCGGTTCTCACGTTTTTCGCCGTTCAGATCGCGGCCGCCGGTTCAGGCACTCCCAAGCTAGGAGCTGGAAGCTAGCAGCTAGAAGCTGTTTCTACGTCCTTATCTGCTCCGCCGCCATCTCCCTTGCCGACGGAATGATCCCCATTTCTTCGTAGATCGGCCGCACCACGCGCCGCAGCGCCGGCAGATGCGTGAAGAACCACGCCGCGCCCAGCACTACCACGAGTCCATTCAGAATCACCGTCCACTGCGCACCCGCCAGCGGCGTTTTTCCCACGAAACCCATCGGCATCGGCGGAATATTGTGCGCCATCGTTCCCGCCAGCAGGCTGCCGAACGGCGCCATCCCCATGAAGGCCATCGTGTAGTAGCTCATCACGCGCCCGCGCTTGTCCTCATCCACCAGTGTCTGGATGATCGTATTGCTCGCCGCCATCCCCTGCATCATGCCCATGCCCGCGATGAGGACCATCAGGATCGAGAGCCAGAAAACGTGCGACAGCCCGAAGCCAATCAGCCCCAATCCGAAAACACCCGCGGCAACCGGAATCATCCGGATGAGTCCGCGTACGGTCTTGCGTGCCGCCAGCGACAGCGCGGACACGAGCGCGCCCACGCCCATCGCTCCCATCAGGAACCCCAGCGTGTGCGGTCCTCCGGTCAGCACCTTGGCCGCAAAAACCGGCATCAACACCACAAACGGCATCCCCATCAGGCTGACCACGGCAAACAACGTCAGAATCGTGCGAATGGGCAGGAAGCCTGCAACGTAACTCCAGCCCTCCTTCAATTCCGTTAGCATCGATGTCGCCGTCCGTCGGACCGCCTTCGCATTCAGTTGCATCATCAAGAGCGAAGCAATCACCGCAATGTAACTGATGCCATCGATCAAAAAGCACCAGCCCTCGCTGGTCGCTGCAATCAACATTCCGGCCAGCGACGGCCCAATCAACCGCGCCACATTCACCATCGACGAATTGATGGCGATCGCATTCCCGAGGTCGGCCCGGTCGCCCACCATCTGCACCATGAATGACTGCCGCCCTGGCATGTCGAAGGCATTGATGAGTCCCTGCATCACGCTTAAAATCAGAATCAGGCTAATGGTGATGTGTCCTGAGAGCGTGAGCGCGGCCAGCGCGAACGACTGGATCATGGCCAGCGTCTGCGTCCACACCAGCACTTGCCTGCGGTTCAGGCGGTCCACCCAGACCCCAGCGAACGGCGCGAACAGAAACGTGGGAATCTGCCCCGCGAAGCTCACCGTGCCCAGCAGCAGCGCCGACCCCGTCAGCCGGTACACCAGCCACGACGTCGCAATGCGCGTCATCCATGTGCCGATCAGCGAGATCGTCTGCCCGCCGAAGAATAGCCTGAAGTTGCGGTGCCGGAGCGCGCGCCACGCATGCGATGCGCCGCTGAACGCACGTTTGTTTCCCTCCGAGTCCGGGTCTAGTGGCGGCGCGCTCGTTTCAGAATCTCGCCGCGTTTCGCCCCGTCCCGGAACTCGTTCCGCATCTTGCCCCGCATCGCTCACTCTTCGGCTGCCTTCGCCGCGATTCCTTCTGCTGCGGCAAGGTTCTTCATCAATTCCGCGGGAAAATTGTGGCGGCCGCGCAGATAATCCGCGGAGTTATAAGAAATCCAGACGATTCCGGCTTCATCATCCCAAACAAGAATCTTCAGCGGCAGGTCGATGGCGATGCTCGGGGCTGCCAGCATCACCGGCGTGCCCGCCTTCGGATTTCCGAAGATCAGCAGCTTGGTGGGGCGCATCTTCATGCCCACCTTCTCAGCTTCTCCACTGTGATCGACGAGAGCAAACAAAGTTACGCCCTTCGCCTCGAGAATGGCGCGTATCCTCTCCACGGTCGCGTCGACCGAATGATGGCTGGCGATTTCGACAATTCCTCGTCCGCTCATGTCGACATGATACGTGAATCGCTCGTCCGTCTACTGAATGCCGCGTGAAGTGCTCGTGGCTTCGAACCATGCCGCGCCGGTGTCGCTCTCAGCTCACGCGCTCGATCGTCACCGACTCCAGCACCACCGGCTTGTGCGGCTTGTCCTGCGCGTTCCGCGGGACCTTTGAAATCTTGGTCACTACGTCTTCGCCCTCCACCACTTCGCCAAAAATCGTGTGGTTGCCGGTGAGCCAGGGAGTGGCCGCGACCGTAATAAAAAACTGGCTGCCGTTCGTGTTCGGGCCGGAGTTCGCCATGGCCAGCTTGTATGGCTTGTCGAACTTGTGCGCCGAGCCACGCGTCTCATCTTGAAAGCGGTAGCCCGGCCCGCCCATTCCCGTGCCCGCCGGATCCCCGCCCTGAATCATGAAATCGGGAATCACGCGGTGAAAAATCGTCCCGTTGTAAAGCTTGTCCTTTGTCTTCGCGCGCGTCACCGGATGCGACCACTCCTTGGCCCCTTCGGCCAACTCGATAAAGTTCTTTACGGTAATCGGCGCGTCGGACTCGAATAGCCGAACCGTAATTTTGCCTTCCGTGGTCGTAAAGACGGCGTACGTTCCTGCTGCGAGTGCCATGCTTTCTCCTGTTTCTTCTGTTCTCTGATCTCTGTTCCCTGATCTCTAACCACGAACCACAAACCACTAACCACTAACCACTAACCACTAACCACTGCCTTTACGGCATCGGCTGCCCTTCGCGCACAATTGTCACTTTTTTGAGCACCACGGGTGTCAGCGGCCTGTCGTTCGAATCGCGCGGCACGCGCGCGATGGCCTTCACCACCGCCACGCTTGCGTCGTCGCACTGTCCAAACAGCGTGTAATGCTGATCGAGAAAATCCGTCGCCTGCTCGGTGATAAAGAACTGGCTCCCATTCGTATTCGGTCCGCCGTTGGCCATCGCCAGCCGTCCCGGCCGGTCGAAGTTCAGGCCCGGATCGAACTCATCGTCGAACGTGTATCCGGGATTGCCCATCCCCGTTCCCGTCGGATCGCCGCCCTGAATCATGAACTCCGGAATCACGCGATGAAAGATCGTCCCGTCGTAGTACGGCTTGTGGCGCTCTACCTTTTTCGTCGCGGGATCGGTCCAGTCCTTGGTGCCCTCCGCCAGTCCGATAAAGTTGGCCACTGCCTTCGGCGCCTGCTTCTGGTAGAACTGGCACGTAATCCGGCCCATCGAAGTGTCCATCACCACAAACGGCCCATTGGGAACCGTCGTTGCCTCCGGAGTCGCCTGCGGCGCATCGGGAACTTCCTGGCTCGCGGGTGCCGCAGCGGGCGGTGTAGCCTGTTGGCCAAACAAAGCGAAAGCCGCGCCGGCAACACCAGCTACGGCCAGGGAAGAGAAGAGAAGCGTGCGCCGAATGTTCATGCCGCTCTTGAGGGTAAATCATGCAGCGGGCAGCGTGCCAGCGCTGTAGCGTCGGCCTGTTTTCTTGGTCCCTCGGTCCCTCGTTCCCTCGGTCCCTTGCTTTCTTGCTCCCTCGCTCCCCGTTTTTCTGATCCCTGATCCCTGATCCCTGTCTCTCTAGACCAGCCTCAAAAACCCCGCTCTGCTCAACCGCGCTCCAGGAAACACTGTTTCCAGATTCTCCGCGCCCAGCGTGCGCGTCACCACCTCGCCCAGCACTTGCCGGTAATCGGTGGTCAGCGCCAGGTCGCGGCCTTCATTCAGTTGCCCGTCGTCGAGCCCCGGCCACTTCCCGTACACCTTGCCGCCCTTTACCTGCCCGCCCAGCACAAACATCGCGTTGGCGTGCCCATGATCCGTTCCGCCCGTCCCGTCACATTCCATGGGCCTAAAGGAGTGTTATCATGGCGCGTCGTTTCGTAAGGATGTTTCAGGAGCCGGCTTTGTATCAGGGCTTGGCTTTAGCCATGCCGAAACAGGCGCGAAGAACAAAGGGCTTTAGCCCCTGCGGGATCTCGGCGCGCACCTGCTAGGCCAATCTTGAAATACGCCCAAGAACCTTGGAGGATGACTTGAACAAACCCATTCTTTTCGCAATCGCGGCATTGGCTCTTCTTGCGGGGTGCGGACCCCAAAACAACGGCCCCGGCATTCCCGTTAAGCCCAAATTCACGGGGCCTCCTTACCATCTCGCCCTGGCCGCGCCGCCCGCCAAGCCCAGCAAGTCGGGCATCACCATTCCGCCCATCAAGTACACGGCCGATCCCAACGCGCCTCCTGACTCGCTCGACAAAAGAGCCATCCTCGTCGTGCGCATCGACACTTCGAGCCTCAAGAGCAAAGGCACGATGACAATGGACCAGATCATCATGGGTGCGGTCGATATCCCCGGAACCGACGGCGCACTCTCCGCGGACTATATGAATGCAACCGACCAGAGTCTGGCCACGCTTCTTGAGGAGTACTGCGTCAAGGGGAAAGTAAAAATCACTGTGGCCCTCACCCGATCGTCGCTGTCCAGCACCGCCGGAGACGCCGAAATCGACGATAAGCGCCTCACAGACTGGCTCCCGATCGACCTCGTCTTCAAGAACCCCCTTCCGGGCTGCTAAAGCGGCCCCGCGGTTGTCGGAAGCCCTCCTTGCGCTCTGCCCAACGCGCACGGTCTCGGCTTTGTGTCAGGACTCGGCTGCCGGAAAGCTCGACGAGGAGACGCGCGCTGGTCATGTTGCCGGCGATGATTTTATCCGCGAGAGCGCGGGCGATGAGGACGGACTCGTCGTTGAGGATGACGTTGACAGAGCTGCGAAGACGCTCACGGGAAGTGAGCAATGAAGAAGTGAAAGAGTGAAGAAGTGAAGCGGGCAAGCCGCCCCAGCGACGATGACCTGTCGCCGGGGACCCCGGCAGCGAGCGAGAAAGCGGGGCGCTGTTCTCTGACCACTGATTACTGACAACTGACCGCTGTTCTTGTTCCCTGTTCCCTAATCCCTGCTCCATGCCTTTCTCATTTCTGCTTGCAGGAAACGACCACCTGGTTTTTGACGTAGAGCCCGCAGAGGCCCATCATGCTCGACGGGCACTCATACGTTCCGGACTGGCCGTCCTCCGAGCAACCTCCGCGCCGCAGAATCTGATCGGTTGAGGTTGGGATGAGCGCGCCGCAGCTCAGCACCGCGCTGTTCTTCATCATGGTGTTGCATAGGCCGAGCATGCCGTTCACGGGACAGAGATAGTTTCCTTCCGCGGGATTCTGGTGGCATCCGCCGCCGACCAGCGTGCGGTCCGCAACATCCCGCTCCTTGCTCATGTCCTGCACCTGTCCAGTGGACGCGTTGTAGACGGGCTGGAAGTCCATGACGCAGGTCGTGCCGGCATGGCAACTGAAGTTCAAGCCGCCTGGCGGAAGGCTGATGGCAAGCTGCGGGAACCAAACCGGCCATTGCCACTGATCGGACCAGACCGCAACGTCGACCCACACGGTGGGGGCAAGGCCCGGCGTCAAGGTGAATCCCAGGTTGTAGACGGGGTTTCCAACGGCGAAATGACTGTAGTCGCCATTCTGGGCGGTGGCGTCGCCCAGCGAAACGGTCTGTCCCGAATTGATGGTGGACGACCGTTGCTGCAGCTCGTCGTTGAGCGTGAACTGCAAACTGTCGGAGTGGAGATTCACCTGAATCGCGGGATAGACCGAGCCACCAACGACGCCGAAGTCGAGCAGGCCGCCCAGCAGATCGATGCTGTCAAAGACGAAGTTGGAATTGATGCCGCCCGATCCGGGAGCAGGCGGCTGGAAACGTCCGCCGGTGTAGGGCGCCGGCAGCAATTGCGTAAAGTCCACGTTGACTGTAAAACCCTGGCTGGTGCTGAGGACCGGCAGGTTCACACTGAAACCGGCATCGGCGCCCACCTGCGCGACGATCTCCTGCGCGTTGTACAATTCGGTGCCATCAAGTCCGGCGGAGAAGAAATCACTGGCGTCACCTTCAATGGGCACGAATTGCGGTGTCAACTTTGCTTCGGCTGAATTGTTGGGGTGAACCACGGTTTCATACTTGAGGGTTGCCTGGATGGGAAAGCGCAAGCCGAATGCATAGTTGAAACCGGCATTCAGTTGGATGCCGTAGGTCGACGTGCAGCCGACGACGCACCAGTTGATGGAGACCGACACGCCCCATTGCCATTCGTAGTCGTGGCCGATGGTAAAGCCGGTGAGAAAGTAGTACGGGCCCATGTTGAGATCTGCCGTTTGATCGCCGCGCGGCGGGCCGGAACCGTTCAGATGAAGCTCTGAACCTGGAACAATTTTCAGCAGCTTGGGAAAACCGGCAGGGCTGCCACCCGACACTCCGTTGCGCATGATTTGTTGCGCGGCCGCCACCTCCGCGGGGCTGGCGGTAGTGTTGAGCGTATGCTGCGGGTGCGCGTAGATTGACGACTCGAGCCTCGGCACGAACATTGTCTCTTCAACGGTCTGCACGCTCATGTTGACAAGCTCATCCTTCAGATCGTCGTCGCTGAGGGAGCTCATGCGCGCCGCTTCGTTCTGCCCCACCTTGGCCACGATGGCCGCGCGCTGCGTCGGATCGCCCAGCGCCTTGCGCAGCGCGGCAATGTGCTGGCTCGCATCCGCATCCGCGGCCGCGCTCTTCTGCTGGAATTCCGCGATCGCCGCCTGCCGCTTTTGCGGGTCGGCAATGTAGCGCGGGCTACCCGGCGCGCTGAACTCCGACACGCGTTGGGCTGTAGTGCTGCGCGTAAAGCACGCTACTCCGGCTGAAGCAAGCTGCGCCTTCGCGCCGGGATCGGCGCATTTTCCGGGAAGGATCTGGTAGGTGAGCAGATGGTGAATCACCAGTCCCTGGTCGACCTCAGTCACGTCCGAGGTATTCGCCTGCACCTGCACGTGCTGCGGCAGTGCCTGCAACCTTACAGCGATATTCGGCAGTGCCCTGGCATTGTTCAGCAACGGCGTAAAGTCCAGTTGCGCGTCGCCCAGCATCACACGTGGATTCGAGCGCAGGTCCTGGAGCGCGTATTGCCGCACTACATGCAGCCGCTGCATGGTCTGCGCGTGATTGCCGCCTTGCAGAATCACCGAATTTGCATAGGGTTGCTGGTTCATCGCGCGCGCTTGCGGCAGCCCGCTCTGCGCGAAAGCGGGGCTGGAAAGTGAACATGCGATGAACAGAAGCGCGAAGGAAAAGGTCCAAAGGACCCTGGGAAGGGGGAAGGTCATTGGCTTGCCTCCATGACATTCCCTGGCGGAGAGGCCCGGGGAAGAAGTGCCAGGGTAGAAGGGACAATAAATGCCCGTTTCGCGAGTGTCAACGGGGAAGTGCGGGCTGGGCCACACTTTAGTAAACCCCGCAACATCGTCCGTCCGCATATACTGATACACCCTACGGCCTGACGATCATCTTCCCAACGCCGTCGCGATATTGGCTGGCGATCTGGAACGCCTCATCGATGCGCTCGATGTTTCTCGAATGCGTCAGCAGCGGCGCAAACCAAGCGGCGTGCGCGCTCAGCAATTCCAGCGCCTCTTCCGTCTCATGGTTCGATCGGCGCACGTTGAAAAGCGTCAGCTCCTTGCGCCGCATCGCCGACGCTTCCACCTGCACCAACGCTGTCGTAGGAATTCCGGTCAGCACTACGCGTCCGGCATTGCGCGTGATTTGAGCGGCCTGGCTGGTGGTCTCATCTCCGGCCGCGCAGTCAATCGCGCAGTCCACGCCGCGCTGCCCCGTCCCGCGGAGAATCTCCTCCACTGCTTCGCCAGGCTCGAGCACGACGTCGGCGCCAATTCCGCGCGCCAGCTCGCGGCGGTGCGCCAGCGGTTCCACGGCCCAGATGCGTCCTGCCTGCGTGGCTCTGAGCGCGGCAATCGTCAACAGCCCGATCGGCCCCGCGCCGATCACTGCAACCGTCTCGCCGGGGCCGATCGACGCCAGGCGCAGAGAATGGATTGCAACCCCCAGTGGCTCGGCCAGGGCCGCTTCGTTGTACGACATCCGGCCGGGAATAGCTCGAAAGTTGGTCACCGGCAAGTTCACCAGCTCGCGGAAAAAACCGGGATGGTTCGGCGTGCTCAGGAAGCGGATGTTCGCGCACACGTTGTGGTGTCCGCTCAGGCAGAACTCGCAGTGGTAGCAATAAAGCGCGGGCTCCAGCGCCCCGCGGTCGCCCGCGGCCAGCCCCGTCACGCCGGCGCCGGCTTTCACAATTCTTCCCGCGGGCTCATGCCCCAGCAGCATCGGGTACGCATTGGGAGTGCCGCCGACCGCGCCCTCCGTGTAGGCATGCATGTCACTCCCGCACACGCCCACGGCCTCCACCCTGACCTGCACTTCGCCCGGTCCGGGATCGTCAATCTCCATTTCGGTGAGCCGGAATGTCAGGGGAGCAATCAGTTCCGCAGCGCGCATTGAAACCTCTTCCCCACAAACGATACTTCATCCGTGGACGGGAACAAAGCCCGACCGGCCGGTCGAAAGCGCTTATGAGATTCATGTTTCAGATCCAGGCGTGCCCACAATACTATTTGCTTAAGCGATACGCCCTGCCGTGCCAAATCTGGTTCCGTGGTATAGAACTCTGATTAGCCCAGTGCTCAATTTCGAGAAAACCCGAACCGAATTTCAGGAGATACTCGCCAAGCCCATTCGCGAACTCGGGCTCAAACTCGAGGGCTCTCCGCTCGAGCGATTCGTTCAGCAGCTTTATCGCGAACTCGAAGCCAAGGGAATCCACAAGTTCCGTCCCCTTTGTTATCTCACCGATGAATGGGGATGTCCCTCTGGCGAGCCCGTCATCGGCATTCCGTTTTATCTGGCCAACCCTGACCTGGCACGGCTTGAGCGCGATATGAACGACCTGGAAGACGCTCGCGAGATCATGATGTATATGCGTCATGAAGCCGGACATGCATTCAATTATGCGTACCAGCTCTACAAGTCGGCCGATTGGCGCGATCTCTTCGGTCCGTTTCGGCGCGCATATCGCGATAATTACCGTCCCATCCCGTTCTCGAGGAAGTATGTACGTCACATGGCCGGGTGGTACGCGCAGAAGCATCCGGATGAAGATTTTGCCGAAACCTTTGCGGTCTGGCTCACGCCTCGCTCGCAATGGCGAAAGCGCTACAAAGGCTGGGACGCGCTGGCCAAGCTCAAATTCGTCGATCGCATGGCGCGAAAAGTCGGAGATGTCGAACCCATTCGGCGTCGTGGCCGCACTGACATCACCGTCGATGAGATGGAATCCACGGTCGGCGAGTTCTATCGTCTCAGCCTGCCGGAGGAGATTCCCGTCGAGGAGCTCGCGCTCGATACCGACCTCGCCGACATCTTCAATATCTCCCGCCGGCGGCGTAACGGCGTGCGCCCCGCCCAGGAGATGTTGCGTCAGCATCGCAAGCCCATTGTCGACAAGGTCGCGTATTGGAGCGGCGTGCAGCGCCCCATCGTCAAGCGGCTCGTCGAATCCATATGCAAGCGTGTTGAGGACCTCGGTCTGCGCGTCGACGTCCGCCGCGAGTCCGAGTACCTCACGGAGTTCACCGTGTACACCACCGCACTTTCAATGAATTACCTGATCCGCGGGAAGTTCATTCATCCCTGAGGTGTGCCGGCTGCTGCCGTCAACCGGATTGGAGATCGCATGACTGGAACTAAGCTGAAAGTCACAGTGCTGTACGACTTGTGGGAAGAAGAACCTGCTGAAGTGGAGGAAGAAGCTCCTCCACAGCGCAAGCGCAAGGGGCAAAAGAAACGCAAGAAGAAGCCGGTTAAGCACGACCGCGAAGAAATCTTCGAAGCTTTGGAAAAGCTCGGTCATGAGCCGTCGTATCACGTTCTCGACGGCCGCCCACAGTCGCTGCTCGCGCTCGCCAAATGCAACGCCGATCTCATCTTCAACCTCACCGAATCCTATGCGGGCGATGACACCAAGGAGATGCACGTCGCTGCATTCCTCGATCTTCTCGAAATCCCCTACACCGGCGCGGGGCCCCACGCGATCATTCTTGCCCAGGACAAATCCATCGCCAAGAAGATGTTCGCTTTTCACGGCATTAAGTCGCCCTACTTCGCCACAGCTTATCGCGGCACCATCGACCACGCGCACGACATCGCCTTCCCGCTCATCGTCAAACCCACCTCCGAAGATGGATCCATCGGCATCGGCGCCGATGCCGTCGTCGACAGCGTCAAGGAGTTGATGGAGCGCATCTCCTATATTCAGTCGGAATTCGACTCTCCCGCCTTGATCGAGGAGTATATCGAAGGACGCGAGATCTACGCCTCCATCCTCGGCAGCTACGAGAGCGCGCATGCGCTTCCCCTCGTGGAGCTTGACCTTTCCAGGCTTCCCAAGGGCGTGCCCCGCATCGCCAGCCAGGATGTGAAATTCGAGAGAGACACTGAAGCCTACAAACTGACGAAATCGGCCATCGCCGAAGACCTTGATGAAGAAACCGAAACCCGGCTCACCGAGATTGCCATCAAGGCCTACCGCGCCGTCAAGCTTCGCGATTACGGCCGCATCGACATGCGCCTATCCAGCAAGGGCGAGATTTATGTCATCGAAGCGAATCCCAACCCATGGCTCTCCAGCGGTCAGGAATTTGCCATGGCCGCGAAGAAATCCGGCCTCTCCTATACCCAAATGATCGGTGAGATCGTGGACCTTGCCATGGCTCGGTACGCGTGAGAGCCGGCAAGAACTTCAGCTCACTGTTCACCCTCTTGCCTCCTCCCCTTCGGCGCGCGGTTACCTGCTCGTCGCACGCCGAACGAAACCGGCATCACGCGCGCAGAGAAGAACGCAGGTATTCGTAGTTCCAGACTCTAAGGACACAGCTCTGTTTCCCGCCATCGAGCCTTGGCGCGTCGAATGAACCCCGCAAGCCCCCGGCACGCAAGCCCTCCGCAAGCGTTTGCTTGGGTTAGCAGTCCGTTTTTCCCTTCTCGCCTTCCTGCCCCCACTCGCCTACTTGGTCGCGGAACCCTGGCTGGCTTTTCATAACTGACCAGACCTCAATGAGTTACCAGGCGATTCTTCAACATTTTGACCCCAATCGGGTCCCGCGAAATCTTTAAAAAAGTGAGCAAAACAGAACATACTATCCCTGTAATCGAGGGCGAAGCTAGTCAAGGCATTGGTGTAGCAGGCTTCAAGTGCGGGAAATCCGCCCCGAAAACTGTGGCCTCTACCCAGGTTAGCGGCTCGGGCCTGTGTTGCCGGGTATAGCGTTTTCGATTTTGCTCTTGACAGAATGCAGGATGACGAGTGGTAATTTCCTCAACCGGGGTCCCCGCAGACAGGCCTTCGTCTGTGGGGTGGAAGAAATTGCCACCCTGCACGATGCCGGTGATGTTGACTAGTTGAATCGAAATCGCTCTAGGCTGCGCGGCATGTACGGCTCTTCCATTCTGAAGCACTTCCTCCTTGGCCTTTGATCCGCCTATCGCAGTCTGCAACGCGTTTCCGGGCCGCCCCAAAGGAGGCTCCATGCCGATAACCAATAAAGACAACTCTCCATTCGACCCTGCCGCTTTTCTTGCGCAAGCCGGCCTTGGCCGAAGATTTGTTGACGTGAAGCCGGACCAGACTTTTTTTACCCAGGGAGATCCGGCAGACTCCGTCTTTTATCTTCAGAGCGGCCGGGCAAGGCTTACCGTGGTTGCGCACAACGGCAAAGAGGCTATCATCACGCTTCTCTCCGCCGGGGATTTTGTCGGAGAGGAGTCCCTCGCGGCGGTGCCTGGGCTGCGATTGTCCTCGGCCACCGCCATTACCGCCTGCATGGCGCTCAAGATTGGACGGGACGAGATGATCCGCGTGATGCATGACGAACCTGCATTCGCTGAGATTTTCCTCAAATTCCTGTTGATGCGCAGCATGCGCACCCAGGCCGATCTTGTCGATCAGCTCTTCAACTCCAGCGAAAAACGCCTGGCGCGGATTCTCCTGTTGATGGCGGAGTTTGGCAAGCCCGGGGAACAGGAAACCTTCATTCCCCCCGTTACGCAGGAAGCCCTGGCGGAGATGATCGGCACCACGCGATCCCGTGTCAGCTTCTTCATGAACCGCTTTCGCAAGCTCGGTTTTATCAGCTACAACGGCCGCATCCAGGTACACAAGTCGCTGCTCAATGTGGTCCTGCTCGATCAATTGCCCGAGCACAACTCCGAGAAGCCGCCTGTTTTCCCCAGCGCAAAAGGTCTGCCTCATCGGTCAATATTGGACAGTCCAGGTCCCGCAGATCGCGCCCGCCTAATTTCAGCCCGCCGGCAAGGCTATCGGGCGCAAGAACCTGCCTGATGGTGTGGTGATTAAGATGGAAGACCCTCGTTGCAGGATCGCGGCGATTGCGGTGGAGGACCCCCGGTGCAGGGGCATGCTCAGGGGCGTGGTCATTGAGATGGAAGATCCCCGGTGCAAGGGCCTGCTCCACGGCGCACTGCTCAAGCGCGTAGCCGTCGAGATGGACGACCCTCGGTGCAGGAGGGTGGAGATTGAGGTGGAAGACCCTCGGTGCGGGAGCCTCGGCATTTGGTGACTGAGGCATCAAATGAGCGACCGGTATCCAAAGCGCTCCAGGGTCTTCGCCTCGATCAGCGTCACAGGCCGGTCGTAACCGTCGTCGGTATATTTTTGCGCATGTGAGAAAGGTGCGCAGCAGGTTGAGGGGCCGCTTTGCAACGACTGCATCTGAAGGTGCGTCCAATGCGATAGGATTTGGCGCGGATTCTTCCCAGCGAAAGCGTTCGCCAGACCGCTGAGTTGGCCGCACACACGGATGATAATTTGCGGCGGGTCGTGCAATCTGGCGACTTTGGGTTTTCCAGGATAATGAGCGAAAGGAGATGATTCATCATGGCTGAAGAGATCAAGGGTCAGGGCCTGGTATGGTTGCTGGCGGGAATCGGCATCGGTGCACTGGTGGGGGTTCTTTATGCCCCAAAGAGCGGTCGCGAAACCAGAGAAGACATTGCGCGTGGCGCTCGCGAGGGGTCGGAGTACTTGCGCGCTCGTACCAAGCAGGCCGCCGAACATGTGGGCACGCTGGTGGACAAGGGCAAAGAGCAGGTAGGTGAGTATGTGGAGCGTGGCCGGAGCCTCGTGGGCGACCAATCAAACCGCGTAGCCGCAGCGATCGACGCTGGCCGCGAGGCATATCGGACGACCGAGTCAAACAGGGCGTAAAAGCGTACAACCGGTCTCATAAATGCCTGTTGAACAGAGTGGGGCAAGTATGGGACCCGGCAACGTGGCGGGTCCCATGATTCCAGCGAGTTGACAAAGACGGTTTATGAGACCGGTTCCAGTCCCCCCATTCAAACTGGGGAAATCGCACCGCGCCATCGGGAGCCAGCGGTTACACACTCGAGACGCAATGTTGCACGGGGAACCTCTAAAAAATAGGGTGCTGATTCGGCCGCAATTTACACACCGGCTCCGAGCTATCCCCCCGCGCGAACTCCTTGCGCTGCTTCCATGTGTGCACTTTTGACCACAACGAAAAGCAACTCACCGGCACGCATACTCTTCTAGGCGTATGCTTGAGTTAGCAGCCCGTTTTCCCCTTCTCGCCTTCGGCATTCCAGGCTTCGCTCCAGACGAGCATCTTTCAAGCACGCAACAGAACGACCGGAGCCGCCATGAGCCTCATCAGGCAAAGCGATGTGAAGAATCACCTCTCTCCCCGCTTCCGCACCAAGATCCATCTGTGCCAGCCCGGGAGCCAGCCCGATGCAACCGGTTTTTCCGCGGCCGAACCGGACGCAATCAATGCAACAGCATCGAGTTTTACTGAGGATTTCGTTGCGGAACACTCGGCCCCTGACGCAGCGGCCGTGCCAGGCGGTCATTTGCCCGGTTCCTTCCGCCCTGAGACGCCCAAAGTAGCGAAAAGCGCGCGAGCGTGAAACCGCATTCCGTTTTCCTGCGCAAAGAGTGCGTTCTTCCGGAACCTCTCGATCCCCTGACGGAGTCGGTCGGCGAAGACTGGACGTGCGTAGAAGAGATCCCGGCAGCGGTTTTCGACACCATGATTCGCCAGAAGGGCTGGCACTTCCTGTGGGTGGACCGCCCCTGCAAGCGAAGAGGCCTGGGGCTGACGGAGAAAGGGGCGGCCCAACGAGCGTTGGTCCGTGCCCTGAACGGAGTGGGGAGGCGATTCAATGCCGCCGAGCTGATGGACGTTCAGGCCAAGAAATATCCGGGCTTTTACGTCGCCAGCGTCACCTTGCAACCGCGCCAGATCCAGCAATACACCTGGCTGGAAATTGCCGGAGACTGGCATCAACTGGCGGTGCCCGTTCGATAAGGAGAGCGGCCCGAAGTACGAGGTAGAAGCACTGAACCATCTGGTTGGCGTCCGCGCTGAGATCGTGCAGCGTATTTCAAGAGCGGATCGAATCAAGCGAGGATCGAATCACGATTGAAAAGAGGCATAGCATGTCCTTCCCCGAAGCGAAATCTCCCGAGACAAATGCTGGAAGAACCGGCGCATCGGTGTCTTCGCCAGCCGCGTTGAAAGCCAGCCGCCTGCCATTGCCCACCCGCATCGCATTTGTCGGGAACTATCTGCCGCGCGAGTGCGGCATCGCCACTTTCACGACCGACCTGTGCACCGCCGTCGCAGCCGAATACGGCAAAGAACGCCTGTTTGCCATTCCCGTCAACGATCCCGATTCGAGCTACGACTATCCGGAACAAGTGCGCCTGGAACTGACGCAGGAGGACATTGCCTCCTATGAGCGGGCCGCCGATTTCCTCAATTTCAACAGCAACGATCTCGTCTGCCTGCAGCATGAATACGGCATCTACGGCGGCGCCGCCGGCCGCTACATTCTGGCCATGCTGCGCAGGTTGAAAATGCCGCTGGTCACTACGCTGCACACGGTCCTGCGCGAGCCCGACCTGAATCAACGCATCGTGCTCGAAGAGATTGCGCAGCTCTCCGATCGCCTGATTGTCATGAGCGAGCTGGCGGCCCAACTGTTGCGCGAAGTGTATGCGGTTCCCGGCGGAAAAATCGATGTGATCCCGCACGGCGTGCCCGACATGCCCTTCATGGACCCTAACTATTTCAAGGACAAGTTTGGCACCGAAGGCAAGTCCGTTCTGCTTACCTTCGGCTTGCTCTCTCCGAATAAGGGAATTGAAAACGTGATTCGCGCCCTGCCGGCGATTCTGGCGCGGCATCCGAATGTGGTCTACATCGTCTCGGGCGTAACGCATCCCCATATCCGGCGACGCGATGGCGAGAGCTACCGCGAAGAATTGCAGGCGCTGGCCGCCGAGCTTGGCGTTTCTTCCCATTTGATTCTGAACAATCGCTTCGTAAGCACTGAAGAACTCATTGAGCACGTCGGCGCGGCGGATATCTACATCACGCCCTACCGGCAGGAGGCGCAGATTGTTTCCGGCACGCTGGCCATCGCGCTTGGAGCCGGCAAGGCAATCATCTCCACGCCCTACCTGCACGCCAAGGAACTGCTCGCGGACAAAAGAGGCGTGATTGTCCCGTTTGACAATCCGGATGCCATCGCAAAATCGGTTGTCGCATTGCTGGAGAACGATGCGGAGCGTCACGCGATGCGCAAGCGTGCCTATCTGCACTCGCGTGGAACAACGTGGCCGACGACAGCGCGCGCCTATATGGCGACTTTCCAGCGGGCGCGCTTTGAGCGCTCGTTGCAGCCCCGCGCCACCCAACCGGACGAAATCGCAGCAGGCCTGATCGACCCGACAGAACACCTGCCGGCTCTGAACACCAATCATCTGTTCACCATGACCGACGACACGGGCATGTTGCAGCACGCAATCTTCTCCGTGCCCAACACGCGCGAAGGCTATACCACCGACGACAACGCACGCGCGCTGATCGTCTCCACTCTTCTGAATGAGAGCGTCGGGTTTCCGCACGGGCAGGACCATCTCAATCTCTCTCGCCGCTACCTGGCTTTTCTCTGGCTTGCATTTCATTCCGATATCGGGCGCTTCAGGAATTTCCTCGGCTACAACCGCAAATGGCTTGAGGACATTGGCTCGGAAGACAGCCATGGGCGCGCGTTGTGGGCCCTGGGTTCGGTGCTCGGACATTCGCAGAATGCCGGTTTGCGCGGAGCCGCAGGAAGACTCTTTGAGGCTGCCGCGCCCGCGGTTCTCAAGTTCTCGAGCCCGCGCGCGTGGGCATTCAGTGTTCTCGGCATGCAGGCCTATCTCGACTGGTTCCCCGGCGACAGGGCCATCCAAATCGCACGCAACGCGCTCGCCAATCGCCTGCTCGATATTTACGAGCGCAGCCGTTCCGATAAGTGGCATTGGTTTGAGAAGAGTCTTGCGTACTCCAATGCAAGACTGGCGCAGGCGCTCATCCTGGCCGGCGGGCGCAGCAAAAACAAGAAGATGCTCGCGGCGGGAATCGAGTCACTCGAATGGCTTGTCGCCGCTCAGCATTGCGGTGACCCGGAGATCTTTGTGCCTATCGGCTCTAGCGCATGCTTCACCGAGGGCGGCGAAAAGCCACGATTCGACCAACAGCCTGTCGAAGCCTGCGCCACCATCTCCGCTTGTCTTGAGGCATACAGGCTCACGCACGAAGAGCGCTGGAGCAACGAAGCCCATTGCGTCTTCAGTTGGTTCCTCGGCAAAAACGATCTGCAGGCGCCCCTTTACGATGCAACAACGGGCGGATGCAAAGATGGACTTCATCCCGACCGCGTCAATGAAAATCAGGGAGCGGAATCAACGCTCTCGTTCCTGATGGCGCTCCTGGAAATGCAGCGAGCGAATGGATCCCACGCAGAAAACACGTACCAGGAAATGAGCATCTCCCTTTGAATCCAGTTATTCAGTCACCGGCTCTGCCAGAGGCCTCTGCTGTGGAACAGCTAAAACCGGGACCATGTGCAGACCTTCCTCTGCTCACGCGCTATTCCGACAATCCGATTCTTAGCGGCCACGATTGGCCCTACGCCGTGAACAGCGTCTTCAACCCAGCAGCAGTGCTCCTGCCCGACGGAGACACGCTGCTGCTGTGCCGCGTGGAAGACCGCAGCGGCCTGTCGCACCTGGGCGCGGCACGTTCAAAGAATGGAATTAACGGATGGCGCATCGATGCCCAGCCAACGCTGATGGCGAATCCCCAGGAATACCCTGAAGAAATCTGGGGCATCGAAGATCCGCGCATCACCTACGTCCCGGAACTCGAGCAATATGCGGTGGCGTACACTTCCTTCGCCCGCGGCGGTCCGGGAGTTTCCCTCGCGCTCACCAAAGACTTCAAGAGCTTTGAGCGTTTCGGCGTGATCATGTCGCCCGAGGATAAGGACGCCGCTCTGCTGCCGCGAAGAATCAACGGCTACTGGGCCTTGATCCATCGCCCCATGACCACCACCGGCGCTCATATGTGGATCTCTTACTCTCCCGATCTGCGGCATTGGGGCAGCCATAAAGTCATTCTGGTAGCACGGCGCGGGGGATGGTGGGATGCGAACAAGATTGGCCTGTGCTCTCCGCCCATCGAAACGCCCAAAGGCTGGCTGGTCATCTACCACGGCGTGCGGGTTACCGCCTCGGGAAGCATCTATCGCCTCGGCCTCGCGCTCTTTGACATCAACCAACCGGAGATCTGCCTGCAACGAGGGGATTCGTGGATCTTCGGTCCGGAAGCCCCCTACGAGCGCGTCGGAGATGTGCACGACATTGTGTTTCCCTGCGGCCAAACCATCGCCGCGGATGGCGACACGATCAACCTCTATTACGGAGCAGCCGATTCCAGCATCGCTTTAGCCACGGGAAGCATTCGTTGTCTTCTCACATGGCTGGATGCGAATTCCAGCGCGGGAGACGGAACCGAGCAGTGATCGACGGAGCTGGATCCGAGCAGTGATGGGCGGAGTCGGATTCGCCCCATGACGGACGCCACCCCATGCAATGGAAATGTGGGATGAATGTCGCATGGAGCAGAAGTTCGGGATGAATGTCGCATTGAAAGGAATTTCCCCATGAGTGTCGCCACCCTTACCTGGCCGGATTGGCTGCCCAAAGTGCTTTTCTTCCGCCGCAGGTGCCCTCGCTGCAAATCCGTTGAATTCAAGCCCGGCGAGTTGCGCCCTTACGATGGCCTGCTTGCCCTGTTTTTTCTCCGCCCGGTTCGCTGCAAGTTTTGCTGGCGCCGGTTTTACTGGGTCACCCTGAAGGGCGCGGAATGAGCATCGAGCAACACGACTCCGGTCCCACGTCGAACGATCTTCTCGAAAGCCTTATCGCGGATCGCGCCCCGGCAGCCCTGTCCGATCAAGCAGCCTCGCCCGATTCGGTCGTTCCGATCGTTGCCGAAAGCGCCCAGTCGGTGCAGAACGACGTCGAAAACATCGAAGATGCGCCGGCCGTCAACGTGCAACCCTGCCAGAGCGACCTCTAGCGCCGCCCGGATAGCCCGCTTCGCGGGCTTTTTCCTCAAGTAAAAGCCACCTTTCAATGCTCTCGAGAAGTCTACGTGTATTCCGAAAAATGCTTTCCCCTCCGTGCATTGTTCAGGCTCCCGCAGTTTCGGGGATATCTCTGTGGCGTAATTCGGGAAGACCGGCTCGAAAAGAGCAGACTCAAAACGTCGTCGTGAAGCGAAGCAGATAGCTCCTCGGTGGCCCAATCGCGTTTCCTGAGAACAATCCGCCAAAGTCGATCACGTCAAGAACATCATTCAGGTTCTGTCCGTCGGCCTGAAGCCGTACATGGACTCTCTCGGAGCTGTAAAGATCTGCTCCCGCGGAGGCGTTTACCTGAAAGGAAGGATCGATCCGCCCGCGATCGAAGTCAATGCGGTTCAAGACTTGTTGTCCATATTCCGCGAGCACGGTGGATGGATCGCCATCGAACTCGAATGGAAGACCGGTGTCGTATTGGATTCCGCCCGCCAGCCAGATTCTGGGATGAACCTGGTAGCGAAGTTGGCCGCGCACCGTATTGCGTTGATCCTGCGAATCCGGGAGGTGCCCGGAGAGCTGCGTTTCGGCAGCGGTTGCGTCATCGCCGAGAAACAGCCCGCCGGTCACGGGATTCCAGGCGTTGCCCACCTGGTAGGAATAGCTGACAAATCCCGAGAGTTTTCGCCAATCAAGCAGGTCGAGCTTGCCCTCAGCGCCATAGATAATCGCTTTCCGAAAAGCAATCGGGAAACTGATGCTCGTATTTTCAATCTCGTCGTCGTCGGCATAGTTGTCAACGACTCTCCGGAAATAGTTGATATCGAGCTTCGCCCTGCCGAAGAGCCCTTGCGTTAGTCCTCCCTCAAAATAATCTCCGGCCGACGGCTGCACCGGCAGCCGGAGAAACGTCGTGGGGTCCAGGGAGTCAACCTGCGTTGAGCTGGAGAGCAGAATATTCTCGAACGAGGGTGTCTGAAAAACACGATCGTAGGAAAAGTGCAGCACCAGATTGACCGGTGAAAAATACCGCGAGACAGCGAATCGCGGCTCGAAGGCCTGCTTGTTCACAAGAAGCTGATAATGATCCCATCGGAGTCCGGCCTTGATCGACCAATTTCCCAGGTGGACGAGATCCTCGACGAATACCGACTCCTCCAGGTCTGCTCTCTGCCCGGTGAAGGCGAAGGTAAGCGGTGTCCCGTCGTCGAATTGGCTCGGATCGGTGATGACGTAACTCGTATTTTCATGCAGGGAGATATTGTCGGACTCTGCCCCGGCTTTCCACTCGCTTCGACCTCTGTCGGCAACCACGAGGGCCTTGAAGTAGCCCTCGCGAAACTGGTTGTGCTCGAAGACCTCGACAGGCGTTGACTCCGGATTTGAATTGAAATCGCTTGCGTTGTCGCGCACCATGCCTCCGAGCTTCGCCAGCGTATTCGGCGAGAAGGTGTGCTCGTACGAGGCGATGCCCATGGTTTCGATGTTGTCCGCTGTCTGCCGCTGGCCCGCCGCTTGTTGCACCTGTTCGTTCGGAATGTCATAACGCGACAATTCGTGGCGCACGCTCGCGCTAAAACGATCGTTCCTTGTGAGGTCGCGCTCGTAGCGAGCCGAAAAGTCGCCGAGCGTGCCGGTATTTGAGAAGTTCTGTGGAACGACAGGATTCAGGTAATGGGCGGTCATGCTTCCGCTTGCGCTGCCGCCCAGCGTGTTCTTGCCCGCGGTGTATTGCCCCTTCGCAAAGGCGCTTCCAGTGTCGAAACTGCCACCCGCCAGTGCGAGCTCACCGTGAAATCCCGGCTGGGCATCCTGTACGGTATTCACCTCAATCACCCCGCCCATCTTTTTGCCGTATTCGGCCGGAATTCCAGCCGTGTAGATACTCAGGGACTGAACATCGTCAGCCTCAATCTCGGGCCCAAAGCCTGGAGATCGATTGTCCGTTAAGGGAATGCCGTCGACCACAAATTGTGTCTGATATTCCGACCCGCGTGGATGAAGCACGGCATTTCCTTCATAGAGCCAGCCGGGCTGCGAATTTACAAGGTCCTGCAGCGATCGACCGGGAATGGAGCTGAGGCGGTGCTGAATAAAGAAAGAGCCAACCTGGTCTATATCGCCGGGCCGCTCGGGATCGATCAGGGTATTGGCTGCCTGAACCGCGATGGTCTCTTCCACGGTGGCGAGTTTGAGCGAGATGGAACGTGTGATTGGAATCGACGAACCAATGGAAACAGTTTCGACGAAAGGTCCGAATCCCGAATGGTCGATGCTCAAACGGTAAATGCCATAGGGAAGCCTTGCTATATCAAGATTGCCGTGCGTGTCGGTCTCAAGATCGGCGGCGTATTGGTTGGCTTGGCTGAGAAGATGAATCGTTGCCTGAATGCCGTGGCCGGACGGATCGGCGATGTGGAGTCGCAATTCTCCGCTGTTGCTCTGGCAAAAAGCAGAGAGAGCGCCCGCGAACAGGAGAATGACGTATCGTTTCAACGGCCCGCCTCACGAGATCCCGGTATCTTCTTTATAAGGCTTCACCGGTGGGCGCATCGGAGAACAGAACTTGCGCTTTGGCCGGGATATGCCTGTTGATCCAATGCTGTTCAGCCTTGATGACCGCACCTACAGAATATCGGTCTTGACTTCAGGCCAATTCGCTCATCGGCTCTCACCTGCACCTCGCTCCGCGATTGGTCGCGCTAGACGCCCATATCGCCGCAAAACACCCCCACCGGCCCCATCTTCGCCGACTGCCCCAAACCCTCTCCACCTCTTTATTGAAGAGCCAAGCACGCGGCTTTTGGTCCTTTGCGCGTCGGAGGGAGCAGGGGCCTTCAGGCCCCTGAAACAAGACCTCAACCAACCCGGGCTTCACCCCTGGAGCCTTGCATCAGGCTCGGCTGGTAGGTCGGGGATTCATCCCCGACTGCCGCAACCCGCCGCAAAAAGTGAGCGGGCTTCAGCCCCTGTCCGCGCGCTTACCTTGTGCCAGCGCGTCGAAGGAAAGCATCCCCAAAGCCGACTTTCGAGGACCTATCCAGGCATTGGTGATTCTTCGTCAACTGAAATTGGCATTGTGGCGAACTTCAACTCACCGACAAACCGGGTATCTCCTGAACCGTTCGTCCAACCCGCGCTGGTCGGATGGCGGATCACTCGGACGTATCGCAGCCCTATTTCACTAGACCCACGATCAGGTCGCTAGGCCCTGGTAGGCTGATCCGGCGTACCTGGGCGAACCCAGCAGCTTTCATCCAGCAGGTATATTCGCCCTCGCTGTAACTGGCGCCGCCCTCGGTGCCAACGAGCATGTTCACAGAGAACAGTGCCGCGTGTTCCGGTCCGGTCTTATCAGGATTGAGGATGAAGTCCTGCACGACGAGTCGGCCGTTGGACGCGAGTGCTTGATGGACGCGGCAGAAGATCTCCCTGTTCTGCTCTTCGGAAAACATGTGGCAAATCGCGTTCATCATGACGATATCGTAGCCGGAGCCTAAGTGGTCATGGAGCATATCTCCCGCGCGAATGCCGACTTGTGCTGCGACGCCGGCCTTGTTGACATACTCGGCAGTAAGCGACACCACCTCGGGAAGATCAAGTATTTCGCACCTCACACCGGGATAAGCCCTCGCGAACGCGATGGAATAAGCGCCCGAGCCTCCGCCCAGATCGAGGATGCGGTGGACGCCATCTGTGCCCAGGGCCTTCACCACCTGCGGGGCGCGCTCCTTGGCATTGCGCTGCATGCCGGCGATGAAATTGTGCGTCCATTCCGGAGTATTGGCGCGACCGATCGGAACGCAGGTGCCGCGTAACACTGCGTCCGTCAGTGTACTCCAGCGATGCCAGATGTTAGCTGTATGGAGCAGACCATCGCGGTGATTGTCACTTGATCCCTGAACAAAGAAGCGATCGGACTCGGGTGTGTTCCTGTAATCGTCGCCGCTCTTCGAGAGAAGTCCGAGAGCTACAAGTGCGTTGAGCAGAATGCTTACCGCGCGGACATTCGCGTTGACCCGCGTCCCGATCTGTTCAGCATTGGCCCCCTCCCCGACGGCAGTAAAAACGTCAAGTTCAAGCGCTGTAAGAAGACAACGACTCGGCATGTAGCCGCGGACCATCTGATATAGGTGATCGGGCAGCGTTCCTGCTCTCTCGCGCGCTTCCATTGCATCACGGAACCTTTTCCTGTGCTCGGCCGACATGGCCTTCATCGCAGGAGCATCATCCCACATGAGACGATCCACCGGCTTGCCATCGCGCAGATGCTTTTCGACGATTTCGGATACATCGGACGGCTGTACGCGGCGATACCACACCCCAGCCGGATAAACGATCATTACTGGTCCTTCATCACACAGTCCCATGCAGCCGGAGGTAGTGACTTGCACATCGCTGTCGAGACCACGTGTTTCGATCTCCCGATCGAGGACGTCGAGCACCGCGAGCGACCCGCTGGCCGGACAGCAAGGGATGCCCGCTGGCTTCTGCTGCGTGCAGATGAACAGATGGCAGTGGAACGGTTACATCGCAGTCTCCAATCACGGATCAATGTTAACTCTCCCTCTCATCGCAGCAGGGGATAGCACCGGGGAATGCCATGTACAGATCTTCTGTGACTTCGGGAAGATGACGCGCAGTGGTGATTCCCAAACAACGGGCAAACCGGACAATGTCACTTGATGAAAACAGCCCAAAGCGCGCATTGAAGAGGTCTTTCGAAGCGGATTTGCTCCCTGGGACAGATCAGTATCGGAAGACGCCCATGTCGTCAGAAAAGACCCGCCGACTGCCCCATCTCGCCAACCCCGCAACCCCCTCCCGCCGCATTTTCCCCGCAAACCACTGAAAACACTCCCGAAATTCATTTCCCAACTTTGCCGATCATTTCCTCCGTTTGGCGCACAATGGTCCCATGATCGAAGAGCAAACCAGAGTCTCTCCCTCAGGCCCTCGATCGCTTGGTCCCTGCTTTTCTGACCACTGGCCACTGTTCACTGACCACTGTTTTTCCGGAGAGTGTTCAACCAGGCATTCTACGCAACTCGGAACCCTCGACGGCCCGGTGCCGGCTCTACCCGCGAAAACCAGCCCCGGCCGCGCCCGGTCCAAACCAAAATCGCCGAGTGTCAGATATATCCGGGGTTCAATGTGTCAGGTATGTCCCCGGCCCGTACCGTGCCTCCGGCACCCCACCCCCCATGCCCTAAGTACCCCACCCCCCTATGCCCTTTTGTGAAACTGTGAAACTGTGAAACTGTGGACCAAGCCGAATCAGTAACTTACAGCCACAGTTTCACAGCTTCACAGTCTCACAGTTTCACAGTTTTCGTTTTTTTGTCGTTCTTGATTTTGAGCTCTCGCGTCAGCTCCCTTTTTTTGGAACTCCGCAAGCTCCGAAAACATCGCCCGCGGAGCCCGTGCTGAGCGAAGCCGAAGTGCGCAGCCCTCGATTTTCCGCATCAGTTTGTCCGGGACGGCTCTCTCGATTTCCGATCATTCAAGCTCCATGAATACGATTGTCTTTCGAAACCGCAAGTGAGCTATCTTTCGTCTCTGTTTGGGCGTACTGTTGGTCACACAGACAATCGAACGCACAATTGAGTGGATCGGATCGCAGGTTTTCGCCTGCCCACGAGACCTTCTCACTGGGTTCCGCAGTACTGAGCCGCCATGTCTTATGTAGGCATCAACATCGGCGCACTGACGGTCAAGGTGGTCACGGTCCGGCCCAACGACAAAAATGCTGACCCAAAAAATGCAAAGGTGATCGCCCATCAGGGACGCCCGCTGGATGTTCTTGAGCAACTGCTGGCTGCGCCGGAATTTGCGGACGCCGAGTATTTCGGCGTGTCCGGCCATCTGGGCCGCATCTCCGAGTTTGCCGCAATCCAACGCGCCCTGAGCGAGGTGCGCAAACGCGGCGAGGGCGAGTTTGACGCCGTGGCATCCCTCGGCGGCGAATCTTTTCTGGTCTATACGCTGGCCGGTGGAAGAGTCACCAATGTCCTCTCGCACAACAAATGCGCCGCGGGCAGCGGCGAATTCTTCGTGCAGTTGATCGGCAGGATGGGACTGGACATCGATACCGCGATCGGCCTCTCGTCTTCCGGAAGCGTCGTCCCGCTGGCCTCGCGCTGCACCGTGCATTGCAAGTCCGACGTGACGCATAAGCTGAATCGCCACGAGGCCACGCCCGCCGACATTTTGAAGACGCTGCACGAAAGCATGGCCGGGAAGGTTGTGTCGCTCCTCGAGAAAGGGCAATCCCCGCTGGGGCGCGTGTTGCTGATCGGAGGCGTGACGCGCAATGCGGCCTTTGTTGAGGCGCTCGGCGAGAAACTTCCGGCGACCGAGCTTGTGGTGCTGCCGGAGAGCGAGTGGTTCGAAGCGTGGGGCAGTGCATTGCTCACTCGCGAAAATCCGCTTTACAAATCCCCGCACCTTTCAGAGCCGCCGGTCTTCGATACGCTTCCGCCGCTCGATCAGTTTGAGGACCAGGTGCAGGTGATGGCCGCCCCACCGCTGCACTTGCCGCCCGACGGTCCCATGGTGCTGGGTGTGGATGCAGGCTCGACGACGACCAAGGCTGTCCTGCTCGATCCCGCGACACGAGCCATCGTGGCTTCGCATTACGCGCGCACGCACGACGATCCCGTGGCCGCGGCTCGTGAGTGCGTCAGGGCCCTCGTTGCTCTGGTCGGTAATCGCCCAGTGAGCCTGGTGGGCGCAACCGGCTCGGCGCGGGAACTGGTTGGCGCGTTCCTGGGAACCGAGCGAGTGTACAACGAGATTTCGGCCCACGCCGCCGGCGCAACGCACTTTGCCGCGGACGTGGACACCATCTTTGAGATCGGCGGCCAGGACGCCAAGTACATTTACCTGCGCAATGGCGTGCCCATTGGCTATGCCATGAACAACGCCTGCTCCGCTGGCACTGGGTCGTTCCTCGAGGAAAGCGCGCAGAGCGACCTGGGGGCCGGCGTCACCGAAATCGCGGACATCGCGATTGCCGCGCCCTCGCCGGTGAAATTCAAGGCCACCTGCGCGGCGTTCATCAACTCCGACATTCGCATCGCGCAGCAACAGGGCCAGAAGCGCGACAACATTCTTGCCGGACTGGTTTATGCCATCGCCGACAACTACCTCACCAAAGTCAAAGGGCAGCGCCCAGTCGGCGAGAAGGTGCTGCTGCAAGGAGGGGTGGCTCTCAACCGGGCAGTCGGGTATGCATTTGCCCAGCGCGTCGGGCGCCCGATCGTGATCCCGGCCAATCCGGAGCTGCTCGGTGCTCTGGGCGTGGCGCTGCTGGCGCTTGACCGCGCAGGCCGCGTACTGGGCACGGCCACCGATCTCGAGACTCTTGCCGCGGCAGAGATGAAACTCATGGGCCGATTCACCTGCCGGGCGTGCAAGATGTATTGCGGCATCGAGCGCTTCGAGGTGGCTGGGCGAAAGTTTCCCTTTGGCGGTCGCTGCAGCCTCTACGAGAACGTGTGGAAGAGAAGGACCCGCATTGCGCCTGCCGCGGATCTGGTGGAGCAGCGCGCCGCAATCGTCTATGGTGTCCAAAAACATGCCGGCGCAGAACCGGTTCAGGAACCGAAATCGCGCGATTACTGGGACGTTGGCCCCGCGCTTGAGGCCGCGCGGTCGTTTCTTGAGGAGTCGTTCGGCCAGTCCAACGCAAAGCCGCGGATCACGGAGACACGCATTGGCATTCCTCGCGCGCTGACCACGCATTCCTTGTTCCCGCTCTATTCTTCGTTCTTCTCCGCCCTGGGGATGGAGGTTGTGTTGTCCGGACTGGACCTGCGGGGCGATCTCAAGTCGAACTCCGGTTTTTGTCTGCCGGCGGAGATTGCACATGGCGCGGTATTCGATCTGGCGCAGAAGGACGTGCGCGTGGTCTTCCTTCCGCAATTGGCGCGCATGCCTCAGAACGGCTCTCCCAAGGATTCGTATCTCTGCCCGATCACGCAAGCCGGCCCTTATTTCCTGGCCAAGGCATTCCCCGATACGCAATTTCTGGCGCCTATTCTGGACTTCTCCCAGGGATACGCGAACAACACGGCGATGACGGAGATGGCCGTGCGCGAGATGGGAATCTCGCGGGAAGCGGCCAATGAAGCCTGGGCCACGGCAGTACGCGATCAGACGGATGCGGAGCGCGCTCTGATGCAAATGGGCCGTCAGGCTCTCAATCAGGCGTTGGCAGAGGGTAGCCCGGCGATTCTATTGGCCGGCCACAGTTATAACGCCTACACGCCGGAGGCCTCGCAATCGGTAGGCAAGAAGCTTTCCAGCATGGGATTTCTGGTGATTCCCGCCGACTGCCTTGAGCCGGTCGGTGCAGGGCCAACCGCCTGGCACTTCGCAAATCAAATATTGAATGCGTCCTTGCTCGCGAAACAGCATCCCAACCTGTTTCTCCTGGTTGTCAGCAACTTCAGTTGCACCATCGATGCATTCACTCACTCGGTGCTCGCGTCCCAATTGGGATCCAAGCCGTATCTGATTTTGGAAATCGACGCTCACACCGCTGACGCCGGTGTGCAAACGCGCCTTGAGGCCTTTCTCGACGTAGTGCAGAATTACCGCGCGTCTCAACGCGGACCTGCCAGGGCGTTTACCCCTTGCACGTTGCTCACGGGCGGGGTCGTTCTCGCTTCCAGCGGCGAGCGAGTGCCGCTCACGGATCCGCGGGTTAAATTGCATCTTCTTAACTTCTCGCAATACCACGAGCAGTCCGCGGCCATGGCCCTCGGCTGGCTTGGTTTGCACGCCGGCCAGGAGGTCCCCATCGATCGCGGGCAGCTCGACCTCGGCCTGCAATTCACCTCCGGCCGCGAGTGTCTTCCGCTGCCTCTCGCCATCGGACAACTGCTCAAAATCCATCGCGATCGCAAGCCCGGCGAGATCGTCGGCTTCTTCATGATGCGGGGCGGCGCTCCCTGCGCATCCGAAGCTTATATGGAGTATTTCGAAAGGTTCATCGTCGAGCATCGGTTGGCCGACGTATTCATGGTCAGCCCCGGATCGGAAGACGGCTATCTCGGCTTCGGGCCCGGCATTCTCATGGACAATGTGTCCCCCGCCATTTTGCTTGCCGACATTCTTGTCGAGATCGACAATGTTCTGCGCGTAGCAGGCGCTCCCGGATGCATCGAGCAGCTTCAGCGCGAGTGGAATCAATTCCGGCTCAAGGCAGGAACGCTGGATGAGTTTTCGTCCCAACTGCCCGCATTTGTTGAGCAGTTGACTGAGCTGCCGCTGACGCGAGATCCCGCCGCCTGCCCCAAGGTGGTCGTCACAGGCGACTTCTTCGCCCGCTTCAGTCCGTTTTTCATGGATGGGGTCCGCGACCTTTATGCCGCGCGTGGAATCATCCTCAAGCCCGTCGATCTCACCGAGCTATTTCTCTATGTGACCTATGACGGGATGCGGGAAATGGCCGATAACTGGGGACTGAAGCCGGGGGGGGTCGCTCTCGCCAAAGCCTGCACAAGGATGCTGGAACCCGATGGACAAGAGTATCTGCAGCGATGGTGGGGCTATCAGTCCGGAAGAAAAGCCGAGCAACGCTACCGCGAGATATTTTCGAAGACCCGACTCCTCATTTCCAGGTCCAACGACGTCGTTACTTTAATTGATAAGAGCTCCGAACACATTTCGCCGCGGATCTTCGGCGAGGTCACGCCCACAGTTGGCAGGAGCTTGAACGCGGAATACGAAGGTTACGACGGCATCATTTTGATCGGGCCGTTCAACTGCCTTCCCTTCAGAATCTCCGAAGCGATTCTCAAGCCTGTCAGCATACAACACAGCATGCCCCTACTCTGCTACGAAACCGACGGTTGCGCTGTGTCGCCCGCCGTGCTCAGGCAAGTGGACGTGCACATCCAGCAGGTCCTCGAACACTCGGCCAGAACCCATTCCGAGCAGCCTGAGCCGCTGATTCGCTGATCCCTGATTCGCCGATTCGAAGAAAGGTCTACAGCCTGCAAGGCTGAACGCTTCGCCTGATTCGCACTTATGCCACGACACACCACATCGCAGAGGCGCACAGCCAACTGCGTTCCTCACGCCCCGTGTGCTCACCCAGTCGCAACGAACTGAGAGCGGACAGTTGAGAGCGGTTGTTCGCCATTACGCGACCGTTGGCCGCAGCTCCACTCGCTTCGTCGCGATTTCGATTTTTGCCGGAGCGACCGTTTTGTCGCGCACGACGGTGCTCGCTTCAAGCGCGATCGTGCCTGCGTTCTTAGTGGATTGCACGATGACCTGCGCGAGCCCGTTGAAAAGCGAGCGGCGCGGCTCCTTGTCGCTCTCGTGGCAGTTGGGATCGCCGTTGCCCACCCCGATGAGCGCGCCTTCGCCCGTGACTTTGAAGTTGATCATGTTCTGCGCCGTGGGCAGCGCGCGGCCCGCGCTGTCGAGCGCGTCGACGGTGAGTACAACCACATCCTGGCCATCGGCATCGATGGCCGTCCGATCCGCCGTAAGCCGCAGGGACGCAATTGGTCCCGTTGTCTCGCGCTTTTCCGTCAGCACGAGCTTGCCGTCCTTCCAGCCCTGCGCCTCGATCGCGCCCGTCTCGTAGCGAACTTTCCATTCAAGATGCCCGAGCCGCGGAACCTTCTGCCGGCCCAGGCTCTTGCCGTTCAGGAACAGTTCAACCTCGTCGAGGTTCGAGTGAACCCACACGGGAATCTCCTCGCCTTCTCTGCCTTCCCACGTCCAGTGCGGAAACAGGTGCAGCACCGGCTCTTTCGTCCACCACGATTTGTAGTAGAAGAAGTTGTCCTTGGGAAATCCGCACGTATCAACGATGCCGAACTGCGAGTTGATCGACGGCCATCCATACGGCGTCGGCTCGCCGCGATAGTCGAAGCCGGTCCACGCAAAGCCGCCGGCTTCCCACTCGCGCGTAGCATAAAACGTCCACCACTCCTCGGCGAGCTGGCTCCAGACGGTGTGGTTCACGTCGTAGGCGCTGAGCGTGTTGCGCAGCGGATCGGTTTCATAGCAGCCGCGCGTCGAGATGGTGCTGGCCGTCTCCGATCCGTAAATAGGCCGCGTCGGATGCTCCTTGTGATAACCATCGGGACGATTCAAGCCGTAGTTGAACCCGATGACGTCGAGCGCATCGGAGTCGCCCTTCTCGTTATCTCCATTCACCGCCGCTCCCACCACGCGCGTGGGGTCGAGCTCGTGGCAGCGCCGCACCATGGTCGCGGCGATCTTCGCGCCCTCCTCGGCGTCTTCGCCCTGAAGGCGCCACTCCTCGTTGCCGATCGACCAGATAATGATCGATGGTGAATTGCGGTAACGCTTGATCATGACTTCGAGCTGCGCCATGCCCTCGGGGCTGGAGCTCATCTGGCGCGTCTCGCACATCATCATCATTCCCATTCGGTCGCAGGCTTCAACCAACTCCGGTGTGGGCATGTTGTGCGAGGTGCGTACGGCGTTGCAACCCATCATCTGCTGCAGCACGCCGATGCGGAAGGCCTGAAGCCGGTCAGGCAGCGCGGCCCCCACTCCCGCATGATCCTGGTGGTTGCAGGTGCCCTGAATCTTGAGCGGCTTGCCGTTGAGGAAGAAGCCGTGATCGGCGTCGAAGCGGGCCGTGCGCAGGCCGAAGGTGATGCGCTCGGCGTCGCGGACCTTATCGCCGGTCCTGACGGTGACAATGGCGGTGTAGAGATTGGGCGTTTCCACCGACCAGAGCGCAGGGTGGTCGATCGTAGCCGTCGCTTCGAAGCTTGCGGACCCGTCCACGGCGATCTGCTGCGCGGGTGCTTCCGCGGTCGCTACATTCTTCCCGGCTGCATCCAGAATCTGCCAGCTCACTGCCGCTGAATCGGCATCCTTGCCTTCATTCGCGACGATGGCTCCGAGCGAAAGCGCCGCAGTGTCGCCTTTCACGTCGGCGCGCGCCCAGCTCTCCCACTGGCCCAGGTGCAGCGGATCGGACTTGGTCAGCCAGACGTGCCGGTAAAGTCCCGCGCCCTCGTAGAACCAGCCGTCGCCAAAGGTCGCGTCGACGCGGGCCACGACGCAGTTCTTTTGGCCGATGGCGAGGAAGTCGGTGATGTCGAAACGGAAGGGCGCGTAGCCGTTGTCGTTGCGGCCGATGAAGCACCCGTTCACGAACACCAGAACATCGCGAAAGGCCCCGTCGAACTCGACCGCAATGCGGCGGCCAGCGTCGCGCGCAGGAATGTCGAACTCGCGGCGGTACCACCCCACGCTGGTGTCGGGATAGCGGCGGCCGAGCGGCTTGTAACCGTGCGGCGCCAGCGTGTCGTCCCACACGAACGGCAGCTCGACCGCCCAGTCGTGGGGCAGATTCAGCGAACGCCACTTCGAATCGTCGTAACCAACGCGGGCAAATCTGAAGTCGCCGGTCTTGGCGAAGGACTCCTGATTGTTTCCGAAACCCAGATCCCTGGCCGGGTCTGCGCCGTTGCCGAACTGGAACTTCCAGCCGAAGTCGAAGAGCAGTTGTTCACGTGGAGCAATGGCTGCGGCGGAGCCGGTCTCGGGGGCACCCCCCAGGAGAGCGGCGGTGCGCGCCCATGCCGAGCGGGCCAAAAGAGACGAGGTTGAAAGCGCCAATCCGGATGAAAGCAGGTCGCGGCGGGAGATAGGAGACATAGAGGGCCTCATTCCGATGAAGTTGCACGGCGGATGCTGTGAACACCGCAAGCGGCGGGCAACAAGGCACTATAAATCAACGTGCACAGGGCTGTATACGGTTACAGGAAATCGGCACAATGGCGCTGACCGCAGGGTGGATTATGCGCGGCCGCACAGAGCAAGCGGGTTTTGAAGATGGTAAACTCGAACCGTCAACCAGCTCGATCGGAGAGATGGCCGAGTGGCTGAAGGCGCACGCTTGGAAAGCGTGTTTAGGGGAAACTCTAACCTGGGTTCGAATCCCAGTCTCTCCGCCAGGCCCCGAAGAAAGGCGACCCCGGATGAAGAGGTATCTGGCATCTGTGTGCGTTGCGATCACGGTTTTCTATGTGTGTAACGGGCTGCAAGCGCAACAGGCACCTCTCATGACAATGGGAATTACGCTCCCGCTCATCAATCAGCCTGCATCTGTTCAAGTCGTCGTGAGTAACCCCGAGTTTTCGCCCGTGCCTACAGGAGCCGTGACAATCGATTTTGGTGATGGCGATTCCACAGGACCGGTAGCACTTACGAATATGCTGGTTAGCGTCACCCATACTTACACCGCTCCGGGCGAGTTCGCGATCACAGCAAATTACAGTGGCGATGAATTTCACACCTGAAAGCAAGACCCTAACAACAATTAGCGTCCTTTCGGCACCGACTTACGCATTGAATACCTTCGGTGATTCGTTGACGGGTGGTTTACCGTCAAACTGGCCAGGACTATTAACAAACGCGCTGGGCTGGTCATTTTCCCTTCGATCTTGTGGAGGATGCACAACCAACGATGAGGCGCCTGTCATCTACGACACCGTCGTGACCGGTGACTCTGCCAGCACATGGCTCTTGGGACAAAACGACGCCCCTTCCACCACAGCCGCATTTGATCAGTTCAGCCACGCAACGCGTGCGCAAAACGCGTGGCTTGCGATTCCCGAGGGTTCCGCGAAGCTACGTGCACAAAGCCAACCGGTGACACAAGGTGGTACATGGACACCTAGCGATATATATTCGACCACGGGATTACGAACTGTGCAAGCCGGCTCTACGCTGACTGCCACCGTCTCTGGCAGCACGATCTATGTCGGGCTGACTTCGCTAACGTCGTCGGACTATACGGTTGACGTGCTGATTGACGGGGTCGATCAAGGAACCGTGGCACCCGTCTCGGCCCATGTGGGCGAAAATCAGGCGGCTGAATCTTATGGTCTTCGTTATGTGGTTGGTGGGGCGAGAACTGCTACGCATACGGTGCAGATTATTTGTATCGAACCGGACTCAAGCGGCTGCTATGTGGATTGGATTGGTAGTAATGGCCTTGCCTCGGTACCGAATCTTCCTCCTTATGTTTGGACTGGCGTCAGCTATCGCACGGAGCAGCCCGATCCTCAGGATAACGTCGATGCGCGATCTGGAATCGTGCGGACTATTGAAAGCCAGCTTGAGTCTGACGGATTAGCAATACGGTTGGCGGACATCGAATCCGTATTCAGTGGTCCTGCGCTGCCGCAATGCGTTTCTGACGGAGTGCATCCAAGCGACTGCGGCAATCAAATCGAGGAAACGGTTTGGCTCTCAGCCATGAGCTTTCTTGCGACCGAGGCGCAACGCATCGACCTCGACGCTTCCACTTCCGCAGTGGTGAGGACGCCACTGACCCTTGATGAGGCGGTTGCCACCTCGGGACTCCCGGTAAACTATTCGGTACTTTCAGGTCCCGGAGTAATCAACAATGGCATGTTGACAGCCCAGCAAGCTGGGACGATAGCCATCGAGGCCGATCAGTCTGGCAATGCAACTGTGCTACCAGCGGAGCCAGTGCAATTCTCAGTTACGGCACAACTGCCGACCGCCGTCACGCTCTCAAGCTCAGAAAGCACCGTCTACGAGGGCGTTACTTTCACACTCACAGCGTCGGTGACTGCGAATGGAACTCCGGTGACCACCGGAAATGTGACGTTTTATGACGGGGCAGTGTGCTTGAAACTGGCACGTTCAACAGCAGCGGTATAGCTACGCTCACTACTGCATTTTCTGCCGTAGGAACTCACTACATTACCGCAAGCTTCACAGGAAATACCACTATGCTCGGCTCGACTTCAGCATCTCTAGTTGAGACGATTATGCCGTTGCCACCGGACTTTGCGATTGTCATCTCCCCCACAGCCTTGACGGTGAAAAGTGGACAGAGCGGGGTTGCATCGCTGACACTGACACCGCTGAACGGATTCAACTCTACGGTTAGCCTGAGTTGCTTCAACCTGCCGGTTGGAACATCCTGCGCGTTCTCATCGCCCTCCGTACAGAGCGATGGTACTTGGGTCTATATGGTAACGGTTAGTACAACCGAAACCAGCGCATCTCAGCACCGTCTCGCCACCTTGGCAAAATGCTTTATGCTTTCGCACCGTTTGGCTTGCTTTGTCTCATCGGTGTTCGCCGTCGATTCCAACGGTTCTCGCATCTGGTACTACTCGTGCTGACTTTCCTGATTGTTTTGGGTGGAATTAACGGATGCGTGGCTAATATAAATAAGCCCCCAGAAACCGATGCCACAATGATCGATGCACAGACAGCAAGCGGTCTTCAACACACCGCCGAGCTAATGGTCACCGTTGACTGAGACCTTATGAGCAAGAGCCGCCGCCCGGGCATCGTCGGGTCATCTTTTAGCTTGCCGTTCTTGTTGAGCGCCACGACGCTATCCCTCGCCTTCGCAGCTCCATACCTTACTGGCGCCAAGGGTACGGTTCATTTTGGATTCCGCTCTGCCGCTCATGCTCGGTTTTTCGAGCTGGATTCGAGCTATCTGTATTTTTCTTAAGGTTTTAGCGGCAAATTCAGAATCCCAGTCTCTGGGCCATGAATCATTGCAGAAGTTCCCAGAGACACCCCCTGCGTCACACGGGTCCCCGTTCAGGACTTAGAATGCGGATTGGCCGCAAAGCCGCGGATCAGGCCAAATTTCAACCTCTCTTGTGCGTTCTGTCGCGCTTACATTATGATTACGTGAGTCGCAATTATTACGACAGTCGAACAAAATCCTAGATGATAAGAAAGATTGCACTTAGGTTCGTAAGGGCTTCGTAATCTGTACGGTTTGAAGGCGGGGCCAGAGTTTCGTCCGACGTGAAGAAATGGATTTGCTTCAGGGCAAGGCGGATGGCGAGGAGGTCGCTCATTCGGGTGTAGAGCTGGTCAGGGGTATGGGTCAGGAAAGGTGATCGGGAGGAAATGTATGCGGCCGGAACAATGGGAAACATTCAAGAGAGCGGCGCGGCGCGAAAAGATGGACAAGATCCCGATGGCGCTGATCATCGATAGTCCGTGGATCCCCGGATACCTTGGAATCAAACACCTGGACTATTTTCTGGATCCCGAGCTCTGGTTTCAGTCGAATCTGAAGATTATGCGCGAATTCCCTGACATCATCTTCATTCCCTCGTGGTGGATGGAGTACGGGATGGCGGCAGAGCCCTCGGTACTGGGGGCAAAGATCAAGTTCTGGCAGGACAACACACCCAGCGAATACCACACGCTTTACCACCTGGAAGATATCGACAGGTTTCCCGAATACGAGGTGGAGGCCGACGCATTTGCGGGCCTGACCCTGCATCGCATCGGCATGGCGCGCCAGCGGATTCTGGATGCCGGATACATTTTGCCCATGGTGACCTCGCGCGGACCGATGTGCACCGCAGGGTTTGTGCGCGGGACGACGGAATTCATGATCGATCTGGTGGAAGACCCCAAGGGCGCGCATAAGCTGCTCGACCTGTGCACGCGGGTGATCATCGACTGGCTGAAGGCACAGCAGAAGGTGATGGGCGATACCGTGGAGAGCATCTTCATCCTCGACGACATTGTGGGGTTTGTAAACGAGGAGCATTACCTGGAGTTCGCACATCCTTATTTGAAGCGCATCTGCGATGCTTTTCCGAAGGATTGGGTGAAGCTGTATCACAACGACGCGGAGGTGGACGCCTGCCTTGACCATCTGCCGGACACTGGATTCAACGTGCTGAACTGGGGCAAGCAGCGGCACATCACTGAGGTGAAACGGCGCGTGGGTGACCGGATGTGCCTGATGGGGAATGTGAATCCACTGGAGATTGGCGTTCGCGGCACGCCTGAGGAAGTGAAGGACGAGACTCTCGAGGTGCTGGAGGGTTCCGGCGGCGAAGGAATCATTCTTTCCGTCGGCGGCGGCACCAGCCCGGGAATGCCGCGCGAAAATATTCTGGCTATGCTTGAAGCACTTGAAGAATTCAACTCCAAACGCGCCGCGGGAGCGGTGGCGAGCGCCCGCTGAGGAAACGACTCGATGCCCGATTATGCCTTGATGAACCAGCACCTGTACGAAGGAAACGCCGGCGAGGTGGAGCGGCTGACCAAAGAAGCCCTGGCGGAAGGACGCTCCGCGCAGGAGGTGCTGACCGATGGACTGATCGCCGGCATGAGCGTGGTGGGCGAGGATTTCAAGCACAACGTGCTGTATGTGCCGGAGGTTCTGATCGCGGCGCGGGCAATGAAAGCGGGAATGGCGGTGCTGAAACCTCTTTTGACTTCGAAGGACAGCGGGACGAAGCCAAAGGGCGTGCTGCTGATGGGCACGGTTCGCGGCGATTTGCACGATATCGGCAAGAACCTTGTGGGCATGATGGCCGAAGGCGCGGGGTTTGAGGTGCACGATATCGGCGTGGATCAAAGCGTGGAGAAATTTATGGCCGCCGCCGAGAAATGCAAACCGAACATCATCGGTATGAGCGCACTGCTGACAACGACCATGATGTATATGAAGACTGTGATCGAAGGCTTCCATGCGGCGGGCCATTCGGAGATCAAAATGGCGGTGGGCGGCGCTCCCATCAGCCAGATGTTTGCCGATGAGATTGGCGCCGACGGATATGGAGCCAATGCTTCCGCCGCGGTGGATTTGTTCCTGCGGCTGTCTAGACACAGTTGACTCAAATGGCTACTTACAAGATCCTCTATTGGCAGGAAGTCCCGACCCAGATCAAAGCTGAGGATGGGACTGACGATGTGACCGTGATGCTGGATGGGCGATTCATGGAGCACATCGATCGCCTGGCCGCGATGCGCGGGTTGCAGGCAGCCGACGACTACCTGGCGCAATGGAAGTGGAGCGATGAGCAGGAGCGCGAGGGAGCCGCGCAGGATGTGGCAGAGGCGCTGAAAGCGGAACTCGAGGCGAAGGGATGGTAGAGCGTGTTTCAAAAACAGCTTGGCCAGATGTTTGCCAAGATCCCTCAGGGGCTGAAGCCCCTTCTTTTTCCGGTCCTTCTTCGGCACGACTAAAGTCGAGCCCTGATACAAAACCGGGTTTCTGAAACACGCTCCAGGCATTTCCATAAAATGGCTGTCACCCTGATCATCAACGGACAATCGACCAAGGCCGAGCCTGGCCTCTCTCTGTTCGATCAAGCCGAAGCCATGGGCATCGACGTTCCCACCTCGTGCCGCAAGCAAGGCAAATGCAAGGAATGCATGGTCGAGGTGGTCGAGGGCATGGAGGCGCTGTCGCCGGCGACCGAGGCGGAGCGTCATCTGAAGGGAAACTTTCGCCTCTCCTGCCAGACATTTGTCACCGGCTCGAGCGGCCAGGTCTCAACCGGTCTTGTTCGCTGCCACACCATGCGGCGTGGACACATGCGGATCGAGCGGCAGGCGTACGGAATGCCTGCAAGTGGTCAGGCGCTTGAGCTCGATCCTGCCGTCACACGCGACGGCGACCGCATCCTGATTGATGGAATCGAAGTGGAGCGATCTACTGGGCCGATTCACGGCATCGCCATGGACCTGGGAACGACGACCGTAGTCGTGCGCCTGATGGATCTCGAAAGCGGGGAGTTGATTGCGGACACATCGTTTGAGAATCCGCAGCGCTTCGGCGGCTCGGAGATCATGTCCCGCATCGCATACGACACGAGCCATCCGGGAAGGCTACTGATGCGGACGCTGGCCGGATACCTGAGCCATGCGATCGAGAAATTCCCCGTCGATCCGAAGACGATCTACGAAATGGTGGTGGTTGGCAACTCCACCATGCGCGATCTTTTCTTCCGGCAGAACGTGTATTCAATTGGACAGACTCCGTACCGGTCGATTACGGAGATCGAAATGGCCGAAGGCAAACGTAAAACGACCAGCCTTGTCGAATCCGGCCTGCGCAGCCTTTTGCCGATTCATCCCAAAGCTCGCGTGTATGGCGCTCCCATCATCAGCGGACACGTGGGAGCGGATGCTGCTGCGTGTATGCTGGCCGCGGATCTGGCGCACGAAGAGCGACTGATCGCGATCATGGACATTGGCACCAACACTGAGCTGGTGGTGGGGAACAAGGATCGGATTCTCGCGGCGTCGTGCCCGGCGGGGCCGGCTTTCGAAGGCGGAGCCATTGCTTGCGGAATGCCCGCTTTGGACGGTGCCATTGAGGAAGTGGCGATTGACGAGGACGGGAAATTCCAGATTCACGTGATCGGCGACGGGTCGCCGGAGGGGATTTGCGGGTCGGGATTGGTGGACTTGCTGAGCGAGCTGCTCCGCACCGGCCGCATGAACGAGCGCGGGCGATTCGACGACGACGTGCATCGCATCGATCTCTGCCATGGGGAAAACGGAGACGTTTACCTGCTGGAGAGCGACGTGAATGAGCTGGCTCAAGCCAAGGGCGCCAATGTGGCGGGGATTCAAGTCGTCTTCAGCACCTACGGCATCGACTTCGACGATGTCGACATGTTTTACCTTGCGGGCGGCTTTGGACGGCACATCAACGTGGAAGCCTCGAAGCGGATCGGACTTGTGCCCAACCTCGCGCCGGAGAAATTCGTCAGAGCGGGCAATCTGGCGATTGAAGGCGCGACGATCGCTTTGCTCTCAAAGGCGAAGCGCCAGGAGTTGGAAGGGCTGGTAAAGAGAGTGCAGCACTGCCGGCTGGAGACGCACCCGAACTTCTTCGATTTCTTCGTGGAGGGCTGCCAGTTCAAAGCCATGGAGCCGATTTCATGCGCCAGGTAGCCGAATGCATCGAGATTGCGGACATGCTAGAGGGCGTGGACGTATCGCCGCAGGAGTATGCGCGGCTGCTCGGTTATCCTCGCGGCTGGGTGCTGGAAAGTCGCGCCCGCGAGCTGGCGGACTGGGCGCGCGACTGGTATGCGAAGAATGGCCGGCCGTGGTTTTATGCCCGTCAAGCGGAGAGCGTGGAATTCGACGGAGATTCGACGCGGGGAGATGCGATCCGAATTGACGGCGTGGTCTTCAATAGTAAGCGCTTGCATAACGCGCTCAAGCAGGCCGGAGCACACAGCGCAATTTTGGTTGCTGTTGGCGCGGGCCCGGAGGCCGAGGAAGAAGCGCGGCGGCGCTGGAGCGAGGAGAAACCCGACGAATACTTCTTCCTTGAGGTGTTTGCTTCGGCGGTGGTTGAGCAGCTGACCACTTTCGCCGGCGCTCGTCTTTGCGACTGGGCGGAACAGCGAGGAATGGCTGTGCTGCCTCACTCCAGCCCCGGCTATCCCGACTGGGACGTAGCGGAGCAGCCGCGTCTTCTGGAATTGATCAAGCAAACGCGAAGCGAGCAGTTTCCTTCCCGACTGGATGTATTTGACTCCGGAATGCTGCGCCCCAAAAAGGCGCAACTGGCGGTTTTCGGCGTGACGCGTCACACGGAGCGCCTGCGGCGGCTGACAAGCCTTATTCCGTGCGAAAGCTGCTCGTTTGGGCCATGCCAGTACAGGCGAGCGCCTTACAAGCGAGCTCCGCGGCCGAGCGGCGAGCCACTCCCGGTGCGAGTCAAGATGCTGGATTCCGACGCGCAGTACACCGTGAATCGGAGGGCCTTGCAACGATGGTCCGAGGAGCGGCTTGCGATGCGGCCCAGCCCGGACGGGTCGATCGACGTTACATTCCGCTATGACGGGACGACTTGCACGATTATGGGCCGTCCGCTGGCTTTCATCTACAACGTGAAGCTGGGTCCGCGCGCCGAAGGTTATCCAATTCTGGAGCAGAGTTGTGAACCGGCCCCGGGCGATACAGGCCACAGGTCCATGTGCAAATACATTGCGGATCCAGAGAGCCTTATGGCCGAAATCGAAAACGAGAAGCCTCTGATTGGAAAGCGCCTGAACTCGGTTCTCGGGTGGCGGCGCGAACCGAACGGCGCCGGCTGCTATTGCGAAGCTTCGAGCCGCAATCACAAATGGGGCCTGGTTCTCGAAACCATCCACTACTCTCTGGTACAAAAGGAATTGAGCGAGGAGACGGAGACCTCATGAAAAAGCTTTTGCACAAGGCGGCCCTGGAGCGGCCTTTGCTCGGCGACGGAGCCATGGGCACGCAGTTGATGATTGCCGGATTGGAACAAGGCAACTGCGGCGAGGCCTGGAATTTGACGCACCCGGAGCGCGTGCTCGCCATCCAGCGCCGCTATGCCGATGCCGGCTCCGACTGCATCATTACCAATACTTTTGGCGGATCGCGGATCATGCTCAACCGGCATGGTGAATCGGAGCACGTGACCGAGGTCAACAAAGCAGCCGTAGAAATCGCGCGGCAAGCGTTTGGCAGCAAAAACGGATACGTGCTCGGCGACATGGGTCCCTTCGGGGGATTGCTCGAGCCGTTTGGCGACTTCACTGAAGCCCAGGTTCGCAGCGCCTTCGAAGAGCAGGCGGCGGCATTGGTCGAGGGCGGCGCGGACGCCATCATCGTGGAGACGCAGACGTCGCTCGAAGAGCTCTTGATCGGCATTGAGTCAGCTCAGAAAGCGGGCGCGAAGTGCATCATCGGATCGATGGCCTACGACGTAACGCTCGACGGCTCGACATTCCGAACCATGATGGGCATCGAGCCGGAACAAGCTGCCGAATTCATGGAGGAGCACGGCGCGCAAATCGTTGCGCTGAATTGCGGCACGGGAATGGATATGCCGCACGCGCTCATGGCGGTGGAACGATACAAGAGCGCAACCAAGCTGCCGGTAATGGTTCAGCCGAATGCGGGAAAGCCGCGGCTGGTGAATATGAAAATTGTGTACGACGAGACGCCGGAGCAGATGGTGAAGGGTGTGCTCCCGCTGCTTGAGGCGGGAGCGAACATCATTGGGGCGTGCTGCGGCAGCACACCCGATCATATTCGTGCATTCAGGAAAGTGATGGACGAATTTCTCGAAGCAAAAGGAATCGAACTTCTCGGAGCGCAACGTGAAAGTCAAACTTTGTGATGTGAATTCGGATGCTGAAAGCAAGCTTCCCCCGAAGACCGAAGATAAGTCGGGCGTCGGCGTTCACTACATCGACGCGTACATCAAGCCGATGAATACCAAACTTGAGGATGGCACTGCGGTGCGATGCAAGCGCCGTGGACTGAAAATTACGCTTTCGGCGGGCACGAAGAAGGGCGAAGGGCTGATGCGGCGGCTTGACGTAAGCCCAGATCCGGTTGTGATGTTGAGTGCCGCGCTCAAGGAAGCAGCCAAGGCTGCCGGCATCGAACTCACTGTAGAGGGTGGCGCGATCTTTCTGTCGCTTTGAGGTTCGCTGATCGACCCGCCGCCTGCATCCACGGCGATTGAAGCAACGCTTGGGAACTATTTCATGAGTCCAACCTGCCCAGAATGGGAGATTCATTCCACACCTTGAACCTTCGTGCAACTTTTTGCCGGCCTGATTCGTCTGTGCAATAACGTGCCTGTGCGCGCGGCACGTTGATTTGCGCCTCGCCGAACTCCGATTACCGTTGCCCGCCCTGAGATGAAGTGGCGACGATGCAAGCGAACGCTGCGTATCATTCCGGCACGCGTGGCGCGAGCGGGATCGTTTGCGCGTCCCGTCCACCAGTTCGAATATGAGAAAATGTCCCTATCAAACCGAATGCACGTAACCGGACATAAGAGAAGAAGGCGATGGACCAACCTTTGTCTGTTTCAAATTCCGATCCTGGGCAACCGCCCGTAGAACCAACAAGAAAACGCCGCCACCTCTGGATTTGGATGGTCATTCTTGTGCTTTTTGCGCTCCTGTTTGTTTGGGTGTGGAAACAGCATAGCGCGAGCGCAACTGGAGCTGCAGGAGGCGGCCGCGGCGGAGCTGCGGGCGCGACAGTGCCGGTGACCGTCGCCACCGCAACGAAGGGCAGCATCGGCGTTTACCTCAACGCTATCGGCACTGTTACCCCGACATACACCGACTCCATCACCGCGCAGGTGACTGGCGTGATTACGGCCGTCCATTACCGCGAGGGGCAGGATGTTCGCAAAGGCGATCCACTGATCGATATCGATTCCCGGCCCTACGAGGCGCAGCTTGCCCAGGCGAAGGGCACACTTGACCGCGACCAAAATCTGCTGGCCGAAGCACAGATGGATCTGACGCGCTATCAGGATGCGTGGGCTAAGAATGCCATTCCCCGCCAGACGCTGGAGGACCAGGAAAAGATAGTGCTTCAAGATCAGGGCACGGTGCAAAATGACCAGGGCACCGTCCAATATGACCAGGTCCAGGTGGGCTTCTGCCACATTACGTCGCCCATCGACGGACGGGTGGGGTTACGGCTCGTCGATCCGGGCAATCTGGTGACGGCCAATTCCAGTACCCCGCTTGTAGTGGTTGCGCAGATTCATCCCATCACCGTGATCTTCACACTGGCCGAGGACAGCCTGCCCCAGGTTCTGCAACAGATGCGGGGCGGCAAAGCGCTCGAGGTGGATGCCTATGACCGCACACAGCAAACGCAGCTGGCGAAAGGGAAATTGATCACAGTCGACAACCAGATCGACACGGTCACCGGTACCGTGAAGCTGCGCGCGCAATTCGACAACTCAAATGGCATGCTTTTCCCCAACCAGTTTGTCAACACACGCCTGCTGGTGAAGACGCTCGATAACCAGACCCTGATTCCTTCATCGGCGGTTCAGCACAATGGCGCTACGGACTTCGTTTATCTCATCCAAAACAAGAAAGCCGTGATGAGGACCGTGAAGTCGGGAATCTCGGATCAGGGAAACACCGCGGTGACAGGCATCAAACCCGGAGACGTGGTGGCCAACAGCAGCTTTCAAAAATTGACCAACGGATCATCCATAACCATCTCGCCGGTCACGATTCCGTCCACAACTTCCGACACCACCGAGGCCGCTCCATGAGCCCATCTCGGCCATTCATCCTGCGGCCGGTCGCTACCTCGCTGCTGATGGCCGCAATTCTGCTGGCAGGTCTGGTTTCTTATACACAGCTGCCTGTGTCGGCGCTGCCGCAGGTCGACTACCCGACGATTCAGGTGGTCACCTTCTATCCCGGAGCCAGCCCGGACGTGGTGGCGATGACGATCACGGCGCCTCTGGAACGCCAGTTTGGCCAGATGCAGGGTTTGAGCCAGATGACTTCGACCAGCGCGGGCGGCGTGTCGGTCGTGGTTCTTCAGTTCAGCCTCTCGCTCTCGCTCGACGTAGCCGAGGAAGAAGTGCAGTCGGCGATCAACGGAGGCCAGACATTCCTGCCTTCGGATTTGCCGATCCCGCCGGTATACACCAAGACTAATCCCGCGGACGCGCCGATCCTCACGCTGGCCATCACCTCCGACAGCATGCCGCTTTCGCAAGTTGAGGACATGGTCGACACGCGCCTGGCGCCGAAGCTTTCGCAGTTGACCGGAGTGGGGCTGGTCTCGATCAGCGGCGGCCAGAAGCCCGCGGTCCGCATCCAGGTGAACCCAGTAGCGTTATCTGCCCACGGATTGAACCTGGAGGATGTGCGCACGGCCTTGACCCAGGCCAGCGTCAACTCCGCCAAGGGCAACTTCGATGGACCGCGCCAGGACTACCAGATCGATGCCAACGACCAGATCACAAGCGCCAACGACTACGGCAACGTTGTGGTCTCGTACAGCAATGGCGCGCCAGTCTTCGTCAAAGATATTGCCAACGTGGTCAATGGCGTGGAGAACACCAAGCAGGCCGCCTGGATGAATCTGACGCCGGCGGTCATTCTCAATATCCAGCGCCAACCCGGCGCTAACACCATCACCGTTGTCAACTCAATCCAGAAGGTTCTGCCTCAACTGGAGGTAAACCTGCCCGCAGGCATCAAGGTCACGACGCTGACCGACATGACCACGAGCATTCAAGCTTCAGTGCACGACGTAGAGTTCGAGCTGTTGCTCACTGTTGTGCTGGTGGTGATTGTCATCTTTCTCTTTCTGCGCAGCCTTCGCGCCACGATTATTCCCAGCATCGCCGTCCCGGTTTCGCTCATCGGCACCTTTGCAGTGATGTACCTGCTCGGCTACTCGCTGGATAATCTTTCGCTGATGGCGCTCACCATTTCCACCGGTTTTGTGGTCGACGACGCCATCGTGATGATCGAGAACATCACCCGCTTTCTGGAAGAAGGCATGCCCCCGATGGAAGCCGCGCTGACCGGCGCGGGCCAGATCGGTTTCACCATCGTGTCGCTGACCGTTTCGCTGATCGCCGTGCTCATCCCCCTGCTGTTCATGGGTGACGTGGTAGGACGTCTGTTTCGCGAGTTCGCGGTCACGTTGGCCGTCACCATCGTCATTTCAGCGGTCGTCTCGCTCACGTTAACGCCCATGATGTGCTCGCGCATTCTGCGCCACAAACCCAAAGACCAGGAGGGGCGCTTCTACCGGGCTTCGGAACGAGCGGTAAACGGGCTGATTGCCTTCTACGGGCGCACCTTGCGCGTGGTTCTGCGTTACCAGACCGTCACCCTTTTGGTGGCGGTGGCCACGCTCATATTAACCGTCGTTCTCTACGTCGTGATTCCCAAGGGATTCTTCCCGGTGCAGGATACCGGCGTGATTCAGGGCATCTCGCAGGCATCGCAATCCATTTCTTTCGACGCCATGAGCGAGAAACAGCAGGAATTGGCCAAGATCATCCTGAAGGACCCCGCCGTCGAGAGCCTTTCTTCGTTCATCGGCGCGGACGGCATCAATACCACCCTGAACAGCGGCCGCATCTCGATCAACCTGAAGCCAATCAATCAGCGCGTCGGCGCCTCCGACGTCATCCGCCGCCTGCAGACCAGCTTGAGCCAGGTGCACGGCATGCATCTTTATATGCAGCCGGTGCAGGACATTACGGTGGACGACCGCGTCAGCCGCACGCAGTACCAGTACACGCTCGAGGATCCGGACACGGACGAGCTGAACGAGTGGAGCAACCAATTCGTGGCGCAGTTGAAGAAACTGCCCGAGTTGGAAGATGTAGCCACGGACCAGCAGACCGGCGCGCGCGCGATCCAGCTGGCGATCGACCGTGTGACAGCGTCCCGGCTCGGCATTGCGCCCACCACCATCGACAATACGCTCTACGACGCTTACGGGCAGCGCGAAATCAGCACTCTCTATACGCAGCTCAATCAATATCACGTGATTCTGGAAACCCAGCCAGAGTGGCAACTGGATCCCAAAAAGCTGAGCGACCTCTACATTCAGTCGAACGCATCGTCGGGTGCAACAGGCGCAGGCGCCGCCACATCGTATTCCTCTTCCGCTTCGGCATCGGCGGGATCGAACGCGCTCACCACTTCGGTGCGCTACACGCCGTCGTCACAGGCCGTCAATGCACCGTCCACCGTTCTGGCCGGAGGCACGGCGCCGGGAGTCGCACTGAATTCCAATTCTTCATCGGCGGGCGCCAACGCCATTCCACTCAGCGCATTCACGCAGGTGACGGACACCACCGAGGCGCTTTCCATCAATCATCAGGGGCAGTTCCCTTCGGTCACGGTTTCATTCAATCTCGCGCCCAACGCTTCATTGGGGACGGCGATCAGCGACATTGAAAAGGTTGCTAAGAATCTCAAGTTTCCCGCCAGCCTGCAGTCCGATTTCCAAGGCACGGCAGCGTCGTTCCACAACTCTCTCTCCAACGAACCGCTGCTGATTCTTGCCGCTCTGGTCGCCGTCTACATCGTGCTTGGCATCCTTTATGAGAGCTTCATCCATCCGATAACCATTATTTCCACGCTGCCCTCGGCCGGCGTGGGTGCGTTGCTCGCGCTCATGCTCTTCCGCCAGGATCTTAACGTCGTGGGAATTATCGGCATCATCCTGCTCATTGGAATCGTGAAGAAGAACGGCATTCTGATTGTGGATTTCGCGCTGGAGGCCGAGCGCAAACACGGCAAGGATTCGACGGAAGCAGTTTACGAAGCCAGCATGATGCGTTTCCGTCCCATCATGATGACCACCATGGCCGCGCTGCTGGCCGGCCTTCCGCTGGCGCTCGGAACCGGCCTGGGCTCGGAGTTGCGCCGGCCGCTGGGCATTGCCATGGTCGGCGGGCTGTTGCTGAGCCAATTGCTCACGTTCTACACCACGCCGGTGATTTACATCTTCTTCGACCGGCTCGCTGAGCGCGTCAAGGGCCGGCGCCTTTCGCAGATGCCCGTGATCGCTGAAGGGCGGCCGGGCGCGGAGAGCGCATGAACCTTTCGGCGCCATTCATCCGCCGGCCCGTGGGCACCACATTGCTCACCATCGCGGTTTGCATCACCGGGGCCATCGCGTTCGTGGTGTTGCCGGTGGCTCCGCTGCCGCAAGTAGATTTTCCGACCATCAGCGTTTCCGCGGGCCTGCCCGGCGCCAGCGCGCAAATTATGGCGGCCTCGGTGGCCACGCCGCTTGAACGCCAGTTCAGCCACATCGCGGGCATCACCGAGATGACCTCGTCGAGTTCGCTGGGGTCGACTAACGTAACCATGCAGTTCGATCTGAGCCGGAATATCGACGGCGCAGCAAGGGACGTGCAGGCGGCCATCAACGCGGCCCGCACCTATCTGCCGGTGAATCTGCCTTCCAATCCTTCCTACCGCAAGATCAATCCGGCCGATTCGCCCATCATGATCATCAGCCTCACGTCCAACAAATACGAGGTGACAAAGCTCTACGATCTTGCCTCCACCATCCTCGAGCAGAAGCTCTCGCAGATTCAGGGCGTCGGGCAGGTCGGTGTGCAAGGCGGCGGTACGCCTTCGGTGCGCGTCGAGGTCAATCCCACCAAGCTGGAGAGTTTCGGTCTCACTCTCGGCAGCATACAATCGGTGCTCAGCCTGCAAAATTCGCATTCGCCGAGGGGCCAGCTCTCCAACTCCGGAATCAGCGAAGACATCATCACCAACGACCAGATCTCCGACGCTGTCGACTATCGGCCCCTGATCGTCGGCTATCACAACGGTGAGGCTGTCCGTCTGTCCGATGTGGCCGACGTCGTGGACTCCACGCAGAATATCCGCACCGCCGGATACATCGACGGCACCAGAGGGGTAGTGCTCACCGTCTTCCGCCAGCCTGGGGCCAACATTATTGACACCGTCGATCGCGTCAAGGCGCAATTGCCGTTTCTTGAGGCGGTGCTGCCGGCGGGCATCAAGACTACTGTGGACGTCGATAGAACCGTCACCATCCGGGCTTCGGTCTTCACTGTAGAGAGAACCTTGGTCGTGTCGGTTTGCCTCGTCATCCTGGTAGTCTTCGTATTCCTGCGCAGCCCGCGCGCCACGCTGATTCCCTTCGTCGCCGTGCCCACCTCGCTCATCGGCACCTTCGCCGTCATGTATCTGCTCGGCTACACGCTCGACAACCTCTCGCTGATGGCGATCGTTATCGCCACGGGATTCGTGGTGGACGACGCAATTGTGGTCATGGAGAACATCACCCGGCATCTCGAAAGCGGCATGGAGCCGCTTGCCGCGGCATTACAGGGCGCCAGGGAGATCGGATTTACTGTCTTTTCCATCAGCATTTCGCTGATTGCCGTCTTCATTCCCATCCTCATGATGGGCGGCATCATCGGGCGCCTCTTCCGCGAGTTCGCGGTCACCCTTTCGACAGCCGTCCTCATCTCCATGGTCATTTCCTTAACCACCACTCCCACCATGTGCGCGCACCTGCTCAAAGCTCACAAGGAGGGCGAGAAGCACAATTGGCTTTACCGGACCAGCGAAAAAAGCTTCAACGGCATGATCTGGGTTTACCGGCGATCGCTGACGTGGGTCCTGGACAATCCGGGGCTGACGCTCGTCGTGCTCCTTCTTACCGTCGCGTTGAATGTTCTGGTGCTCTTCAGAATCCCCACTGGCTACTTCCCTATACAGGACACAGGCATCATCATGGGCCAGGTGCAGGGTCCGCAGGACGCTTCCTTTCCCCTCATGAATTTCTCCATGGTATCGCTGGTAAACGTGGTGAAAGCCGATCCTGCCGTGGCCCACGTTCTGGCCTACACCGGCGGCGGCAACGCCGGTTTTATGTTCACCGCTCTCAAGCCGCTGGGTACGAACTGCAAAGAGAGCCCTACGTGCGGCGTGCGCCAAACTTCGGCGATGGATGTGATTAACCGCCTTCGGCCGAAGATGAACAAGCTGCCGGTGGCCACGGCTACCTTGCAGCCGGCGCAGGACCTGCGCATCGGGGGACGAGGCGGCGGCGCGCTCTATCAATACACGATTCAATCCGACAACATCGATGACCTTACAACCTGGGCTCCGGCCCTTTACCAAAACATGCAGAAGCTTCCTGACCTGACGGACGTGAACACCGACTGGCAGAACGGCGGCTTGCAGGAGATGCTCAACTACGACCGCGTGACCGCGGCGCGCCTGGGCCAGACCCCGCAATCGCTGGACAGTTCCCTGTGCAGCGCATTCTGCCAATCTGAAGTTTCGGTGATTTACACGCAGCTCAACCAGTATTACGTGGTGATGGAAGTGGCGCCGCAATACTGGCAGGATCCGTCGGGGCTGAATAACATTTACTTCAAGCCCTCCGGCTCTTCGTCGGGCGCCGGGCTGAATGCCGTTTCGCCGTTGCTCTCCGTGGCCAAGCCAAGCACCAACACAACGCCGCTGCAGGTCGCACACACCGGCCTTTTTCCATCGACCACCGTCTCCTTCAACTTGAAGAACGGCGCCGCGCTCAGCGATGCCACGCGGGAGGTGACGCAGATGGAAGAAAAGCTGGGAATGCCCGGAACGGTGCGCGGATTCTTTGCCGGAACCGCACAGGCTTATCAGCAATCGCTGTCCACGCTGTGGATCCTGGCCCTCACCGCGTTGCTTTCCGTCTTCATCGTGCTGGGCATTCTCTACGAGAGCCTGGTTCACCCGCTGACCATCATTTCCACGCTCCCCTCGGCGAGCGTCGGCGCCATGCTGGCGCTGATGATCTTTCACGTCGATCTCAACATGATTTCGATCATCGGCATCATTCTGCTTATTGGGATTGTGAAGAAGAACGCCATCATGATGATCGATTTCGCGCTGCAGGCTGAGCGAAATGAAGGCAAGACAACACGGGACGCGATTTTTGACGCATGCATGCTGCGCTTCCGCCCCATCATGATGACCACCATGTGCGCCATTTGCGGGGCTTTGCCGCTGGCTTTTGGGACCGGCACCGGCTCGGAACTGCGCAAGCCGCTGGGCATCACCATCGTGGGCGGCTTGCTCTTGAGCCAGGCACTCACCCTTTACACCACTCCGGTGGTTTACCTGATGATGGACCGTCTTCGCCTGCGCGCCCTCGGCAAAACCCACGACACACTTCCGGCAACGGCAGAAGGAACGGCGTCGTAATGAAGGAAATAGACCATGATTGAGCCAGGAAACCGAATTCCGATCTTATTCACTGCCGCCGCGCTGGGCTTCGTGGCGCTCCTTGGCGGTTGCCGCGTCGGCCCGCCGTATCACGCTCCCGCGCCGCCGGCGGTCACCGCGCCGAATTACAAGGAATCCACCGTCAACTTCCAGGACACCGATGGATGGAAGGTGGCGAGCCCGCAGGACGCGATGATCCGCGGCAACTGGTGGGAGGTTTTTGGAGATCCGGAACTGAACGCACTGGAAGAACAGCTCAATATCAACAACCAGAACCTGAAGGAGTACTTCGAGAATTACATGGCGGCCCGCGCCACGATTGCCGAGGCCCGCTCGCAGTATTGGCCCACGATCACCGCGAACCCGTCGTGGAACCGGTCGAAGAGTTCCGGAAGTCTTGGGAGCACCTCCACCCAAGCCAACCCCGGCAAGCAGTCAACGCTTTGGAATGCGCCGATTGACGTTTCGTGGACGCCGGATTTCTGGGGCAAGATTCGCAACGAGGTGCACGAAGCAGAGTATGCGTCGCAGGTGAGCGCCGCGGATCTTCAAACGGAGAAGCTCACCGAACAGGCCAGCCTGGCGGAGTATTTCTTTGAGATTCGCGGCCAGGATATGCTGCAGCAGATTCTGAATCAGACTGTCACGGACGAGAAGAAATCGCTGGACTACACTCAAGCGCAATATGACACCGGCGTCGGCGATTACATCTCGGTTGCCGAGGCCAAGACGACAGTGGAGTCGGCGGAGGCGGCGGCGGTGAATGTGGGCCTTTTGCGCGGGCAATACGAACACGCCATCGCAGTGCTGCTGGGCAAGGTTCCGAGTGATTTTTCCGTTCCCGTGAAGCCGATGCTCTACAAGCCGCCTTCCATTCCCACCGGGGTGCCCTCCCAGCTTGCAGAACGACGGCCCGACATCGCGGCGGCCGAGCGCACACTCGCCGAGGAGAACGCCGTCATTGGGATCGGCTACGGCGCGTTTTTCCCGCAAGTGACGATCAGCGTAGATGGTGGATTTCAGAGCTCCACGTTGACCAGCCTGTTTAATTGGCCGAGCCGCATCTGGTCGATTGGCCCATCGGTCTCCGAAACGATCTTCGACGGATGGCTCTATCGCGCGGAGCTGCACCAATACGTTGCCCAGTACAACGCAGATCTGGCCACTTACCGGCAGACCGTGCTCACTGCCTTCCAGCAGGTGGAAGACTCCATGGTGGCCACGCGGACATACTCGCAGCAGATTCTGCGTCAGCAGCAGGCGGTGAAGGACGGGCAGGACTATCTCAATCTGGAGTTGGTGCGCTACAACACCGGGGTCGACCCATACGTCGATGTTGTGATTGCGCAGACCACATTGCTGAATAACGAGGAAACCCTCAACGCGCTCCAGGTGGAGGAAATGACGTCGGCGGTGCAATTGGTGCAAGCGCTGGGCGGAGGATGGGACCGGTCGCAGCTCCCCACGCCGGCGCAAACCGGCGCCAAGACGACCAAGTTGGACTACACGCTGCAGCAGTAAAAAGACAGGGACTAAGGGACGTCGGGACTTAGGGACTTAGAGGCGCACGGACACAGCAACTGCGGGAGCAAATGGCTCAGGGACAATTGCCGTGACCGGGGTGCTGCGTGCCGGGGCCGGGCCAATTCCGATCTACGTTCGTGAACTACTGCGCAGATCGGTAGCAGATGGTTTCGCCATCGAGCCTGTATTCCGCGGAGCATTCGTCGCCTCCGCAGATCATCGGCTCGCCTCCGCAAAGCTGGCGGCGAGTGATCAGCCCCAGCGTCCCGCAGCGCGGGCACGACATCACGGCCACATAGGGATTTTGGGCCTGGCCGAGCTTGGCCTGATTCTCCAGGACAAAAATCGTTCCCGGGTCCATTCGTTCGGGGATCCATTCTTCAAGAAAACTCAAGTCGGCTGACATCGTTCCCTCCAGGTCTGATGTAACCGAGCCGTGACCCCGTTTCCGCCAGGCTCTGTTCTTCTTGGAAAAGCAGGCTGCGAAACACTTACCAGTATTAGATGCATGCATCCGGTTTAGGACAGTTTTGCCAAGCGGGGACGTGGAAGTCAATTTGATTCGAAGCCCGGGAGTAGCAAGTGGGATTCCCCCCAGGCTCGGAGCCGCGCAATTCAATCTAGCGAGAGGCTGCTGTGGCCGTGGCGCCGTGGGAGCGGGCGAAATCATCGATCGCCCTGTAGGTCTCCTCGTTGCGCAGAATGGCCTCGACGTATTCCCGCGTCTCGGTGAATGGGATGGACTCGACAAATTCGTCGATACCCGAATAGGGGCCGGCGGCCTGCCAATCGGCCACGCGATTGTCGCCCGCGTTGTAGGCGGCCAGCGCATACTCCTGCACGCCGCCGAAGCGGTCGAGCGTCTGGCGGAGATAGCGCGTTCCAAGACGGATGTTCATGGCCGGGTCAAGCAGTTGAAAGGTCTGGAAGGAGGCGATGCCCTCTTCGTGGGCCATCTTTTTCCCCACCGAGGGCAGCAACTGCATCAGTCCGTATGCGTTGGCGCGGGAGATTGCGGAGGGATCAAACTCCGACTCCTGGCGGATCAGCGACGCCACCAGGTAGGGATCGAGATTGTTCTTCGCCGACTCGGCCTGGATGGTATCCCACCATGGTTCGGGAAAGAGGATTCGCCAATAGACGAGAGGGATGGACTCAATGGAGGCAGATGCCGAGCCGGGCAAAGCCCGCTTGAGCGAGCGAATGGCGCGGAAGATCTCTCCATAAGACGAGTAAATCTGCGCTTCGGCCAGCGCGCTCCAGGACGAGGAGTCGGGATCGGCCTTAATCTCCTGCGCGATGTATTCGTTCAAGCCTGCGTTGGCGAGCAGGCGCGCCTTGGCGAGATGGGGGCTATCCTCGGGGAACGTGTCCACGAGATGCGGCAGAGGCAAGGGCTGGAAGCGATCCAGTTGCGGATCGGACGCGGGCTGAGTGCCGCCCAGCGTCGGCAGCCGCTTCCGCGCCATCTGCGCATAGAAGAAGTGCTGGTAGGCGCGGATAATGGTGCGGTAGTTGGCCGCCGCCAAAGCGGAATTGTGGTCGAGCGTCTCGTAGAGGCGCCCGCGCCAGTAGAGCGCGGAGACCGTTTCCACGGCGGCGGGATAGAGGCGGATCTGCTCATCGAACATCCGCTCTGCATTCTGGTAAAGACCCAGGCGGTAGCTCAGCCAGCCTGAGCGCCAGTGCGCGGCCGCTGCGTTCTTATCATTGGGAAAACGCGTGGCCAGTTCGCCGTAGTATTGGATCGCCGTGGGGTAGTCGCGCTTGAGCAGGTACATGTTGCCGCTGGAAAAGAGGGCGTCGGCAAGCCATGGGCTGTGCGGAAATCGGGACTCCATCTCGGAGACAATTTGTTTCTGCGCATCGGCATCGTCGCGGTCGCGCGCCAGTTCCATGAGGAGGTCGAGGCGGTGGGCGCCGTTCTCGTCGGGCGTATCGGGTAAGGCGGTGGCCTCCGATACAGTAAGCCGCTTCAACTTCAACTGGCAGGCAGCTTCGGAGACGGCAAAACCGGCGAGGGTAGCGGCATCGAGACCCGGCTCGCGCGCCAGGACGCGGAATTGTTCAGAGGCCTCGTCGTATCGGCCGGCGTTGTAATAGGCGTCCGCCAGGCTGCGCAGGTCAGCGACGGTCAAAGTGGCCTCAGCTCCTGTCTCGGTAAGCTTGGCGCGCGCGATCTGCGCCTCTGGGCTCAAAGGATGCGACAACAAAACCCGTTTGAAGGTGGCCTCCGCAGCCTGTTGCTGGCCGAGCGCCTGCTCTACTTCGCCTTCCACCAGTTGAAAGCCGGGACGGTCCGCGGCCGGAGAGCCAGCGGCACCGGCCAGAATCTGGCGAGCGGCAGCCAGTTTGTTCATCGTGAGCAGGACGTTGGCCTCAAGCTCCGGCGCCTGGTCGTCAAAGATGCTCTCCGGATAGCGGCTGGTGAATCCGTGCAGGATGTTCTCGGCTGCGGGATCGTCGCCGGCGCCTTGGCTGGCCTGGGCGTCGAGAAAGTCTACGTAGTCGGAAAGCTCTCCGTCAGCGCGGCGGGCCTGGGCCAGGGCCGATTCGGCCTCGGCATAACGCTTGTCGAGGAGGTAGGCGTGGCCAAGCGCCAAGTACGCTGCTGCGGCGGCTTCGCCGGTGTGGCTGTGCGCGTAGGCGGCGACTCCGGCGTAGGCTGCCGGCGTGCGCATTGTGGCCAGCTGCTGGGCCATGGGCTGCAGTTCTTTGGAGGCGACGAAGGCCCGCTTGATCCGCGCTGTCCGCGCCAGGCGCGCCGCGCGGCTCGACTGATGAACCGGCTTGTGCTTCGTGGGAGTCTTCTTTGCCGTTGGCTTGGAGTTTGCGGTCTGGGACTTGGCGCTGGTTGAACTGGGCGCGGTCGTGGCCGGTGCTGCGGAAGCAGGCGCGGTCGGCACGGGCGGCAGAGTGGATTGCGCAGGCGACGGCGACGTGACCGCGAATTGCATCGGCAGAACCGCCAAGGCCACGAGCGCAGGCCGCAGAACCGGCGGTGTGACACGCGATGGGGAAGGCAAGCAAGTCATAGTTCCACTCTATTCCGAATTGGACGCAAGCGAACGATGCAGGGAATCACCTGCGTAACCACGAGGCCGCGCGGGCTGTCCGGCGCGGTCCCGTTTGGCTCCCTGCCGCCAGGTCCGTTACACTCATGTTTTGCCGGGTCGGCTTTCCAGTCAGAGACCCTCATCCGAGGCCGGTGAAACAGATTCTCAGTGACGAGGCACCACGCGGCGGAACCTGCCCGCGGCTTTGGCAGCAACTTTCTGGAACCAAGTCCAATGTCAACCATCCAACCAATAGCGGGACAAGACGAGCAGCATCCCGACGTGGCGCTGGTAGCACAGGTCCGCGCGGGCGATGTGGCGGCGTATGACACGCTGGTGCGCAAGTACGAGCGGCAGATCTTCAGGATTGCGCAGCACATTACGCAAAACCGTGAAGACGCCGAAGACGTGATGCAGGACGCGTTCCTGAAGGCGTACGAGAAGCTGGATCAGTTTCAAGGAAACTCGAAGTTCTACACATGGCTAGTGCGAATCGCGGTGAACGAGAGCTTGATGCGGCTGCGCAAGCGGCGCACGGGCAAACTGGTCTCGATGGACGAGGACGTGCAGACCGACGAGGGAAGCGTGCCTCGCGACTTCGCCGACTGGGCTCCCAATCCGGAGCAAAACTACACCCAGGCCGAGCTGGCCGAGATTCTCAAGAAAACGATTCAGGGCTTGCCGCAGGGCTTTCGCGTGGTTTTTGTGCTGCGCGACGTGGAAGGACTCTCCACCGAAGAGACCGCCGAGACGCTGGGATTGAGCGTTCCCGCCGTGAAGTCGCGATTGCTGCGGGCGCGGCTGCAACTGCGCGAGCGGCTGACACGCTACTTTGGCAGAAAGGCTCCGGCGATTGCACAGGCAGGCGCCGCGCCGCGTGGAGACGGAGCTGAAGCATGACCTGCACTGAGTTCCTGAAAATCCTCGACGACGTGATCGACGAATCGATCGCCGTGGAGACGCGCACCGAGATTGAAGCTCACCTGCGCAAGTGCGGGCATTGCGAAGTGGTGCTGAATACCACGCGCAAGACCATCGAGATTTTCCGCTGCCACGAGATTTACGAAGTGCCCACCGAAGTGAGCGAGCGGCTGCACAGCGCGATCATGGAACGGTGCAAGAAGGCGAAATAAGAGATCAGAGAACAGAGATCAGAGATCAGCTCTCAGCTTTCAGCTCCGCTCGCAAAGAGCGAAAAGAAGCAATCTGCAAAAACAATCGAACCCTAAATTCAGCTTTTAGCTATTAGCTTTCAGCTCTCAGCCTTCAGCTTTCAGCTTTTCAGGTTTTCGCTCGATTCGCTGCGAGAAAAGCGCAAAAACTCTGGCGAAAGCAAAAACCTCAAAAACAAAACTGTGAAACCGTGAAACTGTGGCCGCAAGTTGTTGATTCTGAAGGCTCCACAGTTTCACAGTTTCACAGTTTCACAAAACGGCATGGGGGGGTGGGGTCTCGAGAAAGGGTGTGGGTGGGTGCCGGAGGCATAGGGGGGTGGGGTAAAGACAGGGACTTCGGGACTGAGGGACTTCGGGACTGAGGGACCGAGTGACGTAGAGATCCTTCGACTCCGCTCAGGACAGGCTCCGGGACATAGGAACCGAGGGAACCAGCGAACAAGGGAACAGAAGCGCAGGGAGTAGGGGGTAGGGAGCAGGGAGTAGAAGAGCAGGGACCGAGGGAACAAGGGAGCAAAGGAGCCGCGAAACGTGGGTCGTGAATCGGGGACCGTGGACCGGAAACGGCGACGCGGCACAATGACGCGGGTGCGAGCGCGGAAGTAGCAGAAGTGCGCGCCCCGAAGAGCAGGGGACTGGCACTTGAGCCCGTTGGCCCTGATAAAGCGACATTCCTTGACCATATCGGTTCTCCTGACAGCAACTTTGAATCTGCTGCTCCCCGCCCACTACCCTCCCCAAGGTTTTGGCACAAAATCCCGATCTGGCAGCGGTTGTCTGAACCAATCGCGCAAGACCCCCTCAATCGTTGGGGGTTAGCGGCAAAATCCTCGTGGCAAAGGGTTTCCGCGCGCTTTCTCCTGCACTCCCGGCACTTCTTTGAGCCCAGAAACGCCAACGCGGCGGTTTGGCCGCCGCGAAGAGAACCCAGTTGACTGTTTTATGGAATGAGTATGCGCTGGAAGCGGGAAATGATCGGCAAAGTTGCGGCAACTTTCTGCGCCATGTTTTCAGCGGTTTACGAGGAAAATGGGCTGGGATGGGCTTGCGCGGGTCGACGAAGTCCCGGTCGCCGGGGGGCTTTTCTGTCGACATGGGCGTTTTCGAGGACTGATCCTGTCCGCCGGACTAAAACGGTCGATTTGGGTGTGGGGAGGCGGAATCTCCAATCGACGCCGTACTGTCGGCTTTAAACTCCTTGGCGGGCTATTGCTTAACTAGTTATTGACGGGTTGCCGACAAACCAGAAGTTGGTCAATTCAGCGACTCTCAGGTGCCCTGGGGACTAACTCCGTCTCAGTGCAGATGCAGCTGCAGCCGCCAGGCGGTGTAGCTGAGGATCTCGTGCGCAATGCGCTCGGCTTCCGCAGTACCGCCTCCGACGGAGACGCGTGTTCGGGGTGAGGTGAGTACATCGAGACCGTCGGCGGCGCAGATTTCGTGAATTCGAAACACGTGGGTGCCGTCGCTGACGACGACCAGGCGGCGCAGACCGTTGGCTCGGGCGATGACAGCAATGCGGTGGGCTTGTTCCTCGGTGTCTCGGCTCTCGGTTTCGGGGATAATGGCGGATTCGGGGATGCCCAGGCTCATCAGGTAATCGCGGCCCACCGCACCCTCGGAGTGCTCATCTCCGTTGGTACCGCCCAGCGTGATGATAAGCGGTGCGATGCCGCGATTGTAGAGTTCGCGCGCGTGGTCAAGGCGTGCGCGAAAAACCGGGGAGGGCTGTCCATCGTACTCCGCCGCGCCCAGAACGGCGATGGCGTCCGACGGTGCGGCCTGGTCCAAACCGGCATAGTTCTCAATTTGCACGTAGACCCAGCAGGACCATCCCAGAAACCCGAGAATCAAAGCGAGAAACAGCACAACAACGACGCGAAAAGTCCAGTTGCGACGATGCGACCTGGGTAGGCCGTTCATGTGCACCATCTTACCGCTGCAGGACCATGACGATTTCGTGAGTGGGAATGGCGCCCTTGCGCAGAATTTCCCGGCGTCCCGGGCCGAGGGGTTTTAGGCTAGTGGTTTCTCGATGCGATCGATTGTATGCTCGATGATCGATGCCAAGACGATTAGGCGCTTGGTCAACTGTCGGCAAATCCTTAACATGAGCTGCGCCTGCGCGATGTGGCCGCTCCACCTCAACATCGCGCCGTGTGCTTCACGGCTCGTTACTCCTGTATCACCGGCTATTCGGAAATAACTACTTGGTTATTGACGGGTTGGCGACCACACACTCGGAACACGCAAGGTGGAGCAAATCATGGCCCTTGGCTCCGGCAAAGGCCGTGTGGCGCACGACCGGGTCTCTGGCTTTGGAACCAATCCAAGAAAGATCGCGAGCGGGGCAAATGGCGGCACATTGGTTCGCAGCCTAAAGGCAAAACGGAGATTCCGCCTAATCCAATCTCGTGCCCTGGTCGTGCGTTGCCGGCGGCAGCCCACTCAATATCCCCCAAAAAGGTCAGCGTCTGAATCGTCTGGTTGAGGGTATGAGCCTTCTGGTTGATTGAGCTTGATTACCGTTGTGGTCATTATTTTGGACCATTAGTTGTTACTAATCCGACTTCGTCTGTGTGGAGTAGATGCCAATGAAAGTAGTTGTCTTTGCTGAGCAGTTCACAAATGGTAGCTGGCATGTCTGGGAACACACGTGCAGTTCGAAAGAGGCTCAGGCCGTTGTCGATTCTGCCCTCGAAAGAACCAAAGGCCGTACGTTGAACGGGCAGCCGACGCACAAGGACTTCCTTGACAGTGCGCGCCAGATGTTCGATGTTACGCGCGGCAGGCCAGGCAGCCCGAGCGATGCGGATACTCAGGTCTACTGTGTCTGCGCCGACCAGGTCGTAATCGGCGTCTATGAGAAGATTCGTCAATACGCTCATGAGATCACTGAGGCCCACGAGTTCGTCGAGGTCGCGCTGCAAAGGACCGCTTGACCGTGGGAAAGGCGCCTAAGAACGTAAACTTGATACTCTCATCATCGACTGCCGCCTCGAGCAGCGCCCGGAAGGCAGCAACAGCACTGTCGTGACAGCTCCAACAGCGACGGCATTTGTATCGGTTAACACCTACATCCTTTGTGCTAGTTCAAATCCCAGCCGGATGTGACACACTCAAGCTGTGGTGCCGGGCTAAAAAGACGCATCCTGGGAGGGCTTGGCGATGTCAGGATTGGATAGAGATCAGTTAGAAGCATTGCGGGATCGGGTGGAAGAGGACTACCGCCGGGCGGAAGAGAACTACCGCCTCGATATAGCAGCCATTGAACATCTTCAGCACCGGTTCTTCGGCGCCGTGAGCAGTATTCCCACCAGCAATGATTCTCGGCCCATCAACGGGTCGAACAGTGAGTCGCCCACCACGATACTGCCTCCACAGTCCACCCCGGCAAGGCCGCAGAGTGACGAACTGGAAGACTCGCTCCGGTCGATGTTCCATCCGAGCCACAGGTAGGACGGTTATAGTTTGATAGGGTCGCCAGGTCCACGTGTGGATCAGTTCACCTAAGAAGATCCGTAAACTGACACGGCAGGCAAAGGGGGGAGCCGCAGGACACTCTTCGTAGCCGCCGGACCCGCGCCTCCCTCCGTCGTTGTTCCTCCGAAGTGCGGAAAAAGAGGCAACCGCAGATCCCCATTCGACTCCGATCGCTTCGTGATCTTCGCTCAGGCCAGGCTTTCGACTCCGGTCGCCACGGCGACCTCCGCTCAGGATGACATCTCTTAGGGAGCGCGGCTTCGCCGCGTGCTCTTCTATTTCAAAAATGGGTGAATGGAATTTGCGCGGGTTGAAACCCTCGCCTCCCTCCGTCGTTGCTCCGCCCGATACATTGGAGTGATGGAGCAGGAACAGAGAGGGGGCCGGGCAGAGTGGCGGCGGGAGTTGGGCGCGATGGTCACGCTGGCTCTGCCAGTGGTGTTGAGCGAGCTGGGCTGGATGCTCATGGGAGTGGTGGACACCATCATGGTGGGCCGTCTGGGTCCGGCGGCGATTGGGGCCGTGGCGCTGGGCAACGCCGTCTGCTACACGCCGAGCATGTTTGGCATGGGGCTGATGCTGGGGCTGGACACGCTGGTAGCGCAGGCCTACGGGCGCAAGGATCACGACGAATGCCACAGGTGGCTGGCGCAGGGCGTGTATCTGGCGTCGATTGCCGCCGTGCCGATTATGGCGGGCATCGCGCTGGCGAGCTTCTTCTTTGCGCGCTTCGGGATTGCGGCGGAAGTAGCGGCGCCGGCGAGCGGCTACATGGGATGGTTGCTGTGGGGCACGCTGCCGCTGCTGCTCTATGGCGCGTCGCGGCGGTATTTGCAGGGCGTGGGCCAGGTGCGCGTGATTACCGTGACCTATGTGGCGGCGAACCTGGTGAACTGGCTTCTGAACTGGGTGCTGATCTACGGCAAGCTGGGCATGCCGGCGCTGGGGGTGAACGGGTCGGCGATTTCGACAGTGTTTGCGCGCGTGACCATGGCGCTGGCGCTGCTGGGCTTTGCGTGGAGATACGAGCGCAGGCGCGGACATCCGCTGTTCCGGCACTGGGCGGGACCGCAGGCGGCGCGGCTGAAGCGCCTCGCGAAATTGGGCGCTCCGGCGGCGGGACAGATTTTGCTCGAAGTGGGCGCGTGGAACCTGGCGACGTTTTCCGCGGGCTACCTGACGCCGGTTGCGCTGGCCACGCACCAGATTGTGTTGAACTACGCGAGCGTGACGTACATGGTGCCGCTGGGGATTTCGGCAGCGGCGGCGGTGAGCGTGGGGCACGCGGTGGGCGCGGGCGATGCGGCGCGGGCGCGGCGGGCGGGATGGCTGGCGCTGGGATTGGGCACGAGCTTTATGCTGCTGGCGGCAGTGGCGCTGCTGGTGTGGCCGCGGCCGCTGATCGAGTTGTATACGAGCGATGCGCGAGTGCTGGCAGTGGGGCCGGGACTGCTGGCGATTGTGGCGGCGTTTGAGGTGTTCGACGGAATTCAGACAGTGAGCACCGGCGCGCTGCGCGGGCTGGGCGAGACGCGCGCGCCGATGTGGGCGAACCTGGTGGGGTATTGGGTGCTGGGATTGCCGCTGGGGTTCTTTCTGTGCTTCGGGCTGCGCTGGGGGATTTACGGATTGTGGATCGGGCTGACGCTGGCGCTGGTGGTGATTGCGCTGGCGCTGATTGCGCGGTGGAAGAGGGATGCGGAAAAGCAGCTACCAGCTGCTAGCTTCTAGCTGCCAGCTTTTTTGTGCACGGGTTAGGGGAGTGCAAAGGCGCAAGCTGGTAGCCGGTAGCTGGTAGTTTTTTCGTGCGTAGGGTTGGGGATGTGCAATCCCACCCTTTCGCAAAAGGGCCGCGAAAGGATGCGGTATCTAAAGATTTGCGAATAACAATGAAAACAAATCAGTTACTGGATTGACTGCCCGAAGCTGGGCTTCCGCTTCGGCGGGTGAGCGAAGGGGTTACCATCGTGGCGCGGAGTGGGACGGTGTTAACAAGAAAGTGACTATAATCACATATCGGGGCGCAAGGAGCAGGAACTGTAGAGGAGTTGGCCGGCGCCCGTAAAGCGGTCAGAATTTATTGGAAGGGAATCCCGCCAAATGGCGACTGGAAACCTGGCCCTGGGTCAAGAACAGGGCGAAAGCATCGCGCGTCCGCGCATCGTTAACGACTTCAGCATCAACGTAGCCACGGTCAACGGATCGGGTTCGCAGTCGGCGAACAACATTCTACTGAAGAGCATTTTTGGAATGGGCATTCCCGTGAGCGGGAAGAACCTGTTCCCATCGAACATTGCCGGTCTGCCGACCTGGTACACGATCCGCGCGAGCAAGGACGGCTACGTGGCGCGCAAGCGCGAGTCGGAAGTGCTGGTGGCGCTGAATCCGGAAACGGCGCAGGAAGACATGATGGCGCTGCCTGCGGGCGGCGTGGCGATCTACGAAGAGTACCTGAATCTGAGCCGGTACCGCGACGATGTTGTGTGCTATCCCGTTCCCTTCGACAAGCTAACCCAGGCGCTATGTCCCGAGGCCAAGCTGCGCAAGCTGGTCAAGAACATGGTGTACGTGGGTGTGGTTGCGCAACTGCTGCACATCGACGTGGGCGTAGTGGAACAGTGCGTGCGAAAGCAGTTTTCGAAGAAGCAGAAGGTCTTCGAACTGAACTTCGGGGCCGTGGAGACGGGTTACGAGTACGCCAAGGTGAATTTCACCAAGCACGACCCGTTCTTCATCGAGCGCATGGATCAAACCAAGGGCAAGATCATCATCGATGGCAACGCGGCGTGCGGCATGGGCGCGGTGTTTGCGGGGGTCACGGTGGTGGCGTGGTATCCCATCACGCCGTCGACGTCGCTGATTGAGGCGACCACGGATTTGCTGAAGAAGTTTCGCGTGACGCCGGAGGGCAAGGCGACCTTTGCCGTGGTGCAGGCCGAGGACGAGCTGGCCGCGATCGGCATGGTTCTGGGTGCAGGCTGGGCAGGCGCGCGGGCGATGACCTCCACTTCAGGACCGGGCATCTCGCTGATGGCGGAGTTCAGCGGGCTGGGCTACTATGCCGAGATTCCGGGAGTGATCTTCGACGTGCAGCGCAGCGGCCCCTCGACGGGAATGCCCACGCGCACGCAACAGTCCGACCTGCTTTCGACGGCGTTTCTTTCGCACGGCGACACCAAGCACGTGATTCTGCTGCCGGGCTCGGTGAAGGAGTGCTTCGAGCTGGCCTATGCGGCGTTCGATCTTGCGGAGCGGCTGCAGACGCCGGTGTTTGTGCTGTCGGATCTTGATTTGGGGATGAACAACTGGATGTCGGAGCCGTTTGCTCATCCCGACAAGCCATTGGATCGCGGCAAGGTGCTGACGGCGGAAGATCTGAAGAAGGCGGGCAGCTTCGCGCGCTATCGCGATGTGGATGGCGACGCGATCGGCTGGCGCACGCTGCCGGGAACAGCGCACCCGAAGGCGGCGTATTTTACGCGCGGCTCGGGGCACAACGACGCGGCGGAATACACCGAGCGGCCGGACGAGTATCAGGAAGTGATGGACCGTTTGGCGCGCAAGTTCGAGAATGCGCGCAAGCTGGTTCCGGCGCCGGTGGTCACGAAGAACGGAACCTCGAAGATCGGGTTCCTGGCGTATGGTTCCACGGACTTCGCATTGCGCGAGAGTATGGACCAGATCGAGAAGGAGCACGGCGTGAGCGTGGACTACATGCGCATCCGGGCTTATCCGTTTGCGCATGAAATTCACGACTTTGTGGCCAGCCATGAGCGCGTGTACGTGGTGGAGCAGGATCGCGATGGACAACTGGCAAGCTTGCTGAAGCTCGATCTTCCTGGCGAGCAGGTGGCGAGGCTGCGCAGCATTCTGCACTACAACGGATTGCCAATCGACGCGCGCAGCATCACGGATGAGTTTGCAACCAAGGAGGGCCTCTAAAATGGCGACCACAACAGCGAGCGGGGCCCCAGGCCCAAAACTGAATCACATTGGCCTGCCGGTGCTGGAGTACCGCGGCGGCAAGTCGACTTTGTGCGCGGGTTGCGGCCACAACGCAATCAGTGAGCGCATTATCGATGCGATGTGGGAGATGGGCGTGGAGCCGGAGCGGGTGATGAAGATGAGCGGCATCGGCTGCTCGTCAAAAAGCCCCGCCTACTTCATGAACCGGTCATTCGCCTTCAACGGCGTGCACGGGCGCATGCCGAGTATCACGACGGGCGCCGTGCTGGCCAACCGCACGATGATGGCGCTGGGAGTCTCCGGCGACGGCGATACGGCCTCGATCGGCATCGGCCAGTTTGTCCACCTGATGCGGCGCAACCTGCCGATGATCTACATCATCGAGGACAACGGCGTGTACGGATTGACCAAGGGCCAGTTTTCGGCTACGGCCGACATCGGATCGAGGCTGAAGACCGGCGTGATCAACGAATTGCCTCCCATCGATACGTGCGCCATGGCGATTCAATTGGGCGCGACGTTTGTGGGGCGTTCATTCTCCGGCGACAAAAAGCAGTTGCTGGCGATGCTGAAAGCGGCGATCGCGCACAACGGAACGGTAATGCTGGACGTGATCAGCCCCTGCGTGACATTCAACGACCACGAGGGATCGACGAAGAGCTACAAGTTTCTGCAGGAGAACGACGAACCGATCAACGAGATCGGATTTGTGGCCAGCTTCGACGACATCGAAGTGGACTACGATTCGGGCGAAGTGTACGACGTGGAGATGCACGACGGATCGCAACTGCGCCTGCGCAAATTGCTTGAGGACTACGACCCGACCGACAAGGCCAATGCCGTGCGCACGCTGATGGAGGCGCAGGAGAAGAACGAAATCCTCACCGGCGTCTTCTACATCGACACGCAGAAGCCGACGTTCATCGATCAGCTGAACGTGGTGGACGAGCCGCTGGGCACGCTGCCCGAGTCGCTTACACGGCCGCCGAAGTCGGCGCTGGAAAGCCTGATGGCGAATTTACAATAGCGCGGATTTACAGCTTTAATTCCAGCAAAAGACGTTTCGCCCGCAAGGTGCGTCGCGTTGCCAACGAAAGAACGAGCTGAGCCGATCAGGACGCCTTGGAGCGAAGTGCCTGTTCGGCGCGGAACCAATCCTCTTCGTGGTGGCCGTGGGTTTGGCCACGCTCGGTCCAGAAGCGGTGCGCGAGCTGCGCAACCTGATCGTGGGAGGTCGAGGTCCCGTTTGCCTTTGCCGACGCGACGGTCTTTTTTGCGGCGGGTTTGCTTGGTTTCGCGGCAGCCTTGTGCGCGGCGCCTGATTTCTTGACGGACTTAGCCATGTGTAAATTCTCCTCTGCAAGTTTGACAAATGAGCAAGCGTTCAAATACAGAATACAGAAAAACCAATGTGCTGCGCGCGAGACGGCTGTGAAAAACCATCGAAATAAACTCACTGCGGCGGTCTTGGGGTTTTTCACACAAGCCGAGCCGGCAAAGTGTATCGTGGTCTCAAGTCGTTAAGGACTCATGACAACCCTCGCCATCGATACCGCTGCGCTCACTCGCCGCTTTGGCGATTTCACTGCGGTTCAGGATGTGAACCTGCGCGTGGACGCGGGCCAGTTTTTCGGCTTTCTTGGTCCCAATGGGGCAGGCAAATCCACCACCATTAAGATGCTGACGGGCCTGCTGGCGCCGACTTCGGGAAGCATTCGTATTCTTGGCGAGGATCTGAGGGCGAACTCGGCTGCGGTGAAGAGGCAGATTGGCGTGGTGCCGGAGGGGATGGCTCTCTTTGGCCGCCTGACCGCGGAGGAATACCTGCGATTCGTAGGGCGGATGTACGGCCTCGATCGCGCCACCACCATGCAACGCACGCAGGAGCTGCTGGAGTTCATGCAGCTGGCCGATGAGCGCAAGAAACTGATTACCGATTTCTCGCACGGCATGCAGAAAAAACTGGCCATGGCCGCAGCGGTGATCCATGGGCCCAGGGTGCTGTTTCTCGACGAGCCGTTTGAAGGCGTGGATGCAGTGGCAGCGGGAACGCTGAAGGCCATGCTGCAGAGAATGATCGCGCGCGGCGCCACCGTGTTCCTCACGTCGCACGTGCTGGAGATTGTGGAGCGGCTGTGCACCCACGTTGCGATTATCCATCGCGGACAGTTGGTGGCACAGGGATCGCTGGAGGAGCTGCGCGCGGGCCAGGCTCACGCGGATGGAACTTCGCCACCGGGCGGAAAGCAGCGCAGCCTGGAAGAAATTTTCCTCGAGATTGTAGGGACCAGCCGCGAAGGAAATCCCGCGGCTACGGCGCCCGAGCAGGAGCTTTCGTGGCTGAGCTAGAAGCCGGAAAGCTGCTTCCGTCATCGGCGCAAGAGATTCCCGCGCGCGTGCAGTTTGCTGCGGTGGCGTGGCTGCGCTGGCGCATCTTCATCAACAGCACGTTTCGCCGCCGGTCAACCGGCACACGCCAGGCGGTCGGGCTTGCACTCGCCATTCTGGTGCGCCTCATTGTCTGGCCGTTTCTTGCCTTGATGGTGATTGGTCCGATTGGCGGCAGCGGATTCTTCGCCTGGATGGCGATCGCCGGCAATCATCCGCAGCGCCTGGCTCCGCTTCTGGCTGCCATCACGCTGCTGTGGCTGTTCGTCAGCGTCAACGGCCAGAACGTGGCTGCGGTTGTCTCCAATTTCGATCCTTCTTCGTTGACACGTTTTCCTCTGCGCTTTGGACGGTACCTGGTATTGCGAACCTTCATCGGCGTGCTGACGGCAAGTACCATCGTGGGCTGCCTCGCGCTGCTGGCCGCGGCGGTGGGGATTGGCGTGGCGAAACCGGAGCTGGCGCTGCCCGCACTGGTGGTTCTCGCGGTGTATGCGCTGATGAGCGTCTTTTTAGTACGCATGATCGGGGCATGGATGGAGCGCTGGCTTGCGAATCGGCGCTTTCGCGAGATCTTCAGCGCGCTGATGGCGCTGACCGTCGTCGGATTTCAGTTCCTGAATTTTCAGCGCGCACCGTCGCACGGCCTCGGCGGAAGAAGCAGCTTGGTGCTGAATCTTTTGCACAGCTCCGGAGCACGACTGCAATGGCTGCCGCCGGGTTTCGCCGCGAATGCGATTCTGCAGGCGTCGCATCCATTTACGGCGTTCGCGCAGTTCGCGGGTTTGTTAGCAAGCGCGGCGCTGTTCGCGGCGGTGTTCGCGATCAGGCTGCATAAGCAGTTTCTTGGCGAATACCTGAGTGAAGGCGCGAGCCGGCGCGCGAACGAGCGCGCACCTCAACGTAATTCGGCGCGCCCACAACAGGCCGGCGCTGTTGCGAACGCCGCGTCGACGGAAAATGCACGCCCGGCTTTTCCCCCGATTGTGGCGGCTTGCTTGCGCAAGGAATGGCTCACCCTGCGCGGCAACGGAGTGCAGCTGATTGGAATGCTGACTCCGCTGTTTTTTGTCGTGATTCTGAATCGCTCGGTTTTCGCCGGTCATTCCACTTATTTTCTTCCCGGGGCGATTGCGTATGTTCTCTTCGGAGTTCTCGCCGGGCTCTACAACATCTTTGGCGCGGACGGCCTCGGCGTGCAGGTGTATCTGCTTGCGCCCGTCCATTTGCGCGACGTGATCGTCGCCAAGAATCTGATGAGTCTTGCGGTGATCGCCACGGAAGCTGGGCTAGCCTGGGTGCTGGTTTCGGTCCTCGCGCGCACGCCGATTTCGCTTGCGACGCAAATCTCCACTGGGCTGTGGACGATTTTTGTGATCGGAGTCAATTTGGCTTTGGGAACAGTGCGCTCCATTCAGGCGCCGCGGCGATTTGTCCCGGGACAGGCGCAGCGGAGAAGAGCGACGCCGACGAATCGCACCAGCGGCCTTCTGATCATGCTGGTGCTATTCGGAAGCATGGCGCTGCAGTTTCCTGTGACGCTCCTCTGCCGCTATTTCGATGATCCGTGGCTCGGCGCATGGATCTTCGGCCCTCTTGCTTTCGCAGCGGTGGCAGTGTACGCGCTGCTTTTGCACAACGCCGATCGGTTCATCCTCGCGCACCGCGACGTGTTTGCTGAAGAGTTGTGCAAGACTTAGGCCGCTCTCCTGGAGAGCTCGCCGCACGTCGGCCCAATTCCTTCCAGTTGCAACTAGAGCTGCCACCAATCGAAGAGCGCCATGCGTGGGTAGTAGAGACCGCCGCAGAGATGGATATCAGCGCCGCGCAGGTTGCGGAGGATGGCTGCGTAGGCTTCGATCTGCGGCGCAAATTGGCGGCGCAGCTGGGCAGCGCGGAAGCAGGATCGAGGCCGTCTTCGTGGGCGGTTTTGTAATCGATGATCCACCAGGTGTCTTCGCTTGGTGATGCGCTGGCGGTTTGCGGTGCGGGTCCGGCACGAAAGACGCGATCCACCTGTACAGTGCGTAAGCTGCCCGCCACGACTCCGGTCCAGCGAACTTCGCTGGCCGCGTCGCTGTGCGGCGCGAGAATCCATTGCGCGAGCGGATCGCCTGCTGCCTGAAGAACAATTTGCAGCGCCTGCACGGCGATGCGGCTGGCTGTGGCGGGCTCGACGCCGGCGGCGCGGATGATGGCGGCGATGCTGAGCTGCTGCTCGGTGAGCGCCGCGAGAGCGGCTTCAAGAGTCTGCGAAACGAGAAGCTGCGCGAATTGCTGAAGAAGCGAGTGGACGGCGTTGCCGAGCGCGCGTGAAAGCAGCCCGCCCTCGTGGCGCTCGTAGAGGCGGCCGGCGCCGGCGAGCGGCGCATCGGCCGCGAGCCCAGAAGACGCTGGGGTTGGGATAGAGAAGTCGAGTGGGAGGCGAAGGAGCCGTGTTGGTCTGTCTGGAGGGAGCTCGGGGGGGCGTGACATCTCAAGCGGCGTCTCTTCGCTCGAAGCAGCAATCGAATCAATTGTCCGTTCGCTTTCTTCCGGTTGATCCCTGGTGGCAAGCTCTTCGAGTTCCTTGGCTACACGCCATTCGCCAAAGCATTCTTTTATCTTCTCCTCGAAAGCGGGCCACGCTTTCTTCAGTAAACTTTCAGTGGGGTCAGCCAGAATGTGTTTGCCGTCTTTCCCCATCTTGTATTTCGGGCGCGCGAAGAGATGAAGCTCCTCGCGGGCGCGCGTGGCGGCGACGTAAAGAAGACGGCGCGCCTCCTGGGATTCGCGGTCGCGGCGAACGCGGTCGACCCACTGTTTGGCTTTGCCGCTGTCGGCGCCTTTCCGCTGCAACGGCGCGACGAGAAACTCCGTGATCTCGCTGGCCGTTTCCAAATCGGCGGGCTCGGCATCGGGCGGCAATCCGCGTTCCAGCCAGGAAAGCAATTCGCGTTTACTTCCTCCGGTTCCTTTCTGCAAATCGGGCACAATCACGACCTCGAACTCCAAACCCTTGGCTTTGTGGATGGTCATCAACTGGACGCCACAGTCGCTGTCCGCCGAAGGATCGGGAAGGGCGGTCAGCTTGTCGAGCGCCGCATCGAGCGCGGAGCCGAGCAGATCGGGCTCGCCCTCGGGCAGGCCATCGAGACTGCGCCAGAGCAGATCGAGATTCACGCGCGCCGCGGCATCGACGCATTGCGCGCCGCCCAGCCGCAGCCAGGCTTGCTCGAGCAGCGTGCCCAACGCGGCAGTGGGTTGCTGCGACCGCAGGCGGTTGGAGAAGTCAACCGCCTGCAAAACGCGGTCGACACCTTCGCGGCCTTCGATGCTGAGAAGTTGCGAGCGGTCTGAAAGAAGCTGGGGAACTGGCCGCGCCAGGAGCTCGGGCGAGTCGGCGCTGACGAGCGTATGCAAATCGGCGAGGGACAGGCCGCACCACGGCGCGCGCAACACGCCGAGCCACGAAACGCGATCATGAGGATTGAGGAGCGCGCGTGCCAGGGCGAGCGCATCGATAATTTCAGGGCGATCCTGCAGCTTCTCAAGCTCGACAGCGCGAAATGGGATGGAGGCCTGGCGGAGCGCGGCTGCAATGGGCTCGAGCGATTGTCGAGCACGGCCGAGCACGGCGATGCGATATTTCTCTTTTGCAGCGCGGGCCTGGTCGACGTGGGCCATGTGGCCGCGAATCAGCGTGACGATTTCCTCAATCTGTTTTTGCTGAGCCGCCTCCCGTTCCGCAGCGGTCTGCTTTTTTCGATCGGGACCGGGACTGCGTGAATTGCCGCGCGGCGTCTCCGGGATGAACTCGAGATGGAGATGCAAGAGCGGAGACGAATCGGCGACGAGGTGCGGGCCAGGCTGCATTGCGCCGCCGCGAGCCGGCGCGGCCTGCGCATAGGTCACACCGCTACCGTCGTCAATGGCGAAAATCTGGGTGAATGCATTGTTGATTTTGTCGACGAGCGGCGGCGCGGTGCGGAAGTTGGCGCTGAGTTGGACGGGATCGAAGCGCAGCGGAAGGTCGCCGGGGATTTCGAGGCCGAGTTGCTCGACGCGTGGGAACAGCTCGGCGTCGGCGTCGCGAAAGAAGTAGATGGACTGCATGGGGTCGCCAACAACAAAGCAGGTGCGTCCCTCGCGCTCAGGCCACGCGGCGATGAGATGCGCAAGCAACTGGTGCTGGCGGCGGCTGGTGTCCTGGAATTCATCGACCAGCAAATGGCGAATGCCATCGGCGACGGCCTGCGCGCCATCGGTGGGAAGCCCGTCCTCACCTGTGAGCACGCTGAGCGCGATCTGAGCGACTTCGATGAAGTCCGCGGTTGCGGCCTCCGCGAAGACTACCTTCAACTCAGCGGCGGCATGGCGCAAGAGCGTGAAGCAGGAGCGCACGATTTGCCATTCCTCTTCGCTGTAACGAGATGAAGAGGGATCGGATTTGGCGGCGCGCGCAAAGGGGCGTTCAAGGCGTGCGCGTAACTCGTCCCAATCTGGAGCGCGGTCGAGCACGAAGTCGAGCATCCATTGGTCGCGCTTCTCGAGCATTCCGACGAGCTGATCCTCCAGATCACGCCAACTGTTGTCGCGCCACAGGAGCAGAGCTTCGATTGCTTCGCGCAGCGACGGATCGCCTGCGGCGATTTGGTCAAGTGTTCGGCGAGCGGCACGGCGGTAGAGTTCACTTGGCTGCTCGCTAATGTCGAGACCGCCGCCGAGGCCGGAAAGGAGCGGCTGCTGCAACGCGAGGTCGCGGCAAAAAGAGTCGATGGTCTGGATGCGCAACTGCGCGGGGAGATCGAGAAGGTTCCAGCCGCGATCCTGCGAGCGCCGGAGGGCACGGCTTGCGATGGGGTTTGGATCGCCGCGGCGAAGCTCGTCTAGAATGCGATTGCGCATCTCAGCCGCCGCAGCGTTGGTGAAAGTGATGGCGACGACCTGGCCGGGTTCGTCCACTTCTGCGAGCAGCGACAGAAATCGCTGCGAGAGAAGCGTGGTTTTGCCCGAGCCGGCCGGAGCGCGCACGAGAACGGAGCGCCGGGGATCGAGGGCTGCGTCGCGCTGCGCCTGATCGGGAGGCGGATTCATGCGAGGCGCATTAGGCATCGCCTGCCTCCTCGCTATTGTCGTCACCCGATTGCGGAGGAAACTCCTTGATGCGGCAGAGTGCCTGGAGGCCGCAGTTCTCACAGGTGTCAGGGTAATCGCGTGGGGCGACGACGGCGCTGCCCGAAAGGAAATCGAGGGCGAGCTGTTCGATGCAGTCCCGCCACGCGGAAAGCTGCTCCGAAGTGAGAGGCTTCTTCACAAGATCGGAATTTCCGCTGATCTTGCTGCGCAGAGTTGCTTTGGCATCGCGAACCCGACCAGCGAATGCCGCCTCGCCGGGGCGCACTTTGGCGAATACGAGGCCGCCGATGGCGCTCGGATCGCATTTGAGAGCGAAGTTGGCGTAGAGAGGAAGCTGCACGTCGTCAGGGCGGGGAAGATCCCAGACGCTGGGCTTGATGTCGCTGGATTTGTAGTCGATGACGAGCAACGAGCCGTCATTGAAGCGGTCGATTCGGTCGAGGCGCAGGTGAAGATTGAGGCCGGAGATTGACGCGCTCGTATCCGCTTCGGTTTTGGCGACGGTAAAGGGAACGCGCAGGGATTCGTAATGGAGCCACTCGGTGACGAGTGCGATGAGGCGAATCTGTTCGAGGTCCAGATATCGTGGCGGCATGCATTCGCGCGCACGCGAGGGAAGTTTTGTTGCGAAGACGCGGCGCACATGGTCGGAAACGAAAGAGTCAAGATCCTGAACATCGAGAAGTTCTTTGTGCGAACGGATGCCGAGCGGCGGGCCCGACCAAATGGAGTGCAACACCTCGTGAAGAAGCAGGCCGCGTTCGAGCGCAGTGAGGCCGGCTTCGGCGCGGTCCCACTTCTGCGCCGCCAGGCGAGCTGTGGCGAAAGCCTTGAAAGGACACTGCGATTGCGAGGTGAGAACGCCGGAGCCTCCCGTGATCGCGCCGGCAGGGAAGGGAATCCGGCTTACGTCATCAAAGAAAACTGTTGCCGGCTCCGAAGGCGGAGGGGCAATCCAGTCGTTGGAAAGCAGCTCGGGCGGACCGGCGAGCTGCGCAACAAGCCGCGAGGGGCGCGCGGCAACACCTGTGCTGTCGGGACCGTCGGTCTGACGGGCATAGCTGAAATGAACTTCAGGTGCGGAGGCGAGCAGGCGGCGCGTAATGGAATCGGCCAATTCCCAATCGAGACGCGGCGAGGCGTGAGGCATCCCGGTCTCGCGCTGCACTGCAAGCGGCAAAAGCGGATGGGTCGCGCCACGAGCCGGCCACGCTTCTTCGCTGGCGCCGAGAAACCACACGGCATCTGCCGTGAGGCCCGCGGACTCGGCAGGACCGGCAATCAGAATCGGCGCATCCTGCGATTCAGGCGCGAAGAGCGTTTCATTGAGGGCGCGATCGAGAGCCGCAAGGAATTGCTTCCACTCAACGCGCCGGCCATCGAAACCGAGCGATGCGCATCCGTCGACGGTTTGTCGCCAGCGGCGGTGAGCCTGGAATTCGCTGCTTGTAAGTGGCCGATCGCCTGGCCAGCCGGTGAGCTCGAGCAACTGTGGCGCCAGCTCAGCCCAGGCGATTGGAGATTGCGGGCGGCGCGCGAATTCCTGAAGTCTACGCTGGGCCTGCGCGATGCGCGCGACCCACGCGGCAGGCAACTCCGCACCGGGCTTCTGGCGCAGAAAATCCGCAAGTCCCCACTTTATGCGCTGCAAGTTTTTGCGGCGCACTGCGCGCATGAAGGCCGTGAGAGCAAGCGACTCATTGCGCGACGCAGCAGTTTGGCCAGTCGAAAACAGCCAGTCGAGTTCATGCTCTTCGATCGGCTCGGTGAGCCAGCGCAGAAGCAGTCCGGCCCCGCGCGCAAGCGCGGCCTGGCCGAGCGGAACGCCCAGAGAAAATTCAAAAACGCTTGAGGCAGTGGATGCGCTTCCGGAGTCCGAAACAAAGCGGAGAAAAGTGCGCTCGATTTCGCCGCGGCGTTTGGGCGCGTCTTGCGTGACAACGAGCAGGCGCGCATGCGGGGCGATCGCGAGCCGCTGTTTGCACCAAAGAGCGCAAGCGGCGAGTTCAGTGGAGGGATCGGCGGCCTGATGAGATTCGATCCGTTCGGCAGTTTCGCCGGGCAGAACCTGCGTGCAATTGCCCCAGGCGGCGAAGAATTCCTGTTGCGTAGGCAAAATGCGATCGAAGCCCACGAGCAAAAGAGCCTCGCGCTCGGGGGAATCCTGCTTCAGCGATTCAATCATCTCGAGTGGCAGGCGCGCGGGACTGATGGTGCTGCCGGCGTGGCAGACCTCGTCGAAGTCCGCGAGCCAGTCGCTGAAGGCTGCGGCGTCCCTGTCCCAACCGATGCGCGTCTTCCTCTTCAGGAACCGTGGAGCGTAGGCGCAAACCTGACCGTGCGCCTCCATGGCCAGCGCCGCGAGGCGGTCGCGCGCGCCAGCCAGGCGCACGGCCTCCGGCGCAGCAGCGGAAACAATTCCCGTCCAGAGCGATTGCTCCTGGAGCGGGTTCAGAACGGTACGGTTGCCGGAATTGCGTTCATCCCATGCGTTGCGGACGAAGGATTGCCAGTCCTGGATGTTGGGAGCCTGCCAAGCCGTAAGACCCTCGGCGCGACGGGAGCGATTGAAGGCTGCTGCGATCGATCGAGCGGCGCGCTCGCTTGCCGTGACCACGAGTCCGTCGCCGCGCAGCCAAGCATCGATCTTGGATGAAAATTCAGAGTTCACGGTTTGTAGTTCGCCGCCTTACGCCTAAGAATACCGCTGAGGGCCTTACCGCCTGCCGACCGCTGCGAACGTGGAACGAACCGGTGAAAAATCGAAAGCGATGATCGGGAATCTGCCTTTTCATGTGGTCAGTCCACTGGTTGTACACTGGTTTGTGATGCGCATCGCTTTTGCAGGCTGTCTTCTTGCCGTTGCCGCTTTGGCGGGATGCCACTCCAACTCAACGTCAGGGTCGCATGGCACAGTGGATTCGTCGCCCACGGTGTATCACCTGCGCGGGAAAGTAGTTTCGACCGACGCTGCGCATGGAATCGTGGTTGTCGATCATGAGGCCATTCCGGGCTTCATGGATGCGATGACCATGCCGTACCAGCTCAAGGACCCGACGATTGCAAGCGAGTTGCACCCTGGCGACACGATTACCGCGGACGTGCTGGTGTCGAAGAGTTCCGAAGAGACTGTGGTGCTGGATCACATCGTCGTGATCGCGCAGGCCAAGCCGGATTACAAGCCGACGGTGATCTATCATGTGCCCGCGCCCGGCGATGTAGTACCGGATTTCAAGCTGCGCAACCAGGATGGACGCGCGATTCACCTCGGCCAGTTTCGCGGAAAGACGCTGCTGCTGACATTTATTTACACGCGCTGTCCTTTGCCAAACTTTTGCCCGCTGATTACGCACAACTTTGCGGTGATCGATCAGCAGTTGGCCGCGAACCCAGCGCTCTACGGAAAAACACATCTCCTGTGCGTCAGCTTCGATCCGGAGCACGATACTCCGGCGCGGCTGCGCGCCTATGGCGCCGAGTACATTGGCAGCGGCACGAAGGGTGCGTTTGCGCATTGGGATTTTGCAGTGCCCACCAAGCCGGAACTGCTCGAAATGGCGAAGTACTTCGACGTAGGCATTACACCCGGCCCCGACGAGACGATTAGGCACACGCTTTCGACAACGTTGATTGGTCCGCACGGCAAAGTGGCTCAGTTTTATCCCGGCAACGAGTGGACGCCGGAGCAGGTAGTCGCGGATGTGAAGAAGCTGCAGGCGAACGCGGGATGAGGCGCGGTGAATGTGCGATCGTGCAGCGTTTGAGCTTGGGGTTTTTCGAATTTGCATCAAGGCAAGGAGAGAACGATGAGTTACGGCCTGAATATTCGCAAGGATGGTGAGTTGGATTTTCTGGCGCTGGGCGCGTTGGTGCACAGGCTCGATCCGGGAATTATTCCCTTCCGCAAGGCAACGGAGTGCAGGATTCATGTGAGCGGCGGCGAGTTCAACGTAGCCGCCAACCTGGCCGATTGCTTCGGGATGAAGACCGCGGTGGCGTCGGCGATGGTGGACTATCCCATCGGCGATTTGATCGCGGAGCGTGTGCGCGCCATGGGCGTGAGGCCGATCTACAAGCATTTTGAGCACAACGGCGCGACAGGCCCGAACATGGCGACTGTTTACAGCGACCGCGGCGCGGGAGTGCGGCCGCCGGTGGTCTTCTACAACCGCGCCAATGAAGCGGGCGCGATGCTGAAGCCGGGCGACTTCGATTGGAAGACGATCTGCGCGAAAGGCGTGCGCTGGGCGCACTCGGGCGGAATCTTTGCGGCGCTATCAGCCACCACCGCTCCACTGGTGGCGGAGATGATGAAGGCAGCCAAGGAAGCGGGCGCCGTCACTTCGTTCGATCTCAACTTCCGCGAGAAACTGTGGAAGATTTCCGGCGGCGCGGACAAAGCCGTGGAGACGATCGCCACGATCGTGAAGAACGTCGACGTGCTGATCGGCAACGAAGAAGATTTGCAGAAGGGACTTGGGATTCCCGGCCCGGACGTTCATGCGAAGTCGAAGCTCGATCCCAGCGTCTTTTTCGGAATGATCGACAATGTGGTCAAAAAGCATCCGCACGTGAAGATCGTGGCGACCACGCTGCGCGAGGTGCACTCCACCAACCGGCATAGCTGGAGCGCGGTGGCGTGGATCGACGGCAAGACCTACGTGGCGCCGACGGCCGAGCTCGACGTGGTGGATCGCGTAGGCGGCGGCGACGGGTTTGCCGCGGGATTCATCTACGGGCTGCTGACCGGCGAAAAGCCCGAAGGCGCGCTGCGGCTGGGCTGGGCTCACGGAGCGCTGCTCACCACGTTTATCGGCGACACGACCATGGCGACCGTCGACCAGGTGCGCGCGTTTGCCAAGGGCGGATCGGCGCGCATCCAGCGGTAAGGCAGAGATCAGAGAGCAGAGAGCAGAGACAAGAGATCAGAGAACCCCACTCGCAACTGTTATTCTTGCCATGCACATGGCTGGAGGTTGGGCATGGCAAAAGTCACTTATGTATTTGGGGTCCTCCTGGTTGCTCTGGGGCTGATTGGTTATTGGGGCACGGGGAGCATTCACCCGACAGCGTTGATTCCCACGTGGTTTGGCTTGGCGCTCGTCGCCGGCGGCATTCTCGCCATCAGTCCCAGCGAAGGCCGGCGCAAGCTCTTCATGCACATCAATGTGACGGTTGGGCTCGTAGGCCTGATTGGCGCGATCGCCGCGGCCCTGCAAGGCTATGGGCACGCGCGGTCGCTCGGGGAGGAGCCGGACTACATCGCGCTCGCGGCCAAGCTCACCATGGCCGCGCTGCTGCTGATTTACGTGAATCTTTGTGTCCGCTCGTTCATCCAAGCACGAAGGTCACGTCAGGAATAATCCATGGGAACAATGCGCGGCGGGATGGGGATGGGAATGCGCGCTGAGCGCTCGCCGCATGGTAGAAGTGCGCGCCCGGGCGCCGATCTGCCCCCAAAGAAGACAGATTTCCGGAAGGCGATGCCGGAGATCTGGAGGCTGGTGCGGCCGCGAAAATGGCTGCTGCTGCTGGGCCTGGTGCTCGTGGCGATCAATCGCATCGCGGGACTGACGCTGCCATTTGTGTCCAGACCCTTTGTCAATCTGGTGCTCAGGAAGCATGAGAGCGACAAACTAATTCCGCTCGTAGTGGCCGTGTTTGTCGCGACGATTATCCAGGCGATCACATCGTTTTCAAACACACAATTGTTGTCAAAGGCGGCCCAGCGCATGATCGCTGAATTGCGCCAGGAGGTGCAGCGGCATATCGGCCGACTGTCGGTCAGCTTCTATGACGCCAACCGCAGCGGCCTGCTGGTATCGCGGATCATGAACGACGTGGAAGGCGTGCGCAACCTGATCGGAACCGGCCTGGTGGAGTTTGTGGGCGGCCTGTTGACCGCAGTGATGGCGTTCATCTTTCTGTTGCACCGCAGCCCGAAGATGACGCTGATCGTCTTCTCTGTGATTGGAATTTTTGTCTTCGTTCTTCAATACGCCTTCAAAACGATTCGTCCCATCTTCCGCGAACGGGGCAAGATCACCGGCGAAGTGACGGGGCGGTTGACTGAGTCGCTGGGCGGCGTGCGCGTGGTGAAGGGCTACCACGCCGAGGAACGCGAGGCGGCCGTGTTCAAGGTAGGCGTGCTGCGCCTGCTTGACAACGTGATGAAGACGCTGACGATGACAAGCCTGATGTCGATGACGGCCACCACGGTGCTGGGTCTGGTGGGCGCGCTGGTGATGCTGCTGGGCGGACATCTGGCGTTGCAAAATCGGATGGACGACGGCACCTACATCCAGTACACGATGTTCCTGGCGTTCATGATTGCGCCGGTGATTCAAGTGGTGAATATCGGCACGCAACTCACCGAGGCGGTAGCGGGGATCGATCGCACCATGGAGATCCTCTCAGAGAAAGATGAGTTCGCGGATGCGGGGCGCGTCGTCAAGCTTGGCCAGATCAGAGGCGCTGTGCGCTTTGAGCATGTGGACTTCGCGTACACGCCGGAGAAACCGGTGCTGCACGACGTAACCTTCCGCGCCGATCCCGGATCGGTGACCGCACTGGTGGGCTCGTCGGGTTCGGGCAAATCGACGATCATCAGCCTGCTCTGCGCCTTTCACACGCCGGTAAAAGGCCAGGTGCTGATTGACGATATCGATCTCGCGACCGTGGACCTGAACACCTACCGCTCGCAACTGGGCGTCGTGCTACAGGAATCGTTTCTTTTCGACGGCACCATCCGCGAGAACATCATGTTTTCGCGGCCCGACGCGACCGAGGAGCAGTTTCAGTTCGCCTGCCGCACGGCGTGCGTCGACGAGTTCGCCGAGCGCTTCCCTGAAGGCTACGACACCATCGTGGGCGAGCGCGGCGTCAAGCTCTCCGGCGGGCAGCGCCAGCGACTCTCCATCGCGCGCGCGTTGCTGGCTGAGCCGCGCATCCTCATCCTCGACGAGGCCACCAGTTCGCTCGATTCCGAATCGGAGGCGATGATCCAGGGCGGGCTTGCCGAGCTGATGCGCGGACGCACGACGTTCGTTATCGCCCATCGCCTGTCGACCATTCGCCGCGCCGACCAGATTCTCGTCGTCGAACAAGGCCGCATCGTCGAGCGCGGCAACCACAGCGAGCTGTTCGCGCTGCGCGGACGCTACTTCGATCTCTATACCCGCCAGCACGGCCTTGAAGCGAATCTGTTTCTCGCGCCGGGTGAGGGCGGCGAAGTGGAAGAGCCGGAAGACAAAATCTGACTCCGAGCGCCGCGACTGCAACTCCGCTGCTGAGGTTCGAATTCCATCGTCCGCTCTGATTTCCATTAAAGCCCGCGTTTCACCTATTGACCCGCGTCCCATCATATGAGAAGCTAGAGATGGACCCAAAGCTTGGAACAAAGGATCAATATGCGAGACGCGATTCCCCAAGGCACTTACAAAGTTCAGGCTCTCGACCGCGCTTTTGCGGTTCTTGACTTGCTCGGCGAGAGCGAGACGCCGCTCGGTTTGGCGCAGGTAGCGGCCTCGCTGCAGTTGCACAAGAGCACGGCGCACCGCTTCCTGATGGTTCTGGAGCGGCACCGCATGGTGGAGCGCACCGCGAACGGCAAATTCCGCCTGGGCCTGCGGCTGTTCGATTTCGGCAACCGGGCGATTGAACAATATGATTTGCGCGACCGCGCGCAGCCGCACCTGCGGCGGCTGGTGGCCGAGACCGAAGAGACGGCGCACCTGGCGCTGCTCGAAGCGGCGCGCGTCATCTACATCGACAAAATTGAGCCCACGCGTTCGGTACGCATGATTACGCGCATCGGAGCCAGCAATCCCGTGCACTGCACTTCCGTGGGCAAAGCGATTCTCGCGTTCCTGCCGCCGGAGCGCGCTGCCGACATTATTCGCCGCATCCGTTTCGAGCGGATGACGAACCGCACCATTTCAACAGCCGAAGCACTGCGCGCCGAGCTCGACAAGACACGCCGGCGCGGCTACGCGGTCGACGACGAGGAGCTGGAAGAAGGCCTGCGCTGCATCGCTGTTCCGGTGCTGGACGCGCAGCGGCTGCCGGTAGCGGCGGTCAGCGTCTCAGGGCCATCGTTCCGCGTTACCGCGCAGAAGTTGCCGGCCATCGCCAACCATCTGTTGCAGTGCGTGCGCGGCATTTCGGTCGATATGGGCTATGTGCCTTCAGGGCGCGCCGCACGGGCCGCCGTCAATGCTTGAAGTGGGCCTAAGGCGGGCCTGACGCGGGCCGGATGCTGCGGGCCGTGTTCGCTGCAAATTCGCGGACCGAAGATCGGGCCGTAATCGGCGCGCAATTCGGGCCATTGATCGGACCGACAACTGGCTTGAGGCAGTGGTTTTTCGGGGCCGCTCGCGCGCTGCGAGTTACGGGGTTGGGCCACACGGCTTTCTGATACACTCATGAATGTTGCCGCTGCGTGGGCGCGCCATTGTAGTGGCACTGAAAAAGCACGGCAGACGCGATCCAAAAGCCCTCCCAGGGCACGGAAATGCGAGACTCCCAGGGCCGCATTTCCGGTAGTACAGATTTTCCTTGGGGACGTAGCTCAGTTGGTTAGAGCGCTGCCCTCGCAATAATTCTCTTTCTTTTCATAGACATACTGAATATGCTGTCCATCGTGCTGTCCATTTGACCGAGATAGCCGCTCAGGTTATCAATTCCAAGTCTCAATAGGAGGCTTGGAAGACATGGCGAGAGCAAAACAGTACGCAGACCGCGTCAACGTCATCAAGAGAATCAAACTGGGCTGCAAGTGGCCCTTCGCCTCCGTCGTGGAACACAACGGCCGGATCGTTCGCGATCATGTCTGGGTCGCAGGCCGTGAGGAGCACCATCCGGAGGGCCGCTATTACCTGGAATGGTACGAGGGAGGACGGCGCCGGCGGAAGCCGGTCCGCAAGTTCGAGGATCTTCTGCAGGCTGCCCGCGCAAAATCCATCGAACTGAATGCCCTCAAGGCCGGCCTCCTGCTCCCTACCGAAGCTGCCGTTATTCATCAGCCCGCACGTCTCACCATGAACGCAGCCATCGACGACTACCTCGAATACATCCGCAAGCACCGCAGCTTGCGAACGTACAGAACCTACCGGCCGGTGCTCAATGTCTTGTTCCGGAACTCCTACACCAAGACCTACGTGGATGAGGTGACCCGCGAGGACATCCTCAAGTTCACCAGCGACTGTTTCGACCACGGACTGGTCCCGCGGACGGTCTACGACCGTCTCGTTACGGTGCTCCAGCTCTTCAAGAGGCACGGATACAAAGGGCTAGTGGAATCGAGCGACTGGCCGAGCTATGTCGAGACCATCCGCCCGATCTATGAGCCGGAAGAGATCGCTGCGATGCTCCGGCACGCCGATCCGGACGAGGCGATCCTTATCAAGTTCTGCCTTTCGTCCGGCTTCCGCGACCGTGAAATCCGCTACGTGACCTGGCGCGACCTCGACTTCCGCAACTCGGTGGTGCGCGTCACCGCAAAGCCGATCTGGAGGTTCAAACCCAAAAACTATGAAGAGAGAGCAGTGCCCCTGCCGGCGGCCATGATTGAGCAGCTGCAGGAGTTGAAGGTTCGGCGCAATGCGACTCCGGCGGAGTTGATCTTTCCGAACACTAAGGGAAAGCCGAATAGTCTCCACATCGAGGTAGTGAAAGAAGTGGCGTACCGGGCCAAACTCAATTGCGGACAGTGCGTAACCAAGCACGGCAACCGGTGCGCCCAGGGCCCGTACTGCCAGCGGTTTTACCTGCACAAGTTCCGGCACACCTTTGCGACCGAGCACCTCCGTCATGGCGTCGACGTTCGGACCTTACAGAACTGGATGGGGCACCGCGACATTCAGTCAACGATGGTCTACCTCAAGGGAATTCAATCGAAGGACGCTTTGGAGAAGGTGAATGCCGGCTCGCTTGCCGCATACGTCGCCTAGCTTCTACGTCTGCAGTGACAGAAGTGCTTTTGAGCATAACTCATTGAAAACATGAGCATTGATGGCGCCATCAAAAGCACTCAAAAGCGGTGGAAAACATTGTAGAAACTCCTTCAGTACCCTCGCCAGCACCCTCATCGACCTCTGCCTTTTGGTTACAGACCTCTGCTTTCCGACGGCAGAGGTGAGCAAAAACAGAGCTGTGCCGTTGCACGGTAGAGGCTTGGTGTGATTTGACTGCTGCCCTTATTCGGAAGAGGTCGAGAGCAAGTGGACGGCGAACAAATTGGCCAATTCTGCTAGGGCAGAGGTCTAGGTAATAACTGGTGTCAAAGACCTTTTATCAACTTTCTGCTTCTGTGCCACGAGATTTCGTCAGGAGCGTACGGTAGGAATGGTGTCCTCTGACGATCAGCTGTTCGATCAGTAGTCTCGCCTCCTCAGCGCTCGCTTCGCCGCCATCAAGAGCCGCCGCAAGGATAATTTTGGGATTCTCGTCCCATCCGTAGATCTCGTAGCCTTCCTTATCGCCTTCGACCAAGTAACGCAGAGACTCAACAGCAGAAAGCGGGTTACGGGCGCAGACTTCTGCAAGCTTCTTAACGACAAGGTGGCTCGGGCTGATCGTCTTGACGATACTCAGCAGGCGCTTCAGCGTTTGTATCTGCCAATCGATCGGAAGCGCGTCGCTGGCAAACCAGAAACCGAAGGCGCTCAACTCTCCTCGGTGAGCAGTTGGCTTCTCTTCAGCTGCTCCGAGTCTCGATTCCCAAAGGCGCATCAGTCTGTGCTGCGTCTGTCCATCCAGCTTGTCCTTGGAGCTGTATGTGCCGAAGCCAACATCGCGAAAGCCTTGTTCGAGCGCGTCATCGGGAGCATTTGCGAAGAAACCACGCATGATTTCGGAGTCATCCGGTTCGATCCCCCAGGCATAAATCCGAATGAGGTGCCTTGCCAGCCCGGCGTTGACATCTTTCTGCACCTTTTCGGGCCAGGATTGCATGAGAGTCGTCGCGCGAAGATAGGACTCTCGCAAGGGACGAAAAACCGCGGTGAAAGCGTGAGTCGTCACGATGAACGACTGCCAGGTAAAGCGATAGATCCGGTAGAGCTGTTCCTGTGATGGAAACAGCTGCGCTCCCTTCTCACCAAGCCACTTGTCATCAAGATACGAGATTTGCGGTAGCCAGTGACCCAAGGCCTCCCGGATTCCTCGTGTCGTTTGGGCGCCGGGATCGACTGCGCGGTCCAGAAGATCGAAGACCTCCGGCAGTCCTGCTCGGCCAGCCGGGAGATCGGGGATGCGGGAGCGTACCCATAAGCCGTAACGAACGGCGGCTTCAATGCCCTCGGTTCGGGCATCATTATCGAGCGAGATCGGAGTTTGCTCCTCTTCATCTGCGGGGGCATCTGTAGAGCTATCGGTCGCATTCCCGGGCTGCATAATGAGCTCGATTGTGCTCCAGACCTTCGTGCGACAGGTAATCTCCAGCGGCAGTGATTCCTCTTTGGCAAGCATATTGACCAGCAGCATCCCAACGGATTTAGCGGTCCAACTCCACCCGGGGTCCTGGTCCCAAGCATCCCCTCGGACAGAATTCTCCCGGCTCGCCTGCGTAATGCCATAGAGCGCCAAATCGAGAGCAAGGTCGGCGTCAACTTTCTTACCCAGCGAAACCGCATAACTCAAACCGTCGATCGCTGAGCGGACATACGTGGGTTCGCCGCCGATCAGTGAACGGAGGTGACCAGATAGCTTTTCAGGACTCTCGGTAACCGCCTGACGCAATGTATCGCCAAGGCCCGCCTTATTCGGTTCGCCGAATTCGTCCCGAGGCTTCCAGTTAGAGATGTAATTCGTAAATTCCTCGGTGCCCATCGCGAGAATGTCGCTCGCGCTCAACGGTGTCGGCTGACCGCGTCGCACTCCGGGCATGACCAGCGGTGTTGCACTGGCCTGCTGACTATCGTTCATCTCCTCTCGAATCTTTGCCAGATCCGGCGGCAGTGGAACTGTGAGGTCTCGCAGCCATTCCTCTTGCCATGCCTGCTTTGAACGGGCCACGAGCTTATCGATCTCAGGCGCGGATTGCCCCTGTGCCTCCAGCCTCGTCCGGTAGACGCTGTAGTCCAGCCCTTGGCTGAGAATGTTGAAGACTGTTTCCTGTACGGCGATAGGTGCCTTTGGCAGCCACTGTGTCAGCACGCTGTAGAACTCTGGATCGGTCCGCCGGCTTGAGAAGTTCTCCTTCACCTGGAGCGCGTCGGTTACGTCGCTTACCTCTGTGACGGAAGATTTCGACAAGATGAAGTGCTCCAGACGCCGAAAGATTCTCCAGCTGTGTTTCCGCAACGTCGCCAGAACTAAATCCAGACCTTGGCGGGACTTGGCAATCTCCAATGCAGCATCACGGACAGCGACAACAAGCGATCCTTTGATGTCAGGCAAGTGTCCGTATTCAAGGCTGGGCATCCAGATGGAAGAAAAATCCTCTATGCTGGCGCCTTCTCCGCGATGGATCTTCATGCCAAAGTCCAGCTGTGCGCATAGAAAACGGAAGGTCTCGAATGGCTTCTGCTCGATCAGCGCAGGAATGCACTCTCGGACGAAGCTGTCATAGTCCCAGATCGCCAACCGCGGAAGTGGATCGGCCGGTGGCCGCCATTTGGAAGTGCTTTCATTCCTGGATCGGTCGTCCTGACCGGTTCTCAACCGCAGCACGGCCTGCGTGAGAGCCAGAGCGGTATTCGCCTCCCCGCTCGCAGCCAAGTGCTTCACTAAATCCGCGATTCGCTGCGGAAGGAGCATATAGAGGTTTGTCTGCTCTCCGACCCATTTCGCTTCTCGGCGAGCGATCTCCGCGGCAAAGGTTGCCGGCATCTCGGCGGCTGCTTCAAATGCGTATTGGTGAATCCGTGCGTTGTCGCTCACGGGGACCTGCAGGAACACGCCCTTCACCAACTCTGGCTGGAGGCCGGCCATCCGCACGAGATAATCGCCCTCGGGCCATGCAGGGAATGCAATGGTGCCCGGTTGGCGAACCGCTTGCGGGGGATACTGGAATCTTCCAGCGTCGCGCAGTGGAGCGATCCACGCCGGGTCCTTTAGTTGACCAAAGAAATATGAGTAGTTGGCTGGATTCTTCGTTATCAAATCCAACGCTCGCTGGACCGCAGACTCATTTACCGACATCGGACACCTCCTGCAGGAGAGCGTCAATCGCTCCAAAGTCCGCGGAGGGCTCTGGATTGAGCTTGCGAAGCAAGATCGTCTCGGCTTGCGTCAAGCGGTTGTAGAACTCCTCCTCCGTCGCTGAGAAGGCGTGATGCGCCAGATTCGTGAAATAGTCTTTGAGGTCCATCAACTCATTAAGCTCTGCTTCTTCGACATCGCTGGGCAGCAGTATGCCCGGCCCCACCAGCTCGCGAAGGAGGGTTCGCATTTGGACTTTTCGCTGTTGAAGGTTAGCGTCCATCCAATCGCAGAGGTCCCGAAGATCACGAAGCAGCTTCGCTATCTTGGTTTCCGATCCAGGCTGCCAGCTTCCGTCCTCGTTCAAGCTCGGTCTCACCTTCTTGAACTTTGCTCGGATGGGCGCCAGTTTGTCATTCAGGCGTTGGCTCGGCGCCGAAGCCGCGCCGACGAGAAGTGGCGCTTTCTCCAGCATCTCGCGGATGGAATGTGCGGCCTGAAAGACCGCCTCGGGATTCCTACGGTCCACGATCACGATTAGCGCACCGCGGTAGAAATCGGCTACACGCGGATCACGTCGGCGAAGTGCTTCAAATAATGCCTGGCGGTATCCTGCGAGGAGAGACGGTTGAGTCGGTGCCTGCTGTTGCCGTTCGGCTTGAAGAGGGCTCTCGTCCACGCATCTCTCCGCGACTCCAGCATCCCTTGGAGTGAACTCAATTATAGTTCGAAGCAGTCGCGTCGGTGCTCGAAGCGCAGTGGTAGTGGCAGCTACGCCTTCGGATATTCATCTGCGCCGCTGGCCGTGATTCTTGGCGAAACGAAGATTCCGTACTTCTCCTGAATCGCTTGCTTCCTATGCTCATCCGCATCTGACCAGCTTTCAACATAGAGGTGAACGAAGTCATAGTTTCGGTTGCTCTTTCCTGTTGCCACTCCTATGACTCGCTTGTTCATTGGTGGCAGCCCCCTCGCAACCTGGCACATGAGACTCAGCATCTGCCGGCGCCGGGGGGACGGATATTCGTCATCGTTGGTGATGAGGAAGCAGTACGTCGTATCCCCAACAGGCATGCATCGACGGAGCATCTCATTGTTCGAGCTGACCAACTCTTTATATGCCTCGAAAAACGATTCGCTCAGAACTCGCCTTGTGAACCTGTCGGGCCGAGCCAGTTCGCGGGCGACCCGTTCATACTGCGAGGAGCCTTCGTGGGCTCGATCGATCATGCTGTCCCAACCGTAGCTCACCTGATCCAGCTTCCTCTTTGCAATGAACTCTGGCTTCTTCTGAATCGCCGGCCAAATTGTATCGTCGATCATGATGAGATCGTAATTCTTCATCCAATCGAAATTGCGGCCTGCGTGGAGATACTTGCCGAGCAGGTTTTCCTCGCCGCCCTCAATTCTGATCTCCTTCGCTGCGATCGCTTCTTTCGCGGCGAGATAGACGGTGAAATCGCGGATGGTGTCGAGTTCTTTCAATACGATGTCGGCGAATTCACGTGTGAAGACATGGACTTTGAACTCTTTGACCGAGTCCATGAATGGCAACGGGCCTTCGCCTTCACCCATCAGGACGGAGATGAGATGCACGTTCTTGATCTTTGACGGGTCGAACAGCTCCTCTCCTCGGCGTGGGTTCGACAGCTTGACTGGGGCCTTGATGTCGAACAGGGTGCGCCGAGCGCCGGATAGTTGCCGGAGATTCTTTTCAACCTCTGCTTGTTTGTAGCGCCCGTTCTCGTCTACCTTGAGGTCTTTGATCTGCCAGATAATTGCCGTATCGTCGAATACGACGAGCAGATCACAGAGCTCCTTCCCGCCCGGTCGCGGTGGGTTTGGATAACACCAGTCCGTGAAGAAGGTCTTGATGGATAGGTCATGAATGATCTTCTCCGCCTTGGCACCCTTCTCCCGGAAATAGTGTTCTGATTCCAAGAGAGCTTCCTCCATATACTAGATACTAGCCTTGGGAAAACTGCACTTCTGTCAAAATCTCGAATCCTGTCACTCAGACAATGTCAGGACTCAAGGATCGCGCGTACACGGTCGCCGCTCCCGTCCGGATCCGAACGGGACCTCCACCGTCTGCTATGCCGCATGGCAAGGAGAGACAGTTGCTCTGAAAATTCGAAGGCTCCGTCAACCTGACCGGGCCGATCGTCGTATCGAATACGCTGGCCGAGATGATTTGGGATGCCCAGCCTCCGTCTCGGAGCGCGCCCGTTACTCAGACAGGTGCTCGTCAGTATCAATCCATGCCGGATGTTTGAGCAAGGTATCCATCATCTGGATCGAGGTCAGACTCTGGGTCTTGAAGTACTCGTGCAGATGTGCAGGCACCAACCCGCTTTTGGCGAATTCCAGCATGAGATGAACATAGACGTGATTCGTGTGAAAGAGCACCTTGTGAACCCACGTCCGGCGTGAGGAATAATCCCTGATCCTCATTGCGATGTGCAGTGCGTCGCCGTGAATGGAAGGATGCAAGACATCCCGGTAAAACTCGTGGTCCGTGTCCTTGACTGTTTGGAATACGAAGGCAAACATTCGTTGATCTTCGCTTGTGAATATGGTCCGAACCAGATCGGGCGTGGAGAGGTGCGCCACGCTTTCGGTGATCTCCTCATCCTTCGCGTACTTGAGAAACCATAGTCCCAGGACGCTCGTGTCGATCAGACTGCGGAGCAGCGCCGCCAGCGGCATGGGTTTGTTGTCCTTGAGGCAAAGGATTATTGCATCATGCAGTTCGCCTGCCAACAGTGCCTGGTTCAGAGACCGCGTAGAACGCTGGTTCTCCTTAGGAACCTGGGAAATCGACAACGCGGCAACTCTTGTGTCACGCTTCCGCTTGCGTTCCTCGCCAGGAGATAGCTTTTTCTTTGTGGTCACTCCTCGATTATCTCTCTGCTTCGCCCTTCGTAGCGATTGAAGGCATGCGCTATGGCCGCAGGCCGGATAATGGAAGGATGTTCGAGTACGACATCGCCCTTTCATTTGCCGGTGAGCAGCGCACCTACTCATCGAATACTGAGATGTTATCGGGGCGAAAGAAAGCCCGCGCGAACGCGGGCTTCCTCGGTCATGTAAGCTCTTAGCCCGAAGGCTTCCCAAGGTGATTAGCCGCCCTGGTCAGTGCGCCCCATAGAAGGGCGATGTCGAAGAGCACGGCGCAAACAAAAGCTTTGTCAAAATAAAGGACCTCGCGCCTTGGCTTTATTATAGCGTTCCGTGTGCTAACCCGAAACTGGCCTTGAGCTTCACGGGAATCGCATCAGTCCAGCACCCTTCCCAGCACCCTGAATCGCAGCAAATCGGTCATTTGTGCCCCATACCTATGCCGTACAAAGGTAGAGGTCGGCGGAAGCCGGGATCTGTATTCGGGGTCGGTCTTACCGGACTTGCAGCGCTAGTCGATGACCTTGGTCTCTGCGCCTTCGAGATTGACGCAGAGGGAATCGCAGTCCCGATACCGAAGATTCTCTATGCGCGGCAAAGTCATCGTTTCTGCTTCCAAATAACAGACTCTATTACGGTTACGCCCCGCAAGCCTCTGCTCTTTGTGCACCGCGCAATTTGAGCAGGAGAAGTGTGCCGCCCGCAGTCTGTTTGACTGAAATCTCAGTTCATTTCATCATTCGCCGCTGTTGAGTGAAGAGAAGCTGCGCCGGTGCCGCCATCCGTGCCGGCACTGATTAGGGAGGGATATGCCTGTGAGTTTAGTCGAAATCATACGAGAGAAGCAGGAGGCGCTGCGCGTTCGCGATCTGGCCCAGCTGCTGGGGGTTTCTCAGCAGCAGATCTACAAGATGGCGGCTAATGGCGAGATCCCATCGTTCAAAGTGGCCAACGCCGTCCGCTTCGACCCGCACGAGATCGCCGGGTGGTTAACGGAAAAGTACCCCCCTCGTGGCGTAGAGGTGCGATTCGCAGCGGCGAAGAGAGCATAGCCATGGACGACCGCAAGATCGCTGGTCGCAGATCCAGGAGCGACAGCTCGCACCGAGCGCACGACTTCGAGATGTGCGGCAGGAAAGACGGCCAAGAATTTGACCGAGTTTTGAATCCGATTCATGCTGTCTCCGCATTGGAGGGGGCCCGTGGTGGAACGCAAGACGTATCTCACGATCGCCCTATTGCTGACGATTCTCGACGCCGTTGTGGTTTTGCGCTATGGGGGAGCGATCTGGACGACGTGGTCGGGAGTCGTGTGGATTCGCCTGCGAATGCCCCTCCTGGCAGCACTTTCGGCAACGTCGCTCGCCAATGTCTGGGCCCAAGCCATCTACGGGTTAGGTCGAACGCGCCAAGGTAAGCAGAGTGCGCCTGCACTGAGCTTGGCGGCAAATCGAACAGAACCGCAGGGAGAAGGCGATGTTTGATTCGATCACTGGCCTCGCTAGCAAACTCGCCGGGACGGGCTACTTCATTGACCCGGTCATGACGCAGGTCGTCTTTCTCGCGGCCAAGCTCCAGAAGCCTCTTCTGCTAGAAGGCCCGGCAGGGTCCGGCAAGACTCAGCTCGCCATCTCCGTTGCCGCCGCGGCCGGCACGCACGTCGAGCGCCTGCAGTGCTACCGCGGGGTGACGGAAGAAAAAGCGATCGGGCGCTTCGATGAAAGTTTGCAGCGGCTCTACATGGAATTCTCGAAGAGTCAGCACGAGAGCTGGCAGACCGTGCAGGCGAACCTCAAGGGTCGGGATTTCTTTCGGCCCGGTCCATTGATGCGAGCGCTCGAATGCGAGCGGCCCTGCGTACTACTCATTGACGAGTTGGACAAAGTAGACGACGGATTCGAAGCGATGCTGTTAGAAATCCTGTCCGCCTGGCAGCTCTCGATTCCAGAGTTCGGCACCGTCGCCGCGAAGAGCATCCCTTTTGTTGTGCTGACCAGCAATGAAGAGCGCCGTTTAGGAGACCCCATCCGAAGGCGCAGCCTCTATGTGCGGGTCGAGCATCCTACGCCAGTGCGTGAGGCCGAGATCATAGCTAGCCGCACGCCGAAGGCCGATGAGAACTTTCACCGGGAGATGGCGGGGATCGCACTCTCTTTCCGCAATTACTCCCTCGAAAAGCCGCCATCGGTTTCAGAGATGATCGATTTCGCCAACGCTCTACAGCTTCTCGGAACGGACCATGTGACCGAGGAACACCGCGATGTCCTGCTGCCTTTTTTGGCGAAGACTGAGAAAGATCGTCGGCATCTTTTGCTTCGGGAGGGATTCAAGAGTCTGCTCGACGACGGCGCCAGGTTCGCGCAGAGTATGACGGTCTCTGGAGGGCCAGCCTCATGAAGCGATGGCCTCTCTTCCTGCTGCTCGTGTTTCCTGGGTTTGCGTTGGCCCAAGCCGATCCCGCGGCGGCGGATCACTTCGTGCGGCAATATGCGGCGCACTATCGTGTACCGCCAGAGCTGATCGCCGCGTTGATCGACGTTGAATCGCGATGGGACCCGCAAGCGGTTTCAGACAAAGGCGCAATGGGGCTCATGCAACTCATGCCTGCGACAGCGCGGCGATTTGGCGCCTTTCAACCCTTCGACATCGAGCAAAACATCGCGGCAGGCACCCGCTACGTCACGGCGTTAATGTGGGAGTTCCACGGGGATCTGCGCTTGGTTGCCGCGGCCTACTACGCGGGCGACCACGGGATCGCGCGGGAGCAATTGAACTATCGCAACCCGGGGGTTGTGGCTTATGTGCTGGCGGTCCGGCGGCAGTACATGATTCGCAAATTTGCGGCCGTAAGGCCGCTGAGGAGGTCATTTCCGTGAAACTTTGCTGGATCATCCCCATCGCGCTTTTGTTACCGCTGCGTCTGGACGCAACGGACGTGGCGGTCGCGGCGCGTGTCGCCACCATCACCATCAACCCGAGAGAGATCACAGTCCTGCATCTGCGGCCGGAGTTTGAGTCCACGATTCGTATGCCTGAAGAAGTCACCTCCGTCATTCTGGGTAGCCCCGGCGAGTTCAAGGCCGAGCACAGTGCAGGCGAGCCCAACTACGTCTACGTCAAACCGATCACCAAAGAGCCCGCTCAGTCGAACCTTCTGATTGCGACGAAATCGGGTCAGCATGTGACGTTAGAGTTGGTCAGCGATGGTGCGAGCATCGCAAATCAGCCCCAACCGGTGGACTTCCTGATCGAGTACCGTTCCGCGCGAAGCTTTCTGATCTCGTTGGATTCAGGCGCTCTGGCGATGCTAACCCCGCCGAGCAAAGAACGGGTAGATGCCACGAATGGCTCGGGCGCCGGCACGGGCTCAGCGCCGCTTTCCAGCCTCGACGGAGAATTCAACGAGCAGGCGAGAGTGAACGCTCCCAGATGGACCAAGTGGGAAGGCCAGCAGATCGAGACATCGATTGGCGACATGCGGCAGTTGAGCAACGAGACCGTGATCTCCTACTCCATCCTGAACAGCTCTAATCAACCTGTCGAGATCCTTCCACCGCAGATCCAGATCACGGGGCGCGCGGCTACAAAGAAGAAGAAGAAGGAAGGCAAGGGCATCATCTCGGACCAGTTGGAAATCCGGGACTACCGATTAAGCACAACCAGGCTGGAGCCAGGAGAACGGGCCGACGGCGTGGTTGTCTTCGATCGGCCCAATTTCAAGGAATCGACGGAGAAGCTGTTTCTCCAAATCGCCCAGGCGGACCAGGTGGATCATCCGGTGTTGATTCGTCTGCCGTTTACCCCACCCATCTCCGGCAATGGCAAGTAGAAAGGAGCCAAGAGGCTATGAGCACCGATGTCAACAACACGAACGGAAGCCGAGGGTTGTCTACCCCGGTCGTGGAAGCCGCTGAGCCGATGGCTTCATCAGCATCGTCTCAGACGCGTGACGCAACCACCCCGAATGGCAAAGAAGAACCTTCGACCAGGTTCGCGACGAGAGCTGACGTCAAGGGAGCGGACGGGATCAGCAAAGGCAAACTCATTCTTCTCGGAGGCGGCTTGGCCGTCGCGGTTCTGTTCTTTGTGTTCACGGCTATCGTCGGCAAGTCTCCGAAGAAGCCGGCGCCTGTCAAGCAAGCGTCTCAGTCTCAGCAAGCCGATCAGGAGCAGACAACTCCGCCCAAGGGCAGCGTAACGCCACTGATGGACACCCCGCGCACGCCGGCGCCGGACAATACCAGCGGCCAGCTCGGGCCAGGCGACATCCGGCGCACACGCTCATTAGACAATGGCGCAACCACCAAGCCATTTGCCACCAAACCTATTGTTGCCAGATCACTGGGAGCGGTACCCTCTTTCGCGGACACACAACAGAGGTGGGAAGATCCTGCGCCTTACGGCGGAACTCCACCCGCAGAGACGCCGCAAACGCAGCAGAACAGCCTGAAGGAGACGTCCATCATCTTCGTGCGGAGCCAGGCGCAGAACCAGGCTGGACCAGTGCCCAGGGTCAGTTCCGATGACGATGGAGCGCCACGATTGGACCTGACTCCGGGAACGCGCATTCAGGCGAAGCTTGAGACGCAGATATCGAGCGCGGTGGTCGCCCCTGTTGTGGCGGTAGTCGAGTACACCTATGCGATTGGCGACAGGATTGTCGTTCCCGCCGGCGCGCGCGTGTATGGCCAACTTCAGCAGGCCGATCGGAGCGGGCTCGTCAGCGTGAAGTTCGACGAGATCGAGTTACTTGATGGCGCGCGGGAGAAGATCGACGCGGTTGGCACCGGGCTTGATCTAGGACCGATCAAGGGGAACGTCTACGGGAAGAACACGGGCAAGAACTTCCTGGTGCGCGCCGCATCGGGGATCGGCTCGGTGCTGGCCGAAGTAGCCGGAAACAATACGAGCGCCGCTTTTTCCGAAGACGATATGTTACGGGAGCGGCTGGCCGAGAACGTCGGCACTGCGGGCGACTCCGAGGTCATGAGCCTCAATGCCAACAGCCGCGTAGTCGTCTCCGTTCCCGCCGACACGAAGATCTACATCGTGTTCACTAAGCACGAACAAACCCCCGCCGAGCTTCATGCGGCAGCGCCCACGGTTCAGTAAACCGCGGCACCCACACACTTCTTTTTCTCGCCCTGGCTCGAGCGCCAGGGCGTTTTTGTGTACTGCGATCTAGTGCCACGGACTGCCTACCTGGGCGAGTTGAACTACTCTTGCATCCCGTCTTCGATGCTGCTGCGGTGAACGAGTTCTACCCGTCATCGCAACCCTGCCCGGGCAAAGATCGGTCCGGTTGACCCGGTGTGCGGTTGAGCAAACTTCGCTCCCAATGCCCCAAAATGCAGTTGAGCAAAGATCGTTCCCGTTGACCCAAATCCGAATTGAGCAAAGAACGGTCCCGATGACTCAGTGTGCGGTTGAGCCATTTACGATCCCGATTGCCCAATTCGGAATTGAGCAAAGATCGATCCCGATGACCCAAAGTGCGGTTGAGCAAAGATCGGTCCGGTTGACTCAATTCGCGATTGAGCAAAGTACGGTCCCAATGACCCAATGTGCGGTTGAGCCATCTTCGGTCCCGATTGCTCAATTCGGAAATGAGCAAAGATCGATCCCGATGACCCAAAGTGCGCTTGGGCAATCGTCGGACCGGTGACTCGGTGTGCGTGTGAGGCAAAAACGTGCAATGTGCCTCAGGAACTGTGGTTATGTATATCCTGCCACCAGCTCAATAGTCTGTGGTTCCTGATGTTTGTTCTGGCGAATCACCTCAAGAAGTTTCCTGGAGCGTCTCGGCGAGTTCGACGAGACCGATTGCATCGGTCATGTCGTCCAGCGGAAATCGCTCGCTTCCTGAATAAACCAAAAAGCGCCTTTGGGGTTTAAGGTCGGCACAGGCTGAATAGAATCCGCGCTCGATCTTCGGCGCCGAACTGCGTTTCACTTCGATAGCCCAAAGGTCGCCATTCGGCAGCGTAAGGAGAAGGTCCACCTCGGTCCCGTTGGAGGTCCGATAGTAATGCGCTTCAGTCCCGTCCGGGGACGCGGTGATGAGGGTTTCGATGACAAAGCTCTCCCAGGTTTGTCCCACAACCGGATGAGCAAGCAGTGCTTCTTTATCGCGAATTCCAAGCAGGGCATGCGCTGTGCCAGTGTCGCGTACATATACCTTGGGCGACTTGACCAGCCTCTTCCCGATATTTCTGTGCCAGGTCGGCAGTCGGCGAACGACCAGGAGATCGACAAGGAGGTCGAGATATCCGGCGACCGTCTTGCCATCGACAGCCAAGCCACGCGCGAGATTGGCAGCATTCAGAAGCTGCGCCTGGTTATGTGCCAGCATCGTCCAGAAGCGTCGCAGCGTCTCAGCCGGTATGCGCAACCCGAATTGAGGAATATCGCGCTCCAGGTACGTCCGTACAAAATCGCGCCGCCACTCGATGCTGAGATCGTCGGATTCCGCCAGGAAACTGCGCGGAAAACCGCCCCGGACCCATAGTTTGTCCATCGCCGCAGCACCGGTCTCGAGGACGTCGAAAGGGGCGAGTTCCAGATAAGAGATACGTCCTGCTAGGCTTTCACCGGACTGCTTGAGTAAGTCCATCGCGGCCGATCCTAGAAGAAGAAACCGTCCATTTGCCTTCCCTCTACGGCGTCCCTTGTCGATGATGCCGCGCAGTTGCTGGAAGATCTCCGGCACGCGATGCACCTCATCCAGGATCACCAGTTGGTCTTCATGATCTGCGAAGTACTTGTTTGGGTCAGAGAGCTTGGCGCGGTCATTTTCATCTTCAAGATCGAGGTAGACAGAATCCTGCTGCCGAGCAATCTCGAGCGCGAGAGTTGTCTTTCCCGACTGGCGTGGGCCCAGAAGGGCCACGGCTGGAATGTGACTCAGTAAAGAGATCAGTTTTGGCCTGAGGCGGCGCGCTATCATGTATGCAATTATAGAGCGTATCTCCATATTTGCATAGTATGATGGTAAGTTGAAAATATTCTATGGCTTAAGTGTATGCAGCTCTCAGCAAAAGTTCATTTCGGGGTGGAGTTCGACCAGAGGAAAGAAGCTTCCGTCTGCAGCTAGGAAGGGATGAGGCGGAACTTCCCGCAACGCCTGCAGATATAGGTGTGCTCCCAGTTCCAACGGAGGCGGGGATAGACCTCCCGGTTGTAATGGGCGATCCTGCGAAAATTCAAAATCACACCTATTAGGCAAGCGACCGCCAAAACAAAAAGAAATGTGATTGAACGTTCCAGAGTGCCGAGAGAGTTGGGATCACGGGCGACCGCTTCCAAGCCGGCAGAACCCCAGAAGCAAGCAAAGAGGATTCCGAATCCCCAGAGCAAGAGTGGTCGTACATACCCGCGAGGATTCGGCGGCGCAACGGCTTGTGCGGAATAGGATTGGCTTGTCCCCGAATTGAATATGCCGGAAAAGGTGCGTGTTCCCTGTTGATAGAGGACGGGGGCAGCCACGATATTCGTGGTTCCGCATTGGTCGCATTGATAAGGGTTCGGCTGCAATACGGATGCCATTGCGTTTTCCCTGACCTGGCGACAGCTTGCCACACCGGGTTCTTCGACTGCGATTTTAGCGCGACTGGTCCAAATCGAGCTACAACACCGGCAAGGTTGAAGCCCGGCGCGCATCTCTTCAACTGCCAAACTCACACAGGGGATTGGAGATAGAGCAATTTCCCATCCTGGTCTCTGCCGGGTCATTTGACCGAGTTTCGGTTTCATCCCATTCTCTCGCTCGACACGGATGCCCCAGAGCAGCCGCGTCCAGGAGAGAAAACGTATGAGATCCGCACTGGCCTTCTGGCGGCGCTCCCGAGTGTCCGCCTCAACATCCGCACGTGTTCATTATCGTCCCGATGAAATCAACTGGATGCACGTTGCCCTGAAGTTCGGCCTGGGGCTCTTGCTTCTCGGGAATCTCGCCGCACCCTTCGCGGCGAGAGCTCAGAACCTGGGAACATCTCCGCAGTTCGGCCAAGCCGTACAAGGGCAACAGGCGACCACCGTCGAAGGCACGGTCCTCAACATCGTGAACTGGGGATGCAACGTCATCGCTCCGGTTATAGCGGTTGCCTGCCTCGGCGTGGCTGGATGGCACTTCAAGAGTGGTCGCGGCTACCTCGGATGGGGTGTGACCGGCGTGGCACTGATGGTGATCTCCGGTCTCGGACGGATGGCCGAGGGTTTCATCACCCAGGCACAGGGCATTCAGTAACAAAGGCAGAGAGCAATGCAGGCGCCACAGTTCCTCCTCGACCTTCTCCAATTGCTGCTCGATCTCGCGGTGCCGGCTGCGTTCTGCACACTGGCCGCCGCGGGAGTAAACCTGCGGCATGAAGGCGGGATCAACTTCCACGTGAACGGCCGCGCCGGCAAGTGGATTCTGTGGACCATTGTCCTTCTCACGCTTCCGCAACTGTTGTCGTGGATCGCTGCACAAGGCATCAACATCCCGTCCGCGAGCGGATCGGTGGGCACGAGTTGGCTCGCCAGCATGGAGACGGTCTTCAAAAACTTCGTCAACCAGATCGTTGTCGCAAAGCTCGTTCCGGTAATTGCAGCGTATTTCGTACTCAAGGCAACGCTCGACGGGGCGGCTGGAGAGAATCCGCTCGGCTCAATCGTGGCCGCGCTCTTTCTGATGTCTTTGTCGGCCACAATGCAGCTTATGCAGGGCTGGAATTCGGGAGGCCAATACGCGATGACCGATATGCTGACCTCCCTCTGGAACTACATTGCGGGGCAGATCATGCCGGCCGCGGCGGGACTGGCATGTGTCGGAGCCGTCATCAACTTTGTCCGGCACAGGCCCTGGACCAGGCTGGTCTTCGCCGCGATCTCTTTTCTGAGCGTGAGCGGTCTTCTCGCGCTCTTTCAGGCGATGGCGGCCTGAGGAGGACTCGATGAGTCTCGATGGGGCAATCACGAATCTCGCTTCCTGGGCCGGCAACACCATCATGCCGACGATGGCGGGCCTGTTCTTCGCGGGAGCCGTGTATCGCTACAGCAAGGGCGCCCCCTGCGAGCAATTCCTCTACGGCGGTTTCGCGTCGCTGATGTGTTCGGGGATGCTGCGCGCCCTCGAGGGGTTTGTGCAGAATGCCGGGCCGACAAACGCGAATGGGTTCTGGATGGCAACCATGAGTCTAGTGAACTGGACCGCCAACGTAATCCTGCCCATGTTTGCTCTGACACAGCTTGCGGCGATGGCGCTGCACATGGGCGGCGTGGTTTCGGAGATCTATCCGGGCTCGACCTGGATCAGGAAGTTCATCGCGGCGATCGCTGCGCTGATGGTTTCGGGCATGGTTCGCCTGGCCGAGTCGATGGTTACGCAAGCGCACGGAATATGAGGGGAAGCTCATGAGTCTCGATCTGACGCCGGTTCATCGCAACCTCCACACCAAGGTGACGTTTCTGGGCCTGGAGTTTGAGGACCTGATTCTGGTGCTCGCGCTCGCGGCGATCATGAATCTCCTTGCGCACTTTGCGAGCGGCAATGCGCACGTGTTCGGAATGCCACTCAACATCTTCATGGAGTTTGTTGTGCCTGCGCTGGCGGTGCCGTTCCTGATCCTGTTCAAGTACGGACGGCCGCGCGGATACCTGACCGATCTGGTGCGCTCGTTTTTCGCACCGAAGGCGTGGTGCGCACTTGAGCCAGATCCGGAACTGACAGAACCTTACCTGGTCGAGAAGGAGCAATGACCCAGTGCACGCGTCGATCAAGACGAACTCAGAAAGCTCGGTCGCCATCGATCTCGATCTCGACGCGGCACGGGCGGTATTTGCGAGCAATCTCTTCGCAGCGCGATTCCATGGGCGAATCGCTCCGCTGGTAATCGTCGCAAAACAGGGTCTCGACCTCGACGGCCGAAAGGCAACGCGGAGACAAGAACCATGCCGATGACGTATGCGGAACACGAACGGAAGTTGAAGGCGCCAGCTGTTTGCGCTTTGCTGCCTCTCCGGGATTTACCCAAAGGCGACAACATCATGGTTCGCACCAGCGGCGCATTTGCCGCGGGCTATGAGCTGAAAGGCATCCTCGCGTACTTTGCCACCGACAGCGATCGCAACCAGACCAAGTCGATGCTTGAAGCACTGTTTCGCAGTGTTCCCGACGTCAGCATGCGTATTCAGTTTCGCTATGAGATCTCGGAGCACCTTGGCGACCTCCTCGACACCTACATCCACGAACAGCGCACCGAGCAGTCGGAAGTAATGGCGCTCGATACCCACCGGCTGAGAATGTGGCGGCAGAAGGAGCGTAGCGGTTTCTTCTTCGAGAACCGCCTTCATGTTTACTTTATCTGGGACCCTCGCATGCACGCGAAGCTCTATCACTCCGCACAACAGAACCGCAGCCTTGCCGCATTCACTCCAAGCCAGAAAAAAGCCATCCAGCGTGCTCGGAAGGAGCATGAAACCTATCTGGCGGAGTTTGAATCTATCCTCCGGGGCATCGAGGGGTCGATGGAGGCGGCCAGCCTCGGGCCCCGGAGACTTTCGACGCAGGAACTCTTTGAGGAGCTGAAACACGCGCAGCACCCGATTCGACGCGACCGCCGGCCTTATGTCCCCGGAGAGGAGATGATCGAGTACCGCAGCGTGCGGGAACAGGCGACTGAAGCCAGCATCCACAACGAGACCGAGACCTACCTCAACATCGACGGCTATCTCTACGCGGTTGTGAGCCTCAAGGAACTTCCGGATGCGACGTTTCCTGGAATGCTGCAGAACTTCTCGACGCTTGGCTTCCCGGTCGTCATCAGCGGACAGGTCGTGATCCCCGACCAGGTGAAGGTACTGAAGAGTTACAAAAAGCGGCTCCAGAAGATGACGGCCGCCCAGAAGGACGCGAACGGCAACTTCAAATCGAATCCCGAGGCCGAAGTGGCGCAGGCGCAGCTCATCCAGGTCCAGCGCGACATCATCTCTTCCTCTCTCAAGACAGCAAAGCTCAGTCTCTGCGTTGTAGTCCGAACGTCTCAACCGGCGATCACGCTTCGCGATCTCGAAAAGTCAGAGCGCGAACTCGCGAATCGCACGCAGGAGGTCCTGAACGCCTTCACGCACATGAACGGCGCGAAGGCCGTGGCTGAAACCATTGCCAAGCGGCGCATTTTCCTCGGGACGTTGCCGGGCATGGCTGAGGCCGACAAGCGGGATCAGGACATGCTTACGTCGAACGTTGCCGATCTCGTGCCGGTCGAGATGCCGTGGACGGGCACGCGCAGGAGCCCTCTGATTCTCTTCGAGACTCCGTATCGGCAGCTCATTCCGTTCTCGATGTTCGATCCCGATCTATCCGATGCGAACGGCCTGCTGATGGCGAAAAGCGGCGGCGGCAAGACGCTTGCTGCGCAGCAGATGCTGCTGATGGCTGCTCGCGCAAATCCGTTGATTTCGATCCTTGAGCGTGGGGATTCGTATCAGCCCCTGGTCGAACTGATGGGCGGGGAGATGATCGAGATGTCGCTCGACAGCGATCAGACCATCAATCCCTGGGATCTGCCGAGAGGCGAAGACAGGCCCTCAAACGATCAGATCTCCTTTCTCAAGAACCTCACTCGCCACATGCTGGGCGAGAACACCCCACCCGATCTCGATATTGACCTACTCGACAGCGTTTTGCTTGAAGCCATCGCTTCTACATATAAGAGGTGCAGCGCCAAGACCTCGAACCCGATTCCACTCTTCGGCGACCTCGCCGCGGAATTGGCGCACTGGCAGGATCGGGACCGCAATCAGAAGATCAACGCGATGGCGCAGATGGCTTCGACCAAGTTGCGCGCCTGGGTCGATGAGGGGCCATATGCCCGCTTGTTCGATCGGCCGACAACAGTCCAGCTGAACAATCCGTGGCTCTACTTCAATGTCGAGAAGCTGAAAGACGATCCGCGGTTGGAGCGGGCTATGAGTCTTCTCATCGCGCACACGGCCACGTACCGGGCGTCAGGGATGAGCGGCCAGCCGAGCATCGTTCTCCTCGACGAGTGCTGGGCGCTGCTTGAGTCCCCGATCCTTGCGGGCGTTGTGGTGCAGCTCTTCCGCACCGCGCGCAAGCGCAATGCCAGTGTCTGGGGCATCAGCCAGACGCCGGAGGACTTTGTCGGTACGCCCGACCGGCCCAACGAGCATGGCGCTGGCATCGTCAAGAACGCAACCACGAAGATTATCGGCAAACAGCCCGGCGATATGACGGCGCTCCGGGAGCACGTTCACCTGAACGAGACCGCGCTCAACCAGATCAAGACCTTTGCCCACCCGAAGAAAGGCGTGAGCGCGGAGTTTCTGATTGCGATCGGGGAAAAGGCGGAGTCCACGCACGCCATCCGGATCGTGCCCAGTCCCGTGGACTACTGGATCACGACCACCTACGCGCGGGAGCGAGCTTTTCGCACATGGTGGCTGCGGCAGCATCGGCAGCTGCCATTGATCCAGGCCTATGAGGAGCTCGCCGCAGAGTATCCGCGGGGTCTGGCGGAACTGGCGCCCTTGCCGGTGGAACTTTCGGGAGAGATGCAGGAGGCGATAAGGCAATGACAGAGATGAACCAATCCGAGACGGAACTACTTTTGAATGGTGTGCCATATAGTGGCGAAGTAATGCTCGATCGCAGACCTGGCGCTCGCTGGAAGAGGCGGCTACTTATTGGCGTCCTCATGATCGAGACATGCTTCGTCGTGCCGAAGTTTGCCCATGGGCAATTCCTCAGCATCTTCAACTCGATCTTCAGCACCATTCAGAACGACATCGGTGGTTCACTTAGCGCAAACAATCAGATTGCTCAGCAAATGCAGAAGCTCTACCAGACGACGGTCGCGCCTCTCGCGGCCCTCAATCAGGCCCGCGGGTTCGTTGCAAACTCTATCAATACCTTTCGTGGCCAGATGAATCAGGTATTCAACACACCCTTCACAAGCGCCGTGACTCCGGGGCCACAACAGTTTGAAAGTATCCTGCATAGCCGGCTGTCTTCCGAGATTCCAGCATTGCAGACGAGTTTCGTTGCAAACTACGGTGCAATTCCGCAAGTCAACTCGGCGTCGCCGCAAGACCGCGTAATGATGGACGTGGACGACGCTTTGGGACAGGAGAATCTCAAGACGACCCTGGTTGCCGATCAGGGTGCAGACATCATTCTTCAAACTGCCAACCAAATGGAGAACCAGGTGGCGCTTAGTACCCCCGGTTCCAATCCCTTCCTGACCGCCCAGGCGCAGGTCGCCAACCTCCGTTGCCAGGCATACATGCAGAAGATGCTTGCGGCGGAGTTGCGTCAGGAGGCGGGCCGTATCGCTCACGACAACGTTCTTGTGAAACGCAGGACAGCCGCAACCGGCGGACTCAACAGCCTCATCACCGGGGCTCTGACAGCTCGATAAGGAGATTTCTTGTGACAGATTCAAAGAAGAACCCGAACAAACAGCAAAGGCCGTTCTTCTGGCGGCGCAAGCCTGAAATCTTGCCGGAACTGACCGAGTCCATGAACGGCATGGATGCCAGCCAGCACAGTGCGCGGCCTTGGTACCGGGCCTCCCTCCTGAACGTGGCGGTGGTTGCCCTTGGGGTTTTAGCCATTCTCCCGACGCGCGCGAATGGGCAGTTCGGCGTCGACGTGGCTGCGATCCTGGCGGCGCTGTCCCAGATGCAGTCGCTGATGAACACCTACATTGTTGCGCCGCTCAAAACGATTAACCAATCTGAGCAGAGCATAGCGAACTATGAGCAGGAGGTAATGTACCCGCTCGCTGCGATTAACCAGGCCAAAACCTCCGTGACGCAGTTTGAAAGCCAGTTCAGCCAAGTCAGCAGCCTGTTCCACGTTAATGTGTCGAGCGCCACTTTGCCGCAGTCGCAGGATCTCGAATCCCTCCTGCTCTCCGGAAATGCAGCTAATGTGGCAAGCGTATCGCCGCAGTTTCAGTCGGTCTATGGCGTTGTCATGGCGCAAAATACGGCATCGCCCGCCTTGCGCACAATGACCGACATGACGGATGCGCAGGCCCAGGATGCAATGAAGCGAGCCATTGAGATCGACAATCTCGCGGACGCCGAGCTGACTGAGGCTGACCAGATGGGGCAGCAGATCTCGCAGGCCGCTCCCGGCAGCGCTCCGATTCTCGAAGCCGCGGCCGACGTGTGGGTTGTGCGCGCGAATGCCTACACCCAGGCGGCTCTGGCTGAACTGATGCGCACGCGCGGAATCGACCTTGCCAATCAGAGCGCAATCTCCAAGCTTGCGACCACGGACAACACGACCAATAACGGCCTCGTCAACGGAGCGCTGACCAACAGGTGACAGGCATGGTGTTCGCCAACTTACATCCCGCTGTGATGCTCGCGTTCTTTCAGTCGACGCAGCTGAATCTGTTCGAGCGGTTTCTGACACAGGCAGTGTCAGGAATCGACTCGACCGGTATTACCTCCGGGATGCAGAACGTGGCGTACGTAGTCTTGGTGGTGGGATTTCTGTGGCAGGTCTATCAATCGGCCCTGCACGGCGGGGATGTACGCGGGCTGGGCACGAGTCTCATCAAGTATGTCGTCACAGCGGTCGTTGTGATGAACTACGGAACCGTGTTCACGACGATCAATCAGGGCTTTGTGAATTCAGGTAACTGGGTGAGTAACGCCTCCGGCGCTGTAAACCTCTTCCAAAACTGGTCAACCGATCTCCAAACACAATACAGCCAGGGTGGTTACCAGCAGGCCTGGGGCTTGATAACGGGCTCGCTTGCGGGCCTGCTGGACGCCATATTGATCCTTGTCGCTTATCTCCTCTATCCAATCGTGATCGTCATCTTTGGTTTCTTTTACATCTTCTACGGCAGCATTCTGTACATCTTCGGGCCGATTGTGATTGCCCTGATGCCTCTTGGAGCCGCCAACCGCATCGCTAAATCCTATGTCGAGAATGTCTTCATATGGAATGCGTGGCCCGTTCTCTACGGCGGGTTTGGCGCTCTGCTGAGCGCAGTTCAAATGGGCCAGGTTGGGCAGATGCTCAACCAGAATGATTTCCTTGGGGGTCTGGGAAATCTCGAGGGCTCGTTTCTGATCGGCATCGTCAGTATCGTCTATTCGCTGGCGATCGCCATTATCCCATTCATTGCCAAGCGCATCGTGAGCGGCGACGTGGGCAGCACCGCGGTCGCAATGGTGGGCACGGCAGTCACCGCGCTGACTGCCGGCGCTGCCGGGATCGAGGGAGCGGCGGCCGGAGTAGCGGCGGCAGGAGCGAGTTCCGCAGGCGCCGGAGCGGGAACCTCCTCCGGTGCAGCGACTGCGGGGGCTGCACGAGCGCTCACGGCCACGGCAGGCGGGAACCAACCGGCGCCGCCGCAACAGGCTCTCATCGCCTCCTCGCCAGCAACAAGCGGCTCTGCGCTCCATGATGGCATTCCGACCCTGGAGAGTCATGCGGACCAGATTCGCACGTCGATGAGTGACGTGATGGGTACGGATAGCGCCAGCGAGGAGAGCGGTGGAGCGGTCGCCGTGGCGGCCGAAGATGCCGGCGCTCCGCAAGGCCAGTCCAGCATTGGAGCCGCCAAACCCAATGTCGGCTCCAGATCATCGGCATCAACGAGAAGAGGTCCGACAATACATCGTTACAACCTGGGCACATGGAGCGCCTACCATGCCGCCCGGATCGCGGCGCGCACCATAGCGAGCGCAACGAGCCATCAGGATTAGGAGGATCTATGAAGACCAGCACAGTCGCCGCAGACGAAGCGGTCATCGCCAGACCGAAGTATTACGAGATGGATGGCGCGCTCCGCGCGAACGCGAACCGAGCCTGGCTGCTCGCATTTCTGACCATTCCCATCGCTCTCGTCGCAATCGGGTTCGCAGTCTTTGTACGCCTGCAGCCGCCGACAGTCATTCGCATTGGTCCCAACGGCGATGCCTCCGTCCTGGGTAGGCCCGCAAAGGGCGCTGTATCGGATCTTGCGACCGGCGGGACCGATCAATTCCTCGACGAGGCCTTCTTAAGACGCTTCCTGACGAGCTACCTCAACTATTCGCCCGCCGACGTGGACGACCATTGGGCGGCCAGCCTCAACATGATGACGCGCAACCTGCGCACATACACGCTGAAGGCGATGGCGGACGACGATACACGCGGCAAGATCGACGACGGCCAGATTCAGTCTGTATTTCATCTGCGCGAGATCGACGCAGTGCCGGGTGAGCCGCTCGCATACGTCGTGTACGGCGTCAAGGATGTTCACCATCTGTCGAAGGGCGCCGAGATCACGGACCACTTCGTCAACGAGTACCGAGTGCGCCTTATCGCGGACCGGCGGTCCGATGTGAATCCGGATGGGCTTTGGATCGCGGAGTACAGCGAACGGCCGATCGATGGCGAACGGCAGAATCAAATTCTCAGTGCGCCCGACCTTGTCCCGGCCGGAGACGGCACGGCGAACAAGGGAGGTCAGTGATGGAAAATGCACTCGCTAAAGTGGCGGAAATGCAGCCGCCGGCAGGGCCCGCGGAGCCGCAGCGCCGCCGCAGGATGCGCCAGCAGACAGAAGAGGTTGTCCGATACTTTCTCGCCAAAGAAGGAACATCGATTGAGAAGCCCGAACTTGGAGCGGAAGTTGCCAGCGAAGGAGAGGCTCTGATCAAGGCGTTTCAGTCAAAGAACGGTATGATCTACACCGTCCTCGCCTACAAGGCGGAAGCAGAGATACAGGGAGGATCTCCGACATTGGTAAAACGGCCCCTGCGCAAGTAGGGCGCCGAAGTAAGTAGCAGCGGTCAGCACGGATTCAAAGAGGGGACAAACCTGAAATACGGCTCATGTCGCCTCCTTTGATGCCTTATCGCCAGAGCGATGAGGAATTCCGCTGACCCGGTTTGCACCCTCAAGCCTGGTTCGGCCAACACTCCACCCCTAACCCGGGCGGCCAGGCGAGAGACAAGAATCCGGCGTCAGCCAATCTCTTGTCACTTCGTCTCGAAGCGCCAGACAAGTGAGGAGAACATGACAGCGAACAGGACACAAAACGCGGCACTCGATCAACGGCTCATTCTCGAACTGAGGATCGATGCGTCCGGTGAAGTGACCCGAAAGCCAACCAGACTCGGACGGAAGGACACGCTCGAAGGGAAGCTCCTCGGGCAACTCTATCCGGGTATCCGAGTCGCGCGCGTCAGCGTGCCGTATGAGTTGACGCTGTATGAGCAGTCTGTGGTCGAAAACCGCATGGCGAGCCTTCATTACGGCGGGGTCGAGTACAAGCTGGTGGGCGCCAGTGGCTCGGCGAAGGATGGCAAGTTCTACTTCGTCGATCAGGCGCACGCCGGCCCGATAGCTGAGCGCTTTCAGCATTGGCCCGAGGCGGCGATCGTGTACTTTGCGATCCTCGTCTCCGACTGCAAGCTGATGGTCGAGGAGCCCAATCTCCGCATCGCTGTGGTCAAGGATCATGTCCTTGGCACCAACGACTGCCGCGGCTGGGCGCGCGATTCCCTCTACCGGAAACTGAAGATCGGCACGAATCGTTTTTGCCAGTTCCGGCTGGCATTCGACGCGAGCGAACCCAAGCAGGCGAAAGGCGCATTGAAGGCGATGAGCGACCGCGTAGCCGACAGGCTCGCAGTTGACGTCATTTTGCCAGAAAGCGCCTGCAAACCGGCCCTTAAAGGAGGAGTTCGATTTCTTCCCCAACTGGGCACATCGGGCCGCATGTTCACGGGTCCGGCGACTCTCGGGATCAAACAGATCTCCCGTCAGTCGGAGTTTGGATCAAGCTACACCTTGATCGAGCATGCTTCGGAAGAGGCGCTGCAGTTTGAACTGAAACTGTGGGCGCTTCAACGAATCAAGACGATGCGGAAGGCATGGGACGAGGGCGACTACCAGGCGTTGTTCGAAGTGATCGGCAAGTCCGAGGTGACAACGATCGACGACGGTGTCAGTTTCGACCCCGACAGTCTGGAGCGAGAGGACGATCCCGCTTCGGAAGGATGCGATCCGGCGGAGGCGGTTTTGTTGGCGGACCGTAGCGGAAATGCAATCAAGATTCCCTACGTCTTCAACCAATTGAACCGCAAGCTTGCCCGCTGGGCGTTTCGTGCCTGTACGAGCGCGGATCTAAAGCTACCATCGTTCGCTCTAGCGGATGACGGTGTCCTGATCGAACACCGAGGAAAGATTCTCTCGGCATCGGACTGGATACCCGAAGGCAGCACGATCACATCGTTGACGGCAGAGAAGGGCCTTTGCATCCGGTATCCAATTCGAATGCAGGAGGATCTTCTACCCGTCCGTCATCTCACCAGCGAAGAGCTTGTCCCGGCGCTAAAACAGGCGCTCGGAACAGCCGACCTTGACGAATCGCAGGTCGCCTACCTCCTGGACCGGCAGCTTCGCATGGAGGGAACCTACATTCTCCATTCGAAGACTGCAAGCAGGAACGGCGGCGACTTCGACTTCGACACCATCTGCGTCATGGCATCCGATCAGTTCCCGAAGTTCGTTGCGGGAAGGATCGCATATGGGGAGAGGTTCCATCAGGAAAAGACGAAGCATAAGAAGGCCAAGTCTCCCTGGTGGAATGCCTGCCCGGTTGCCATGAAGGCGCGGGGAAACCGGATCGGTTCGATCACCGACCTCAAGACCTCGTGCATTGCGGCGGGACGGCCTGACCTGGCCTACAAGCTCGTCGAGCAATTGCAGAACGCGCTCGATTCCCTGAAACACAGGGTCGAGATCGATGAATCCGTTGTCAGTGAGATCAGGAAGGAGGTAGCGCCGGCTCCCTGGCTCCGCTATAAACGCGAGCGCAGAGTGTCGGAGCTTCCAGCCCATCTTGAAGTTGCCGACACGGACAAGGTTGGAAGGCTCTATAACCTCCTGCGCAAGGAACTCGGCTTTCTTCCCGACGAAACCGGCAACGGTTTCGAGGAGAAGATGGCGATCGAAGACTTTCGCGGACTCTTCGCGGGCGAGACAGTAACCCGGGAGATGTTCGAGGAATGCCAACTGGTCAACTCGATCTACGGCGACATCGCCAGCCGGATTGTCCAGCGCGAGGAAGAAGTCAAGCAGCAATTGAAAGACGCCCAGGCGCAATGGGAAACCGTGCGCCAGAGCGAAGACAAGGAACAGAGAAGGTCAGCGGTGCTTGCGCGCAACAAGGCGCAGGCTGCCCTCTGGGAACACGAGCAGGATGCGAGGGATCAATTCAGCTCCCTTCATCTGTTCGTCCACTACTGGGCGCAAGGCAAGCAGGAGAACCGGCGGGCATGGGCACAGGCGATGAATTCAGTCGTCACCGGCGGCTCAGGGTCCGGCGCGGTACTCTTCCAGTCGTTTCCGCAGGAGGTGGTTGACGCCTTTGCGGAGGTGACCGGCGGCCAGCGAGTTCGGGTTCGGTTGCCGAAGACCGTCAACGGCTATGCCTGGTTTGACGACGAGCAGCGAGCATTCCTCGTGGAGCGAATCGCCAATCCGGGAGGCCCGGAATGTGAAAAGAGGGTCTTTCTCTTTCAGTACAAGGGGAAGCGCAGTCTGATCTTCGAAAACACGAGTGTCCCAGTTTCACTGGAGCACTCTTAACCGGCAAAGGGGAAGCTTGAGCTTACCGCTCGACTTCTCCTTTGCATTTTGCGCCCTAGGAGGCCGCTATGAAGACGCTCACGACGATTTACCTTGCTCTTGCGGTTGCCGCTGCGGGGGCGCAGACCACGACCCAAAGTCAGATCCGGCACGTCGAGACTTCGCTGGACCATCTCACCGTCCTCGAATTTGGCGAGCCCGTGACCACGCTCGCAATCGGCGATCCCGACAGCTTCCAGGTGGAGCGCCATGACGACAAGGTCTTCGTGAAGCCTCTCCAGCAGGGGGCTTCGACCAATCTCTTCGTTTGGACCGCCTCACGGGAACTGAGCTATGAACTCGACCCGGCGGGCCAGCTTGCCGCAATGGACGTCCTGGTCCGTGCCGAGCCTGAGCCCGGTCCGCACGCCAACGCGCGTGCCTCCACCGAACCAACGGATGCAGAGATTCGCAAGATCGCATCGCTTGTTCTTGCACAGACAATGATGGGTGTCGAGGACATCGCGCATGACGTGGACAAACGTCCAGCAGATCGCGTGCAGGTCACCCTCGATCAGGTCTTTCGCGCGAAGGACCGGATGTACATTCGCTATTCGGTCGTGAACCAGACGAATGCTCCGTTCCGGGTGACGCCGCCCGATGTGTCTGCTCCGCTGCCCACTGAGCAGCCGGTGTCGCTCCTCAGTCTAAAGGACCACCAGATCACTTCCAGGACATTCGCAGCCTTCAAAGTCAAGCAAGGATCGAACCTTCTTGTTGTGCAAGCTGAGTCTGTGACCCGCGATCTTGCTCCGGGGGAGAAGACTACGGGCGTCATCAGCATTAGCACTTCGCCAGCCACCGAACCGCAGATTTATCAACTGAGTTTTGGCGCCGACCAGAACGGATCTTTGAAGGTCCAGGCGGTTCTCTAGCCATGAACGCGCAGGGCTACATTTCTCCGGAGGAAGTGCGCCAAGCGCTCAGGCAAATCTATCGTGGTGACCCGGAATCGAACCTGCAGAAGGCCCTCCTCCATTCACTCGCCGATGGCCTCAAACCAGTTGATGAAAAAGGCCGTTGGAAACCCAGTCCGTTGCTTGTTCTCCTATTCCTTCTGTTGTGCGCCCTGATGGGCGTCTTCCTCTATTTCTCTATCGGGGTGCGCCTGTGAGCCCGTACTACGATCAGCCGACATGGCGCCAAAGAGGACCTGAAGATCTGGCAGGCGTCCTCGTGTTGTTTGGCTGTGCGGTTCTTGCATTTTGCTGGTATGTTGCGGTGTCCCGGCTGCATTTACGGAACGACCAGTGCCTTGAAATCTTCCTGTACGCCGCCATTCTGTTCTTCGGCGGAGGCCTCGTTGTCGCACAACTGGTCGGCCGCAGAAAGAAGAGAGAGGAGAACTGGCCTCACCCTGCCATCCTGATTCCGGCGTCGAAGGATGCGGAGGTCGTTCGTAGTGCCAATCGGGACGGGGCCACGCTACTCGGATACAACGTCCACAAGGAGCCTTGGGTTTGGCCGGATACGGTCCGAATAAAGCACGGCGTTATCGTAGGAGGCACGGGCGCGGGTAAGTCCACATTTCTTGAAAACATCATTGCGCAGGATTTGACGCGGCGCTTTGGCGCACGAAAAATGCCCATGATTATCTTCGACGGTAAAGGGGAACGCGAATTCCTTGACCGCCTGCTGCCGCACATCGAAGCCGCCGGCCGCCTGCAAGATCTGCGCGTGATCGATCCAACTCACCCTGCGGAATCGGCGCGATATAACCCGTTTTATGCACTCGACGATGCTTACCAAGAACACGTAAATTTCATTTTCCGGTCCTTCGGGCTGCGCGAAGACTTCTTCAAAGGCCATCAGGAGGCGTATCTTTCGGACCTTGTACGCATCCTGCAATACACCGGCAAGCTCTTCAACGTATACGACGTGCTGGTGATGGCGCTCGATGAGAAAGTGCTGGAGGAGCAGATCGGGGCTGCGAAGGCGCGTCTGGCTTCAGTGCAGGGCATCTCCATGCAGAAGCGGTTGAACTTCGAGATGTCGGTCAAGATGCTCCAGCGGTCGCTTGCAGACCGGGAGCGCGTGGAGAAGATTCAGGGCCTTCTGAATGAGTTGCTAAGCTTCCTCGAAGATGAGTTGTCGATTGTGACCGGCTCCTACCAGGATTTGCTCACACTCGACGACGTTCTCGAACGGGACCTCATCCTGTTTGTCTCCCTCAACGCAAACCGCAACCAGCGCGCCGTCGAGGCCTTGGGAAAGATCCTCCTCCAGAACATCCAGCTGATGGTGGGCAAGCGTTATGCGCAGCCGGCAAGTGGGCGGGATGCCGATGAACCGATGCTTTCCGTCATTCTGGACGAGTTCGCGGCCTTCGCCTATCCAGGGTTTACGCAGGTGCTCCAGACGGCGCGCGGGGCGCGCGCCTCGTTTCTGTTTTCGTTTCAGAGCATTCCCCAGTTGCAACGTGTAAGCCAGGCGTTCGCGGACGAAGTCTCATCCGCGCCGGGAACGAAGATGATCATGAACGTCTCGGAGGAGAATACGGCGCAATGGTTTTTGAAGGCATCGGCCAGGATCGCGACCAAACGCCGTAGCCTGTCAGTGCGTCGCACCGGAATCTTCTCGACCAAATACACCGAGACCGGAACGGGCAGCGAAAGCGACATCAAGGAGACGCGCGCGCGGGAGGACCACATCAAAAACCTGCCGGTAGGCCAGATGGAGATTCTCATGGTGGACAACCGCGAGGGCACGCTGCACTCCCATCTCCACGTTCGCCGTGCGCCAAGCTTTCGCCTGGACGGTTTCGCCTCCTTTCTCTATCCGAAGATGCACAGCTATCTGGACGCGGCAGTAGGCGTGAATCTCCGCTTCAAAGAGGCTGAAAACCGGAAGCAGCGGCGCAGGAGAACCGCCGGCTTGTTCCTCGGGACAGCCGCAGGAGAGTGACAATGCGACATGCAATTAGAACCCGCTGGGTCATTCCTGTCATCGCGCTCAGCTGCGTGTGCGGCAACTCCTTCGGTCAAACTCCAAACAAGCTGAGCTCCGCAACCGCGCAGCCACCGGCGAAGCGCCAGGGATTCTTCGACTACGCCTTGGGCAAGATCAATCCCCACGGCAACGACTACGGGGCATCGATGGATTCCGCCCGGAACGGCGCCGTCGAGAATACCATCGACGATCTCTACTTCTGGTCGAATGCGGTGACCCTGCTTTTGCTCAGCGGACTGGTCGCCATCGTTCTTTTTGAGTGGCGCGCCGCGGACAAACGCGAGGTCATCGCGGCGTCGCTCATCGCACAATTATGGAACGGCCGCGTCAGCGACCGGATCGAGATTGAGCGCCGGACCCATCAGTTCAATGAAGTGGTCGAAGCCCATAACGCCGATGTGGAGAGAAACTTGTCTCAGAAGCCAGGCCCTCCGCAACAGGATGCCGAGACGACCGGAAGCGTGACGCGGAGCGTTCGCAGTCCCGCGGGGAGCAAAGGAATCTCGCCGGTGGAGGCAGAGAAGATTGCAGCGGCGGCGCCGGATGCGACTTCAGCGAGCCTGCAACAGAGCAATCTTCTGCTACAGCGGCGCGTGGAAGCATTGCAGAACAGTGAACAGAATCTCAAGCAGCGCCTCAACCAAACGACCGTCCTGCTCGACCAGGAGCGGCGGCGTAACGCGTCTCTCAAGGGCGCCTGAAAGGGCCAGAATGACCAGAAAGACTCCACCCGACTTCAGAAGCCATGACGACTGGCTCCTCCATGTCCGTCGTGAGATCCCTGTCTCAGAGCAGCCTTACGCGCTTGCCTTCGGTCGCACGGATCTCCTTCGGAGCTTCTACCGGATACGGAGGCTTCCCTTTCCTATTTCATTCGACGAGAAACTGGAGCGCATCGAAATGCTCCACGATCCTGAAAGGACGGCTGCATTGGAAGCGCTGAACGATGAGATGTTCAGGAGCCTCACGGGACATCTGCTCGATCGAGCGCGGCCGAGAATCTCAGAAGATGACGCACTGAGACCTGCCTCTCCGCGGGAACAGATTCGGGAACTGCTCCGCCATCTTTCGCAGAACAACCCCCACTTCGAGCTGTGGGTTGCCTACAAGAAGGGCATGAACGACCACTCGGTCGCCGAGGATTGGGACGAGTATCTCCTTCAGGAACTCGGGGCCGAGAGCGCCGAGGAGATCACATTTGCGCACGCAATGGTCGAGTTGGACAAGCTTCTCATCCTTTTTCACGACGGAAATCGTGCGCTTCCTAGCCTTTCCATCGAGCGCATCTGGTTCCTTGATTCCCTCCGTGGGCCGGAGCGAATGCTCCAGACACGCGCCGTTCTGGGAATGCTTACAGCGGAGTTGGCGGCATGTACGTCCGCGTAGTCAGCTTCGGAACGAATTGGTGGGCTATGCATTCACGCGAAACCCGCGATCCGTTTTGCTTCCGGCGAAGGGCGGTCTGGTTCAACGCGGCGGCCCTGATGTCTGGAAGGCGTCTCCGTCACTGCGCCATCTTTCCTGGCCAGGTACGCTTCAACTCGAAAAGCGGATTCGATCCTGAGTTCCCATTGCGCGCCGTTGGTAAGACGTTCGTATGTTCGGAACCGCGCCAATTCGCGGGAAAGATGCACTTGTTATTCCAGCGCCACGCTACCGGGATGACGCCCGAAGCCTATCTCGTCAGCCTTAGATCCTCGGAGCACGGCACCATCCGGTTCGACAAACCGGGGTGGAAGTCTGCTGGCGTTCGTCCTATTTCGATCAGTTTGCGCGGCCAAAGATATGAGGCAATGCTGCTCTTCGGGGGTCAGGATTGGGTGGAAAGTGACTTGGGGAGATGGCAGGTCGATCAACTTCTGTGCCGTATCAGGCTTGGCGAGGCCAGCGAAGGAGCGTCGCGGTGAGGTATTACAAGGGATATATCGCGCTGTCCGACACATGCGATGTGCCAGTCCTGCTCCATGTCCGGAACTCGCGCGCGATCTGTTTCGATCAGCTCCGCGAACTGCTGTCGCACGAAATGCTGGCAGCAATCGTTCGTTCTCTGAGTTGGCGGGTGACGCGGCTCGAGAAAGTCGGATTGGTCGCGCGGTTGAATGGACAGCGGTTTCTCGGTAAGCCTGTCTATGGAATTACCCAACCGGGCCTTGAATGTCTTGAGTCGCGCGGGCACTATCTGGTCTCGCTGCCCAGCAGCACGGAGCAGATTCTTCATCCGTCGAAGGTTGCTCACGCACTGGAGCTGGTCAATATCCATCTGGCTTTTGCCCGAGCAGGATTGCTCCGTTCCTGGAAGAGCGACGTCGAGATCACGTCACGGAACCTGGTCGCCGCCAACGGAACGACCAAAGACTATGACGCTATCGCGGAGATCGAAGTTGACGGGTACACACGAAGCCTCGGAATTGAATACGAAAGAAGCGTGAAATCTGTGTCCCGATATGCGGCAATTTGCGAGGCTCTCGACAAAGACATGACCACGGATATGGTTTTATATCTCACTGCAAGTGACGATATCTTGTATCTGCTTGCCATGGAATTGCGCGCGACTCGGAAGCGGATCGGGTTCGCACTGAGCGAAACATTCCGCCGTTCGCTGCTCGAAACTCGCACGCTGACCAACACGGCAAGCTCTGAAATCGTGCTTCTGCGCGATCTTCTTGATCTGAAGAATCCGTAATTGCCACTCCGCAGTGCCAACCATTCCTTTGAATGTCCATTGCGGTTGCATTTACGTCGGATTTGCGTTCGATTGACCACGCTTTGACCCGTTTTGCATCATTATTGAACGGAATCGGCACTCCCTAAATCATGCCCCCTCAAGAGCTTGCAATCTGACTATCCCTCTGTACACCTGACAATTTCGAGGTGGCGAGAAGAAGTTGACGTTGGAAAGACATACGCAAGTGGGACTCACAATGCGTCCAGGCGCCAGTCTGGTGCAGGTTGTTGAAGCCTATGCCTCAACGCCAGTCGAGGAAGTCCAGCTACAGAGCTTCTGCTCCTAAATGAATCACCCGCCCTCAGTTTGTACTCCCAAACAACTCAAACCTCGGAAGCGCGCGCAAAGCTCGTCATTGAAACCCGCGCGTTAGGGCCAGCTTGCGCGTGCTCCACGAACGCCGACCGGCACATCCGTGCCACGGAAGGAAGGAATCGCCATGTCCAATCCCAGCTCGATCGCCGCGACTCAACCGGTGAAAGCAGCAGCTTCCACCAACCGTTTCCAGCGCCGGCTCGCGATCTGTCTCGTGCAGAGCGTGTTCAACGTGATCGTCGTCGCGAAGTTCGCCGGAACGCTCAATCGCGCGACCGCGCACGACACGCTTCAGCAGGTCGGAGTGACCTTGCTGTTCGCGATCCTGCTCGGATCGCTTGCTCGGATGTGGTTTCTCGCATTGAGGAGCCAGACCCGATAAGCAACAACCCACTCCGTCAACCCCAACTCAGAACAAAGGAGAACCGCCATGCAACCCAGCTTAGGAAAGATGACTGCGTACAAGATTATCAACTTGCGGGACCAGGCCGTCGGGTCCATCGAAGAAATCGTGGCTACCTTCCTGGAACTTGGTGAAGCCATCGCTACCAGGTGGATCGAGACACGAAAGGGTCTCCTGCTCCTGCAGATGGTGCCGGACGATGGCGCATCGGGAGCAATCTACGTCTTCGATCGTCAGCGCGAGCAGTGGTACATGTTGTCGTTCGAAGAGTGTGAAGACCAGTTCACCTCGGAGAAGTTTGACCGCGTGTTCTCCGAATATGACCTGTTCCGCGTGGTCGAACAGCCCGGACTGCTACTCTCACAACTTCCGGTCGCCAGCGCCTAACCCAGCCTTTCCCTCCGCTCTACGCCCACACAGCTTGACCAACCAGTTCAACTCCAGGAGGAGTTCACCATGCGTCTATCCGCAAGCCGTATTCGCTCGATCAATCGCAGCATTGCCAAAGTCAACGGAATCATCTGTGGCGCCTCTGACGGTCCGCGGCGGGTGTCCGTCGAAAGCGCGAAGGTCCCAACCCCCGCAATTCCGGCACGCACGTTCAGGATCGTCGCTGTACCAAAGCCCATCAGTGCCTGAAAACCAGCTTCGGAATCGGCGAGTGCAGGCCGTCAGAAGGGACTTAACTCGCCGTTACCGACAAGATTTGACCGAGTCTCGGACCCGGGATACAACCACACAGCGGATGAGGGAGGCGGAACGCCATGTATGCCAAGTTCTGTGTAAGCCGGGAAGCGGCAAGCCACTTCATGCGACTGTTCGTGAACCGGCGCGTCTACGGAATTCAGGCCGAGCGCCCATTGCCGAACGGATCTGTCCCCTACTACCCAGCGCGGAATTGGAAAACCAGAGAACCAAAACCGCTCGACGATGGCGTGGTGCGCATGCATCTGAACGGAGACATCACCATCAGCCTGTATGCGCTCAATCCTGAAACCCAGCGCTCGAAGTGGGTCGCAATCGATGCCGATTTCGACGGAGCTCTGGAGGCGCTCTTCCAATTGCAATGGGAACTGAAGCACGACGGAGTGGACGCCGCGTTGGAACAATCGCGCCGCGGCGGGCATCTTTGGATCTTCGGCGCCGAGCCACTGCTCGCTTCCGAATGCCGGATCTATGTCTATAATCTCGCGCTCCGGCTCGGAGTCCCGGTCAAGGGCGGCGGTCTCAAGGATGGCATCGAGGTCTTCCCGCGCCAGGACCAGCTCAAAGACGGAGAGCTTGGCAATGCCATCCGCGCTCCGCTTGGAGTACACAGAAAGACGAACCGGCGGTACTGGTTTTACGAAGCGGAGCCGACTCCGGAAGCGCAGCTTGCTTATCTCGATAGGTTGACGAAACTGACCGAGGCCGAATTGAGGACATTCATTGAAGGGATGAGCCTCCCCGAAGCCTACAGGCCGGCCGTCCCGGCCGCGTACACTCCGCCCACTTCATCTCCCAGCCACCCGGAGTTCCGGATTCTCGACTACGTGCGGACGACGCGCAAGGACGGCCGGAACTGGTGGGCAAGGTGTCCTTCCTGCGCGAGCGCTAGTCGCGACCGCTCGGGCGACAACCTCGCCATTCAGATTCAAGATCCCCGCTTCTACAAATGCTGGGCCGGCTGCACGAAGGAGGAGATTCGCGCCGCGCTAGGTCAATCCATCCGAAATCGCGTCGCCGTTCACGGAGCAAAAGGATGAACGCCTCTAAAAAGCGGAAGCCCGAATCCGCAACCTCTCGTCACGCCATCTATGGATTGGCACTGCCGGCGAGCGTGCTCAGGGCACTCCAAAAGCGAGGCATCTACTGCACCCCCGGAGTCTCGCTCGAACACCAGCACCTCGCCAGCCGCTATGTACTCCGGGGCGTGGAGTCAGGCGGCGCGGTCTCCGATATGGGCAGGGCGTGCGCTTTCGTCGCGCCGGATGGATCGCCGCTTACGTGGTTACAGTCCCTCCACTCGATTGCCGTCAATGGCCGTCATGCCATTTTTCTGGCAGAAAGCCTGGTACGTCTGGAGATGCTGCGCAGCGTGCGGACCTACGAACTGGCGCTTACGCTCCACACCGTTTCGCCCGAGCCGGGGCGCAAACGCCCCAGGATTGCATCGAAGCTGCTGTTTCGCGGACGGGACGGTATGCTCCCATTCGATCTTTGGAAGGAGGAACACCGCGCACTCCGGGGAAAACTGACTCCCATGTTCTACGACCGCGCCGGCGAAGCTCTGCCGTTGCCGCCGCAGTTTGAAGAGGCGATCAGAAGATTGACGGCGCACGTTTGTTGCATCGGGTGCAAGCACACCCACTTGGGCGTGCCTCCAGTCATCGTTGGATAGAGACCATGGCGCGATTTATTCGAGCCCCTATTACCGTCGGCGAGCCGAATTGGGCTCCGCTTGAACTGGTCCTTCCGGCCTGGGAGCTGGAGAACTTTATGTACATGGGCTGCGCCGGCGAGATCGAGTTGTACAAGCACCGGTTCACGCGCCGGTATCTCAACATCAGCGCGGACGGGCGCAGGTTTTACCGCTATTCCGACGGAATGTATGTCGAGGTCAGCCAAACTTCGGCGCTCGATTATGTACGAGACCTTTAAGAAAGGAGCATCACCGTGGCAAAGAGTGTCAACAAAGCGCTGTTGCTTGGATACGTTGGCAAGGCGCCTGAGATTCGTTCCACAGCGAGCGGCACGCTGGTAGCCAGCCTTTCCCTGGCCACCGCCGAGCGGCAAGAGGACCGCCAGGGGAACTGGACAGACAGGACCGAGTGGCACAACCTTGTCGCTTACGGCCGGACAGCCGAGATCGTCCGCGACTATGTGAACAAGGGCACGCACCTCTTTATCCAGGGCAAGATTCAGACTCGTTCCTGGGATGACAAGGAATCGGGCCAGAAGAGGCATCGCACCGAGATTGTGGTCTTCGATCTGACACTGCTAGGCGGCGGCCGTGGAGAAAACGCAGGCTCCGGCTACGGCAGTGGCAGAAGTGAATCCCGGCAAGACGTCGGCCGGTCCGAGAATCAGCGACAAGAGATGGGCAGCCAGTACGGTGACGAAGAACTTAGTCCGGACGAGATCCCGTTCTGAAACTGGGATTAGTTGAGAGGCACAACCAGGCGCTCTTCGGGGCGCCTATTTCTTTGAGGAGCGACAACGATGGCGACCAATGAAGGGAAAAAGAGTCTGGATCTCGACGCTCTGTTCACGCAGTTGGCGGAGCCGTTCGATCCTTCCGAGATCAAGTGGCGCGTCACCCACACAACCCAGGATGGAAGCCGCGGAGCCGTGATCGCATACGCGGACCCACGGGCCTACACCGACCGTCTCAACCAACTCTTCACCCCGAGCGGATGGACCAGGAACTACGACGTCACCGCAGTATCGGCCGTGAGCCGGCAGAAGCGGGACAAGATCATCCAGACCGGCAAAGTGTTGGTCACCTGTACACTGACGATCGCGCGTCTTGGAACTCACGCAGGAAGCGGAGAGCAGTGGGCGGATGAGCAGAATGCGATGACGGCAGCGGAGGCGCAAGCCTTCAAGCGCGCCGGCAGTTGTTTTGGTCTGGGCCGTTATCTGTACAACCTGCCGGAGACCTGGGTACCGCTCGACGGGCAGGGCAAGCCGACTCGGCTTCCGACACTTCCCAACTGGGCGCTTCCCAAGGCGAGTCCGGCGACCGGAAAGACCAACCCGGCCTGCGGTCCGCGGCCTCCGGTGGTGCAACGTGGCCCCATCGACCAGGAGACGACGGCGAGAATCGAGGGGTTCCGGCGTACCCTGGGCGACCCCATTTACGGCGAAATCCTCTGGCGCGTCGCACGCGTGCGGAGGGCGAACGATATGCCGAACTCTCAGCTTCAGACCAACGTTGCTGAGGCGATGGAGCGTGCTTCCCGCGGAATCCGCAAAGTGCGCTCGCTGGCCGAGTCGATCGGTGATACGCAGTTTGTCTCCGTGCTCGATCGGTTGCACATCGGGTCAATGACAACAATCCGAAATCTCGAAGCACTGAGACAACTGGTCTCGGAACTCGAAGGATTGGCCGGGCAACCTGCCGCCTGAACGCAAGCGAAGTGTGGGCCGGCGCTTGGAGGTTCTATGTGCAATGTACGGATGATTCGACCGGAGCCCGGTCTGGTATCGATTCCTCTGGAGAAGGCCGTCTATTGTAAGAACTGTGCGATCGTTTCGACGTCGAGGTGGCAGCGCTGTGGACTCTGCGGAGCTGAGCACATCGTTCGATTGGCTCCCCTCATTCCAGATCCGTGGGATCCAAGTCCGGCTTCAGCCCTCGTCTTGGCTGCATAGCAAACAGGCCGCTGCGAGCCTCAATTTGATTATCGGCGGTATCGGAGTGGACGCACATCGACGGCTGGAGCGAGTTCGTTGTGTCGCGATTCCCCGCAAGAAGCGTGTCGCGCCGATGCAGAGTGGGCGTCATGGATTCCGCGCAACAGATTCGCGGAGACGTGAGTTAATTAGCGGATGCGCTGTGTCCGAGAACGGCTTATCAAGGACGAGCTCGCAAAATTGAAAATTCATGAATGGGGTAGCACACGAAGGGTCCAAGTGCGCCGCCATTGGAATAGCGTGTCGCCGTCCTGGAAGGAAGAACCGGGTTACGCTCACCGATACAAGCAGTTGATTGCCATCGTCCGCGGCAGCATTAACCCCGAGAAAGGCCTCAGCCGCACTCCCGGCGACTATGACAGGATCCCCGCTGGCCCCATCGACCTCCCCAGGGAGGTGCAGGAATATCGGCTGGCCTGGCCAGAGGCCGATCGCTTTGTGCACAGCAATCGAAGCAGGTGTAAGCCTGTCGAGCCCAAGGCTCTCGGCGCTGAGGGGACGAAATTTAATGCTGACTCCAATTCTTGTTCCCACCGGCAGAACATCTGAGCCATCAGAAACGCTGGTGGCTGTGACGCCATCGGCCGCTGGAGGGGAATATAACGATACGCGAAGTCCGTTCGCGGCGGGAGTAGCCAGAATCCCGTCTAGCTTCTGCCGAAATGCATGCCGTCGCTGCCAATCCTCGATCACGGCGTGCGTGACTGGGAGTAGCCGCTGGCCGTCAACGGGGCTGTAGCCGGGCAGGCGGCTGAAGACCATGCCTTGAGGGGTCTCTTCAAACCAGCAGAGAGCTTGTCCGGTGAGTGCGCTGAACGCGGGTGTGCATGAATGATCCTGTAAAGGCGGGAGGCCTCCGGTTCTTAGCCACAGCGCGACGATGGGCGCTGTTTCTTCGGTTACAGGTTGGAAGGCCGCTCCGGTCTTTGGGTCGACTCCGTTATGTTGGGACAAAGCCAAGCCGGTACTGGTAATCGCAAAGTAGCGCACTGGTTGCCCCTGCTGGGTGAACAGATCGTCGCGATGCACGTACCAACCGGAAACTGTCAGAGCGCCCACCAGCACAAAGGTAAAGAAATTGGTCCGCCTCGACGGGCGCAACAGTGCCCATGTAGGAACCAAGCTGAGAAGTGCCACGCCGAACCACGCCAATCCCTTTGCAAGAGAGGGATCAATGTCGAACGTGCGCACGGAGTATCCAACGACCTTATCGTAGATCGCTATCGACATGCCCAAGCGAAAGACGACTCCGAGTGCCACGAAGGCGAACAGAATGATGACGGCGAAGCCGATTGCGCGTTTCATTTCCAACCTCCCCGACGCCGGCGGAGCAGGGCAGCTAACCCAAGCGCTGTGACAAGGACCGTAAGAGCAGAGGCGCGCCAAGCTTGGTCGCGGCGAAAGAGACGCATCGCGACCCACACTGCACTGCCCGCAAGCAACGCCGCAACAGCGGCTGCCAAGAGTTGGTCAATCATAGAGACCTCCCATTTCACCGCGAATGCGGAGAACCATTTGGAAGTCACACGCCGCTGATGTTTTCTCGGCGGTGAGGTTGCGGCCGGCGCTGGTTAGCGCCGGCCGGAGGCTGGTGTTGGCGCCGATGGTGGTTGCCACCGGCGTGGCCTGGTTGGCGGCGTCGAGGCCGGCGGTGGTTGCCGCCTGCCCGGCGCGATTGCCTGCGCCAACGGCAGCGGCGCCAGCTGATGCGCCACTGACAACGAGGAAAATGGGGCGGAGGAACGTCATCGCTGGCTCCGCGCCATCACGTTGAGGGCTGTTACCTGAGCGAGGTCATGGAGTACCGGTGTCGCGAATATCTCCGGGACGTGCAGCTTCAACTTGCTGCGCAGCCGAACGCGGAACACCCGAGCTCCGCGGAATAACAGCCGGTCGTCTACATCGACGCGAATCGTCGAAGCCTTCGTAGTGATAGAGGGATGTTGCGCTGCCTTGCACAGCGCGGACAGCGTGGAGTGCTTGATCCTGTAAAAGAAGAACTTGTGTGCAGGATCAGTGGAGGCGTGCGCGAGACGGGATGCAAGGACAGCCTTGGACTCGAGAGCCTTCCGAGTCTGCGGCCACGTTCGCGCGACTATTTCCGAAAATGTGGGTTTTGACTTGGCAGTGCGCTTCATGCGTACATCTCAGCGCACACAATGATCTCTGGAAAGGGAAGCGACTAGAGAAACTTGGAATCGATTACTTTCCGCTCGATTCCTACACTTTCCGACGGAAAAGGAATTGCTTAAAGTCGGAATTGAGCGGGCTCGAAATCCTGCAAACTGATTCCCACCCTCGGCTCGCCGCATAAGCCACAAGGTGCGATGAACTATAACGGTTCGATGTAAACAAGGTGATCGGAGGCTCGCTTACAGCAAGCTTGGCAACTACCGACCAGCCTCCAGATATATTACTTGCAGACTTTTCACCTTCTAGCAACTCGACCTTAAACCGCGCATCCATAACGTCTTCTATGGGCTCTACTACATCTAGCGTATTCAATACTGCCCGTACAACCGGACGAATAAAGTCGCGCAAGGCTGGGTTATCATATTTTTCTCTCACTTCCTCCTTTTCTTTGTCAGAGACGCCATCAACCGTATCTGCGCTAATAATCAACAAGTCGTTGCGAAGTGCGATTCGATCAAGAGAATCGAAAAGTTTTGCCTCACTGAAGTTGCCAATGGTTCCGCCTGTAATTCCGAAGACCACATTTCCTCGTTTGTGAAAACGCTCCTGATCACAGCAACTCATCATGAGCACGTCATCACGGAGTAAATGAAGATTTACCACGTCAGCGAGTCCATAAGCAGGCAACAGCTTCCGCAACGCGCGCCTAGAGTTCATCAGCATGAAGAAACTGATGTCGACTAAGTAATAGTCGACCTGTTTACACCATTTTCGCCCAGTGAGGCCTTGGATGAGTACCACGTCCTTAGTCGGAGCACCTCCGCCAGCCAGCATTACCATCGTGGACGGCATAACCTCGTCAACTAGCTTCCTCCATTCTTCGCTCTTAAGGAGATCTCGGAGGCCAAACTTGCACTCATCATATGTCGGGTACGCTTCTCGCCCGACCAGTTCGCTCCAGCCTTCAGCAGAGTCCGGATCGACATAATAGTGCTCAATGCTCAACCTGTGTTTTGCGACCCCCTTTTTTATCGTCTGTATCAACCCACCATCACGGGTCCACAGTGCGAAGAGTTCCTCGTCATTTGCTAAATTGCCTACGGTAACAGGTCCATGAGAATCATCGAGAACTTCTCCGTCGTCCTCGCCCATGTCCTTAAGGAATGCAAGGCGCTGAAGCGCACGGGGCTTTAGGTCGGTGAGATAGTTTATGAATGTTTCAATGGGAGCGCTTACTAGCATTTCTGGGCTGACGTGTTCCTGACAGTCCAAGCAAAAAGCCAATCGCTTCCAGAAGATCATCGAATTGCGACCGTCCGGAGTGGACTTCGGCCATTTTCGAGCCGCCTGAGTGATCTTCGTGACCAATTCATCATCAGCCAGATACTCTGGCGTGTCCTTGATCACTTCCTCCACGAGATCACCAATAGTCTTGCCGCTAATGTCCAAGACATGGCGACAGATATCCCGCTTGTATTCCCAATCTACCAGCCGGAGTTTCTCACGTCCTGACATCGTCGTACACCAAGGACCGACCCGAAGTTGCAGAGAAGCGACAGACTATGAGATTCGCCGATAGTGCCAATGCGATCCCAGGTGCTGCTTCATTCATAAAGCCGCTGAGGCCGAAGAATCGCCAAAGACTTGCTGTGCAGAAGCCAACAAGCGCGGCGAAAATGAGGGAGGTATCTGTTCGGCGCCAGTTTAGCACACGAATCATCATGACCGGCGCCAATCCGGCCCCGAGCAGCGAGACAGATGCAAGGGCGAGATTGAATACGCTGCTGTGAAGATTGAGAGAAAGAATCATGGTTGCGGCTCCAAGAGTTGCCGTCACGGGCCAAATATCTTCAGCAGATCGGGCTTGGGTGCCATAGCGACCGAGAAGATCGCGCGATACGCTCTGTGCCATGGCTACGAGGAGGCTATTCGAGGTAGCGGCTATCGTGGCAAAAATGTCCGCGGTAATGATCCCTGTGAATATCGCTCCCGTATGTGAACGGAAGAAGACGCTGAGACCCATCTCCGGGTCGGCTATCGCCGGCATGACTCCACGCAGGACGATGCCAAAGGCAGTCATGGAAATCCAGGTGAATTGGACGAAAAAGTTGTAGACCCAAAATGCCGACCGTGTTTCCTCAGGTGTGCTTCCGGCGAGATACCGCGTCACCATCTGTGGTTGCCCAAGCCCAAAGCCCAATGCAGCCGCGGCAAAGCCAATAATGAACGGTATGGCCGCGACGACGGAACCGTGTGGAAGTATATTCAGAAATTTTGGGCCAGCGGCATGGATGTTTTGCCAGAATGCTTGTGACTGCTGCTTCGCAACCACGATGGCTGCAACGATGGCAATGACTGTGCCAATGATTCTGATGATTGCCTGCATCGAATCGACATACACTGAACCCCTAAAGCCACCGATTGCTGTGTAAACGACAATAAGGGCCGCAAACGTTAGCAGGGAAACCGCCCCATCGAAACCAAATGCGCCATGAAGAAACTTTTCGCCGGCCAGCCATTGTGCGGAAATGTAGGCGCCTAAGCACAGGACGACCAGCACGGAGATAGATCGCTTGAACCCTGATTGGGGCCTCGCCTTCATTCCATCAACAATGACGTCGGTCATTGTCGCAGCCTTTACCGTACGTCCCGTTGCGTTGATCCGCTGGGGGAAAAAAGTCCAGAACAAGAGATCACCCAAAAACCAGGACAGCGGCAACAGGAGCCATTGAGCGCCGAACGAGTAGCCGAGGCCAACTGCCGCAGTCACGACGAAGCCGCTGTTGGCCGTGGCGCCGGCGCTCAGGCCCACCAGCCACCGGTTCAGATGATGCTCTGATAGCGCGGCAGAGGTGACCCGCCTTGAGTGCCGCCGCCCGAGAAATGCGACCGCAAACGTGAGGAGCAGGGCCGCCGCGAACACCATCACCGAGATATCAACATCGTGATTGGGCATAGATCCAAAGTGCTACAGCTACGGCGAAAGTAGAAGGGAAAGCACCGGAAAGTAGCGGAAATCCGGCCTCGCTCGAACTGCGCGGTCATCAGCGACCTATGCTATCCACCTGATCTTATTGGGTTTCGGCTCGGAGCGGATGCTAAGAGCCGGCGGTCTGCTGCGGAACGAAAAGTCTGCGAGTTCTCAGCGATCTAGGGCGCCTCGGGAGTCAAGTGTCGTGAACAGGCCAACGCGCTATCCCGATCGGAAGCCTGAAGCTCGCACATGAACGCGTCTCTTGAGGGATTGATTGATTATTCCATGCCACGAGTTGAGGTGAACCGATGCGGAATGTCGCGCGCCTGAAAATGGGTTACTACCCATTGCCGGAAGCCGAGGGAGTCAAACTTCGCGCGCTGCTCTCCTTCACGGGGCCGGCTTCGGTGATCGATCCTTGTGTCGGACAAGGCACTGCGTTACAGCTCGTGACCAGCGAAGCTCCCGTGCGGCGCTATGGCGTCGAACTCGACGCCGAACGTGCGCGGATTGCCAGCGCTAACGGCATAGATACGATCCAGGGGAATGCCTTTGACGCCATTGCGCATCCAGAGTCCTTCTCGCTCCTCTACCTGAATCCGCCCTATGACTCCGAAATCGGCTCGATTGCCAATCGCAGGATGGAAGCCGTGTTCGTGGAGCATACCTACCGCTGGCTGGCGATGGGAGGCGTTTTGGTTCTGGTGATTCCCTTCGAGCGATTGCATGATTGTTCGGGTATCCTCAGTTCTCACTTCGCCGCATTGAACGTCTTTCGGATGACCGATCCAGATTCCGTGCAGTACCGGCAGATCGCGGTGCTTGGCGTACGGCGCGATGTCAGAGGAGCTGCCGTTGAGGACAATAAGCGGCAACTCCGGAGCATTGGCCTGTATGGCAGCTTCCTGGGACTGGCTGAGTTGCAGCCGGGCGCATGCCCGCCCTATTCGGTACCCCCTTCTGGCGAAGTCGCTCTGAGCTATCGCGGCCTCCCCTACGACCTGTTGGAAGACCTGCTGCCACACTCAGGCGCATGGAAGCAGGTGGCCCCGCTGTTGATGCCGCGCGAAGACGTTGCGACTGGCCGGCCCATCACGCCTCTGCATGGTGGCCATGTCGGGCTTCTTTGTACTGCGGGCCTCTTGAACGGCGTCTTCGGCCAGGAGGACGACCGGCACATAGCCCGTTGGCGCTCGGTCAAGCATGTGACGACGTTCGTAGAACAGGACGGAGACACCGAGATCATCCACCACCGAGAGCGGTGGGCCAATGAGTTGCATTTGGTCTACGCCGATGGGAGGACGCTGAAGCTGACCGAAACTCCGGCGAAGAAGGAGGGCGAAGCGGATGGAGAATGCACACCTGCGGCTCGGGCTGCTTGAGTACGTCCGCATCACGGAGAAGGCCTCGACCCGCATTCGCCTGCGGGTTGATCGTTATATGGGAGAAGAGCGGCAGGCGCATCTTCTGAGTGTCTTCGGCAACGACTCGGATGTAGGCGCAATCACTGCGGCCGTTCACGAGAAGGCCGCCTTCAGGCTGACTTTTCCGGACGGCGAGACAAAAGACGTCTCATTCGGCGAACATGCCTCCTGCTACAAGGGGGCTGTCACTCTGCCGGACCGGAAACATCCTGTGCGTCACATGCTGGCGGTGTCCCAGGAACTCCACACCAATGGAAGCGCCGGGCGGACGATCCTGTTGCGATACCAGCGCGAGGAAGCATGGGCCACGCTGGTGAGCTTCCTGGGGCTGCCAGCCGATCCGGCATGGGCAGACTACATCCTTGAAATCGTCGAGGCGAAAAAGAGGATCGAGGAGATCGACGGAATCGGCTGTCAGCCTGTCCTCATTTCGGCAACGACCGAAGAAATACTTGAATGGATCGGGGACGGCCTGCGCTCTCGCGTTCTGAGCTTTCCGGAGAGGAATGGACCGATTGTTTGGCCCCAATTCGCCCTGTCGGCATCACTGTTTCCAGTCCAGAATGTGTCCTTCTGATCGCCAAAGAGTTTCAGGCCTGAATTGCCGGCTTCGTTTGCGTACGCGAAGCACTTCATGGGCTCGAGCGTATGAACAGGTTATTCGGAATCGTTGTAAACTAGAAATCGTATGGGCCGCTCAGTCAAAATCAGAACTCGCATCCCCTCGTACGAGGAATTCGTAGATACCCTCGGCTTGAGTAAAGCAAGACGGAGGTCCCTCGCTCCGATTATTGTGGAGCGCCGCGAATCGGGGGATTACGCAATCAGGAGGAGCGGCTCCGAGAGGGCCTCCGGCGTCTTCCCAACGCAGCGGGAAGCCGTCGAGAGAGCCAGGGAGCTAAGCCCCTATGGGGCGGTATTCGTTGAGCGTGTGCGAGATACGACAGTCGGCGGCACCGATAAATGGCGCAAGGTGAGCTGAACGCCGGCAAGAAGCCCCGACCAAGCCCGCGTAAGGAATTAGATCTTCGGCGAACCTAGGTGAATGTCGAAAGCGGAAGGAGCAGCGGCATGCCAGGGGTCCAGAAGGTCACTCAGAATGCCGTTTTCCTCAACATCCCCTATGGTCCGAAGTTTCGCTCGCTTTATATCGCTTACGTTGCTGGCTTGATCCAGTTGGGACTCATTCCACGCCTGACCCTGAGACAGCCAGGGAAAAAAAGAAGACTCGATAAGATTCTCAGCGAGATAAGAAGCTGCCGCTATTCCATTCACGACCTATCAATGGTCGTCGTGGACCGGAACCCTCCACCCCCCACGCCCAGGTTCAACATGCCCTTCGAACTTGGCCTCGCAGTGGCGCTAGACAAACTAGCCCCGGAAGGGCACGACTGGTTTGTTTTTGAGGCGCAAGACTACCGCCTGCTGAAGTCCCTGAGCGATCTTAACGGCACCGACCCCCAGATCCACAAGGGGACGGTGCGCGGCGTCATGAGCCAGCTATTGAACATTTTCCGTCGAGTACGAAATCGTCCGACCTTGGCGGAAATGATGCACACTTACAACACTACCTCGCGCCGGGTCGAAATGATTCTGGCAAAGACCGGAGCGGCGAGCCTCTTCGAAGCTAGAGCCTTCGAAGATTTATGCGCTGAAGTAAAGATCGCGGTTGACGGCCCAAAGGCCCTGCGGTGAGGCTTGCCCCTCTCCTCGTATCGAAGACGCTGGACACAGAAACGGTCAATCGCGCGCCGGCACACTAATCACAACCGGCGGCGAACGAGACCTGTCGGCGGCCCCAGCCTGGAGACTACTAAGCAAATAAGGTAGTTATCAGTTCATCTAGGCCATCAGTCAAAAGATGCTCGGCGATTGTCCTACACCCGCGGCCGCAGTTCGGTTTCTGCAACAAAAAGAGCCCTATGACGAATACGACTAAACCTAGCAAGACCTTTTCATTCGTCTGCATCACTTTCCCTCCTAACACGAATCTGAGCGAAGCCGAACGCAGCTACGGTCTGCGCCATTTATCGCGGCCGCCGACCGTGGTGTCCCGCACCCGCTCCACAAGGACCGCGCCATTCGGATTGAGCTCGCGCGCCCTTTCAATTGCATCAGCTTGGGTTGGCAGAACGGCGCTTGCTCTATCGGAGCCTGGCCATCTTACTGCGTAGTCTCCTTGTTCACGCTGCTCTACAAAGATATCTCCAGCCATAATCCTCTCCTTCGGAGCGCAAGTCTTTGGCTCCAGGGAAAAACCACACCTATTATCGTCGATAATAGCACAAGATGTAGTAGCTTACAACACAAACCAACTACAGAGTGTACCAAGTACGTAATCACTGGTAGGCCCGCGCGATACATTGGCTCGCGCAGAGACCGGCTTGCCAACCCGCCTCCTCCCTCAGCCCCGCGCTTTTCTGATCCCTGACCCCTGCCTTTCTGACCACTATCTTCTCGCCGTGTAGCGCTTCCTCCACAGCTCCTGCTCTACCAGTTCCTGCGCCCGGTCCCCCAGCGACGGCTGCCACGGCACCAGCCCGTACACCAGATCGCATCCGAGCTCTCCCGCCATCTGCTCCAGCCGATCCAGGCTGATCTTCCGTTTCTGTTCCGCCCGCTCCATCTGGAACGCCGTTCTAGTCGAGAAGCACATCGTGTCCGCCACCCGCAGCGGATTCGTTCAAGTCGGCATCGCGCAAGAAATCCTGAACAGAAGAGCGCCGACAGACGGTGACGCACATTGAAAAGTTCTGTCGCTTTGCGTTTCTGAATTCCTGGCGTGCTGTCGAATCGTCAGCAACTTGTCTCCTGTGCCCACATTTTCACCAGCACCCCCCCATCTCCTTTCCAAAGTATCGACTGAGTTCTCCCCAAAGTGTTCCATTGTGAGGTGTCCGCATGGAATCCTCGTTCGATTACCTGCGTGCCCACGCAATTGAATTGGGCTCGCGCATTCTCGAAACCTATCCGCCACTGCAGAGCACCAAAGACCCTGTTGCACCGCACGTTGCGACGCTTCTGCGGAAGGCGCTCCCCGCCCAGGCGCTTGCCATCACCGGCACCGCGAAATACCTGCGCAAAGCCAGGGCAGCGCGGATCGTGGCCGAATGCGGAGCTGGCAAAACCTACATGGCGTTGGGCACAATCCATGTGCTGGCGGATGGGCGCCCCAGTACCACGCTGGTGATGTGCCCATCGCATATCACGCACAAATGGGCGCGCGAGGTCTTGCTGACGATACCGCGAGCCCGCGCCTTCCTCATCGAGGACATGCGCAATGGCGGCGATCCCAGCCGGCCGCACGGCATCTGCGAGGTGAAGCTGAGCAAAGGCAAGACGGTTTACGAGGGCAAGCGTCTCAGCCTGGTCGAAATGCGGCGCATGGGCCGCAAGGAGTGGCGGAAGCGCTTTCCTGGACCGACGTTCTTTATAACCGGCAAGGACAAAGGCAAGCTGAGCTACTTCTGGGACCACGTCTTTCTCAAAGCGAAGTCGGGACCGAACCTCGGTGGCGTCGTAAATCCGGATTCAGGACTCGCGATTCTCGACTCCGAGATGGAGAAGCTCACGGCGCTCGACTTCCGTGACAAGGTGAAGGTTTCCGAGGCGCTAGCCGCGCCGCGCGGCGGCACGACGCGTTTCTCTGCGCTGTGGCAGGCCGATCGGTCGCGAATCCAACGCATGGCGCCCATTGAGTACATCGGGCGCTATATGCGGGGCTGGTTCGACTTCGCCATCGCCGATGAACTGCACCAGTTGGCCGGCGACACGGCGCAAGGCAACGGACTTGGTGTGCTCGGACGCGCGGCGCAAAGATTGATCGCGTTGACCGGAACCCTGATGGGCGGCTACGCGGACGACCTGTTCAACATCTTCTACCGCATGGAGCCCCACGCGATGGTGCGCGAGGGCTTCGCGTACGGAGGACAAGGCCGGCGGGACTTTCAGGAGCAGTACGGCGTTCTCGAAACCATCGAAAAGGTGGAAGAGTCAGACAACGCCTGTTCCAGGGCGACCAAGAAGACGGTCCGGGTTCTGCGCAAACCCGGAGCATCGCCGATGCTCTTCGGCAAGTTCCTGATGACCACGACGGCGTTTCTGTCGCTTGAGGACATTTCGGACAATCTGCCGCGTTACTACGAGAGCGTCATCTCGGTGGATATGGACGATGTCCTGCAGCAGGCTTACGAACAGCTTGAGGAGGATATTCGCTCCGCGATGAAAGCGCATCGCGGAAACAAGAGCCTGATGAGCATCCTGCTCAACACGCTCCTGCTCTATCCGGACCATCCCTACGACTTCGATCAGATTTGGGCGCGGGCCTTCGATCCGGAAACGAAGGAGTATGTGAAGTTCCTGGTGACTGAGCCGGAGAACCTCACGCGCGAAGCTCTCTACGCGAAGGAGCGTGCGCTAATCGCCGACGTCAAAGAGGAACTGCGGCAGGGAAGGCGCTGCCAGATCTATGCCACCTATACGGGCGAGAAAGACGTCACGCTGCGATTGGAGACTGTGCTGCGGCAGGAGGGCATCCGTGTCGCCGTTCTGCGCTCATCCGTTGCCACTGATAAACGAGAGGACTGGTACGACCGGCAGTTGAAGGCCGGCGTTGAGGTGGTGATCTGCCATCCCAAGCTCGTCGAGACAGGGCTCGACCTGCTGGCTTTTCCGACGCTCTACTTCTATGAGACCGGGTACTCGCTGCATACTTTGCGGCAAGCCAGCCGGCGATCGTGGCGCATCGGGCAGAGATTCCCGGTGCGGGTCAAGTTCGTCACCTACTCCGGCACAATGCAGGAAACCTGCCTGCGACTAATGGGCAAGAAGATGCTTGTCGCGCTCATGATGGAGGGCAAGTTCTCGGGCGAAGGTCTGCAAGCGCTCGACACCGACGAAGACCTGATGAGCGCGATGGCGCGGGAACTGGTCGAAAAGGCTGGTGTCGGAGAATCCGCCGACGCCGTGTGGCGGGACCTCGGCCACGAACGTGAGAAAGTGCTGCCACGCCCGGTTGCGGCGGAACCTGAATCCGAACAGGAACCCGCCCTGGCGCCCGATCTGTCGGGCTTGATCGCTACAAAACTGGCTCCGGCACCATTTGGAATTTATCTGCTGGAGCCGAGGCCCTCAACAAAGAAGCGGAAGAAGACCCCGTTATGGCCGACGGCCAGCGAAACCAATGTGCAGCTCAGTCTCTTCGATTGAGGCGGCACGTTTTCAACTTGAGAGGTGACATTATGAGCGAGGAACGGGAAAAAGTTCGTTGCCGCAGTTGCGAACTCGTCCAATGGAGTGATCGAGCTAATTGCCGGCGTTGTGGGACGGCTCTGCCTGAGCCGATCGTGAGGATTGTTGAGCGAGTAGTTGAGAAGATCGTAATCCGGCAGGATCCGCAATGCCTTCAGAAACTCGAACAGGCTTCCAGATTGATCTCGACGGCAACCGAGCGGCTGACGCAGCAGTGCGTGGAGTCAGTAGCTCCACTCGTCTTAGCGCAGGTTCCAGAGTCGGGAACCTTTCCAACGATGGCGGAGGTGGAGCGAGCAATGATCGTTGCAGCCTACGAGAGATCGAATCGCAGACCTCTTGAAGCCGCACGGTTGCTTGGAATCGGCAAGACCACCGTATACCGCAAGCTGAGGGCGATGGGCGAAGCGGCAGCATGATGGCGACAGAGCCATCAATCTCCCTGGAACCGCTGGTCTTCGGCATGCACGGGTGATAGCGTATCCATTGGGAGAATGTTCCAGCGAGGCCGTTACGGTCTCAACCAAGGCAAGGAAGAGGGTCGGCTGCGGCTGGCCCTTTTCATTTGCGCGGAGATCACCATGCCCAAGGGACCATTTCTCCCATCGGAATTCACTGCCACGAAGTTCTCCACCGCTGCGGACAAGGCGGAGTTTGGAAATACTTTGCTGCACTTCATTGAATCAGAGTGGGCGCCGGCACTCTTCACCAAGAGCTTCTACAATCGCCTCTCCATGTGCTTCTCGCACATTGCTCATTACAACCGCACTCAATTCTACGAGGAATGGTTTTCATCTCTTGCCGCTCAGGTGCGGTTCCTGAAACACACACTGCGATTCCCTTGCTACGGAGATCCGGAATACACGTTTTCCGATGTCGAGATGGCGATCCAGCGAGAAATAGTCAACCGCAACTACCTTGCGCGGAATGAACTGCTCTTGGCGGAAGAGCAACAGGCAGCCGATCTTGCGTTGCTCAGGCAATTGGAAAGCAAGTACAGGACGCCGCTGGGAGAGCGAGATCAGGAACCCCAAACTACTGCGCCGCCCATGGATCAGACTCCTGTCAGGCCTGTTCAGGGCTCGTTGTTCTGAAGGTCCGCAAAGCCACGACTGGACGCCTTTCGGCTCATTTGACCGGATTTCTGTCTGGGGGTACAAACCTTTCAATGACGCGTAAGAACGGACGGCGCAAGTTTCCCCGCCAATGCAGGAGGCGAGTGATGGAAACCTTAGAACCAACGATCCAAAGCTTCAGCGGAGACGGTTCGAAGTCACCCACCCCGGCCAGTCCTGATGATCGAAGCAAGTTAGCAGAGGGAGCGCAAGCATCCGCCTCCGACCATTTGGGCCCGCCGGCGGCGAATCGCCACAGGTTGCAGAATGAGCGTTCGGCCATCACGCATCACTTCGCCTTCGGGGGACATGAGGGCTATCTGACGGTCGGATTCTACCCGAACGGTCAACCGGGGGAGATATTCATTCGCATGGCGAAGGCCGGATCAACCATTGCAGGATTGATGGAGTGCTTTGGCACCGTTGTTTCCGTCAGCCTGCAGCACGGAGTGCCATTGAAAGTGCTCTGCGACAAGCTCTCGCATACACGTTTTGAGCCATCCGGCTGGACCGGCAACGCGGAGATCGGGTACGCAAAGTCCATCATGGATTATCTTTTCCGCTTTATGGAGCTTCGGTTCCTGCCCGGAAAACAACTCTCGCTATTCGGCCAAGGCAACGGCGAGATTAGCGCTGGCAGAGAACTGGATCCCCACCCGGCGGCCGGCTCACAATTTCTTCATGACATGGGCGACGCTCCGCCTTGTGTGGCCTGTGGCGGCCTGATGAAGCCCAGCGGAACCTGCTATACGTGCGTCAATTGTGGTCAAACCAGCGGCTGCTCGTGAAAGATAAAGGGCTAAAATCGCTACATGAGCACCTTGCCCACATTGCCGGAGGCCATCTGGGGAAGTCTTTGGAAGTACATAGTTGGATTTGTGTCATTTCCAATTGTTGCGCGTGGTTCAGGTTTACTGCTTGAAAGTGCTCGGAAACGATGGGAAGCTGCCAACGCCGCGCGCCGGGTAATTTCGACACAGTTAGATCCTCTTCTGAAGGCCGCGGACGAGTTGCAAGGAAAGCTCCGATCCCTCGCCGAAGAGGACTTCCAAGAGTTTCGGTTGATCCCAAGTACCGACGCGACCGCCGCCAACCTGGTGAATCTGTGCAGCACGCTTTATCTTTTTGCGCAATTCTGGGCACGACTGGAAATCCTGAGGCGAGAAAGCTTTCATGCAGAGCTGACCAAGAACAGACAAGGCAAACTGCTAATGAGCTTCTTGAGATGCCTTGAATCGAAACATGTTCGTTTAGTTGATCGTGCATGGCAACGCGCAATCGGGGAATCGGTGTTCGCACAGGCAAAGCCGCCCGCTGACGTAATCACATTTAAGGAATTCGTTGAGCACTACGAAGATGTTCAGCGGTTGCGCGAGTGGGTCCGTCCGCTGGAAGAAATCTTGAGAGAAACGAGGTTCCGCCGTGCTCGTCAGCGCCTGCTCCAATATGGCGTGATTGTCCAGGCATTGATCGATACGCTTGACCCCAAGCATCACACAACCCGTGAGCGCCCCGCATATCCGAATAAATTATCGAGAAGAGCCAAACGGGACTTGATCGGGCGGGTCTTCGGCACCTATTTGCAAGAAGTAAAGGATGTTCAAAAGTACACAGGGGTATCTAGCTCTACAAAGTAGAAAGGAGCTTATCGCTTTGAGCGATGAGCTCCTTTTGGATGCCATTGGCCCGCCGGGATCTGTCTCTCTCTGTGTAAGCAGATTGCACCACCCATTGGGCCCTAGGCTAGACCGCTGCCAGCCTTAAACCAGCATCACAGGAGTATGCCATAACCTTCACCCGGATGCAACTCTCTATTACTCTGTTTGTCGAATGCGCTTCACGCCTTTATTTCTCATATCTCCATCCGCGATTCAATTCCACCAAGGAGAAGTTGATTCATGAGCAGCCTAAAAGTTGAAGCCCTGCACCGCGAGTTCTTCTACAACGGAACCCGCATCCCCGATCCCGCACCCGACTTGACCGTCGAGCAAGTGAGAGAACTACTGACGCCGTCCTACCCCGAAATTGCCACAGCGACACTGACGGGGCCGGAGGACACCGGAGGCGCCCTTCGCTACACGTTCAGCCGGGCCATCGGCAGTAAGGGCTGATCCTGAGACTCCAAGCAGTGTCCCGTTGTGATCTTCTCCCGCGCCCTGTTCGGCGCCTGCTTTGCAAGGGAGTTGATCGCTACCCGAATCATCGAAACAAGGCGGGAATCATGAAGAAGATGAAGGCCGATCGGACCAACCTGCTCGCGGAATTCCGTCGGCTTGAGTGCAAGCCGCCCAAAAGAGCCGACCGGCTCATCGCGAGGCATCTGAAATGCGAAGAGTCACAAAGCCTGGCACACGCCATCGCGGAAGCGGCCAGGAGATCGTCGTCCGGCAAGATGCCGGCGCTCGAAGCCCCAAGCGAACTGCTGCCGCCACTGATATAGCGCTGCTGGGCCAGGGATGCGGTGAAGCCCTTCCCTCCCTCCGCCGCATCCCCACAAGCTATCGCCTGGAGACAAACGGCGAGCGCCTCTATCGTCTTTGCCTGGCGCTGGTGGAGCGGAATCTCGCCGACGAAAAGCTCTGGCAACAAACCGGCAAGGTCGCCGTGGTCTTCGCGCGAAGCGCCATCCAGAAGCTGATTGAGGAGTTCGCAGGCGGCGCGCTCACAGACAAGGTCGAGTATTGTTTCGAAGTGAGGGACGATCTTGGGACAGGATATTGGCGGGGCGGAGCTCTTGGCGAAGGCAAGCTGATGGCCGCATTCGAGCTCCAGGCCTGCGGCTACCTCAAGATCGGGGCCGCGCTGGCTGCGCTCGAAGAGCAGGAGCGATTCCTTGGAGCGGCGTTTTACTACCTTTTGCGGAGATCGCTCTACCGCTGGATTCGCATCTACGATCACACGGACGCCGAGTGCTACAACGAACAGCTGCATGAGTGGATGGAGCAGGACGAGCCCGAGAGCCGGGATGCTTACGAGTTCCCGCCCGTCGAAGAGGCGATCCCGGAGCCCATCAGAACCGCGAAGGACTGGACATATCCCAGCGCGCGCACACTGCTGCAAAGGCATCTTCAGGGGCCGCATTCTGTGTGGATTCAGAAGCTGCTGACGCTTCATCGGCTGTCTCGGTTGAAGGGCCAGATAATGCGCTTCGAGGGAGAATACGACGACCCGCCGGTGCCAAGCCTCTTACTGGTCTTCCGCGAGAATGACGCGATTCAGGCCTGCTTCGATCATGAGTCGGAACGCTATAACGAGACGACCAATGAGCCTTCTTGCGCGGTCTGCTTTCGGCCGGAGGTCGGCGAAGAGTTCGACGCGGCGCTTCGCACGATGATGATCTTTCTCAGGGTCAACATGGAGCTTGCCGGTCTGATTACCCTGCTGAACGGCACGGAGGAGGAGACTCATGCAGGTCAACGTGAGCATCGGACAGAACCATCGCTTCGCGCTGCGTGAAGCTCTGCTGATCTACCGTTCCAGTGAACATCAATACGGCCATTTCGGAGACACATTCATCAGTCACCATGAAGTGAACGCAGAGAATCGCGCCAAGCAGCCGACACTGGGTCCGGCGAGACCGTTAACCATCGAGTTCGTTCACGCGCTGGTTCAGGCCCTGGGAGGCCGAGTGGCGGTCGAGTTTCTTCCCGAAAACGTGATCGCGCGCACGGAACGGTTGATCGCGTGGTGGACACCGGCCCAAAAACGCCAGATGTTTTTCGGAACGACGCAGGGCGACTTGGGCGGAATCAACGGCGCGATCTTTCCGCAGCCCGCTCTGGTCTGGCTGGCGACGGACCACTCGCTCTCGATACGGGCTTTGAAGGAGAATCGCCGGCCCAGGGTCGATACCAAGCTCTGTATGGCTCCCTACTGGAACCTTTACGAAACAGGGGACGTCTGCCTTGGATCGATGCAGGCGCCCGATGCCTCCACCGTCGCCTCAATTCCCCAATGGGAGCAGAGCTTCTATGAAAGCGAGTTCACGCACGGCAACGTCGGGAGGCTCACGCGCCATCCTGGCGGCTACGAGGGGCTATGGAAGGAACTCGCCGGCAAAAAGCAGTTTCCCATTGACTCGCTGATCGAGTTGCCGGAGACAGTGGAGGAGTTTCTTTCCGGAAAGAGGCGCGGCCATGATCTCTGAACACGCTCTCCCGAAATCATTGCTGCGGGGAGGGCAACCGCTCCGCGTGCTAGTTGTGGGCGCCGGAGGCAATGGCAGCACAGTGCTGCTCGGCCTGCCCTATCTTCACCAGGCGATGAAAGTGTGGGGCCATGCCGGAGGTCTCCACGTTATGCTGGCGGATGGCGATCTGGTCTCAGAAACCAACTGCGTCCGGCAGCCGTTTGCCTCGGCCGATGTCGGGCTGAACAAGGCCGTTGTCCTGATCAACCGTGTCAATCTCTTCTGGGGCCTTCGATGGCAGGCCCACCCCGAGCACTTTCACAAGGATTCCTTGAGAACCAATTCGGCAGGCCCTCACCTCATCATCGGCTGCGTTGATACACGGGCGGCGCGGCAAGCGATCCAGTCTGCGGTCACCCGAGCGAATGACAGCACCATCTACTGGCTTGACCTCGGCAACAACGCCAGCAGCGGTCAGTATGTGCTCGGCCAGCCGTTGAACGCCGCGAACCGGCGCAATGCCGTCCGACTGCGAACCGTGGCCGAACTCTATCCGGAGATTACGGATGCGGAGGCAGGCGAGGACCCGCTGCCCAGTTGCAGCGCGGCGGAGGCACTGGAACGGCAGGAGCCGTTTATCAATCAGGTGCTTGCTACGAGCGCGCTGGCCATGCTGGCTCGGCTCCTTCGTTACGGCGTCCTCGCCCATCATGGAGCGTTCTTCAACGCTTCAACGGGCCGGCTCAGTGTATTGGGGGTCGATCCCGATCTCTGGAAAAAGATTCAAAAGCGCACGCGCAAAGATTGGTTGACGAGGCATGGAAGGGATAGGAATCCAACCGCAAGTCAAATTCTCACAGGAAGGTGAATCCATGTTCAAAGAACTCGGTCCGCTGCTCCGGCAGAGGACCGTTGTCATGATCCTGACGCGTTTGGAGGACGACACCATCCGCGTCAACGTCATTCCCCGGAAGCTCAACGAGAGCGATAACGACGCGCTCACCACTCCGCTTAGCGTGGCCGGCACGGCGGAAGATCTGGACAACCAGCTGCCTTCCGCACTGGTCCAGTTTGTTGGCGCCCATCTCGAACTGAAGAACACGCTCGAAACCGCAAAAGAGCAGATGGCGGCGGCAGCCAGAGCCGCCAAGGCGGAGGCCCGGTCGAAGATGGCAGCGAAGACTGCGACGGTCAAGGCGGAGGCGGCGGCGGTTGAGACAACGAAGCCCGCTGACCAAGGGCCCAGACCCGCCGAACCGAGGAAACAAGAGGCTCACAATGCCGGCTTGTTTGATCCGGGACCGGCACCGGCGGCGGCTTCCGTCCCCGCATCAGATGCGGATGAGGATGAAGAGATTCTTGCCGAAGCCGCCGAAGACAAGCCGACGGATGAATCCGACGACTTTGACGAGGCCGCGTAAGCGCCAATCGTAGTCCAGCTAGCCTTTCCGTTCTTCGGCAACTGCTTTCATCCAAACCGCGTTGACCAGTGCCTTGTCGCAGTTAATCAACTGCTATCTGAGGGACTGAAGTCCACGCCGCGAGTCCCGGTTGCGAACGGGTCAAAGCGCGTTTTGAAGACCGAAAACGCTCGAAATGAGCATTAGCGATTTAACGTGAGGCTAGAATTCCCCCCGGCTACATCGGCGTTTGTGGGTACCTATCCGAAGGGCAAACGGAATTCTGTAGGGTGGGTCGGGAAAGGGCTACACCTTGGTCGCACCTGTCAGCTTGGCAATCTCTTTCTTCGATAACACCTTGACTCCGTCAAGAAGCCGCAGCGAAAAAATGTGAATCTGCAACGCCTCCCGCACTGCCATTGACTTGTACTTCTTGTCTGTCTTGATTATCTGAATCTTGGACGTCTTGCCTACTTCCCAACAGATGATCCGGGGGTACTGCGACGGTTTATGGCCGTGTAAGATGTAGTTGTAGAATCTGTTCTCAACTTCCACTGATGCATACCGCTCGGGGTTGCTCTGCTCATCTTCCTGGAAGTGCACGATCAAGTCGGGACCCGTGCCAGCATGACCCAAAGTCTCGAAGCGCTTGAATGGCAGCGCGTTTAGCGCTTCCAGTTTCCAAAGTAGGCAAAGCACGTCGTTCTCATTCTCAGGCTCACGGCATAAGACCATAGGCTTAACTGATTCGTTCTGCTGGTAGACTACCCACCTTTGGTTCTCGGATTCCAGGTTCAGCTTTTTCGTCTCTAAGTCCTCAGCGCCGGCAACAGTCTTGCGCTCCTCCTGAATGCGCCGGAACTTGAGATACTCCGCCGCTCCTTCAATCTTCTCGAAAATCTTGGCGACCGCCGAGCGGAACAGATCGGCCTTCCCAGAATCTACCAAGCCGCTGCGCGATATGTTCATCTCCGTCTGCATTTCATCGCAATCTACAATGAGACAGCATTTGTTGACGCCGGGCCGCGCGGTCCTCAGGTTGCGGCTGCCATACTTCTCCATGTCCAGCGGAAAATACGGAATGCCCCTTACCGACAAGATCAGTCCGGTATTCAGCTGGTTGCTATCAAGACCATAATTTTGGTCATCCCATGTATAGAACCCGTGCATTTTCACTAGGATGCTTTGGTTCGTACCGCTCAGGGTCATGCTCTGTTGCTCGCTGACAAAAACTGTGCCCTTCTTCTCTTGGGAAAAGCGCAACTCGGGAAAACCGAACTGCAAAACTTCGCTTTTGCCCAACACTGAGAGCGCAATCTTCGGCGGGTTCTCTCGGGGTCTGGTGAATCCGGCGAATGTCCTGTGCAACAGAAACTTCTTGATTTCCTCAATGGTGAAGGGCTGCTCCTTTCGATGTGGCGGATGACCAAATACCTTAATTGAGCTGCCGGTTTGTCTACCCGGATCAGCCTTGTAAGTAAAGAGCCTCGGTTTGGGGATAAGCCCCCTTCCAATCGTGCTCCAAGGCTCGTTAATATCAACCCGGATCGCCTCGCCGGAGCCGCTCCAGGTCTCGATTTCGATCTTGCGCGACTGGTAAGCTAGTTTTGAGCCCAGTCCCTTCCAGGAAAATTCATCGGCCTTGATGCCGACGATGGTCGATAAGCCCAGCCCCAGAAATTTATCTAGCCGACCCGGATACTCCTTGTTACCCGTGAAATCCATGCCACAGCCATTATCAATAACCTCGAAGATGTGGCCCTCGTCATCAATGGTGTATTTCACCTTTATTTCCGTGGCTCCTACTTCTTTGGACCCCGCGTTGGAAATGAGCTCCCGCAAGAGGTCGAGCGGATTGGCACGCTCCGAGATGAGCTGCTTCATCAGCGACAGCTCGTTGAGGATAGGGTCAACATCCTTGCTCTTGCTTTTGATGATCTCGCCGATCTCTGTCATCTCTACTTCCTCACTAACATGTGCAAAACGCTCGCGCAGTTCAGATTTGGCAAAAAACCACCCACCTGCAAGATGCAGGGACAAAAGACTGGCCTTTGGTCTTCGGGAGGTGCATGTCAGGTCCCGGTATACGCCTGTTGCATTCTCTCGCGCAACTCGATAACTGCTTCAAATTGCCGCAGATTGACGATTTCGCCTCGAGATTTGTCCCCTGATTCAGCCAGTGTTCGCCGATCTGCCTGGGCGTGATCCTAGGTTGACGACATCCCGAGGCGCTCATCTAGCCCATCTGGATTTTAAATCGCGCGTTCCGGGTGGATCGTCCGACCCAGAAGCTCACCAAATTCCAGCCCGCTATCGCACGTGAGGTCGGTCACATGACGGTCGAGCGGGGCAAAGCGACTGAGGACGGACGCAGCAAGAGCTGAACGAGATGGCTGCAAAGCGGAGCCGGACGCCGTGCCGGAAACCACGCACCGCTCGAAGCGGCGGTCTGACAAGGGGAGGAGGCGTACATGAGCTGTTCAGAGCTGTCCCAGGACCAGATTACGGAGATGGCGATCGCCGTCCTTCGAGCCACGAACGACGGGAACGGGCTTGCCCCCGTCGATTTGGCGATCATCGAGCTCGCCGTCAACCGAAGGCTCGATTCAAGCGGCCTCGTCCGCTTCGCCGAACTCCATGAGAACGCAACCAAACCTGGCGGCTACACAGCGCCGTGGCTATTCGCGATCGAACATCTCACCATCGATCAACACCGGCACATCCTCTGGAAGGGCATCGCCGTCGAGCACTTCGATCATGCTGTCTGGCAGCGGCCGGGATGGCGGGAGCGGATGCGGGCCGACGCCGATGCGGTCGCCGCCCGATGCCGGCAACTCGAAGCGGAAGGCATTCAGCCCACAATGGCAACTGTGACCGATTGGTAATAACAACAAGAGCCCCACAGGAAAGAGAAAGACGAAATGCAATGCATGGTGGCCTTGGAGGGCCTGCAGCCAACGCCGCCGGAGGAGACACCAACATGTCCGCGCCGCAGACGCTTACCTTGCTAGAACTGCTGAATCGCGCCAATGACGCCTATCCCGACGGCTTCCTGGCCGAATACTACGACGCGAAAACCGGAGAACGGCGGCAGGGCGGAGGCGATTCGCTTGCCCGCTTCATTGTCGCGGAGCTTTCGGAAACCTTCGACCCCGGCGCCGCTCACGCGGCGCAGCTTGAGGAAGCAGGAAATGCGCTGAATCATGCGGTGGACGACCTCGAACGGGTGATCCAGGCGCTTTCGTAACGACTGCCCCTTCTCGGCCTTGATCAGTTCTCGATAGCGGAAGGTTTCAACATGCTCAATATCATTCCCACGAGCCCGAAACAGGCTGCCAAGTTCCTGCCTGTCGCTTATGCGCTCAGGCTGCCCGTATTCGTGTGGGGGAAGCCAGGGATCGGAAAATCGGACCTCATTCGCGAGTTCGCGCGGCAACAGCGGATGGACCTGATCGACCTGCGTCTTACCACGCTCGAATCCTGCGATCTGCGAGGACTGCCGCGGATCAACCACGAAACCGGGGAGACCGAATGGGTGCGCCCCGAATTTCTGCCGCGGGCGGATGTTCCGGTTGTCATCTTTCTCGACGAACTGACGGCGGCGGAGCCACGACTTCAGGCTTCCGCCTACCAGCTCATCCTCGACCGCTCGATCGGCAAGCATCGCCTGCCCGAGCAGGCGTGGGTGGTCGGCGCAGGGAACGCGCCCGAGGATGGCGCGGTCAGCTACGGAATGGGCACGGCGCTCGCCGACCGTTTCGTGCACCTCAACGTGGTTGCTCATCCCGACGACTGGATGGAATGGGCCGTTGCGGCAACTGTTGCGCCCGAAGTCATCACGTTCATCCGCGTCCGGCCAGAGATGCTCGACTCCTGCGGCGGGCAGGAGAGAACAGAGCAGTTGGTGACGCCGTCGCCGCGCTCCTGGGCAAGGGTCTCGCGGGTCCTCGAAGAAACCAGGGACCAAAGAGCGCGCTCGATCGCCGTGAACGGCCTGGTGGGAGAGGCCGTGGCCGTTCAGTTCTTTCACACGCTTGAGGAGATCGGACAGCTTCCGCCGGTCGCCAGGCTTCTGGAGATGCCCGCGCGCCTGGCCGCGCGCGAGGTTCCGGCCACCATCTCCGCACTCTATGGGCTTGTCTATTCTCTGGTGGCCTACGCAAACAGCCTGGCGCACTTCGAGCGGTCGATTGAACTGCTCGATGCCATGACCGAGACTCGCGACGCGCTTCCGCGCAAAGAGATTCAATCGCTGGGGATGGAACTGCTGCTTGGCAAAGCCCACCGGAACAAGTTGTTTCAGACCGTGGCGAAATCGGAGACCTACCGACGTGTCTACAAGGGCAAGGCGCGGGAACTCGTGGACCTGGGGAGGGCGGCGTGACACCGGAGGAGACAGTCTCGCGCAACCTGCGCTTCGCGGTCAGCAAGGACATTGGACTCGCCAGCATCCTTCTCTACGTGCCGGCCATCGCCGCTACCGATCCGGGCCGCACAGCATGGACCGATGGCCGAAAGATGTACTTCGCTGACGGCTATTTCGTATATCCGCCCGAAGAGCAGGTGGCGATTGCAGTCCACGAAGCGCTCCACGTCGCGCTCCGGCATGTGCAACGGGGAGAGGCGATGCAGCTGCGCGAAGGACCGGCATTCGATGCGCGGCGCTGGAACATCGCCTGCGACGCCATCGTGAATCATTCGATCGGCGGCTGCCGCTGGTGCAAGCTGCCCGCTGGCGCCTGGTACCCGGAGAACTGCATCGATTCAGCAAAGCTCAAAGAGCGCCCGGCGGAGCTCTGGACGGCAGAGGAGATTTACTACGAGCTCCAGAATCAGGAGAGGCAGCAAAAGAAATCTCTGAAGAGCGCGGGCAGTTTCGGTGCCGGGGATCTCATCGGGACGCCGGGAGCCAGTGTTCGTTCGGGCGGCGCGCATGAGGAAGGGATGGAGCAAGGAATCTGGCGGGAGCGGCTGGTTCGGGCCCAAGCCAGCTCTGCACCGGGCTCCGTGCTGCGCCGGCTCGCGGCGGACGTGCCAAAACCAGAGGTCAAGTGGGAGTCGGTCCTGCGGGATTTCCTCGTCGCCCGACTCATGCCCCTCACGGAGGCGACCTGGGCCAGACCCAGCCGGCGAACTTTGGCGATGGGCCGGGAGGCTTGCTGGATCGAACCGGGCAACGGACGCCGCCCTGGGATCCGGCGCGCGGGTGTGGTCATCGATACCTCCGGCTCCGTTGATGAGCGTCTGCTTGCCACGTTTCTTTCCGAGATCAATAACCTGATCGTTCAGACCGGCTGCGAGGTCGTGCTGGTCGATTGCGATGCCCAGGTGCAGCAGGTCTCGAAGCACAGGATGCCCATTCGCGGCTACGTTGCGAAAGGCGGCGGCGGCACCGATTTCCGTCCGGCCATCGAGGCACTGCGCGGGGCGGCTCCCGACGTGGCCGTCTACTTCACCGACTTGATGGGCGCGTTCCCCGAGAAACGGCCGGCATTCCCGCTGCTGTGGCTGGCGGCGCGCAATCTGGCCGTGCCCTTCGGGCGGAAGGTACTGCTCCCGCGATATGGAGGCGTATGAACATACCAGCTGTGATCGAAACCCCCGCCGTTCCGGAATACCTCGTGACCGTCGGAGTCGGCGACGGAGGCGACGCGAATTTCGAATTTACGTTCCGGATGGACGGCACGGGGTCGTGCAAGGATATCGACTTCGGAAGCGCGCCGATTGGGTTTACCTGGGAGCCGTCAGCCAGCGATGGGATGGAAGGCGAAGCGCGCAACGAAGCTCTGCGGGAGCTGGCAGAGGATCTCTTCTGGGAGGAGATCAACGACCAGCTCGACGAGGACCGGGTTCTTCAGTCGATCGACTACGGCTCCGAGGAAGTGACCTTCGAAACAGGAAGCGGGGAGGAGCTGGAAAAGCTGGTCCGGCTGATCCTCTACTCCTTCCCTTCCATCTGGGAAGAAGGCCGGGATGACATTGACGTGACGATCTTCGCGTCGACGGAGTGCGAGGGGGCGGGCATCGACGATTATTGCGAGCTGATGGAAGACGCCGCGATCGCCGACGAGATCAAGACGGCGATTCGGGAACTGGCGGCCTATGCCCTTGGCTGGAACTCTCCCGCCGGCGCGCATCTTGAATACAACGACGGGGCAGCGGGCCGTGCGAGCGGGTACAGCGAGATCCCGAACACGGTCTGGTTCTCCGTGCCGAGGCCCAGCTTTCACGAACTGGCGGAAGCAAGAGAACGGCTGCTCACGATCTTCGCCGACCACGAAGCGCGCGACGAGGCGGAACAACTGCTACACGCGGAGGAGTGATCCACATGGGAAATGTTCAGTTTCACAGCGAATCATCGGCGCGGCGCTTCGGGGGAACGCCGGAAGATTACGTGGCGATCCACAAGTTTCTCGATCAATCGAAGCTCTACATCGCCGACTGGCGCCACCGCGCCCTGCTTCACAACACCTTCGGCGTAGCCCTCGCCGAGCAGTTCTTCGGCGACCTCTTCAAGCGGGCATCCGATGGCGAGACAGTCGCCACGCGCACGATCGCCGAGGTCCACATTCTGGAAGACATGCAGGCGATCCTCACGCCGGGCGAGTTCCTCCGGGAGATGCCGATCCGCAGATGGATGAACGGTCTCACGCTCGAACAAAGGCGGGCGGCCCAGTCGCTTCGAATTCCCGAAGACAGCCAGGGAGGCAGAGCCGCCCAAGCTGGGGAGGCAAACCATGAATGACTGGCAACAGATTGTGCCCGGAGTGCTGGTGTACGAGTACGACCTTGACGCCAGGTTCACGAGAGGGTCGCTGGCGGGCCTCGCGGTCGGAGTTCGCGACGCGATCTGGAAGCATATTGAGCTCCTTGAGCCGGGCGACACGATCAGGGTTTACGTGGGCGGCAATCGAAAGAACAGCCTCGATCCCCCGCTGGAGGTTGCGCAAGGCGATACCGGGCAAGGCCGAGTTCTTATGGCTCCGGCGCTATTGATGTCCGCATTGCGTACGGTCCGAGCACGCCACCTCCCCGCCTCGGAAAACTCCGCCGGGGACTGCAACTGCGCAGTCTATTGCGATCAGGCGCATGGCGAGGGGCGAATCGAGTTGCGCATCCTCAAGCCTACCTTCCATGAAATGGCTGCTGTGGCGGCGTAACACGGGCAAGCATGAGGAATCAGCCTATCTGGTGATGGGTCCAAAACGATTCACGCGCAGGCCGTCCCCAATTTGATGTCGGCGTCGATCCACCCCTCTTTCCAGGGATCGGTGCGGCTCTCGTCGAACTCGATGCCATTGACGCGCGCATCGCCTCCGGCGTCGAAAAGGGTCCACCAAGACTCCTCGTAATCGTCCGTCCCGCCCTGGGCAAGAACTCTCCGGTGCCGGGCAGACTCCTGCAAATCTGTGTCCGCGTCTTCCCAACCGCATTGCCAGGCGTGCGGCACGGTTTCAGACGCCGAGATCTCCGCCAGCCGTGCGTGGAATCCGGCGGCGTAATCGGCGCCGTTCCATGTCGTGAGCTCGGGATGAATCAGCATTGTTTATCCTTTCGCACGGTCTCCTGCCAAATGCGGCTGCGACTCGACCGCCAACAGGAAAAACCGAACCTCACCATCCGGCTCTTCGGGATGGGAGTAGAGTCCACGACCATTCTCATGCGCTGGCCGGGGGATGCCTCTGGCTGGCCATGCCAGCTTCCCGAACTCATTGTAACTGCCGCGTACAAGTGAAATGAGTACAAAGACACCCGAGCCGTTTCTTCGTTGTGGAGAAAGCTGCGAAATCTAAGATCCACAAGACCTGCCGCTCGTGAATGTTTCACGACATGTCACTCCATATTACATCTCAGAACTTTATGAGCAGCATCAAGAGAAAGTTACTGGAGAGGACGGAGTGGAACCGCAGGCTCCATCAGAAAAGTGACTAGCGGGTATACCCCTAGAACGGAACGTCCTTGCTCTCCGGAATCAGCTGCCCGAGCAAGTCGGCCAAGTTTGGAGATTCCAGAAACTGTTTCACAGTCCCGGATTGAACTTTCACTTGCCCTAGCCCGCCGTCGCCAAGATCCAAGAGCTGCGTTATCTCCTTCGCCTTCGCATCGCAGACAGACTCATCGCAGCGCTGAATGACAAGCATTCTGCGCTCTGGATCGTTTCGCAGGCTCTGCGTCAACATTTTGTTAATGTGCGCGTCCCCGAAGCCGTAGCCCAGCGTGACAATAAGCTTCGCTAGGAGGGAGAGATTGCGGAACATGTAGGCGTAAAACAAATATGGATCAGCCGCTTCCAGCTTGAACTCCCGGCCGAAGATTACTTCCATCTCTTCCGCATTAACGCTCTGCACTTGTTTTACGCAGAATAATTCCTTAGTCTCCGGACTTCGCTTCCAATTGATCGAACCATGCAGCTTGTAAAGCACGAGTTGGGGCATTACATTGTTGCCGGTCTCCGTGTCCACGAAACGTTCCCAATCCCAGGCGTGGCTTGAGCCATAGTCAGCGAAACCGGTTTCAACATGAAACTCGGAATTGTTCAGGTCTTCGACGCACATGTCGTAATTCAAGGAGAAGACGTGCAGCGGGTAGTTGAGGTCCCTTTGCAGCGTGACCAGGCCGCGATAGTAATCGGCTTTGGAAGAGTCTTCCGGACACATCCATTTCTTCAGATCCGCGAGAATGCGCTGCCGGAAGCTCCGCACATTGCAGAATTCCGGCCCCGCAAGTGCCACGAATCGGGAACTCCACGCCGCAATGAACGGATAGAGCGGGTGTTCTTCGTTGCGCTCCAACTCGTACAACGTAGTCACCAGAGTTTCGATATTGAATGGAACCGCGCTGCCAAAGCGGCCTTTGAGTCCGGCGGAAAAGAGAATGGCGCTTTTGACGTGATGATACAAGCCCTGTTCCGGGCCGGGCTTCAGCGATTTCTCCACCAGATTGATCATATCCGCCGAAACCGGAATATCAGCGTCCGCGCTCGCTCCAGCGCCCAGCAGGAAGATGATGTCTTTAGAGCGGCTCGTCATAGATGCTCACAGGAACCACGGTCGAATGTCTTGGACAGCGGGCATCGGAAGCCCTCGATCATGAAAATCATGAACAAGATCGGCGACCAGATGACAATAGAAAACGGATACAGGAGCGCTCTTGGCGTTGAATCCGCGCCAATTCGCTCCGGAAAGGTTTACTAAATCCTGCAACAACTCCCGCTGTTCGGCGGGACCCGCCGGATCGTCGTTGACGCGGAGGAATTGCAGATGCGTCGGGCCAGGAAACGCCTTGGTCACGTTAGGCTTGTCTGGATAGATGCCCTCAAACCAGACGAGGTGTTCGCTTGAACTGAGCCGTACCTTCGTCGCCTCGAACGGCACAAGGCTGTTGACCGCACGGTTGATGCCGAAAAATTTGCTCTTGTGGTTCACTTTGATGACCGCAAATCTGCATTTCGCCTTGTCGGTCGTCTTGGCAACATCCTGGGTTGTCTGCTGAATGGCTTTGATTTCCTCGTGCCTCAGCTTGAACGAGGTGTGAATGACAACGCGATTGAATTGCCCGACACTGTCCTCCAAGACCGTTTTCAGATTGGCGCGCAGCGCATCGATATACGCACTGTGGTCTTCCGTGTCTCCGAGCACTTGAATTTGTTGGAACAGGCCGCTGCTGTCGGTAAGGACTGAAAACGCGAAATACTTATCGACCTGGACCCTGTCGTTAACGACGCGGCACTTGTGAGACTGGCTGATGCCAATAATGAGGGAATGTTCAGCCGTGGGGCGTACCTTCCATGGCCTTCCGCCCGCCTTACAAAAAATCTGCAAGGCGAGATTCCCGATTGCCCATTTCAGGGCTTCTTCGTCCTCCAGAATCCGCAGCGTGCACACCTGGGTTGGCATTCTCGCATGAGAAAAGTACGCCTTCTGCGCCATGTAGCCATTATTTTCGTCATTGGGTAGAACAATGACAGGCAGAAGCCGAGGCGCATTGCTGCGCAATGCCTTCGCGCTGACAAGAGCCGCTTCCATGGACTTATCGCTTAGGTCGGGAAGGATCACTGGGTTTGCGTCAATCTCCAGTTCTGCCTTGAACAGATCCTTGAAACCGGGAAAATTAAACTGGCCGCGCTGCTTCTGGCCCCTGAGAGAAACCGCCAGACGACGCGCTGCCTGCCGGTCCTGTTCGCGGAACACGAAAAGCAATCGCGGAGGTCCGTCGAGCGGCTGGAGAGGGCCAAAGTCACGCAGGCCGGTGAATTGGCTCTTTGATTCCTTGTTGCCCGCAAACACGTAAACTTTCGGCCGAAGCCGCTCGGCCGGGAGGGTCACAAACTCCTTAGAAAGGTAGAGTCGGTCAGAACCGCCTGGCCGGGTCATCGCTTCAAATACCGGCCATCTTGTTTCGAGAAATCGCCGAATCTTTGAGGATCGGTCAACGCAATAATCAACGTTCCGACGGAAGTTCCTGTCCAGGCTGAGGCTCAATTGCTGAACTCTTCTGCTGAACGGAATGTCCTTGCCAAGTCGAAAGTGGAAATCGACGAGAAAACCTGTCTGCCGGGTCGTTTTGAGGGAATAGGGCTGGATAACCAACTCTTCTTGCCCCTCAGGATGCGACTGGATTACAAGCGATACCTCTTCGATAAAACTATTTTCAGGAAAGCGATACTCCGACGGTTTCAACCGCGCCAGCACAGCTCGCCGGAGGCAACTGAAGATGATCTTTCGTGTCACGTCCGCATTCCACTCCGCCTGAAAGTCGAAGGGTTCAAAATTCTCCGCCGCTTCCAAGAGGACCCAGTAGGACGGCCAATTCTGCTCATCGGAATTCACTGCGGGGAGCTTGTATGCCCCGGCTTCGGGAGTAGGGCGCTGCTCCTGCACAGACGAGCATTTTCGACGATAGATCGGGAAATGAGAGCCGCTTACCTCAACAGGGAGAAAGTTGAGATGGATGCGGTAATCGTCCTTTTCCGTGCTGCCTGTCGTCTCCGGATTGGCCATCGCAATGTTCGTAAAAACCTCTACACCGCCAGAGATTTTCTGACTTGGGCGCGCATGCCCTTCTTCGCGTCGATGTCGTTAGCGAAAAGGCAGGTCCATGCCTCCCCCGGTCGTGCTCGGGCCATGCGGCCGCCACTGAAGAATTCGTAAATGGTGAGCATGATTACACGCGCCCCTTGAACAGCGGCCACTTGTCCGCGATATACTGCTCGCTCGCCTCGCGCACGACCCAAGCAAGCGACACTTTTTTTTGGCGTGCGATGTCTTCGAGGGTTTGGTAAATGTCCGCCGGGAAGCTGATGGTCGCGCGCACTGTCGCGCCCTCAACCGGCGTTTTTTCTTTTCGTTTGGCGCCTCTCGTCACCGGTTCCTCGCTGGCGTGTATTGTATCACCACAATTCACCATATCGGTGAATCCTGTGGAGACCAACGCCGAAAGCGGGTTGTACCCTGGACTACGTTGAAGTCCGATATATTCGCCGTCTATTCGCCAAGGGGATTTGACGACAGACAATCCGCGCCTCCCAACAATGGCGGGCCTGAGTGTTCTCAGTGAACGGGGATGATCCCTTTCAATCAATCTGAAGACACAGCCAACCCCGGCCGATCCTGGACGACCAGGTCCGCTGCTGGTGAAGGTCTCAAGCTATCTCACCGCAGTCATTGACGCGTCCTATTCGACACGTACGACTGCTCACGCAACAGCACAGGCTGCGTGTACCGCTACGTTTCACGGCGGTAGCTCATGTCCGGCTCTTGCCCGATGGAAACTTGCAGGACCTTTTCTCACCTCACTCCTTTTCAAGGAAATGCCATGAAACCATCGAAGCTCTATGAAGCGCTTCATGCGCTGATCGGCGAACGCGTGCCCCTGCACATCTGGGGTGCATGCGGCGTTGGGAAATCGCAAATCGTCTCCCGGGTCGCCTCCGATCTTGACTACGACTTTCTCGACGTGCGGGCCGTGCAGCTTGACCCGGTCGATCTTCGGGGTCTGCCGCGGATCGCCGCAGACCAAACAGAGTGGGCGCCACCCAAGTTTCTCCCCACCGCCGGCAAAGGCATTCTCTTTCTCGATGAATTGACCTCCGCGCCGCAGATGACCCAGGCTGGCTGCTATCAGCTAGTCCTGGACCGGAAGCTCGGCGAGTATGTGCTGCCCGATGGCTGGGTTGTCATCGCCGCCGGAAACCCGGCATCCGAGCGCGGCGTCCACTTCGCCATGCCGCGGCCGTTGCGCAACCGGTTCGTGCACCTCGACCTTGAACCGGATCTTGATGACTGGTGCAGATGGGCAGTCAAGACTCAGGTCCGTCCTGAGATCATTGCATTCCTGCGCTTCAAGCCGGACCTCCTTCACACGGCCGACGCGACCTCCGACGCCAATGCTTGGCCCACGCCGCGTTCCTGGGAGATGGCTTCCCATGTCTTGTCCGGCGTTGCCCAGCGCCAGAAAACGCGCCTGCTTACGGGAACGAGCGAGTTCGAGGCGCAGCTCTTGGATGGCACTGTGGGGCCAGCCGCGGCTTCGGAACTGGTCGCATTCCTACGCCTGTTTCGCGAGTTGCCATCGATCGACGAGATACTTCTCAATCCCGCAACGGCTGCGGTTCCCGCGGAGCCTTCCGCGCAGATCGCAATCGCTACAGCTTTGGGCAGGGTCCTGAGCGACACGTCGGTAGGGAGAGGAATCGCCTATCTCGACCGGATGCCGACCGAGATGCGGGTGATGGCAATGCGTGATGCGGCGGCGCGGGATACCGCCATAACCCACACGCCCGAGTTCGTTCGCTTCGGAGTGGAATACCGGGAGGTCATTCAATGATTACGGAACGGGCAATGCTCGCCGCCGTCCACATCAGCATCTGGACGGCCGTCAAACACGACCGCAAGGTCAGCCGCGATGTCGCCGATCAACACGGTGCGCACCAGGGCGCGGGCCGCTACAACAAACAACTGTTGCGCGGCGCCGACAAGCTGGACGAGCTGCGCACGCTTGCCGGGCAGATCCGGCAGTATTTCTACAAGGTCACGCTGCCGTGGTCGGACGAAGGATTTCGTCTGCTACCAGCGAACTTCTACTTCGATCTGATGGCGCGGATGCGCGAGTTCGAGGCCGGTTTCGAGCAAGGCGTCGAGAGTTTTCTCCGCGACTATCCCCAGTACATCGAGCAGGTCAGGCCGGAGTTGAACGGGCTGTTCCGGGAGGAAGACTACCCGGCTGTGGAAAAGCTGAGGAAAAAGTTCGGGGTCAAACTCGAAGTTCTGCCCATCCCGTCTGGCGCCGACTTCCGCGTCCAGATGTCGGCCGAGGAGCAGGCGCGGGTCTCGCGCGAGATCGATGCCAACGTCCGCGAATCGCTGATGCGCGGAACTGAAGACCTGTGGAAGCGGCTGCGCGAGGTGGTCGCCCACATGGTCGACCGGCTGAACGAGCCGGAGTCGCGGTTCCACTGTTCCTTGGTCACCAATGTTCTGGACCTGGTGGAGATATTGCCGCGACTCAACGTCAACGGCGACACGGACCTCAACCGCTTTGCGGAGCAAGTCAAAGAGCGGCTGTGCAACTACTCCGCTCAGGACCTCAAGAAGCATGACCTGTTGCGCGTCACGACGGCCGCCGACGCCGCCAACATCGTCGCCGAAATGGATGGCCTGTTGCGCAGCCGCGAAGCGGCAGAACCGACTGACGGACCAAGCGCCGACGACATCTTCACCCGCATGTCCGCGTATATGGAGGCGCCCGCAGCAGCATGAGACATGAGACACCAACCTCGCTGCGAATTCAGAAGGCGCGCACCTCTCTCATCCTGGATCATCCTTTTTTCGGGTCGCTCCTGTTCCGGTTGAAGGGGCGCGAGTGCCGGTCGGTTCAAACGATGGCAACAGATGGGGTGTCGCTCTTCTACAACCCTGATTTTGTTGAAACCCTGAACGCGGCGACACTGGCCGGAACCTTGGCTCACGAGGTCATGCACCCGGCTCTTCACCATCATGTGCGCCGCTCCGGGCGCGATCCGAAACAGTGGAACCAGGCCTGCGACTTCGCTATCAATCCCTTGCTCGTTGATGCCGGACTCAGCCTGCCAGAAGGCGTGCTCATCGATAACCGCTTCCGTGGAATGAGCGCGGAGCAGATCTACAACCTCCTTGAATCGGAATCGGAATCAGAGCAAGACTCCGGCAAAGATGGTGGAGACGGCAAGCCCGGAGGAGAGGAATCGAAAGACAAAACGTCCCCTGGCGGCGATTCGAACGAGCCTTCCGCTCCCGTTACCGAAGGTGGAATTGGCCAGGTCCTCGATGCGCCATCGCCGGACGAGGAAACCCCAACCATTGAAGAACAGGCGAGGGAGTGGGATGTTGCTGTCAACCAGGCGGCGACGGTTGCCCGACAGGCGGGCAAGGTTCCGGCCGGTCTCCACCGGACGCTGGAAGGGGCGGCCGAGGCTTCGGTCGACTGGCGGGAGATGCTACGGCGGCTCTGGTCCGATACGATCCCCGCCGACTATAGCTGGATGCGTCCTAACCTTCGCCATGTCTGGGCGGGTCTCTACTTGCCAGGAGTGATACGCGAGGGCGTCGGGGAGATCGCGATCGCCGTCGATTGCTCAGGCTCTGTAAATGCCCGGCAACTGAGGCTCTTCGAGGCCGAGGTGCGTTCGATTCTCGAAGGCCAGCGGCCTCAGCGTGTGCATGTTCTCTTCTTCGATTCAGAAGTGCAGAAGGTGGAGACATACGAAGCCGGCCAGCCGGTGCACCTTAACCCCGTCGGGGGCGGAGGAACCGACTTTGGCCCATGCTTTGAATGGCTCGATGAGCACGGCATTCAGCCGCAGACGCTCGTCTTCCTGACAGATCTTTATGGCTCATTCCCGCCGTCGGCTCCCGTCTATCCCGTCCTATGGGCTTCGACCGGAAGCCAGAAGGCCCCCTTCGGCGCGGTCATTCCGATGCTGGCTGCCTAGTCCGAGTGCACCGAGAGCTTGTGGTGCGTTCGCTCTGGTAGACACGGAACTCGATCTCACCTCAGCCGCTCGATGAACGCCCCAAATTGGTTTTCGGGAGGGAGGCTTTCTGTGGATCAGACTTATCGCATTTTCACGGACGGCTCCGCGATCGGCAATCCTGGCCCAGGCGGATGGGGCGTCGTCGTAATCCAGGGAAAAGAACGTTGGGAGATGTCGGGCGCACATCCTTGGACGACCATCTCCGAGATGGAACTTGTCGCGGCGGTCCAGGCGCTTCGGTCGGTGGAAGGCCGAGCGCGGATCGAGCTTCACTCAGACTCCGAATACCTGATCTATGGAATGCGCGCCTTCGTCTTCCATTGGCAACGTCAGGGATGGCGGAATCGACGCGGGGCGGAGTTGCAACACCGCGAGCTTTGGGTTCAGTTGATTCAGCACAATGCTCGGCTTCATATCCGTTGGCGGTGGCTCAAAGGTCACAACGGGCATCCCGTGCAATGCCGCGCCGACGCTCTGGCATATCAAGCGGCGCGTACACTCTGGGCTCGACAGAAGGCCGCCGCTTAAGGTCGGCGAAGAACCAACATTCTGATTGGAGAGGGAATTCGATGAATTCGATTGCGGAAGGGAAGTCTCTATTTGAAATCGACACCGAGCTTGATTTGCTCCTTGAAGAAATTCAGGAGCAAATCGAGTACGAAGGTCAAGCCTCTGAGGAGCTGACGGCCCGGTTCCAACAATTCTGTGCAGCCCACGGTGAAAAAGTGGACAGGATCGGCCGGTTTGTACGGATGATGGAAGCTCGCGAACAGTTTTGTCGGGGTGAGGCCGCTCGACTGGCCGATCGGGCTCGCGCCGCGGCAGGCAAGGTGGATCGGACGAAGTCCATGGTTCTCTTCTACCTGGTAAGCCGCGATGTCAAGAAGATTGAGGGGCTGGAGTTCACCATGCGTGCGCAGAAGAACTGCCAGGACTCCGTGCGAATCAACGACGAATCGGCGCTACCGAAGTCATACTGCAAGATTGATGCTCGGATCGACGGGGTTCTGTGGGAGACAGTCCTCTCTGTACTGCCCGAAGAGCTTGCAAAGAGCTTGGAGCTGTCGGTTCAGGAGACCAAGCCAGACACGGATGCAATCAAGGCGGCAGCGCTGCGCCAAGAGCAGGTGCCCGGCGCTGAAGTGCGCCGGGGATGGCATCTGAGAGTTGCGTGAGTCTTCATCGTCTTCTTGTTCGCACCCACTGTAAGTGTAAGGGTTCTCCGGACCCTGTGGCGTATCACGGGGCGAACCCAGCCGGATCTGCCAAATAAGGAACACGGAAACGCTCCTTGATTCTGGAAGGTGTAAGCTACGTTCAGGTTGAGGCCCGCCGCCTCGATAGCGGATCGGACTTCTAGAGTCGCATCCCCTTTTGGTAGGCGCGCTATGCCCCCTGCGGTTGACGATTTTTCCGTTCTTCGAGTCTCACCTTTTCCCGATGCGATCGCGAAGTTTGAACAGCTGATCACTCAGAACAGGCGCGCATTTCTGCTTGGTGCGGGCGCCAGCAAGTGTGCTGGATTGCCGTTGATGGCCGACCTGACGACAAAGACGCTCGCCAGCCCCAAGCTAAGCAAACCTGACAAGGCCATCCTGACTGGACTTGTGTCATCTTTCATTGGGGCGAAGAATGCCAATATCGAAGACTATCTCAGCGAATTGATCGACCTACGAGCCATCGCTGAGAGACGAAAAGACCAAAACGCTACGCTACAAACAGTGCAGATCGGTGGTCAAGACTTCTCCGAAGATGAATTAGGTAAAGCGGTTGAGAACATTAAACTAACCATCGTCGAAGCCCTGACGTTCGCTCCAGATCTCGATGTCCACCGGGCGTTTGTTCGAGCTGTACACAAATCTATCCGACCCGGAAAGTGGGCGACGGATCAATCCGTGGATTATCTTGTGCTCAACTACGACACCCTCCTCGAAGATGCTCTCGCGCTGGAAACGATGCCGTTTTCAGACGGCTTGGACGGTGGATCAATAGGGTGGTGGAACCCGTCCACGTTTAGTCGGCCCGATTTGGTGGCCAGGATTCTAAAACTTCATGGATCAATCAACTGGTGCCAATTCGCTGGCGAGACCTTGCCCCGCCGAATCGAGAACAATCATGCCTTGACCGCTCCCAGCACTGAACAGGTCGTGATCTGGCCAGCATCTACCAAATACCGTGAAACGCAGAGAGACCCCTTCGCCCAGTTGGCAGACCGGGCGCGAAAGGTTTTGAAACCGTCAACAAACAAGGATCTGGTCCTGATCATTTGCGGATACAGCTTCCGCGACAGTCACATAAATCTTGAAATTGACAGGGCGTTGCATGATTCCGATGGCCAGTTGGCGGTGCTTGTCTTTACATCAGACAGTGCGCTTAGTGGTCAACTGAAGAGCTGGAACGACGACTCATTTGTCAAAGACCAGGTCCTTATATTTGCCAAAGGCGGCTTTTTCCACGGTTCAACACACGCCACAGCCAGCAATCTGCCATGGTGGAAATTCGAGAACGTTACCCGGCTTCTTGGAGGTGAACGGTAATGTCGGCTGACCGCGCTCCGTCTGAACCGATTGAGAACCTCGCCATTGGCAAATTGATTGAGGTTGATGGCTCCCATATCATTGCTGAGCTTGATCCGGCTATCACAGAACTGTCTCGAATATATGGGGGCGAAACGTACCCGATAGGCCAGTTTGGATCGATTATAAGAGTCCATTTTGGGAGAAGAATCATATATGCCTTCGTAAGTCTTCTCAGAATGAAGGCTGAATACGAATCTGAACGTGGAGTCGTTGCAGTCACCAATTCCGACGAGCGCATCGTCGAGGCGGACCTGTTCGGAGAGGGGGAGTGGGTTCGCGATTCAGCAGCGCCCACAGCTCCATGGCAGCTTAAGTTTGAAAGAGGCGTGTCAACCTATCCTCTTCCCCAGCAGACCATCTACATGGTACCGAAATCGGAGCTTCGCCTTCTCTACAGCCAAACCGACGACGCGGCCGTGCAACTCGGGGAACATGTCGGATCAGGTGGGGCGCCGTGCTTTGCGAACTTGAACGAACTTCTTGGGAAACACACCGCTGTACTAGGTGCGACTGGAGCTGGAAAATCTGCTGCGGTCGCTGCCCTTACCCACAGCATTCTCGACTTTGGCAAACTTTCGAATCTGCCAAATTGGAACCCCAGAATCATCGTTCTGGACCCTCACAATGAGTATTTTGCCGCTTTTCCAAATCACTCGAGGCTATGCACGGATGATGGGACCCTAGTCCTGCCATATTGGCTCCTCTCCTTTCAAGAAACTACGTCTCTCCTGATCGGGAAGACGGAGTACGTGGCGACTTCGCAGACGAACATTGTGAAGGCCGCACTTTTGACCGCCCGTAAGGAGGGGGCTGCGGCGCTCGGGTTGACAGCGGACAAGATTACAGTGGACTCGCCCGTTCCCTATAGTCTGGCACGCCTCCGTGTTTTGATCGACCAGGATAAACCTCCTCAACCCAGTAAGCAGGACTCTCACCTTAGCATTCTTGACAAGATTGACGTGCTGGTTAGAGACACACGGCTTAGTTTCCTAATGGCTGAATGCGTTCCCAACCCTCCGGATCCGCTACCAGGCGTGCTTTCCCAACTTGTGGGCGGCGCAGCTCAACCGAGAATCATTGATCTTTCGGGCGTTCCGAACGAGGTCGCTGGGATTTGCAGCGCGGTCGTGGCGCGGACACTGTTTAGCCTCAAAGTCTGGCAAACGGCAGAGGAGCGTGGTGCTGATCCCATATTGCTGGTCTGTGAAGAGGCACATCGTTACGTTCCAAATCGCGGCGAAGCCCAGTATGAGGCTGCTCAGGAAGCAATCCGTAGGATCGCAAAGGAGGGCCGAAAGTATGGGGTAGGATTGGTTCTTGTCTCTCAGCGACCCAGCGAAGTAGAAGCAACCGTTCTTTCCCAGTGCAATAGCTGGCTAGTATTGAGGATTACGAATGACTCTGACCGTGAACATGTGCGCTCTATCCTCCCAGACTCAATGTCAGGCTTAACAAAAATGCTCTCGGGATTACGACGCCGGGAGGCTATTTTTGTGGGGCAAGCCGCCGTACTTCCATCGCGAATCATGATCCGCGCGCTGAACGACGATCAGCTTCCACGCTCAAAGGATATTGATTTCGCCAAAGGTTGGTGCTCGCAACCACAAACGGAGCAGGAACTCGGCGTCCTCAGCAACAGGTGGCGCTATCAACAGCGGTAAGGATGGGACGGAAACTCGGCTTCGAACGGCCTCAAGTGAGACCGAAATCTTATGCCACGCTTGCAGATGGCGTTGGGCGTACCCCGATCAGCAGTGGCAGTGCTCCCAAACCGTGAGGCCTCTGAATTGTAAACAAATCTGCTAACCGCGCGGCCCTAAAATCCGGATAGGGGAACATATGGTGGAAGTTCACGACAGGATCTACGTCGGCGACATGGCCGCATGCCGACCGGGGAATGCTCATTTTGCGGTTGTGCATGCGTGCAAGTCCCCTTGTCACCAGCAATCCGTCGGGTACAAAGGGAGCCTTCCGGCCCTACATCCGAACTATCTTATTCTCAAGCGTCCTCACGACCTTTACCTCAACATCATCGATCCGCCGGTGCCCCTCTTCAAAATCGAGACTTTCTTAGAGTTCTTACAGTTCGCCCGCGAGCATTACGACGGCGGTGGCTCACTACTCATTCACTGCAATCAAGGCGAGTCCCGAGCACCCACGCTAGCGCTCCTTTTTCTTGCAAAACACCTCGGCGTAGTCCCCAACAGCTCATTTTCTGCCGCCAAGGAGGTGTTCACATCCCTTTACTCAGGTTACCGACCTGGCACAGGAATTCAGCAGTTTCTCGCTGCCAACTGGGAACTCGTGTAAGAAGGAAATCGACATCGACATTAGGAGTTCCTGGCGGAACCGGTCGAACTGCACCCCCATTTACTTCTATTGTGCCCATTACGCGTTCTCAAGCATCCGATTGGCGGAGCCGATCACGCTGGATCCAGTCCATCTCGTGGTTCTGGGGTACAGCCTTCTTAGCCACGGAGGGTTTCCTTAGGTTCGACAATACGTCTCTGCGCCATATGCGCACAAGGTGGATAGGGAATGCTAATAGGGTTCGCTTTGCCAACCCCAGACAATTGTGCACCGTTTCGCGGCTGCTTCTCGCTATTTTCTACAGTCACCACATGACCCAGCCCTGATGTCTTGACAGCGCTATCTGTTTGTTCGTCCCAGGCTCCGTGGACAGTGCTCAATGGGATTTGAATTAGTTCGTTGATCCACCCAAGTCTTGGCGCAGAAGTCGCTCTTCAGCTTTCGAGCCCTGAAGCTCTGCGACCAAGAATGGCACACCGTTTAGCTCATCCGGGGGCCGACTGGTGGTTGTAATGATGTACTGAAAAGGCGGATCATCTCCAATGCGCTCGAAGGAGCGGACGAGCCTGAAAAGACGGTGGTAGATCGCCTCTCCAAGGTCGGCTTCCCTTGGGCTGTCATGTACAAGGAATGAGGGTAGCATCGAGTGGCCTTCGATGCTCATCAGCAAAGCAGCCAAATCGAACGCGATTGCTTTAAGCGATTCCATCGCCATGCCGCCGACCTCAACGTCAGCTTGAAGACCTTGCCCAGACAACGCAAGTGAGGCCTTCACCTGATTCCCGAGTAGCCCTTTGCACACGTAAGAGAAAAGTTCCTCCATCCTCGATAGCGCATCGTTATGGTGATTTCTGAGCTTCGCCTCCAGATCGGCAAGTTCGCTGTCGCGAATGGCCAAATCCTCCAGGGACTTCTTCGCTTTTGCAACGTTCTCTGATGCAAGCTGGAGTGACGACACCTGCTCCACAAGCTGCTTCGCGCTGAACCACTGCTGGCGCCGCCGGCTCCTGGCGCTTTCGATCTTCTTCACCAACTCATCAATCTCTGCTGCGAGTTCGGCTTCTTTACGACTAAGCTTCTCAAGCTGAGCTGTGTTCTCTGCGGTCAAGGCACGGATTCTTGAAATGGCTTCATTATGGGCTGCAGTTTGTGTGGCCAACCTCTGCTTCTCGTCGCTCACGTCGCCTGGATCCCAAGAGTGATGGGACAGGCTACACCCCTCGGCAAGAGCCTCATCAATGGGCACGCTGCACACAGGACACACAGGGCCAAGCTGCGCCTTCAAGGCCGCAGCATCCAGGTTCGATCGCTCACCGCGAATTACTTTCAGTTGTTCATCATGAATCCGTTCGGTCGAGTTAAACTTCCTGATCTCACTTTCAAGGACAGCCGTTTCCTTGAGGAGGCCTTCCCGTTCCTGCCGATGGGAAGATAATGTTGCAATATCTTCAGGATTGTCCTCCCGTTCACTTCCCTTCAATTTGCTTTCGGCCTTCTCGCGAAATAGACCTGCGCCTAACTCGCCACCAACTTCTGTCTCCGCGTCCACGGCAAGAGCCTGAACCAGACCGGCTCGAAGTTGCTCGCTTTGCCTTTGGTAATAGGCAACGTCTCGTTCCAGCGAGCGCTTTGTCTCGGACAGATTCACGCGTTTGGCCTTAAGACGCATCTCCTCCTGTTCGATGATTCCGAGGAATGCTCGAACGACGATCAGAAGCTGCTCCTTGGTAGGACTGACCGCAATGGAACCGCTGTCTGCGCGTTTGTGCCGCCAGTCAAGAATGTGATCGAAACGGCACTCTTGATCTCTCGACAGCCAGGCCAATGCGAATAGCCACGCAGCATTCTGGCTATCACTTGGCAGATAGCCATCAATTCCTTTTGGAAAAAGCTGAGACCTCAACGCATCAAGCAATGGCTCGATGCTGCCGCCTGGCTCCTTCATCGGTGCAAGGTCTTCAAGGGTCGCGTCTTCCCTCGCCACATGCTTCCGAGTTTGGCCGATTGGCCGGATCACGGCCCAGGGCTTTCCGTCAATGACGACTTCTGCGCCAACAAGTCCGGCCGGCAACAAATCTGTAATACTTCTCCGCTGCTCGTCGTTCGAGAAAGTGTCTTCACCCAGACAATAACGCAGGAGCCGGCAGAACAGAGTCTTGCCTGCTCCGTGGCCGCTCCCCGCATCGAGCCCCAGTTCGGCCTGCTTTGCACCTGGATCGGGCGACCAGATGATATTCAGGCCGCACCGGAGGGGAATATCGCGGATGATCTCGCCCGGCTTCTCCCAAATCACGATTCGGCGGACCCAAAGGCGCGGCTCTCTGCGCGAGTCGTCAAGCCTGACCGTCACCTCCGCTTTAGGAAACAGCTCGCCTTGCTGTGCCATCTTCCACGCTCCGATTGAAGGCAATCAATTTCTGCTCCACTCGTGCCGGATCAATCGCGGACAGCAGTTGAACCGCGATAGCAGCCCGCCCGCTTATCCAGTCCTGTCCGGAGGATGTAGGCATCCTGCTTCCCGCGGACCACTTGCCGGCAGAGTCAACCACCAATGCCCCAGAACCTCTCAGTTGTCCGATTGCCGCTGCCCAAGGATAATCCACGCCATTCTTCTGGAACTGCGAAATCTGAACCACGTTGCCTTTCACAGGGCGCGCATCTGAACCGATCAGTCGCAACCAATGCTTCGCCTGCGTGTCCTCCATGAATGCCGCGGCAAGTACCGGCTTGCGGACGAGAATCGCTGCGAGACGGACTCTTTCGGGGCCAACAGCCTCACCAATGTTCCTCAGAACATCGATCAATGAGAAAAGAGCAATGTTCTCTGGAGTAAGGCCAACCGGCGTTGCCCACGCTTCATCTGGCAGTGCAGCGATGTCGCTGAATGCATCCTTGCTGACCGCCGCTACCCGGATGAGTTCCTCCGGCAACGGATGCGCGACGGCGGCATCAGCGGGCGGAGGGGACAGACGGGTCTGGTAAGGGATGCCGGTGCGAGCGGCTTCGGCCATGGCGTCATAGATTTCCAGGATGACGCGTTTGGTGCGGTAATCGCCGTTCCACTTGGCTTCATCCTTGCGCTTAACGATGGGAAAGGTATCCATGATGTAGGACACGACGTCGCGAGGAGTGGGGAAGCTGGCCTTGAGTCGCGCCCGCTCGTCCGCCGTCTCGTTCTCGGCCGGGCGCCAGTCATCACTCGCCTCGGCTGGCAGGTAGAGGTGGAAGAAGGCGGCGTCCAACTCGCAGCGGAGCAAGAAGCGCCGCTCCTCGTCCCAGCGAAATGGCGGGGTAGACAAGCCGAAATCCCGTGCCAGAGGTTCCAAATCCCAGGCTGTGTAGACCAACTCAAGTACACGAGGTAAAAGCCAAGTTGCGACATCCATCCCGACGCTCCAGGGAGCAGGAAGGGTATACGTAGCAGGAGAGAACACGGGAAGTTGCTTGAGGATAAAGAACCTCAGGTGCGTCCCGCCAGCTTTTTGCCTTGCTGCGTAGTCGAGCGCAAAACTGTTCAGATTTGCTAGGAGGAGTGCAATGACACTGGCGGATTCTTGGTAAGGGAACATCAAGGGAAGCGAGTCAGCGCACGCGACCCTCGGCACTACAGATGCAATTGCAGTCCGGTGAACGACCGCGCTCGTTATATCCCTCCAGCCGAGAAGCCATGGACGTTCCCAAGTCCCCTGGAGTCGTTCCTCGACAGCGCTTTCAGGAATCCAATAGCGAGGCTGAGAAACCAAATTTGGATCCGCATGCTGTTCGCTATCGAGCTCGGGAAGTTTTCCTTGATTCGCCTGTGCCACGCTCTGGCCAGAATAGCTACCGAAACGATGGTCAAATTGATGCACCATCTTCCCTTCGTAGAGCGGTCGACATCTAGCTTCGTCTTTCAAGAACAGATTCCCCGAGAGCTGCCAGCCGTCTGCTAGAAGGCCGTCTCTGTCGAGAAAGTATTCAGCATCTTCGGTCGTATGCCATAACCGAGTCCGAACCTCGAGATTCCACGGATTCCCTTCACTATCGAGTTCTCTTACAAATATCGGTGTCCTCCGATAGATTGCTTTTAGAATCTCAGCATCGTGCCAAGAACGAAAGATTGGACACGTTCGGGTGTTTGGATTCAGGAGCTCGAAATCCTCAGACGTGAGCGTGAATCGTCGCTCGTTGTCTCGTAGGTCTTCAACCTGGCGTGCAAAGAACACGAAGTCTACTGCCCGTGCCTTGGGCTTTGTTCCTCCGCCAGTACAAAAGAGGCAGAATTTTGTCGAGTGATGAACCGCGGGGAACACAAGGTCCTCGTTCTCAAAGCTATAAAGACTTACGAGAGACTTGCTCACAAGGATTTCCTGAAAGAAGAACTTGGTCGTATCGTCAGTGGCAATCCCAGATGGCAGGACACATCCAACGAGTCCTCGCTCACTCAATAGGTTGCGCATACCCTCTGCGAAAACCGTGTAAACATTGATGTCACCTCGTCCGCAGAGTGGATATCTGCCGCTGTTCCGCAGGAAATGGCTTTCACATTCGGCCTTCCGTAAATCATCGAGAAACTGCTCATGCAGACCGGCGTTTTCTGCTCGGAGAGCTTCGATAAGTCGTTTTCGCGCAGCCGCGTTTCGGACGTTGGCGATCTCAGGGTTTCTCTCAGCAAACCATTCCTTTTCTTGTAGCTTTACCCGTTCCCAAGGCGGATTTCCGAGCACGACATCAAACCCGCCGTTCCACCCGGCCTGCTCGTTCTCGGAAGCTTGCCCCGAAGCCGGCACAGAGAACACATCTGGAAAGGCCAGATGCCAATGAAAGAACTGGTATTGCTGAGACAATCGCTCAATCTCGTTCCGCATCCACGAATCACAAGCATGCGGGTTATGCTCGATACGGCGAAAGACCTCCTCGGTGATGGGGTACTTGAACTCCTTAGTTTTCTTCCAGACGAAGGCCGCACACCACGTGTCTGCCCAGAACTGGCCGTCGAGGTAGTTGCCGGAGCGGACCATCGCTTCATACATCCGCTCTTTATTGCGGACGGCCTCGATGGAGTCGTCGGGCGCGTCATCGAGATGCGTCATGCTGACCGCCAAATCGCCAAGCCGCTCCCAGGGCTCTGTGGTGGCCGCAAAGAGACGCCGCTGTCCTTCTCTCTCTTGCTTGTTGACCTTCTTGAAGCGGCTGCAAATCTCCTTGTCGTCGCCTTCGATTGGTGTGAATGCCTCATCGGGGATGCCCTTGGAAAGCAGTGCCGGCGTGGCGCCGAGCAGGCTGTTGCCAACCCGGATGTGGTGGTCCAGGAAGGAGAGCGGCTTGCCGGGTTCGATGGCTTCAAGCCAGAGGCTAACGCGGCAGAGTTCCGCGGCCATTGGGTTGATGTCCACGCCATAGAGGCAGTGTCCGATGACGTCGCGCAGAGCGTGCTGGTAGTAGAGCGGCGAGGGTTCGCTTTCACCTTGAGCCTGGGCGCGCACCTGGGCAAGATGGCTGGCAAGCCGGTGGGCAGCGCCAACAAGGAAGTGGCCTGAGCCGACCGCAGGATCGCAGACCTTGAGGGCCAGGATGGCTTTCTCTGCTTCCGCGGGTGTCTTGCCCTTGATGGCCTGTTCAACGACGGGGTCGAGGGCCGAATCGAGCAGGCACTGCACGAGCGAGTCCGGCGTGTAGTAAGAGCCGGAAGTCTTGCGCTGATTGCCTGCGACGGTGCTGAGCGAAAATTTGCCAGCCTCAAGTTCCATGGTGGGGTTAAGTTCGAGCAGACTCTCGTAAACGCTGCCCAGTTCCTCACTGCCGAGGTTGCGATAGTCCACCAGCCGCCAGCCGCTGCGGTCTTTCACGAGACCGAGATTGCGGATGGCCATGAGCAAATGCTCGTTTGCAAGTTCGGCGGACTCCAGATCGGGCATGGCCTGAGGGCCGAAGAGGAAACCGCCGAGGGCAGGAAGCCCAAGCTCCGGGCAGCCACGGTCATTACCTAGCTTGGCGAAAACCAGTCGCAGCCCGACCCAAAGGTCGGCGTGCCGGCCGCCGCGCGTGCGCTCAGCCATGCGCCGCAGCCGCTGGCCACTATAAAAACGGGCATAGCGTGAACGGGCTTCGTCGGATGCGCCAGGGAAGTGAAGCAGGTCACGATCCTCAGCGACAAAGAGGAAGATGAGCCGGTAAACCAAGCGAAGCAACTGGCGGTAGAAGTCCTGCTTGTTCAACTCGCCGGCCTTTAGGCGGTCGCGCAGGTTCTGGTTTGCCTTGTGGGCGATGAATCCTGTGCCAAGATTTTCAAGCGCCTTCTCGACGCCAACGCGGAGTTGGTCGAGCGCCCGGCGGCCGTCTGTCTGCGCCTGCTTCGACCAAACTTCGAGCCAGCAGGTTTCGGGGCGATCCTTGGCAGTGCCTTCAAGCCGCGACTGGTGGCAGACAAGCCAGAGCAGGCGGAAGTCCGCGTAGGCTTCAGCCTCGAAGATGCCTTCAAGATCGAACTCGACGTAGGCCTGGCGCGTGAGGCTGGCGTTGTCGCGAAGAATAAGTAGTTTTAGTCCGTTCGAAACGAAGGCCCAAAGATCGTGTTCGGAGCGGTTAAGGAACTCCTGCACCATGCCGTGAGGGCTGGCCTTGCTGGCGCCCTGGATACGCTGCTCGCTCCGTTTGTCGAGGTCGGCGCGGAAGCTGACAAGGTGGATCGGGACCTCGTAGTACTGGCCCTTCCAGACATGGGAGATGGGGTAAGTCTTCTCGTCGATCTCGAAGGGCGTGGCGCCAATGAGACGGCCGTACCCCAGTTCCTGGAAGAGTTGAAGCAGCCATCTTTCGCGAGTAAGTGTGGTGCCGAGGTCTGTGGCTGGCAGAGCCGCCTTAGCTTTGCGGAAGCCAAGCCACAGGGAGAGGAGGCGAGTCCACGAGCGGCTGATGGCTTCGTTGAGCTTCTCGCCGGCGCCGAGGTGGTAGTCCTCAGGCTTGAGGCCGGGGAGATATGTTCCCTCCATAAGCCGGCTGAGAAGGTCGGACGGGAGCAGGGCGCCCTCGGTGCGGATGTTGAGGAAGGGCTGGCGATGGCTCATGTCAGAACCCCCTCACTGGCATCGGTAGCAACACATATATCCCCAGGATGTCCGGGGGGTGCTGAGCCTCGACCCGAAGGGTACCTCTTGCCTTGGCAGCCTGGCGAACACGCCGGTGTGCGTTGAGAAGAGCTTCTGCCCGCTCATCACATGCCTGGTCAAGCCGGGATGTCAGATGCTGCATTCCGTCAAGTACCTCCTGGAGGAACATGCGGATTTGTTCCGGCAGCACGTTTCCCGTGGGTGCCGCCATCAAGAGCTGCTCTGCCTTCTCTCGATCCAGCCAACGGGCTTGATCCGGTGCACCCTCGAAGGCAAGAAGGTCTGCATCCTCGGCGAGAAGGGGATAGTCCTGGCCGCTGCGGTTGATGATGAGGTGCATGCGGTGGCGCAGAAGGAAAAGCGTGGTGCGTGTGGAGACTACCTCTGTTCGAATGACCCCGCAGCGGCTGGCGACACTCTTGCCGAGCGGATCAAGAGCGGTGTCCAGTACATGGCCGGCGAGGCTCTCGACAAACGGGTGAATGCGACTGAGTAGCAGACCATTCTCCGGAGCCGGAGTTTGGAAACGGACAAGCAGGTGTTCATCTTCGACCGGCAGGGCGTCCTTCAATCCGCGGACGCACTCGGAGAGATCGATGCGGATGCCCTTGCGCTCACGGGTCCAGCCCGCGCCGAGTCCTTCCAAGGCATCATGGACAAAGGTCTCTACATCTACCCCCATGCCGATTGCCTGCCGGGCGGCCTCCAGTTCCTTATGGACTTCTTCAGTCTTCAGTCCGTGTTGGGCAAAGATGGTGCGTGACTTCTTTTCGCGCTCCCCGGCCGCGTCCCACTGCGCATATAGATCCTGCGTCTGCGGTTTGAAGTACTCCTCAAAGCCGGGAAGCAGTTGCTCCTGACTTGGGGGAGCATCCATGCCACGCAGCACCAGCCCTTCGAAGACGGCCTCCAAGACCTCGTCGGAGGTTGCGGGGACGGGTACTGAGATGCCGAGAGAGCTGCGAATCCTCTTATGCTTGCGGAGCAACACATCAAGCACGATGCCGTCGATTTGATTGTCCCTGCCAAAAAGAGTAAGGACCTTCACCGACTTGCTCTGCTGACCGAAACGGTCCACACGGCCTTCTCTTTGTTCATGACGGGTTGGATTCCAACTGAGGTCATAGTGCACGACCGCGTCGAACTGATCCTGCAGGTTGATACCTTCGCTGAGGCAGTCTGTCGCAATCAGCACCCGCCGGTTGGCCTTGGCCAGTTCATTGATTCGTTGCTCGCGATCCGCCGGCGCTAAAAGGCCGGTGACAGCAGCGATCTCTACGTCAGCGAACTGGCGCTTCAAATTCGATCGAAGATGGTCCGCCACGTATTCCGCCGTGGGGATGAAGCGACAGAACACGATGGGGTTGAAGCCCTCCTCCAGCAGTTGTTTGACCTGGACAGTCACCAGGTCGAGCTTGGTGTCGGGCTTCCCATAGAGTGATAAGGCTTCTCTCGCCATCACCAAAAGGCGGCGACGTGTTCGTATCCCTTCATCGTCCACATCTCCCAGATCGCTGCCGGGAGCGATGTCCGAGACTGCTAAAGAGTCGCGGTCATCACCGATATCCATCACGGCAGAACGTCCTTGTTCGTCCGCTTCCCCTTCAGTGTCTGCGTCCAGGTTAGCGGCCCGCGTTGTAAGTGTGGCTGCAGCGGCCGCAGGACTGGATGCCATGGACCTCAAGAGAGCTAGAGCTGACCACCACCGGACACGCCGCCGGACCATGGTCCCAGATTTATCCTGGACCGTTTCGCGGACGAACGACAACACCCTCTTGAAGAAGTCTCTGTACTCGGAGCTGAGCGCATAGGATTGCTCGGCATCTTGGCGTTTGGGAAACGGCGTATCCGTGTTTAGGTAGTGTTCGATGTCTCCGCGCTTACGTTGAACCAGATGAACTGCCAGGCGTTCCCGGTATACCCGGTTGGCGTCTCCTCCCAAATCCGGAGGCAAATCATCGAAAGCAGGATCAAGGACGGCAAGAAGGGAGCGAAAGGCCTCTTCGTTGCCAGAGTGAGGAGTCGCGGTGACCAACATGAGGTGGCGATCTGCCTTTTCGGCCAGCTTCCGCAGCAACAGATGCCGCTGATGCTGGGCGCTGCTGATCCTGCCGGCAAAGGCACACGTGTGGGCTTCATCCACGATCACAAGTTCCGGACAGGTGCGAAGGAAGTCATCCCGGCGATGGTCAGACTTGATGTAATCTAGGGAGACAATGGTGAAAGGGTAGTGTTCGAAGAGGCTCTCGCCACCTCTGCACTCGGATTCCAGACGGCGGGCTGTTCCGGCTAGAACCAACTCGGCATCGATCTGGAATTTGTCCTTCAGTTCCCGTTGCCACTGTTCTGCAAGGTGAGGGGGGCAGAGCACGGCCATGCGCGTAACTTCGCCGCGGTCCAACAGCTCCTTGGCGAGGAGGGCCGCCTCAATCGTCTTTCCAATACCCACATCATCAGCAATGAGGAGGCGCACGGGGTCTTGTTTGAGCCCCATGAGCAAGGGGACCAACTGGTAAGGACGAGGCTCGAAGTTCAGGTGCCCGAAAGATCGAAACGGTCCAGCACTAGCGCGAAAACCAAGTCGCAGCGCATCTCGAAGCATACGGGAGGAACGGTAATCCCCTGCCTGCTCTGGGATGGGGTACTCGAATTGTGCGGGGCTGATCTCTTCGAGACCGCGGAGGATGCCGGTGACCTCCATGTCTCCGCCGCCCAGGGGACGAAGCATGGCCATCTCTTCTGAGCTGTCCGGGAGTACTACCCATTCACGGCCACGAGCACATACAAGACTGCCTACGGTGAAGGTCATACCAGACTCCCGAATACGGAGGGAAACTTCTTCACTACATCCACCCAGTTTTCCGCGTGGTGGAAGCGGATGACCTGATAACCGGAATCCTCCATGCAGACGTTCTGGACTTTGTCTCGATCCTGTCGTTCAGGGAAGTCGTGCGGTGGCCCGTCCACATAGATCACAGCCTGATGATCATCGTATGAGAAATCTGGCCGGGTCATGCACGGCTTGAAGAATACCTGTGCCCGTGTTGGAAGACGGAGGTTCTTCGTGTAGAGGAATGCGAGCCAGTCCTTCTCCAGCTTGGATTCGCACTGCTTGATGAGCTCCTTCAGGTGATCCTCTCGGCTCTTGGCGCTCGACGAGACTTTGATGGTACCCCGGCTCATGGCGAGGAGGTAGTCCCGCACCAGATGGCGGTCGAGCAACTCGTGGTCCCACTGGTTGCCATATGACATCAAGCAGTCGTAACAGGCCACCTCGCACGCCTCTTTTGATCCCTTTGGGAAACGAAGGTCCTCACCTGTTATCGGGTCGAAGTGCAGTAGTTCCAGGGCTGTCCTAGCGACTTCAACGAGGGCGGTCTGTCCATCCTCCACTAGGCGCCTCAACACTCCTGCACCTCCCTCGGCACTTTCGTAAATAAGAATCTGATTGCGAGGTTCCGCGGAGGGAAGGGGTTCTGCCGCCAGTTCCGAGTCTTCTAGCTGAAAGCAAACCTGGATTGCGCTCTTGAGGGCTGCCTGAAGGGTTGCCATGAATCTTTCGTCTCGACCGGGTAAAGGCTCGAAGAGGAGACAGTTGCGCCGGTCTTCAACGTAGGGGATGACTCTTGCAACGCTATTGGACAATGCCTCGGCTTCAAGATTGCCGTCCTGATCTTCCAGATCCTTCTGTGAAGCCCAGTAGCCGCGTTCGAGATCAAGGACAAAACCGTCTGGCTTAGTCAGGTCCCGACGGCGCATACCGAGGTTGACTCGCCAGATCGTCGCGGCATCTCCATAGTGCAAGACCGCCACGGGCGTAGTACCCACGTATAGGTCTGCCTTTCGAGGACTTGGTTTCCCACCCCTCTCTTCAAATCGAATCGAGGTCTGGAGGTCAAAGCCTTTGCGTAGGCGTTCTTCCTCGTCTGAATTGATCCGCTCCCTTCGACGTGTTGCCACGTTCTGCAGGCGGAACATGTTGGACCGCGCCATACCGAGGCTCAGGCCACAGTGCTCGCAAACATCAGGGCCTGGTTCCCCTTCAGACGCCGTGTGCAGATAACCGCAAGCTGTGCAGCGCTTCATCTGGCCCAGAATCGGATCATCACCAACAGGCAGGATTACCTTGTTGATTTCGTATCGGCTTCCTTCGTGGTAAACGATGGCCCTGGGTCCAAACTCCGAAATCGCCAGGAACCTGGGACGAGACAGAAACTCTTCGCCGGTCTTCTCTCGAACCTGACGCCGACCCGGAATAAAGGCCGAGAGAGGAAGTCGGGGGAAGTTGTAACCGGGAAGGAACCCCTCACTCGCGAAGTAACGGTAGCTGTAGAAATCGGACTGCATCATGTTGTCCGATTCGCAAAGCAGTTTGAGTTGAGCCTCAGCCTCCCGGCGAAGACGCTTTGCCTTCTCGTGGTCTTTGGGTGCCCGCGTGTGATCAAGAATGATTTTGTTTTGAAGTTCCTGCTGGTACCGGGCACTCCGATACATGATTCGCCAACGCTCACAGGCGACCTCAAACTGCTTCTCTACTTGGAGCAGTATGCGGTCGAGCCACTCAGGCGTAAACCATCCCGCATCTGCAAGTTCATCCTTCAAATCATCGAGGATTGCCCGGGCCTTGGTCCGCGTTGTCGCCCGATAGATGGGATTCGCCATCGTTGCGGCCACTGACGGCAATAAGTTGAGAGTTGGATTCTCGCCCTCCAGATCGAGAATGTCGCGGAGAGAGCGCTTCAAATCCACTTTGGTCTCGGCCAGCCAGAGGGCGTGGATGTGTGAACGAATCAGGTCCTCGTTCGCCAAGTCCAAGCGGGGCGTTGCTACACGACCCGAGACCATGCGCTCAGGGCGCTTGAAAAAATACTGGTCGTGAGAGCTTCCGGTGCTGCAGTAGGTGTATACAAGTGCCGGCTGACCACTCCTGCCTGCCCGGCCGCTGCGCTGCGCATAGTTCGCCGGTGTCGGGGGGACATTCCTAAGGTTGACTACATTGAGGTCGGCGATATCCACACCCAACTCCATGGTTGGGCTGCAATAGAGAATCTTCAGGCGCCCCTCCCGGAAGGCTTCTTCGCGGTCCTCCCGCTGCTTGGCGGGAACCTGGGCGGTATGCTCACGGGCCTCCAGACCCAACAGATGGTGCGCCGTTTCTTTATAGAACGATACGAAGAAGGGATTCGGGGTCAGGCCAGCACGAGACTCAGTGGTCTGCAACAGAGGGTCATGGGCTACGACACCATCTCCAACCTTCCAGACGATGGCATCGGCAGGTATCTGGTAGCCGGGGACAGCCCCACCATTCTCACGAATTTCCAGCAAACCTGCGATTTTTAGCAGGTCAAAGAGCTGGCGGATGATTGAACCTATATCGCTTCCAGATATGGGTACGCCAGGAAAAAGCCGGTTGGACTCCCGCTTAATAAACTGCCCGAAGGCGCTGCGGGGCCCAACAAAAGTCAGGCTGTTCCGATATGTGTTGTCGGCATCTTCGCTCTGCCGAGGGTAGGCCAGAGTAGCCCGGTCCATCTGCTCATCCTCGTCGATGGACCATGGCTCCTTGAGCCGCTGATTGCTGCGTTGCTTAAGTTGGTCCTGATAATCAGAACGCAGGTAGTCCACCTTGATGGCCAGTTCCCGGCGAAGCACATCGAGGAGCGTTCGACACCATTTCGTCCGATCTACTTGAGAGGCGTCCACCAGCAGTCGATGCTTCCCAGCCCACTCCTCTTCCGCTGCACAAAGGTCTGCGAGGCTCTTGTATTCAAGGGTCAGAAGACCCACCTGTTCCAGGTTCGGAAGATTGATCCGCCAACCGCGTCGAAGGTCCCGGTAGAGCCTATAGGCAAGAAGATCGCGCAGCACCTGTTTCGTGTCGTCCTTTGCGGCAAACTTCAGTGTGTGATCGACGGCATAGTTCCCGAACGGCAGATTCAAGACCTCAAATACAGCATGGCTGAGCTTGTCGTGGGTGAGCCCAACTGAGCCGGCCTGGTGAACGGCCTGGTAGAGTGCCGATCGGAGCAATCCGGTCTCAGCGAAATCATTGAAGTGCCCTGCCTGAAGGGAGGCATCCTGCCGGTTGTCCGTGAAACTGAGGAGCTTCTGGGCCTTGGCATCAATTCCCTCCACCGACTTCAAGTGACGAATAGCAGCGAGGCTGAGAACCGTCGTAGCCGTGCTGCGGCCCTCGGAACTCAACGTCGCCAATTTGCCGAAATCCTTTCGCTGGCGGGGGCTGTAGGTAACCCGGCAGGTTGGGCAGAAGCAGAATGGAGTAGACAGGAAGACCACGGGGAGCCCATCTGGAGCTTCGGTACCGCTTTTGAGGAGAGTGTGGGGATTCGGGCGTTTGTCCCGACGATCCGCTCGGATTCGAGGTGCGCCATGGAAAATCTCCTTCCACTCATCGGGCAGCCGTTCCATTTCGATGGCTGGATCAGTAGGCCATGGTTCCTCCAAGACCATCAAGTATCCCGCGTGGATGTGATCGTCTTGGCTCTCGTCCTCGCCCGCAGGCCGCGGGACAACTTCAACACCGCCTACTTGGTCCTGCAGGTAGACGCTGTAAAATTCCTGGCCACAGGCGCGGCAGAAGGCCAGGGGGTAAATCCGCTCTTCCCGATGCTCCGGGCGATACAACTGTGGCTGCAACGTCATCCACCGGTCCGCCCCCTTGCCGAGAGTGGCGTAGACGGCGTCTCCCTTGCTGATGAACTGGTGGAGACGGAAGGCGAATGGGCGGTTGCCGGTAATGGGGTCTGGCTCGCACTTGTAGCCATGGAGGAGCCAACGTTGGATGGCAGCAGCGCAGGCATCCTCATCCAGTCCAAGTTTTTCCGAGAGCTGCTTCCCTGCGTCCCTGAGCGTTTTTGGGGTAGCCCGCTTCAAGTATTCTGGGTCCTCCTCCCTCTCAAGACCGAAGGTGGTCTCCACCCAACTCGCCAGCGGATCCTGGCAAAAGGCATCAAAGGAGCTTGGAATCTCGAAGCCGTTGTCCTTCACCCGGACGCTCAGTTGCTCGGCAACACTTGGATCGTCCACCTGGATGTCCGGCGTGATACGGCGAAGCCGCTCGCCGATGACATGGTCCTCGGAGACAGGGGCTCCAAACAAGCGAGTTGCCACAGAAGCTACATCGCGCTTGATGTCAGCAAATGTGGCACCGGTACCCATCGTGGCAGAGGTGCCTACACATATGACGTCTTCAGCTTTGAGGGTCTCCCGGAGGCGCCTGACCAACATGGAGACATCCGCACCTTGCCGGCCGCGGTAGGTGTGAAGTTCATCCAGTACCAAGAACTTCAAATCACCCGCAGCCTTGATCAGATGCTCGCGTTCGCGAGGGCGGGTGAGGATCAGTTCCAGCATGACATAGTTCGTCAGGAGGACATCTGGAGGGTTATTGAGGATTGCGTCTCGGGCCTCCTCGTTCTCCTGGCCCGTGTAACGGGCAAATCGAACCGGGGGCTTGCCTGTTGGAAATCCCGGCCCGAGAAACTTGTCCATCTCTCCGAGCTGGCTGTTTGCAAGAGCATTCATCGGGTAGACGACGATTGCCTGGATGCCATGGCCGCTGCCGATCTTCAGGACGTGATCGATGACAGGTATGAGGTAGGCTAGGCTCTTTCCTGAACCGGTGCCGGTGGTGAGCACATAATTGACGCACTGCTGGGCGCAGTTAATCGCCTGCTCCTGGTGCCGATGAAGCCGGAGCGGGGCACCTAGAGGGCTCTCAACGGTCTTCCCGCGCCGGAAGATCTCGCTGCATGTGGGATGGAGGCGCTTCTGCTCGACTAGATCATCGATTGTCGGCCCCTGAACGAAGGCAGGGTTGAGTTGGACCAAGGGTTCTGGCCATAGGAATCCGCCATCCAGGCGAGAGGTGATGAACTGCTCGACATCAGCGTCGCGTACCTCCAGGAAGCCCTTTACATATGCGCTGTAGTCCCCGATGAGGTCTTCACGGTACTGAAAGATATCCATGAGATGTCCTTTGCAGGCTTTCATATAGTATGGCACTCACCTCACGGGTCGGAAGAGCTCCCTGATAGTTGAATCATTCTCATGGCAAAGGATTTATTGAAAGGTTCGCATCACAGATAATCTGCGACGGGGATCGCATCGAATCGCTCGACATTCTGCTGGGAGAATGGAGTTGAAAGGCAGTGTGTTCTGATCAGATCGCCTTATTCCGCCTTATCCGGCTCTCCCTCAGGCTTTGTCTCTGCACCTAGGAACCACACGGCTCCTCATCCATGGCCGCGGGAATCGATCAAACCAAGTCTTTTCAAATGAAGCAGATCGTCCCGCAAAGTGCGGTCATCCACAGTCGGATCGATTGTAATGTCCCGAATGATTTAGTGATCGAGAGTCGAGTTGACGATGGCGGTTACCTCGGCCATGATCTGATCGGACCATTTCGGCCGATAGAGACGAGGGGCCTGCAACAAGTCGCAACAGTGTGTCCGCCAACGGCATCGGGACAAGTACACACGCGTCCAAAACGACGGTGCGGGTACCCTTCACTCTTCCGAGCCGCCTTTCGGCATGACATTTCGGTCATACAAGCCCGCCTCAAACGCATCACGCGAAAGTCGGTTCAGCGCCGCGAGGCGCTTCTCGTCGCGTTTCTTTGCGAATTCCAGAACATCGCGGAGGTAAACACGGCGCTGGTTCCCGACTCGGTGGTGTGCCATCGCTCCGGTTTCAAGCAGTTTGATGAAGAACGGGCGGGACATTCCCAGAAAGTCAGCGGCACTCTGGCTTGTGACAACTTTGTTGTCAGGGACCAGTGTGACAGTCTGGCCGTCAGACATGAACTTAACCGCCGTCCTCAGCACCTCGAACACAGTGTTGGGAAGCTCGATCCGTTCGCCGGCAGGGCTTACCAAAACCGGTACTCCACGGTGCAGTAGTCGCTCTACTGCCTGCACTTGCTGTTGCTCTGAATCGGGGAGTGTAACTGCTTTTCGTGTAGCTGCGCGCATGATGTCTTTACATTAGCGCATAATCGAAATACTCGCAACATGCGAAATACTCGCTCAGGCAGCTCATGGCTTCAGAGCATTGTGTCGTGGGTCATTCAACGGCAACTGGACATCTAGCCACTCTCAACACTGACGCCAAAGAAGTTATGATCTTGTGCAATGAACTCTGATCTCTCCAATTCCGATTCCGCCGCGGCGCTCTTCCCTGAAGGCGAACAGGTGCGTCTTCGTGGCGAACCGACCCGAGTGGGCACATGTACGGGGCGAGCGCGGGAAATGGCGGGAGTTTGGATGATCCAGGTCAGGATTGGAAACACTCCAACTTGGTACGCCGATTTTGATCTCGAGCATATTGACGCACCGCCACCAGACGATCAAGAAGCCATTCGCACTGGACAATTTGGACGAGCTACTGAACTGCGGAGACGACTTACGCATATTCATCTATCTGGCGGTCTCGCGGACCTCGTCTACAGTATGAACACCACGAATACGGACTTCTATGCTCATCAATACAAACCCGTCCTGTCTTTCTTGGAATCGCCATCCCGCGGATTGTTGATTGCTGACGAAGTCGGGCTTGGCAAGACGATTGAGGCGGGATTGATCTGGACGGAACTGAGGGCTCGCGAAGATGCAAGAAGACTGTTGGTCGTATGTCCCAAAATGCTCTGTGATAAATGGCGCTTGGAACTCCGCAATCGATTTGGCGTCGAGGCCTCGATTGTAAATGCTGCTGAGCTGGCTAAAGAGCTTGAGCAGCCTCCGCCACAGTTTCCCGCAAGCCAAGCGATGATTGCGAGTATTCAGGGCATTCGTCCGCCGTTAGATCAAGATGAAGACGCAGAAGATGATTCCGCGAGAGCCCGCCTTGCTAAAGCTCTTCAGGCCGCTGCGGGCATGAGTCCGATTCTCGACCTCGTCATCATTGATGAGGCTCACTACATGAGAAACCCTAGTACGGCGACGCACAGACTCGGGCAGTTCTTGCGGGACGTTGCCGAACATATTGTGCTGCTCTCAGCTACGCCCATTAATCTGCGGAGCGAGGATCTCTTCTCATTGCTGAATATCGTTGACCCTGACAACTTCAGATTCCGCGAGCAATTTGAAGGTATTCTAAAGGCAAACGAACCCTTGGTCAGTGCGCGGTTCGCGGCATTGGGGACAGAGGAGACTCCTCAGACTGTTCTTGCCCACATTCAAGCTGCCAGGATGCATCCTTTGCTCGCCGGTTCCAAGCAACTTGAATCGCTGGAAGACGACCTGGCTTCTTGGAGTGCACAGTCGTGGAACACACCAGAGCGCGTTCAACTTGCTGACCGGATTGAGCGTGTTAATCCTCTGAGCCGCTCTGTCACGCGTACGAGAAAGGTCGAAGTAACCGAACGTAAAGTTGTCCGTCATCCAATGGTCCGTCAAATACCGATGACGAAAGTTGAACAAGATTTCTACGTGCTAGTTACGGATGCGATTAAAGAATATGCCTGGAGCCGAAGTGTCTCCGATGGCTTCCTCTTAGCTACCCCTCAGCGCCAACTCTCAAGTTGTATGTATGCCGCCGGCGCCACCTGGGCAGCACAGGATGACGAAGACGATGACGAGTCGCTATATGAAGACTTAGGAATTGAGCCGCCTCGGCGCGAAATGTCGGAGTTTCGCAGATTTCTGCTTGACAAGATCCGTGGACAATACGATCTCGGATCTCTTTGGCAGTCAGATTCCAAATTTGACCTCCTTTCACATTTATTAGTTGACTTCTTTCGGAATCATCCTCAAGAGAAGGTTGTCCTCTTTTCATACTTCAGGCCAACTCTTCGTTATCTAGCTAAACGTCTTTCAGAATGCGGCATCGAATCGATTGTTTTGATGGGGGGGATGGCCGGCGACAAAACAGAGATCATTGATCATTTTAGTCGTACCGCATCAATTCGAATTTTATTGTCTTCTGAAGTGGCGAGTGAAGGCGTTGATCTCCAATTCTGCAGGTTTCTTGTGAATTATGATCTCCCGTGGAATCCGATGAAAGTTGAGCAGCGCATCGGCCGCATTGATCGCTTGGGCCAAACTGCTGAACGGATCGACATTTTGAACCTCGTCTACGCCAATACGATAGATGCTCGAATTGTGCAACGACTGTATGAGCGGCTGCATCTCTTTGAGCGCGCACTCGGGAGCTTGGAGGCTGTGCTGGGCGAAGAGATTCAGCAATTGACGGCCGATCTCCTAACCGGGCGGCTAACTCCAGAAGAAGAGGAACGGCGGATCACCCAAACGGCACTTGCGCTTGAGCACAAGAGTCAGCACGAACGAGCGCTTGAGGAGCAGGCAGGTCAATTGATCGCCCACAGTGATTACATATTAAAGAAAGTCCACGCGGCGCGTGATTTCTCTCGCCAGATTTCCGATGACGATGTGCTCTTGTATGTACGGGATTACTTGGAGAGGTTCTCGCCCGGATATCGTTGGATCCAGACAACGGATAATCCTTATGAGATTGACCTGGCTCTGCCACCGGAAACGATTGCCCGGTTTGAGCGGTTTCTGTCGGAGAAGCGACTTTACGGTCTCACCAGACTCGCGGAAGGCGGTGCCCGGCGTTGCCGCTTTGTCAATAAGGTTCGCACAGGCAACCTCGGCTTCGAGCAACTGAGCCAGTTCCATCCGCTGGTTCGATTCATCAGTGAAGAATTATCTAATAGAGATCTGTCTCCTATCGGACTAATTGCGCTTTGCATTCCAACTTCACAGATTCCGCGATCTTTCGGTGTGCGAGGCATGTTTGCTTTCACCATTCAAAGGTGGACTTTTGAGGGTCTAAGAACGGAAGAAGCCATTCGCGCTAAGGTAGTGCACGTAGATTCCAGGGAAATGCTCGATGCGCAGGCGTCGCTCGACATTGTGAATGCAGCTAGGGTCTTCGGTACTGATTGGCCGGGTGCTTCAGGGAGTCTGGATCATTTTCAAGCGGCGGGAGCTCTGGAAGACAGTGACTTGGGTCTGGCAGAGGATTTCAACCGTGAGCGGGAGCAAAAGGACGCAGAAAACGCGGATCGCGTTCGATTCCAGCTGCAGTCCATTGAAGCGTACAGAGACCGTCGAATCGCCATTGAAAGGCAGCGAATCGCCAACCTCGGAACTGCAGCGCGTAGTCGCGGACTCGTGCTAACCGCGGAGAGAACGGTTGAGCGCTTGCAGGAGCGATTTGAAATTCAAATGGCGAAGATCGAACATACAAAGGTCATTCGCTCCAGAAGAGAAACTGTTGGTAGGGGAATTCTCAAGGTTGAGGAAGCAGATCCCAGATGAACGATTGGAAGGATGCTCTCGGTGCTGCCGCCAAGCAATTGAAACTCGTTCAGAGTTCAAAAAAGGCTGCGCCGTCCAAGACCACGCCCGGAAACAAGAACTTGGCGGTGGATTACAAAGGATCAAAGTCCGAATCGGTATCGAGGTCGACGGTCGCCGATAGTGTTGCTCCAGCCTCGCTACCGCCTACAATGACGCCAAAGCCGAGGCCTAAGGTTCCAGCGCAGCCTGTTCACTCGGCAAACCCTGCCCCTTCCGGGGGCAGGATTGTATCGAAGTTCCCACAGCACATACTCCCAAAGAAACCGCGAAATCAGCATGATTCGTTGAAATTACCGTCGCAAAGGCCTGCCTCTAGTCCTCGGGTGAAACCTGCGTCCCCGCCTATACAAGTGCCTGACATGCGGCTCTTCTCGTTCGTCTATCCGCATTGTGAAGCTCGGACAGACCAAAGTTGGCAGCAGCAAGGCGTCGGTAAAGTCGTTGGCCGCATTCAGCCGGGACGAAAATCATTCTCTATCGTTGGGTTGGATTTCGGGACCGCCTACACTAAGGCGTGCATTCAGGTAAGAAACCGCACTTACGTGGTTCATTGGGATGGTGCTGTTGATCTCGCGAATTCGTTCCTCCTTCCAAGCGTGTTCTCGATCATGCCTGAGGGGACCTGCGTTTTGGGCCCAGCGGCGAAGGGAAGGCTCATATGCGATATAAAGATGGGGCTCATTGGAGGAATGCTGCCTGAGAGCCGCATTCATGCTGTAACTTTTGTCGCGCTCGCGACTCGCTATATTCGGTCTTGGGTGTTCTCGAAGCATCGCGATGTGGTGGAGGGTTTTGAACTAATTTGGATGTTAAACATGGGCCTTCCTGCAAGGTCGTGGGACAATTCAGCGCTATGCGCTGATTACCGCGACATAGCTCTCGCTGGGTGGAACCTCGGATTTGAGCCGGGCAACATCACACTTGAGTCAGCTCGATCCGTCCTTTATAAAGACGCAGACCCTCAGGTTCGAATTCAAGCAGAGATGGATCCAGATCGGGTGGCCGTCTTCCCCGAATTCGGGGCACAAGTTCATTCGTATAGAAGCACCGCCCAGAGGCAGAAGGATTTGCATCTCCTCCTCGACATTGGCGCGGGGACCGTGGATATTGTGACTTTCCACATCGGCGATGAAGAGGGCGAAGAAGTCAATTGTATTCTCGATGCTCTAGTGAAGAATCACGGGACTCATGTTCTTCTTGGCTATCGGGCGCTGGCAGGATCGCTCACGAAGAGCACCTGGGAAGATTCTGCGACCAGATACAACCGGGATGAATTTGAATCTGCATTTGCACTGAGATCCGGTTGCCTGCGTCAAGTTCAGGACGATTTCGCCGACCAAGTGCATCGCTCAATTCGAAAGATTTTTCATGATACTAAGTCACACCGATACCCGAATTCTCCAGCATGGACTGAGGGAATTCCGTTTTTTCTGACTGGAGGAGGGGGACAGATTGACGTGTACCGCGATGTCATCAGAAGATGCGCAAAGGATCGCAAGATGATCAAAATGGGCCTGCCCATTCCACAGGATGTTGAATTGGGTCGAATGGTTCCAGACCAGTTTCATCGGGTTTCTGTGGCTCACGGCTTGAGTTTTCTTGCTGAGAATCTCACCCGAACATTACGACGCTCAGAGGTCCCGGACATGCAAAGCAGCTCCGGCCCGAGTGAAGACATTCGGGAGAGGTACATTGAGAAGTGAGAAGCGATACCTTCATGAAAACTATTGATGCTTGTCGTGGGTTTGATAAGCATTCGCCGTCGAGGACATCGCTCATCATCGCTCTGAGGCGGGGCGAACCTGGCATAATGGGCCGGACCTCGCTGTTTGTAGACGGTACTGACCAGACCATTTTCTTCAGTCTGCTTCGCAGTTCATGCGAGTCACTCGACGTCCCGTCAAGCCCGGGGGGAATGGTTCGGGATGCTGGCGCAGCCACTCCTTCATCGGGTAGACTTCAACCCCTCCGTCATCTTAGGGATTACAACATTGAAACGCTTCATAGCACTTCTCCGAGCAGGGCAGTGGATCGCAAACAAAACTCCCGATCTACAGACAAAGCGGAATTATCACGTGTGAAGTTTGCGCGCACACGGTTAAACAAAGACCTAGCGATTGAGAGGAAGCACGCGCTCAATCCGGCCGGTCGTTACGAACACCAAGAGACCTTCATTCCCACTCGTAACAGAAATGTAGTCGCGCACCTGCTCACGATAGACATCCACGGTCGCCGCGCTTGGCTCGATGTCACTTTTCCAATCGACGACGACATCAATCCTCTTGTCTTCGCCGAGTGCCAAAGCATCCGCGACACCACCAACGAAGGTCATTCCGTTCTCAATTGGATCTGCTGCAAACACAGTTACCTCTGCCAGCAGCCGTGGTCTCAGAGCGGCGACCTCTGGGATCTGCAATCCGCGCTTCACAGACGCCGCAATTTCGGGAGGGTATGGTCCTTCATAGGCGCGCTGTGTTTCAGGAACACCAAGTTCGGAAAGCAGGGTTCTCGCTCGGCTCTCTAATGCACTGGCGTCTTCTCCAATCTCGCCCGTTAACACTTCCTCCAGCAGCTTGTGTACCACAAGCCCACGCTCCCTTCCGCCCTTGATCGTAATGCGCCCGTCATCTCGCTTTGTGGTTGCTAGGATACTTTCACTCGACTCGCCTTCAAGAACAAACACATCTTCGTCTAGCAGCACTGGTTCATTGCCCAATGGCCCGTCGTGACGGCTTGGACTCCTCCAAACAATCGAACGCCGGGTTGCCGCGATCACTGCCGCTTCTGCATCCCATGTGGCCTGAACCTGACTGTTGGTGAACTCGTCCACTGCGGTTATTGTCGGAACGGGAAGTTCATTTGCATCGAACGTAGGAATCTGAGTTAGGTTAGGGCTTATGAGACTGAACCAGTCGTTTTGAACACGTTCACTCTGCCGCGGCAACAGTAGCAAGTCACATGCGCGCGTGAGTGCAACATACCAAAGCCTGACACGTTCCCTGCGAAGCTGGCCCCTCTCTTCGGTTTTGACAACATCATAGTCGGGTCCAGCGGAACCCATGAGCTTGAAGTGAACCGTGTTATCCGACCGCCGATGCAAAAAATCCATCGACTCATCAAGCTCAGTTGGCGAATTTATCGGGATCACGATTGGCCATTCGAGCCCTTTGGCCGAATGCATTGTCGAAAGCGAGATGGCTTCCGCATCGGCGTCGGGGCGGCCTTCAATGTGCTTCTGTGTGTCTTCCCAGTTCGTCCGGAGGGCATCCGCAAAAGCGACAAGACCTCGGGTTTCATACGCGCGGGCCATCTCTAGAACCATTTCGACATTCGCTAGCGCTCGCTCGGCGCTGCGGCGGTAGCGCGCTCGCAAGATCGGCCGGATGTGAAGTTCCTCGATGGCTTCGGCCAGCAATTGATAGGGTGTTGTCTGGCGCGCTTTTCGTCCGAGATTTTGCAGGACTTCAAGAGTGCGTTTGAGGACGGGGTTGGTGATTATCTGGCAATCTGTCCAAAGATGAAGATGCGGAGGATGGTGGTCATCGCGGGAAGGAAGTGCAGTGACGGCATCGGCGATCTCTTCTTCAGTTAGCCCAACTAGCGGGCCGCGGATCAAGGCTCCGAGCGCTAGCGTATCGCGTCTATCGGCAAGTGCGCGTGCAATCGCGATCATGTCCTGGACTTCCTGGCGCGTGTAGAAACTCTTTCCTGCTTGCGAGGCTATCGATATTTCGCGCTGTTCTAAGGACCGCTCATAAATCCATAGATTCGTGCCCGTAGGGGCGAGGAGCGCAATGTCGCCGGCCCGGCAAGGTCTCATGGCCTTCAATCTCTTGTCCCAGACCTGATACGAACCGATCAAGCGACTAACAAGGTCTGCGACGATACGCGCTTCCTCACGCCGCACGAGATCAACCACAATCTTTCCCCTGTCGCTCTTGTGGGCATCACCGATGGCCACGTCGAAACAAGCGACTGCGGGCCGTCCATCTTGCGGAAGCCTCGTCGGCTGCAATGCCGTGAACCCTGGCTGTCCGTTTTCGGGGGATAACAGTCCTCGAAACTGATCGTTTGCAAATTCGATGATCTGTCTTAGAGAGCGAAAGTTGGCGACAATTTCGAGCATGGCAGCTGGATCTTGTGCAATGATTGCGCGTTTGGCGCTGAGGTACGTGTCAACGTCAGCGCCACGAAAACGATAGATTGCTTGCTTCGGATCACCAACAACAAACAAACTGCCCGCCCGCAGCTTTCGCTCTATCCACGGTGTTCCCTGGGCCGCCTCTCCGCAAAGACGCCACAGAATCTCTGCCTGCAGTGGATCGGTGTCCTGAAATTCGTCAACAAGGATACGCGGATAACGCTGCGCTAATGCCTTTCGCACATGCTCGTTGTCCGCCAGCAGATTCCGCGCGTGAAAAAGCAAATCGTCGAAGTCCAGAAGCGCCGCCTGCCGCTTATACTCAGCGTACAGTCTTGCAAGCGGTTCGAATTCGGCGACGAATCGCGCAAAAGCACTTGCCGCTACCGCGGTTACGAATGCTGTATAGGCGTCACTGCATCGATCATAGTATGTTTGCGCAGCATTAGAGAGCTGCGCTCCGCGTGGTTTGCCGAGACCCCTGACCGCCGCCGCGCTCTCCCATTTCCCTTTCTTCCTCCAGGCGCTGAAACGAGGTTCTATGCCGTGTTTGCAGTTGGGGGGGGCATGGAGAAGGAGCTTGGCCAAACTCCGTCCAGTGAGCGGGAATCTCCTCGATTCATCGACAAGGCTCTTGAATTGCTGTAAGTTTTCGATGACCTTCGCGGTTTCCTCTTCCTTGACGCCACATTGTGCATACCATCCTGCGAACGCTTCGATTTCGCGTGCGAGACCGTCGAGAACGCCAGGGTCAATTGTCGCGGGAATCGCCGTGGCCGATCGAGCCTTCCTCAGAAACGCCGCAGTCTCTTGAATGCGCTTTATGACCTGATCGGGCTCATCCACCAGAAGTTCTGCGAAGAAGTCCTCCTCGCCGAGCGCTGGCAACGGAGGCAGCCGGCCGAGACCCTCTGCACCGCGATCGCGGCCAAAGCGGGCCGACAACCACGCTTGCACCAAATCCTGATAAGCAAGATCGGCTGCTTCAGGATCGATGATTGTGGCTCCTGGGTCGATACCAGCTTCAACCGGATATGGTATGACGAGCTGCTGACAGAACCCGTGAATCGTTGTGCAGGTCAGTTCATCGAGCGTTTGGCGGGCCACGGATATCCCTGCTAATTGCTCGTCGGAGAGACCTTCGGGAAGAGCGACCTCTAATTCATCCGGGATGTCAGCTCCCGATAGACGGTCAACAAATCCCTCAATACGCTCGCGCAACTCGGATGCAGCGGCTTCGGTGAAGGTAATGGCGACAATTTCTCGCGAAGGGACGCCGGCCGCAAGAAGAAGCGCCACACGTCCCGCCATCAGGGCAGTCTTGCCGCTCCCTGCTCCCGCTTCAACGAGCAGTGTTGTGTCGTGGTCGAGCAGCGCACGACGCCGCGCGGTCAGATCGGGGAGAGCAGCAGCCTTGGACATCACTCCAACCCCCACAAAACTGAGAGATCGGCGAGACGTTCAGCAATCAGATAGCCCTTCACTTCGAAGTAGTTTTCCTTGGCGCCGCCCGGTAGCGCAAAGGCGAGATCATTGTAATCATCCTGCGCCCCCGCCCCAGGCAACACAGTTCCTGCCTCTACGTAGCGATGGGCGGCTGTCACAAATCCGGCCAAATTTGCGAGGACTGCCTTGGAGTCCGCGAGTGCGTAGAGGCTCTCAGATTCCGCCCTAGGGAAAAGAAGCCGCGTTTGAATGTCTTTTACAGAGGGGACAAGTGAGCGAACCGCATAGGCGTAGAGGCAGCGCTGCAATTCGGCTCCGCCTTTGAAGACCGGTTGCTTTTTCCCCGGCGGCCTCCCCGACTTATAGTCGGTCACGCGCGCAACTGTGCCGGCTTCATCGAGGTCAAGTCGGTCGATTGATCCGCCGATAGCAACCGTCGTTTCGGGAATAACCACTGGGGTCGTCGGGTCCCACGGCAACAAGGCGCGGCGGTCGTCCGTCAGATCCTCTACACTCAAATCTCCGCCAAATGGGATTTCGGCCCAACTTCGCTGCCCCGGTAGGGATTCCTCTCGGTATCCCAAGGCTGCAACTGCAAGAACGCGAATGTCGTGTAGCTTGCGTTCCCATATTACCGGTGGCGGTACGGGGCGCGTGTGCTCCCATTTCCGCGCGACTGCATCGAGAGCTTTGCCAACCGCGTCAGCAATCGAAGATTCGTCAGCATTGCGAAATCCTCCAGGCCTTGCTAACTCAAGGTCCGAAACAGCACATTCCAACGTTGCATGGAGAATGCCTCCAATTGCTAACGGATCAAGCTGTAGCGGCTCTTCTGTCTCGCCGGGTTCCTGCCACCGAAAACCGTAGGTCCAGAGATACCCGAGTGGATCGCGCAACAACTTTGTCAGTGATGTGGCAGATTGCCGTCGATTGAGTGAGGCAACGATGAGAGGGTGATTGGCTCTCATCAGGCCGTCATGGGCCGTCAGTCGTTCTGTGTGCCAATCGCTCCAACAGGAGCGCGCTGAGCGAGCTAATGGCAAGCCGTCGAACTCAGCTGGTCGTGCGAACAAACGATCAGCCCAGCCAGCTGCGTGCTCCGGGATTCGGGCGCGTTGGCGGTAGATCTCTCCCGGCACCCTTGGATACAGAGGTGAAACTCCGTTTATGCGTCCTTGCGCGTCGCGTCGCGCGCGCGAGCAGACGACTTGCCGGGATGTTGTCTTGAGAATCGTTTCGAAATCGCGCCTATCGGCTTGATGTACCGGCAGAGGATCAAGCAGAGATGAATCCACGATATGGTTTGGCAGAAGTGCATCCTCGGCCTGGTGACGTGGCCAAGCGCGCGAAGTGAGTCCAACGAGCCGTATCCACAGTCGTGGGGCAGCCGCGAGCGACGCCGCTGGAGCCCAGATGATATTTGCCTCTTGAGCCACCTGGTCAGGCAATCTGAGAGATACGAGTGTCACATCGAGCGCTTCGGGAGGGCCCTCCGTCAGCGCTTTCTCCCAAATTGCAAGGCTGCGGCCACTTAAGAGATTGGCACCGATTTCACCTGCCTTCCTTAGTCCGAGTGCCAGTGTTTCGACGAGGTGGCTCAGAACCCTAACCTCAGCTTCAGAACTTGCGTCATCCGGTTTCACCATCGCAGCGAGAACGCCGCGCCATGAGGCTGCGTCAAGCAATGGTGCATCTTCCGGAAGTGCTCGCCACCAGTCTCCGCGGACGACCTTAAAATCGGGATTTTGTGAACGCAATAATGCGATCAAGCGTGTCATACGAGCTTGGCTGAAGCCCCGCAAGAGCACCTCGCCAATCGCGGCCGCGAGCTGGCCCTCCTGCGTTGATACTGCTTTGCGGCCATGGACGAAGTGCAGATCGACTCCAGCCATATCACTTAAGGCCTGAAAGTGATCGTCCCACTCTGCTGGCCATGCGGCGGCGATCGCAATCTCTTCTGGTTTGGCTTGTCCACTAGCAAGAAGAGCCCGGGCCCACCGCATTGCTTCCAGGGCTTCGTGGCGTGGGCTTGCGCAGGATTCGGTCTTAATTTCAGGATTTTCTGGCGCTGTCGCAATGACAGTAATTCCGCATGTGCGCACCCAGGCAGGCACTTGGCGTGGACCCGCGACCCATTGCACGTCCGTCACGTCCTTGAGTGCTGCGAGTAATGGACGCCAAACCGGCGACATTTCTGTTCTACCAATTACGCGGATTGCTCCGAATAGAGCCCTCGCGTATTGTAGGCGCTGAAGTGCAAGGGCAACCAAGTCGGCCGGCCTGCGCATGGAATCAGGCAACCGTTCCAGCACACGAGCTTCGAGTTTGGTGACTGCGTCAATGCGCGCGCGAACTAGAGAATCCGACGTGTTGGCGAGTTCATTGAATTTAAGGCCAGCGGCCCAAGCTTTCTCAAGTGTTGACGCCGCCGCTCTTGGAAAGCCCGGGAGAGTTTTGATCTCATTTAGTTCTCCAAGGTCCAAAGCGACAGCTTCGCCAATTGCCTCCTTGAGGGAGTCGGAATCGATCGGCTGCAGAAATCCGCCCGCTAACCGTGCGACTAGGTGCTCGATCGCAATTGCCAGTAGTCCGTGCTGCCGCTCGACAGCAGCTGCTCCGCGAGCCTGACGCAACGATAGCCGTGAATGGATAATGAAGGTCTTGCGCACAAGGACCACCACATTGAAATGATCATATATCCGTCCAGCACGGCTGGGGCGCAACTAGAATCACTGATCTCGGAATCGCTCAACCTAATCCCGGCAATGACGCGAACCTCAGGGTAGACAAGGGTCCGGTCGAAACGATCACCCGGAGAACGATCAGGCTGTCCGTTTGTGGTGCAACGGGGAAACGGGGTCGAGCAGACGATGACTTCAGGTCGGTACGCGTCGGCCGCAGATCCGATAATGCCAGCCGGCGATCGGAAGCACACTTGAAAATCACTGCTTTGCAGAGCTTGTTTGAGAGAGTTCCGAGGAATTAGAAAAAGGCTCCAACAGATTCGGGCCATTTCCTTGGAGCTTAGCCACTCGCCAGGCTTTCATTCCCTCTGCCGGATAGGTCCGAACCAAATCAATTGGCAGATGCGAGGGTTCGGCGGGCGCCAGCCATCGTTCGTAGTCCTTCGGTTCGATGATGAGGGGGCAACGGTTGTGGAACGGCTCCAGAACTTCATTCGGGTCCGTCGTAATGATGCTGAAGCTTTCGACAGCGATCTCGCCCTTCTTCTCGTCTAGGCCTTTCCATCTATCCCAGATCCCTCCGAAGGCGAAAAGACCTTCATCCGCAAGCGATACCGCCCATGGCTTGCTGAGTTTCTTCCTTTCCTCCTCTTTGGTCAGTGGCTCCCATTCGAAGAAGAAATTGGCTGGGATGAGGCAACGACGGTGTTTCCATGGCTCTCGCCATGCACCACTGCTATCGAGTTTGTCGGAGCGCGCATTGATGGAGCTGAAATTGGCCCTTGGCGTCTTCGACCAGTAAGGCACGAGGCCCCACTTCATGAGCGCCAAAACACGTTCACCCGTATCGCGGTCGAGTCGGACTACCGGCTGAATGCTGTCCGGAGAAATGTTGTAGGAGGGCGCGAGGCGAGTGCTGTTGATCTCGTAGTACTCGTCGTTGAACACATCTGTATTGTGGGCATGGAACCACTCTGCGATTCGCTGTTTGTCCGCTCTCCGCCCGTATCGCCCGCACATAAACCGAGGCTACCACTGAACTATCGACCCACTCGATCCAAAATCATTCGCGCCAGGTTCACGCTCTCGGACACTACAGATGCCAAACGAGGAGAAGGGCGGCTTATATCCGGATCCCACGCGAGGCGAACGGCCGCTATGATCGCGGCGGCGATGACCAGTGTCGAGTTCATTCGCATCTGCTCTTGCATCTTCTCCGCCCAAGCCTCCCGCTCCCGCGCAATCGCTCGCTTCATTTCACCCATCAATGCACCACGATCGCACAGGTTTAGAACCAAGTTTGTGCGAGAGCTTGCCTCGAAAGATCTCGGAGGGAAGATAGCTCCTCTTCTCGCCGCAAAGCGGACAATGTGCAGCAATCCAAGTGCCCGGCATCGTGCCAACGGGCGCCGGGATGTTTTCACCGCATTTCTTGCAGCGGATTGTAAAATCGTACTGCCGAGTTTCCGGAAGATTGAACACAAGGGGGAGTATAGGGGAATAGAAGGCGAAAGTCCATCCAGCATATCCTACAGATCTCGTCCCGCGGAACTGGTGGAGGCTCTAAGTAACCTATTTTCATCGGATTAACACAGGAGCTGTTGATCTATAGACTGCATTCTGGCACTATGGGAGCCAAAGTGAACGGTTCGCCGTGCGAATTGCGTCTTCCCCCTTTGCATCGCTGCAGGTTTGCTGCTGGTCGCCCTGCTGAGTGTTGTCGGGAATTGAATGCTCCGGCAGACACCCGAGAGAGATGAATCTGCAGCTGCTGAATACCCAAGCATCGACCGCCAGCGGGCATCTCCCCGACGCAATCTGCAGTACAGAGCAACAGTTCGGCACCAGTTCGCCGGCAAAAGAGTCACCACCCACATCAGTAGTCCTTGAGTAGTCCTTGGCGAATTGCGAGATGATTCGCGCTTTCGAGGCGGTTGTTCGACGCGGCTCGATGGAGCGCTCGCGGCAGCACGATGCAGAGTTCATTTTTCGTCACTGATCGGGAAGTAACCGTCTTTGCAGAGTCTCATCTGCCGTCAATCCCTTTGAGAAACTCGCTTAGTGACAGTTCGAAGGCTGCTGACAGCGCTGCCAAATGGCGTAGTCCTACCTCGCGCACCCCCCGTTCAAGGTCGGAGATGTGAACCTCATGAATCCCGGACTGTTGGGCCAAGTCGATTTGTCTCCAGCCCCTCTTCTTTCGGAGTTCCCGAATTCGTTTGCCGAGCTGGACACACACATCTGGGGCCATCCGTCCAGCATTGACTTAGCGGAAGCACTATATTTAGTGGATGCACTCTTTCTCGCGAACTTTAAGTTGGTCACAGGATTCTGCTCTTGCCGCCGACCAGGTTGTCTCCTGCAACGCATCGGCAACGGACGGATTTCCATTGCTGATGAAAATCTGATTATTTCCTCAGGCAGAAGCAGACTATGCCTACACGTCGTGATCTACTCAAGGACTGGGAAAAGCAATGATTCCATGCAAAGAGCTCAGCGGCAAAGTTGTCCGCTTCCTCACCATCTACGAAGACGGAACCTGTGGTCCAGAGGTGCACATTGAATTCACCGATGGCACCGTCTTCTCCGCTTGCCTGAAGACAAATGTTTCCATCGAGGCGAAATGCATTCGGGATGAAGGTGGAGAACCGCGCGTCCTTCAGGACTACTCCTGCCCGGCGTTTCCGCGCTGAAGATGGCCCCCTTTTCACAAGGCTTCTGCACGAGCAGGAGGGTTACCGTTCGTCGGTCTTCATCACGCGCAATCAGGGATGAGAGGCATTGACGGAGGCTATGTGCAGGCTGCGTCAGGCCAAGCGGAACACCGCATTGCGAAAGTGCTGTTATCGTAACTCATTGAAACGATGAGCGTTGATGGCTAACGATCCGAAGGGAACCCTTCGGGGCGGATTTCCAACGCAGATTGAGCGATCCCACGTCGGTTCTGCGGCATGAAATGCGCCCCTCTGGAGTGGCCGAGTGACTCACCAGGCCTTTACAATTTTTGGGAACAATGAACCGGCAGGACACGAAAGACATGATGGGGCTGGCGATTATGATTACGCCTCGTGTCGTCAGGCGGGCACATCAAGAGACCGTCGGTCCAATGCTGCTGCTGCCGCGACACTGGGATAGCATCATAGCAAGGACACTCAAAATGGATGCCCAACAGATAGACACGAGCGTAATAAAGCGGTGGGATGCCGCACACAAATGCCCGCGGTGTTGCCATGCCTTCAGATTGGAAGATTTTGACCTTAAGGCCGTCACAACTGGGATTGTCGCCTGTCCCAATTGCGACTGGTCGGGGCCTATCGAAATCGAGATCATCGAGAGAGGGAAGCCGGAGGTGTAAACCTCACACTGGTGTGAGAAGAGGGAGATGCTTCCTTGCTCAGGGCGGAAATCTTCCGCATGAAGGCTCTCACCAATTCACTCACGACCTTGGATCTGTTATCTGCGCGGGATGCCAAATAGGTTTTCAAGGAAAGGGACTTCTCGATGAGCGGCCGGACGGTGACGCGGTTGCGCGCGATCCGCAATGCACCCGCTTTCACAACGAATGCGATACATGAACCATCGGCCACAAATGGGAAAGCCTCCTCCGGGGCTGTTACGTGTTGGATATTTGCGGGGTGAACCTTCCGCTCCTCCGCGAGTTGCATCACCGAGTCATAGAGAGGCGGGTGGAGCCGGCGTTCAAATAAAATCCAGCATCGATCGGCCATCTCTTCGAGCGTAACGGAAGCGTACCCCGCCAGTTCATCATCTTCTGACATCGCAATGTAGAAAGGGGACTCGGCCACTTTGACCATTGTCAGAAGCGGGGATTCGGGCGGTTCTGTCGTAATCGCCAAGTCCAGCTTACCTGCAAGCAGATCGTGAACGAGGTCATAGGAGAACTGGCTGCGTAATTCAATCCGCAACCGCCGGAACGACGGTAATTGGATCGAAAGCAAAGTGGAGACCAGGAAGGGGTCAGTGTACGGCGATTTTCCCACATTCACCACGACACCCGCATTCTGCTTCACTGCGCGAGCCGCCTGTAAGGCCCGCTCGCCATAAAGTAGCGCCAGGCGCGCATCTTCGACGTAGGCTCGACCCGCATCGTTTAGGCTCACGTTCCTGCGGTCGCGCTCAAACAGTCTAAATCCGAGACCTTCTTCCAACTCAGCGATATTCCGTGTGAGCATGGGTTGGCTGATGTGAATCTTTTGTGCCGCGCGAGTAAAATGCAGCTCCTCGGACAGTGCGATTACAGATTCCATGTATTTTGTTTCATTGCGTGCCACAGTTCCTCCCGGCTCCTGCTGAGCAGTATCTTGGGATGGGAATGGCAGAATGATTCGTCGGCGCCCCCGACCTTCTGGTGGCTTTGCAAAGCCACTCTCGACAAGAAGCCTTCATGGGAAATGCGGCAAACAATCGACAACGTAGTTGTTCGCTCTGTTGGCGACGAAGGCCATCCCATCGCAAGCTGCATCTATTTTAGATGCAATTGGATGGAACCTAGCTGTTGTTTGCGTGACGTCCGGAACACTCTTATTCCTATTGGTAATAAGAGCTTACAGAAAATGAATTGGACAAGGGTATTTCGAAGGTGAATCCTGTGTTCACCAACGCGGCAGGTCGGGCCGCTCCAGAACCAACTACTTTCATCTCATCCTAGCGGAAATTTAGTCGCCATTCGACGGCTCTCGTATCACTCGCTCAGGAATGGTTGCACGGAGGAACAGCAGGTCGCAAATAAAGCGGCCGGTTGTTTCATCGGAGCCAAACCTGTCAATCATGATTGAGCCTCCTAGGCGACGGATCGGCCGCCACCAGACAGTGGAGTTTCTGGGCGCTCGTCTGTCGATGCTTCCGCGCGTGGTACGCCGAGGGGAGGTTGCAGGGCTACAGGTCGGCAAACTGTGGCAACTCGCGTTTTTCACGCCTGCAAAGTGGTCTTCAACATTCGATTTCACCCTTGTCGATGGCTTTGATGATGTAAAGGCGCACATGGCAACCCTTCCTCAATTGCCGGAGCGGTCCCCGCAATGGAGTGCTGACGCTATCGCTATGGCTGCTCAGGCCAAAGTGCTCTCCGGTCACAAACTCGAACAACTCGCAGTTCGTCTTCAGCGCCACAGCGGGCGCCCGAAGGAAGCGTGTTGGCGCTTGATTATTCAGCACGGAATCAAAGGACGGCAAGATTACCGACGATGGACGGAAGGCGAATTCGAGACGGTCCGTGAAGAACTGGTGAAGCGATCGATCGAAGAGGTCGCGAGGAAGGTCAATCGGACACCGAAGGCAATCCGCAACATGCTGAGAAGAAATCACCTTAGTTTGCGCGAGATCCGGTGTGATTTGTTTTCGGTGGAGAGCCTTGCAAGCGCCCTCCGCGTTCGAAAAGCGGAGGTCGTCTTTTGGATCGAACAGGGATGGCTTCAGGCATCGATCGCTTGTCGCGGCAAGCGGCGATCCTACACCATCACGCCCGAAGCGCTCATGAGCCTGTACAAGCAGCATCATGCCGATGTCTTGAAGCGAGGCATTCCGAATCAGGCACTCTTCGAGGCATACGTTCAGTACTGCTTTTCCCCGAAACATACGGTTGGAGAACAGCTGTTGGATGTCAGGCGAGACAAGCGGGAGCGAGCGGCATTTGCGGCAGCGACTGGGGGTGAGGCGGCCGGCGATGAGGAGGAGGAAGGCGATGATCAACGCTTTGGCATCACTATGGCGGAATTGGGCGGGCTTGCAGGGTGCGAGCAGAGCCGGGACGAATGAGATTTGTGCCCGCTGCGGCGCACAAATCACTCCGTCTAGGTTGTCACTTCGGGAGATTGCACTCACCGCTGTTTGCGGGACCCTGGTGCTGTCCATACTCATGCTGGCTTGCTGGAGAACCGAACAGTGGATTGAGCGGCAAGGGCATCGAATTCTGAACCGCATGACCTGGCATGAGCCGGTCGAAAGCTGGAACCAATGAACGAAGCGGTTTTGTCGCCGAGATGCACATCAGCATCCCCTCCGAGTCGGAATTGTTTGGTAGAATTTGAATCACGGGACATGGACAGATGTTCTGGGTTGCGGGTCGCCTGCAGCGGCATGGTCGGCAAAGTTTCATGCTGTCCATGCTGTCCATTAATTGCGGAATTCGGTTAGATTCCGTGGAAAACGTGGAAGCGGGAGAAAAGATAGACAGCAACGATGGACAGCAAATTCTTAGACTTAGCGTAAGTCGAAGAAAAGAAAGAGGGGACGTAGCTCAGTTGGTTAGAGCGCTGCCCTGTCACGGCAGAGGTCGCGGGTTCGAGCCCCGTCGTCCCCGCCATAAACCAATTAGAATCAGTGGTTTGTTGGCGTGACCTTTTCTTTCATACCCCCTCCGAGGGTGCTGAAGGGTGCTGAAGCGAGCTTCCTGCAAGTAAACCCCGAAAAACCAGATCCTGAGCTTGTCGTTTTTCGTCGCTCACACACTGCTGGTAAATGTCAGCTGTGATCCGGCTATTGGCATGTCGGAGCATCTCCTGCGCCGTCTTGATGTCCACGCCCTTTTGACGCAGCATTGTAGCGAGCCCGTGCCTGAAGCTGTGCCAGCCGATCCGTTTCTTGACCCCGATCCTCTCCAGCGCCGGCCGAATATGACGTTTCAGAATCATGTCCGGCTGGATGGGCCGCGACCCATTCTTTGCGATGGAAGGGAAGAGGTAGTCGTTATCGGAGCGGTAAAGAGTTGCCAGTTTCCATTGCTTCAATTCCTCAATGACAAATGGGTGGAGTGGAACGGGCTTACGGGACGCTTCCGTTTTGGTGTTACCTTCGACGTTGTGCCAAACGGAATGTGTGACGTCAGCCTGCATCAGCTCAAAGTCGATGTCGCGCCAACGAAGAGCGATCAGCTCTCCTCGGCGCAACCCGGTGATGCCGTCCAGCATCACCATGACGCGCTCGCGGCGAGAGAGTTCCAACAAGAGTGCCTGGAACTCTGCAGGGTCGAGAATATCTGGGATGCGGAGCCGTTTGGCTGATGTTCGAACTGCCGTGATGGGATTCTTAGATGCCCATTCATAGCGAATGGCATGGGAGAAAAGTACGGACAGCAGGTTGCGGATCTTTGTTCGAGTGCCGGGGCTAGCCGGCTGGCCATTGACCTTCTTCAGGTTGCGGAGCCAGCTTTCGATTTCGACGCTCTTCATTGCTGAAAGAGCGTACTGGCCCCATGTTGGAATGATGTGGAGCTTGAGGTAGTGCTTATATCCCTCAGCGGTGGAATGCGCTTTAAGCGGAATCTCAACGCGCTCGAAATGGGCAGCGAGCTGTTCCACGGTCATGGGAGCGAACGCCGCTCCGTCGTTGGCGTTGACCCTGAGCTGCATGACGGCCTTCTCCGCGTCCTTACGCTTTGGGAACTCGATCACCGTGCCTACGATCTTCTTCTTGTAGGTACGGTGACCACGCTCTTCGGCGTAGTAACGGAACACCCAAGCATCGGGTTGGCTTTTTCTCTTCAGCAAACTCAGGGAACCTCTCTGATAGCGTTGCGCCTGCATGCGGACAATCTCCTTTGCACGCGCACTGATGGCTGCCGTCGAGTTTACATCACTGTCGATATGAGAGATCAATCCAGTACGATTCATGGCTTCTTTGACTTGTTCGTTTTTGCCGACAACCACTCAGATAGCTCGCTCGCAAGAAAGCGCCAGAACTTGCGCTTTCCCTCTCCAAGTGGATGAGCCGGTACCCTACCTACTTCCTCTCCAACACCCATGACGGCATAGTCCGACTCGCACCCAACCCATGCCAGAGGGGAACTCGGGACGCTCACGAAGTGTGCAAAAGCCGCTCATTCTATGTGACATAATCCCAAGTTGCAGCGAATGCAACCGGGGGGACGTAGCTCAGTTGGTTAGAGCGCTGCCTTCGCAATAATTTCCTATACTTTTCAACAACCTACCTCGCTTACTATCCATCTTACTGTCCATTTCTCATCAAGTTTTGGCCAGGATTTACTGTCCATTCTTGACTGGAGGCCGCGAAACGACTGCAGAGATCGGGCGTCGCCGCAGCTCATGCAAGGCTACTTGCGCGAGGGCGCGAACCACGTGATCTGGAAAGTTGCAACAGTATCGCTGTGCAGGCCTGTTTCGTATTTCGGAGCCTTCCACCTCTCGTATTGTACCCAGCCGCGCAGTTCAAAGTCGGTTCGCACGCGCTTTGTGGCTTGGACAGCGAAGTCATTTTGCGTGGTGCCGCCCGTGATAAACGCGCTGGCGGCCTTCGCGTTGCGGTACTGGAACTGCACTTCTTCCTGCGGCGAGAGGTGATAGGTGAGCCAAGCCTGCCCGCCTTTGCCTTGGCGTCCGACCCAATCGCCAGGTAGGAAGCCGTTGTTCGTAGGGCCCTGCCTCTGGATACCTTCCCAGTAGAGGAACTGACCGTACCGTCCGGACGAGCTGGGAGTGTCGGTGTTTGCTCCCTCCAGGCGCAGGTCTAGATGCTCAAAGCCCGGAAAGCGTGCGAGATAGATCCCAGGATGGACGCCGGAACGCCGTGGCGCGCTGATTGGACTCACATCATCGTGCACCAATGAGTCCGTGTAGAGCGTGATCCAGTGGCTGAGATAAGGAAGCCGCCAACTGAAATCGAAGGTGCCGAGGCGATCTCCGGGATCGTCCCTTCCGTTCTTTTCGCTAGCCCCGGTTTTTGGGTTACCAAGTACATTTTGGAAGCTGAAGAAGCTATGTAGAAAAGTGTGGATAGTGATCGGCGCGTGGCCTTCACCGCCCCAAACGGTGAGCCGGTCGAATCCGAATTCCAGATCGCGCGTGGGCTTCAAACTGATCTTCTCCATGTGCACCCAAGGGTTGCCGGGATTGATCACGTTCGGTGTGTCCGGCGAGGAAGTGGCTTCGGTGGGATCGGATGCAGCGGCGGGGTTCGGTACCAATGTGTGACCATGTAAGCCGCCCACGAAGAAGTCGTAGCGAAACGGACCAGTAATGCGTGAGAGCCCGGGAACGCGCAACGGTTCGATTCGGTTGATCTGGAACTCGTAGATGTTCTCGGCATTGTTGCCCCAGAGCATGGAAGCGCCCTTGTCGGGGCCAAGCCAATGATCGCTTTTGTCAAAGGAGATCTCATGCCCCAGGAGGTGATACGACAGCGCCGCTTCCATGACGTGAACTTTGCCCGTCGCCGCGATCGGGCCTTCGGGGATGGTGGCAAAGACAGAATTTCCGGCGTAGGCAATGCCGTCGATTGGATTCAAGAGATAGGCCGCGAGCGCCGGGGAGTATCCAGCCGCTGACGGCGCATACTGCGTTTCGCCGCGAAAATACAGCGAAAACCGTCCCGCTGAAGCGCGCGCACTGAAGCCGCTGTAGTTGTTGAAACCGCTTTCGTAGGGCCGTCCGTAGTCGTCGACGATCGACTGACCGAGGTGAAAACTGTCGCGCAATGGTGTGCCACCGATACCGCGGAACTGGGTATAGACACTCTCGAGCTGCGCCCGCCAAGGCGCGGCGCCGCTGCTGCTTCGATCGATATCGGGTCTGAACTCCCGCACCAGCGCGGCGAAGATCGATCGCGCCTCGTCGTTTTTTGCATCGGACTCGATGCGATCCGCGCTGAGTTCGAGCATGTGAGCGATGCTCGTGCGTGTCCACGGACGGAGCCCGAGGTACGCGGTGTCTACATAGCCGAGCGCATGCAGCCGGTCTAGGGTAGGGTAAACCCAATTGTCGAGCGGCACGTAGACCGACCCGTGTGAGTCCATTTCAGCCATGGAGGAGTCGAGCCGTAAATCGGAAGGAAGGGCATTTGCACCGGCGCTCTGCCCTTGCGCAAAGCACCAATCCGCATGCCACAAGAGGACTGCCAGAAGAATCCAACGGAGTCTCACACGCACCTCAGCATTCAACGGTGTAACAAAGTTGAGTTCAAAAGATCTGTATACTGCTCAATGATCGCTGGCCAGCTGTAGTGGTCAGCCGCACGCTGCCGGGTCTCCAACCGCATCTTCGGTGCGTCAAAGTTGCAACTCTCAATTCTTTCGACGATCTCTTTTAGATCCTCGACTCCTTCAAAAAAGAGAGCCGATGTTGCAAGAGTCTCTCGATTGAACGGATTGTCATGAGCCACAATGAGATTTCCGCATCCCATTGCTTCCAGCAAAGATGGGTTTGTGCCGCCGACACTATGGCCGTGAAAATATGCAAATGAGTGGTACCGCAGGCTTGCCAACTTCGCGTGGTCATAAACGGTTCCGATGAGCCGTATCCGGGAATCTTGAACGCCGCGAAGCTGTTCGACATAGCGCGTCCCGGCCAGATGATCCCCGACCACCACGAGCTTTTTCTTGCTGTTGGACAGCTGAAATGCGCGGAGAATCTCCATGATATGGTTCTCAGGCTCCAAGCGGCAGACGACTAGGTAATACCCCGCAGGGGCGAGATTCCACGCAGACAGGAGCTCAACATCTGGAGCCGCATGGATGACATCGCAGCCGTATGCGATCACGCTGCAGGCACGAAGTCTTCCGTGGCGGCTTGAAAGACTATCGGCAATTGCGCCGGAATCCGCAATCAAGCGGCTGGCAACGCGGGTTGAAACCCATTCCATCAACCGAAAATAGGCCCTTGCCGCAAAACTCCACTTTGCGCGCGCCCATTCAAGCCCGTCGGGATTGATCCATACCTCGCTGCCCCAGAACCGCGGGATCACGCAGAATGGCGCTGCGCCGTAACCAAGCATGTAGACCACGTCGTAAACCTTGCGAGCCGCCCACAGGCATTTCAAGTCGAAGAAGATGGTTCGCAGGGAGCCGAGCGCAGGAGCCGATTTATAGCGCAGTCGCACGCCTTTAAAAGCGCCAGGGGCAGGTGTCTCGTCCGCTTCGCAGAAGACGGTCACGTCAAATCCCCGGGCGGAGAGTCCAATTGCGAGCTTTTCCGCAAATGTCTCGAACCCGCCATATCTAGCCGGGATGCCCCGGGTGCCGAGGATGGCAATCTTCATTTTCCGATTCACTGTCGTCACACTTGAAGTCAAAGGCCTGAAACCGCATGGCTCTCGCCGATCGCTGCCAACCTTGATTGATGCGCGATCTCAAATTTGTGCAACCGTGCGGCGAGAAGACAACCGGCTGAGTATGATCTGGATCATTCCAGCATCCAAAAGCAGCAAAATCCAATCCATAGGTAGCCGGTATCGAATTCGCGAATAGAACATTGCCGCAAAGGGTGCGTTCACAAAGTAGAGGCCTACGAAAAGAACCTCCAGCTCAGAAAGCGGATACTTCCGGGCAATTGCTATTCTGCAAAGCAGAAGTAACAATAGCGGTTCGTACGTAAAGAGCATGATGGGCGTCCGCCAATGCGGCTGCTCGAGTTCGGTGGCCACATTTTGGGTCGCCGTTCTTTCTGTGAATGAAAAGTACTCCACGAGCTTCGCTGCATAAAGGCGAGCAGCTGCGCCCGGATGCTCCTTGGTCCATGCGAGCGCTGCTGCTCTGTAAAATCGATCGCTTTCAACTTCAGACATCCCGCTTGCAACGTGGGTATATTTACTAATGTCAGTGAGGGTGTCAGAATCCATGGACGAATTTTCCGAGTTGCCCTGTAGTAAGTTAATTCCACTGTTTGTCGCGACAAAAAAGAGTGAGTGAAATACCGCATAGTTTCTCGCTGTCCATACGCCCAGAACCAAAATCATGGGCAAAGCGAAAAGAAACACTTTCTTCCGGAAGCTGTGGCGTTTCCACAGCAGCCATAATACAAACCAGCAGAGAATAAAGAGGAATGTCGGGATGGCGAGAATGAGGAGTCCCCAGGCCAAGCCTCCCAGTAGAACGTTTCTCATTGATGGGTTCTCATCTCGAATCATGAGCCAGATCCCGAGTAGCAAAAGCATCGCGCCGAATGTCTGCGGTAGCAGGAGAGTGGCCGAATAAACAAGAACCGGATAAGCAAGCACAAGTAAAACTGAGATAGCGCCAGCACACTTAGAAAACAATTTGTGTGCCAGAAGGACGAGCAGCACTTCGGAAAGAAGAAATATGCCCAAATTGACGAAGCGCAATCCAACATTGCCGATCCCAACTGCAACCCACAAGCTCAAAAGAAAGGGAAAACCGGGCGGCCGAAATGCTGTTGGGTGGATCCCGTCAAGGGCATAGACATGTTTCGTGGCCAAGTTGGCTGCCAATGCGGTCCATTCCCGCTCGTCGGGGTAGCGCAGTAGCGGACCAGCATGAATGGCGACCACAGAGCCACAAAGAAAGGACAGGATGAGTCCGGCAAACAAGATGCTAGCGCTATTCCGCGTAATCCAGTTCATAGTGAAGATTCCCCTAATCCAGCAGCGCATTTAATCGCGCAGCGAGCCTCAAGGCGGCGTTATCTCGGTCTTCCGGTGTTGCAAAAAGTCGGCATGGTGATGCAGCCTTGCGGCGGGATGCATTAACCTTTGGGGTTACGAATGGCTCATCCCCCTCTGCCGGATTATTTCTCCTTAATTGGGCCGACACTGCCCCGGGCCCCGGCCGTCGCTGCGCCGACTAACTTGGCAAGAGTTTTCAGTCTCTGTTGCGAATACCAGGAATGAACCGTTATGTGCTTCGGAATCCTTAGAATCATCGCAGTTACCCATCTCCATCCCAGGTCCTTTGGACGCAGCATGTAAGTCGCATTGCGAACGATGTAACAGTTACGATTCAAGCTATGGAAATTGATTGTGTGACCGAGGACGCTTAAAGAGGCATCTCCAACACTGTGTTCCATGAGTGCACTTGCAGCAATGAAACTCTTGAAGCCCCTGCGGCGTGATCGCAGGCCCCACTCAGCATCCACCCAATCGATAAAAAGTTCATCTCGCATCAGTCCTACCTCTCGTAAGACTGACGCGCGAATCAAGGATCCGGATGTGATCAGCCAATCAGTCTCGACAGGCTCGGTCATGGCCGGGTCGACGCGAACCTTCTTGACGTGGAACCACCCATAACGGAGGGCATAGGAACGTGTTGCCGTTCTCTTCTCGATGTAAAGCGGACCAATCGCTGCGACTTTCACGCCTGCCTGAACAAGTGCAGCCTCCGCTGTGATAAGAGCATCTACCATGCCCGGCGAGACGATGCTGTCCTGATCCAATAAAAGCACATGCGAGGAGCCGGCATCCAGGCTTCTCCTTATACCGATATTCAGAGCGGTTGCGATGCCCCTATTCTCGCCGAGCGGAATATGGGTCGCTAAATCGCAGGTCTTGATCAGCTTCAAGACTTCAGGCGACGTGCCAGGAGTGTTATCAACGGCAAAAATGCGATCCACCTGGCCCACCAAACTCAATAGAACGCGCTTTATCATCTTGAGATCCGGATGAAAGAGAACAACAATCGCGGCGATCATATTTCTCCCCGGCGAGTTGGCCAGATACCCAAGTTAAACCGCGGCCAGCGTATTCCCAAATGTACTCGGTTGAGAAAGCAGAAATAGAGAACAGCAAGAACTGACGCCTTCAGCAATGAAAAAACAATCCCGGTGTATTGGTCGTCGAAGATGGACATCACGGTTGGGAAGGTCAGGAGTGCGCAAAGATATAATGAGATCTTCCCGCCTGCCACAGCCCTGCGATAGATAACGGATTGACAAAACCCAATGACTATAAAGGCGATGAACATGCCGAGAAATCCAAAATCAGTAAAGAAGAACTTGTACACGGTATAGACATTAGTCGGCCATGGGACGGAAATAGGAATATCGAGCGCCGGTGAGAGTTTGACTTCGTATCCAAGCTGGTAGGCAATATACGTGAAGAGTGAAAATGTGTGGTTGGCTGCATGGGCATACTCCGAAGGATGTGTAAGTACATAATCCAACGCAGGAATTGGAGTGACGATGTATGCCAGGGTAAAATTCTGCACGACCGCCTCATTGTTTCCTCGGAAATTTGAAACATCTTTATTCGAGAAGATAAGGCCAATAAAGAGAACAACGAAAAACAGGAACGGTATAAGGCCGTACTTGAAAATCCCCGTAATGTTATCTTTCTTGTTCTTAAGCATCGATACGACGGCGACTGCGGCGAGCAGCATCAGAATCCAGGTCCTGCCGGTCGTGAGAACGCAGCACACCATAGAGACCAGAAATGCCGCCCAGAACACTTTGTCTCTCTTCTCGATCAGGCAGATGATGGTCACGCAAATCGAGAATAGGGGGAGCTTGCTATCGACCGTGTCTGCCGCTTTTCCTTCGCTCGCCAATTCGACGTATTCGGTGCGCGCGGCCGCTAAGGTACTGCCCGTCCCGCCTGAACCTTGCTGAGCTACATCGCGCAGCATGAAGGGAACCGCCAGGATGCATATACTCAATAGAATGACGCGACCGAGATTGGCTGCCGACGGACGCGAAAACTCGGTCACCCGAGTAACAATTACGGCGCGTGGGACAAAGCGAGTCAGCCAGCCCCCAATGCTGAATACGAGGGCTCCGGCAGTGATGACCCACCAGGTAATTGGATGAACCTCGTTGAGTTCTAATGGAGAGACCTTGAAAATCACGAGGTCGAGCGCCCAGATTGCCGAGTAGATGAACGGCGGGTATAAAACCCGCCGTCTCCCCAAGAAATAATTGGCGATCGTCAATAGCCCAAGAAATGTGAGTGCCAACCCAGAAGTCATAGAATCGATCACCAAGCCGCGGAATCAGCATGATCCAGGCTCATTTTGCAGCGTCCCGCATGGGTGACGCACTACCCGTAAAGCTCTTCGACGGAAACGCAAGCGCTTCTTAGATCATATCGCGGATGCAAGAGGGAATACCGGCCATATTCTTCACGAGCCGCCTCGGATCGAGGCCAAAGAAAGTGAAACACCTCAGGACTCGCCGCGCATTACGAAACCAGGCTGGCGCCCGTGTTTCCTTCGAGTTTGGCGAGTTTTCGTTCATTCCGAGCAAAGAGGTCATATGCCGTACTACCGGTTCGAGCGTCAAACTGGTATGAACACGGTGAAGATGTTCCAAACCGGAAAAGTGGGATTTCGTCCACGAAGTTCCAGACGCTATGAACTAATCTTGCGGGCCAGGAAGCACAAGTTGAACGGAAGCCGAAAGGCGAAGGACAGAACCTCAAATCCAGATCTGGACAATAGTTCACGGCTGTTGTGCTCATCAAATACATGGTGATGTAAGCATCTATTTAACTTATTATCCAAAGATCGCTTGTGAAATTGATTGAGATTTCCAGCGGCTGGATCCATGCTGAGGTCGTGTTTATCGAGGATTTCGGGAAGATGTGTCAGGTCGTCTTCACCGATATTCTTGTCCCAATCACTGAACATATGGTCAACGCTCGTCGGTAGTCTGCGGCGATCAAAGGTTCCAAGGTAGTATGGAAGTACTAGAATTAGAGCGCCATCTGATTTCAAAACCCTGTGCCATTCTCTAAGAGCCTTGACAGGATTCGCAAAGTGCTCCAGATTATGCGAAGAAAGCAAGAAATCATAGGTCTGGTCGGGTATATCTGCCAACGCAGATCCGTCACAGAATAGAGTTTTACCAGGAGCCTTTCTTGGATTGAACACAAAACTCTGGGTGTGTTTCGCCCATACCGTTGAGGGAGAAAAGTCGCAATTATCCAGCTTTTCGACCTGCTCGTAAACTGGGAGTGCCCTTCTCTTACGAAATATCGCGCTTGGACCACCGATTTCCAATCCACTCTTTCCGTGAAGATAAGGCAAGTACATATCAAAATTCTTGACCTGACCTTGGAGCCGCACTCTTAGGGGCATAATGGGGTTCTGTAAAAACGAGATGATACGTTGCAGGGGGAGATGCATGTGAAAATCCTTTCAAACCGGAATTTCTATTTTGCTTTCACTGCAACGGACCAATATACTTCCAGTTGCCTCCGCTTGCGATCTTTTCCGCAATCATTCCAGAGCCAAAGAACCGGACGTGCCCAGCAGGGCCTTCAAACATAATCGAATTCACGCGATCAAGCGCCAGCTCTTAATTCTTCGCGACAAAAACATCATGCTCAATGTGCTACTGCAGGTTGTTATCTTTAGCCCAGTTCACCAGGAAGTCCAAAAGGGGGATAGCCTGAATTCTCATTTGAAGTGAAAAAGACGAAATCAACCCCGGTTCGCTTTGTGGCGGCGTATGACCATATCCGGCCCACGTATCGTTTCTTTGTTGAGCGGTCCTTAAGGTCAATTTCGAGATCTTCCCACGATCCACAATCGATGCACGGGCCATCCTCCGAATCCAAGCATCGCGCCTGGCTTCCATCCACTGGCGCCGATATTGCCGCTTTTTCTCGCCTCCATAGCCCACTGCTCGTTAGCTCTAGAAGCATCCTCCCGTTCCCATCGTCTTCTTTGCTCTCTGCCTTTGAAAAAGCTATCCAAAGGCAGATTCTCGCAACGCGCCAAAGTGGACGATCCGGCGAAATCACTGTGCCCAATCAAGCAAAAGCCTTGAATGTGACGCCGCGCCCGCCGGGTTGCGTGCGCTATTACTGCTTCGTAAAGACGAGAATATCCTGAGGACCCGTTTCCGATCTACCACCGTGTAGGGATCCCCACAAAGGACCGGCTGAACAGCTCATTCCATTCTCGGCGAATGTGGATAACAGAAAGTCAGAGTAATATGCCAAACAAATCTCAGGACTCCCACTTTTCATGTAACTGTGCTCCTGCGATCTGAAAGGAAATTTAAAAGACGAGTCTCGGTCGAGAAGAAAGGCCGTGAAAAAACAGCGCCCGCCGGGCTTAAGAATCCGCGTAATCTGTCTTGCATAATTTATGACTTCGTCCGTAAGCATGTGGGTGAAGACTGAAATTAAAAACACAACATCGAAAGTTTCGTTCGGGTATGGAAAAACATACTCCGTAGCAAGATTTTGGCCCTTGGGATTGTATTCGTTGTTTCGAATGTCGAGCAATTCGAATTGGAAGCATTTGCGTCTCAGTCGCGAATTACCCCTCGCGGCCTCAAGTGAAACGTGATGAATATCCATGCCAACATAGTTGCCATCGTCAAGTATCTCGGCAACCGCGAATGCGTTCGTACCACAGCCGCACCCGATCTCCAGAACTTTGGAGTCTGGCGCCAACTTTGCGTATGTCCGAAGCAAGTCTGCGAAATGTTTCCCATGCTGCAGGAATGAGGAGCCACCTAGATCTAGGGTGATGCCCACGGACCGCACTCGGATCGACAATCGAGGAATATGCCGATTTCCATTCATCAGACGGACCATGTAGTCAACTGGGTCCGCGACTTTGACGGCAAGGTTTACAACGGGGTAGTTCCAGCCAATTCTGTGGATTTGACGGCCAATAAATGAACGAATAGACATTGATCCGGGATTTCCAATTTGCTTTCCCATCGACGGCAGTATACCGCCAATTGCCGCTGCTGCGATCTTTTTCTGCATTCGTTCCAGAGCCAAAGAACCGGACGTGCCCAGCAGGGCCTTCAGAAGTCATAGAATCGATCACTAAGCCGCCGAATCCGCATGATCCAAATTCATTTTGCAGCGTCCTGCACAGGGGATGCACTACCCATCAAGCGCCTCAACAGAAATGCGCGTTCTTCTTTTCCAAGCAGCGCAAACCAAGTGATGATAATGTACAAAATCAACTGAATTGCTGAAATGATGAGTTTGAGCGGCAGGCTCACGTTTGCCATGCTCACAGCGAACACCACACCAATTGCAGCCGCCCCGCCAAGCATCGTCCGCACGGGGAACATATTGCCCAGCAACCGCTCAACTGCCCAAAACAAAAGTGCGCAGTCGATGACTACGCGAATCATCCATGCGATGGCGGTGCCTTGAATACCAAAGTGCTTCGTCAGGGCCCATACAGTCACCAGGTAAAAAGGCAACTCGAGAAGGTGGAGCTTGCCCGTGATGTCGGCGCGTCCTGCACCTTGTACCAACGCAAAGGGTAAGGTCGCAAGTCCGTTGGCAAATACCCCAATCGCCAGCCACTGCAGAACGCGGGTGCTGTGGCTCGCAAATGCAGGTCCCAGCCAAAGATTCAAGCCGCTTTGCGCGAACAGCACGATCAACAACGTCAGCGGAAACTGCGCGATGGCGACATACTTTACCGTGCGCCGAAAGAGCTTTGCTGCATGCTCGGGGTCTGCCACCAGCGCGGTCGAAAACGCCGGAAACAGCACGCCGACAATCGCCGCAGGAAGAATCAGAAACTTCGTAACGATTTCGAAAGGAGTGGCATAGTAAGCCACGGCCGTGAGCGACAACAGCATGCCGATCAGAAAGCGATCCAAATACGCCATTAGTGGGGAAACGATATTGGAGACCGTCATCCACGCACCGAAGCTAAAGAGCATCGGCAACAGACGCCTATCAATTTCGAATTTGTGCAGCAGGAGTGGCATATCGTGGAGCGCCAGAACCGCGTAAATCAGCCAGAAGAGCGCTCGCGCAACAACCAGAATACCAACTACGGCGGGCAAAGTCTTCGACCAGGGAAGCACCAGAAGCGGCGCCGCGAAGGTTGCGATTCCCATCGGGATCCGAACGAGATTGATCATTCCGAATCGCTGTCTGGCCTCGAGGACGCCTCGGAATCCAGTGGTGCTGATTACAAACGGTACCGAAGCGCTCAATATGTAAAAAGCTCTTGTAGTCTCTGACTGAAGCGCGAGCGGGGTCTTCAGGAGGTCATGAACCAGGATTGGAGACAGCATTGCAAGAACTATCGCGCCAATGATCCCCATGGCGCCCATGAGCATATTTGCGGTCCAAACGATTGCCGGCAATTCACGATCGCTGTTGGTTGCAAGTGTCTGCGCGACAAGATTTGTCATGGCTCTTCCGAGCCCGAGATCGAAAAAGCTGAAATATCCTACGACCATCCAGGCGATCAGTAATACGCCGAACCGGTCAGTTCCGAGAGAACTGATCAGTCGGGGGATGGCGAAGAGACCCACTGCCATTGGGGTGATTTGTCCAACGAGGTTCCAAACCGTATTGCGCGCGAGCAACGATCCGCTCGTCAGTTTCGCGACCTCGGTGTCTTTGATCGCTCCCGCGGGGACGACGGGCCTCTCGTTAGACGTGTCTAGCACATTGCCGCCCTCCCATTTTCCAAAATGCGTTCTATATCTATCATCGTTCCTCGGAAGACCATGACATCGTCAGGACGTACTCCGTTGCGTCACAGTTATGGCTCGCTTAAGCAATGCAATCTTTCCCCTGGCCTCGGGATCCTTCTTTATGCGACGGAGGCCGGCTTGGAGCAACGCCACGAAAACTCCGGCAAAAAAGCCCACGAAGGTGGCCCCAATGACGATAAGTCCACGTTTCGGAAACGAGCGCCTGTCCGGCGGAATAGCGGGATCGACAACCTGGATGATCGCGCCTTCCCTGGCTTCGTCGAGCTTGGCCAGCTCGAACTGACGGGCAAGAGCCTCGAAGATGGTTTCGTAGTATTTCACGTCGCGCACCCTGCGAATGTATTCCATGCCGGCTTCGGTCATCTGACCTTTGGGAACGATGATGCTGTCGGGGTTATCGGCGCTTCCGCCCAGTCTGGCAAGTTGCGCGCGCAGACTGGCCAATTCCTGCTCGGCCTCGTTCAGCGGCGCGTTCTCCCCGTTGGCGTAGGTTTGCATTCCCTGGATTTGCATTTCCTTGGTTGCGATCTGGGCGCGCAAAGCCGCGGCCGATTCGATGAGCGCTCGCGCTTGGCTGTCGAGCTGGATGACTCCAGTCTTCTGTTCGGTTGCCTTCAGAGCTTCTTCAGCGTCACCAAGGTCCTGGTTGGCCTGCTTCAACTGATTTTCAAAAAATAGCCGCCGTCGCTGAGATTCAGTGATGGCGAGGTTCTGAGACAGCGCCCGGAACTGGTCCACGTAGCCATTGGCCAGAGCCGCTGCGCGCACCGGCTCTTTGTCGTCCACCGAAATATGGATTAATCCGTCTTTGCTGCTTCCGTCCACGGTTGCATGTTTTTCAAACGCTTTGCGCGCGTCGGAGAGATACTTCGTGTGATACTCCTGCATCAGGCCGAAATGCTCGACCATCGCGTCTTCGACTGTTTGGCTTCTCAGCATTCCGACGTAGATATCATTGGGATTCTTCAGCAAGCTTCCACCTCCGCCTGAGGCCAATGCGGCCACCGACCCCAACGCCCCGAGTTGCGAAGCCAGTTGAGCGCTTAACGAGGAGTTCTGCTGTGGGGTAAGGAGTGAAGCAGTTGCCGTGTAGCGCATGGGCAGAAGCAGTGAAACGATCACCGCCGCGATGGCAAAACCCGCGGTAATCCAAAAAATAAGGAGCTTCCGCTCGGCAAGCACGATGAGCAGGTCGAGCAGGGAAATCTGGTCGTCATCGTTTTGTGACGCGCCGCCGGCAAGAGGCTCGCCGGGGAGGGCGCCAACCTGCTCTCTCACATCGTGGACTGGAGTTTGCGTGGCCATGAACTCCTGCTGGATCGAAAGACCGAAGTAATGGAATGCGAACCTGAATGCATTTTACTAGAGGCAAGGTCTCAGGTTCGCTACTGAATAATGGACAGGGACGCGGCCCCCAGCGCCAATTGCGAGAACATCTGCGACCAGTTCATGATGCCGTAAAGCGGCGATAGTTTGGGAACCTTTTCGGGCACAACGATCGTGTCACCAGGGTTGACGCGCAGATTGTTAAATTCCGGTCCCCAGGGGCCCATGGTCGCATCGCGGCTCTCCACTTCTCCGTCTGCGCGGATGACGAACTCGTGCCGCCTGTCGGCATCATTGCTGACGCCTCCCGCTTTCCGCAAATACGTACCGACCCGCGATGAGTCGGCAAACAGGAACGAATTCTGGTCGTAAACCGCGCCAATCACATTCACGAGCGATGGGCGATGCGGGACGACAAATCGGTCGCCATCTTCGAGAGCAACGTCCGGAATGCTGTCAACGCCGGTGCTCGCAGGCTTGAACGGCAGCACGATTCGCCCGGTAGCGCGAATCTGTTGCAAGCTGGCCAGGAAACTTTGTTCGCCGCCTTGATACGCAGCGCCGCCGGTCTGACCTTGCGATGAAAATGCTGCCGCGGAGGCTCCGATCTTCACCAGGCTGCGTTGGATCGCCAGACTCAGGCTGCGCACGTAATCGTCTATTCTGGCCTGCTGTATGGCGCGGGCTGAGCCCCGCGTGAACTCCGAGCCATACAGGTACGCGTTGGGCGTCAGGCCTCCGGCACGCTCGGCAAGTTGGCGCAAGGTTTCGCCGGCGTGGACGGAATATACCCCGGCGTGGACAAATTCGCCTTCCAGTCGAACCAGCTTAGTCTGTTCCGCAATGGGCACCTGGATGTCGGCGGCAGAAAAGATCGTGACAATGTCTCCCGCTTCGAGTTCCAGATCCTGAGAAGAGTCGTGCTGCATCACAAGCTTGCCCAGGTCAAAGGAAATCAGGTTTGTCTTCAATGTTTCCGGATTGAGCCGCTCGATCACCGCGTAATCCCAATCGATATCGGGAGCGGGCAGGCGCACGTTGATGCGTTGCGCCGGAGCCTGCATCTGGGAGGGAGCAGAGGTTTGTGCCGCCGCCAGCGGCGCACTGCCTGGGCGTTGCTGAGCGCTCGGAGGCTGGTTCTCTCCCAAGCCGGACTGCGCTTGCTGGAAAGCATTCGGATTCTGCAACGTCGATTGGTCCGAAAGAACCTCTGCGCCTTGCCCTCCGTATTGATCTTGCGCGTTCCCGGTCTGGCCCGGCCCAACGCCCGGGCCTTGCAGAAGCGTGATCGGGTGATTGTCCGCGGGCTGAAGCATATTTGCAAAGCCTGGAATGGGCTCGAACTCGGGGGCCGGCAGCCCCATCTGTGCCCGCCGCCACCAGTAATTGCGCGTGAGCAGCGAATCCTTGTCGGGAATCAAATCGCTCAGGCGCATGCCCTGATGCCATGCAAAGTGGCCCGGATTCGCGATGTTGCCGCGCAGAGTCACAGTTTTCTGGTATCTCGGCACAATCGAGTACACGCGAATCACGTCGCCATCGGCCAATGCCGTGGCCATGCCTGAGGCGTCGTAGGCAACCTCCATCGCGCGCCGGTCGCTGTGCTCGTCGATACGCTCGATTGAGATTCGCGCCTCCGCAGCCACCGCGGAAGCTCCGCCGGCATCAGCCAGGACGCCGGAGAGCGATTCCTGCGGCAGGAGTTCGTAAATAGCCGGGTTTCGCACGCTGCCGAAAACCGCAGCTTGCGGACCAACCGGCGGAATGTAGATCACATCGCCCGAAAGCAGCTTGGCGTCCTTCGTTTTGTCGCCCCGGATCAGTAGATCGTAAAGATCAAAGCGCGTGACTGTGGCGCCATTGCGGCGGAGCTCAATGGCGCGCATCGAACCCTCTACCGAAGGCCCGCCGCTCGCGAACAGCGCATCCACCAGCGTGCTCAATGAACTGATGGTGTATACGCCCGGGCGCCGAGCTTCGCCGGAAACATACACCTGGATGGCGCGAATCTGGCCCAGATCTACGGTGAGACTGAAGTTGTGGTAGACGCGGCCCACCGCTTCGCGTACGTGCGCCTCCAGGTCGCCGAATTGCAAGCCCGACACATGCACCGGGCCTACATCCGGAAGGTAAATTTCGCCGGAGCGGTCCACGCGCACATTCGCCTGCCGGCTCACTTGCCCCCAGATGCGAATACGCAACTCGTCGCCTGGGCCGACAACATAATCGGGCGGTACGGGCACCATGTCCAAAGGAGCAAAGGTCGAAGGAATGCGCCGGAACAGGTCGGCGCCATAGACGGAAAGTATTAGTCCCGTGCCCGAAGCCACAAACTTCTGAAACTCAGTGAGCGGCTCAGGTTGAAGCAGAGCTGGCTGTGCAGGCGTCTGGCGCGAAAGCTGTTCAACATCCGCATAACTTGACGGAAGATTGCCCTGGGGGTTGGGATTCGCAGGGTTATTGGGAAACCCCGGAGAAATAGTAGCATTCCCCGAAGGGGATCCGAGCTGCATTTGAGTCTGGTTCGAACACGCCGATGTCCCTGCGAGCATGGGATCTGCGCAGTCCAAAGTGCTCGTACCCTGCGCCCATATCGCGCTTGCAGGCAAAGAGGAGAAACCAAGGACAAAGGCGAAACGAATGATGGCAGCGCGGACCTGGAGACGAAGGCAGACAGGCTGGCGTCTGCCGCCTTTGTCTCTTCTTCCAAACTGTGCGAAGCGCATATGCAACGAGTCTATCGCAAAACCAAGGCAGGTATGTCCCGCCGCCACTAGGTTAATGGCTTCCTCACTTCCGCTCAGTCCATGCCGCGTAATTCATCAGAAGGCTGAAACCTCCTCGGCCTGGGCCAGCTCGTTTGCGCAGGCTTTTACAGGTCCCGGAGCCGTATCGAACCCCTGGACGGAAGTCTTCCCGCGTTGTCCGGCTGCCGGCGGCATGGAGATGAGAGCTTCAAGAGCAGCATTATCCCAGCGTCGGAGCACACTTTTGACGAGAATCTGAAGGTCAGAGAGAACAGTGGCGCGCGCCATGTACCGCGCATCCAGCTGCCGCTTCACTGGCAGTACAACTGTGAGATAGAAGGCATCCAGTTGATCAGGCGCCACGCGGGCGAGAACGACTTCCTCATCTGCGAACACAATCGTTGCCAATCCCGTGATCCCAGGACGGCAAGAGAGCCGGGAGATCACATGTTCCGGGATTCTGGGACGCGAGCCGACCAGGCTCATTTGCCCCAGCAGCACGTTCAGTAGCTGGGGGAGCTCGTCGAGCTTCCAGCGCCGCAGGAATCGGCCAATTGGGGTAAAGAGCTGGTTGTCAGCCGTAGTCACGGGATGATGAGTCTTGTCGGCAAGGTGAACCATGGTGCGGAACTTGAAGATCGTAAAGATTCGACCGTGGCGGCCCATCCGTTCCTGCAGAAACAAAGCGGGCCCATGCGACGTCAAGCGCACTGCGGCAGCGATAGCCAGACAAAGTGGAGCGACCACGGGCAGCGCGAGGAGAACCCAAGCGCAGTCGAAAACTCGCCTCGCCACTGAATTTGACCAGGGGCTCGGCCTAATCCCCATCTCGTCGTCACTTGAATCGGCGTTGGCAGAAAATACACCGGCCTCCGATGGGCGGCAATCATCATGCCGCCATGACTCCGATCGGTAGTGTGGCAAGAAGGAAGATGAATGTGCAGAATCAAGAACACTATCGTCGAACGGTTTCGTGCTCAACTTGACCTCCCGAATCAACAGCAGCGAACTTCAATTTGCAGGCTGAAACGGCCTGGATACGGAACCGTCTGTTGAATTGCCGTGTGCCCTGCGGACGCGTCGTCTTTTAAGCGTCCGAGCATATGGAATGAGGAAACTTGCTTTGGTTCCTGTTCGGCATGCATTGTCGATGCCACCCCATGTGCGCGTGTACAGCGGCGATTTCCACGAAAGTCCCCCTCGGCATTGCAGCGCCTCCGTCCTTAAAAAGCATTCTGGCACACCATCGCACCTCCCCCAGAGAGGGAGCATTACAGCATGACTCCCGGTGCAACGGTCCACTATAGCCGGTATTCCATCGATTTACTAGGAAAGAATTGGAACACGGCCTACTTTTTTCCACAGGGGCAGTGAGATGGATCCTAAGAGCCTGTGGTGAAAGTCGAGATTTCAAGAAAACCATCCTCAGCCGCTAAGGCCATCCGCCAAGGTGTCTCGTCCTGCTGTCCGAAAACACGAACTACCACTAAGTACCTGATTACAAGCGCGATAACTTGGAATCCCAGGCAAAAAATCCCTTTGGCATGAAAAAGTCCGCTGACCTCGGACAGTACAGTTTAGGTGGCCAGGATGAATCCCCGTTACTATAATCGATTTACCCGAAAATTTGTTATTTGCAAAATGCGTCTTTGTGTGTATGTATGAGGGCGCGCTGCGATCTGCGATTTTCCCAGGTGCCAGACACTCAGTTGGGGTCGCGACGGGTAGCAATTCGCAAAAGTTGGGAGAATCCATGAAATCTCAACTGTGTGGGCAATCTCTCAAAATTGCGGCCTGGGCGATAACCTCGGCATTGGCCGTTGCGAGTCTTGCGGGAGGTGGCGCAAGTGGCAACTTCGTACGAGGTGTCGAACCTGACACGAACGTTTCAGCTCTTAGCGGAAAAGTGCATGGAGGTCCGAATGCGGTCACGAATGCGACCGTACTGGCTATCCAATTCATTCAGGTAAGCACAACATGTAGGGTCTGTTCGGCCGCCAACTACCCCTGATATTGCGGTCGCCTGAGTCAAATGGATACCCACTTGCGACCGTTACTCTCTATGCGACATCGACAGTTTCGTCTCTCTCCTCTTCCAACAGTTACGGCTATGGCCAGCCGGGAACAGTGCTGGCTACGACTACCACGGACGGTAGCGGGAACTATACCTTTACGAGCCCCGCAACCTGCCCGGCTGGGCAGCAGGCCTAGGTCGTCGCTTCTGGCGGATATACAGGTTCTTTTTCATCGTCCAACTCCGCGGCCCTGCTGATGGCCGCAATTGGTCCCTGCTCCGCGCTTTCGTCGAGCATGTACGTTTTCATCAATGAGGCCAGCACCATTGCCGCGGCCTACGCGATTGGCCAATTCATGACCGTCGACGGCACCACGGTGAACATCAGCGCGCCGGCCAACATCAATGCCGCCACTTCGAGCTGCACGCTCACGAGCGGACAAACGACGAGCTGCAACGCCGCCGGCTTGGCGCACGCCTTCCTCAATGCGGCCAACCTGGTCAATGCAGTGGGAACGTCAGGAGCGCCGCCCACGGGCTTCCCCTATTCCGCTCTACCGAACAACTCCTCGGCAGTCGTGCCGCAGGCGCTCATCAACACGCTGGCCAACTCGGTTGAGGCGTGCGTCAACTCCTCAGGGAGCAGCAGCACGCCCTGTACTAACCTGATGACCGACACTACGCCTCCAACGGCGTTGCTGGCATCGCCGAACGCGCCCACCAACACGCTGCAGGCCCTGATTGACCTGGCCCAGTATCCGGGTGATGGCGACGCAGCCCCCCGCGACGTCCACCAACACGACGGCCCTCTATGCCATCGGATCATCGATTGGCTGCTATCAGCCCAGCCTCAGCGCCGCGCCGACGGACTTCACCATCGCCATCAACTACATCGGCACGAACGGCGCCTCATTCACCGCGCCGTGGAACGTTACCACGGACATTAAGGACAATATTTACGTGATGGATGCGGTCGGCGGGTCGACCGGCGTAAGAGTCGAAAGCGTCACTTCCAATGGATCGCCGAACTGGATATTCACCAGCAACGACGGCGGTTCAGCTGGTTGCGGTAGCGGCACCCAGCGATGCGGCATGGCGACCGACACCCTGGGTCATTTGTGTGTTGCGGCGGGGCCCGAAATTTACCAGATCAGCACCGCAAGCGGCACTTCGATCAGTGTGACCGCTGCCACGCCGGGCGGCCTCACTGCGTCCGCTGTGGCCGTGGACCAGCTCAACGATACCTCCGTCACGATTGAGGGCGGCACGCTAGGCAGCAACAGCACCATTCAGGAACTCCTCTCGGGCGGAACTGCGTTTGCCAACCTTATGATGGAGAGTGCGCCTTTTACGACGGATGTTCAATAACCCACCATTGACAACCTCGGCGATCTTTACGTGGGTACCCAAGGGTGCTCACCCTGCAACGTGCTATATTTGGGTGATCGGACCAGGTTTTTTGCACGATGCGGAATGTTAGTCTTCGACGGGTTTAGGTTGCAGTGAGTACGCGGCTAGCCGCGTACCCACTGGCGAATTCGCTTGGCGTCCTGTCATTGAGAGCCCTGTGAGGACGACTCTCATTGTATTCCTGCCGCCATGCCTCGATAAGCTGTTTTGCTTCGGCCAGCGTTGCGAACCAGTGCACGT